>Ga0265327_10000020_pt1 | contig 424552 bp, 396 predicted proteins | sample 41621metaG_FD_202089 | JGI IMG/M metagenome (GOLD analysis project Ga0265327, IMG submission 202089) | Rhizosphere microbial communities from Carex aquatilis grown in University of Washington, Seatle, WA, United States - 4-16-21 metaG | ecosystem: Host-associated > Plants > Roots >...
GCATCCGCATTCGAGCTTGAGAATGCGGTCGCCCAGAGAATTCAGGCAACATCAACAGCGCGTCGCCCATACCGGGAGCGCGTCAACCAGCGCATAGACCGTGTCCGGTTATGCGGGGGCAAGATCAGGTTCACCATCGAGTCCGGAGTGAAGGTCTTCTTCGCCGATCCGCACAGCCCATGGCAGCGCGGCACCAACGAGAACACAAACGGGCTGCTGCGCCAATACTTCCCCAAGGGAACTGATTTGTCTCGCTGGAGTGAGCAAGAGGTTCAGGCCGTCGCCCGGACATTGAACAACAGGCCGCGCAAAACGCTGGGTTGGAAGACGCCGGCTGAAGCGCTGAATGACTACCTAAAATCGGCCGCTTAATCCGGTGTTGCGACGACCGGTTGAATCCGCCCAGGCTGGCGGCGTCAGAAAGAGGAACGCGCGGCCGGCTGTTTGAAACTAGCTTTGGCCCACTTTTGGCCCACCAAAAACTTAAGCCACCAAAAAGGTGGCCTAAGTACTTGCAAATATTGGTGCGTCCGGTCGGGATCGAACCGACAACCCCTGCCTTCGGAGGGCAGTACTCTATCCATTGAGCTACAGACGCATGCACTTTCGCGCGGCTGCGCATCAGGGTATCCCATGGGGAGCGCCAATGGCAGCAAGGGGCGGATTCTAGCAGTGCGCGTATAAACTCGCGGCTTGCTGCGCCCTGGAGACAAGAGAAGGCGCTTGAACGCAGCTGGACCCGGCTGCACCCAGCTGTACTCTGCATAGGCAACGAGGATTTCATGAGCGGAACTCAAGAACACGCCCACGACGACGGTCACGATGAGGCCCACACCGGCCCGATCAAGACGCCCAAGCAACTGATCTGGGCCGTGTTCTTTGCCTTTGTCGTGCCGATCGTCGTGATCATCCTGCTGGCGACGATGGTCACCTCCGAGACCAAGCCTTCGGCCGGCAGCGATGCGGCGCTTGAAGGCAAGGCCGTGAGCGAGCGCATCGCGCCGGTCGGCGCGGTCGAGGTCAAGGATGCCAATGACGCCGCCTCGATGAAGACGGGCGAGCAGGTCTTCCAGGCGCAATGCTCGGCCTGCCACGCCACTGGCGCCCTGGGTTCGCCCAAGTTCGGCGATGCCGGCGCCTGGACTCCGCGCATCAAGCAGGGCTTCGATGAGCTGCTGCATTCGGCGCTCAAGGGCAAGGGCAATATGACGCCGCAAGGTGGCGGTGATTTCAGCGATTTTGAAATCGCCCGCGCCGTGGTCTACATGGCCAACCAGGGCGGCGCCAAGTTCGACGAACCCAAGTTCGCGCCCGCGGCTGCGGCCTCGGCGCCGAACTGACGGAACCGCCAAGGCAGTACCTCATGTCCAGGCTGGCAGCGCTGTTCTGGCTGCTGGCCCTGGTCTTGCCGGCCAGCGCCAGCGGTGCGCTGCTCCCCAGGCGGGCCTGCGCGGGACCTCTCGATCCTGCCCCATCTCTCCGGTGACGAATCCAATCGCGGCGTCACCGAGAAGCTGATGATCGAGGCCGGTCGGCCGTCAGGAAGGTCTGGCCGTGCAGCTGGTGCACTTCCCCTACCGACGCTGCCGGCTGATGTGCGATGCCGATGAGGTCGATGCACTGATCGCGGCGCCCACCGAGGTCAAGCTACGCGAGCTGCAGTTCCCGCTCAAGGCCGGTGCGGTGGATGGCAGCCAGCGCCTGGCGCGCCTCAATCTGGTGTGGGTACGCCGGCCGGAATCCAGCGCCGACTGGGACGGCGCGCAACTGCTCAATGCCGGTCGCAAGACGATCGTCGTCGGCACGCGCAACACCCTGCGGGTGGGCGTCAATGCCGTGCGGGCGCTGGGCTACAAAGCGGACGACGGTGCGATCTCTACACGTCAGGCGCTGAGCAAGCTCAAGGCCGGGCGTGCGGACCTGGCCCTGGGCTTGCAGGAAGAAGTCGAAGCCGCGTCCCGCGCGAGCCGGCGCTGCATTCGCTGGTGGCACTGCCCAAGGCCTTCAGTGCGGGCGAATACCACGCCGTCGTGCGCAACGAGCTGCCAGCCGACCAGCAGGCCCGCGTGGACGCCTGGTGGGATGCCATCGGCCGCCTGCGCGACACGCCGGCATTCAAGCCCTAACGCCCAATTTCAGCGGCGTCGTTCCAGCAGCTCGAACAGCTTCATGCCGGCCAGCATCGCCGCCACAAAGAGCAGGGCCTGCCAGTAGCCCTGAGCCGCAGCCACCAGGGCCGGCCCGGGGCAGAAGCCCGCCAGGCCCCAGCCCGCGCCGAAGGCCACGCTGCCCAGCACGAGGCGGCGGTCGATGCGGCTGGCGGTGGGCAGCTGCATGGGGTCGCCCAGCCAGCTGCGCGTGCGCCGCACTGCCAGGGCAAAGCCGATGCTGCCCACGGCGATGGCGCCGCCCATCACCAGGGCCAGCGAAGGATCCCAGGCGCCCGCCAGGTCGAGGAAGCCAAGCACCTTGGTCGGGTTGCTCATGCCGCTGAGCACGAGGCCGAGGCCGAAGATCAGGCCGGCGATCCAGGTCGTGAAGAGCTTCATGCGAGATGCCTCAAAACGTAGACCACGGCAAAGCCCGCCGCCATGAACGCCAGCGCGGCCACCAGCGAGCGTGGCGAGCGGCGCGACAGCCCGCACACGCCATGCCCGCTGGTGCAGCCTGAGCCGTAGCGCGTGCCCAGGCCCACCAGCAGACCCGCAGCGATCAGGCGCAGCGGCCCCGCTTCGATCTGCGGCGCCGCCACGGGCAGCAGCCACGGCGCGACGAACAGGCCGATGACGAAGGCTGCGCGCCAGGCGACGTCGCCCGACTGCGGCCGCAGCAAACCCGCCACGATGCCGCTGATGCCCGCAATGCGCCCGCGTGCCAGCACCAGCAGGCTGGCCGCCAGGCCGATCAGCGCGCCGCCGGCGAGGGCGGTCCAGGGCGTGAAATGGGGCCAGTCGATGTTCATTCGTGAGGACAATACGCGTTTTGCAGAACAAGCATCGTAATCAAGGGACGACACGATGACGACCAGCCAGGCCCGCACCCAGGCCTTCCACGATCCGCACACGGGCACCGTGTCCTATCTGCTGTGGGATACCGTCAGCCGGCGTGCGGCCATCATCGACCCAGTGCTGGATTTCAGCATCCGCTCGGGCCGCACCTCGACCGAAAGCGCTGACCAGATTGCCGAGCGGGTGGAGCAAGAAGGCCTGACGGTCGACTGGATTCTTGAAACCCACGCCCACGCCGACCACCTCTCGGCCGCGCGGCACCTGCAGCGCCGCTTCGGCGGACGCATTGCGATTGGCGAGCACATCCGCGAGGTGCAGGCCACGTTCAAGACCCTGTTCAACCTGGAGCGCAACTTCCTGCCCGATGGCAGGCAGTTCGACCATCTCTTCAAGGACGGCGAGCAGTTCCAGGTTGGCGGGCTCGCGCTGCAGGCACTCTTCGTGCCGGGCCACACGCCGGCCGACATGGCCTATCTGATGGATGGCGCCGTGTTCGTGGGCGACACGCTCTTCATGCCCGACCTGGGCAGCGCGCGCGCCGACTTCCCTGGCGGCAATGCGCGCAAGCTCTACCGCTCGATGCGCCGCCTGCTGGAGCTGCCGCCTGAGACACGCATCTACGTGTGCCACGACTACCCGCCAGCCACCCGCAGCCTCGCCTACGAGAGCACCGTGGCCGAGCAGCGCAGCGCCAACATCCATGTGCGCGATGGCATTAGCGAGGACGAGTTCGTCGCCATGCGCGAGAAGCGCGACGCTACGCTCGATGTGCCCGCGCTGATCCTGCCGGCGCTGCAGATCAATGTGCGCGCTGGCGAGCTGCCGCCGGCAGACGAGAACGGCGTGCGCTATCTGCGCATTCCGCTCGATCAGCTCTGAGGCCGCGGCTCGATCGTCACGCTGTAGCGCGCGAGCAATTCGGCATGCGTGGCTGATTCAGGGCTCCAACGTCCTTGCTCCACCTCCAGCGCGGCCAGGTGCATGTCCATGCTGTGGATGATGCCCAAACCCAGCTTTGTTGCCATGAAGAGCCGGTCCTGCTCGTCGAGCCAGCACGGCCCGGCCTCCGTCGCCAGTCCCGTGTGGCTGCGGATGCCGCTCGCGTCATCCAGCCGCCAGACCCAGGGTGCCGCCTCCAGCTGCACATAGACGCGCTGCGGCCCGTTCTGGAAGAACCAGCAGCCGGCGTCGTCATGGTCGTAGTTGCGCTCGATGAACTCGCGCAGCTTCTCGTGATTGATGCGGCTGCCCTTGACCTGCGGGAACGGCCCCGCATGCTGGATGCGCTCGTCGCGCATGTACCAGTCGCCGCGCGCGTCCAGCGCCAGCCAGCCGTAGCAGTGCGGCACGTTGGGCCATTTTTTCAGCGCTGCCTTGACGATGTCATCCATGCCTCGGTCTCCTCAGAGCACGCCTTGCAGCCAGTTGCAGACCTGCTCCGGCATGCTGAACACGTGAGCTGGCGGACGGCCCTGCGGGAAGCCCACGTGGCCGCCTTGCGCAGGTTGCCACAGCGTGACGAAATCGCCTACCTCCGCCGGCTTTGGCAGGCTGCCGGCCGGCACGAAGGGATCGTTGCGTGCGTTCAGCACCAGGGCCGGGATGCGAATGCGCTTGAGGTGCGGCTTGGCCGAGGCGCGCGCCCAGTAGTCCTCGGTGTCGCGAAAGCCGTGCAGCGGCGCGGTGAAGAGATTGTCGAAACTGTAGAGATCGCGCGCACCGCGCAGGCGCTCGCCGTCGAAGAGGCCCGGGTACTGCTCCAGCTTCTTCAGTGCCTTTGGAATCATGCTGCGCAGGAACATGCGCGCGTAGATCTGGCGGTTGAGGCCCGAGTCGATGGCACGGCCCGCGGCGGCCAGGTCGACGGGCGAGCAGACCGAGGCGACGGCGCGCACGGTGGCCGCGGCGCTGTGGCCATGCTCCTCGGCCCATCGCATCAGCGCATTACCGCCGAGCGACACGCCGGCTGCGATGATGGGCCCTTCATGCAGCGTGCGAAAGCGCGCCAGCATCCAGGCCAGCTCTTCAAAATCACCCGAGTGGTAGGCGCGCGGTGCGAGGTTGAGCTCGCCCGAGCAGCCGCGGAAATGCGGCAGCGCGAAGCGCCAGCCGCGCGAGCGCGCCACAGTGGCAAAGGCCTTGGAGGAATGGCTCTCCGAGCTGCCCTCCAGCCCGTGGAACAGCACCAGCAGCGGCGCATTGGGCTCGGGCGCGTCGAGCCAGTCCACGTCCACGAAATCGTTGTCGGGCGTGGTCCAGCGCTCGCGCCGCCACGCCAGCGGCGGGCCGCCGCTGTTGATGGCGTAGAGCGCGGGCCAGATGGTTTGGGCGTTGCCGCCGGGCAGCCAACGCGGAGCCTGGTACTGCATCAATGGAAGGTCGTGGGCTCTTCCACCAGCTCCTGCACATCGCCGGGCGTGCCCGGGCTGGCATGGTGCAGGGCCAGGCGCCAGCCCATGGGCGTGCGCAGGTAGACATTGGTGGCAATCACCCAGGCGCTCTTGACGGGGCCGCCCGAGGTGCTGAACTCCACGCGCTCCAGCACCATGTGGATGGCGCTGTCCTCGGTGTGCAGGCGCCGCACGCGCTCGGGAAAGGCGCTCACATGCTTGCCGCCAGAGAACATGCTCTCGAACGCGCTGCGGATTGCGCCGCGGCCCACCAGGCGCGGCCCGCCGGGGCTGACGCAGGAAACATCGTCCTCCTCCGCCCACACCGCCATCAGCCGATCCAGGTCGCCTGCCTGCAAGGCCTCGTAGAACAGCTGCTCGGCGTCATCCGCCGTGGCATGCAATACCGACTTGACCGTGGGGTTGGTCACGCTCAGTGCCCGTGGAGAACCACGCCAGCCTTGAGCTGGTAGACGGTGCCGCAGTAGGGGCACTTGCCGCCGCCTTCGTGCGTCACATCGATGAACACGCGCGGGTGGTTGCTCCATAGCGGCATCTTGGGATTGGGGCAGAAGACCACGCCCGGGCCTTGCACGTCTTCAGCGGTCACCTCGACCACGGCGTTAGCGTTGCTCATATGTGTCCTTGAGAACCAGGGTCAGCCGACCAGCGTCAGCCAATGGGCGTATTTCGGATTGCGGCCGTTGACGATGTCAAAGAAGGCCGCTTGGATTTTCTCGGTAATCGGGCCACGCGAACCGGCGCCCAGCTCGATGCGGTCCAGCTCGCGGATCGGCGTCACTTCGGCGGCGGTGCCGGTGAAGAAGGCCTCATCGGAAATGTAGACCTCGTCGCGCGTGATGCGCTTCTCGACCAGCTTCAGGCCAAGGTCCTGGCAGATCGCGAAGATAGTGTTGCGGGTGATGCCGTTGAGCGCGCCGGCCGAGAGGTCGGGCGTGTAGACCACGCCGTTCTTGATCACGAAGATGTTCTCGCCCGCTCCTTCTGACACGAAGCCCGAGGCGTCCAGCAGCAGTGCCTCGTCGTAGCCGTCCTCGGTGGCTTCCATATTGGCCAGGATCGAGTTGGTGTAGTTGCTCACCGCTTTCGCCTGCGTCATCGTGATGTTGACGTGGTGGCGGGTGTAGCTGCTGGTCTTGACGCGGATGCCGCGCTTGAGGCCGTCCTCGCCCAGGTAGGCGCCCCAGGGCCAGGCGGCGACCATCAGGTGGATGGTGTTGCCCTTGGGGCTGACGCCCAGCTTCTCGGAGCCGATCCAGGTCAGCGGGCGCAGGTAGCCGCTTTCCAGTTTGTTCTCGCGCACGACGGCCTTCTGCGCTTCCTCGACCTGCTCGACGGAGAAGGGGATCTTCATGCGCAGGATCTTGGCGCTGTTGAACAGGCGCTCCGTGTGCTCGCGCAGGCGGAAGATGGCCGGGCCCTTGTCGGTCTTGTAGGCGCGCACGCCCTCGAAGGCGCCGCAGCCGTAGTGCAGCGTGTGGCTCAGCACGTGGATCTTGGCGTCGCGCCAGTCAACGAGCTGGCCGTCCATCCAGATCTTGCCATCACGGTCATGCATGGGCAGGGACATCGCAGAACTCCTCAATTCGGAATCGCGGATTTTAGTCGGCGCCGTCCAGCTGCCAGCTGTATTCGCGCTCCACCTTGGCAATGCGCAGGCGATAGCCGCTATACCACTGGGCGCGACCGCGTTCGCGCGCCAGCGTGTGCTCGCCCTGCGCGCGCCAGGCGCGGATCGATTCCAGATCGCGCCAGTAGGAGACCGTGATGCCCAGGCCGTTCGCTGCGCGCACACTTTCCACGCCGATATAGCCCGGCTGCTCGGCAGCCAACTCCAGCATGCGCTGGGCCGTGGCTTCGTAGTCGGCACTCACCCCGGTCGCCTGACTGGTAAATATCACCGCGTAATACGGTAGGTGATTGGCGACAGGCGTTGTTGTCAGCTGAGTCATCAAGTTATGCTCCAAAGCTTCGATGCGATGCGCTTGGCACCCATGATAAGGACCGGCCGATGTTCGGAGCAGTGGTGGCAATGGTGAAGGATCACGCCTGATGCGTGCCGGCCTCGCGCGCTGGCTGCGTCGCTTCGGCGTGCCCCTGGGCGTGCTGCTGCTCACGCTGGGCTTTGCCGCGGCCATCTCCGGCCCCTGGCTCGGCTCGCAAAGCTCCGACGAGGTGCGCGCCTTCAAGCAGGAGCTGCTGCTCTGGGCCGGCTTGGCGGTGGGCGGCATGCTGGCCTTGTTGGCCTATCTGCTGGGCAATGCCCGCGAACGCGCACAAGCCCTGGCCGAACGCATGACCAGCGCCTTCCGCGAGAGCGAGCAGCGCTGGGCCTTTGCGCTGGAAGGTTCGGGCGATGGCCTGTGGGACTGGCAGATCATGCAGGGCACGGTCACTACCTCCGAGCGCGCCAAGCTGATCATGGGCTGGAGCGGCGCGGCCGGCATCGAACCCAGCATCAGCGAGCTGCAGTCGCGCATGCACCCCGAAGACCGTGCGCGCGCCCTGGCTGAGCTGCAGCGCTGCCTCGATGGCAGCAACCCCCATCTGGTGACCGAGTTCCGCGTCAAGGATCACGGCGGCGGGCAGGAATGGAACTGGGTGCTGGCGCGCGGCACCGTGGTGCAACGCGACCGCCGCCAGCGCGCGCTGCGCATGATCGGCACCGTCTCCGACATCAATGTGCGCCGCCGCTCCGAAGAGCGCGTGCGCTTCATGGCCCTGCACGATCCGCTGACCGAACTGGCCAACCGCGCCCACTTCGACGAGCGGCTGCACTTTGCCCTGGCCAATGCGCGCCGCTACGGCGAGCCCATCGGCCTGATCCTGCTCGATCTCGACCACTTCAAGGCTGTCAACGACATGCACGGCCACGCGGTGGGCGACCAGCTGCTGCAGACCGTGGCACGCCGGCTCAAGGCGACCGTGCGGGAGACCGACACCGCCGGCCGCATCGGCGGCGACGAGTTCGTCGTGCTGCTGACCGGCCCGCTGACGCGCGAATCGGCCATGCGCGTCAGCGAAAAGATCTACGCGCAGATCTCGCAACCCATGGACCTCGGCGGCCTGCGGATCGAGATCACCTGCTCGCTGGGCCTGGCGCTCTACCCCGAGGATGGCACTGACGAGAAATCGCTGGCCAAGGCGGCGGACGACGCGATGTATCGCAACAAGCGGGCCGGGAGGCAGCTGTTTGGCGAGGGGCGCAAGAGCGGGTTTACGGAGTTGTGAAGGGCTTCAGCTGCGATCGCGCCAGTAACCCGGCCGGCGATGTTGATGAGCAATAGCGACGATGCGACGCCTCCCCGCCGTTTCATCGTAGGCGATGCTGTAGGGAAACCGGCGAAACGGAAATCTGCGCACCTTGCCGTGCCACGGAGTACGCAGTCCGGGATGCTCCTGGAGGAGCGTGACCGCCCGATCGAACTCGCTGAGAAAATCCTCGGCGACTTTGCGGCTCGCGTGCGCTACGTAGTGGACTGCCGCGGCGACCAGCTCTTCATCCGCCTTCGGATGCAGAGTGACGACGATCATCGGATCGCGGCGCGGGCCCGGGCCAAGGAGTCTTGAACAGGGATGTCGGCGATGCCGCCGTCGAGTTCGCTGACCCGTCGATCAATCTCAACCGCCCAGGCTATCTTCGATAGCCGGATTGAGTGCCAGACTGCTCAAGAGCTTGTCCGCGAGATGCGCGCGGTCTTCGGGCGGCAGCTGCAGTGCTTGGGCTTCCAGTTCTGCAATGCTGGGGGTCATGAAGGGCTCCATCGGTACTGCGGATCTTTCGAGGATACGCGCGGTGCTGTGCCGCGGCCTCACAAGCCTCGCAGCACCTCGATCGCATCCTCGATGCGCTCGACCGCATGCACGGTCAGCCCCTCGATGGCTTTCTTCGGCGCATTCGCCTTGGGTACCACCGCGACCGAGAAGCCGAGCTTGGCGGCCTCCTTCAAGCGCTCCTGCCCGCGCGGTGCGGGCCGCACCTCACCAGCCAGGCCCACCTCACCGAAGGCGATGAAGCCGCGCGGCAGCGGCTTGCCGCGCAATGAGCTCTGGATGGCCAGCAGCACGGCGAGGTCGGCCGCGGGTTCGGTGATGCGCACGCCACCCACCGCGTTGACGAACACGTCCTGATCGCTGGTGGCGACACCCGCATGGCGGTGCAGCACGGCCAGCAGCATGGCCAGGCGGTCGCGGTCCAGGCCGACCGACAAACGACGCGGGCTCGGGCCGCCGCTGTCCACCAGCGCCTGCAGTTCCACCAGCAGCGGCCGCGTGCCTTCCAGCGTGACCAGCACGCAGGAACCCGGCACCGGCTCGCCATGCGTGGACAGAAAGATCGCGCTCGGATTGGCCACGCCCTTGAGGCCCCTCTCGGTCATCGCGAACACACCGATCTCGTTGACCGCGCCAAAGCGGTTCTTGATCGCGCGCACCAGGCGGAAGCTCGAATGCGTGTCGCCCTCGAAGTACAGCACCGTGTCCACGATGTGCTCCAGCACGCGCGGCCCGGCCAGCGCGCCTTCCTTGGTGACGTGGCCCACCAGCACCATCGCGCAGCCGCTGGCCTTGGCGGTGCGCGTCAGGTGCGCCGCGCATTCGCGCACCTGCGCCACCGATCCGGGCGCCGAGGACAGGTGCTCGGAGTAGACCGTCTGGATCGAGTCGATCACGCAAAACGCCGGCCGCTCCACCTCGATCGTTGCGAGGATTTTTTCCAGGTTGATCTCGGCCAGCACGCGCACCTTGGCGCCCGAGAGGCCGAGCCGGCGTGCACGCATGGCGATCTGCGCTCCACTTTCTTCCCCAGTGACATACAAGACGCTAACGCTCTGACTCAGCGCATCCACCGCCTGCAAAAGCAGCGTCGATTTGCCGATGCCTGGATCACCGCCGATCAGCACCACGCCGCCGGCCACGATGCCGCCGCCCAGCACGCGGTCCAGCTCTTCCTGGCCCGTGGGCGTGCGCTCGAAGTCGCTGGCCTCGATGTCTGCGAGGTTGGCCACCGGCTGGCTCTTGGCCAGGGCCTGGTAGCGGTTCTTGCTGGCGGAGGCGCTTTCGGCCACGCCCTCCACGAGCGTGTTCCAGGCCTCGCAGTGCGGGCATTTGCCGAGCCACTTGGGGCTGGTGCCGCCGCATTCGGAGCAGGTGTAGATGGATTTTTCTTTGGCCATGGAGGGCGATTCTGTCAGTCCTTCTTGTCAGGCTTTGACAGCAGATCAGGCGTCACGGACTTGGCGATCAGCGTCTGCGGGATCACCGGCGCCGCCACGGCGTGCTGCACGATGGTTTCCGTCACCGGCTTGCGCATGCGTGGAATCCACGGGGAAAGAAAGTTGAACATCGGCCGCTCCTCAAACCTTGGAGATGGCGCCGCTTCCGCTCAACTCAAGTCGCGTGGCATCAAACCGGCCCGAGCACGCGCATCGAATAATCCACCGCCCTCACATCCTTCGTCAGCTTGCCAACCGAGATCCGGTCCACGCCCGTGGCCGCAATCCAGCGCAGCTGGTCCTTCTCCACGCCGCCCGAAACTTCAAGCAGCGCGCGGCCTGCATTCAAGGTCACGGCCTCGCGCATCATGGCCTCGCTGAAGTTGTCCAGCAGCACGCTGACCGCGCCGGCAGCCAGCGCCTCCTGCAGCTCGGCAATCGACTCCACCTCGATCTGGATGTCCACGCCCGAGTTCAGCGCCTGCGCCGCCCGCAAGGCCGCGCCCACGCCGCCGGCCGCGGCGATGTGGTTTTCCTTGATCAGGACGCCGGCATAGAGCGCCAGCCGCTGGTTGGCGCCGCCGCCCACCCTGACGGCGTACTTCTGCGCAAGACGTAAGCCCGGCAAGGTCTTGCGCGTGTCGAGCACAGCGCAGCCACGCGGATTGGGGCTGGCGCCGGCAATCGCGTCGGCATGGGCGCGCGTGATCGTGGCCGTGCCCGAGAGCAGTTGCAGGAAGTTCAGCGCCGGGCGTTCGGCCGAGAGCAGGGCGCGGCCGTCGGCTTCGATGTCGCAGACGAGGGTGTCGGTGGCCATCTTGGCGCCTTCCTCGTAGTGCCAGCTGATGCGCGCTGTCGTATCGAGCGCGGCGAACACGCCCTCGAACCACTCGCGCCCGCACAGCACCGCGGCCTCGCGCACGCGCACTTGCGCGCGCACATGCCGCGCGGCCGGCACCAGTTGTGCGGTCCAGTCGCACACGCCGATGTCTTCCATCAGGGCGTCGCGGATATTGCGTTGGCGGGCTTCTTCGAGGGTCTCGTTATGGTCGAACATGGCGGATGTGGGGCTTGCGGCTGAGCCCGCATTGTCAGGGCTTGCTTGCACTGAACGCACAAGCAAGCCGGGTTACGCCACTCGCAAGCGCATCTTCAAGCCCACCGGCGCCATCGTCAGCGCCAGGAACTCGGCGGCCTCGCGGCCATCGGGCGTGCTGAGGTTCTCGATCTCGAAATGGCCCAGCAGGGCGGCGATGGCCAGCTTGATTTCGAGCAGGGCCAGGTAGCGGCCCGGGCAGATGCGCGGGCCGGCGCCGAAGGGCATGCTGGTGTGCCTGAGCGCTTGCATGGAGGGGGCGTCCGCAGCGGCCATCCAGCGCTCGGGTGCAAACACCTCGGGATTCTTGACATGCGGCTCGCGCACGCTGTCGTGGCGCATCAGGCCGATGACGAGGCTGCCCGCGGGCATGCGCACGCCGGCCACGTCGGTGTCGTCATGGGCCACCTGCACGAACATCACGGGCACCACCGGCCGCAGGCGCATGGACTCGTTCACGCAGGCATCGACAAAAGGCAAGTGCGAGAGCTGCTCCTGTGACAGGGCGTGGCCGGCGCTCATCGCGGCGCGGACTTCTTCGGTGGCGCGGCGCAGGTGCTCGGGGTGGCGCCACAGCTGTTCGATCAGCCAGGCCACGGAGTTGGCCGTGGTGTCCTCGCCCGCGATCAGCAGCGTCAGCACATTGCCGGCCACCTGCTCGTCGTCAATGTCGCTGCCCGGTGCTTCGGCGGCCACGATCATGGCTTCCAGCAGGTTCTGAGGGTGCTCACGCCGGGCCGGGTCTGCTTGCAGACGGGCGCGAGCCTTGGCGATGAAGTCGGCCACCGCGGCCTTGACCTCGGCCACGCTGTGGGCCAGCGCGCGGTCCTTGGCGCTCGTCCACCAGCGCCACACGGGCAGCGGCGCGAAGAGGCGGGCAAAGAGCGCGGGGAGCAGCTTGTCGAGATGCTGCTGGATCACGACCGTGTCGGACTCCAGCGTGTTCACCATTTCGCCAAAAGCCAGGCCGGCCACCGTGTCCACGGTGTAGCGCATCAGGTCGGCCTGCAGGTCGATCTCAGCGCCCGAACTCGCGGCCTTGCGCCAGCGCCCGACCAGGCGGTCCGTCACGCCCTGCATGGCGGGGAAGTAACGCTTGACATGAGCGGGGTTGAAACCGGCCATGACCATCAGGCGCTGGCGCTTCCAGGCCTCGTCGTTGACGTTGAACAGGCCGCTGGGCATGCCCATCTCTTCCATGACGGCGGTGAACTTGTCGGAGCGGCGGAAGTTGTCGGGCCGGTCGCGCAGCACGGCCGTCAGCACCTCGTGGTCGGTCACCACCAGGGCGCGGCGGTTGCCGAGCTGCAGCCGGTAGATGCGGCCGTATTCGCGCGCCCATTGCTCCAGCTGCAGGTGCACGCGGGTGGAGTCGATCTGCAGCACGTTGCCCAGCAAGGGGATGCCGCGCGGGCCGGGCAGGTCGGCATAGCGCCGCAGACGAAGAGGCTGCGCGGGCGGCGCAGTGCTGGTCGTCGTGTCCATCGTCAACTCCTCGTCCGTGGGAATGCGCCGATCCTCCCCTGTCCGCGGAGCCGGAGCAATCGACGAATTGCGGAAGACGGCAGCAGGCTCAGTCCGGCGCGCCGATGCTCAGGCTCAGGTCGCCCAGGCCTTCGATGTGGCCGCTGATCACGTCGCCCGTCACCACCGGGCCGACGCCTTCGGGCGTGCCGGTGTAGATCAAGTCGCCCGGGTGCAGGTGATAGAACTGCGAGAGATTGGCCACGATCTCGGGCACGCTCCAGATCATGTCGGAGAGGTCACCGCGTTGCTTCTCCACACCGTTGACGGACAGCGTTATGGCGCCCTTGTCCAGCCAGCCGATGTCCTGCACGCGCACCAGGTCGGTGATGACGGCGGAGTTCTCGAAGCCCTTGCCGGTGTCCCAGGGGCGGCCGGTGGCCTTGGCCTCGTTCTGCAGGTCGCGGCGCGTCATGTCCAGGCCGGCGGCGTAGCCCCAGACGGCGGCCCGCGCGGCCTCGGGCGTGACCTTGAAGACCGGGGCGCCGATGGCGATCACCAGCTCCATCTCGTAGTGCAGGTTCTTGGTGCCGGCGGCGTAGGGGATGGTCGAGCCGCTGGGCGTGATCGCGCTGGCCGGCTTGGTGAAGTAGAAGGGCGGCTCGCGCGTGGGGTCGCTGCCCATCTCGCGGGCGTGGGCGGCGTAGTTGCGGCCCACGCAGAAGATGCGCGAGACGGCATAGCGAGCGCTGCTGCCGCGCACCGGCACGCTGGGCGTCTCGGCGGGGGGGAAAACATAGCTGGACATGAGAGTCTCCGTCGATAAAACTTGTGCAGCATACTTCGCGTCCATGCACAGGCCTCTAGCCCTAACGCTGATCCTTGTCGTCGCGCTGGTCATCACCGGCTGCAGCAGCGCTCCCAGGCGTTCCGGGGCGTCGATTCCGACGGCGCCGGCCCCCGGCCGCGACGGCCCTGAAGCCAATCCACCGTCCGATCTGCAGAAGGTGCCCGACGCCGCGCCGAGGCTGGAACCGATCCGCAAGGGCGGCCCCAACAAGCCCTACGAAGTGGGCGGCGAGAGCTACACGCCGATGACCACCGATGCGCCCTTGGTGGAGCGCGGCCTGGCCTCCTGGTACGGCAAGAAGTTCCACGGCCGCTCCACCGCCAGTGGCGAGGTCTACGACATGTACGGCATGACAGCGGCCCACGCCACCATGCCGATCCCGAGCTATGCGCGTGTGCGCAATCCGGCCAACGGCCGCGAGGTGATCGTGCGCGTCAACGACCGCGGGCCTTTCCATGCGGGCCGCATCATCGACCTCAGCTACACCGCCGCGCTCAAGCTCGACCTGCTGCGCGGCGTGGCGCCGGTGGAGGTGGAGCGCATCACCTACGAGGACATCCGCACCGGGGCCTGGATGCGCGGCAAGGATCGACCGCAAGATCTGCCTGCACCCACCGCGTATGCTGCAGCCGAACCCGTCGGTGCGCCGCAGCAGGAGACCACGGCGACGGTTGCATCGAGCACGCAGCCTGATCCGCCCGCGCCGAAAGCCGCTGCGACGGGCTTCTGGTTGCAGCTGGGCGCCTTCTCGAAGCTCGACGGCGCGGATGCATTGCGCGCGAAGGTGGCGTTAGGGGCTGACTGGCTCACGCCACTGCTGGCGGTCTTCAAGGACAAGCAACTCAATCGCTTGCAGGCGGGCCCTTACGCCACGCGGGCCGACGCTCTTGCCGCGGCCGCCAAGCTGCGCGCGGACATGAGTCTCGATGCTGTCATCGTGGAACGACGTTAGGCAGGCACTGCCGCGGGCTTGCCCCGGCTGCCGATGCTCGGCAATACCAGCGCAATCGCGACCGCACCCAGGCCCACGCCGAGCGAGCCGATATACATCCACGCATAGCTGTGCAGCGTGTCGTAGATCCAGCCGCCGGCGGCCGGGCCGAGCGCCATGCCTAGGCCCGAAGCCAGGGTCAAGGCGCCCAGCACCGTGCCCATGACCTGCGGCTCGAAGTAGGAGCGCGCCAACGCCGAATACAGCGGCATCACGCCGCCATAGGCCAGGCCGAAGACAAAGGCAACGCCGTAGAAATCGCCGAGGCCCGAAGCCAGCGTGTACGAGCCCGCCGCGAGCGCCTGAATCAGCAGACCCGCGACGATCATGCGCTTGACGCCCACCCTGTCCGCCAGCACGCCGAACAGCAGCCGCCCGATCAGGCCGGCAAAGCCTTCCACGCTGTAGATCGTGACCGCGGCCATGGCCGTCAAGCCGCAGCCCAGCGCATAGCTGACAGTGTGGAAGATCGGCCCGGCATGCGTGGCGCAGCAGGCAAAAAAAGTCAGCGCCAGCACGATGAAGGGCTTGGAGCGCAAGGCGTGTCGCGCAGCCTGGCGCAGCTCGGCGCGGCCTTCATTGCCGGGCTTGGGCAGGGCCAGCTTGGGCGGGCGTTTCACCAGCAGCGCGGCGGGCAGCAGCACGAGGGCGATCACGATGGCGAAGGACAGCATCGTCGTGCGCCAGCCGTAGACGCTCAAGCCCCAGCTGGCCAGCGGCGAGACCGTCATCGGCGCCACGCCGAGACCCGCCGACACGAGCGAGACCGCCAGCGCCCGGTGTTCGTCGAACCATAGCGTGACGGTGGACATCAGCGGTGCCATCAGGCTGCCGCTGGCTGCGCCGATCGCCAGGCCATAGACGAGCTGGAATTCAAGCAGACTGGTCGCGCGGCTGACCCAGGCCCAGCCGACGGCGAGCAGCGAGATGCCCGCCAGCAGCACGCCGCGCGGGCCGTAGCGGTCACTGAGATTGCCCCAGGCGAAGGAGGCAAAGCCCATCACCAGAAAGCTGAGGGTGATGCCGAAGGCGATGCCGCCGCGGCTCCATCCCATGTCGGCCGAGATCGGCGCGAGGAAGACCGGCAGCGAGAGCAGGGAGCCCATCGCGATGAAGGTGGTCAGCATGCCGGCGCCGACGACGAGCCAGCCGTCGTGGAGTTTCTTGCTCTTGTTCTCTTCGCCCATGTTCAAGCTCCCTGGGTATGGCCTTGCATGGCCTTGTCCATGAGCCCCATGTAGTACTGCCAGCCGCCCTCGTGCATGCGGCCCTTCTCGTCGTCGGGCAGGTTCTCGTGCGTGAGGACCAGCTGCGTGGCCTTACTGCCTTGGGCCTTGAACTCCAGCGTCACCAGCGACTCGATCCCGCGCGTGTGCTGCGAGACCCAGGTGAACTGCAGGCGCCGCGGCCTTTCCATCTGGATGAAGCGGCCGTAGAAGGGCAGCTCCAGCGACCTGTCCTTGGACAGGTGCATGCAGTAGAACAGCCCGTCGACTTCCGGCGTCAGCAAGCTGCGTTCCGGGCTGTGCCATGGGGAGCCGGGGCAGGCCGGGTCGAGCCAGGCATCGAAGACGCGCTCGGGCGCAGCCTCGAAGCGGCGCTCCACGCGCACCTGCGTGGTCTTGATGTCCCAGATGTTTGTTGCCGCACTCATTCGAAACCCCTCCTTGGTAAACCAACAGGTTTAATGTTAGGGGTGCGTCCGCAAAAGGTCAACCGATTGGTTAAATTTCCAAATCAGCGTCCGCCGGTCACGTCGAGCATGCAGCCCACCGTGTAGCTGGACTGCGGAGACAGCAGCCACAACACGCCCTCGGCCACTTCGTCCGCCGTGCCCAGGCGCTGGATCGGGATGGCGGCCATGGCTTCGGACAGGAGATGGGTCGTGCGGGAGCTGGCGTGGATCTCGGTATCGATGATGCCGGGCCGCACGCCGTTGACGCGCACGCCCTCGGCGATGACCTCGCGGGCCAGGCCCACGGTGAGGCTGTCGATGGCGCCCTTGGTGGCCGAGTAGTCCACGTAGACGCCGGGCGAGCCGACCACGGCGGCGCGCGAGGAGATGTTGACGATGCAGCCGCCCAGGCCGCCATGTCGCGTGCTCATGCGCAGGACTGCTTCCCGGCAGCACAGCAGGGTGCCCATCACATTGACCTGGAAGACGCGCTGCCAGCGCGCCATGTCCTGCTGTTCGAGCCGTGCCGCGGGCATCACGATGCCGGCGTTGTTGACCAGGCCGGTTAGCGGGCCGGCCTCCGCATCGATGCGCGCGAACATCGCCAGCACCTGCGCTTCGTCGGCCACGTCGGCTTGCACGGCGAGGGCCTGCCGGCCGAGCGCGCTGACGTGCATCGCCACCTCGCGCGCGGATTCGGCATCACAGGCGTAGTTGATGACCACATCGTGGCCGGCCCGTGCGCAGGCCACGGCGACGGCGGCACCGATGCCGCGGCCACCGCCCGTAATCAGAGTGAGGCTCATGCCAGTGCGACACGGTTGCGACCGAGATGCTTGGCGCGCAGCATCGCGCTCTCTGCGCGGTTGATCAGCAGGTCGGTGGCAAAGGGCGGCGGGTGCGCCAGGCCGATGGAAAGGGTGACGTCGAGCCCATCGTCCAGGCCGCGCCAGTCATGGATTTCGACGGCCTGGCGGATGCGCTCGCAGACCTCGAAGGCGCGGTCCGGCACGGTGTCGGGCAGCACGATCAGGAACTGGTCCACGGCCCAGCGAATCAGCAGGTCGGCGCCGCGGGTGTTCTTGCGCAGCACGTCGGCCACGGCCTGCAGCACACCGTCTGCGACGGCCTGGCCATGGCGGTTGCGCATGAGCTTGAAATGGTCCAGATCGACCAGAGCCAGGGTCAGCGGCGCGTGCTGCAGCTCGGCCGCCAGCACCAGGGCCGGCATGCGCGCGGCCAGGAGGGCGCGGTTGCCCAGGCCGGTCAGCGGGTCGATGTCCTGCTCTGCGGCCAGGGCTCGCGCCTGCGGGTGGCCGGCGTCGAGGCGGCGCTGGGCTTCCAGCCGGGTGACGAAGAAGCGCGCTTGTGCGCTGAGCTGGGCCACGCCGCGGCGGCGTTCCAGCGCACGGCCCTGCTCCAGGTGGTGCAGGGCCACGCTCTCGTGGCCCAGGGCCTTGGCGGCGCGGTAGGCGCAGAGATGCGTGCGCTGGGCGGTCAGGCCGCGATCGAGCTCGGGCGCGCCCAGCAGATCGAGGGCTGCTTCGAGCGCGGCCTCGGCCTGGCCGCGCGCGAGCAGCAGCTCGACCAGCGCGCAGCGGATGCCGTGGATGTGCGAGACATGGCCGTGCCGTTCGTTGATGGCCAGCACTTCGTTCAAGAGCGGCTCGGCCTCGTCGAGTCGGCCGAGGTAGAGAAGCGCCTTGGCGCGGTTGCCATCGGCCACGGCCAGCGCAAAGGGCTCGCCCAGGCCCAGCGCATGCGGGCGCGCGGCTTCGGCGTGGGCCAGGGCACGCGCCAGCGCGCGTGCGCACTCGCGCTCGTGGCCGGTCTCGTGCATCAGCTGGTAGGCATCGAGGCTCACCCGCGCCAGATTGTTCTGCGTGAGCATCAGCTCGAAAGGCCCGGCCTGATGGCCGAGCTGCGCGGCGGCCTCGTTCATCAGCCTTTCGGCCTGCCAGGGGTCGCCCATGCGGTTGAAGCACACGCCCAGCGCATTGAGCGCCTGGCAGATGCAGCGCGCATCGCCAAGCTCCTGCGCGGCGGAGACGCCTTCGTGCGCCGTCTCCAGCGCGAGTTCGAAATCGCCTTGATCGCCGGCTGCCAGGCTTAACCAGCGCAGCAGCTCGCACAGGCGCATGCTGGGGCCTTGCTCGCGGAACAGCGGCAGCAGCGCGCCGCTGGCCTGCACCAGCGCGGCCGATTCACCACGGCGGAAAAGGAAATGGGCGCGCCAATAGCCGGCCTCCAGCTGCTCGGCCAGGAAGCCCAGTGCTTCGGCCGCGGACCAGGCGTGCGTGGCCAGTGCCAGGCCGTGGGCCAGATCGCCGCTGCGTTCGCGCGCGGCCGAGGCCAGCCATTCAGCAAGCTGCTGATGGCTGACGGCGGTGTCCAGAGTGCCCTGCCCGATGGGGTTGGTCGACATTCCGGCAAGCGTAACTGATCGCCAGCCAGCCGTCAGGTACGGCCGGTGCAGGGGCGTTTCAGCGGCGGCGGCGCGCGACGCTGCTGGCCACGGCGGCCAGGCCGGCGAGCATCAGCATCCACTGGCCCGGCTCGGGCACTGCGGGCGCCGTGGGCGGGTCCGCCGGGGTGGTGCTCGGCGGGACCACGGCGGGCGGCAGCAACGGGATGTTGGGCGGCGTGACGGGCGGGTTGAAGCCGCCGCCCGGGTTGCTCACCGTGGGGAGGTTGCCACCCGGTGTGGGCGGCACGCCGCCATCGAGCGGCGGGGCGCTGAAGGAACCGGGCGAAGCCGGCGCACCGCCACCGAGGATGCCGGCGCCCGTGGGCTCCATCTCCAGCGGCGTGTCAGGCGCCGCAGCGGCAACGGGCGCGCCCGGCGTGGCCGGGCCGTCCGGGGCGCCGGCGCCGGGGGCGATCACCAGCGGGCGCTCTGCCATGCGGGCGATGCGGCTCACGTTGCGGCAGACGGTGGGCACGAGAATGCACTGGCCGTCTTCGCAATAGACCAGGCCGCGCTCCTGCATGGTGGGCGTCCACTTGTTGCGCGTGACGGTGCGGCAGACACTGCCGGGGCCGAAGTGCATGTCGCGGATCTCGGTGCCGTATTCGGCCAGGCCGGTGATGCGGTCCTTCTCGATCAGCGCGATCTCGTCGTAGTCGCGCTTGGCCATGCGGGCCTTGAGCTTGGCGCGCGTGGCGGCCGGGATGTCCTTGTAGTCATCCACCGCGGCAACCACATCGCCCATGAAGGGATTGACGCCGGGATGGTCCCACGAGCAGGCGGGCACCGTCACGCCGGAGGCGGCGAGTGCGAGTGCGGCGAGCAATGACATGGGCAGGTTCCGTTCAGGCTGTGGTGACTGTGTGTGTGCGTTGAGCTCTCCGTGGATCGAGGGCTCGCAACGCGATAAGGAAAGTGTAGGAAGCCGGGAGGACCCCGATCGCAGCGACCCCCCCAGTGCGGGGAGGTTTCGCTTGAGCATTTCTCACGTTTTCACTGCTTCGCGGGGGTAGCCGCTGCGAAAGCGTGGTTTGCTGGCCTCAGTTCTGCGCACAAAAAAAGCCCGGCAGTGCCGGGCTCCTTGTCGTACCGAAGCAGTTCGGCACGCCTTCTTTCATCACTTCAGGTGGCTGTTGATCAGCTTGGTCATCTCGAACATGTCGGCCTTGGCCTTGCCGAAGATTTCCTTCAGCTTGGCGTCAGCAATGATGACGCGCTTCTCGTTGGCGTCCTGCAGCTTGTGCTTCTTGATGTACTCCCAGACCTTCTTGGTCACGTCGGTGCGCGGCAGCGGCGTGGCGCCCACGATGGCGGCCAGCGCAGCGCTGGGAGTCATTGCCTTCATGAAGGCTGCGTTGGGCGTGCGCTTCTTTGCAGGAGCAGCGGCCTTCTTCGCAGGAGCAGCCTTTTTTGCAGGAGCGGCGGCTTTCTTAGCCGGAGCCGCCTTCTTTGCCGGTGCTGCCTTCTTTGCAGGCGCGGCCTTTTTCGCAGTTGCCATTTCGATTCTCTCCATCAAAGTGTTGTTGATGTGCCGGGCCACGGGCGAAGGTAGATGTCGCCTTCAATGCTCTCTAGCACCCTGCGGCGGCAATGGTACTGCGCGCCCAGGGCGCTGAGAAGCTTTTCATAGAGGAGAAGCACCGCACTTGCACCTCGAAACGCTGTGTTTACCCTCTTGTGTCGCGCCCATGCATCAGCGGAGAGCTCAATAGACATCGCGTTGGTAGCGCGACTGCGCGATGAGCGCGTCGATTTGTTCGGCTCCGAGAGCCTCGCGCAGCACGGTGTCAACACCGCCCGCCATGCCTTGAAGGCTGCCGCAGACGTAGATCGCGGCGCCCTTTGCGGCCCAGCATGCGAGCGTTTCACGTGCGTCCGACAAGGCATCCTGCACGTAGCGATGCGCGTCGCCGTCGCGCGAGAAGCAGCGATCCACGCGAGCCAGAACGCCTTTGTGCTGCCAGGCCTCGATCTCGCGGGCGTAGTGCGCGTCATGCGCGGCCTGGCGTTCGCCGTAGATCAGCCACGCCTTGTTTGGCCGGCCGCGCGCGGCCAGCGCCTTCAGATGCGCGCGCAAGCCGGCCAGGCCGGTGCCATTGCCGATCAGGATCAGCGGTCGATTTGCATTCGCGCCGATGCGGAAGTTGCGATGACTGCGGATGCGCAGCGAGGCCGTCGCACGCATCGCCAGGCCTTCGGTCAGCAGGCCCGAAGCCAGGCCGAGGCTGCCGTCGGCGCGGCGAGATTGGCGCACCATCAGGTGCAGGCGGCCATCGCCGGGCAGCGAGGAGATCGTGTATTCACGCGGCGCATCGCCGGCGACCTCCAGCTGCACCAGATCGCCGGCCTCCCAATCGGGCAGTGGCGCGCCATCGGCGGGCGCGAACTCCAGATGAAAGACCGGCCCGCCCTGGCTGCCCGGGTTGAGCAGGCGGCGTTCCATCAACTGCCAGGGCGCGAAGGCCGCGGCCTGCCAGTCGAGCATCTCGGCCGTGCCGGCCAGATGGCTCAGGCGCTGGCGCCAGAGCGCGAGCGCCTGCTCATCGCCGCGATCAACCTCGATGCGCTCGAACAGCGCCTCGGCGCCGCGCGCCTTCAGCCAGCCGTCAAGCAAGCGGCCGAAGCCGCAGAAATGCGTGTACGTGCTGTCGCCGAGCGCAAGCACGCCGACCCTCAGATGCGCGAGCGAGGCCGTGCCCGCCATCACATCGCGCGCAAAGCGAGCGCCGTTGTCGGGCGCATCGCCTTCGCCATAGGTGCTGGTGATGAAGAGCGCATGGCTGGCGGCTTGGAGATCGGCCAGCGTGGCGTCACCCATCGCGAGCAAACGAACGGGAAGACCGGCTAGATGCAGCGCACGCGCGGTGGCCCAGGCGATTTCTTCCGCCGAACCGGTCTGGCTCGCGTGCAGCACGAGCAGCGGCTGCTCCGCGTCGGAAGCGGGCAAGAGCGCGGCAGCTTGCGCCTGCGCGAGTTTCCGGCGCCGCTGCGCGCGCACGGAGACGGCAAGGCACAAGGCCGCGTAAATCAGCACCAGAGCCAGGGCCCACGCGACGCGATTCATTCAAGCAGCTCCGCCATGGCCGGGCTGAAATGCTCGCTGAAGCCCGTCTCGACACGCTGAACAAAACGCGCCACCAGCCGCTGCTCGCGAGCCAGCTGCAGGCCCTCCTCCAGCCCCAGCACCATCAGCGCGGTGGACCAGCCATCGGCCCACATCGCGCTTTCATGCACCACGCTGACCGAGGCCAAGCCATGTGCAATGGGCTCGCCCGTGCGCGGGTCGACGCTGTGCGAGCGGCGCTGACCGCTGTCGTCGATGCGGAAGCGCCGATAGTCGCCCGAAGTGGCGATGGCCACGCCGTGCAGCGCGATGCGCAGCGGCGCGAGAGCGCAGTCTGCCTCAGGCGCTTCCAGATCGACCCACCAGGGCTGGCCGTCGGGTTTCATGCCCGCGCCGCGCAGCTCGCCACCGACTTCGACCAGATGGTGTTCGATGCCCCAGTCGTTCAAGGCCTGGGCCACGCGGTCCACCGCATGCCCTTTGGCAATGGCAGAAAGATCGAGCCGTGCCGTGCCGCTTTGCGTGAGTCGCTGGCCGTCCCAGCCGAGCTGCCGCCAATCGCAGCGCGCGGCTTGCACGGCGCCCGGCGGGCCGAAGCCCCATTGCCGCACCAGCTCGCTGACCGTGGGATCGAAAGCGCCGCCGCTGGCCTGCGCGATCTGCAGCGCCGCGTCCATCACGGCCGCGAAGCCCTCGGGCAGCAGATGCGCACTGCCTGCCGGCGCGCGGTTGAAACGCGAGAGCGCGGAGTCGGGCTCCCAATGGCTCATCTCCGCGATGACTTCATCAAGCGCGCGGCTGATCGCCGCTTCCACGATGTTCAGCCGCAGCTCGGCCGGCGCGACCAGCCGCACCGACCAACTCGTGCCCATCGTCAAACCCTGCAGCGCGTGCGTGGCCTGGTCCCAGGGCGGGGGCGTGCCCTCGATCTGGAGCGGAACCAGCACGCGCGCTTCTTGCATCAGCGCGGCAAGACCTCGAAAGTGGCGGTGACGGAAGCACGCTGCAGCGGCTTCTCGCGCGTGCCGCCCTGCATGCTTCGATCACCGACGTTGGCGCCGATCCAGTAGGCACCGGGCTCGGCCCATTCCATCGTGAACTCGCCGTGGGCGTCGGACTTGAGCGTGATCTCGCCCATCTTGTAGCGATAGCGGTTGCCGCCGCGGCGCACGGTGATGGCGGTGTCGGCCACGGGCTTGCTATCGAGCAGCAGGCGGAAGCGCGTGCGGTCGCCGTTGGAGAGATCGGTCACGGCGTCCAGCGGCAGCAGCTCCAGGCCCTGGCCTTCGGGCGCGAAGTCGATCTTGCCCGGCTCTTCGCGGCTGACGAAGGTTTGCTGGCGGTTGCTCATCACGGCCAAGCTCACGACTTCCGCATCGGCCGGGATCTCGCTGATCGCGCCACGGAAGCGCTTGGTCTCGCCGCCTTGCTTGTAGGCGCCCATCACCGAGCTGCTGACGTTGCTGATGCGGTAGGTGCCTTCGGTGGGCAGGGTCAGGTCAAAGCTCTCATGGTTGCGCGCCGCCGTGCGGTTCTGCGCTTCGAGCTTGATGCCGCCCGGGCCGGTGATGGTGAGCTGCTCCAGCTTGAGCGCACGCTCGAAGGTGAAGAGGTCTTCCGAAATGGCGGCGTCAATCGACACCACGGCTTCCTTGCCGGTGGCGACGGTGGCGTTGGGCAGCAGCCAGAGCATGTGGGCGTGCGCCACCAGTGGAGCCAAGGTGGCGGCGGCGATCAGCAGGCTCTTGCGCATGGTGATGGCCCTCATGGCTTGACGCTCAGTTGCAGCGCGCCGACTTCATCGTCGCCCTGGACCTTGACTTCCGCCGCCGCCTTGATCGGCCAGCTCAGCGGCAGGCGCCGCACCTCGCGGCCACCGGCTTCGCGGCCCACTTCGACGACCACCTCGTACTGGCCGGCCGGCAGATGGGCCAGCGCGGGATGGTTGCTGAAGTTCAGCACATGCTCGCCCGGCGCGCGCGTGGCACCGCTGATGCCGTCGGCCGGCAGCGCCAGCGAGCGCCCGCCGGCCCGCCAGAACTGGCGCATGTCGCGCAGCCACTTGGCCCCGCCGTTGTTGGGCTTCTTGGTGTCGTACCACAGCGCCAGCTGCGCAGTGGACTGCTGCTCGCCTGCCTTTTCGAGCCAGACGGCCACATAGGGCTTGTGGTACTCGGCCACGTTGATGCGCGGCAGCTCGATCTTGAGCTGCACGTCAGCAGCGTGGGCCGACGAGGCCAGGGCGGCGAGGCCCGTTAAGGTGAGGCGGACAGTGGTGTTCATGTCAGTGAATGAGGAGAAGCGCCAGCAGCGCCGGCAGCAGGAAACCCAGACCCACCAGCGGCCAGGTCATGGCGCGGTTGGCGGCGTGGAACTTGAGGATCAGGAGGCCGGTGATCGAGAACAGCAGGCAGGCCACGGCGAAGATGTCGAGGAAGGCGGTCCAGACGAGACCGGCATTGCGGCCCTTGTGCAGATCGTTGAAATACGCGATCCAGCCGCGGTCGGTGTTCTCGTATTCGACGCCGCCGCTCTCGCGGTCCACGCGCACCCAGGCATCGCCGCCGGGGCGCGGCATGGGCAGGTAGATTTCCTCAAGCGACCATTCGGCCGCATCGCCGCTGACGCTTGTTTCAAGCGCATGCGCGAGCCAGTCTCGCGTGGCGGCGGGCAGTGGCGCGTGGTGGTCCTTTTCATTCGCGGCCGGCTTGAGTGTCGCCAGCAGCTCGGGCGTGAGTTGCACCTTTTTCTGCACCACGCGCGGGTTCACCTCGATCCAGCTCGCGTGGTTGAGCGTGATGCCCGTCAGCGCGAACAGCAGCATGCCGATCAGGCAGATCGCGGAGGAGATCCAGTGCCAGGTGTGCAGGGTCTTGAGCCAGCCGGCTTTTGCAGCTTTGCTGCTCACGTTTCAGCCCACATGCGCAGGAGGTTGTGATAGTGGCCGGTCAGTGCCGTCACTTCGGGCGTATCGCCCTGCTTGGCGCGCAGCGACTGGATGCTCTGGTCCAGCTCGTACAGCATGCTGCGCTGAGCATCCGAGCGCACCATGCTCTGCGTCCAGAAGAAGCTGGCCAGCCGCGTGCCGCGAGTGACCGGCGCCACGCGGTGCAGGCTGCTGGCGGCGTAGACGATCAGGTCGCCCGCGGGCAGCTTGACCTCGTGCTCGCCGTAGGTGTCGGCAACGATCAACTCGCCGCCGTCATAGGTCTCGGGATCGCTCAGGAAAAGCGTAGACGACACATCGCTGCGCAGCGGCTGCTCGCTGCCGATCTGCCGCATCACCGCGCCGTCCACATGCAGGCCGTAGTTGCCGCCGCCCTCATACCGGTTGAACAACGGCGGCAGCACGCGCAAGGGCAGGGCGGCGGCGAAGAACAGCGGATGCTGAAGCACCGCGCGCCGCACCTGCTCGCCCAGCTCGATGGCCAGCTGATCGTCGGCGCGCAGCTGCTGGTTGCGCTTGACCTGGGCGCCTTGCGGGCCCACGGTGGCGCGGCCATCTGCCCAGCCGGCCGACGCGAGCCGTTCGCGCAAGACGCGAACCTGCTCGGGGCTCAGGACGGCGGGGATGTGCAACAGCATGGATCAGTAGGCGAAAGTGGCCGTGACCTGGCCCGAGCGCTCGGCGCCCGGCGTGTAGCGGTAGCCGCTCTTGTTGATGGCGGCCACGTAGTCCTTGTTGAACAGATTGTTCAGGTTCAGCTGCACGGTGATGTTGCGGTCGATCTTGTAGCTGGCCAGGGCGTTGACCACCGTGTAGCCGTCCACCTGGGCCGGCGTGCCGATGGCTGCGTCGGTGCCCCGGTGCAAGGCGCCATTGTGTACTGCGCCCAGGCCGAAGCTCAGGCCATGGCCGGCGTCATACGAAGTCCAGGCGGTGAAGGAGTTGCGCGGCGTGTAGGCCAGCACTGTCGTGCCGTCCTTGGTCACGGCCGGGCCGCTGAGCACCTGAGTGTCCATGCTGGTATAGCCCGCCGTCACGCCCCAATGCTCGGTGATCTGGCCGACCATGCCCAGCTCGATGCCTTGCACGCGCTGCTTGCCGGTCTGGTAGTACAGCAGGCTGGTCGGGTCCTGCACGACCTGATTGAGGATCTCGGTGCGGTAGAGCGCGCCGCTCACGCCCAGCTTCTTGTCGAGCAGGTCCCACTTGCTGCCGACTTCGTAGGTCTTGGTCTTCTGCGGATCGAAGTCCACGCGGCCGGCGCTGTTGCCGGTGCCGCCGGCGGCCAGAGTGAAGTTGCTGCCGCCCGGGGGCTGGGCGCCGCTGGCGTAGTCGATGTAGACGCTGCCGTTGTCGGCGGGCTTGTAGGTCAGGCCAATCTTGCCGGTGAACAGGCTGTCCGAGAGGCTCAGCGAGGTCGGCGTGAGGCTGCCGGCGATGGCGCTGGCAGTCGTCGCGGTCACGAGCGTGGTGCCGAAGTAGTCGGTCTTGTAGCGGTCCACGCGCAGGCCGGCGCTGAGCAGCCACTGCTTGCTGAACTCCACCGTGTCGAACAGGTAGAGGCCGAAGGTGGTGGTGGAGCCGTCGGTCGTCGTGCCATTGCGCAGGCGCGTGTAGCCGATGGCGTTGGGGTCGGGATGGTAGAGATTGGCGGGGGTCCAGGAGCCCGTGTTCGTCACGCCCGGCACGTTGAAGACCGTGGCGGCGGCGCCGTAATAGCCCCAGCTCTGCTGCTCTTCGCGGCTGATCTCGACGCCGGTGCTGAAGCTGTGCTTGATCGCGCCGGTGTTGATGTCACCGCTCAGGTTGATCTGGTCGGCCAGGATGGTGTTGATCTGGTCCTTGTTGTTCGGGTTGCTGCGCGCGATCTTCCAGGTGGACAGGTCGGTGGTGCTGGGTGTCTGGAAATTGGCCGCGGTCGCCGTCCAGGACGTCAGCATGTAGTTCTGATTGGTGCGGCCATAGCGCGCCGTGTTTGTGAAGCGCATGCCGTTCTTGAAGTCATGCTCGGTGCGCACGGTGAACATATCGGACTTGGCCTTGTCGAAGTCCGAGTTCGTGCCGTAGAAATTGCTCGGATCCACCTTGGGCGCCGTGCTGAGGAAGGCGCGCGTGGTGTCCGGCGTGGTGTAGCCGGGCAGGCCGATGGTGGGCACGCCGCCGTCGGGGATGTTGTCCTGGTCCACATGCACGGCATCCAGGTAGATGCGCGTGTCGCTGCCAAGGCCCAGGGCCAGCGAGGGCGCCACGGCCCAGCGCTTGTTCCTGACCTCCTCGCGGCCGGGCACGCCCGCGTCCTGCACCACCGCGTTCAGGCGGAAGGCCGTGCCGGTCTCCTTGCTCAGAGCCTGGTTCCAGTCGATTGTCGAGCGCTTGAACGAGGCCGAGCCGAAGCCGAGCGTGCCGATGACGGCGTTCTCCAGGGTCGGCTTTTTGGTGATGAGGTTGATGTAGCCGGTGGGCGACGAGCGGCCCACGTCCGAGCCGGCCGGGCCCTTGACGACTTCGACCTGGGCGATGTTGAAGACATCGCGCGAGATCGTCGAGGTGTCGCGGATGCCGTCCACGAAGATGCTGCTGGAGGCGTCATAACCGCGCATGTAGACGGCGTCGCCGGTGCTGGTGCTGCCGTTCTCACCCAGGTAGAAGGTGCTCACGCCGGCGCTGTTGCGCAGCGCTTCGGTCAACGTGGTGGCGTTCTGCTCGCGCAGCACCTGCTCCGGGATGATCTGGATCGATTGCGGCGTGTCGAGCAGCGGCGCGGTGAACTTGGCGTTGGCCGACTCAGCCTTGTAGCCCGCGTCGCGCTCGGCCGTGACCTTGACCGTGGGCAGCGTGTTGCCATCGTTGCCGGCTGCTGGCGCGGGGGTCGTCTGGGCCCACAGCGGCGCGCTCAGGCTGGCGGCGATGACAGCCAGCGCGGGGTGCTTGCGGCTCTTGATCAAGGACATGGAGACTCCGTGGAACTTGTTGGTGAGAGATTTGGACAGCTGCGTCCAACCAGAGAACGCAGATGATAATGATTCGCATTAACGAACGTCAAGCTGATACGGCGGCCTTGTGCGCGGCGTGGCTTCTCAGCGCCCCGCGATCTCGTACTGCAGGCCGGCGTCGGCCTCCCACTCGACCGGCTGGCCTTGCTCCAGATAGGGCGCGAAACGCGCGCTGCGGATATCCAGCAGGGCCTGGCTGTCCAGGCGCTCGTAGCCCGAGGACTTCCTGACCGTGGCGGACTTGAGCTGGCCGTGCGCATCGACGGCGATATGCAAGAGCACCGTGCCCGATTCGCCAAGGCGGCGTGACATGCGCGGCATGGTGAGCTGAGGGGCGGCCAGATAGCGCACCGAGCCCGGCGGCAACTGCTTGACGCCGGGACTTGCCGGCGCAGCGTGCACCACGGGCGCCGGCGCAGCGGCGACCGGCGCGGCCACAGGCGGAGCCGCTTCGGCCACGACAGCCACCGCGGTCACCTGCACATTGGGCGGCGCGATCACGGGGGTCAGCGGCGTCGGCGCCATGCGGGGTTCGGTCGCGACCACGTGCTGAATCTGCACGGGCGGCGGGGGCGGCGCGATCAGGCGCACCTGTACCGGCTCGGCCTTGGCGACCACGGCCGGCGCGCGCAGGCTGTGCGACAGCGCCCAGGCGCCCAGCACATGCACGCCGGCCACGGCCAGCCAGAAGCTGCGCGGCCGCCGCGGGCCCGTCCAGCCGCCGTCCGGGGCGGACGCCGCAGCGACAGGGGCCGGGACGGTGGGCTCCTTGCGATCCGGTTGGCGCGGCGCGTCGGGGCGTCCTGCCTGGCTGGCCGGGCGGCCTTGCCCGTGATCGAAGACGAGGGCGGAATTCATGGCGCCATCATAACAACGAATGCGAACAATTCGCATTGCGACTTCATACCCAGACGCACGGGTACGGATTTCGCGCGCCGCGGCTTCGCGCTTCCCCGCTGCCGGATGGAGCCGCGGCACCTGTATGCTCGCGGCCATGAAGACTCTGGCCCGATGGTTTTTGCTTGCTCTCGCGCTGCTGCTGGTCGCGCACCTCTACCCTGGCGTGGAGGTCAAGAGCTTTGTCTCGGCCCTGATCGCGGCCTTCGTGCTGGGCCTGCTCAACACCTTGCTGCGGCCCATCCTGGTGCTGCTGACCCTGCCGGTCACGGTCTTGAGCCTGGGGCTCTTCCTGTTCGTGATCAACGCGCTGATGTTCTGGTCAGCGGCCAGCCTGCTCGACGGTTTTGGCGTCACCGGCTTTGGCGCCGCGCTGATCGGCTCGCTGATCTACAGCTTGTGCGGCATGTTGATCGACGTGCTCATCGAGCGCGTTTTTGCATCCCGCGACGTGTAGGGTTCTTCAGCGCCGCGCGGTACGCCGTTCGGGTACAGATCGGCCAGCACCTGGCGGCGCTGGTAGAGCAGGGTGCGCAGCCGTGCGTCGATGACCGCCGCTTCGACCTGGTCGGCATCCTTGCCGCGCGACATGCGCAGGCCCGAACGGAGGCGATCGATGGCGCCTGAGAGATCGCCGGCAGCGGCCCGCGCCTCGGCCTGCGCGCGCACCGCCCGCAAGGGCTGGCCGAGCCGGTCCCAGAGCTGGGCCAGCGTGTTCCAGGCCAGCATGTCGCCCGGGTTGAGGCTGACCCAGGTCTGCAGATCCTCGGTGGCAGCGCGAGCGGACAGCGGCGACGGGTCCTTCAGGCTCAGCCCGGCGCGTTGCAGCAGCATGGGTCGTGAATGTTCCGGCCCGAGGCTGTCGAGGGCGGCCATGCCCACTGCGGCTTGCTGGTGCGCTTGCGCGAGCTCGGCGCGCAGATAGACGAGCGCGCGATGCGCGCGTGCCTCACCGCCCAGCTCGCGCAAGAGGGCGTCGGCCGAATCGATGGCGCGCGCCGCGCGGTCCCAGTCGCGCAGCTTGATGGAGGCCAGCGCGCTGGCGTAGCGGGCGCCAAGCTGGTCCTGGCCGCGCGCGTCGCCGGGCACGTCGCGCGTGCCGACGTCGAGTTTTTGCAAGGTGAGCCAGCTCTCGGCGCGCGGGTCCATCAGCACGCGGGCGCGCGCGGCCATCAGCGCGTGCTCCAGCGTGCCCAGCGGACGCACGTAGCTGCGCGTGCCGACGCGCGCGCGCGCATCGCCGATGCGCTCGGTCGTCAACGGGTGCGAGCGCAGATAGGGATAGTTGCCCGAGTCCATCAGGTGCGTGGCCTGCTCCATGCGCTCGAACATGCTGGCCATGCCGGCGGGCGAATAGCCGGCGGTGGTCATGACCTGGAAGCCGACCCGGTCCGCCTCGCGCTCCATGTCGCGCGAGAAGGCCAGCGAGGCCGCAGCGGCGGCCGCCTGGCTGGTGACGATGGCCGCCTGGGCCGCATCGCCATTGCCACGCGTGGCTGCCAGCAGGGCCAGGATCATGGCCGCGGTGGCCAGCATGCCGGTGCGTGAATCGCCGGCAATGCGGCGCGCGATATGGCGCTGCGTGACGTGGGAAAGCTCGTGGCCCAGCACCGATGCCAACTCGTCGCGCGACATGGTCATGGCGATCAGGCCGAGATTGACACCGACGAAGCCGCCCGGCAGCGCGAAGGCGTTGATGGTCGGGTCGCGCACCAGAAAAGTCTGCCAGGCGAAGCGGTCGGCCGTTTCGTCGGTGATGTTGCCGAGCTTGCGCGCCGCGGCCACCAGCGGATTCCAGGTGTCGACCAGGTACTCCTGCAGGACGGGATCGTCCATGTAGTCCGGGTCGAGGCGGATCTCGCGCATCACCTCGTCGCCGTACTTGCGCTCGCTGCCCACGTCGAGATCTTGCGAGACCGCATCGCCCAGCGAGGGCAGGTTGACTTGCGCGCGCGCCGGCGATACGGCACCGAGCAGCAGGGTCGCCGACAGGGCAAGCGCCGTCAAACGCTTGGCGCGGTGGGTGAACAAGGCCAACAAAGTCTCCTCAGGCAACGGGGGCCTCTCTATGATGACAGGACTTCCAGCCCCTGGTTTTTCAGATTGTTGCCATGACCTTACCGCTGACCCACTTCGACGCCCAGGGCCAGGCCCAGATGGTGGACGTGGCCGCCAAGGCCGAGACGCACCGCATCGCCCGCGCCGCCGGCCTGATCCGCATGCAGCCGGCCACGCTGGCGCTGATCCTGAGCGGCAACGCCAAGAAGGGCGACGTGCTCGGCGTGGCCCGCATTGCCGCCATCCAGGCGGCCAAGCGCACCGCCGATCTGATCCCGCTGTGCCACCCGCTGCCGATCACGCGAGTGACGGTCGACTTCGAAATCGACGAGCCCGCCAGCAGCGTGCACTGCGTCGTCCAAGTGGAAACGCTTGGCCGCACCGGCGTGGAGATGGAGGCGCTGACTGCCGTGCAGGTCGGCCTGCTGACCATCTACGACATGGTCAAGGCCGTGGACCGCGGGATGGTGATGGAGCGGATCCGGGTACTGGAGAAGCAGGGCGGGAAGTCCGGCGACTGGAAAGCCGCATAACTCCCAAGTTCAGCGCATCTCTCGCCAGCTGAATTCCCGCTTGGGCGGATCGCACTGGAAAGGCCGATCCGCATCCCCGGCCAGCAACTTGCACGGCACCAACCACTCGTCACCTTGGGGGTAGTGGAACTCGCGCAAGCGTGCCGCCACGTAACGCGCACGTTCATCGTCACCGGCCGCGTGCAGAGCCTCGGCCCAGTCGATCATGAGCCGCACGTCGATCAGGTTGTGCGCGGTGCGCTTGGCGGCATCCAGCGCAAGGGGGTTGTCCGGCAGGCTGGTGGCCGCGGCATAGTCGGCCTGGGCAGAGAAGAAGCTTGATTGCTGGCCGGCCTTGATGCGATCGGCCAGGGACTGCGCGTGCTCGGGTGGCGCGTAGATGGCCACCACGCGCGAGTAGTCCCACACGGCGTAGAGGCTGCCCGCGATCAGGACGGCGCCCAATATTTCCAGCAGGCCCGGCGTCCAGGCCGCGCCCACGGCCCGGCCCCGCGGCGCTGCCAGGCCCATGGCATACGCGCAGGGCAGCAGGAAGTAGGCGTACCAGAGCGGGTATTCCAGCAGGCTGTGCACGCCGATGGTCAGCACCACCATAACGGCGCTGCGCCGCATCACCACCTCAGGCCCTGCAGCCTGGATGCCCGCGTCCAGCGCGCGCCAAAGCGCCCACAGCAGCAGGCCGGTGATCAGCGCAGCCAGCGGCAGGCCCAGCTCGACGGCCAGCTGCATCAGCAGGTCGTGCGTGTGATCGAAGAAGGCGACCGGCCGGCCTGGGAAGGGCGTCATCGTCCACGCCAGATTGAACTCGCCCCAGCCCACGCCCGTCCAGGGATTGCTCTTCACCAGTTCCCAGGCATTGGCCAGGATCGCCAGGCGCGACTTCGAGCCCGCGCCTTCTGTCTCCAGCCGCGTCTGCGCGCCGAAGACATGCCCGGCATGCGCCCATTGCTCCATGCCCCACCAGCTCAGGCCCACCATCAGCGCGGTACAGACCAGCGCGATGCGCGCGCTGCGTTTCAGGCTGTTGTCGATGGCGCCCCAGATCACCAGCAAGGCCACGCTGCCCATGCCCGTGCGCGAAGCCGACAGCACGATGGTGAACACAAAGCCGAACAGCAGCAGCGGCAGCGCCGCCGCGCTCCAGCGCCCGAGGCGCCCTTGATCGCCCAGATAGACCGCGGCCACGCTGGCCCACATCATCAGGCTGGCCAGATGGTTGGGCTGGCGCATATTGCCGATGGCGCGGCCGGGCAGGCCCGAGCGCGCAATCAGCCAGCCATTGGTCCAATCTGGCATGAAGACCTGGGCCAGGCTGACGATGAAGCTCAGCAAGCCGGCCAGCAGCAGACCCCAGCAAAGCCATGTGAAGGCATCGACGCGCAACTCCTCGCGCAGGCCCGAGCCGGCCAGATAGACGAGCAGGGCAGCGAGCAGCAGGGTGCCGGACTCCAAGGCCAGCGAGAGCGGCAGGCCGTTCCACACGGCCGAGACGAACGGCGCGGCGAGCAGCAGCGCAAGCGCCGCAGACCCGCCATCCAGCTGCAGGCCCCGCACCTGCCGCGCACCCAGCCACAGCACCCAGCCCCAGCCGAACACGGCGGCGAGCTGGTTGTAGAGCGTGGAGGACGGGGTCTGGCTGAATGCGATCAGCGGGGCGCAAGTGACGGCCAGCACCAGCATGAGGCCGAAGAGCAAGGAGGGCGCTACGGCTTGTTGGGCCGGGCTTGCGGGAGCGAGCTTGGACATTGCGGCTTGGGCGCTGGGGAAAGCCGCAACTGTAGCGGGCGCCTAAGTGCTGGCCACCAATGCCGCGTTCTGCGTGCCTGCCAGCTGGTTCGAGTCTTCCTCGTGATACTCGTCATCGACGTTGACGGCCCACAAGGGCGCATGGTCCCCGCTGCCGGCCAGGATCGCCTTGGCCGCCAACTGGGCCGACAGCATGGAGTGATCCTGGTTGTTGTAGCGGTGCATGCCGTTGCGTCCGACGAGGTAGAGGTTGGGCATGCCGTCGAGCCATGTGCGCAGTTCGTCAAAGCGCTCGTAAGCTGCGCCGAAATAGCCGGGATAGGCCTTGGGCATGCGGATCACGGTGGCATCGAGCACATCATCCTGCGCGCCGAGCCCGAGCTGCTGCATTTCGCGCATGGCGAGGTCCTTGAGCGCCTCGTCGTCCAGCGCCCAGAGCTCATCGTCATCGCGTGCAAAAAACTCCAGCCCGACCCAGACCGTGTCGGGGCTGGCCACCAGATACGGGCTCCAGTTGTTGAAGACCTGCACGCGGCCGACCTTGACGCCCGGCTCCTGAATGTAGATCCAGTTGTCGCGCACCTCGGCAATCGCGCCGCGCCGGCGGTAGAGCAGGCCCACGGTGATGAAGTCGCGGTATTGCAGGCCACGCGCGATCTCGACCACTTCAGGTGCTGCGGCGGGCCGCATGGCCTGCACAAGCTCGCGTATGGGCATGGTGGACACGATATGCGAGGCAGCCAGCTGCTCGCGGCAGCCATCGGCGCGGACGATGGTCAGGCCCGTCACGCGCTGCTCCTCGCGCCGGACCTCCACCACGCGCGCCTCGCGCACAAGCCGTCCGCCGCGGCGCTCGAACTCGGCCGCCGCGGTTTCCCACATCTGGCCCGGCCCGTACTTGGGATAGAGGAAGTTCTCGATCAGCGAGGTCTGCTCCGCCCCGCCTTGGCCGGTGGCCTTGCGAAGCGCATGCCTCAAGGCCTTGGCGATGGACAGGCTCTTGATGCGCTGCGCGCCCCAGTCGGCGCTGATCTCGTGGCACGGAACGCCCCAGACCTTCTCGGTGTATTCCTTGAAGAACTGGCCATAGAGCTGACGGCCGAAGCGGTTGATGAAGAAGTCTTCGAGCGTGCGCTCGGGCTTGATCGGCGCCATGTGCGCGCGCGCATAGCTGGCGCCGAATTGCAGGCATTTGACGGGGCCCATCTTGAGCGCCATGTCCAGGCCCGGCTTGAGTGGATAGTCGAAGAACTTGCCGCTGAAATAGATGCGCGAGAGCCGGCTGCGGATCAGCATCACCTGCTCGGCCGATTCCTTCGCCGTGATGCCCGTTGCTCCCAGCAGGCCGCTGGCGCCCTGGTACGCGAGGCGGAAGCTGGCCGCGTCGGGCGCATCCAGAGGCTGGGCGATCGGCAGCATATGCCGCCACCAGTCCATCACCCAAGTTGACTTGGAAAAGAAGCGATGGCCGCCGATGTCGATGCGGTTGCCATTGTGGTTGACGGTCTTGGAGAGGCCGCCGATGTCGTTCGTCGATTCGACGATGGTCACGTCAGACCTTCCGGCGCGCAGCAGTTCCAGGCCCGCCGTGAGGCCGGCCGGGCCGGCGCCGATGATGAAGACTTGATCGCTCACAGAAGGGGTTCCAGCCGGCTGTCGCTCGCGCCGCGTGCGCGCGGCGCGCTGAACAGCAGGGCCTTGCGGACGCCGAAATTGAAGATGAAGACGAAGCCTGCCGTGGCCAGCTTGGCGGGCACTGGGGGCAGATGCCAGCGCGTGACGAAGAGCCAGAGCAGCGCTTCCGTCAGCAGCAGGCCGGCCAGACCGATGGCCACGAAGACAGCGAACTCACTGGAGCGGTCGTGCAGGCGATGGGTTCTGAACACGAAGCGCAGGCTGCACAGATAGGCGCAAGTCACACCGGCCGCAAATCCCAGCACGGCGGCACCGCTCAGCGGCAAGCCCAGCGACAAGGCGGCCGCGTAGACGCCCGTATCCAGCGCCAGCGCCAACGCGCTGGCAACCAGGTAGCCGAACAGCTCGAAGATCGTTGTGCGCCGAAATATGGCGTTAGCGGAAGGATCGGCAGGCATAGAGATACTGGAAGCGGTCAAGATCTGAAGCGCCCGGAACCTCCCAGACGGCAAGAGGTGCTCGCGTGAAACGCTGGGCCGCAACGGCGTAGTCGAGAAGCGGCGCCGCTCGGCAGGCGGCGGCCAACTCATCTTCCGCCAGTTCACGGCAGCGCATCATGTCTGCCGGTAATTTCCCAAGCAGTCTGCTCATTAGTTCGCAGCTTTTGCGCCGCTGGATGATGGGTTTGAACACGGAATGCCGCGCTCCAAACTCCTTGGCGGTCGCTTTGTTGAAAAGCAGACCCGCGCCTTGCTGTTTCGAGTAATAGCTGGGGCGCTTGAGCACGAACCATGCAGCCGCCAGGCTGTTGTCCCAGTAGACCTGCGCTTGCTGCGGAACCACGGCCTCGAAGGGATGCGCGGCATGAAGGTGGCTCTCCATGTAGCGAACCAGGGGCGTGCGACGGTCCCATTGCGTCGCGCCTGCTATCGCTAGCAGCAAGGTCAAGGCCATGCAAAGACGCCCCGCACGCCCGGAAGCCACGCTGAATGGGCCTTGCCACAGCCAGGCGAGCAAGCAGAGTGTGGGGACTCCCAGAGCCACCAGCGCGATGCCGGCTTTGCTGTAGTCGAGGAAGTTGGCATCGTCGATGGTCATGGCGCTCAGCGCCAGATAGCTCGCCGCCCCAACGCCCAGCAGGATCACTGCCGATGCTGCAGTGCTGGCCAGCCATACGAATCGGCTGGCCGCAAGGCCTTTGCGCCAGAGCCACAGATGCAGGAGTGACCAGACGGCCACCATCCACGACGCAGAAACATACAGATTGGCGATGCCGGCCAGACAGGCCACGCTGGCGGCAGCCGCCCAGCCAGAGGGGCCGGTCCGGCAGATCGCCAGCAGCAGCGCAGGCAGGTAGGCCAGCGCCAAGGCGTGCAGGATCCATAGGGCGCGCCAGAGCTGGAGCTGCGTCAGCAGCTGGTTGTGCAGGAGCTGTGAGCCGAGCCACGAGATCAGCACGAATCCCAGGCTGACGGCCAGCACGGCTTGAAGCAAAGGACGGGCATCGCGATGGAGAATTCGCGCCGCGCCCAGGAGCACGACCGCGTCCGCGAAGATGATGGCCCAGTCCTCGGGCAACCATCTTTCGACCAGCACTTGCTCGTTGACCTCCTCCACGAGTCGCCACCAGGCATCGGGGTAGCTGTGCAGCAGGCCACCGAAGGGCGCTACTTGCAGCGCGGCCAGCAAGACCACTGGCAAGGCAAGGCTCAGCAGCCAAAGCCAGCGGCGGTCCCGCAGGCATGCCAGCAGCCACAAGCAGGCCGCGACAGGCAAGGCCATCAGCGGGTGCATGGCCCCGGCCAGCAGTACCAGGCCCCAAGCGAGCCGATGCCTCCCGCACCGCCCCATGGCCAGGGCCCAGAGCGACAGCGATTCCGCCAGCGTGCGTGCGGTGAGGAAGGGTTCGCAAACGGCAAAGACCGATAGGCCGCCGTAGCCCAGCTGCAGCAAGGCGATGGCCGCCATTCCCAGCCAGCGTTCCTGCAGACAGAGCCCACTGGGCAGCAGCCGCCACAGGGCGGCTAGGACCGCGACGTGCGCGAGGCCGACGATCAGGATCTGCCATGGCCAGATCTCGGCATGCGCGAACAGCGGCGCAAACAGCAGCGAGTACGCGGAGAAGCTGTCCTGCGAGCCGAAGGCAAAGAAGAGGTCGTGCCCGAACTGGGCCGGGCGGGCGGACTGGAGCGCCTGCGCCAGATAGAGCACGGCGTCATGCCGCAAGCCCGTGTAGGGCTGAGTCAGGAGCCACAGGCCGAGGACAGTGGCGGCAGCGCAGGCATTGAAGGCCCGGGGTGCGAAGCGTGTCTGCATGCGGGGACGACAAAGAAAAGGGAGCCCGCAGAGGGCTCCCTTTCGTCAATTGGTGATCGAGGAGATCAGGAATTGTTCTTCGCCAGACCCGCTTGAACGGCGGTCGTCATCCCCGTCGAGTCGGTAGCCCACTTAATGGTGGATTCACCCAACGACGGCGTCAACGTGATGGTACCTGCAGCTGAGTTGCCCATTGCATTGGCAGGAACGTTGGCAGTGATCTGAGCAGTCGTGGCATCAACGGTGACCGTGCTGACCAGCGGGGTTGCTGTCCACGCCGGAATACCGGCAGTAGTGTCATTGCAACCAGCCAGCGTGCCCTTCTCCTGTGCGCAGATGGCAACGGCCGTCTTGATGGAGTCGAGGCTGGACAGGGCAGAGGCCGCCTTGGACTTGGACGTGTAGTCCTTGTACTGCGGAATCGCCACAGCAGCCAGGATACCGATGATGGCCACGACGATCATCAATTCGATCAGGGTGAAACCTTGTTGGACGCGCTTCATATGAAATCTCCGTAAAAGAAATTGGGGTGAGGACAGTCTCTTCAATGCAGGGGCCGTGCCAGCTTGAGGGGGGCGGGAATCCGTGCTCAATCTCACACCGCCCGGGTCTCGAAACTTTGCAAGCGACGAAATTTGTCAGTCGAGGGTGACGCTTAGCGTCAGTTGCGCGCCGGAGCTACCGGTTTGCGCGCAAGCGGATGTATCAGAATTCAATCACCTGTCCGGCCTGAAGGGCAGACAGGCGATGGCCCGTCGGCAGCGCGCCGACTTCGGCCATCACGGCCTGGATCTCGCCAGGCTTGATGTGGGTGATGTGCACGTTCACCTCGCCGTCCAGATGGGCGAGCTCGCGGCCCAGGGCGGCGGGGCAGAGGTGGCGGCTGATGCGGGCCAGCTCGCTTTCCTCGTCGCCGAAGGCGGTCTCGATCACGAGATGGGCCACCTGCAGCTGCGCCAGGCGCTCCCAGAGCACGGGGTTGGGGCCGGTATCGCCGGTGAAGACCCAGGCTCCTCGCGCGCCATGGACGGCAAAGCCGCAGGCCGGCACCGTGTGATGCGCGGACAGGACTTCAATCCTGCGGCCAGCCAGTTCGAGCTGATCGCCGACGCGAAAGGGCTTGAGCGCGAGCACGGGCGCCTCGGCGCTGGGCAGGCGCGTGAAGTCGGGCCAGATCACGCCGTTGAAGAGGTGGCGCTGCAAGGCGTCGAGTGTTTCGGGCAAGCCGTGGACCTGGATGGACGGTCGGCCGGCCTGCTCGCGTGCTCGCAACACGGAGTCGGCCAGCAGCGGGATGGACAGCACGTGGTCCAAGTGCGAGTGGCTGACGAGGATGTGGTCGATGCGGGCGAGGGCTTCGAGGGGCAGATCGCCCACGCCGGTGCCGGCGTCGATGAGCACGTCGTCGTCGAGCAGGAAGGCGGTGGTCTTGTAGCCGGCTGCAATGGCGCCGGAACATCCCAGGACGCGGATTTTCATGGAGTTGTTCTGTATTGGCGGGGCCGGCCAACGCCGGTCTGTCACCAATGTATGCAGTCTGGCGCCTTGAGCAAAGGCAGCATTCCCGTCTTTGTCAGACGAATTCAGGAAGCCGCTGCAACGACGTGACTTGCATCACGCAGTGGATGTCGCTTATGCGCCCTGTAAGAACTGCATCTGCGTGCCGGCCAGCTCGATCACGTCGCCGCTGCGCAGCGGCACGGATTCGGCGGTCAGCGGTTCGCCGTTGACCATGGGGCGTGAGCCGCCCTCCACATGGGCGAACACGTAGCCGCTGGGGCGCTTGGTGATGGAGGCCACCTGTACGCCGGGCTTGCCGACGGTGGTGACGACCTTGGTGAGGCTGACTTCGCGGCCCGCGGCGGCGCCGGTCAGCACCTTGATGGTGGCCGGCATGGCGCTGGCCGCGGCCGGCAGCGCGCCGAAGGACGAAGGCAGGCCAAAGCCCGAGGGCGTGCCGGCCGGGCTGGCGGCCTGGGTGCCGGGCTTGAAGATCATGGTCTTTTCGTAGTCGACCGCGTCTTCGAGCTGGAACTTGATCTTGTACTTGCCGACCTCGACCACGTCGTTGTTGACGAGCAGCTGTTTCTTCACGGCCTTGCCGTTGATGTAGGTGCCGTTGGTGGAATTGAGGTCTTCGATGAAGACATCGGCGCCGACCATCTGCAGCACCGCGTGCTCGCCGGAGACGGCGAGGTTGTCGATCACGATATCGTTGTAAGGCCGGCGCCCGAGCGTGGTCTTGTCCTTGGTGATCTGCACTTCCTTGATCACGACGCCGTCGAGCGAAACCACCAGCTTGCCCATGCTTGACCTCAAGTCCTGTTGTCTTCGTTATAGCAGTTGCGCCAGTCGCAACGCCTGCCTCGCGGTGTGAATTTCACCCTTGGCCGCTGTGCCTCAGCGCTTGCCGAAAGGCCACCAGGCCCGGCCTTCTGGCTTGACGCGCCCTTCGGCCCGGGCCAGCACGACCGCAATATTATCCCGGCCGCCCGCCTCATTGGCTGCGTCCACCAGGGCCTGCCCCGCTTCGGGCAGGGAAGGGTGGTTTATCAGCAACTGCGCCAGGACGGCCTGATCGACCATGTCGGAGAGGCCGTCGGAGCAGAAAAGGAACAGATCGCCGGGCTGAACTTCGTGCAGATGCAGCTCCAGCATGACCGTGTCTTCCACGCCGACGGCGCGGGTGACGAGGTTCTTGTTGCTCGAGAAGGCTGCTTCTTCGACGGTCAGCAGGCCGGCGTCGATCTGCTCCTGCAGCAGCGAATGGTCGCGCGTGATCTGGGTCAGCTGGCCGCCGCGCAGGCGGTAGCCGCGCGAGTCGCCCACATGGCCCAGCAGCAGGCCTTCGTCGCGGAATACGCCCAGCACGAGGGTCGTGCCCATGCCTGCATAACGCGGGTTGGTGTTGGCGGCGTTGAAGATGGCGCGGTTGGCGTTGTCCACGCAGATGTCCATGGCGCGGCGCACGTCGCCTGCGGCTGCCGTGCCGCCGGATTCCTTGAGCCAGCGGCCCAGCTCGGTGCTGATGAAACTGGTCAGCATCTGGCTGGCCACCTCGCCGGCGTTGTAGCCGCCCATGCCGTCGGCCAGCACGGCCAGGCCCACGCTCATGTCCACGGCAACCGAGTCCTCGTTGTTGTCGCGCGAGCGACCGACGTCGGTGATGTGGAAGAACTCCAGGTTCATTTTTGAGGCGAGGATGGCGGTGGAGCGCGATTTTGCCCTGCTTCCCCGCTGGCCAAATCAACGCGCTGGGTTTGCGCGAAAGGGTCCACGGTTTTGGGCGTTATGTTGCCCGTCGGGCTGTTGCCGGCAGCCGAAGGTGTTGCGGCGGCCACACTGTCTGACTGCAAAGACTCGGGCAGGCCGGCGGCGAGCACGGCCTCGATGTCCTGCGCCATCTGGTCGCCATCGGCATAGCGCAGCTCGGGGCGCTTCTCCAGGGCCAGGGCCAGCAGCAGGGCCAGGGCCTCGGGCAGGTCGGGGCGGAAATGGCGCACATCAGGCGGCGGCTCGGTGGCAATCTTCTGCATCAGCCGGGCCATGGACTCGGACTGGTGCGGTAGGTGGCCGGTCAGCAGTTGGTAGAGCATCACGCCGAGCGAGAACAGATCGCTGCGGCCATCCACCTTGAGGCCGGCCAGTTGCTCGGGCGACATGAAGGACGGCGTGCCCAGGACCAGGCCGGTACGCGTGCGGCTGCTGTCGGCCATGCGGGCGATGCCGAAGTCCATGATCTTGAGCTGATCGCTGGCCGGGTCATACATGACGTTGGCCGGCTTGATGTCGCGATGCACCACGCCCTGCCGGTGCGCATAGGCCAGCGCGCGCGCCAGGCGCTGCCCCAGGCGCAGGGCCTCGGCCACGGGCAGCAGATGGCCGGAGCGGCTGTAGTGGCTGAGGTCGTGGCCGCGCACGTATTCCATGACGATCCAGGCGTCGGCGCCGGATTCGCCGGCATCGAGCACCTGCAGGATGTCCGGGTGCTGGAGCTGTCCGGCCGCATGGGCCTCGCGCATGAAGCGTTGGCGCACATCGGCCAGGTCCTCGGGCGAGAACTCGCGTTGCAGGGCCAGCAGCTTGAGCGCCACCGGCTGGCCCGTCTGCGTGTCGGTGGCCAGCCAGACCTCGCCCATGGAGCCGCGGCCCAGCTCGCGCTCGCGCTGGTAGCGCGCCAGCGACGGAGCAGCCACGGCCTCGCCTTCGGCCTTGTTGCCGAGCATGCGTTTCCAGAAACCAGGTTTCTCGCTCATGGCGCCGATTGTGACGGTTGGCGGTCTCTCATGCGGCCGATTACACGGCCGACACCTACCACCAGCAGGGCGCCCAGCGCGCCGGCCAGTTCGCCGTTCAGCCAGGCAGGCAGCCAGGCAGTCAGGCCGGCGTCGCTCACGGCCATTTCACCCGCAACCCAGCCGAGCAGGGCGCCGCCCAGCGTGATGATGACGGGCCAGCGCTCCATCAGGCGCAGCAGCAACGTGCTGCCGAAGACGATCAGCGGCACCGAGAGGCCCAGGCCGATGACCAGCAGCGGCGTTTGCACGGCCTTGGGCGCGCTGGCTGCGGCGCCGGCCACGGCCAGCACGTTGTCCAGGCTCATCACCAGGTCGGCAATCAGGATGGTGCGCACGGCATGCCAGACCGAGGGGCTGCCGGCTGCGTGGTCGTCGTCACTATCTTCCTCACCAATCAGCAACTGCACGCCGATATAGAGCAGCAGCACGCTGCCGACGGCCTTCAGCCAGGGTAGCTGCAGCAGTTGCACGGCGAAGATCGTCAGCAGCACCCGCATGACGATGGCGGCCACACTGCCGCCGACGATGGCCACGCGCTGGTGCTGGGGCTTGAGGTTGCGTGCCGCGAGAGCGATCACCACGGCGTTGTCGCCGGAAAGCAGGATGTTGACCCAGATGATTTCGAGCAGCGCGATCCAGAAGGCGGGAGTGGTCCAGTCCATGGGCTTGGAGTGTCAATGAAAAAAGCCACCCTCGGGTCAATGCCAGTCAGTTAAGCCTAAGAGTTAGCTGATCCGGTACAAGGGGAACGTGTTGAACACGTTCCCCTTGTTGCTTGATGAGCCTGCTTGAGAGCGCGCTGCGCGAGACCCTGCCCCGAGTTCCTGATCGGCTTGACGAGCTGAGTGCGTTGATAGACCCGGCCTGGATCGAACAAGCGCTGGCGGCCAGCGGCAAGGCCTCGATCCGACGCCGCAAGCTGCGGGCCGAACACGCGGTGTGGCTGGTGATCGGCCTGGCGCTGTTTCGCAGCCGCCCGCTGTGGCAGGTGGTGCAGCAACTGGAGCTGAGCCTGGAGGGTCAGCCACTGCCCGCGCCCAGCGCCAGCGTGCAGGCCCGCCAGCGACTGGGTGAGGAGCCGCTGGCCCAGTTGTTCGGCTTGCTGACCCAGGCCTGGACCCACCACTCCATCACTCTGTTTGACCGCGCCTACTTCTCGGCCGCGTTCTTGCTGGACTGGCAGGACGCAGGCCAGCAACGCCACTGGCTGATGCGGGCCAAGGACAACTTGCGTCACGAGATCGTCGAGCAGTTGGGCCCGGGCGATGCGTTGATCCGCATGCCCGTCTCGCCGCAAGCCCGCAAGCTGCGCCCGCAGCTGTCCAGCCACTGGCAGGCCCGGTTGATCGAGGTCAGCGTGGGCGGCAAGCTCAGGCGCTTCATCACCTCGCTGCAAGATCACAAGACGCATCCTGCACGGCAACTGGCCGAGCTGTACCGCCAGCGCTGGGAGATCGAGCTGGGGTTCCGGGAGATCAAGCAGTCATTGCAGGAGGGCGAGCCGGTGCTGCGCAGCCAAGCAGCCCGCGCTGGTGCGCCAGGAGCTGTGGGGCGTGTTGATCGCCTACACGCTGCTGCGACGCTGGATGCGCGAGATGGCGGCGCACGCCAAGGTCGAACCCCTGCGCATCAGCTTCCACACCGCCAGCTATGCCATCGTGAATTTGCTCAGCATCCCTGGCCTGGAGTCGGCGGGCACCTTGCCCAAACAGTTGGCGGCCTTGCTCGCACAGTCCTGTCACTTCGTGCTGCCGCCACGCCGGCCTGAGCGCAGCTTCCCCAGAGTCGTCAAGAACCGCGCGCACAAGTTCCCAACGAAAAAATGCCAGTCAGCGCTTAACTGACTGGCATTGCGCCCGGGGGGGGCGGCCTTGATACGTAGGACGGTGCTGGATTACTTCAGCAGACCCTTGAGCAGCTTGCCCATCTCCGACGGGTTGCGCGTGACGGTGAAGCCGCACTCTTCCATGATGGCGAGCTTGGCATCGGCCGTGTCGGCGCCGCCCGAGATCAGCGCGCCGGCGTGGCCCATGCGCTTGCCCGGAGGAGCGGTCACACCGGCGATGAAGCCGACGATGGGCTTCTTCATGTTCAGCTTGCACCAGCGAGCGGCTTCCGCTTCGTCCGGGCCGCCGATTTCGCCGATCATGATGACGGCGTCGGTGTCCGGGTCATCGTTGAAGGCCTTCATCACGTCGATGTGCTTCAGGCCATTGATCGGGTCGCCGCCGATGCCGACTGCCGACGATTGGCCGAGGCCGATCTCGGTCAACTGGGCCACGGCTTCATACGTCAGCGTGCCCGAACGCGAGACGACGCCGATGCGTCCCTTGCGGTGGATGTGGCCGGGCATGATGCCGATCTTGATTTCTTCCGGCGTGATCAGGCCGGGGCAGTTCGGGCCCAGCAGCAGCGTCTTCTTGCCGCCGGCTGCTTCCTTGGCCTTCATCTTGTTGCGCACTTCGAGCATGTCCTTGACGGGGATGCCTTCGGTGATGCAAATGGCCAGATCGAGGTCGGCTTCAACGGCTTCCCAGATCGCGGCAGCAGCGCCGGCGGGCGGCACGTAGATCACGCTGACCGTTGCGCCGGTTTGCGAGGCGGCTTCCTTGACGGTACCAAAAATTGGAATGTCGGAGAACTTCTCGCCGGCCTTCTTGGGATTCACGCCGGCGACGAAAGCGTTCTTGCCGTTGGCATAGGCCTGGCAGCCGAGCGTGTGGAACTGGCCCGTCTTGCCCGTGATGCCCTGGGTGATGACCTTGGTGTCTTTGTTGATGTAGATGGACATGATTTATTTCCTTGTCTGGGCTTGAGCCTTAGGCGACGGCGGCAACGATCTTCGTTGCGGCTTCGGCCATCGAATCGGCAGCGATGATGGGCAGGCCGGATTCGGCCAGCATCTTCTTGCCCAGGTCTTCGTTCGTGCCCTTCATGCGCACGACCAGCGGCACCGACAGGTTCACGGCCTTGCAGGCGGTGATCACGCCCTCGGCGATGGTGTCGCACTTCATGATGCCGCCGAAGATGTTCACGAGGATGCCCTTCACATGCTTGTTCTTCAGCATGATCTTGAAGGCCTCGGTCACCTTCTCGGCTGTGGCGCCGCCGCCAACGTCGAGGAAGTTGGCCGGCTCGCCGCCGAACAGCTTGATGGTGTCCATCGTGGCCATGGCCAGGCCGGCACCGTTCACCAGGCAGCCGATGTTGCCGTCGAGGCTGATGTAGGCGAGGTCGAACTTGCTGGCTTCGACTTCAGCCGGATCCTCTTCGTCCAGATCGCGGTAGGCCACGATTTCAGGATGGCGGAACAGGGCGTTGGCGTCGAAGTTGAACTTGGCGTCCAGGGCCATCAGGTTGCCCTTGCTGTCGCAGTTCAGCGGGTTGATTTCAACCAGCGACGCGTCCGTGTCCATGTAGCATTTGTAGAGCTTGGCGAAGATGTCGACGGCCTGGTCGATCGACGCGCCGGTCAGGCCAATGGCCGCGGCGATCTTCTTGCTCTGCTCGGCCGTCAAGCCCACCAGCGGGTCGATCATCTCTGTGATGATCTTCTCGGGCGTGCTGTGAGCGACTTCCTCGATGTCCATGCCGCCTTCGCTCGAAGCGATGAAGGCCACCTTCTGGGTGCCGCGGTCGGTGACCAGCGAGACGTAGAGCTCGTTCTTGATGTCGGCGCCGTCTTCGATGTAGAGGCGGCGGACCTTCTGGCCTTCGGGGCCGGTCTGGTGCGTGACGAGTTGCATGCCGAGGATCTGCTCGGCCAGCTTCTTCACGTCATCCATGGACTTGGCCACCTTGACGCCACCGCCCTTGCCGCGGCCACCGGCGTGGATCTGCGCCTTGACGACCCAGACCGGGCCGCCCAGCTTCTGCGCCGCTTCGACGGCTTCTTGCACGGTGAAGGCGGGGATGCCGCGGGGCACCGGCACGCCGAACTGGCGCAGGATTTCCTTGCCCTGGTACTCATGAATCTTCATAGGGATCTCGCTTTTCTGGAAAGTCAGGATGCGGAAGGTGCGGTGTCGGTCGGCGCTGCAGTTGCACTTGCAGCGCCCCGATACCAGCGGGGGTAAAAGTTCTGGACCACGGGGCCATCCCCGCGCAGGGCATGGCAGCGGTCGATCTGGTAGGGCTGCTGCCCCGAGTCCTTGCCCTCGTGCGTGTCGATCACGATGCCGGCAAAGGCTTGCAGCACGGCCGTGGGCAGCACGCTGCAGAGTTCTGTCAGATGGGTGCAGCCCTGCACGCCGCCGAGCCGGGACTTGACCTCGGCGCGGAAGTTCCTCATCAGGTTGAGGCCGACGAGGCGGGCATAGGCGTCGCCATGCTGGTCGCACTGGCCCGGATAAGGCGTCCAGGGCGAGGTGGAACTTGCGCCAAGGATGTTCAATTGCGCATCGACGCGCAGGTTCAGCACCATTTCGTGCACCGGCGTGCCGGCCGGGCGTGGCTTGCCCGCCAGTTCGATGTCGCGCGTCTTGGTGTCCGTGATGCGCGCTTCCACCTCGTACAGCCCGTCGTCATGCGAAAACACCTGCACGTCGAGGGCTCGACGGTGCATCAGCTTGCGCGGGCTGGGGGGAATGGCGGAAGACATGGATGGACGGACAAATAGGCACAAAGGCGCTGGCGCAGCTCCGATTCCGGAGTCGCTCAGGGTTTGTGCGTAGGGCGGCAATGTAGCATGCTCGGCCTAACGCTTGCTTTCAACGCCGTGGTCGGGCGGGGCTTCCTCAGTCGTGCCGCGCCCCTTCACGCAGCAGGCGGCGGATCACCTCGGACGAAAAGCCGCGGCCGGCCAGAAAGCGCATCTGCTTGGCGCGCGCCGCTGCATCATCACCGGGCGAGCCGAACTTGCGCTGCCAGATCGCCCGGGCGCGCTCGAACTCGCTGTCCTTGAGCGCGGCTTTCTGTTCGGCGCCCAGGCTCAAGCCGTGCTGGGCCAGTTCCTGCTCGATGCGCAGATTGCCGTGCCGCGCGGCGCGCACATGCAGCCGCGATTCGACAAAGCGGGCCTCGTCCAGATAGCCCTGGGCTTGCAGCCAGACCAGCAGTTCGTCCACCTTGGGCGCAAGGTCGGTACTGGCGGCGTCCTCGGACTCGGCTTGTGCGCGAGCGATGCGCATCAGCTTGCGCCGCAGCTCCAGCGCGCTGTGCTCGCGCTGGGCGAGCAGGGCGATGGCGCGGGCCTTGAGCGAGAGGGCTTGGCTCATGGGCTAAGGCTCAGCCCGGGCCGCTCGTCAAGGGGCAGGCGCGTCTGGCCCGGCAGCGGCTGGCCGGGATCGACACGCCAGGCGGGCGGTTCTCGCACATCGGCCCAGAACTCTTCGATCCGTGTGATCAGCCCCTTGGCGTCAAAGCAGAAGAAGCTGTTGGCATAGAAAGCTTCGCCGCCCTGATCGACCCGCGCCAGCGAATGCACGCGCCCATCGGCCAACGTGTTCAAGGCCAGCAGATGGATGGACCAGCCCTCGGGGTAGACAGCGTTGACGTGGATGATGGCCTCCGGCCCGTCAAAACGCTCACGCGTGACGGGCCAGAAGCAGCAGGCTTCGGCGCCGAGCAAGGCCTGCGCATCGGCCCAGCGACGGGCCTGGATGAGCGACCAGAAGCGGCGGACTTGTTCAGCAGCAGGCTCCAACATCGCCACCGAGGCTGGGCTTATCCGGCAGCCTCTTCCGACTTGTTCAGCATTGCGACGCCCAGCGATTCACGGATCTTGTTCTCGATCTCGTGTGCGATGTCGGGGTTCTCGCGCAGGAACTCGCGTGCGTTGTCCTTGCCCTGGCCGATCTTCTCGCCCTTGTAGGCGTACCAGGAGCCTGACTTCTCGACCAGCTTGGCAATCACACCCATGTCGATGATCTCGCCTTCGCGGCTGATGCCTTCGCCGTAGAGGATGTCGAACTCGGCGGTCTTGAATGGGGACGACACCTTGTTCTTGACGACCTTGACCTTGGTCTCGGAGCCGATGACCTCTTCGCCCTTCTTGATCGAGCCGATGCGGCGGATATCGAGGCGCACCGAGGCGTAGAACTTCAGCGCATTGCCGCCCGTCGTGGTCTCGGGGCTGCCGAACATCACGCCGATCTTCATGCGGATCTGGTTGATGAAGACGACCATGCAGTTGGTCTTCTTGATGGTGGCGGTGAGCTTGCGCAGGGCCTGGCTCATCAGGCGGGCTTGCAGGCCGGGGAGGGAATCGCCCATCTCGCCTTCAAGTTCAGCCTTGGGCGTGAGCGCGGCGACCGAGTCGACCACGATCAGGTCCACCGAGCCCGAGCGCACCAGGGCGTCCACGATCTCGAGGGCCTGCTCGCCGGTGTCGGGCTGGCTGATCAGCAGCTCCTGCAGGTTGACGCCGAGCTTCTGGGCGTACTGGATGTCCAGGGCATGTTCGGCGTCGATGAAGGCGCAGGTGCCTTGCAGCTTTTGCATCTCGGCGATGACCTGCAAAGTGAGCGTGGTCTTGCCCGACGATTCGGGGCCGTAGATCTCGACCACCCGGCCGCGCGGCAGGCCGCCGACACCCAGGGCCACGTCCAGGCCCAGCGAACCCGTGGAGACCACCTGGATATCCTCGATGACCTCGCCGTCGGCCAGGCGCATGATGGAGCCCTTGCCGAATTGCTTTTCGATCTGGGCGAGGGCGGCCTGCAGGGCCTTGGCTTTTTCGGTGTTCAGCTGCTTGACGGGGGCGTCCATGGGGTTCTCCTTTGAGTTGGGCGGATTATGGCGCAATCTGTATGTTTGTACAGTACTCGCAAGCCACACTTCCTGCCACCGTTTTGTCAGGAATCACCGTCCCTAGAATCCCTGTTGATAAGAAGCGGAGACAAGTGCATGCGCATCCTGGTGGCGGAAGACGATCAAGTGCTGGCCGATGGCTTGCTGCGCTCGCTGCGCGCTTCGGGTTATGCGGTGGATCAGGTCAGCACTGGCACCGAGGCGGACGCCGCCCTGGCCTCGCACGAGTTCGATCTGGTTATTCTCGACCTGGGCCTGCCCAAGCTGCATGGCCACGAGGTGCTGCGCCGCCTGCGCGCACGCGGCACTTCGGTGCCGGTGCTGATCCTGACGGCGGCCGACAGCGTGGAGCAGCGCGTGATGGGCCTGGACCTGGGCGCCGACGATTACATGGCCAAGCCCTTCTCGCTGCAGGAACTGGAGGCGCGGGTGCGTGCGCTCACGCGCCGCGGCCTGGGCACGGCCTCCAGCACCATCAAGCATGGGCCGCTGACCTTCGATGCCACCGGCCGCGTGGCCTACATCAACGAGCAGATGATCGAGCTTTCGGCGCGCGAGCTGTCGCTGCTCGAAGTGCTGCTGCAGCGCGCCGGCCGGCTGGTCAGCAAAGACCAGCTGGTGGAGCGCCTGTGCGAATGGGGCGAAGAGGTCAGCAACAACGCCATCGAGGTCTACATCCATCGCCTGCGCAAGAAGATCGAGCAGGGGCCGATCCGCATCGCCACGGTGCGCGGGCTTGGCTACTGCTTAGAGAAAATCGCCGCCTAGATGAGTGAGCCGACCGAGAAGGGTCAACGTTCGCTCTTCGGCGAAATCCTCGACTGGATGCTCGCCCCGCTGCTGCTGATCTGGCCGATCAGCGTGGCGCTGACCTGGCTGGTGGCGCAGGGCATTGCCAACCGGCCGTATGACCGCGAACTGGGCGAGATGGCACGCACGCTGAGCCTGCAGGCCGCAGCCGTGGCGGCCAGCCCGCAAGCCGCTGAGAAAAAACGTTATGCCCTGGCGCCCGAAGCCGCAGCGCTGCTGCGTGCAGACGAGGCCGACACGGTCTTCTACCAGCTGCTGGGCCTGCGCGGCGAGCTGCTCAACGGCGACGCCAACCTGCCGATGCCGCCGGACGATGAATCGACCGTGCCGGGCGAGCTGCATTTCCGCGACGACGAGGTCGGCGCCGACCGCGTGCGCGTGGCCTGGCTGTGGGTCGTGCCGGAAGGCCAGACCGACGCTGCCACCGCGAACGCGCCTGCCAAGGCCATCCTCGTGCAGGTGGCCGAGACCCTGGGCAAGCGCGCGCGGCTCACCAACGAGATCATCAAGGGCGTGATCCTGCCGCAGTTCGTGATCCTGCCGCTGGCTGTGCTGCTGGTGTGGCTGGCGCTGGCGCGCGGCATCGCGCCGCTCAACGAACTGCAGCGGCGCATCCGCTCGCGCGACAGCTCCGACCTTTCGCCGATTGACGAGCGCCGCGTGCCCGATGAGGTGGCGCCGCTGGTGCGTGCCATCAACGATCTGCTGGCGCGGCTGGACCAATCCATCGGCGCGCAGAAGCACTTCCTGGCCGACGCCGCGCACCAGCTCAAGACGCCTCTGGCCGGCCTGCGCACGCAAGCGGAATTTGCACAGCGCGAGATCGACGAAGGCCGTGCCGAGCCGGCCGAGCTGCACCGCTCGCTGGAGCAGATCGCGCTCAGCAGCCAGCGCGCCGCGCACATGGTCAACCAGTTGCTGGCGATGGCGCGGGCCGAGGACAAGGAGCATGCGGCGCGGCGCGAGGTGGTCAATCTGGCTGCGATTGCCATCGAGACCGTGCGCGATTTCGTGCCGCGCGCGCTGGAGCGCCAGCTCGACCTCGGCTACGAAGGGCCGGATGCGGAGCACAGCAGCCTGCGTCTCTGGGGCCATGCGCTGCTGATCCGCGAGCTGATCCGCAACCTCGTGGACAACGCCCTGCTCTACACGCCGCCCGGCGGCACCATCACCGTGCGGGTGATGGAGGACCCCTTCGGCCAGGTCAGCGTGTTGCAGGTGGAGGACTCTGGCCCCGGCATCCCGGAGGCCGAGCGCGACAAGGTCTTTCAGCCTTTCTATCGCGCGCTGGGAACGAACGTGGACGGCTCGGGCCTGGGCCTGGCCATCGTGGCCGAAATCGCGAACCAGCATGAGGCCGAGCTGCTGCTCGATGACACGCGTGATCGTCGCTTGCTGACCGAGGATGAAGGCCCGGGTGCGCGCTTCACGCTGCGCTTCCCGGTGCGGGTGGCCTGAGCCTTACCCGTTCACGCGCCGTGCCTTGGCAATCGACATCAATAGCCCCAGACCCACGCCGAGCGTCACCATTGCCGTGCCGCCGTAGCTGATGAAGGGCAGGGGCACGCCCACCACGGGCAGGATGCCGCTGACCATGCCCATGTTGACGAACACGTAGGTGAAAAAGCTCAGCGAGATCGCACCGCCCATCAGCCTTGCGAACAGCGTCGGCGCGTTCGCCGCGATCACCAGGCCGCGCAGGATCAGCGCGGTGAAGCCGGCCAGCAGGGCCAGCGCGCCGAGCATGCCGAACTCCTCGCCGTAGGCGGCGAAGATGAAGTCGGTGGTCCGTTCGGGGATGAACTCCAGGTGCGTCTGGGTGCCCTTCATGAAGCCCTTGCCGGTGATGCCGCCCGAGCCGATGGCGATCTCGCCCTGGATGATGTGGAAGCCCTTGCCCAGCGGGTCTTTGGACGGGTCGAGCAGGGTGCAGACGCGGTCCTTCTGGTAGTCGCGCAGCACGGGCCATTTCACGTCGGGCTGGCAGATGCGGTCTTCGCTGAACACGATGGCGGCGACGGCGATCACACCCACGGCCACCACCGGCACGATCAGCCGCCAGGACAGGCCGGCGAAGAAAATCACGTACAGGCCGGCAGACAGCACCAGGATGGCCGTGCCCAGGTCGGGCTGCTTGGCCACCAGGCCCACGGGCACGATCAGCAGCAAGAAGGCGGCGACGAAATCGGGCAGGCGCAGCAAGCCCTCGCGCTTCTGGAACCACCAGGCCAGCATCAGCGGCATGGCGATCTTGAGGATCTCCGAGGGCTGGATCTGCGTCACGCCCACATTGAGCCAGCGCGTTGCGCCCTTCTTGGTCACGCCGAACAGGGCGGTGGCAATCAGCAGGGTCACGCCCACGGTGTAGAGCGGGATGGCAAACGCCATGAAGCGGTGCGGGGGGATCTGCGCCACGATGCAGATCACACCGACGCACAGCACCATATTGCGCAGGTGATCAGGGAAGCGCGTGCCGTTGTCGTAACCGGCCGAGTACATGCACAGCAGGCCCAGGCCCATCAGCCAGAGGATGGCCAGCGATAGCTGCAGGTCGAAGCCCTGCAGCAGCGGAGCCAGGCGGCGCCACAAGCTGGGCTTGTCAAAGACAGCACTCATTGCGAAGCTCCTGAAGCGGGTGCCGAGGGCGCCGATGCCGAGGCTGTTGCGGCCCCCGCCTGCATCCCCAGCACCGGCACGTCCGCGGCGCGGCGCGGCGTGCCGATGGGGATCGTGGTCAGGCCTTTTTGCGTCTGGGCGATGTCTTCCTCGCTGGGGTAGGTGCCTTGCAGCCAGTAATCGAACACGCGGCGCGCGATCGGCGCGGCCGAGGTGGAGCCGAAGCCGGCGTTCTCCACGATCAGGGCTAGCGCGATGGTCGGGTGATCGAGCGGCGCAAACGCAATGTAGAGCGAATGGTCGCGCTTGCGCTCATCGGCCTTGATGTCCTTGTAGGTTTGGCCGGTCTTGAGGCTGACCGCCTGCGCCGTGCCGGTCTTGCCGCCGCTTTGGTAGGGGGCGTTGCGGAACACGGCGGCCGAGGTGCCTTCCAGCGTCACGCCGTTCATGGCGTTCAGGATGAGCTCCACGTTCGCGGGCTGGAGCGGCAGCGGCGTGAGCGCATCGCCGGCCACGCGGCGGCTTTCGTGCTTGACCACATCCTCAATCTCCTGCGCCAGCCGCGGCCTGAAGCGCAGGCCGCCGGAAGAGAGCGTGGAGACGGCGGTGGCAAGCTGCAGGATGGTGAAGTTGTTGTAGCCCTGCCCGATGCCCAGCGAAATGGTTTCGCCTGCGTACCACTTCTGCAGATCGGGACGCTTGAACTTCTTGCGTTTCCACTCGGTCGAAGGCAGGTCGCCGGTGACCTCGCCCTGCAGGTCGATCTCGGTCTTGCGGCCAAAGCCGAAGGGTTCCAGCTGGTCGTGGATCAGGTCCACGCCCATCTCGTTGGCCAGGCTGTAGAAGTAGACGTTGCTCGACGTGATGATGGCCAGGCGCATGTCCTTGGGGCCGGCACGGTCGCCCTCGGCGCTGCCGAAGTTGTGGCCACCGAAGCTGTAGACGAGGTTGTCCTGGATTACCAGATGCGGGTCGCGCTTGCCGGTGTTCAGCGCGGCCATGGCCATGTAGGGCTTGAAGGTCGAGCCTGGCGGGTAGGTGCCGCGCAGCGCCCGGTTCAGCAGCGGCTTGTCGAGGTTCTCGTTCAGATCGCGCCAGCTGTCCTGGTCAATGCCGTCCACGAACAGGTTCGGGTCGAAGGTCGGCTTGGAGACGAAGGCCAGCACCTCGCCCGTGCGCGGGTCCATGGCCACCAGGGCGCCGCGGCGCTCGCCGTACAGCTGCTCCACCAGGGCCTGCAGCTTCACGTCGATGGACAGCTTGAGCGTGTTGCCCGGCGTGGGCGGCCGGTAGGCCAGGCGGCGCACGGCGCGGCCCGAGGCGCTGGTCTCCACCTGCTCGAAGCCGGTGATTCCGTGCAGCTCGCGCTCGTACTGCTGCTCCAGACCCAGCTTGCCGATGTAGTCGGTGCCGCGGTAGTTGGCCAGGTCCTCGTCGGACCAGTTGGCGTCCATGTCCTTTTTCTCGGCCTGGTTGATGCGGCCGATATAGCCCAGCAGATGGGCGGCCACCTCGCCCAGCGGGTAGTTGCGGAACAGGCGCGCCTTGATCTCCACGCCGGGGAAGCGGAAGCGCTGCGCCGTGAAGCGCGCCACCTCTTCATCCGTGAGCTTGGTGCGGATGGGCAAAGACTCGAAGTTCTTGCTCTCCTCCATCAGCTTCTTGAGGCGGCGGCGGTCGCGCGGCTGGATCTCGATCACTTGGTTCAGGCCGTCGAGGGTGGCCTCCAGATCGGGCACCTTGCTTGGCGTGATCTCCAGTGTGTAGGCCGAATAGTTGGTGGCCAGCACCACGCCGTTGCGGTCGGTGATCAGGCCGCGGTTGGGCACGATGGGCACGACCGTGATGCGGTTGGCCTCGGCGCGGTCCGAAAGCTGCTCATGCTGCAGCACTTGCAGATAGACCAGGCGCGCGATCAGCAGCAGGAAGCACAGCAGCACAAAGCCGGCTGCGGCGATCAGGCGCAGGCGCAGCCTGTGGAGTTCTTGCTGCGGGTTCTTGAAAACGACCATGAACTACAAAAGCCCTACAGGGGACGATGGGCGTCGCGATCCGGCGCCCGGCGCTGCGGTGCCAGCAGCAGCGCACTGGCCAAGGGCCACAAGAGGGCCTCGATCACCGGCGCCAGCAGCAAGCCCCAGCCCGGCCACATCCCGCCGACGATCAGCCGCACGACCAGCGACAGCAGATGCGCCAGCGCGAACAGCGGCAGCACGTGCAGCGCCTGTTCCAGCAGGCCGAACCAGGGGATGCGACGGTGCAGGGCGATGGCGCCGAAGCTCAGCGCGCTGTAGGCCAAGGCATGCTGGCCCAGCAGTGCGCCATGGTGCACGTCGATCATCAGGCCGAAGGCGAAGGCCCAGCCCACGCCCACGCGGCGCGGCTGGTGCACGCCCCAGAACACGAGCACGATGGCCACGAAGTCCGGCATGGCCGGGATGCGGCCGAGCGGGATCATGTCCAGCAGCAGCGCGACCAAAAGGCTGAAGGCGATGAACAGCGGATTGGCCGGCAACAGGAGCTGCGAGCCGCGCGGCATCATGCTCATTTGGCTACTCCCTTCTTGCCCTTGACGGGTGCGGAGGCGGCCGCGGCCGCGCTGGCCGCGCGCGCCTCGGCTCGCGCGGCTTCGAATTGCGCCGCCGGCTGCAGCACCAGCACATGGTGGGCTGCGTCGGCTTGCGCCACGGGTTGCAGCGTCACCTGGGCGAAACCGGCCTCGCCGCGGCGTTCCACGGCCGTGACCTTGGCCACCGGCAGGCCGTTCGGGTAGATGCCATCCAGCCCCGAGGTGGCCATCAGGTCGCCCACCTTCACGTCGGCATTGGCAGCCAGGAAGCGCAACTCCATGCCCGTGCCGCCCGCGTTGCCGAAGGCGATGTTGCGCACCTGGGTGCGCACGTTGAGCAGCGGGATGGCCGCGTCCTTGTCGGTCAGCAGCGTGACTTCCGAGGAGAGGTTGTAGACACGCGTGACCTGGCCCAGGACGCCGGCATCGTTGATCACCGGCGAGCCGGGCTGGATGCCATCGTGGCTGCCACGGTCGATGACGACGCGGCGCGAGTACGGATCGGGCGCTTCGTACAGCACCTCGGCGGCGCTGGATTGGGTCGTCAGGGCCGGACGCAATCCGAGCAGGGCGCGCAGCCTCGCGTTCTCGGCTTCGAGCTGGTTGGCGCGCGAGAGCCGCTCGGCCTGCTTCGTGAGCTGCTGGCGCGCTTCGTTCTCGGCTGCCATGGCGCGCTCGGTGCCGCGCAGATAGTCGCCGGCGGTGTCCCAGGCATCGACCGGCGCCAGCAAGGCCTTCTGCAGCGGATGCAAAGCCAGTGCGATGGCGGAGCGGGCCGGCCCGGCCAGGTGGAAGCGCGCATCGGCCACCATCAGGAAGATGGCCAGGGCCGAGCACATCGCCAGCTTGGTCAGCGCGGGCGTGCCCTGCTTGAAGAATGGCGGCGGTGAGCGGTCGAGCGTGCCGAAGGGCATGGCGCTGTGGCCCTAGGCTGGGATCACTCCGAGGTGAAGATCGACCCCAAACGCTCCATGCGTTCGAGGGCCATGCCGCAACCGCGCACCACGCAGGTCAGCGGGTCTTCGGCCACCAGCACCGGCAGGCCGGTTTCCTCGGCCAGCAGGCGGTCCAGATCACGCAGCAGGGCGCCGCCGCCGGTCAGCATCATGCCGCGCTCGGCGATGTCGGCGCCGAGTTCGGGCGGGGTCTGCTCCAGCGCGTTCTTCACGGCGCTGACGATCTGGTTCAGCGGATCGGTCAAGGCTTCCAGGATCTCGTTCGATGAGATGGTGAAGCTGCGCGGCACGCCCTCGCTGAGGTTGCGGCCCTTGACTTCCATTTCCTTCACTTCGGAGCCCGGGAAGGCGCTGCCGATGTTCTTCTTGATCGCCTCGGCCGTCGGCTCGCCGATCAGCATGCCGTAGTTGCGGCGGATGTAGTTGATGATGGCCTCGTCGAACTTGTCGCCGCCGACGCGGACGCTGCCCTTGTAGACCATGCCGCCCAGCGAGATCACGCCGACCTCGGTCGTGCCGCCGCCGATGTCCACCACCATCGAGCCCGAAGCTTCCGAAACCGGCAGGCCGGCGCCGATCGCCGCGGCCATCGGTTCCTCAATCAGGTAGACCTCGCGCGCGCCGGCGCCAAGGGCCGACTCGCGGATGGCGCGACGCTCGACCTGCGTGGAGCCGCAGGGCACGCAGATGATGATGCGCGGGCTGGGGCGCAGCATCTTGCTGTCGTGGACCATCTTGATGAACTGCTTGAGCATCTGCTCAGTCACCGTGAAGTCGGCGATCACGCCGTCCTTCATCGGGCGGATGGCCTCGATGTTGCCGGGCACCTTGCCCAGCATGGCCTTGGCCTCGCGGCCCACGGCCTGGATGGTTTTCTTGCCGTTCGGGCCGCCTTCATGCCGGATCGAGACGACCGAAGGTTCGTCAAGGACGATGCCCTTGCCGCGGACGTAGATCAGGGTGTTGGCGGTGCCGAGGTCGATGGCGAGGTCGGTCGAGATGTAGCGGCGCAGGGATGCGAACATGGCTTGTTTGGGCGGCGGGACCGGGGCGCATTTTCGGCAGCTGAAGCAGCTGCCAAAGGGTGTTCTGAACGGTTCATGTGGAACGAGGCTGCCGCGCAGCCCCGTCCCCACGAAATAAGCGGAGATAATACCCGAACCCCCTGCATTTCTCCCGCATGGCTACTGGCTTTTTAGCAGTTGCCGAGCCTGATTTACGAACTCCAAAACCCCATGGCCCTGACTCCCCAAGACGTGAGCCGCATCGCCCATCTGGCGCGGCTGGAACTGGCGGACGCCGAGAGCGCTGCCTTGCTGCCGCAGCTCAACGATTTCTTCAAGATCGTCGAGCAGATGAGCGCCGTGAACACCAGCGGCGTGGAGCCGCTGTACACGCCCCTCTCCGCCGTGCGCGAGGTCGCTCTGCGCCTGCGCGAAGACGCCGTCACCGAGAGCAACCAGCGCGAGCTGAACCAGCGCAGCGCCCCGGCCGTGGAGGACGGCCTGTTCCTCGTGCCCAAGGTGATCGAATGAACAACAAGAACCTGCACGATCTGGGCGTGGTGGAGCTGTCCCGCGCGCTGGCCTCCAAGAGCGTTTCGAGCGCCGAAGTCACGCAACATCTGCTTGCACGTGTTTCATCCGCCCAGGAACTCGGCGCCTTCCTGCACGTCGATGCCGACGGCGCGCTCGCCAATGCGCGTGCGGCAGACGCCCGCCGCGCCGCCGGTGAGGCTGGTGCGTTGCTCGGCGTGCCGATGGCGCACAAGGACATCTACGTCACGTCCGACATGCCAACCACCGCCGGCTCCAAGATCCTGGCGGGCTATCGCAGCCCCTTTGACGCCACCGTGATCGCCAAGCTGAAGGCCGCGGGCACCGTGTCCCTCGGCAAGCTCAACTGTGACGAGTTCGCCATGGGCTCGGCCAATGAGAACTCGGCCTACGGCCCGGCGCTCAACCCCTGGAACCGCGAGCGCGTGCCCGGCGGCTCCTCGGGCGGCTCGGCGGCGGCTGTCGCCGCGCGCCTCGTTCCCGCTTCCACGGGCACCGACACCGGCGGCTCGATCCGCCAGCCGGCCAGCTTCACCGGCATCACGGGGATCAAGCCCACCTATGGCGTGTGCTCGCGCTACGGCATGATCGCCTTCGCCTCAAGCCTGGACCAGGCCGGCCCGATGGCCCGCTCGGCCGAGGATTGCGCGCTGCTGCTGTCTGCCATGAGCGGCTTCGACGAGCGCGATGCCACCAGCGTGGAGCAGCCGCCGCAGGATTTCCATGCGCAGATGCTGGCCGTGCGCGAAGGCTCGACCGCGGTTCTGCCGCTGAAGGGCTTGCGCGTGGGTCTGCCGGCAGAGTTCTTCCCGACCGGCCTGTCGGGCGATGTGAACGCCGCCGTGCGTGCGGGCCTGGCCGAGCTCGAAAAGCTCGGTGCCACGCTCGTGGACGTGAGCCTGCCGCGCACCGAGCTGGCGATTCCCGTGTACTACATCATTGCCCCTGCCGAGGCGAGCTCCAACCTGAGCCGCTTCGACGGCGTGAAGTTCGGCCACCGCGCCGCGCAGTACACCGATCTGCTCGACATGTACAAGAAGACCCGCGCCGAGGGCTTCGGGCCTGAGGTGAAGCGCCGGATCATGATCGGCAGCTACGTGCTCTCGCATGGCTACTACGACGCCTACTACCTGCAGGCGCAGAAGCTGCGCCGCATGATCGCGGACGATTTCCAGCAGGCCTTCACGCAATGCGACGTGATCGCAGGCCCGGTGGCGCCCACGGTGGCCTGGAAGGCCGGCGAGGGCTCGGACGACCCGGTCAAGGCCTACCTGGCCGACATCTTCACGCTGCCCGGCTCGCTGGCCGGCCTGCCCGGCATGAGCGTGCCCTGCGGCTTCGGCGAGGGCAACATGCCCGTGGGCCTGCAGCTGATCGGCAACTATTTCAAGGAAGGCCAGCTCCTGCATGCCGCGCACGCGCTGCAGCAGGCGACCGATTGGCACCTCCAGGCACCAGGTAACTAACGCGTTATGACGACGACTCCCAAACTCATCCGTGGCTATGAGGTGGTGATCGGCCTGGAGAACCACGTCCAGCTGTCCACCGTCTCCAAGATCTTCAGCGGCTCCTCCACCGCCTTCGGCGCTGAGCCCAACACTCAGGCTTCGCCGGTGGACCTGGCCCTGCCCGGCACGCTGCCGGTGCTGAACCGCGGCGCCGTGGAGCGGGCCATCCGCTTCGGCCTCTCCGTGGGCGCCAAGATCGCGCCGCAGAGCATCTTTGCGCGCAAGAACTACTTCTACCCCGACCTGCCCAAGGGCTACCAGATCAGCCAGTTCGAGATCCCGGTGGTGCAGGGCGGCGAAGTGAGCTTCTTCGTGGGCGACCAGAAGAAGACCGTCAAGCTGACCCGTGCGCATCTCGAAGAAGACGCGGGAAAAAGCCTGCATGAGGACTATCACGGCCAGAGCGGCATCGACCTGAACCGCGCCGGCACGCCGCTCTTGGAGATCGTCTCCGAGCCCGACATGCGCTCGGGCGCCGAGGCCTGCGAATACGCCAAGACCCTGCATGCGCTGGTGATGTGGCTCGGGATCTGCGACGGCAATATGCAGGAAGGCTCCTTCCGCTGCGATGTCAACGTCTCGGTGCGTAAGCCGGGCGAGCCCTATGGCACGCGGCGCGAGATCAAGAACCTCAACAGCTTCCGCAACCTGATTCAGGCGGTGGACTTCGAGGTCAACTGGCAGATCGACCAGATCGAGGACGGCCTGGCGATCCAGCAGGCCACCGTGCTGTTCAACCCGGACACGGGCGAGACGCGTGCGATGCGCAGCAAGGAAGACTCGGCCGATTACCGCTACTTCCCCGACCCCGACCTGCCGCCGCTGGTGATCGCGCCGGAGTGGGTGGAGCGCGTGCGCGGCGAGATGCCCGAGCTGCCGGCGGTGATGGCGGCGCGCTTCGAGTCGACCGATGGCCTGCCGCCCTACGACGCGAACATGATGACGGCCAGCCTGCCCACGGCGCGCTACTACGAGGCGGCGCGCGATGCGTGCAAGGCGCCCAAGCTCGTCGCCAACTGGGTGATGGGCGAGATCGCCAAGCGGCTCAACGCCGAGGAGCGGGGCATCGAGTCCGCGCCGGTGGCGCCTGCCACGCTGGCCGCGCTGATCTCGCGCATCCAGGACGGCACGATCTCCAACAATTCCGCGAAGCAGGTGTTCGAGGAACTGTGGAGCCACGGTGGTGAAGTGGACGCCATCATCGAAGCCAAGGACCTCAAGCAGTCCAACGACACAGGCGAGCTGGAACGCATCCTCGACGAGGTGCTGGCGGCCAACCCGAAGTCGGTGGAAGAGTTCCGCGCCGGCAAGGACAAGGCCTTCAATGCGCTCGTCGGACAGGCCATGAAGGCCAGCAAGGGCAAGGCCAATCCGGCTGCTGTGAATGAGCTGCTGAAGAAAAAACTCGGCACCTGATTGCGGCGCCCTGAATGAAAAAAACGGCCCACGTTGGGCCGTTTCTCATGGTGTGTCCAGCGGTGGCAGTGAGCCCGGCGCTGCGCCGCCCCAGAGCTTCTTGAGCCGGGCCAGTTCTCGGTCGTAGCGGCCGTTGATGCGCACGATCTCGGCCTTCTGGTTCTCGATCAGCTGCTTTTGGGCCTCGGCCGAGGCTTCGTTGGCGTCGAGTTGCTGCTTGAGCTTGGACGGTAGGGGCTTGCCCACGTAGAACTGCGCCTCTTCGGTGAGCGGCTTGCGCTCGGCGGCGAGATCCTTCAGGCGCAGCTCCGAGACCCGCATCGATTTGTTGGCATCGTCCAGCGCCTCGGTGCGGGCGCGCCGGTGCGCGGCTTCGTTGGGGAAGCGCTGCATCAGATTGCGGTCGCGGCGGACGGCATCGGCCTGCGCGGCGCGCGCGGCGGCGTCACGGCGGTCCTGCGCATCCTTGGCGGCGCGCTCTTCGGGCGAGAGAAAGGGCTGCATGATCGTGCGCAGCGAGCCGTCGGCGTTGAGCACGCGCTGCTCACGGCCTGCGCAGTCGGCAATCGGCCGGTCCGAGGTCAGCTTGCGGCCATCGGGCGCGGTGCAGGTGTAGATGGTGCGGGTGTCTTCCACCTTTTGCTGCGCCCAGGCCATCGGCGACGCCGCAAGCAGGGCGCCGATCAAGGATAAGACTGCAACAGGAAGAGTGCGCATCAGACTCCGTAACGTTCGCGATAGGCCTTGACGGCGGCGGCATGCGCCATGACGGCTGGGTTGCTGGTCGTGCTCAGATACTGCAGCAAGTCTGCGAGGCCTGCAATTGCGATCACGGGCAACTGCAGTTGCTGTGACACATATTGCACGGCGGACCAGGGCTGGTCCACGCCGTTCTCGGCCGCCTTCTCCTGGCGGTCCAGGGCGATGGACACGCCGCAGGGCGTGGCGCCAGCGGCCTGGATCATGGCGATGGACTCGCGCACCGAAGTGCCCGCCGAGATCACGTCGTCGATGATCAGCACGCGGCCCTGCACCTTGGCGCCCACCAGCGTGCCGCCCTCGCCATGGTCCTTGGCTTCCTTGCGGTTGTAGGCAAAAGGCTTGTTGTGCCCCAGGCGTGCCAGCGCGATGCTGACGGCCGCAGCCAGCGTGATGCCCTTGTAGGCGGGGCCGAAGATCATGTCGAACTGCAGGCCCGAGTCGATCAGCGTGCGCGCATAGAACTGCGAGAGGCGGTCCAGCTTCATGCCGTCGTCGAACAGGCCCGCATTGAAGAAGTACGGGCTCAGCCGTCCGGCCTTGGTCTTGAACTCGCCAAAGCGCAGCACGCCGGCCTCGACGGCGAAGGCAACGAATTCCTGGGCGAGCGGGGTGTGCGACGGCGGGTTCATGGCGCGGGATTGTAGGGGCGTAAAAAAAGGCCCGTTCGCCTTTCAGCGAACGGGCCCCGGGGGCGGTTGACCGGCAGTCGATAAGGCTTAGAACAGCGCCTTGAACTGCACGCCGAAGGTGCGCGGGTCGTTGATGAAGCCGGTCAGGTTGTTGAAGTCGATGGCGCCGGTGACCACGACCTTGTTGGTCAGGTTGCGCACATAGGCTGCCAGCTCGTACTTGCCGTTGTTCCAGATGTAGCCGCCGCGCAGGCCGCCCTCGGTGAGGGCCTTGCCGGTGAACTCGATCGACTGGTAGATGAAGAAATTGACCTTGCTGCGGTAGGTCCAGTCCGTGTAGACGTAGAACTCGCTGCCGTCGGCCTGCGGGAAGCCGTAGCGCAGGTTGAAGTTGCCCACGTACTTGGGCGCGTTGGGCAGCGGGTTGCCGTTGACGTAGACCTCGCCGCCCGACGTGGCGGTGCCGCCCACGAACGGATTGGTCACGGTGCAGCCGCCGCCGCAGCTGGCCACGGTCAGATTCGGGTCCTGGATCTTGGTGTCGTTCAGGCTGCCGGAGAGGTGCAGCATCAGGTTGTCCATCGGCAGCAGGTCCAGGTTCAGCTCCAGGCCCTGGCCGCGAACCTTCTTGGCGCTCTTGACCGAGTTGCTGTTGCCGGTGCCGCCGACTTCGGTCAGCTGCAGGTCCTTCACGTCGTAGCGGTAGACGTCGGCCGATAGGCGGGCGCGGCGCTCCCAGAAGTCGCTCTTGATGCCCACTTCGTAGGAGGTGAGGGTCTCAGGCGTGGCGGTGGTCAGCGGGCCGAAGGGGCCGGCCGGCAGGATGGCCGAGGCGCGGAAGCCCGTGCCGACCTTGGCATACAGGTTCGTGCTCTTGTCCAGAGAGTAGACCGCCGAGGCGTCCCAGGTCCACTTGGAATCCTTGGTGTTGCTGGCCAGGCCGTTGGTGGCGACCAGGTTCTGGCCATTGCCGGTCGGCGCCCAGGAGGCCAGCGACTTCTTGTCATCCGTGTAGCGCAGGCCCGCGCCCAGCTTCAGGTCGTCGCTCACCTGGTAGGTCAGGGCGCCGAACGCGGCCCAGGCCTTGTTGGTCTGGTGGGTTTCCTCGTACAGCGGCACGCCCGTGCCGTAAGGCGGGGCGCTGGAGTAGTCGATGCTTTCCCAGGTGTAGCGCTCGTCGAAGGCGAACACGCCGGCCTGCCACTTGACGGGGCCCGGCGCCTTGGATTCGACGCGCACTTCCTCGGTCAGCTGGCGGTGGCCGTGCAGTGCATCGGAGGTTTCGTCGTTGAAGGGGATGAAGCCCGGGCCGTAGGGAGGGGCGTAGGAAGCGCCATAGCCGCCGTCCACGTCGCCGCGCGAGAAGGGCTGGACGGTCTCGATGCCGGTGATCGAGTAGATGTCGAAGTCGGCCATCGACCACTTCAGGCGGGCGCTGCCGCCGGTGGACTTGACCTGCTGGGTGTTCACGCCGTCGAAGGAAACCTTCTTGGGGTCGAAGCCGTCCACCAGGTCGTTGGTGCCGGGCTTGATGATGTTGGCGCGGAACAGGCGCGGGCTGCCGTCCAGATCGCGGTGGTGGATGTTGAACAGCGCGCTGAAATCGGCCGTCTTGTACAGGGCCTGCACGCGCACGGCCAGGTCGTTGTACCCTTCGGTCGTGCGGGTCTGCGCGTTCACATAGGTGTTGTCCACCCAGTCGCCGCGGTGCTGCTCCTGCGCCGAGATGCGCACCGACCAGTCGCCATTCAGCGCCACGTTGCCGGCGCCTTCGAGCGAGTAGGTGTTGAAGTTGCCCACGCCGATGTTGACGTAGCCGTCCTGGTGCTGCGAGGGCGCGACCGAGTCGAACTTGACCACGCCGGCCGGCGTGTTGCGGCCGAAAAGCGTGCCCTGCGGGCCGGCGATCACTTCGACGGCCTTGACGTCGAAGACCGGGAAGCCCTTGAGGATCGGGTTCTCCTGCACCACGTCGTCATAAATCAGCGAGACGGGCTGCGAGGCGTTCAGATGGAAGTCGGTGTTGCCGTAGCCGCGGATGTAGAAGCGCGGGAACGCGCGGCCGAAGGAGGACTCGATGTTCAGGCTCGGCAAGCGGCCCGAGAGCATGCGCACGTCTTCGCCGCTGGCGTTGAGCGCATCCAGCGCATCGCCGCTGATGGTCGAGACGGCGGTCGGCACGTCCTTGATGTTCTCTTCACGGCGCTGGGCGGTCACCACCACGGTGTCCAGCTTGTTCTTCTCGGCGGCCGGTGCGTCCTGGGCCAGCGCCGGCCAGGCCGACATGGCGGCCGTGACAGCCAGGGCGAGGTGCAGGGGTTTGAACTTAGGGCTCATGGCAGATCCTCAGTTGAGATTGGGTACTAACCCTAAATTCTGCCCAAGGAAGGAACACCGCTCGATCATCAAGTTAGCGATCGTTAAGATTTAGAGCGCAGATGTTGTCTCAAACCTACGCTGCGATACTGCCGGCCGGTTCCACGTTTGCCTTCGCCCCATGCGCCTCATCACTGCCAACCTCAACGGCATCCGCTCCGCCGCCAACAAGGGCTTCTTCGACTGGCTGCCCCAACAGGCGGCCGACGCCGTGGGGGTGCAGGAGGTCAAGGCCCAGGACGAGCATGTGGCCGGCACGTTCTGCAGCTCTGGCGACCTCAAGGGCCATTTCCACTACGCTCAGAAGAAGGGTTACTCGGGCGTGGGCCTGTACACCCGAGAGGAGCCCAGCGACATCATCACCGGCATCGGCGTGACCGAATTCGACGACGAGGGCCGCTACATCGAGAAGCGCTTCGACAAGCCGGGCCGCAAGCTGAGCCTCATCTCCTGCTATTTCCCGAGCGGTTCGAGTGGCGAGGAGCGTCAACAAGCCAAGTTTCGCTTCCTGGCCGCCATCTACCCGCACCTGATGGCGCTCAAAGGCGAGCGCGAGTTCATCCTTGTGGGCGACATCAACATCGCCCACAAGGAGATCGACCTCAAGAACTGGAAGGGCAACCTCAAGAACAGCGGCTTCTTGCCCGAGGAGCGCGCCTGGCTGGATCAGCTCTTTGGCGCGGGCGGGCTGGTGGACGTGTTCCGCACGCTCAATGACAAGGCCGAGCAATACACTTGGTGGAGCAACCGCGGCCAGGCCTACGCCAAGAACGTGGGCTGGCGCCTGGACTACCACTTCGCCACGCCCAAGCTTGCGGCGCTGGCCCGGCGCGAGGAGATCTACACCGCGCAGAAATTCAGCGACCATGCGCCGCTGACCATCGATTACGACTTCAGTCTCTGATCCGCTTGATGAGCCCTGGAATCCGGCGAAGGCCGTGGCCGACTGTTGCCCTGACCCTTGCACTGCTGGGGGTGGCGGACTTGTCGGCGGGCATGGCATCTGCGCCCGCCAGCGCGACCGAGCTGCGCCAGCGCATCGAGGCTTCGGGTGATCACGACCACGTGCTGGCCGTCGCCCTGGCGCGCCAGGCGCTGGCCGGATCGCTGAGCCCGGACCAGAAGGCGTGGTTCCTCGATCGGCTCACCGTCGACCAGCTGCGCCTGCGGCGTTGGAATGACGTGCAGGCTTCGGCGCAGGAGGGTCTGGCCTTGCCTGGCGCCGACGCCGCGCTGCGCGTGCGTTTTGCCACCCAGCTCGGCTATGCCTTCCTGGGGCTTGGCGAAGCCGCAGAAACACTGCGCACGTACGCCGAGAGGATCGCTCCGGCGCTGCCGCAGTTGCAGAAGTCTGCGGACCTGGCGGCGCAGCGGCTGGCGCTCGACGCCCAGCGAATGAAGGGGGCGGCCCTGCTGGCGCTGGCGCGCAAGGCCGAGGCCATGGAGCAGCTGACGCCGGTGCTGCGTCGCTATGACGAACTGGGCGACGCGCAGGGGCAGGCCGAGACCCTGCACATCATTGCCTCGCTGCGCTACGCCGGTGGCGACGCGGCTGAGGCCGTACGCTCTGAACAGCAAGCCATCGATGCGGCCGAGCGCGGCCAGGTCAAGGGCGTGCTGCCGCGTTTGCATTCGCTGATGTCCTATCTGCAGTTCCATGCCGGCAATCTGCAGGCGCACGTGCGCGAGCTGGAGCTGGCCCGCCAGAGCGCCGTGGAAGAGGGCGACGACTTTGTCCAGGCCATGGTGATGTTCAACCTCAGCGACGGCGCGATGAAGCGCAAGGACTGGGCCGAAGCCCTGCGGCTGGTCGATGGCGCCTATCCGATCTTCATGCGGATCGGCGACCTGAACATGGCCGACCTCTGCCTGTTCAACCGGGGTCTCGCGCTGAACCGCTCGGGCCATCGGGAGGAAGGTATCGCGCTGATGCGCCGCGCCGACGAAGCCATCTCCAAGCGGCCCGGCCAGGAGACGACGTTGGTGGAGGACCAAAAGGACATCGCCGACGAACTGGCTTTCAACCGCGATTTCGAGCAGGCCTACCTGGCCCAGGTCGAGTACCAGCGCCGCTACGAAGCGCTGCATCAGGCCGACAACCAGAGACGCATCGCCGAAGCCGAGGCCGCCTATCAGGCTGACGCAAAGCAGCGCCAGATCGAGACGCTGAAGCATGAGCACGAACAGCAAAAGCGTTTCCGCTGGCTCTGGGTGCTGGCGGGCGTGCTGGGCGCGACCGCCGCTGCCGTGGCCGTGGTCAGCCGCATCTACCTGAAGCGGGCCTATCGCGCCATGCAGGACATGGCCTTGGAGGACCCGCTGACGGGCCTGCACAATCGCCGCTACCTCAGCAGCCGGATTGGCGAGGAGCTGGCCCAGTTGCGCCGCCAGCGTTCGCAGTCGAAGTCGACGGGCGAGCATGGCGCCGCCTTCCTGCTGATCGACCTGGACCATTTCAAGTCCATCAACGACGAGCATGGCCACGCGGCCGGCGATGCCGTGCTGAAGCAGGCTTCGAAGCTGCTGCGCGCCCTCGTGCGCCAGTCCGACACGATCGTGCGCTGGGGCGGCGAAGAGTTCCTTGTGTTCGCCAGGATCGCGGCCGGGACCGAGGCGGGCGAGCTGGCCGAGCGCATCCGCGCGCAACTTGCGGGCTACGAGTTCGATGCCGGCCAGGGCCGCAAGCTGCGCCTGACCTGCTCGGTGGGCTTCGCCTGCTATCCCTCGGCTTCAGCGGGGCCGCACGGTTCTGCACAGCCCACGTGGGAGGACGTTGTCTCCCTGGCCGACCAATGCCTTTACGCCGCCAAGGCCAGCGGGCGCGACCTGTGGGTGGGACTGCAATATGCGGCCGGCTGGGCTTCGCTGCCGGAGCCGGCCGATGTGAGCACCGGGGTCGATCAAGGCCGCTTCATCCTGAGCCACGGTGCGGGCCGCGACCTTCGTTGGGATGAGCACAAACGAAAAGGCCCGGCCGCGTGAGCGACAGGGCCTTCATTCTTGGCAACCCGGCGAGCCGGGTCAGCCAAAGATTTACAGCGGCTTGATGCGCGAAGCTTGCGGGCCCTTTTGGCCCTCGGTCACTTCGAACTCGACGCGCTGGTTCTCAGCCAGGCTCTTGAAGCCCGTGCCTTGAATTTCCTTGAAATGGGCGAAGAGGTCCTTGCCGCCGTTGTCGGGGGCGATGAAGCCAAAGCCCTTGCTTTCGTTGAACCACTTCACGGTTCCGGTTTCTGTCGTCATTTTGTCTATCCTTGCTGGATGCGTTGAAAAAAATGCCCAGCTCTCGCCAGTGCGTACACAACCCCGTCAGGGGCTGAATTCTGTTGAGGCCGTCTCAGCGACGCTGCGGCGGCCGCGACATCGAAGGGCCGCCTTGGCGCTCCAGATGCCGGAAAGTGATGCGCCCCTTGCTCAGGTCGTAGGGCGAAAGTTCCAGCGAGACGTTGTCGCCCGCCAGGATACGGATGTGGTTCTTGCGCATCTTGCCTGCGCTGTAGGCAATCAGGATGTGCCCGTTTTCCAGCGTGACGCGAAAGCGCGAGTCGGGCAGCACCTCGTTGACGGTGCCGCGCATTTCAATGAGTTCTTCCTTGGCCATGGGTCAGCATTGTCCTTGGGGTGTGGAGATTTGGGACGCGCTCGGTGCGATCCAGGACAGCGCCTGCTCGGTGGCGAAGCGCGCGGCCTGGTCATGGCTGCCGAAGTCGGGCACGAAGCGCAGCACGCGGTCCAGCGTCTGGCTGCCGCGGCCACTGCGGATCGACACCGAAGCGGCGAAGCGGTCGCTCTCAAGGCGACGGATGATGGGGGAGATCAGGTATTTCCCGACCTGGAGGGAGGTATGAATGAAGAATCCTTTTTGGCGGCGCCGCCTCAAGCGTGAGGCAGGGCCACCCTGACTGCAAAACTGAACTTGCACCATGGGGTGCAGATACTGCGGATGAACTCAATCCGGCGGCTGGCTCGCAGGGTCTTTCGCTGTGAGCCAGTGGCAACCAGAACAAGCAAAAACCGCAGGGCAGTCAGAAGGTCTGGCAGGGGAGGGAGATCAAGGCTGATCTCAGCGCGCTGGATTTGGGGATCCATCAACCCAGTGACGCCCGGTGCTACAGGGCAGGCACAGAAGTTGTCGCACGCTAAAGAGGTCATTGTAGCACGATAGGCTCAACGGGACTCAGGCCGCGCCTATCAGCGCCGATATGCGCTCCTCGGTCAGCCGCATCGGCATGGCCTGCGGCGGCAGCAGCGCGACGATGGTGTGGCTGTCATTGGCGGTGTCGCGGTTGACTGGCGTGGCTCGCGGCTCGCCCGTGACGCCGGTCAGCGCTGCCACCACGGGGTGATGGGCCTTGCGGCCGTTCCTCACCACCAGGCCCAGCTCGCCCGAAGCCAGCTTGACCAGGCTGCCTGGCGGGAACACGCCGAAGGCCTTGATCAGCGCATTGGCCAAGGGGCTGGCGTCGGCCATCTGGTGCAGCTCGCGGCCCGCCTGCTGGGCGCTCATGGCCGGGCGGCTGGCGCGGGCCGAGAGCCGGGCGGTGTAGATGTCGGCAAAGCGCAGCATCTCGGCCAGCTCGGCGATGTCGCTGATGCCCTTGGGGTAGCCCGTGCCGTCCGGCAGCTCATGGTGCTGGACCACGGCTTCGAGCCAGTCGGCGTCGCTCACGCCTGCGTCGCTGAGCATCTCGGCGCTGCGGATCGGGTGGGCCTGGATCTGCTCACGCTGCTTGGCCGTCAGCGGCGAAACCTGGGTGGCCAGCCGCGCCTGCAGGTCGAGCATGCCGATGTTCATGGTCAGCGCAGCCTGGAAAGCCAGGCGCTGGGAGCTCGGGTCCCAGCCCAGGAAGCGCGCGGCCGAGTAGCAGGCGGTGGCGGCATGGATGGAATGCGTGACGCCGTAGTGGCTCGAACCCGATTCGGGCTGACGCACGATCTGCGAAAGCGCCACGTCGGGCGCTGAATCGATCAGGCTCAGCAGCAGGGTGGTGGCGCTGTTCAAGGCGCCCGCCAGCTCGGCGCTTTCCGAGCTGAGCGCGCGGCGTACGTCCTGCGTGGTGCGGTCCCAGTCGGCCGGCAGGCGGGCCATGCGCAGCGCTGGGTCCTCGCGGCGCGCGGGCTGCACGGCAGCCAGCAACTCGTCGGCCTCGACCAGGGCACCCCGCTGGAACAGTTCGTCGAGCTGTTCGTCGTCATGGATGATCTGGCCCTTCGCCAGCAGCAGCATGCGGTTGTTGTCCCGGACGCTGAAGGGCAAAGGCTCGCCGAGAACGATCCGGTCCTTGACCGAATTGAGGGAACAGACGCGCATGAACTCCCTGCTTGTAACTTTTTATAGTGGCGCGCGACTTTAACCCGGTTGGCCGTCGGTTCGCGGCGCGGGGTGGCAGGCGCAGGCCTCGCCGCGCGCCGCGGCCACCAACTCTTCCAGGATGCCGCAGCCATGGTGGGCGTGATCGGCATCGCAATGGCTCTTGAGCGCCACCAGTTGCTGCTCCAGCGCCCTCATGCTGGTCAGGCGTGCGCGCACCTTGGCCAGCTGTGCGTCCACCAGCACATCCACCTCGGCCAGTTGCGCCGAATCGTGCGAAGCCAGGCTGCCCAGCAACTTGGTGATGTCGGCCAGCGAGATGTCCAGCGCACGGCAATGGCGGATGAAGGCCAGGCGCTCCAGTTGCGCCTGGCCGTAGTGCCGATAGCCGTTGCTGCTGCGCGCAGGCGCGGGCAGCAGGCCGCTCTTCTCGTAGAAGCGGATGGTTTCGATGTCCACGCCCGTGGACTGGCTGAGTTCGCCGATGCGCATGCCCCATTGTGGCCCAGCGGGGCTTGACCCTGGAGCTGCTACAGGGATTGAAATGACGTCATGGGTTCACACGCACATCACCACCACCACGGCCACGGCCACGACCACGACCACGACCATGGCCACGGCCACGGCCACGGCCACGGCCACGGCCACGGCCACGGCCACAGCCACAGCCATGAGCACGAGCACGAGCACGAGCACGAGCACGGCTGCTGCGCTCACGCACCTGTTGCAGCAACGGTCGCGGCGGCGGTTCCGGCCGGCGCGCAACGCAGCCGCTTCTTCATCGCCGGCATGGATTGCCCGACCGAGGAGGCCCTGCTGCGCAAGGCGCTGGGCGGCCTGGCCGGCGTTGAACAACTGCACTTCGACCTGATCGGCCGCACGCTGAGCGTGGACCATCGGCTGCCGGACGTCGCTGCGCTCTTGAAGGCCGTCAGCGGCGCCGGCATGCAGGCGCAGACGCTGGAGCAGGCGGAGCAGCCCGTCGTGCCGCCGGCCGTGCCCGTCGCCCTGCGCTGGCGCATGGGCCTGGCCGGCGCAGCCGCAGTTGCTGCTGAAGTGACGGCTTATCTCAGCGGAGCCTCCACGGGCGGGCCGGTGATGGCCCTGGCCGGCGCCGCCGTGCTGCTGGGCGGCATGCCCACGCTGCGCAAGGGCTGGGTGGCGCTGCGCAACTTTGCGCTCAACATCCATCTGCTGATGAGCCTGGCCGTGATCGGCGCACTGGTGCTGGGCCAGTTCCCAGAGGCGGCGATGGTGGTCTTCCTCTTCGGCCTGGCCGAGATGATCGAGGCGCTGAGCCTGGACCGCGCACGCCGCGCCATCCGCGCCCTGGCCGAGCTGGCGCCGGCCGAGACGCTGGCGCTGCAGGCCGATGGCCAGTGGTTGACGGTGCCGGTCGCGGGCCTGGCCGTGGGGGCGCACTTACGCGTACGGCCCGGAGAGCGGGTGGCGCTGGACGGTGTGGTCGAGGCCGGCGAGTCCAGCGTCGATGAAGCGGCGCTGACCGGCGAGAGCCTGCCCGTGCCCAAGAGCGTGGGCGCGGCAGTCAGTGCCGGCAGCATCAATGGCAGCGGCGTGCTCGACTACCGCGTCACCGCCGCGCAGGGCGACACCTTGCTGGACCGCATTGCCGGCGCCGTGCAGGAGGCGCAAGCCCAGCGCGCGCCGATGCAGACCCTGGTCGACCGCTTCGCCCGCGTCTACACGCCGCTGGTGGTGGTCGGCGCGCTGCTACTGGCCGTGCTGCCGCCGCTGTTGATGGGCCAGCCCTGGGGCGATTGGGTCTACCGAGCACTCGTGCTGCTCGTGATCGCCTGCCCTTGCGCGCTGGTGATCGCCACACCCGTCACCGTCGTCAGCGGCCTGGCCGCCGCGGCGCGGCGCGGCATGCTGATCAAGGGCGGCCTGCATCTGGAGCAGGCGCGCAGCATCAAGACGGTGGCGCTGGACAAGACAGGCACGGTGACCGAAGGCCGGCCCGCGCTGACCGAAGTGCTGCCTGAGCCAGGCGTCGAAAGGGCCGAGCTGCTGCGCCTGGCCGCGAGCCTGGCCGCGCTGTCGCGCCATCCGGTCTCGGCGGCCGTCCACGCGGCGCATCCGCTGGGCTTGGCCGCGGTCAGCGATTTCATCGAGACGCCTGGCCATGGCGTGCAGGGCCTCATCGATGGCGCGCGCTACACGCTGGAGCGCGCCAGCCATGAGCCCTTGGAAGCGCAAGGCCGCAGCCTCGTCAGCCTGAGCCGCGAGGGTCGTCTGCTGGGCCTGCTGGCCGTGACGGACACCGTGCGCGAACACAGCGCACAGGCCGTGGCGCAGCTGCGCGAGCAGGGCCTGCGCGTGCTGCTGCTCAGCGGCGACAACAAGGCCACGGTGGCTGCCGTCGCTGCGCAACTGGGCCTGGACGCGGCCGATGCCCGCGGCCGCCTGACGCCGGAAGACAAGCTCGCGGCCATCACCGAGCTGCGTGCGGCGGGGCCGGTGGCCATGGTCGGCGACGGTGTTAACGACGCGCCGGCCCTGGCCCGCGCCGACCTCGGCATCGCCATGGGCGCGCGCGGCACGGCCGTGGCGCTGGAGACCGCCGACGTGGCGCTGATGCAGGACGACTTGCGCCGCCTGCCCGAGCTGATCGCGCTCTCTCGCAGCACTTCGGCCGTGCTGATGCAGAACATCGCCCTCGCGCTGGGCCTCAAGTTCGGCGTGCTGGCGTTGACGCTGGCGGGTCACGGCTCGCTGTGGCTGGCCGTGCTGGCGGATGCGGGCGCGAGCCTCCTGGTGGTGCTCAACGGCCTGCGCATGCTGGGATGGAAACCTCGGGTAAGCCCGTAATCCGGGGCCGGTGACAATCTCCGATTCGACTTTACCGAGTCCTTCTGGAGAGCAGTTTGAATCACGTTCAGGCTCAGCGCAGCCACACCATCCTGGGCCACCCCGACGCCCTCTTCGTCCTTTTCTTCACCGAGATGTGGGAGCGCTTCTCCTACTACGGCATGCGGGGCCTGCTCACGCTGTTCCTGGTCTCGACCTATGCCCAGGGCGGCTGGGGTTGGAGCCGCGAGGAAGCCGGCACGCTCTACGGCTGGTACACGCTGATCGTCTACGCCACGCCCATCCTCGGCGGCTACCTGGCCGACCGCGTGCTCGGCACACGCCGCGCCGTGGTGATCGGCGGCCTGGTCATCGCGGCCGGCCACATCTCGCTGTTCATGGACACGGTGCCGAGCTTCTATCTGGGCCTGGCCCTGGTCTGCGCCGGCACGGGCCTGTTCAAGCCGAACATCTCGGCCATCGTCGGCCAGCTCTACGGCAAGGGCAACGAGAACGCGCGTGACGCGGGCTACACCCTGTTCTACATGGGCGTGAACGCGGGCGCCTTCTTCGGCATCCTGCTGTGCGGCTACATCGGCGAGAAGATCAGCTGGAACTACGGCTTCGGCCTGGCCGGCGTCTTCATGATCCTCGGCGCCCTGCAGTTCTGGCTCGGCCAGGGCATCTTCGGCAGCATCGGCGGCAAGTCCAGCGGTGATCAGGCCGGCACTGCGCCCCAGGAAAAGCGCGAGGCCGACGAGGCGCCTGCGCACGTCGTGGCGGACCGGCTCAAGGTCATTGCCGTGCTGTCCTTCTTCACCATCTTCTTCTGGTTCGCTTTCGAGCAGGCCGGCGGGTCGATGACCATCTTCGCCGCCGACTACACGGATCGCACCCTGGTCGGCGCCGGCGGCATGGCGTTCAAGATCATCAACAGCCTGATGACGCTGATCCCCGCGGCCATCCTCACCGGCCTGCTGATTCAGCTCTGGCGCGGCGCCGGCAAGCGCTATCCGGTCTCCAACATGCTGCTGACGATCGCGATGGCCCTGATCTGGGCGCTGAGCTTGTGGATGCTGGGCCGCGAGTTCGGCTTGGACCAGAGCGATGTGCCGGCCACCTGGTACGGCGTGCTCAACTCCTTCTATCTCGTCATCCTGGCGCCGATGTTCTCCAAGATGTGGGAGAAGCACTGGCAGCCCTCTGCGCCGGTCAAGTTCGGCACGGGGCTGGTCCTGCTGGGCCTGGGCTTCGCGGTGTTGGCCTTCGGCGCGATGGGCATTGCCCCCGGCGCCCAGACCGCCAAGGTCAGCATGATTTACCTGATCCTGGCCTATCTGCTGCACACCATGGGCGAGCTGTGCCTGTCACCGGTGGGCCTGTCCTACATCAGCAAGCTTGCACCGACGCGCTTCCTGGGCCTGATGTTCGGCCTCTGGTACCTGAACTCCAGCATCGGCAACAAGCTGGCCGGCACGATGAGCGCCTACATCGACCACATCGCCGCGGTCTACGGCCTGGCCGGCTTCTTCCTGATCATCGGCCTGATCCCGATCGGCGCGGGCGTGCTGGCGATGCTGCTCAATAGCTGGATGGTCAAGCGGATGCACGGCATCCACTGATCGGTCAGGAACCCAGCACCCGAAGAATCTCGCGGCCATAGGCTTCGAGCTTCTTCGCGCCCACGCCGCTGATCCCGGCCAGCTCGTCGAGCGAGCCGGGCTCCTGCCGCGCCATCTCGGCCAGCGTGACGTTCTGGAAGATCACGTAAGCCGGCAGGCCGTGTTCCTTGGCCACTTCGGCGCGCCAGGCCTTGAGCGACTCGAAGCGGGCTTGCGCCGCGGCGTCGAGGTCCATCGCTTCGACCTTGGCGCGCGAAGGCGTCTTCTCGCGGCTGGCCTTGCCTCTTCTGGGCGGCGGCGAGGTCGAGACGCGCAGGCGCACTTCGACCTCGCCCTTGAGCAGGCTGCGCGCCGAATCCGCCAGCACCAGGGTCTGGTACTCGCCTTCGGTGAACACATGGCCTAACGCGATCAATTGGCGGAGTACGGCGCGCCATTGCTGCTCGCTCAGGTCCGCACCCACGGCCCAGGTGGAGAGCGTGTGGTGGCCGTACTGCGCCACCTTGTCGGTCTGCTTGCCGCGCAGCACGTCGATCAGGTGGCCGGCGCCAAAGCGCTGCCCACCGTTCTGGTGGAAGCGGTAGATGCAGGAGAGCAGCTTGCGCGCGGACTCGGTCGCATCCCAGGTGGCGGGCGGATGCAGGCAGTTGTCGCAGTTGCCGCAGGGCTGGCTCTCTTCGCCGAAATAACCAAGCAGGCGCACGCGCCGGCAATCGGTGGCTTCGGCCAAGGCGAGCAAGGCGTCGAGCTTGCCGCGCTGGCCCTTCTTGAATTCTTCCTCCGCCGGGCTCTCGTCGATCATGCGGCGCTGGTTGACCACGTCGGCCAGGCCGTAGGTCATCCAGGCGTCGGCCGGCGCGCCATCGCGGCCTGCCCGGCCGGTCTCCTGGTAGTAGCTCTCGATGTTCTTGGGCAGGTCGAGGTGGGCGACAAAGCGCACATCGGGCTTGTCGATGCCCATGCCAAAGGCGATGGTGGCCACCATCACGATGCCGTCCTCGCGCAGGAAACGGTCCTGGTGCTTCTGGCGCACCGCGCTGTCCAGGCCGGCGTGATAGGGCAGGGCCTTGAGGCCTTCGCTCTCCAGCCAGGCGGCGGTCTCTTCCACCTTCTTGCGGCTCTGGCAGTAGACGATGCCGGCCTCGTCCTCGTGCTCGTCCTGGATGAAGCGCAGTAGCTGCTTGCGCGGGTCGTCCTTCTCGACGATGGCATAGCGGATGTTGGGCCGGTCGAAGCTGCTGATGAATACGCGCGCCTCTTCGAGCTTGAGCCGCTCGATGATGTCGGCGCGGGTCAGGTCGTCAGCCGTGGCCGTGAGCGCGATGCGCGGCACCTGCGGATAGCGCTCGTGCAGAAGCGAGAGCGAGAGGTATTCGCTGCGGAAATCGTGGCCCCACTGGCTCACGCAATGCGCCTCGTCGATGGCGAACAGCGAGAGCAGGCCACGCTCGTTTAGCGAATCCAGCTGGGCCAGGAAGCGCGGATTGGTGATGCGTTCCGGCGCGGCGTAGAGCATCACCAACCGGCCGCTCATCATCTCGCGCTCCACATGCAGCGCGTCTTCCGATGAGAGGGTGGAGTTGAGAAAGGCCGCATGCACGCCGGCTTCTTCGAGCGCGCCGACCTGGTCGTGCATCAGCGCAATCAGCGGGCTCACCACCACGGAGACACCTTGGCCGGCGCGATGCCGGGCGATGGCCGGGATCTGGTAGCACAGGCTCTTGCCGCCGCCCGTGGGCATCAGCACCAGCGCGTCGCCGTTGCGGACGACATGGTCGACGATCTGGTCTTGGGCGCCGCGGAAGGCGCTGTAGCCAAAGACTTCTTGGAGGATCTGCTGGGGGGTACTCATGGAGGCCGCGATTGTCGGCGAGAACGCCGAACGGCCTCTGCCCCTCGTTTCAGCGCTTCTCGCCCAAGGCCTTGATCGAGCCCAGGCCCGAGGTGTCACGGCTGATCTTGCCCGGCTTGCCCCAGTAGTCCACGTCGCCGATGCCGGAGATGCTGACGTTGAGGTAGTCGGTCACCCACAGCCGCGCGCCGCCTGCGCCGCTGATCTCGACCTTGGCGGCCTTGGCCTTCAGATCCTCGGCCTTGATCTTGCCGGTGCCGGAGAGCGTGATCACCAGCATGTCGGTGCGGCCAGCCAGCCGGCCGTCGCCCGCGCCGGAGACGTCGAAGCGCAACTCGTCGGTGTCGATGGCGTCGAGCCGCACATCGGCCGCGCCGGAGACCTCGATGGAAAGCCGCGGCGTCTTGATCGGTCCGCTCGCGGTCAGATCGCTGGCGCCGGAGAGCGTGATCGCCTTGGGCTCGCGCATCTGCACGTCCACCTGCAGGCTCTCCTTGCGCCAGAACTTCCAGTTGCTCTCGGTATGGATCAGCAGCCGCGAGCCGTTGGGCTCCACCACCACGCGCTCCAGCGTCTTGGCGTCGCCATGGATGAATACGCGATCCTCCGGGCCCTGGGTCAGGATGATCTTGGCCAGGCCATCGACCTCGAGTCGATCAAAAGCACCCGTCTTGTAGGTCCGGCCTTCCTGGGCTTGCGCGATGCCGCTCAGCAGCATCAGTGTCAGGGCAATGGTTCTCATATCGACTGTTCCCTCAACTTCTTGGACACCTCGCGGCTGGCGGTGATGCGCGTGCCGTCACGCATCAGCACCACCAGCTGGGAGTTTTCGTCCGGGCTCATGGATTCAACAAAATCAAGATTGGCGATGCAGCCGCGCTGCAGGCGCAGGAAGCGCGTGGGATCGAGCCGCTGCTCGAAGGCCGCGATCGGCAGGCGCACCAGATAGCTGCGGCCCTTGGCGGTGATCGCGGTGTACTTGCTGTCGGCGCGGAAGTGCTCGATCTGCTCCACCTGCAGCGGGAAGATCTTGCCCTGGTCACGCACCAGCACGCGGGTCAGCGGGCCCTGGTCGTCCAGTGCCTGGGCCACGTCGGCGGGCGCGGGACGGTGGGCCAGGGCATGTTCGACGGCTTCCACGAAGCGCTCGTGCGAGAAAGGCTTGAGCAGATAGTCCAGTGCATGCAGCTCGAAAGCCGCCAGCGCATGCTCGTCGTAGGCGGTGGTGAAGATCAGCGCGGGCGGGGACTCGTCGGCGGCCAGGGCGCGCGCCAGCTGCAGGCCGGTCAGGCCGGGCATCTGGATGTCGGTCAGCACCAGCTCGACCTGCAGCGTGCGGATCTGCGCCAGCGCGCTGGCGCCGTCGTGGCACACGGCCACCAGATCCAGCTGCGGCATGGCCGCCACCCATTCGGCCAGCGCTTGCGCGGCCAGCACTTCGTCTTCTGCGATCAGTGTGCGTATCTTGTTGCTCATGATTGGGGAATCCACAGGTCAACCCGGAAGCCCTCTCCCGGGGCAGTCTTCACGCGTAGCCGCGCGCGGCCTTCGTAGTCGAGCGCAAAGCGGCGTTGCAGGGCCGAGAGGCCGATGCCGCCCTTGCCCTTGCGCTCCTGCATCTGCGCGGGGTTGCAGCCTGGGCCGTCGTCGGCGATGCACAGCTCCAGCCCCTGGTTGAGCGCATTGCGGCGGGCCTCGATGCGGATGCTTCCGCCGTTGACGCGCGAGGCCACGCCGTGCTGCACGCTGTTTTCCACCAGCGGCTGCAGGGTCAGCGGGGGCACCTCGTCGTCCAGCGTGGCCGGGTCCAGCTGCCAGTCCACCTGGAGCCGCGCGCCCAGGCGCAGGGCTTCCAGCGCCAGGTAGTCGCGCACGAATTCGATCTCTTCGGACAGAGGCACCCGCTCCATGGCCTCGCGCTTGGTGGCCAGCACGTAGCGCAGCATGCCGGAGAAGCGCAAGAGGTTCTGCTCGGCCGCGGCCGGGTCGCGCCGGGTCAGGGCGATCAGGGTGTTGAGCGTGTTGAAGAGGAAATGCGGATTGAGCTTGCCGCTGATGGCCGAGAGCTCGGCCCGTGCCAGCGCGGCTTCGGCCTGTGCTGCCGTCAGCAGGGCTGCGCGTGCCGCCCGCGCCTGCAGCATGGCGCTGAAACCTGCCGCCAGAGCACCGTAGACCACGCCGCCCCAGAGGGCGCGCCACAACAGGGTCTGGGCCAGCATGGCGCGGGCATGGTCCACGCCGAACAGGCCCCAGGAAGCCGTAAATTCCAGCGCCTGCCAGAGCGCGCCGAAGAGCAGGCCCGAGAGGACGTGCAGAGTCAGGCCGACGCCCGATCCGAAGCCCTGCAGGCGGCGCACCCAGGGCAGGGCCAGGGCGCCGAGCACAAAGGCCGGCCACAGCGACAGCGTGGCCTGGTAGACCGCCTCGCGCCATTGCCAGAGGCCGCGCTGCACCTCGGTGCCGGCCAGCACATAGAGCAGCCAGGCCAGCAGGCAGATGCCGGCATAGGCGAGCCAGAGGCGGGGGGGCAGGGGTGACGAGGGGCGTGACATGGGCGCGATCTTAGGCAGGCTTGCCCGGGGGCAGACCGATCCTGCGATCAAGTGCTGGAACCGGGGACTGAATGGGCGTTGGGCGCGGCGGCATAATCTGCGCCTTACCCTATCGATCCAGCGGAGCTCGCCATGGCCAGCGTCAACAAAGTCATTCTCATCGGCAACCTGGGGCGCGACCCCGAGCTGCGTTACAACCCCAGCGGCGTGGCGTTCTGCACCATCAGTCTGGCCACCACCCGCCAGTGGAAGAACCGCGAGAGCGGCGAACGCCAGGAAGAAACCGAGTGGCACCGCGTGGTCTTCAACGACAAGCTGGCCGAAATCGTCGGCGAATACTGCAAGAAGGGCCGCCCGCTCTATGTGGAAGGCCGCCTGCGCACCCGCAAGTGGCAGGACAAGGAAGGCAAGGACACCTACACGACCGAAATCATTGCCACCGAAATGCAGCTGCTGGGCAGCCGCGACGGCGGCGGTGACGATGCGGGCGGTGGCGGTGGTGGTTACAGCCGCGACGCCCGTGGTGGCGGTGATTTCAACGAAGGCAGCAGCGCCCGCGCCCCGGCGCCCCGCGCTGCAGCCGCACCGCGCGCACCCGCGCCGCGTGCCCCGGCGCCCAAGGCCAGTACCGGCTTTGACGACATGGACGATGACATCCCCTTCTGACATCTGCCCTGACTGACAATGCAGCGGCCACGCCCGATATTGGGTGCTGGCCGTTTCTTTTTTTTGACAAAGTTCCCGGGCTCCCCGAGCTTTGGGGGCGGGTCAAGCCCTGATTGTTCAAGTCGGCAGCTCATGAAACAGTCCGACGGCTACGCCGGACCGTCTCAGCGTCTGCGCCTTCATCACTGAGCCGAGTCGTCCCATGTTTTTTATCGTTCCCCGCCACCGTTCCCGTGGCTTCACCCTGCTGGAACTGCTGGTCGTCATGGTCATCATCGGCCTGCTGGCCGGCTACGTCGGCCCGCGCTTTTTCGGTCAGATCGGCAAGTCCGAGGTCAAGGCCGCCAAGGCGCAGATCGATGCGCTGCAGAAGTCGCTCGACCAGTACCGGCTCGACGTCGGCCATTACCCCAGCACCGAGCAAGGCCTGCAGGCCCTGGTGGTGAAGCCGGGCGACGAGCCCAAGTGGGCCGGCCCCTATCTGTCCAAGGCCCTGCCCAAGGACCCCTGGGGCCACGACTACCAGTACAAGCAGCCGGGCGAGCATGGCGAGTACGACCTGCTTTCCTTCGGCAAGGACGGACGTCCGGGCGGCGAAGGCGAGGACGCCGACCTGGTCAGCTGGTGAGCATGGCGACTTTTGAAGCCCGCGTCTTCCGTCCTGAAGGAGTGAGGACGCAGCGCGTGGATGCGCCTGACCGCCAGTCGGTGGCCGCGCTGCTGGGCGTGCCGCCGCAGCATGTGCTGGCGGTGGAAGAAGTCGCAGGCGCTAACGCCACCGTTCAGCGCATGGGCTGGCGCCGCAGCGCGCGCTTCCCGCTGCAGCTGTTCAGCCAGGAGCTGGCGGTGCTGCTCGATTCGGGCATCGCCCTGCTGGAGGCGCTCAACACCCTGCGCGAGAAAGAGGCCAACGCCTCGGTGCGCCAGGCGCTTGACGCCGTGGTGGCCGAGGTCGAACAGGGCCGGCCGCTCTCAAGCGCCATGCAGGCCCAGCCGCAGGCTTTTGACGAGCTCGTCTGCGCCATTGTGGCCGCCAACGAGCGCACGGGCCAGCTCTCGGTCGCCCTGGCCCAGCATGCCAAATACCTGGCCTGGGTAGACGGCCTGCGCCAGCGCCTGATCGCGGCCTGTGTCTATCCGCTGATGTTGCTGGGCGTGGGCGGCGCGGTGATCCTCTTCCTGCTGCTTTACGTGCTGCCGCGTTTCGCCGGCATCCTCGACGGCCTGCACAGCGATCTGCCCTGGGGCTCACGCGTGCTGCTCCGGTTCGGCAGCACGGCGGGCGCGCATCCGCTGCTGGTCACCGGTGCGCTGCTGGGCGTGGTCGTCCTCGCCGTGCTGGGCTTTCGGCAGAAGAGCATGCGCCTGAGATTGCAATCCCTGGCCTGGACCCTGCCGGGTCTGGGCCCGCGCCTGCGCGTGCTGGCCCTGGCGCGGCTGTACCGCAGCCTGGCCATGCTGCTGGCGGCGGGCGTGCCGGTGCTGCAGGCCTTGCGCATCGTGCGCGACGTGGTGGCCGCGCCGTGGCGCGAGGCGGTGGCCCAGGCGGCTGCGCAGGTGGAGCGCGGCGAGCGCCTGTCCGACGCCTTCGACGCACAGGATCTCGCCACGCCCGTGGCGCGCCGCATGCTGCGCGTGGGCGAGCGCAGCGGCGAGGTGCCCGCCATGTTGGAGCGCGCCGCCGCCTTCCATGATGAGGAGGCCGTGCGCCTGACCGAGCTGCTCACCCGCATGATCAACCCGGCGCTCATGCTGATCATGGGGGTCGTGATCGGCGGCATCATCGTGTTGATGTACATGCCGATCTTTTCGCTGGTGGACCAAGTTCAATGACCGCTGTCATTCATTCGCTGGCCGATTGGCTGCCTGCCGAGCAGGGGCCATGGCATCTCGATTTCGAGCATTGGCCGCAGGCCCAGGCGCAGCGCTGGCGCGCCGTGCTGGCCGTGGGCGGCGCGGGCCGCAAGATGCTGCTGTCCGAGCGTGACGAAGACGCGATGCTCTTGCAAAGCGTGGAAGCGCGGCTGCAGGAGCCTGTACGCTGGCAGCGCTGCGACAGTGCCGCGGTTACGCATTGGCTGGGCGCGGGCGAGGCCGATTTCCGCGCGCTGTCCGACGTGGAAGAGGACGTGGTCGAGGCCGAAGCCGGCGCGGCGACCGAGGAGCTGTCGGCCCTGCGCATGTCCGAGCAGGCCAGCCCCGTGGTGCGCCTGCTCAACGCCACGCTCTACGACGCTTTGCAAGACGGCGCCAGCGACGTGCACATCGAATGCACCGCCCGCGGCGCGGTGATCCGCTTCCGCGTGGATGGCGTGATGGCGCTGGTGCGGCAGGTCGAGGGCGCGCAGGTGGCCGAGCAGCTCGTCTCGCGCCTCAAGGTGATGGCCGAGCTTGATATCGGCGAGCGCCGATTGCCACAGGACGGCCGCTTCCAGCTGCGCGTGCAGGGCCGCGAGGTGGACTTCCGCCTGTCCATCATGCCCAGCGTGTTCGGCGAGGATGCCGTGGTGCGCGTGCTGGACCGCGCGCGCATCGAACAGACGGCCGGCCAGCTCACGCTCGATGCCCTGGGCTTCGATGCCGACGAGCGCGCCGCCATTCGCCACCAGGCGCGCCAGCCCCACGGCATGCTGCTGGTGACCGGCCCCACGGGCTCGGGCAAGACCACCACGCTCTATGCCACGCTGGCCGAGATCCACACCGGCACCGACAAGATCATCACGATCGAAGACCCGGTCGAATACCAACTGCCCGGCGTCGTGCAGATCCCCGTCAACGAGAAGAAGGGCTTGACCTTCTCGCGCGGCCTGCGCTCCATCCTGCGCCACGACCCCGACCGCGTGATGGTGGGCGAGATCCGCGACGCCGAGACCGCGCAGATCGCCGTACAGGCCGCGCTGACTGGCCACCTGGTCTTCAGCACCGTCCATGCCAACAACGCGTTTGATGTGATCGGCCGCTTCATGCACATGGGCCTCGATCTGTACAACGTGGTCTCGGCGCTGAACGCCGTGCTGGCCCAGCGCCTGGTGCGCCTGACCTGCACGCATTGCGCGCGGCCCTATCAGCCCGAGCCGAGCGTGCTCGCGCGCCACGGGCTGTCAGCCGAAGAAGGACGTTACCTGCGCGGAGAGGGCTGCGGCCATTGCCGCGGCACGGGCTACAAGGGCCGCCGCGCGGTGGCCGAGCTGCTCAAGCTCGACGACGGCCTGCGCGACCTGATCGCCGCGCGCGCGCCGATGTCGCAAATCAAGGAAGCCGCCCGCAGCCGCGGGATGAAACCACTGCGCGCCATGGCCTTGCAGGCCGTGCGCGCGGGCGTCACCACTTTCGAGGAGCTGGAACGTGTCACCCTCGATGAATAGCCGCTGGCGGAGCTGGCGCGCCCGCTTTGCCCGGCCGCAGACTTGGGTCCTGACGGGCCCATCGGAGTTTGCCGACTGGTGTGCCGCGCATCCCTGCAGCGCCTGCTCGCTGGTCGTGCCGGCGCGACTGCTGCACGAGATGAGCTTCGAGGCCGGCCTGCCGCTGGCCGACGATGCGGCCCGCCAGGCCTACGCTCGCCAGCAGTTCACGCACTACTTCGGCGCCCCGGCGCAGCGCTGGGCCTATGCGGCCTGGAGCGGTGGCGCCTCGGCATTGCACGGCGTCGATCTCGCCGCGCTGCGCGAAGCGGCGCAAAAGCAGGGCGTGTATCTGAATCGCGTGGAGCCCTTCTGGGCGCCGCTGCTGCGCCGTCTGGCTGTTGAAGAACCCGACTGGCTGCGTGCGCCGCGTGCGGCCCTGGCCTGGGTCGAAGGTTCGCTGCTGAGCTGGCTCACGTTGGAAGAAGGCGCCGTGCGCAGCCTGCGCCAGTCGCGCTTGTCGGCGGCGACCCAACAATCGCTGGGCGAAGCGCTGGCCGAGCTGCGCGATGGCCGCTCGGTGCTGGTGGCCGGCTTTGGTCTGGATGGCGGTGCGACGCCCGTCTGGCCTGGTGTGCGCGTGCTGGGCTCCTTGAGCAGCGCGGAGGCTGGCGCGGCGCTTTTCGAGACCACGCAAGAGTCCCGTGCCTTGCTGCCGCAGCCCGATTTTCTGGATCGCGCCAACGAGCGTTCGCCCTTCGCCTGGCCGCTAGCCACCGTCGGCGCGCTGCTGCTGGCCCTGGCTGGCTGGAACGTGGCCGCAGCCTACCAACAGCGGGAGCAGGCCACGCAGAAGCTCGCCGCCGTGCAGGCGCATCGTCCTGTCGCGGTGACGGCAGCGCCTGCGGCCGCGCCGGTGCGCAGCAGTACGGCCGAATCCGATGCCCGCGCCCGCGAAGTGCAAGGGCTCCTGCAGGAGGCCTGGCAGCCGGTGCTGGCCGAGGTCGAACGCGCCGGCGCGCAGTCGCAGATCAGCTGGCTGAGCCTGGACCTCAACGCGGCGCGCAACGAGTTGCGCCTTGAAGGCCTCACGCAGGACAAGCTCGTGGCCCTGCAACTGGTGGACAAGCTGGACACCATGCCGGGCTGGAGCCAGGTGATGCTGGGCCGCTTCCAGAACGGCGAGCAGGGTCTTGCCGGCCAACGTTTTGAATTGGGCGCGCGGCTCGACCCCGCACGCATGCAGGCTCGCTGATGGCAGTCGATCTTCGTCACACCGCACGTCGGCTCGGCGCTCCCGGTCTGCTGGGCGTCGCCGCCCTGCTGCTGGCGGCCGTCCTGCTGCCCGTCGGCCAGCGTTATCGTGCGCAGGCAGAAGGCTTGCGCACACAGGCCGATGCGCTGCTGGCCGCCCAGCCGCAAGGCTCGCAAGCGCAGGCCGCGCCCGTCACGCAAGCCGAATGGCAGAAGAACCTGCCGCCCGCTACCGAGCGCCAGCAGCGTCTGGCCGATCTGCTGGAGATGTCGCTGCGCCTGGGCCTCGTGGGTTCGCGCACCGAGCACCGCCTGAGCGTGGACCCGGCCAGCGGGCTGGAGCGCCTGCGCGTGAGCATGCCGGTGAGCGGCAGCTATGTCCAGGTGCGCCAGCTGATCGGCGCGGCGCTGGCGCATGACCCGGCCCTGAGCCTGGACAGCCTCAAGCTGCGCCGCGCCTCGCCGCAGGCGGCCGAAGTGGAGGCGGAGCTGCAATGGTCGCTGCACAGCCGCATGGAGGTGGCGCGATGAGCGCATCCCCAAGCGGCAAGACCGCGATCACCCCACGCCAGTGGACGCTCGGCGTGGCCCTGGCCGTGACGGTAGCCGCCACGCTGTGGGCCGCGCAGCAGGGCGACGATGCCGACGCCCCGGTACAAGCCACAGTCGGCAAGGGCCGCACAGCGACTGTTGCTTCTGCGCCGGGCAAGCCTGCCGCCGTGGCGGCTGCTGCAGCCGTGGACTGGCGCGCCGTGCAGCGCGAGGACTGGGCCAAGCCCGCCGACACGCAACTGGCCGCCTGGATGCCGCCCGCGCCGCCGCCGCCGCCCCAGGCACCGCCCCCGCCGCCTCCGGCCCCGCCGATGGCACCGGCCTTTCCCTATCAGCTGATCGGCCGCCTGTCTGAGGGTGATGTGGAGCAGGCCCTGCTGGCCGGGCCCAACAGCACGCTCGCCGTCAAGGCGGGCGAAATGATCGACAACCAGTGGAAGGTCGAGAGCATCGGCCCCACCGGCCTTACGCTCGTCTGGCAGCCCGCCAAGCTCAAGCAAATGATTGCCTTCAAACCGACGCCATGAAGCCGTTCATCCCCCCCCTGATCGTGCTCGCGGCCTTGCTGGCCGGCTGTGCCAACCCCGCGCTGCGCGAGTCCGAGGACTTAAGCCGCCAAGGCCAGCTGCCGCAAGCCCTGCGCGTGCTCAACGACGCCGTCGCCAAGGCCCCTGAGAACCGCGATCTGATCGTGGCCCAGGCCCGCACCCGCGAGCAACTGAGCAGCCGGCTGGTGATGCAGATCGAGGCCCTGCGCCTGGCCAACCGCTGGGACGAAGCGCTGGCCGCCGTGCAGCAGCTGCGCGAGACCGATCCCAAGTCGCCGCGCGTGGCCTGGTTCGAGCAGGAGATCGAGCGAGGCAAGCGCCAGGAGGCGCAGCTGGTGGTCGCGCGCGGTCTGGTCAAGGAAGGCCGGCTCGACAAGGCCGAGGGCATCGCCCGTGCCGTGCTGTCGGAGTCGCCGCAAAGCCCCGGTGCGCGCGCGCTGATCAGCCAGATCGCGCAGGCCCGGCCGCTGGAGGCCACGACTGCCGAACTGGCGCCGGCCTATCAGAAGCAGATCAAGCTCGAATTCCGCGAGGCGCCGCTGCGCCAGGTGTTCGAGGCGCTGGCGCGTAGCGCCGGCATCAACTTCGTGTTCGACAAGGATGTGCGCAGCGACGCCAAGGTGACGGTCTTCCTGAACAACGTCACGCTCGACGAAGCCATGCGCGTGATCCTCACCACGCAGCAGCTCGACCGCAAGCTGCTCAACGACAGCACGGTTCTGATCTTCCCCAACAACCAGGCCAAGCAGCGCGAGCACCAGGAGCTGATCACGCGCACCTTCTACCTGACCAATGCTGACGTGAAGCAGGTGCAGGCGCTGGTCCGCACCATCGGCAAGGTGCGCGACATCCACATCGACGAGCGGCTCAACCTCGTGATCGTGCGCGACACGCCCGAGGTGCTGCAGCTGGTGGAGAAGCTGATCGCCGCCGTGGACCTGCCCGAGCCCGAGGTCATCCTCGACGTGCAGGTGATGGAGCTGTCCACAAACCGCCTGGACACCCTAGGCCTGCAATGGCCGACCTCGGTGCAACTGGGCATCAGCGACGCGACGGGCAACATTCCGAGCCAGGTCTTCGTCGGCGGGCACAACCCGATCAACTTCCGCGCCAGCATCGCCAACCCGGCCATCCTGGCCACGCTGACAGGCACCTCGGGCGATGTGAACCTGCTGGCCAATCCCAAGATCCGCGTGAAGAACCACGAGAAGGCCAAGGTTCAGGTAGGCGAGAAGGTGCCGGTCTTCACCACCACCACCAACTTCAACGGCAGCACTTCGGTGGCGGCCTCGGTGTCCTACCTCGACGTCGGCCTCAAGCTGGAGGTCGAGCCTTCGGTGCAGCTGGATAACGACGTCAGCATCAAGATGAGCCTGGAGGTCAGCAGCCTGCTCAATCAACTGACCGGTCCCGGCGGCACCACGGCCTACGACATCGGCACGCGCCAGGCCACCACCACGTTGCGCCTGGCCGATGGCGAGACGCAGGTGCTGGCCGGCCTCATCAACGACGAAGACCGCAGCAGCATGACCGGCATCCCGGGCCTCTCGCGCATGCCGATGCTGGGCCGGCTCTTCGGCACCCAGACCGACACGCGCAACAAGAGCGAGATCGTGTTGCTGATCACGCCACACGTGGTGCGCAACCTGACCCTGCCCGAGAGCGCCAACGCGCGCCTGCCCAGTGGTACCGATGCCTCGCCGGGCGCGTTCAGCGCGCTGATCAAGTCGCAGCGCGCACAGGCCGGCGTCGGCCTCGCTTCGGGCGCTTCCGGTGGCGGCTATGTGCCGGCCTATTCGCCGAGCCCGACCGCCCAGGCGGCGTCGCCCGCCGATGCCGCGCCGGCGCCCAGCGAAGCGGTGGTGCTGATGGACGTCACGCCGCAGGTGCCGGCCGGCGGCAGCGTGTCGGTCACGCTCAAGAACGACAGTGCGGTGTCGGTCAAGGGCGAGCTGAGCTACGACGCCACCAAGCTGCAGGCCACCCAGACCGTCGCGGGCGCTGCGCCGGGCCGCGTGCCGGTGGAGATCGCCCCCAAGGGCGACAAGGTCGTGATCCTGCGCGCCCTTCCGGCCGCCTCGGGCCAGGTGCTCAACATCAGCCTGGACGGCGCGGGCGCGGCAACCGCGAACGGCCAGTTCGTGCCGGTGCGGGTCGAGGGCGTGGGCCTGCTCACGGTGGAACAGGCCAAGTAAGCAGCCAGCGATGCGCAGCCGCGGTTTTACGCTGATCGAGATGATGGTCGTGCTGGCCATCCTCGGCATGCTCGCGGCTGCGGCCCGGCCACTGCTGGAGCTGACCGTGCGGCGCAGCCACGAAACCGAGCTGAGGCTAGCCCTGCGCACGCTGCGCGGCGGCATCGATGCCTACAAGCGCGCCGCCGATGCCGGCCAGGTGGCCTCGCCGGCCGATGGCAATGGCTATCCGCCCAATCTGCAGGCCCTGGCCGCGGGCGTGAGTGATCTGCGCTCGCCCAATGGCCGCAAGATCTACTTCCTGCGTTCGATCCCGCGCGATCCCATGGCCGACCCGGCCTTGCCCGCGGCCGACACCTGGGCGCTGCGCGCATCGGACAGTCCGCCCGACGACCCGCGGCCGGGCCGCGATGTGTTCGATGTGCATTCGATGTCCGCCGGGCGTGCGCTCGACGGCAGCAACTACAAAGACTGGTGACCGGAATGCGGTTCTCTGCTCGCAAGTCCAAGGGCTTCACGCTGATCGAACTGATCGTCGTGATGGCCATCGTCGCCCTGCTGGCCTCGATCGCCGCGCCGCGCTACTTCAACAGCCTGGCCAAGTCCAAGGAGACGGCGCTGCGCAGCTCGCTCAGCACCATGCGCGACGCCATCGACCAGTTCTCGGCCGACAAGGGCCGCTATCCCGACTCGCTCGAAGAGCTGGCCACGGCGCGCTACATCCGCGAGATCCCCGAAGACCCGCTGACCGGCAGCCGCGAGCAGTGGGTCATCGTGGCCCCGCCGACCGACGCGCAGGAGCGAGGCGCGGTCTACGACGTGCGCAGTGGTGCAGCGGGCCGAGCCAGCGACGGCCGCCTCTTTGCCGATTGGTGATGGGCTCTCCTCGGCGGTCCCGGCGACAGCCGCAGCGCGGCTTCACCTACCTCTTCGTGCTCTTCTTCGTTGCCATCACGGCGGCGGCCCTGGCGGCCCTGGGCCAGGCCTGGGCCACGGCAGTGGAGCGCGAGCGTGAGCGCGAACTGGAGTTCCGCGGCCAGGAAATCGCCCGCGCCATCCTGAGCTACCAGAAAGCCCTGCCGGGCCGCGTTGAGTCGCCGCGCAGCTTCGACGACCTGCTCGAAGATCGCCGCACGCCCAACGCCCGCCACCACCTACGCCAGCGCTACCCCGACCCCTTCACCGGCAAGCCCGACTGGGTGCTGGTGCCTGATCCGGCCGACCGCCAGCGCTTCGACGCCGTCCGCAGCTCGTCCGAACACCTGCTGCTGCGCACGCGCCGCAGCGATGGCCAAGCCGTGAGGCTCGCCCGCGATTGGGAGTTCCGCGCCCTTGACTTCGAGGGCGGCCAGGCGCCTGCGGCAGCTACCCCTGCCTCCGCGCCCGCGCTGCCAGGTGTGGGTGCCTCTGCCGCCGTCAACTGACGCTGAGATCGCGCGAGCGCTGCGGGCCTTACCTAGGTGCCTCTCCGAAGCCTGTGCACAAGTGACAGGCAACTCGGGATGAAAAGCTGCATCGCCATCAAGAGAATGCCTGCGTACCGGGTGCTGCGAATGCAGTGCAAATGCGGCTGGGCAGACCAGGCCAGCGGTATCGCCGCGGGCTTTCCCGGCCGGCATGGTGCGACAACACCAGCATCTCAACCAGTCGTGGTCTCAATGAAGCAGTTCCTCAAGAAATCCGCGTTGGCCATGGCCGCGCTGGCGTGCGCCGTGGGCGCCCATGCCGTGACGCTGGACTTTGACAACGGAGTGGACACGACCTACGCCGCGGGCGCGCCGTTCATCCTGCAAGACCGCGATGCGGTCATTCAGAATGGTTATGTCATCGGCGTGGATAACGCCACCAACGCGGGCGCCGCGTCTGACGAATCCTTGGTGGGTACCTTGTTCGACCCCTCGATCAACAGCTGTGACTCCGCCACGCTGACCTGCCCTGCCGGCAACTCGACCATCTATCTGGCGGCCTTCAAGGGTGGCTTGCTCTTCGTCCGCGCGCTCGATGGCAGCGCCTTCTGCCTGAGCAGTTTCTCGGCCGGCTTTATCGGCACGCCGGGCAACACCAACACCCAGGTCAGCGGCGTGGCCGCCGGCCTGTGCTTCGTGCAACGGCACATCGATGGCCACACCGCACGTGACCGGCGTTGCGCTGCTGCTCAAGCAGGCCCACCCGACCTGGTCGCCCGCGGCCATCAAGTCAGCCCTGATGACCACGGCTTTCGACACCCTGGATGACGGCCTGACCGGCGCACAGAACGGCAAGCTGCCCTGGTGGCAAGTTGCGGGCTTCATCAGCCCGAACAAGGCGATGGACCCGGGCCTGGCCTACGACATGGGCAAGGCCGACTTCGTCAAGTACCAGTGCCTGAGGCAGAAGGCACTGGTCGCAGCCTCGGACTGCACGACCTACGGCACGATGGACGCGACCTACAACCTGAACCTGCCCTCGCAACAGACAGCCAGCACGGCCTCGGGCTCGCGCCTGTTCACCGTGCAAACCAGCTACGTGGGCAAGATGGGTGTGGTCAAGGCGGGCCTGAACGACGTGACGCTTGGCGCGCCGGTCACGCTGACGCCCGATGTCAACGCCGACATTCTTGCCGTCCGCCAGGCGGGCGTCGATACGAGCAGCGTGGCCGTCTATCCGATGACCATCCCCACCGGCACATTGGCGGCGCGATTCGCGCTCCACCAGGTGGACGTCAGCGATGCCGCCGATGACAACGACCTGCTCGTGCTTTACCCAGACGGCACAACCTACGGGGCCAGCGGCACGAATACCTCGAACGAAGCGCTGCAAATTGCGCTGCCTCCGGCCGGAAACTACAAGGTCTGCGTGCAGGCTTATGCCGGCAAGGCAACGATGACGCACCAGCTCTCCAGCTGGATCGTCGAGCCGGGCGACACCGGCGGCAAGTTCAATGTCGCGCTGCCGGCCAATGTGCATGCATCGAGCATGGCCACGGTCCGCGTCAGCTGGTCAGGGCTTACCGCGGGCGAACGCTATCGGGGCGCTGCGGCCTTCACGGATGGTTCCGGTGCGTACACTGTCTTCAACGACGATCGTGCGGGTGGAACCCAATGGCGGCCTGCCTCTCTCGGAAACGGCGAGCAACAAGCCAAAGCTAATCAACACCAGGCGTTGAACAAAATCGGGCGCCCGTTGCGGCCTCGGGTCGGGCGGGCCCCGCCATCACAAGCCGCAGTCCGCGAGGGCTGCGGCTTTTTTCGTCCCGGCTCGGCAGGAGGCGAAGGCTCAGTCCGCGCGACCCGTGCTGCCCGGCTCAGCGTGGCCCAGCTGACAGGTCTTGACGCCGTCGCTCGCGCGCGGCCGGCAGACCGCGCCCGGGTCGGGCACCATCGCGCAGTTCGAGCGCAGGCCTTGCTTCTCATTGGCCGCGCGCTGGGCTTTTGCCTCTTGCTCGACGAGGCTGCGAAGCGCCTTCTCGTCGGTGCCGAGCGTGGACCAGGCCCGGTAGCCCGCCGGTCCGCCGCAGGGCTTGGCACCGACGCCGATGCTGCGGCATTGCGCCTGCTGCTCGCAGCGCGCCTCGCCGATCAGCGCGTCGACGGTGGCCGGCACGGGCGCTGCGCAGGCCGGCAGTACCAGCGCCAGCGCGCACAGCGCGAAGGAAGCAATCCTCACGGGGCGCTCCACGGGTCGTAGCTGCCGAAGCACCACAGATGCCCTTCGAGATCGCGGCAGGCATAGCCACGCCCGCCATAGTCCTGGTCAACGATGGGCATCACCATCTCGGCACCGGCCGCGGCGGCACGCTCGCAGTGCGCGTCGATCGCGTCCACGATGATGTAGGGCGCCTGCGTGTTGCGGCGCTCGCAGGCAATCGGCTGGATCATCAATTGGCCGAACTCGCTCAGCGGCTCGGCCGTGCCCAGCATGATCATCGCGTCGCCCCGCTTGGCATCGCGCCAGATCAGCTGTGCGTGGGCAATGCCACCCTTTTGGTCGGGCACGACCAGGTGCACTTCAAGACCGAAGGCGCGGACTAGCCAGGAGATGGCAGCAGGGGCGTCTGCGTAGCGCAGGGCGGGGATGATGGCAGAAGGCATAACGCCGATTCTGCGCTGCGTCGCGGCCTAAATCCAGCCCAGATCGATGGCCCGCAAGACGGCCTGGGTGCGGTCGCGCACGCCCATCTTGGAGAAGATGGCCGAGCAGTGGTTCTTGATCACGCCCTCGCTATTGCCCAGCAGGGCAGCGATCTCGGTGTTGCTGCGTCCGCTGGCCACCAGGCGCAGCACCTGCAGCTCCTTGGGCGAGAGAGGATCGGGCTCTTCGATGGCCTCGAAGGCACGCTCGGTCTGCCGGCCGCGCTGCTCGACGCGCGTGGTCAGCGTGGGTCGCAGCGCGGTGCCGCCCGCGGCCACGTCGCGCAGGGCCTGCACCAGCGTGTCCGGGCTGATAGCCTTGAGCAGGAAGCCGCGCGCACCGGCACGCACCGCCTCGTCGAAGACCGCGGCATCGTCAAACGTCGTCAGCAGCACCACGGGAATCTGCAAGGCACGCGCGGCCAGTGCACGGATCAGGCCCAGGCCGTCCAGCCGCGGCATGCGCATGTCGGAGAGCACGAGGTCGGGCATCAGATCGGGGATCAGGGCCATGGCCTCGGCGCCGTCGCTGGCCTCGCCGACGATCTCGACGTCCTCATGCAGGGCCAGCAGGCCCTTGAGGCCTTCGCGCACCAGTTGCTGGTCTTCAACCAAAATAATCTTCATGCTGTCCTCGGGCACTGCAGTTCGATCCGGAAACCAGGGCGCGCGCGCCGTACCTGCATGCTGCCGCCGAGTTCGCTCATGCGCTCGGCCATGCCCTTGAGTCCGTTGCCTTCAGCATAACGCGCCGCGCCGGCGCCGTCGTCGTCGATGCTGATCTGCATCAGGCCGTCGGAGCCCTCGGTCAGGGCAATGGCAATGCGCGAGGCCCGGGCGTGGCGCACGCTGTTGGTCACTGCCTCCTGCACGCAACGCAGGATGGCGTGGGCGGCGCGCGGACTCAGGTCGCGGGCGGCGTCGGTGATGTCAAGCTCGATACGCGTGCTGCCGATGCCATCGGCCAGCGCCTGCAGCGCCGCGGAAAGGTCGATGCGCGAAAGCTGGCGCTGCTCCGACACCGCCTCGCGCACATCGGCCAGCAGCTGCGCGGCGCCTTCGCGGGCGCGCTCAACGGCCTGGCTGGCGCCGGCCGCATCCTGGCGGGCGAGCAAGGCACTGCCGAGCTGCAACTGCAGGTTCAGCGCAGTCAGGTGATGGCCAAAGACATCGTGCAGCTCGCGCGCCAGCGAAAGCCGCTCGGCATAGCGCAGCTGCTCGGCCTGTAGATGCTCGGCCGAGAGCCGCTCGGCCAGCATGGCCTGCAGCCAGCGGCGCTTCTCGGCTTCTGCGGCGGCCATGCGCCCGAGGCCAAAGGCCATGCCGTGCAGGGCCAGCATCGCCATCAGGAGGCCCAGGCTGTCGAACCAGCCCGGCACCTGGTCGGCCGGCGCCTCGGCGCCTGGCAGCAGCCAGTACAGCATCAGGTTCAGCCCGATCTGGCCGAGCGCGAACAGAAAGGCCGTGCGCACCCTCAGCAGCACCGCGGCGAGTGCGGTCACCAAAAAGGGCAGGCCCGGCGTAACGCAGATCGCCAGCGCGTCGATCAGCAGGATGCGCGCCAGCGCGTTGGGCGGTGGCTGGTCGGCACGGCCGTCGCGCGCGAGCTTCCAGTAAAAGCCCACGAACAGCAGCAGCAGCGCCAGACACAGCAGCAGCAGGGTCGCGTCGTTGTTGGTGCCGCCCATGCGGCGGTAGAGTGCCGGCAGGGCGCCGTCGTAAGGGTCTGTGCGGTAGCCCAGCAACGCGGCCACGGCTGCAGCCAGCTCCAGCACGCAGACCGACAGCGCCGCCGCGCGCAGCACCACGCTGGGCTGGGCCACACGCGCCAGCGCGCGGTCGAAGCGGTCGAGCAGCTTCATGCCGTGCTGGACGCGATCACGCCGCCGCCGAGGCAGACCTCGCCGTCATAAAGCACCGCGCTCTGGCCCGGGGTGACGGCCCATTGCGGCTCGCTGAATGTCAGCTTGAACGTGGTGTTCGCGCCTTCGAAGCGGCAGACTGCATCGCTCTGCCGATAGCGCGTCTTGGCTGCGATTTCGCCATCAGCCGGGGCGCTTGACGTCCAGCTCAGATCGTCGGCCACCAGCTGGTGGCTTTGCAAGAGCGGGTGGTCGTGGCCTTGCACGACGATCAGCCGGTTGCGCTCCAGATCCTTGCGCGCCACGAACCATGGCGCGTGGTCGCCCGCACCACGCGGGGCGCCTTTTTCCTTCACGCCACCGATGCCCAGCCCCTGGCGCTGGCCCAGCGTGTAGAAGGACAGCCCCACATGCTCACCAATCTTGCGGCCGCGCTCATCGACGATGGCGCCCGGCTGATGCGCGAGGTAGCGGTTGAGGAACTCGCGGAACGGCCGCTCGCCGATGAAGCAGATGCCGGTCGAGTCCTTCTTCTTCGCGTTGGGCAGGCCGATCTCCTCGGCGATGCGGCGCACCTCGGTCTTCTTCAGCTCGCCGACCGGGAACAGGGTCTTGGCCAGCTGAGCCTGGTTGAGGCGGTGCAGGAAATAACTTTGATCCTTGGCGGGGTCCAGGCCTTTGAGCAGCTGAACCTCGCCGTTGGCTTCACGCACTCGCGCGTAATGCCCGGTCGCGATCTTCTCGGCGCCCAGCCGCATCGCGTGGTCGAGGAATGCCTTGAACTTGATCTCCGCATTGCACAGAACATCGGGGTTGGGCGTGCGGCCCGCCTCGTATTCGCGCAGGAAGGCGGCGAAGACGCGGTCCTTGTAATCGGCCGCGAAGTTGACGTGTTCGATCTCGATGCCGATCACGTCGGCCACGGCGGCGGCGTCCACGAAGTCGATGTTGGACGAGCAGTATTCGCTGTCGTCATCGTCTTCCCAGTTCTTCATGAAGATGCCGACGACCTCGTGCCCTTGCTGTTTCAGCAAGTGGGCCGTGACGGCGGAATCGACGCCGCCGGACAGGCCGACGACGATGCGTTGAGGCTTCGTGTTCATGCGAATAAGGTTTCTGCGCGCTGGTAGAGGAACCAGCTGGTAGCGATGTACTTGTTGCCGCCCTTGGGGCGGTTGCCGCGGTGCGTGTGGGTGAAGCCGCCCGGCGCGATCAACAGCTGGCCGGTCTTCGGTGCGATCTTGCGCTGCTGGTAGAGGAACTCGGTTTCGCCTTCATCGAACTCTTCGTTGAGGTAGACCGACCACAGGAGCGCACGGTGCAGGGCTTCGCCCTTGTCGAGCTTGGGGTACTGCTCGCAATGCCAGTACGGGTAACCGCCTTGATCCGCAACGTACTTCTGCAAGTTGATCGAGCCGGGCCGGAAGACCTTGGCGATCAGGCCTTCGAGCAGCGGATCTTCCATGCGCGCCACATCCTCGGCCGAGAGCATCTGCTGGCTGCCATCGGGCCGGCGCATCTTGAGCTGCAGCGGTGCCAGCGCCACGTGCGCGTAGCGGCGCAGGTAGTGCTTGAAGCCGGTCAGCGCGACCTGGTTGAGCCGATCGCGAAGCGGCGCCCAGGCCGGCGCGCTGTCCAGGTTGATGTCCCAGCTGTCCTTGAGCTGCACGTCCACGCCGCTGCCCGTGGCGCCGCGCTGCGCCTGGCCGCTGGCCTCGAAGCGCTCGATGATGGCGGCGCATTCGGGCGCGGGAATGGCGGCCTCGCAGGTCTCGATGAAATCGATGCTGTTGCTCATGCCGCGATTGTCCGCGATGCCTGTTGGGCCGGCCGGCGTGGGTTCATTCGCGGATGGAAGGGTCGGCGTAGAGCGCCTCCAGCGGCAGGCGCCGGCCGGCCAGATAGGCGTCGATGCAGGCCATCAAGAGCGGCGTGCGGTGGCGCTCGGGGCAGGCACGCAGCTCCTCGGCGCTCATCCAGACGGTGCGGGCGATGCCCTCGTCCAGCGCACGGCCGGCCATCGGCTCGCCCGCCGAGCCGCAAAACGCCATGCGCAGATAGGTCTCCTGCCGGTGGCGCGACATGAAGACGCCCAGAAACGCCTCGGGCCTGAACTCGCAGGCCGTCTCCTCCAGCGTCTCGCGGATCACGCCTTGGACGGGTGACTCGCCCGGGTCGAGATGGCCGGCCGGGTTGTTCAATTTCAAACCATCGGCCGTTTCCTCCTCGACCAGCAGGAAGCGGCCCTCGCGCTCGATCACCGCCGCTACCGTGGCGGCGGGCTTCCATCTTTGTGTTGCTGTCATTTGTGCTTTCGCGCTTGCCCGGGTGTGGGCTGTGCCATCTATTGTGTAAGCTCCGCCGCAAACCCAGGAGGGCAGCCCATGCAGATCGGCGTTCCGCGTGAAAGCGCGGTTGGTGAAACCCGCGTGTCCGTCACGCCCGAGACGGCCAAGAAGCTCAAGGCGCAAGGCCACGGGCTCAAGGTCGAGAAAGGCGCTGGCCTGCGCGCCAGCGTGACCGACGAGGCCTACGCAGCCATGGGCTGCGAGATCGTGGACCGCAGCAAGGCTTTTGAGTGCGAGCTCGTGCTCAAGGTGCAACGGCCCGATGCGGCCGAGCTGCAGCTGATGGAGCCCGGCGCCGCGGTGGTGGGCATGCTCAACCCCTTCGACAAGGCCGGCCTGCAGACCCTGGCCGAGGCCAAGCTCACCGCCTTTGCGCTGGAGGCCGCACCGCGCACCACGCGGGCACAGAGCATGGACGTGCTCTCCAGCCAGGCCAATATCGCCGGCTACAAGGCCGTGATGATCGCGGCCAACAAGTACCAGCGTTTCTTCCCAATGCTGATGACGGCGGCGGGCACGGTCAAGGCCGCGCGCGTGGTGGTGCTCGGCGTGGGCGTGGCAGGGCTGCAGGCGATTGCCACGGCCAAGCGGCTCGGTGCGGTGATCGAAGCCTCTGACGTGCGGCCTTCGGTCAAGGAGCAGGTCGAATCGCTGGGCGCCAAGTTCATCGACGTGCCTTACGAAACGGCCGAAGAGAAAGAGGCGGCCGAAGGCGTGGGCGGCTACGCGCGGCCGATGCCGCAGAGCTGGCTGGATCGCCAGAAGGCCGAAGTCGCCAAGCGCGTAGCGCAGGCCGATGTGATCATCACCACGGCGCTGATCCCCGGCCGCGCCGCGCCGGTGCTGGTCAGCGAAGAGATGGTCAAGAGCATGAAGCCCGGCTCGGTGATCGTCGATTTGGCCGCGGCGGCCGGTGGCAACTGCCCGCTGACCGAGGCCGGCAAGACGGTGGTCAAGCATGGCGTGACGCTGGTCGGCGAAACCAATCTGCCGGCGCAGGTGGCGGCCGATGCCTCGGCGCTCTATGCCCGCAACGTACTGGACTTCCTGAAGCTCATCGTCGACAAGGACGGCAAGCTGCAGGTGCCGATGGATGACGACATCGTCGCTGCGTGCCTCGTCGCGCAAGACGGCAAAGTTCTGAAAGGCTGAACGACATGGAAGCGGTTGACCACACCCTCATCAATCTGATCATCTTCGTGCTGGCCATCTACGTGGGCTACCACGTGGTCTGGACCGTCACGCCAGCCCTGCACACGCCACTGATGGCCGTCACCAACGCGATCTCGGCCATCGTCATCGTCGGCGCCATGCTGGCCGCGGCGCTGACTGAAACGCCGTTTGCCAAAGGCATGGGCGTGCTGGCCGTGGCGCTGGCGGCGGTGAACATCTTTGGCGGCTTCCTGGTGACGAAACGGATGCTGGCGATGTTCAAGAAGAAGGACAAGAAAGTGGAGGCTGCCAAATGAGCATGAACCTCGTTGTCCTGCTCTACCTGATCGCCAGCGTCTGCTTCATCCAGGCGCTCAAGGGCCTCTCGCACCCGACCAGCTCGATCCGCGGCAATCTCTTCGGCATGGCCGGCATGACGATTGCCGGGCTGACCACGGCGGCGCTGATCGTCAAGCTTTCGGGCAGCGGCGCGGGGCTGCTGTGGGTGCTGCTCGGCCTCGTGGTGGGCGGTGGCTACGGCGCCTGGCGCGCAAAGACGGTCGAGATGACCAAGATGCCCGAGCTGGTGGCTTTCTTCCACAGCATGATCGGCCTTGCGGCCGTGGCGATTGCGGTGGCGGCGGCGGCCGAGCCCAGCGCCTTCAGCATCACGCCGCATGGCAGCAGCGTGATCCCGCAAGGCAACCGCGTGGAGCTGGCGCTGGGCGCCTTCATCGGCGCGCTGACCTTCACCGGCTCGGTGATCGCCTGGGGCAAGCTCTCGGGCAAGAGCAAGTTCCGTTTGTTTCAGGGCGCGCCGGTGCAGTTCAAGGGCCAGCACGCCGTCAATGCGATCCTCGGCCTGGCCGCCATCTTCTTCATCTTCGGCTTCTGGGATTCGCAAAGCGATATCGACTTTGGCACCGTCATCGGCCTGGGCTTCGTGCTCGGCGTGACGCTGATCATCCCGATCGGCGGGGCCGACATGCCGGTGGTCGTGTCCATGCTCAACAGCTACTCGGGCTGGGCCGCGGCCGGCATCGGCTTCTCGCTCAACAACCCGATGCTGATCATCTCGGGCTCGCTGGTCGGCTCTTCGGGCGCCATCCTCTCGTACATCATGTGCAAGGCGATGAACCGCTCGTTCTTCAACGTGATCCTGGGCGGCTTCGGCGGCGAGGCCACGGCAGCTGCGGGCGCGCAGGCGCAGCGTAGCGTCAAGAGCGGCAGTGCCGATGACGCCGCCTTCATCATGGGCAACGCCGAGACCGTCATCATCGTGCCCGGCTACGGCCTGGCTGTGGCCCGCGCCCAGCATGCGGTGAAGGAGCTGGCCGCCAAGCTGACCGAGAAAGGCGTGACGGTGAAGTACGCCATCCACCCCGTCGCCGGCCGCATGCCGGGCCACATGAACGTGCTGCTGGCCGAGGCCGAGGTGCCGTATGACCAGGTCTTCGAGATGGAGGACATCAACGCCGAGTTCGCGCAGGCGGACGTGGCCATCATCCTCGGTGCCAACGACGTGGTGAACCCGGCCGCGCATGTGAAAGGCAGCGCGATCTACGGCATGCCCATCCTGGAGGCCTACAAGGCCAAGACGGTGATCGTCAACAAGCGCTCCATGGCCGCCGGCTACGCGGGCCTAGACAACGAACTCTTCTACATGGACAAGACCATGATGGTCTTCGGCGACGCCAAGAAGGTGGTCGAGGACATGCTCAAGGCTGTGGAATAACGCCGCAATTCGACGGAGATCGCAGGCGCGGCGCCATCAAATCACCCGATGATTTGGTGTCAGCAATGAGTCAGAATGCAGGATTCGTTTGGAGACATGCATGGAGAAGATCTGGCTGAAGCACTACCCCGATGGAGTGCCAGCGGAAGTTGACGTCTCGGTCTACCCGAATCTGGTGGACCTGATGGACGCGGCGTTCAAGCGGCACGCTGCCGTGCCGGCCTACAAGATGATGGGCAAGAGCCTGAGCTTTGCCCAGATGGATGAGGCCTCGCGTGCGCTGGCCGCCTATTTCCAGAGCCTGGGCTTGGAGAAGGGCGACCGCATCGCGGTGATGATGCCCAATGTCTTCCAATACCCGATTGCCGTGGCCGCCATCCTGCGTGCCGGCTTCGTCGTGGTGAACGTCAACCCCTTGTACACGCCGCGCGAGCTGGAGCATCAGCTCAAGGACTCCGGCGCCAAGGCCATCGTCATCCTCGAAAACTTTGCGGCCACGCTGCAGCAGGTGATCGCCAATGTGCCGACGAAACATGTGCTGATGGCCTCGATGGGCGAGATGCTGGGCTTCCCGCTTGGCCTGATCGTCAACTACGTGGTGCGCAAGGTGAAGAAGCTGGTGCCGGCCTTCGAGCTGCCCGGCGCTGTGCCTTTCAAGGCCGCCGTGGCGCGCGGCCGCGGCCTGCCCTACAAGGCCGCCGATGTGAGAGGCAGCGACATCGCCGTGCTGCAGTACACGGGTGGCACGACGGGCGTCTCCAAGGGTGCCGTGCTCCTGCACAGCAATCTGGTGGCCAACACGCTGCAGTCGGCGGCTTGGTACCAGCCCGCGCTCAACAGGATTCCGGCGGGCGAGCAGCTGAACACCGTCTGCGCACTGCCGCTGTATCACATCTTCGGTTTCACGGCGAACCTGATGCTGTCCATGCACCTCGGTGGTTGCAACATCATGATTCCCAATCCGCGTGATCTGCCGGCGGTCTTCAAGGAGCTGTCCAAGCACAAGGTCCACAGCTTCCCCGCGGTCAACACGCTGTTCATGGCGATGGCCAACCATGCGGACTTCAACAAGGTGGACTGGAGCCATCTGCTGATGTCGGTGGGCGGCGGCATGGCGGTGCAGCAGGCCACGGCCAAGCTCTGGCTCGACAAGACCGGCTGCCCCATCGTCGAGGGCTATGGCCTCTCCGAGACTTCGCCAGTGGCCAGCTGCAATCCGACCGACAGCAAGGCGTACACCGGCACCATCGGCCTGCCCGTTTCCAACACGGAGATGTGCCTACTCGACGACGACGGCAAGGAAGTCGCGGCAGGCACCAGCGGTGAGATCGCCATCCGCGGCCCGCAGGTGATGGCGGGCTACTGGCAACGGCCCGACGAGACCGCCAAGGTCATGACGGTTGACGGCTATTTCCGCACCGGCGATATCGGCATGGTGGACGAGCGCGGCTACTTCCGCATCGTCGACCGCAAGAAGGACATGATCCTGGTCAGCGGCTTCAACGTCTACCCGAACGAGGTCGAGGACGTGCTCACGCAGATGGAAGGCGTGCTCGAAGCCGCGGCCGTGGGCATCCCCGATCCCCGCTCGGGTGAGGCCGTCAAGGTCGTCATCGTCAAGAAGAACCCGGCCCTGACCGAAGAGCAGGTGCGCGCCTATTGCGACGCCAACCTGACCGGCTACAAGCGGCCCAAGGTGATCGAGTTCCGTACCGATCTGCCCAAGAGCGCCGTCGGCAAGATCCTGCGTCGCGAGCTGCGCGACAAGAGCTGATGCTCGACCTGGCCTACCTGAAGACCGAGGCCGGCCGGGCCGAAATCAAGCTGCGCGCGCTGCCGCTTTCGCGCAGTGCGCGCAACCTGCTGCTGATGCTGGACGGCACGCGCAGCGCGCGCGACTGGCTGGCCATGGTCAACGGCACGAGCGAGGCCGATCTGGCCTTTCTGGTCAGCCAGGGGCTGATTGCTTCCACCGCGCCCAGCCAGGCCGCTGCGGCGCAGGCGGCTCCGGCGCCCGAGCTGCCCGAAGTCCAGGGCATGGGCTATGACGAGCTCTACAGCTATCTGACGCAGAACACCAAGAAGTGGCTGGGTCCGATCAAGAGTTTCCGCATGGTGCTCGACGTGGAGCGCTGCACCGATCTGGCCAGCCTGCAGGAGGTCGCCTGGCGCCTGGTGGCCGCGGTCGACCGCGCCGATGGCGAGGCAGCGGCCGAGCGCGTGCGCCGTGAGATGCGCTTGTAAGCAATGCCTCGCTTGTTCGTCGAGCATGCGCTCGCTAACGCCGATCCTGAGCTGACCCTGCCGCCCGGCGCCGCGCGCCACGCACAGGTGCTGCGACTGCAGCCGGGCTCCGAGCTGACCCTCTTTGACGGCAGCGGCCTCGACTGGCCCGCCGAGGTGCTGCGCATGGGCCGCAGCGAGGTCACCGTGCGCCTGGGCGAACCCGTGCACGTCGCCCGCGAACTGCCGCATGCAGTGACGCTCGCCGTGGTGATGCCGGCCAACGACCGCATGGACGGCATTGTCGAAAAAGCCACCGAGCTGGGCGTGGCCGCCATTCAACCGTTGATGAGCGAACGCTCGGTGCTGCGCTTGAGCGGCGATCGGGCGGAGAAGAAGGTCGCCCACTGGCGCGGCGTGGCCATCGCCGCCTGCGAGCAAAGTGGCCGCAGCCGCGTGCCCGAGATCGCGCCGGTGCAAAGCCTGGCGCCATGGCTGGCGGGGCTGGCCACGGTAGCCGCGGGACAGCGTCGCTGGCTGCTGAGCCCGATTGCAGCGGAACCCATCACCGCAAGGGTCGGCGAGGCGGGCGACGCCACGCTGGTGCTCAGCGGCCCCGAGGGCGGCTTGAGCGCGAGCGAAGAAGAAGCGGCCCGAGCCCGCGGCTTCGTCGCCTTGCAACTGGGCCCGCGCATTCTGCGGGCCGACACTGCGCCTCTGGCCGTGCTCGGCTGGCTGTCCCTGTCCGCAGCCCAGGCGGGCTAACGCCAGCTGCGGAAGAAGCCGTTGAGCGTGAGCCGTCCGAGCTGCGGATCGGTGCTCAGCAGCTCGGGGTGGTCGATCTGGCCCGAGTGGAAGATGGTGGCGTCGTAGACGATCATGCGGTTGAACGCGGCCGGCACCTGCAAGACCTGTTCATACCAGGCGTTGCTCTCTGTCTGGTAGCCGCATGTCACGCCGTATTGCGCCGCAAAGCGCTCGCCGTCGAGCCTGAGGCTGTCGACAATCATGGTGTCCAGCTCGGCCATCGGCCGGCGCGGCACGTAAAAGCTCGTGCCGCCCAGGTTGGCGTCTTCGAAGAGATACAGCACCGAGGCGGCGATCAACTGGTCCGTCGGCGTGCTGGGAAGGTCGGCGTGGCATTGCCATTGCACGGGCTTGAGCTGCTCGGGCGGCGTGGTGACGAGCGACCAGCGTGCGTTGCCGGCGATCAGCTGCCGCGCGCCCAGCGGTCTCAGTGCGTGTCGAGCGAAGAAGGCGGCCTGCCTGTCGGCGAGTTCAGGCGCGTCCAGCACCAGGCCTGGATAGGGATAGGGCGGCGGTGCCAGCGGCCCTGCCGCGGCCTGTGCGATCCAGGCCGCGGGATCGGCCAACGCGTCATCGATGACGATGCAAACGCCAGCTGCCACGCCCGGCATCGCCAGCGTGCTGATGCGCGGGCTCGGGTTGAAGCGCAGGTCCATCGGCTACTTGTCTCTTGCCGAACCCTTGACGAGGTCGAAACGGAACATGCGGCATTCGATCGGCCCGTTCCACATCGGGATCTTGCGCGACTCCTTGAGCCGCATCTTGCTGGGCAGCTTCATGTCGGGGCACAGCAGCCAGGCGGTCCAGGGCTGCTCGGTGTAGGCGCGCTTCCAGTGCGAGGCCAGGCGTGGGAAGAAGTCATCGCCGCCATCGCGCGCTTCCGAGCCACCAGCATCGCGGCTCATCACCTGCGCATTGCCGGCCTTGCCGCGCACCTCGATGCGTTCGCCATACGGCGGGTTGAGCATCAGCGTGCCACCCATGCCTTCGGGCAGCACCGGCGCCGGACGCTCCAGCGCGTCGCCGCCGTTGAACTGGATGTATTGCGCCACGCCGGCGCGCTCGGCATTGCGGCGCGCGAAGTCGACCATGCGGAAGGCCACGTCGCTGCTGTAGATGGGCACGGCCGGCGCGTGCTCGCGGGCCTTGGCTTGCTGCTTCATGCGCGCCCAGTCGGCACGCAGGGGCTGGAAGGGCAGCTGGCGTTCGAAGGCGAAGCGGCGCTGCATGCCGGCGGCCATGCCGCAGGCGATCTGAGCGGCCTCGATGGCGATGGTGCCCGAGCCGCAGCAGGGATCGACCAGGGCTGTATCGCCTTTCCAGCCGGCTGCGGCCAGCATCGAGGCGGCCAGGGTTTCCTTCAGCGGCGCATCGCCCTTGTCCTCGCGCCAGCCACGCTTGAACAGCGGCTCGCCCGAGGTGTCCACGTAGAGCGCCGCGAACTCGGGACCCAGATGCAGCATCAGCGGCAGGTCGGGCGAGCGCGTGTCCACGCTGGGGCGCGAGCCGGTGGCTTCGCGCAGCTGGTCGCAAACGGCGTCCTTGATGCGCAGGGTGGCGAAGTTGAGCGAGCGCAGCGGCGACATCCGCGCCGTGGTGTCCACGCGCAGGGTTTGATCGGGCGTGATCCAGCGCGCCCAGTCGACCTTGCGGGCCAGCGCGTAGAGGTCGTCTTCGTGGCGATACGGGCCCTCAATGATCTCGATCAGCACGCGCTGCGCGAGGCGGCACTCCAGGTTCAGACGCATCACGCTCTGGGCATCGCCCTTGACGCCCACGCCGCCGCGCAAGGCCTCGATGTGCGCCTTCGGCAGCAGGCCGCGCACCTCCTCCTCCAGCCAGGGCTCGACGCCGCTGGCGCAGGAGAGGAAGAGCTGGAAGACGGTGTCCGGTTTCATTCCACGCGCCGCACGTGCGGCGATTCGTTGAGGCCTTCGATCTTCAGGTAATAGCTGCCCAGTATGCCCGGCGTGATGGTGACCTTGGGATCGTTGGCCTCGTAATAGGCCGAGCTGTCGTCGCTGATGCGCCAGACCTGCCCGTTGGCCAGCTTGAAGCGCTTGCCGGGTTGCCAACCGGTGAAGTGACCGGGGATGGTGCTGGTGACGGCTTTGTCTTCGTCCGCCGAGCGCCTGCTCAGGCCGAACCAGCCACCGGCTGGCTCCTTGGCCGGCGCTGGCGCCGCGGTGGGCGTTGTCGAGGCGGCGACCGCTGCGGCCGGTGCGACTGCCGGGAGCGGCAGGCCGTCGTAGCAGGCCAGGCGTGCTTGCGCGTCCGCAATCGCGCGGCAGTCGGCCAGGCCGGCGGCAGACGCTTGCAAGACTGTCAGCCCGAGGCTGCAGAGGAGGAGCGATTTCTTCATGACTAGATTGCCTTGCGAAGATTGGCGGGCGCGATCTTGAGCGCCTCGCGGTATTTGGCCACAGTGCGGCGTGCGACCTGGATGCCCTGCTCTTCCAGCATGCTGGACAGGGCGCTGTCGGACAAGGGCTTGGCCGGGCTTTCGGCGGCCACGAACTGCTTGATCAAGGCGCGCACGGCGGTGCTGGAGGCATTGCCGCCGGCCTCGGTGGAGAGGCCCGAGCCGAAGAAATACTTGAGCTCGAAGGTGCCGAAGGTGGTGGCCATGTACTTGGCCGTGGTCACGCGCGAGATGGTCGATTCGTGCAGGCCGAGTTCGTCGGCAATCTCGCGCAGCACCAGCGGCTTCATCGCCAGCTCGCCGTGCGTGAAGAAGCCGCGCTGGCGTTCGACGATGGCGCGCGAGACGCGCAGGATGGTGTCGAACCGCTGCTGGATGTTCTTGATGAACCAGCGCGCCTCCTGCAGCTGTCCGCCCAGCGCGGTGTTGCTGATGCCGCCGCGCGTGGCACGCAGCGCATTGGCGTAGAGATCGTTGATGCGCAGCTTGGGCGCGACGTCGGGGTTGAGCATCACGCGCAGTTCGCGGCCGACCTTGCGCACGATCACGTCGGGTATCACGGCGGCCGCGCTGTCCTGCGCGAAGCAGCGGCCGGGCTTGGGCTCCAGGGCGGTGATCAGCGCCTGCGCCTCGCGCAGCAGGGTGTCGTCCGCCCCGGTCAGGGCCATCAGGCGCTTGAAGTCGCGCTTGGCCAGCAGCTCCAAATGCTGCTTGCAGATCAGGATGGCGATCATCTGCTCGGGGCAGGGCGTTTGCGCGCGCAGCTGCAGCAGCAGGCACTCGGAGAGATTGCGCGCGCCCACGCCGGTGGGTTCCATGTGCTGCAGCCATTGCAGGGCGATGCGCAGGTGGTCGAGCAGCTCTTCCTGGTCTTGGGCATCGTCGCCACCGAGTGCGGCGGCGATGTCTTCCAGGCTGTCTTCGAGATAGCCGTCCTCGTTGAGCGAGTCGATCAGCACATGCAGGGCGGCGCGGTCGGCGTCCGACAGGCTCATGCCGGCGAGCTGCTGCACGAGGTGGTCGCGCAGGCTGATGCTGTCGCCGTCCTGGCTGCTGCGTTCGCCGTCCTCGTCGCCATCGCCGCTGTTGGCGCTGGGCAGCTCGCGGATGCCGTCGAAGTCGTCGCGCTCGGTGCCGTTCTCCCAGTCCTCGCGCTCGGGCTTGTCGAAGTCCTCGGCCTTGATCTCGGCGCCGAAATCGCTGTCGGGGGTGTCGGCCGTGCCGCTGGCGTCGTCGTCTGCATTGCTGGCCGCGCCGCGGATTTCGTCGAGCTCGGGGCTGCTGACGCCGAACTCGTCCTCGGTCTCCAGCAGCGGGTTCTGCATCAGCGCCTGCTCGATCTCCTGCTGCAGCTCCAGCGTGGAGAGCTGCAGCAGGCGGATCGATTGCTGGAGCTGCGGCGTCAGCGCCAGATGCTGGCTGAGGCGGACCTGCAGGGACGGTTTCATGGCGCCGACCTCTCAAGCCGGCCGCCGGGCCGCCCCAAGGCCGGCTTGCGCCCCCTCGGGGGGCAGGGAACGGAGTGAGCGTGGGGGCTCATGGTCACATGCGGAAGTGTTCGCCGAGATACACCTTGCGCACATCTGCGTTGTCGACGATTTCGGCCGGGCGGCCTTCGGCCAGCACTGTGCCTTCGCTGATGATGTAGGCGCGGTCGCAAATGCCCAGGGTCTCGCGCACGTTGTGGTCGGTGATCAGCACGCCGATGCCGCGCTCGCGCAGGAAGCCGATGATGCGCTGGATCTCCAGCACAGCGATCGGGTCCACGCCGGCAAAGGGCTCATCCAGCAGGATGAAGCGCGGCTGCGTGGCCAGGGCGCGGGCAATCTCGACACGGCGGCGCTCGCCGCCCGAAAGCGCGGGTGCGGGGCTGTGGCGCAGCTTCTCGATGGAGAGGTCGTGCAGCAGGCCGTCGAGCAGTTCGTTGATGCGGGCCTTGGGCAGCGCCCGGCCGTTCTCGTCTTGCTGCAGCTCCAGCACGGCGCGGATGTTCTCCTCGACGCTGAGCTTGCGGAAGATCGAGGCTTCCTGCGGAAGGTAGGACAGGCCCAGTCGCGCGCGCTGGTGGATAGGCAGGCGCTGCACCGATTCACCGTCGATGCGGATCTCGCCGGCATCGGCCCGCACCAGGCCCACGATCATGTAGAAGCTGGTGGTCTTGCCCGCACCGTTGGGGCCGAGCAAGCCGACCACTTCGCCGCTGTGCACGTCCACGTGCACGTCCTTGACCACCTTGCGCACGCCATAGGTCTTGGCCAGACCGATGGCTTCAAGGCGGCTGGCACCGTTCGGGGCGGCCGTCGTCATGAGGGCTTGCGGGTCTGCAAGGTGGTGCTGGGCTGCAGCGGCACGGCGGATGCCGGTGCGGCCGGGGCTGAGGCGCCGGCGTCGGGCGGCAGCACCACCAGGCGCCCGCGGTCGCTGGAGCGGGTCACACCGTCGCCGGTTTCAAACTTGGTCTGCTCTGTACGGTTATTGCGTGTGATCAGCGGGCCGTTCGCTTCCTTGATGACCAGTGCGCCGCGCATCTGACGCAGGACGGCATGGCCAATGAAGCGCACGACGTCGGCCTTGGTGTCGTAATCGACCTGGTCGGCAAAGCCCTCGATGAACTCGCCCGGCGTGTCGAGCGACTGCCGGAAACTGACCTGCTTGTCCGCCTGGCTGAGCGCGAACAGTTGCCAGTAGCCGTCCGGCGTCTGCTTGCCGTTGACGCGCTCGGCCTGCAGCAGCATGGTGCCCTTGGTGATCACCACGTTGCCGACCAGCTCGACGTGCGTCGGGTCTTGCTCGCCCTGCTTGTCGAAGGTGAAGACCATCGGCTTGGTGCGGTCGGCCTTTTCCGCCTGGGCCGGAAAGGCCGCCAGCAGCGCCAGCAGGGACGACAGGGCGAATAGCGGCTTCAGGGAGGGGCGGGGTGTTTTCATGGCGGCACAGTTCTTGCAGGCCATTCTAGCCCTGCAATCTTTGCACCCAGCTGTCCGGTGGCCTTGGAAGTGCGCCTATTTGTTGGCGCGTGCCAACTGGATCAGGTGGTCGGTCACGGTCAGCGCTTCCACGCCGAGCTGCTGCTCGGTCTGGCCACGCTTGCCCGCCATGGAGGGGGCGGTCAGGAAACGGCCGGCCACGCCCAGCGAGGGCACGCCATCGATCCGGTAGTCTTCCGACAGCCGGCTGGCCTGCAAGCATTTGCTCTGCACGCCGAAGGAGGTCCAGGCCTGCTTGAACTTGGCGGGGTCGAGGCCCAGGCTGGTGACGAGCCTGAACACCGCGTCTTCATCGCTGACGTCCAGGTGCTGAAGGTGAAAGGCGGCAAACACGCGCTCATGCACTTCGGCCTCCTTGCCCATCGCTTCGAGCGCGTAGAACATGCGCTGATGCAGGCGATGCAGGGCCTGGAAGCCCACGTGCACACGGCGGAAGCTCACGTCGGCCGGCAGGGTGTGCAGCCATTGGTTGAGCGTGGGGTCGAAGACAAAGCAATGCGGGCAGCCGTACCAGAAGAACTCGACCAGCTCGATCTTGCCGGCCGTGGTGGGCAGTGCCTGCGGCAGGCGCTTGTACTGCTGGCCTTCGACGGGTGCTGCAGCCTGCGCCCGGCTTAGGCCGCTGAAGCCGGCGGCGGCAAAGAGGGCGGCGAATTCACGACGTTGCATGAGCGAGGTCCTTAAGATCAGGCGTGGCTGCGGGCCATCTGGATGAGTTGGTTGATGACCGGAATCGTCATCTGCCCGGCCTGGGTTTCGTTGACGCCGCGCGGCGCGGCCATGGCGGGCGAGGTGACGAAGCGGCCGCCCACCACCACGGTGGGCACCGAGTCGACGTGGTAGTTCTCGCTGGTCTTGTTGGCGGCAAGGCATTTGCTCTGCACGCCGAAGGACGTAGAGGTCTGCTTGAACTTGGCCACATCGACGCCGAAGCGCGCCATCAGCTTCTCGATGGCTTCATCGCTGCTCACGTCGGCGCCTTCCACATGGATGGCGGCAAACACGCGCTCGTGCAGCTCGGGCAGCTTGCCCATGGCTTCGAGCGTGAAATACAGCTTCTGCAGCAGCCGGGTCATGGCGTTGAAGCCGCCATGCACGCGGCGGAACACCACGTCGGGCGGCAGCTGCTTCTGCCACTCGCGCAGCGACGGGTCGAAGGCGAAGCAATGCGGACAGCTGTAGAGGAAGAACTCCAGCACCTCGATCTTGCCGGCTGGCTGCGGTTGCGGCGGGTTCAGGCGCAGGTATTGACGGCCTTCGGCGATCTGCGCCAGCGACAGGGCGGGCAGGGCGGCCAAGCCCAGCAGGGCGGAAAAATCGCGACGCAGCATAAAAACTTTCTGAAAACAGAGGCTTCAGAGCCTCTCTTGTTTGCCTTAAGCCCGGCTTATTGGATGGTGACTGCCGGCGCTCAGCGCTGCACGCGCACGAGATTGGCTTCGACGCCGGCCGCCTGGACTTTTTGCTGCAAGCCATCGGCCTCGTCGCGCGTGTCCAGCGGCCCCAGGCGCACGCGATAGACGGTGCGGCCCGATTGCTCCTTCTCCGTCACCTTGGCCGAAAAACCCAGGAGGGCCAGCTTGGCGCGCTGCTGCTCGGCGTCGTCGGCGCGGGTGAAGGCGCCCACCTGCACGAAATACACAAAGGGATCGGCGGCCGGCGCAGCGCTGGCCGCCGCGGGCTTGGCCTCGGCCTTCTTGGCCACTTCGGGCGCGGGTGAAGGAGCCACCGGCGCTGGCGCCGGCGCGGCTGTGACAGGCGGCGCCACCACGGGTGCAGACGCCTGCGGCGCCACGCTCACGACGCCGCTGGCCGCCTTGTTGACCGTCTTGCTGGCCAGCGGGGCATTGGGGTCCCAGTTCTGGTTGCGCTTGGCCTCTTCCACATCCTGCTCGGCGGTGCGTTGCGGCAGCTTGTTGATGAAGGGCACGGGCGCCTTGGTGACATAGAGCGCCACGCCCAGGGCCACGGCCAGGCCGACCAGCAGGCCGACGATCAGGCCGGGCACGAAGCCGCCTTTCTGGCCCGGGGAATTCTTGCTCATGCGTTCTCCGTCTTCTCTTCGCGGGACATCGATTCAGGGGCGCTCACGCCCAGCACCGTCAGTGCATTGCGCAGCACCTGGCGCGTGGCTGCCAGCAGGGCGACGCGGGCGCGGGTCAGTTCCGGCGCCTGGTCGAGCACGCGCTCGGCGGCATAGTAGCTGTGGAAAGCGCCGGCCAGATCGCGCAGGTAAAAGGCCACGTCGTGCGGCGCCAGGCTGTTGGCGGAGCCGCTCAGCATCGCCGGGTACTCAGCGAGCTTGAGCATCAGCGCGGCCTCGGTTGGCGCGCTCAGCAGGCTCAGGTCGGCGCCAGCCAGCGTCGATTCGTCGCCACCCCAGTTGCGGATGATCGAGCAGATGCGCGCATGGGCGTACTGCACGTAGAACACCGGGTTCTCGTCGTTCTGCTTGAGCGCCAGGTCCACGTCGAAGGTGAATTCCGTGTCGGCCTTGCGACTGATCAGGAAGAAGCGCACGGCGTCGCGGCTGGTCCAGTCGATCAGGTCGCGCAGGGTCACGTAGCTGCCGGCGCGCTTGGAGATCTTGACCTCCTCGCCGCCCTTCATCACGGTAACCATCTTGTTCAGCACGTAATCCGGGAAGCCCTCGGGGATGCCCAAGCCCACGGCCTGCAGACCGCCGCGCACGCGGGCGATGGTGCCGTGGTGGTCGGTGCCCTGGATGTTGATGCACTGGGTGTAGCCGCGCTCGAACTTGTTGATGTGATAAGCCACATCAGGCACGAAGTAGGTATAGCCGCCACTGGACTTGCGCATGACGCGGTCCTGGTCGTCACCGTAGTCGGTGGAGCGGAACCACAGGGCGCCGTCCTTCTCGTAGGTCTTGCCGCTGTCGATCAGGCGCTGCACGGCGGCTTCGAGCCGGCCATTGGCGTAGACGCTGGTTTCGAGGAAATAGTTGTCGAAGGCCAGGCCAAAGGCCTGCAGGTCCAGGTCCTGCTCATGGCGCAGGTAGGCCACGGCGAACTGGCGGATGGAGTCGAGATCGTCCACGTCGCCGCTGGCGGTGAATTCGCGGTCGTCGGCCTTGACGGTCTCCTTGCGCAGGAAGGCGTCGGCGATGTCCTGGATGTAATCGCCGTTGTAGAACCTCTTGCTTTCCGGGTTGTCCGGGTCCGTCGGCCAGCAATCGTCGCCCGGCTTGAAGCCCTTGAGTCGCAGCTGCGTGCTGTGGGCCAGCGTGGCGATCTGCACGCCGGCGTCGTTGTAGTAGAACTCGCGGGTCACGTCGTGGCCCTGGGTCTTGAGAACCGAGCAGATCGCGTCGCCCAGCGCGGCCTGGCGGGCGTGCCCCACGTGCAGCGGCCCGGTGGGGTTGGCCGACACGAACTCGATCATCACGTGTTTGCCAGTGGTCGGGCGGTCGCCGAAGCGGGCACCACCGGCCAGTACCTCGGCCACCACGGCCTGCTTGGCGGCGGGCTTGAGGCGGATGTTGATGAAGCCGGGGCCGGCGATTTCCATCGAATCCACCCATTGCTGGAAGGCAGGCTTGGCCTGCAGCGCCTCGATCAGGGCCTGCGCCAGCTCGCGCGGGTTCTTCTTGAGCGGCTTGGCCAGTTGCATAGCTGCCGTGCAGGCGAAGTCGCCATGCGCGGCCTGCTTGGGCGATTCGAAGGCGGCGGCCAGCGTGGCGCCCGGGCTGATGTCCTGGATGGCGGCGGCGAGCGCGGCGAGCAGGTCCTGCTTGGCTTGGATCATGGACGGGATTTTAGGGGCAGCTCCAAGGTGTCTCTTTGCGCCAGCGGCCGGAACCAGCGCAGCCACAAGGCAGCCACCAAGAGGGTGCCAAAGCCGCCCGCCACCACCGAACCGACCGGCCCCATCAGCGCGGCTGTGGATCCCGATTCGAATTCACCCAGCTGGTTGCTCGCGCCGATGAAGATGGAGCTGACCGCACTGACACGGCCGCGCATTTCATCGGGCGTTTCTATCTGCACCAAGGTCTGGCGAACGACCACGCTGACCATGTCCGCCGCCCCCGAAATCGCCAGCGCCGCCATCGACAGCCCAAAGCTCCTGGACAGCCCGAACACGACCATGCACAGGCCGAAGAGCGCCACCGCGCCCAGCAGCAGGCGGCCGACCTTGCGGCGCAGCGGATAGCGCGTCAGCGTGATCGACATCATGAGCGCTCCCACGGCTGGGGCGCCGCGCAGCAGCCCCAGACCCCAACTGCCCACGTGCAGGATGTCCTTGGCGAACATCGGCAGCAGGGCCGTGGCGCCGCCCAGCAGCACGGCAAACAGGTCGAGCGATATGGCGCCCAGCACCACCGGGCTGGCCCAGACGAAGGCGACGCCGGCGAAGACGCTCTGCAGCGTGACCGGCTCGGCCGGCCGCGGCGCATGCGCATACTGCACGCGCGAGGCGAGCAGCGCCGCCAGGGCGAAGCAGACAAAAGCCACGCCATAGACCAGCTGCGCACCGCCCACGTACAGCACACCGCCCAGCGCCGGCCCGGCGATCATGGCGGCCTGCGAACCGGTCGAATTGAAAGCGAGGCCGCGCGACAGCAAGCGCATCGGCAGCAGTGCAGGCGTGAGCGCCGACAGCGCCGGCATCTGGAACGCGCGTACGCCGCCCAGCACGACGGACATCAGCAGCAGCACATGGCGCGAAGCCCAGGGGCCACTCCAGCCCCAGCCCAGCGTGGCGATCAGGAGCGCCAAGGCGACCGTCGTCTGCACGCTGACACAGGCCGTCAGGATCCGGCCGCGGTGGTGCCGGTCCACCACATGGCCGGCCGGCAGAGTCAGCAAGAGCGCGGGCGCGAACTGGGCCAGGCCGACCAGGCCTAGATCCCAGGCGCTGCCGGTCAGGTCGTACATCTGCCAGCCGATGGCCACCAGCAGCATCTGGCCCGAGAGGCCGGTGAAAAATCGTGCCGCCCACAACAGCAGATAGCTGCGTTGGCGCAGCAGTTCACGGAAGCCGGTGGCTGCGGAGGGGCTCAGGGCGGACGGTGGTACAGACATGGGCGCCGAGCATAGCGCCGCCGCTATGATCCCATTGATGAGTGCGCCAGACACCACCTTGACCCAGGCTGGACCGGACCTGCCGGCCCAGATCGGCAAGTACCGCGTGGTGCGGCGCCTGGGCGAAGGCGCGACCAGCGATGTGTTCCTGGCTGTCGACACTTTCACCGGCACCGAGGTGGCCATCAAGCGCATGCGCGCCTGGTCGCAAAGCAGCCGCGACGGCAACGGGCAGAGCGATTTTGGCTTCCGCTTCTTTTCCGCCGAGGCGGCCCTGGCGGGCCGGCTGCAGCACCCGAACGTGGTGCAGATCCTCGACGCCGTGCCCGAGGAGGACTCGCCCTATCTGGTGATGGAATATGTGCCGGGCGTCACGCTCAAGCATTTCTGCCGCAGCGACCGGCTGCTGCCGCTGGACCAGATCGTTGAGCTGGGTTTCAAGTGCGCGATGGCGCTCAGCTATGTGTTCCGCCAGGGGCTGATCCACCGCGACGTCAAGCCGGCCAATCTGCTGGCGCTGATCGACGCCCAGGGCTATGTGACCGACGTGAAGGTCAGCGATTTCGGCTCGGCGCTCAATCTCAAGTCGGACACGACGCAGGTGCACCGGGTCGGCTCGCTGGCCTATATGCCGCCCGAGCAGATCGAAGGTGGCGACGTGGACATGCGTGCCGACATCTACGCCCTGGGCGCTGTCCTCTACCACCTGATCGCCGGCCGGCCGCCCTTCGACGCGCCCAGCCAGATGGCGCTGATGCACCAGATCTACCACCAGGCGCCGCCCTCGTTGATGGATCTGCGTGGCGGCGTGACGCCAGAGCTGGAGGCGGTGATCCACAAGGCGCTGGCCAAGCACCCGAGCGAGCGCTACGCGGACTGGGAGGCTTTTGGCCGAGCCCTGTCCGAGCTGGTGGCCAAGCAACTGGTGCCGCTGGCACGCCTGTCCGAGGTCAAGGACTCCGAGCGCTTCAACATGCTGCGCGAACTGGAGTTCTTCGGCAAGTTTGGCGACGTGGAGTTGTGGGAGGTGGTGCGCCGCGCGCGCTGGCGCCGCTTCCCCGCCGAGCACGCGCTCTACAAGCGCGGCCAGGAGGGCAACACCTTCCACATCATCGCCCAGGGCGAGGTGGAGGTCTGGCGCGAAGGTGCGCTGGTGGCCACGCTGGGCCAGGGCACCTCGGTGGGCGAGATGGCCTATCTCGCGCCCAACCCGGCGCTGCGAAAGCACAGCACGGACATCCGGGTCAAGAGTGAATCCTGCACCACGATCTCTTTCACGCCGGAGTCGCTGAGCTTGCTCAGCCCTGAGTGCCAGCATCGCTTCGACCACGCCTTCATCCAGGTGCTGGTGCGTCGCCTGCATACGGCTCATGAGGCCTTGGCCCACCCTCGCAGGATCATGTAAACCGGACTTGTGGGCGCCGCGTTGGCGTGCTGGAATGGCCTCGCCGTTCCCCATCCAACCTTTAGGAGTTCCCGCATGAAGACCATGATCAGCCTGCTCGTCCTGTCCGTCGCCGCACTTGCCACCGCGGGCGCTTCCGCCAAGGAGCTCACCGCGCAGCAGGGCAAGATGACCACTTGCAACAAGGACGCAGCCGACAAGAAGGGCGACGACCGCAAGGCCTTCATGAAGGAGTGCCTGTCAGCCAAACCGGCCGCCGCTGCCGCTTCGAGCAGCCTGACGCCTCAGCAGCAGAAGATGAAGGACTGCAATGCCGATGCCAAGACCAAGGCACTGAAGGGTGCTGAGCGCAAGACCTTCATGAGCGAGTGCCTGAAGGCCAAGTAAGCGACCTGACCGGCGTGGAAGGCAGAGCCCCGAGAGGGGCTCTGCTCATTGGCGCAACCAGTATCCAGGCTGGCCATAGAGCGAGCGCAGGTAGTCGATCCACAGCCGCACCCGCAAGGGCAGGTGCTTCGACTGCGGAAATACGGCAAAGATGCCGTTCGGCGGCGCCGCGAATTCGTCCAGCACGCTGACGAGCCGGCCCGCCGCGAGGTCGGCGTCCACCTCCCAGGTGCTGCGCCAGGCCAGGCCCAGGCCCTGGACGCACCAGTCGTGCAGGACCTGGCCGTCGCTGCAGTCGAGCCGCGACTGCGGGCGCAGGTGAACGAGAGAGCCGTCGATCTGGAAGGCCCATCCGCGGGTCTGGCTGGCTTCTGAAGACAGGATCAGGCAGGCATGGCGGGCCAGTTCGCTCGGATGCTTGGGTGTCCCGGCGCGCTTGAGATAGCTGGGCGCGCTGACGCACAGGCGCCGGTTGTCGGCCAGCCGCGTGCTGACCAGGCTGGAGTCGGGCATGTCACCCACGCGCACGGCGCAGTCGAAACCCTCGTTGACGATGTCCACCACCCGATCCGAGAGATTCAGCGAGAGGCTGACCTCCGGATGCAGGGCCAGGAACTCGGGCACCAGCGGTGCCACATGACGGCGGCCAAAGCCGGCGGGCGCGGTGACGCGCAGATGGCCGCTGGCCTGCACGCCGCCGGCGCTCACACCGGCCTCGGCATTGGCCAGTTCGGTCAGCAGGCGCTGGCAGTCTTCAAGAAAGGCGCTGCCCTCGTGCGTGAGCGTGAGCTTGCGCGTGGTGCGCAGCAGCAGCTTGACACCCAGGCGCGCTTCCAGCGCGTCGATGCGTCGGCCCATCACGGCAGGCGCCACGCCTTCGGCCAGCGCTGCGGCGGTCAGGCTGCCCTTGGTCGCCACGGAGACAAAGGATTCGATTTGTTTGAGCCGGTCCATATCGCCTGATTGTGCTGCTGACAACGCCTAATAAACAGCGTTTCCGTTTGATTTGTGCAAACAAAGCAAGTACTCCCTGCACGCGATCACACGAATCTTGGGCGCTAACTCGCATAAATTGCAGGCATTGCCATCTCAAGCTGGGGATCTGCCATGAGCGCACGCACGACTGTCCATCGCCTTCAAGTCGCCACTGTCCTGCACCGGTTCATCGACGAGCAGGTGCTGCCCGGCACGGGCGTCGAGCCGGCGGCCTTCTGGGCCGGCTTCGACGCGCTGGTCCACGACCTGGCGCCCAAGAACGCGGCCTTGCTGGCCGAGCGTGAGCGCCTGCAGACGGAGCTTGACGCTTGGCACAAGGTGCACCCCGGCCCCATCGCCGACATGCCGGCGTATCGCACGATGCTGGAGCGCATCGGCTACCTGGTGCCGTCGCCGGGCGATGTGCAGGCCACGACCGCGAACGTGGATGCGGAGCTGGCCCAGCAGGCCGGCCCCCAGTTGGTGGTCCCCATCCTCAATGCGCGCTATGCGCTGAACGCGGCCAATGCGCGCTGGGGTTCGCTCTACGACGCGCTCTATGGGACCGATGCCATTCCCCAGACCGGCGGTGCGGAAAAAGGCAGTGGCTACAACCCGGCGCGCGGTGCCAAGGTGATCGCCTTCGCGCGCCAGGTGCTGGACCAGGCCGCGCCGCTGGCGTCGGGCTCGCACGCGCAGGCCACGGCGTATCGTGTGGAAGGCGGGCAATTGCGGGTGAGCCTGGGTGGGCAGGCCACGGGGCTCGCGGATGCCGCTCAATTTGTCGGTTATCAGGGCACTGCGGACCAGCCCAGCTCGGTGCTGCTGGTGCACAACGGCCTGCATCTGGACGTCCGCATCGACCGCAGCACGCCGATCGGCAAGAGCGATGCGGCCGGCGTGGCCGATGTGGTGCTGGAAGCGGCGCTGTCCACGATCCTGGATCTTGAAGATTCAGTCGCCGCGGTGGACGCCGATGACAAGGTGCTGGCTTACACCAACTGGTTGGGCATTCTGCAGGGCACGCTGAGCGAGCAGATGGTGAAGGGGGGCAAGACCATCACCCGCACGCTCAACCCGGATCGCCTCTATACCGGCCCGCATGGCGGCGAGGTGCGCCTGCATGGCCGCTCGCTGATGTTCGTGCGCAATGTCGGCCACCTGATGAGCAACCCGGCTATCCTGATGGGCAACGGCGCCGAGATTCCCGAAGGCATCATGGACGCAGTGGTGACGACCACCATCGCCATGCACGACCTGAAGCGCCGCGGCAACTCGCGCGCAGGCTCGGTCTACATCGTCAAGCCCAAGATGCACGGCCCGGCCGAAGTGGCTTTTGCCGCAGAACTCTTCAGCCGCGTGGAGGCCATGCTGGGCCTGCCGCAAGACACTGTGAAGCTGGGCATCATGGACGAGGAGCGCCGCACCAGCGTCAACCTCAAGGCCTGCATCGCCGCGGCCAAGGCCCGTGTGGCCTTCATCAACACCGGCTTCCTCGACCGCACGGGCGACGAGATGCATACCGCCATGCAGGCCGGGCCGATGCTGCGCAAGGGCGACATGAAGGCGAGCAGCTGGATTCAGGCCTACGAGCGCCGCAACGTGCTGATCGGCCTGACCTGCGGCCTGCGCGGCCGCGCCCAGATCGGCAAGGGCATGTGGGCCATGCCCGACCTGATGGCGGCGATGCTGGAGCAGAAGATTGGCCACCCGAAGGCGGGTGCCAACACGGCCTGGGTACCCTCTCCGACGGCCGCGACGCTGCACGCCTTGCACTACCACCAGGTCGACGTGGCGGCCGTGCAGGCTCAGCTGGAGGCCAGCGGAGAAAGCGGCGAGGCCTTGCTCGATGCCCTGCTGAGCATCCCGGTGGTCGCCTCGCCGACCTGGACCGCGGCCGAGTGCCAGCAGGAGCTCGACAACAACGTCCAGGGCATCCTCGGCTATGTGGTGCGCTGGGTCGATCAGGGCGTGGGTTGCTCCAAAGTGCCCGACATCCACAACGTCGGGCTGATGGAAGACCGCGCCACGCTGCGCATCTCCAGCCAGCACATCGCCAACTGGTTGCTGCACGGCGTCGTCAGCGAGGCCCAGGTGCGTGAGACTTTTGCACGCATGGCGCAGGTGGTGGATGGGCAGAACGCTGGCGATCCAGCCTATCGGAGCCTGGTGCAGAACCCGCAGGGCGCGGCTTTCCAGGCTGCGCTGGATCTGGTGTTCAAGGGTCTGGTGCAACCGAGTGGGTACACCGAGCCGTTGCTGCATGCCTGGCGGCTGAAAGTGAAGGCGGGTTGACTGCTGCACCGGCGCAACGGACGACGCTTCACAAGCCAATCCTTCAGAAACAATTCTTTGCGCCGTCACAAAGGTCGATTTACAAGACACAACGTAGGACAACTGCGACAGGGGTTTTCGCCAGTCAATCCCTAAAAATATGCGGGTTTCTACTTGTTTTTGGCCTGTTTTGAAAGGTTGGTAGACAGACTCAGGAGCAATAGGTTCGAACCCTTGGTTGAGGAGTGGTGGCGATTCCCAGAATCGCGCCCTCACACGTCGTGCGGGCCCCGCACGCTCGGAATCTTCACTTCCGCCATGCCCTGCCGGGTATGACTCAACCAGGAGTTTTGCAATGACCTTCAAACGCAATGCCATCAGCATGGCTGCGCTGCTCAGCCTCGGTGCCGGTGCCAGCCTGCCGGCCCTGGCGCAGGATTCTTCACAGACACTGGAGCGCGTTGAAATCACCGGTACCCGCCTGAAGACGGTCGGCGAGACCTCCAGCAGCCCGGTCGCCACGGTCTCCAAGGAAGACATCCAGATCTCGCAGCCGGTGGCTGTGGAAGAACTGGTGCGCGGCCTGCCTTCGTCCTATCCGGCCATCGGCCCGGGCATCAACAACGGCTCCAACGGCACGGCCTCGATCGATCTGCGCGGCCTGGGTTCCAACCGCACCCTGGTGCTGATTAACGGCAAGCGTTTCGTGCCCGCAACTCTGGGCGGCGTGGTCGACACCAACAATGTGCCCGTTTCGCTGCTGGAGAAAGTCGACCTGCTGACTGGCGGTGCTTCGGTGACCTACGGCGCTGACGCCGTTTCGGGTGTGGTGAACTTCGTCACCAAGCGCAATTTCTCGGGCATCGAGGCTTCGTCTTCGTACAGCGAATCCGAGAAGGGCGACGCCAAGCGCTACAAGAACGACCTGACCATGGGCGTGAACTTGCCCGATGGCCGCGGCAATGCGGTGCTGCACGTGGGCAACACGCGCACCGAAGCGCTGCATGTGGGCGACCGGGACTATGCATCGACCGTGATCAGCTCCACCACCGGCGCTCCCGGCGGCTTCTCGGGCACGTCGGTGCCCGCAGTCTGGGGCGGCATGCCCAGCCCCATCAACGGCAGCCGCGTGATCGACGCGACTACCGGCCTGCTGCGTTCCGCCGTGACCTCCGGGCCACCGGACGGCTACAACACCAACCCGCCCAACTACTTCGAGACCCCGCTGCAGCGGACCGAGGTGTCGGCTCTGGGCTATTACCGCGTCAACGACTACGCCGAAGCCTATGCAGAGATCTTCAGCGTGCGCAGCAACGTGACGCTGAACCTGGCGCCTTCAGGCACCTTCGGCGTGGCGCTGGCCATCCCCATCGGCAACCCCTTCATCACGCCGGCGGTTCGCTCGCAGCTCTGCGCGGCCTACAACATTGCTGCCGTTGATTGCGTGGCAGGCAGCACCAAGGAATTCACGGCGACGATCGCCCGCCGTTTCGTGGAAGCCGGCCCGCGGATCTACAACTACGACAACAGCACCACCCAGTACACGGCTGGCCTGCGCGGCGACATCCCGTTCCTGAGCGGCTGGAGCTACGACGCGTACTTCCAAACGGGCCGCTCGGACCAGATCCAGACGACCGGCAATGGGTTCTCCTTCAGCAAGCTGCAGCAGTCCGTGCGATCGGTCAATTCCACCACCTGCGAAGTCAACACCGGTGGCTGCGTCCCCGTCAACCTGTTCGGCGCCGCTGGCACGATTACGCCGGCCATGCTGAACTACCTGAGCGTGCCGACCTTCGGCACGACCACCGTCAAGCAGCAGGTCAGCTCGATCACGGCCACCGGCGACGTGGCCATCGCCAAGAGCCCCTGGGCCAAGCAGCCGCTGAGCCTTTCCTTGGGCGCTGAGAATCGCGAAGTCTTCGGCGGCAACAAGTCCGACGCCGTGATCCAGACCCAGGGCGAACTGCTGGGCAGCGGCTCGCCGACCCCTGACCGCAGCGGTACCCTGAAGTTCAAGGAGTACTTCACCGAACTGAACATGCCTGTGGTCGAGCGCAAGCCGCTGATCTACTCGCTGAACGTGGGCGGCGGCTACCGTGAGACCAAGTTCAGTACGTCGAGCGGCGCTTCGCAAAGCTACGACAGCTGGAAGGGCACCGCGGACTGGGCGCCAATGAAGGGCCTGCGTTTCCGTGGCGAGCGCCAGCGCGCCACCCGCGCGCCGAACGTGAACGAGCTCTACGCGCCGGTCACTACCGGCCTGGCCACCCTGGCCATCGACCCCTGCCAGGGCAGCAAGATCTCGTCGGCCGACGCAGGCAAGGCCGGCACGCTGACAAATCTGTGCCAGCTGACGGGTGTGCCCGCATCGCAGATCGGCGCCATCGCAGCACCTTCGTCCAACCAGATCAACAACACTGGCGGTGGCAACCCCAACCTCGGACCTGAGCGCGCCGACACCAACACCCTGGGCCTTGTCTACCAACCCGACTTCATCGACAACCTGTCGATGAGCGTCGACTACTGGAAGATCAAGATCAATGGTGCCGTGTCGAGTGCGACGGCCGCGCAGGTGGTCTCGGGCTGCTATGACCCGACGTTGAACCCCGGCTATGCCTACAACGTGTTCTGCCAGTCCATCCAGCGCGATACGGTCAACGGTGGCCTCAACGGCACCGGCAGCAAAGGCGTGGTCACCCAGTCGTCCAACCTCGGCTACTACAACTACTCCGGCGTTGACGTGGGCGTGAACTACAGCCTTCCGCTGAAGAAGATCGGTGCTCCTTCGCTGGGTCGCCTGGACTTCCGCCTGGACATGACCTTCTCGCAGCGCGCGGACTTCAAGTCGCTGCCGTCGGTTGCAACGCTGGAGCAGGCGGGTCACTATGGCCTGAGCGACGGCACGCCTTACGCCAAGACGCGCTTCAACCAGCGCACGACCTGGAATGTCGGCAACTGGAACGTGGGCTACAACTGGCGCTACATCGGCTCGACCACGGTCGAAGCTGACCAGGCCGCTCCGCTTCCGGCCTACGCCAAGATCAAGGGCATCAGCTACTTCGATCTGAACGTGGGCTACCAGGTGCTCAAGAACCTGAAGCTGTCGGCCACGATCAACAACGCCTTCAATCAGCAGCCCCCGTTTATCGGCACCGGCGTTGGCCCGAGCGCTTCGAACTACGGCAACACCTTCCCGAGCTTCTATGACGTGATCGGACGTCGTTATACGGGCACGGCAACGGTGACGTTCTGACCTCGCGGTCGGTCGCCTAGCAACGCGGGCCTTCGGGCCCGCGTTGCCGCTTCTTGCGCGCGTCGTCCTGCGAGTCGCGTGGCAGTCGGGTGCGTGAGTGACCGTGTTGTGAGATCCCCGAGGCTGAGCGGGTAGGACCGCACTCGGGCTCGTGTGGCCGAAATTCAGCGCGTTGGGTGGTCCGCTGAGGGCGAAGACCCGATTCAAGGGTCGGTGAACGCTCCGTTGCTGTTTGGCAACGATATTTCAAAATGGGGAGTGTTGCTATTTTGCAATTTAGTCATAAAGTCTTTGTGAATCATGTACTTGTGCTTTGCTTCTGAGGTTTAAGACAGGGCCTACTGAGTTTCCCGCCTCTTTCAAAGCCCGCGGAGTCAGCAAAATCAAGTTACGTATCCCAGGTAAGGGTGGCCGTGCGTGACGCTCGGCCGCTTGCGTTTTGGGGATGTAACTGTTTAACCCATTTTGGAGTAGCAATGCACAAGCGAACCAAGTTGTCGATTGCCGCGGTGTTGGCAATCTCGGGTCTGGCGCAAGCCCAGGCTCAAGATGCACCCGCACAATCGCTGGAACGTGTGGAAGTCACCGGCAGCCGCATTCGTCAGGTGGACGCTGAGTCGGCCCAGCCGGTCGAGAAGATTACGGCCGCCCAGATTCAAAAGAGCGGCCTGGTGACGGTCGGCGACATTCTGAATTCGCTGTCGAGCGCCGGCAGCCCCGACTTCAGCAAGGGCTCGGCACTGACCAGCAACGCCGAAGAAGGTGGCCAGTACATCAACATGCGCAACCTGGGCAGCCAGCGTGTGTTGGTGCTGGTGAACGGCAAGCGCTGGACGCGCTCGGTCGGCGGCTTTACCGACGTGTCGACCATTCCCTCCGCGCTGATCGACCACATCGACATCCAGAAGGATGGTGGCTCTTCGGTCTACGGCACGGACGCCATTGCCGGCGTGATCAACATCGTCCTGGTGAAGACCATGGATGGCGCCAAGGCCAGCGTGTACTACGGTGCCAACAGCAAGGGCGACGGCATCACCAAGGACGCGTCGTTCAATATGGGCGCCAATACCGACCACTCCTCGCTGCTGTTCGGTGTGAACTACAGCGCACAGGAGCCGGTCTGGGCCCGCACGCGTGACATCACTTCGCAGAGCTACGGCACCGGTGCTGACCAGTTCGGCGTCGGCTTCGGTACCGGCCCCTGGGGCCGTATCACCAGCCTGATCGGTGCGCCTGCTGGCACGCTGCCCGGTTCGATGGTGCTCAACCATACGGGTAACTACACTGGCGTTGGCGTGGGCCAGGCTTCGAATGTCGCGGGTAACTACCACGCGTACAGCTCGAGCAATGCCGACGACAAGTACAACTCCAGCCAGGACATGATGTTCCAGATCGGCTCGGAGCTGAAGTCGATCTTCACCAAGGGCTCGATCGACATCAACGAGAACATCCGCGCGAACGTGACGGCCATGTACGCGGACCGCAAGTCCACTGCACAGGTGGCCGGCTATCCGCTGAGCAGCACCTCGCAGCCCGGCTACCCGGTGTATGTGTCCAAGGACAGCTACTACAACCCCTACGGCAATCAGGCGCGGGGCGCTGGCAACGGGTATGACGTGGCATTTACACGTCGTACGATCGAAGTGCCGCGCGTGACGATCAACGACAGCCGGTCCACCCACCTGGACGGCGGCCTGGAAGGCGACTTCACGCTGGCTGGCCACCCCTGGTACTGGGACGTCGGGGTGAACTACAGCAAGAACGCCGGTACCGAAACCGAGACGGGCAACCTGAACCTGCCCAACCTCAAGCAGGCGCTTGGCCCCTCGTTCATGAACTCCTCGGGCGTTGTGCAGTGCGGTACGCCTAGCGCCCCCATCGGGCTGGCAGCTTGCACACCCTTCAATATCCTGGGCGGTCCCTCGGCCTCGACCCCGGCTGCGCTGAACTACGTGATGTCGACCAGCCAGCCGAACTATGGCAGCACGGTGCGCGAGCTGTTCGCCAACATCAACGGTGAAGTGATGAAGCTGCCGGCGGGCCCGCTGTCGGTCGCTGTCGGTGTTGACCAGAGCACGATCACCGGCTACCAGACCCTGGACCAGATCGACCAGGATGCGCTGACGACCAACTTGGCCGGTTTCAACACCGCTGGCCGCTACACGGTCAAGGAAGCCTACCTCGAAACCATCATCCCGCTGCTCAAGGGCGTGCCGGGTGCTGAAAAGCTGAGCGTCGACCTGGCCACGCGCTATTCCGACTACAGCAACTTCGGCAACACGACGAACAGCAAGGGCAGCATCGAGTGGAAGCCGATCAAGGACCTGCTGGTCCGCGGCACGGTTTCGCAAGGCTTCCGCGCCCCGGCGATCGGCGACACCTTTGGTGGCGGCTCGCAATCCTTCGACTTCCTGCTGGACCCTTGCGACACGGTCTACGGCACGGCCAAGAGCAATGCCACGACGCAGGCCAATTGCGCGGCAGCTGGTGTGCCGGGTACCTACCGCCAAGTCAACCAGTCTGGCGCAGCGATCACCAGCGGTGCCGCCGTCCAGGGTATTGCCCCCTTCTTTGTTGGTGCGGGCAACCCCTACCTGCAGCCTGAGAAGGCGAAGACGGATACGGCCGGTTTCGTCTACAACCCGTCTTACCTGCCGGGCCTGAACGTGGGCGTGGACTGGTACCGCATCGATATCACGAACGTCATCACGGCCATCAGCGCGAACTACGTGTTGCAGCAGTGCTATGACAAGAGCATCACCACGTTCTGCTCGTCGATCCAGCGTGACCCGACAACGCATCAGATCATCAGCATGGCGCGCGGCAATGCCAACTTGGGCGCGTTGCTGACCCAAGGCTTCGACTTCGATATTGGCTACAAGTTCAAGCCGACGCCTTATGGCCAGTTCGAGATTGGATCCAGCTCTACCTGGGTGACGAAGTACAGCACGAAGAGCACCGACACTTCGGACTGGCAAGACTTCACGGCGACCTACCCGATCTACCGCCTGAAGTCGAACGTCACGCTGAACTGGAAGCTCAACAACTGGTCTGCCACCTGGACGGCGCATTACTACTCGTCGCTGAAGAGCACCTGCTGGGATTCGTCCGACACGAGCACTTGCAGCAACCCTGACTCCACCTGGGTGAACGGCAGCGGTCCTGGCAACGGCTACAACCGTCTGGGCGCGCAAGTCTTCCACGACATCAGCGTGGGTTACAAGCTGCCCTGGAAGGGTGAGATCCTGGTAGGCGCGAACAACGCGTTCTACAAGAAGCCGCGCATCAACTACGACACCAACGGCGCGTCGTCGTCGTCGTCGTCGGTGGATCCGGATCTGCCAATCGACCGCTTCCTGTGGGTTCGCTACACGCAGAGCTTCTGATTCCCAGCTTGTCTGGTCGGGACTTGCTCCCGGCCGGCAAACGACGGATGGGCCCGCTTCGGCGGGCCTTTTTCATGGCGCGCTGGCTGGGTGGTCTCGCTGCCATACACCTGTCGGGCAAGAGAATCGGCGCGTGGAAACCTAGTGATCGCTCCATTCTTCACTCAGTTTGTTGTGCAAAAGCATCGTTTTCGATACCGTAACAAAACGACACGCTCATCAACTTGTGTCAAAAATATGACTTGAATCAATCGCTTAGATTGAAATTCTCACATGCATGGTTGTGCCGATTTGGGATTTTGCGAGATGTGACCACCGGGATGCAACCGACGTGCCCTGCAGAATCCGCGACCTGAACCCTTCAGAGGCCTTACGTCTCGAGTTCGTTTCGGCGTGCTTTCGCCGCCGAGAGGCCATTACCCGGATCAGGAGTAACCATGCACCAACGCAACCGTATTGCCGCAGCAGCGCTGATCGCGCTCGGCGGATTCGCGTCGCTTGCCCAAGCGCAAGACGACAACACCCAACAGCTTGAGCGCGTCACCGTCACCGGTTCCGCCATCAAGCGCATCGATGCCGAAACGGCCGTGCCAGTGACCATCGTGAAGATGGCTGACCTGCAGAAGTCCGGCGTGACGTCGGTTGAGCAGATCATGGCCAGCCTGACCTCGGTCCAGCAGTCGGCCAATACCGCCCAATCGATCGGCTCGGGCAGCGGCGGAGCTTCTTTCGCCGACATGCGCGGCATCGGCCAGGACAAGACCCTGATCCTGCTGAACGGCCAGCGCATCGCCAACAACGCGGTCGACGGCTCGGCGCCCGACCTGAACATGATCCCCTTTGCGGCCATCGACCGCATCGAAGTGCTGCGTGACGGCGCGTCCTCGCTGTACGGCACGGACGCCATCGGCGGCGTGATCAACTTCATCACCAAGAGCAACTACCAGGGCGGCACGATCACGCTGGGCGCCGATTCGCCTCAGCACGCAGGCGGCAAGACCAGGAGCGCGAACATCGGCTTCGGCTATGGCGACCTGGACAAGCAAGGCTTCAACGTCTTTGGCTTCGCCAGCTTCCGCAAGCAGGACAGCATCAACGGCCTGCAGCGCGATTTCAACAAGCGCGTGGTTGGCGGTTTGTCCTACAGCACCGATCCGGCCAACTACACACAAGACTTCAACACCTTCTACAACCCGACCAAGCCGAATTGCTCGGGCACGCAGGTCGTCACCGCCAGCAACGGCGATTGCCAGATCGTCACGCCTTCCTTCGTCGACTTCAGCCCCAAGACCGAAACCTACTCGGGCATGATCAAGGGCACGCTGCAGGCCAGCCCCGACCTGACCCTGGGTGCGGAGCTGTTCTCCACGCAGAACAAGGTCACGACCTTCATCGCCCCGGTGCCTTACGGCGGTTACGCAGTCAACCCGGGCACGACGTACTTCCCGACGAATTCGGCGCTGGATCCCAACTTCGACGACGGCAGCGCAGGCAAGCCCTACAACGCAGCCACTTCTGCCTTCCCCAATCCGGTGAACGTGCAGCCGGGCTTTGTCTACGTGCTGTGGCGCGACTTCCCGAACGGCTCGCGCGGCCAGATGAACAAGAACACGCAAAACCGCCTGTTGCTGACCGCTGACGGTACGGCCTCCGGCTGGGACTACTCGGTGGCGGCTTCGTACAACAAGAACAAGGTCGACCAATACCTGACCAGTGGCTACGCCGACGGCGACATGATCGGCGAAGGCCTGCTTGAAGGCATCATCAACCCCTTCGGCGAGCAGACGGACGCCGGCAGCCAGTTGCTGCAGAACGCCGCGCTGAGCGGCCTGCTGCAATACGCAACGGGCACCGTGACGGACCTCAATGGCCATGCAAGCCGCGAACTGGCCGACTGGTTCGGCGCCGGCCGCAAGGCGCAGCTGGCCATCGGTGCCGAATATCGCCATGAGAAATTCATCTCGGCCGCGGCCAACAGCGACATGCCCGCCAAGGTCGCGACCAGCACGGGCCTGGACCCCGACTTTCTCGCAGAAGGTTCACGCAAGGTTGAGGCGCTGTACGGCGAGTTGAACGTGCCGATCTTGAAGACCCTGGACGTGACGGCTTCCGTGCGCTACGACAAGTACAGCGACTTCGGCAGCTCCACCAATCCCAAGGTGAGCTTCCGCTTCCAGCCCAGCAAGGAACTGCTGTTGCGCGGTTCGGCTTCGACCGGCTTCCGCGCTCCCACGCTGTATGAGCTGTACGGCCAGCCGTCGTACACCAACACGGCCGGTGACTACGCCAATCCGGTGCTGTGCCCAGACGGCAAGACGGGCTCGCAGTGCAGCGCGCAGTACGAGGTGCTCAACAACGGCAACACCAAGCTGCAACCTGAAAAGTCCAAGAGTGCCACGCTGGGCGCGGTGTACGAGCCGGTCAGCAACCTGAGCCTGGGCGTGGACTTCTGGTGGGTGCGCATCAAGCAATCCATTGGCTCGATCCCGCAGTTCGCGCTGTTCAACAACTACGCGACCTACCCGCAGCTGCAGCAGTATTTCCACTTTGCGCCGGGCAACACGCTGTCGGTCATCAACAACTGCCCTGGCGCCAACTGCGGCTACGTGGACCAGACCTTGTTGAACCTGGGTGGCATCAACACCAACGGTGTGGACCTGAGCGCGATGTACAAGCTCAATACCGGTATCGGCTCGTTCGACTTCTCGTTGAACAGCACCTACGTCGCCAAGTACCAGTTCCAGGACTTCAAGGACGGCTACTGGGTGAACAATGTCGGCAACTACGGCGAGTCGGGCCCGACCTTCCGTTGGCAGCACAACCTGGCGCTGAACTGGCACAAGGACGCCTTCGGCGCTGGCGCCGTGGTGCACTACAAGTCGGGCTATGTTGACTTCGATCCGAGCAACAAGGTCTCGTCGTACACCACGACCGACCTGTACGCCAACTGGACGCCAGTCAAGAGCATCAGCCTGGTGCTGGGTGTGCGCAACGCGTTCGACCGCGCACCGCCGTTCACCAACCAGGAAGACCTGTTCCAGGCTGGCGGCTGGGACTCGCGTTACGCCGATGCAACCGGCCGCGCCTACTACGTTCGTGCCACCTACAACTTCTAAGATCGCCTGACCGTTCGCTGCTCAGGCAGCGGATGGACGCCCTCTGAAGAGTTCCACGCCCCGGATGCCCATGATGTGGTATCCGGGGCGTTCTATTTGGCGAGCCAGATCCAACGGCTTGCGCAGAGGCCAAAATAGCGGCCATGCCCGCGCACGACCTCGCCACTCCGCCCCTCCCGAAACGCTGCGAAATCCTGGTGATCGGCGCCGGCCCTGCGGGCAGCGCAGCCGCCCGACTGCTCGCACAGCAGGGCTTCGACGTACTGGTGGTGGACAAGCAGCCGCTCGGCCGCGACAAGATCTGCGGTGACGGCCTCATTCCCGACGCGCATGCCGCCCTGGCCCGGCTCGGGCTGCTCGAACGCGTGCTGGCCAGGTCACGAAGGCTCAGCGATGTGGCCTTCACAGGCAGGCGCGGCGGCTGTGTGGTGCTGTCGGCGCCCATCGCGGTGCTGCCGCGGCGCGAGCTGGACGCGCTGCTCAACGAAGCTGCGCAGGAGGCTGGCGCGCGCTTCTTCGCACCGGCGAATTTCGAAGCGCCCCTGCTCGATGCGCAAGACCGCGTGTGCGGTGCGCGCCTGCGCGTCGATGGCGAGCCCATCGAGGTGCAAGCCGACTGGGTCGTTTTGGCCACGGGTGCCGTGCCCGCGGCCCTGGTGGCGGCCGGCGTGTGCGAGCGCCACACGCCCAGCGGCGTGGCCATGCGCGGCTACGTTCACGCGCCCAGCTTCGCGAAGCGCCTTCAGCGCCTGGACATCGCCTGGACCCGCGCTGTGCAGCCCGGCTATGGCTGGATCTTTCCGGCGCCGGGTGACTGCTTCAACATCGGTGTCGGTGTGACCGACAGCCACGAAAGCCACGACGGCAAGGGCCGCAAGAATGCGCTCAATCTGCGCGCCATGTTCGACGCCTTTGTCGCCCAATACCCGCTTGCCGCGGAACTGATGCGCGAGGGCAAATGGGTGGGCGAACTCAAGGGCGCACCGCTGCGTTTCACGCTCGAAGGCGCGCGCTGGTCGCGGCCCGGCCTGCTCGTCACCGGCGAGGCCGCGGGCAGCACCTACTCATTGACGGGTGAAGGCATCGGCAAGGCCTTGGAGACCGGCATGCTTGCGGCCGAAGCCATTCTTGCAAGGCAGGATGATGCAAGCACCCGCGCCAGCTACGAAGCCTCGCTGGCCGCACTGCAACCGCGCTTCGCGACCTACGCCAAGGCCAACCGCATCAACGCCCATCCCTGGATCGGCGACCTGCTGATCTGGCGCGCCAACAAGAGCCCGCGCTTGCGCCAGCGCATGCAAGGCGTCTTGAACGAAACCAGCAATCCGGGCAACCTCGTCAGCCTCAAGGGCCTGTCGCGCCTGCTGTTTGAATGATGAAGGTCTGATCCGATGTGCCAGCTTCTGGGCATGAATGCCAACACACCGACCGACGTGATGTTCAGCTTCGCCGGTCTGGCCACGCGTGCGGACGAGCACAAGGACGGCTTCGGCATCGCCTTCTTCGAAGGTTGCGGCCTGCGGCATTTCGTCGATCACCACAGCGCGCGCCACTCGGCCCTGGCAGAGCTCGTCAAGCGCTACCCGATCAAGAGCGAGAACGTCATCGCCCATATCCGCAAGGCCACGCAGGGTGCGGTCTCGCTGGAGAACACGCATCCCTTCCAGCGCGAGCTCTGGGGCCGCTACTGGGTGTTTGCGCACAACGGCAATTTGGTGGATTTCCATCCGCGCCTGCATGCGGCCTTCAAGCCCGTGGGCCAGACCGACAGCGAGCGCGCCTTCTGCTGGCTGATGCAGGAGTTGTCCAAGGCGCATGCCAGCGTGCCCAGCATCAAGGAGCTCAGCCACACATTGGCGGAGCTGATGCCGCAGCTCAGCCGCCATGGCACGTTCAACATGCTGCTCTCCAACGGAGAGGCTTTGTGGGCGCATGGCTCGACCCATCTTCACTACCTGCTGCGCCGTCATCCCTTCGGCCCCACCAAGCTGCGCGACGAAGACCTGAGCGTGGACTTCGCGCCCGAGACCAGCGCGCAGGATCGCGTGGCCGTCATCGCCACCGAACCGCTCACCGTCGATGAGCCGTGGGTGGCTTTCCGGCCTGGCGAGTTGAGGGTTTTCGTGGGCGGCGAGGTGGCCTCGTGAACAGCTTCGCAGGCGCACAATCCGCGCCACAAGCCACTTCTCACGCATTCCCATGGCCGCAATTCCACCCCCTCGCTTCGATGAGTTCTACCGATACGAGCCGCTGACCGAGCTGCTGTTCGCCTATGCCGAGGCCAGCCCCAACCTCGTCAGCGTGCGCTCCATCGGCAAGAGCCATGAAGGGCGCGATATCTGGGTCGTGGTGCTCACCAACACAGCCACCGGCGCCGATGTGGACAAGCCGGCCTTTTGGCTCGACGGCAACATCCACGCGGCCGAGCTGACGGCTTCCACAACCTGCCTCTACTACCTGCACCAGCTCGTCAGCGGCCATGGCCGAGACGCCCAGATCACGCACTTGCTCGACACCCGCGTCGTCTACATGGTGCCCCGTCTCAATCCCGATGGCGCCGAGCTGGCCCTGGCGGACCGGCCGCGCCACATCCGTTCCAGCACCCGGCCCTATCCCTACGACGAGGAGCCCGTCGATGGCCTGACCATCGAGGACGTGGACGGCGACGGGCGCATCCTCACCATGCGCGTGCCTGATCCACATGGCGGCTACAAGAAGCATGAGGGCGACCCGCGCCTGATGGTGCCGCGCGAGCCCGGCGAGTTTGGCGGCGAGTACTTCCGGCTCATGCCCGAAGGTTTCATTAAGAACCACGACGGGCTGACCGTCAGCATCAACAAGGACCGCGAGGGCCTGGACCTCAACCGCAACTTCCCCAGCGAATGGCGTCAGGAATACAAGCAACTCGGCGCCGGCCCCTATCCCGCCAGCGAGCCCGAGGTGCGCGCGATGGTGGACTTCATCGTTGCCCATCCCAATATCGGCGCGGCCATCAGCTTCCACACGCACAGCGGCGTGATCCTGCGGCCGATGGGCACATGCTCCGACGATGACATGATTCCCGAGGACCTGTGGCGCTACCAGCGCTTCTCGGAGCTCGGCACCAAGGCGACCGGCTATCCCGCTATCAGCATCTGGCACGAGTTCAAGTACCACCCCAAGGAAGTCATCAGCGGCACGCAGGACTGGCTGTACGAGCATCTCGGCACCTTGTTCTGGGTGGTGGAGCTGTGGTCGCCCAACAAGGAAGCCGGCATCGAGGGCTACAAGTGGATCGACTGGTTCCGCGACCATCCCGTCGAAGACGATCTCAAGCTGCTCAAGTGGAGTGACGAGCAATGCGGCGGCCAGGCCCATGCGGAGTGGCGGCCCTTTCACCATCCGCAGCTCGGCGCCGTGGAAATCGGCGGATGGGACAAGATGAACTTCTGGCGCAACCCGCCGCCACACTTGCGCGAGCGCGAGGCCGCGCGCTTCCCGGCGTGGATGAACCAGATCGTGCTCTCCCTGCCCAAGCTGGAACTGCTGCGCACCGAGGTGCGCGCGCTCGGCCCCGACACCTGGCGCATCCGCCTGGCCGTGGCCAATAGCGGCTACCTCCCGGCCTACGTGACCCAACGCGCGTTGGAGCGCGAAGTGGTACGCGGCGTGATGTTCGAGATCCATCTGCCGGCATCGGATCCCGAGGTGAGCCTCGTCAGCGGCAAGGAGCGTATGGAAGGCCCGCAACTCGAAGGCCATGCGCCCAAGCAGACGCAACATGCCTTCCTGCCCAACCGCGAAGTCACGGCGGATCGTGCCGTGGGCGAATGGGTGGTGCGTGCGCCGCAGGGAACGCGCCTGGCCTTGAGCGCCAGCGCGGCGCGGGCGGGGACGGTGCGGACCGAGGTCGTGCTCGACTGATCGCCGCAAGAAAGCAAAAACCCGCCGGCCTGTTGCCAGGCGCGGCGGGATTGGATTCAGGCTGCTGAGCCGCTAGCTAGCGGCCCAACATCATCCGTTTAGAACTCGTACTGAGCGGTGAACTTGAAGGCGCGCGGTGCCGTGTAACCGATCGGCGTGCCGTAGGTGGCGAGCAGCGAGCTCGGGTCACCATCGTTCTCGTGGACCTCGTTGATGGCCTGGATAGACTGCTTGTTCAGCAGGTTGAACACGTCCATGCGCAGCGTCAGCCCCTTCACTTGCGACGGCTTGAAGATCACGTTGGCGTCCATGCTGTAGTCCCAGGGCAGACGTCCTTGCGATCCGCGCGGTGTCGGGACGCTGGTGGCGCCGCCGTCGAAGCTGCAGTAGAAGAACGCCGAGCCATAACCCGGATCACCTTCGGGGTTAGTGCCACCGTAGTTGCCGAAGCAGTTCTTCGGACGGCCCGATTGCGCCGTCAGATTGCCGCCGATCATCAGCTCGGGAGTCAGCTGATAGATACCAAAGGCATGGATCTGATGAGTGCGGTCGTTCGGCAGGACACCGTTCGCATGCTCCATCAACTGCGGGAAGTCCCAGGTCTCAGTGGCCGACACGTCGGTTTGACCGATGTCAGACTTGGTCTGGCCTTCGGTGTTGCCCTTGTTCTTCGACCAAGTGTAGGTAACCTTGCCCCACCAGCCGTTGGAGAACGGATGTTCGAGAGAGAAGTCCAGCGCCAGGTAGCTGCGCTTGGGCTTTTCCGGGAAACCGATGTCGGACGGCGTCAGCGTGACTGTCGTGTAGTTCGAACCGGTACCGGCGTAGTCGACCAAGAAGGTGTTGTTGCGACCCGGGTTGATCAGGTAGCAACCGCCGGCGCCGGCGTAGTTGTCCTGGTTGATGCCATGCGCCGTAGCGTAGTTGATGAACGCCGAGCCGCAGTAGTCGTCCAGCGTCGTGCCCAACTTGCGATACGTCAGCATGAAGCCGGCAACCACGGTGGGGCTCAGCGCCTTGTCGAAGCCCATGCGCAACTCATCCTGATAGCTCGGCTTCAGATCGCGCGCGGCATAGGTGTTGGCATCCTTGGGCTGGCCGGTTTCGCCGTCAGGCGAGTACGGAGCCGGCGTCAGCGGAGTCAGGCCAGTCGGCTGGCCGTTGGCCATGCCCGTGTAACGGAAGTACTGGTAGGTCAACGTCGAAACGCCCGCGCCGCGAACGGCCAGGTGGGTCGGCGTCTGAATGCTGTAGCGACCCAGGCTACCCTTCAGCAGCAGGCCACCGTCACCGTAGACGTCGTAGGCGCCGGCCAGGCGTGGGCTGAAGAAGTTCTTCGACTTCAGGTAAGTCGCGCCTTCGCCATTGGCGCCCGAGAAGCCCTCATCGCGCAGGCCCAACGTCAGGTTCAGCTTCTTCGTGACCTGCCACTTGTCTTCGATGTATTCGGCGTCCTGGTCGGAGGTCGCATTGGTCACGTCGCTGAAGACATGCAAGCGAGCGTAGTAGCCCTGCGAAGCCAGCGAACCGGCCACACCGTCAGACACCACAAAGGTGTAGGGACCCGCAGGCAGCGCCGTCGTCGGGGTCCCAGTCTTGCGGAAGCTCCAGGTGCCGCCACCTGCCTCGACTTGGCCGGCGTTGTTCGAGCTCAACTTGACCTTATCGAGACCAGCGCGCAAGGTGTGCGAGCCGATCGACCACTCCAGGTCGATGCGACCGGACTTGGTCGTGTCTTTGGCGAAGCCCGTGGGAATGTCAAGCGCGGTCAGCGGGTTGGGGCTGGTGTAGTCGAGGCCAGGTGCAGCACCCGCTCCGGACACCGTCACGCCTGGCACGGTCAGATTGATGCCGTTCGTGAATCCGCCGTAGGTTTGAATGTGCTTGGAATTGGCCTCGCCGTACAGGGCCGTCAGCACCAGGTTCTCGGTCAGATTGCCGGTGTAGCGGATCATGCTGCCCTGTCCACCGACGGCGGGCGAGACATTCGGCTGGTTGACGTAGTGCCCCGTGTACTGCGATGCCGAGCCATGCTGCAGCGTCGAGTAGTCGAACGAGTAGAAGTTGGCATTGGTGGTGTAGTTGTCACCAAAATTCATCACCGTCACTTTGTGATCGTCGGTGATCTGCCAATCGACCTTGGCCAGCCAGCGGTTGTTGGTCGTCTTGCTCTTGATCCAGCCATTCAAGGCCAGGGTGGACGAATCGGAGTTGCCGTTGGTGTTGCTTTCGATGTCGCGAGTCTGGTCTAGCGCGACGAACAGGAACAGCTTGTCCTGGACGATCGGGCCGCCCAGATAGGCACCGTACTTGTATTCCGACTTGGTGTTGTCCTTGTTGTACCAGTAGACCGTGCCATCGAAGGGCTTGCCCGTGGCCGAGTTGATCACGCCGGTATTGGCGTAATCGATATTCTTGTATGTCGAGCGCAGCGCCGAAGGCTCGATAGAGCCGAAAACGCCGCCTTCCCACTTGTTGCCGCCGCTCTTGGTGACGATGTTCATCACGCCGCCGGTCGAACGGCCGAATTCAGCGCCGAAGCCGCCGGTATAAACGTTGGCCTGCGAGATTGCGCCGAAGGGCAATTCGATCGAGCCGAGTTGCGACAGTGCGTTGGTGACGGGGAAGCCGTCGATGTAGTACGAGTTCTCGGAAGGCGCGCCGCCACCGATGGAAGCGCCGCCGGCGTAGCGTGGGTCGGCCTTCACCGTATCCGGGGCCAGCAGGATGATCGAGGTCAGGTCCTGGCCAATTGGCAGGGCTGCAAGCTGCTTGGCCGTGAAGGTCGAGACGCTGTTGGTCGCCTGAGTGTCGATCAGTCGACGCGTGCCCGTCACCTGAACGGTTTCGAGCTGGTTGGTGGCGCTGCCGACGGCGAAGGTCGCTTCCGTGCTCTGGCTGATCAGCACCGTGACGTTCTGGGTGCTGACGACCGTGTCGCCCTTCATCAGGCTGACCTTGTAGTCGCCCGGGGTCAGGGCGGTAAGCTGGTAGCGGCCTTGCGAGTCGGGCGTCACCGTGCGCTTGGCACCGTTCGAGATGTTCTCGACCACGACGACACTGCCTGCGGCGGCAGACACCGTGCCGTAGACCGTGCCTGTCGCGTTCGACTGGGCGTAGACGGACGAGGAGGCGACAGCCAGACCGGCTGCCACCGCCAAGGCGGTCCTGCGCATAAGCTTCAGTTCGCTTTTACCAAGCATAGAAGTGCTCCAAAAAAGTGGGTTGGGTTCGCCGCCGGTGGCATATGACAAATTGCACATGACAAAAGTCATGCATCCGGACGAGTGCCGGCGAGTCTAGGCCGATGGTTTGCTGCAGTGCGTACGAGAAAGCGACAGGGTCGGGAAAGTGATAGGGGGGAACGATGCCCTTGACTGCGATACCGAGTGATCGCTAAGTTGTTGATTCCAATCAAGAACATTGACTGCCGACACAGTCTATGTGAAGAACTGTTTCCAGCCCTTTGTCGCCTCCCGGCAACATGATTTAGCAGCTGCGAGCGGCGTGGCGCGCGGAAGCGACGGCTCAGGAGCCGGCTTTGCGGTCCTGTTCGGCCGCCAGCAGCACGGCCTCGCGCCAGAGCCTGCCTGGCACGAAGGTGCGCAGTTGCTCCATGGCGCGGTCGATCAGACGCGCATCCACGGCGTGGCCCACCTCGGGGAGCACGTCGGCCGTCACGTCGGCGCCCAGTCCCACCAGGGTGCGGGCAGCCGTGACGATGGGCTGATAGGGCAGCACAGAGTCCTGCATGCCGTGCAGCAGGTGGACGCAGACATCCTGCGGCGCGGCCTGAGGCAGCCAGGCATAGGCGCCGGACAGCGCGATCACACGGCCGACGAGTTGCGGCTCGGCCTGCGCTGCTTCCAGCGACATGATGGCGCCTTGCGAGTAGCCGGCCAGCGCCACCAGTGGCCAATCGAGTTCGAAATGCCGGGCCCAGGCCCGCACCCGCGCAACAAAGCCCGGCAGGCTGCGCTCCACCTCAGCGGCCAGCACCGCGGGCGTGCGGTCGAGCATGGAGAACCATTGCCAGCCGGGGCCGGCCGTGGGGTCGTCGCAGCGCTCGGGGCCATTGAGCGAGACGATGGCAGCCTGCGGGTACTGGGCGCGCAGCGCGGCGGCTAGCGGGGCCAGTTGTGAGGCATCGCCGCCCACGCCGTGGCAGAGCAGGAACAATAGCTGCGGCGCCGCGCCTTCGGCGGGCAGGTCAACGAGGGCGTGGGGGTCGAAGAATTCCGAAACAGTCATGGGCTGCGGCGTTTGCGGATCACCAGGGTGCCCGCGATCTTGTCGTGAAAGCCTTGCTTGCGCGCGTCGATGCCGACCCAGATCAGGCCCAGGCACAGCGGCGCCGCGGACACCAGATAGCCCAGGTAGCGCAGCGTGGATTGGCCGCCGCTGAGCGGGCCCAGGGTCTTGGCATCCACGATCTCGGCCCCAATCGCCATCTTGCCCGGCGTGGCCCCGACGAGCCGCCACAGCAGGATGACGGCCACCGCCGGCACCAGCAGGCTCAGCAGCAACTGGCTCCAGACACGCGGGTCGTTCAGAAAGATCTGAAGGGTGTCGGGGTCCGTCAAGGCACTATCCGGCAGGTCCACGTCGAGCCCCAGCACGCGCGGCAAAAACTCCAGGATCACCATCACCACGACGGTGTCGATCAGGGCCGCGCCGACGCGGGCCCAGAAGCCGACATAGCGGACTTCATCCGGCGCTGCGCTGGGGTTCGACATGCGGCTCTCCTTGCAAGAAAACAGAGGGGCGCTGCGCATTATGGCGACCCGTCAGCCGCACCAGGGTCTGATAGAGCCGCGCGGTATCGACCGGCTTGGTCAGGAAGTCGTTCATGCCGGCGGCCAGCGCCTCTTCGCGCTCGGATACCAAGGCCGCGGCGGTCAGCGCCACGATGGGCAGCAGTTCTGCCGGAATGCGCTTGCGCACCTCGCGCGTGGCTTCGTGGCCGCCCATCACGGGCATCTGCACGTCCATCAGCACCACGTCGAAAGGCTCGCCCGCCTCGTCGGCGGCAAAGATGGCTGTGACCGCCTGCCGGCCGTCCAGGGCCTGCGCCACCTGGATGCCCCATTGTTCGAGCTGGGCCACGGCAATCATCATGTTGACCGGATGGTCCTCGACCATCAGCACGCGCAGGCCTTCCAGCTCGTGGACCGGCCGTGGGCCCTGCAGATGGCGCGGCGGAGGCGGTGAGTGCGTGGCCACCTGCGTGGCGGGCAGCGGCAGTTCGGCCCAGAAGGTCGCGCCTTCGCCAAGCTGGCTCTGCATGCCGACCTGGCCGCCCATCAGCGTCGCCAGCTCGCGGCAGATCGACAGGCCCAGGCCGGTGCCGCCGTAGCGGCGCGTGGTCGAGGTGTCGGCCTGGGTGAAGGGCTGGAAAAGCTGCCGATGCACGGCAGGGGCGATGCCCGGGCCGGTGTCGCTGACCTCGATGCGGATGCGCTCGTCCGCGAGCTGGCGTACGCGCAGGCACACGCTGCCCCGCTCGGTGAACTTCAGCGCATTGCTGAGATAGTTGGAGAGGATCTGCCGCACCCGCGTCGGGTCGCCCAGCACGCGGGCCGGCACGGCCGGGTCCACCTCGATGCTGAAGCTCAGGCCGCGCGCCTGCGCCAGCGTCGCATAGGCCAGGCGGATGGTGGCCAGCATGTCGCGAAGGGCGAAGGGCAGGTGCTCCAGCGAGAGGCGGCCGGCCTCGATCTTGGAGAGGTCAAGGATGTCGGAGATCAGGCCGGACAGGCTCTCGGCGCTGTCCAGCATCTGGTCGAGGTACTCGCGCCGCGTGGAGTCCGGCAGGTCGGGCTGCTGCAGCATGCGGGCCAGGCCCACCAGGCCGTTGAGCGGCGTGCGGATCTCGTGGCTGGTGTTGGCCAGGAAGGCGCTCTTGGCGCGGCTGGCGGCCTGCGCTTCGTCCTTGGCCAGGGCCAGCGCCGCCTCCACGCTGCGGCGTTCCGTCACGTCTTCGAGAATCCAGATCGTGCCGCCATCCGTCGGGTCGCGCGGGTCGATGGCGCGAGCCAGGATGCGGCAGACGAAGCTGCTGCCATCGCGGCGCGGCAGGTGCCGCTCGATGTCGATGCGCTCGCCGCGCCACAGCGGCGCTTCGATCTCGCGGGCGATCTCTTCACGGGCCTGCTCATCGGGCACCAGCACGTCGAAAGGCTGGCCCATCAGCGAGCCCGGCGGCCAGCCGAACATCTCTTCCACCAACGGGTTGATCTGCACGAAGCGGTTGCGGTAGGTCAGGCTGATGCCGATCGAGGCATTGGCCAGGATGGCCGACTGCACGAGGCGGCGGCGCTCGGCCTCGGTCACGTCGTGCGCGTTGGCGACCAGGTATTCCTTGCCGTCCATCACGAAGGCCGCGGCCGACATCAGCACCGAGATCGGCTCGCCCTTCTTGCTGCGGAAGACGATGGGCATGCTGTCGACCCGGCCCTGCTCGCGCACCTGCTTGATGACGCGCATGCGGTCTTCAGGGTTCTCCCAGATCTGCAGCTCCTCCGTGGACTGGCCCAGCACCTCGTCGACGCTGTAGCCCATGCGCTCCTCGAAGGACTTGTTGACCATGGCGTAGCGCCCGGTCTTCATCTCGCTCAGCGTGATCACGTCGGGGCTGGTGGCCACCAGGTGCGTGAGCAGCGTTTCGGAACGGCGCAGCGCGGCTTCGGCCTGCAGGGCCTCGGTCTGGTCGGTGTAGAAGGACAGCGTGGCCGGGCCGCCAATCGCTTCCACCCGCACGCTGGTGACCGACACATGGCGGTGCTTGCGCGCTAGCGTGCGCAGGTTGAGGTCCATCACCGGCAGCAGCGAGCCGATCGGCATGCCCTCGATCTTGGTGATGCGCTGCCGCACCTTCTCCTCGTCCTCGCCCTCGAAATGCGTGTGCAGGTCTTGCCCCACCATGCTGGAGCGCGCGGTGTAGCCGAACATGGCCATCGCCGCCGGGTTGGCGTCGATGACGCGACCCCAGCGGTGCAGCACCAGCGGCGAGGGCGAGCGGCGGAACAGCTCGCGATAGCGCGTCTCTGAGGCATGCATGGTCTGCTCGGCCTGCACCTCATCCGTCACGTCGCGGCCCACGCCCCAGTAGCCGCGGAAGTTGCCGTCCTTGTCGAAGCGCGGCTCTCCGCTGATCGAGATGTAGCGCTGCCGGCCGTCCTTGCCCGTGTGGCGGTTCACCAGGCCATGGAAGGGCCGATGCGATTCCAGGTCGGCGCGGTGCGCGTCAAGTTCCTCGTCGCTCAGGCCCAGCGAATCGAGCTCCCAGGGCGTCTTGCCGATGCGCTTGGCCAGGTCCAGGCCGGAGGCGCCGGGCTGATCCTCCGCCAGATGGGTGTAGCGGTAGTCGCGGTCCATCTCCCAGTACCAGTCGGCAGCCATGGCCAGCAGTTCGCGGAAGCGCGCGTTGCGCTCGAACGCTTCGCCGATGGCGCGTCGCACCATGCGCTGCGCGCTGACGCCGATCAGCAGGCCCGTGGCCACCAGGCCCAGATGGGCCAGCAAGCGCTCGGTCTCGGTCCGGCGGCTCAGGTCGGCCGCGACCCAGCCGTTGAATTCGGCCCAGCCCAACCCGAGCAGGCCGGCCAGGGCCAGCCCCGCCAGCACCAGGCCGGCGCGCAGGCCGAGCAGGCAGGTGCCCAGCGCGACCACCAGGCTCAGCATGGCCAGGTTGATCGAGTACAGGCCCAGCGAGCGGGCGACGGCCACCGTCAGCGCCAGCCCCATCACCATCACCATGCTCAAACCCACGAGGCCCGGCGCCAAGCGGCGCGGCAGGCGCCAGTAGCCGACCAGCCCGGCCAGGCTGATCAGGGCGCACAGCAGAATGGGCAGCCAGCCATCCAGCGGTTCTCCCGCGCGGCGGATGCCCCAGAGCACCGGCGCGCTGACAAAAAAGATCAGGCTGCTGGCGGCAAAGTACAGGCGCAGCGCGCGATGGCGCACCTGCCCTTCGAGAAGGGCATGGCGCTCCTTGGGTGCCAAGTCATGGCCCACCAGGCTGCTGAGGTCGTCGCTGAAGTCTCTGGCCACGTCGTCTGTCGTTCGTTCTTAGCGCAAATACGGCTGAGTCTGACCCATACGCAGCTTGAAAGCCATCAGGAACTGCTGCTGACCGTGAGGAATCAACGGACGCCGGCGCGCGCCTGCCTGAGCGCATCGCGGGTTTGCAACGCTGCACGCCGCGCGGCCATGGCGAAATCATCCCCGCTACTGGCGTACAGCACGGCGCGCGAGGAGTTCACGATGATGGTGCCTTGCGCCGTGAGGCCGGCCTGCACGGTGGCTTCGGCATCGCCGCCCTGGGCGCCCACGCCCGGGATCAGCAGTGGCAGAGTAGGCGCGAGCTCGCGCACGCGGGCGATCTCCTCGGGATAGGTAGCGCCCACGACCAGGCCCAGCTGGCCGTTCTTGTTCCACTCGCTCTGCGCCAGCCGCGCCAGATGTTCGAACAGGCACGGCTGGCCCGGCACGTCGGCCAGGCGCCGCATCTGCCAATCGTCGCCGCCCGGGTTGGAGGTGCGGCACAGCACGAAGGCGCCCTTGCCGGGATAGCGTAGGAAGGGCTCGATGGTGTCCAGGCCCATGAAGGGTGAGAGCGTCACCGCGTCGGCCTGGTAGCGCACGAAAGCTTCCTTGGCGTACTGCTCGGCCGTGGCGCCGATGTCGCCGCGCTTGGCGTCGAGGATGATGGGCACCGCTGGCGCCACGCGCTTGATGTGGGCCACCAGCCGCTCCAGCTGGTCTTCCGCGCGGTGCGCGGCGAAGTAGGCGATCTGCGGCTTGAAGCTGCTGACCAGGTCCTTGGTTGCGTCGACGATGGCCGAGCAGAAGTCGTAGATGCGCCCCGCATCGCCCTTCCACGCACCCGGGAAGCGGCTCGGTTCCGGGTCCAGCCCGACGCAGAGCAGCGAGTCGTTGAGGGTTTCAGCCTGGCGGAGTTGGTCAACGAAGTTCATGGCCGTATTGTCCTATGCTGAGCGGATGGAGATATTGACCACAAAACGCCTTCGTTTGCGGGAATTCACGCCCGGCGACGCGGTCTTCATCGTTGAACTCGTCAACGATCCCGATTGGCACCGCTACATCAACGATCCTGGCGTGCGCGACGAGGCCGGCGCCCTGATCTGGATGGAGAGCCGCCTCTTCGAGCCCTACCGGCGCTACGGCCACGGCTTCTGGGCCGTCGAGCGACTGGACAGCGGCGAATTGCTCGGCATGTGCGGCATCTTCAAGCGCGACAGCCTGCCCCTGCCCGATGTCGGCTACGGCTTCGTGCCGCGGGCGCGCGGCCAGGGCTTTGCGCGCGAGGCCGCGGCCGCCTGCCTACAGCATGGCCGTGAGCGCTTGGGCATGACGGCCATCCTGGCGATCACAGCACTCGACAACGACGCGTCCGGCCGTCTGCTGGAGAGCATCGGCATGCGCGAGCAGGGCATCGAACTGCTGTCCGGCTACGAAGAGCCGAGCCGGGTGTTCCGTTGGGGGCAACCATGAGTGCCTTCAAGGATCTGCCGCTGCAGACGGAGCGCCTGATCCTGCGCCCGCTGCAGGCAGAGGACGTCGAATCCATCTACGCGATCTACAGCGACGCCCGCGTCCAGCGCTATTCCTCGCACGCGCCCTGGACCACGATGGACGAGGCGCAGGCCTTCGTCACCCGCGAGCTGGCGGTCTTCGGCGAGGCCCTTTCGCTGCGCCTGTGGCTGGTGCGGCGCGAGGACGGCCGGCTGATCGGCCAATGTGTCCTGTTCGCGATCTCGGCACAGAACCGCCGTGCCGAGATTGGCTACAGCCTGGCCTTCGACGCCTGGGGCCAGGGCTATATGGACGAGGCCTTGCGCGCCCTGATCGACTACGGCTTCAACACGCTGGACCTGATCCGCATCGAGGCCGACATCGACCCGCGCAACGCGCCTTCAGCGCGCTCGCTGGACCGGCTCGGCTTTGAATACGAAGGCCTGATGCGCAATCGCTGGATCGTCTCCGGCGAGATTTCCGACACCGGCTTTTACGGGCTCTTGCGCGAGTGCTGGCGCGCGCCGCGGCCGGCGCCTTGCGACCCGACTGCAGTGAGCCTGCGCGAGATCAGCGCCGAGATGGTGAGGCCTCTCCACAAGCTGCAGGTGGCCGAGAGCCAGAAGGGCTTTGTCGCGCCCAATGCGCTCTCGCTGGCCCAGGCGCTGTTCTCGCCCGAGGCCTGGTATCGCGCCATCTATTGCGGCGAGGAACTGGCCGGCTTCGTGATGCTGGCCGACGAATCGCTGCGCCCCGAGCCGCCGGACGAGCCCGTCATCGACCTCTGGCGCTTCATGATCGCCGCGCCTTTCCAGGGCCGCGGCATTGGCCGCGCTGCGCTCAAGCTTGTGATCGAGCATGCACGCAGCAAAGGCTTCGAGACGCTGCTGCTTTCGTACGTGCCGGGACCTGGATGCCCCGAGCCGTTTTACCGCGGCCTGGGCTTTGTGCCCAACGGCCAGGTGAACGATGTCGAGATCGTGATGGAGCTGAAGCTGCTTTAGATCCGCTTCGCCAGCTCTTCCGCCTTGCCCGTGTAGCTGCCCGGCGTCATCGCCAGTAGGCGCGCCTTCTCGGCCTCGGGAATCTCCAGCGTGCCGATGAACTCGCGGATCGCTTCGGCCGTGATGGCCTTGCCTCGCGTCAGTTCCTTCAGGCGCTCATAGGGGTTGGGCAGGGCATAGCGGCGCATCACGGTCTGGATGGGCTCGGCCAGCACTTCCCAGGCGGAATCAAGATCGGCGGCCAGCGCCGCTTCGTTGATCTCCAGCTTGTCCAGGCCCTTGAGCAGGGACTCGAAACCGAGCACCGCATAGCCCAGGGCCACGCCCATATTGCGCAGCACGGTGGAGTCGGTCAGGTCGCGCTGCCAGCGGCTGATCGGCAGCTTCTGCGACAGATGAGCCAGCACCGCGTTGGCCAGGCCGAAGTTGCCCTCCGCGTTCTCGAAGTCGATCGGGTTGACTTTGTGCGGCATGGTCGAGGAACCAATCTCGCCCGCCTTGGTGCGCTGCTTGAAATAGCCCAGCGACACATAGCCCCAGACATCGCGCGACCAGTCGATCAGGATGGTGTTGGTGCGCGTCACCGCGTCGAACAGCTCGGCCATGTAGTCGTGCGGCTCGATCTGGATCGTGTAGGGATTGAACGCCAGGCCCAACTGCTCCTCGATCACGCGCCGGCTGAACGCCTCCCAGTCGAAATCGGGCCAGGCCGAGAGATGCGCGTTGTAGTTGCCCACGGCGCCGTTCATCTTGGCCAGCAGCTTGACGTCCTCGATGCGCGTGCGTGCATGGCGCAGGCGCGCCACCACGTTGGCGATCTCCTTGCCCACGGTGGTCGGGCTGGCGGTCTGGCCATGGGTGCGCGAGAGCATCGGCGTGGCCGCGGTGGCATGCGCCATCGTGCTCAGCTTGGCGATGATGCGGTCCAGCGTGGGCAGCAGCACCTCGGCGCGCGCGGCCTTGAGCATCAGGCCGTGGCTAGTGTTGTTGATGTCCTCGCTGGTGCAGGCGAAGTGCACGAACTCGCCCGCGGCCTTGAGTTCTGGCTGCGATTCAAAGCGCGACTTGAGCCAGTACTCGACCGCCTTCACGTCATGGTTGGTGGTCTTCTCGATCTCCTTGATCGCCTGCGCGTCGGCTTCCGAGAAGCGCAGCACCAGGCCACGCAGCAGGCCGCGCGCAGCTTCGCTCAAGGGCTTGAACTCGGCAAAGCCCGCGTCCGACAGCGCGACGAACCATTCCACCTCGACCTGCACGCGGCGGTGCATCAAGCCGAACTCCGACAGCAGCGGCCGCAGGCTCGCCACGCGCGAGGCGTAGCGCCCATCCAGGGGTGACAGGGCGCTGATGCTGGTGAGGTTGGAAGCGGTCATGGAGGAGCGGGAGTGGCCTGGGGGAAACCCGGGGATTCTAACGAGGGATGCGGGTGCTCCCGCGCAGCCGGCGCCGAAATCTACCCCAGAGTTGGCGCTTGCCTGCTCGGCTTTTCTCAAAGCTCGAGCCGGTGAGGGCGGCGCGCCACAGCCTCTTGGGGGTACCGCTTGGGGACGGAGTTAGCCGCCCTAGAATGAAATGCCCCAGGGACGAAGTACACGCAACATGAAACTGATTGGATCGCTGACAAGCCCCTATGTGCGCAAGGTGCGGGTGGTGCTGGCCGAGAAAAAACTCGACTACCAGCTCATCCTTGAAGACGTGTGGAGCAGCGACGCCATCCTCAAGCTCAACCCGCTGGGCAAGGTGCCCTGCCTGGTGATGGATGGCCAGGACGCGATCAGCGGCGCGGTGTTCGATTCACGCGTGATCTGCGAGTACCTCGACGGCCTCTCGCCCGTGGGCAAGCTCATCCCCGAGCGCGGCCGCGAACGCATCGAGGTGCGCACCTGGGAAGCCCTGGCCGATGGCGTCATGGACGCCGCCATCCTCGCGCGCCTGGAGCAGACCTGGTCAGGGCGCCAGCCCGAACAACGCTGTGGCGCCTGGGTCGATCGCCAGATGACCAAGGTCAGCGAAGCGTTCAAGGCCATGGAGCAAGGCCTGGGCGAAAAGGCCTGGTGCTCGGGCAATCATTTCTCGCTGGCCGATATCGCCGTGGGCTGTGCGCTGTCCTATCTGGACTTCCGCTTCCCGGCCTTCGAGTGGCGCGAGTCGCATGTGCGTCTGGCCCGCCATTTCGAGAAGCTGGCGTCGCGCGCGAGCTTCACCGACACCGCGCCGCCGACGGCCTGAACCAGATCCTAGGCCGACAACTGCTCGGCCTGCGGCTGGCGCAGCAGCGCGTGCAGGCGCTGGTAGACCGTTGCCAGGCGGCGCTCGATCTCCGCGTCTTCCAGGCCCCAGTGCCCGCCGATCTCATGGCTCAGCAGGCCATGGGCGATCAGGCTCAGCAGGTGCTGCTCGGCCATCACCAGGCCCGGCATCAGGCTGCCGCCGGCATGGGACACGTCGCGCGCTGCAGCGGCGGGCAAGGCCTCGAACATGCGGCTGCGACCCAGGCCGTAGAGGGCCAACGTGCTTTGCGCAATCCGCGGTGACATGGTGGCGCGCCCCGCTGCCAGGCGGCGCAGGCCCGCCGCGAGCCCGGCGCCGTTACCCGTCTCCACGCCGTAGGCATCCGCTCCCCAGCGCAGCGCATCGAACAGGCTCAGGTCGTCGCCGGCGTCGCTCAGCACCAGGATCTGCGGGCGTTGGGGCCAGAACTGGCAGGCCTGGACGAGCTTCTCGAAACGCCCGCCGGGCAGGTTCAGGTCGCAGGCGACCACATCCGGCTGCAGGCGCTGGATCAGGCCGCAGGCTTCGGAGACGGATTGCGCCGTGCCGTGGACTTGCCAACCCGGCAGCGCCGCGACGGTGTCGCGGGCCTTTTGGAGGGAAGGCGCACAGCGGCGCAACAGGAAGACACGGGGCATCGGAGACAGGAGATAAGCGCCAAACTCCGGCGCATTGTGCTCGGCCCCCTGCGCCCCGCAAGCCCTAGAGCGAGGGGCCCCCGCAAGCCCGGGGGATGGCTTGTCTCCTTGCGGACAGCTCCGCTCAAGTAACGCGTTATGCGGGTGAATGAATGGGCCCCGACGGCGCAAAGCTGTGCGCGTCCGCGATCGGCCAGTAGACACGGAACACATTGCCCGGCAGCTCGCCCTGCAGCAGCGAGCCTTGCGGGATGAAGGGCAGCAGGTGGGTGAGCAGCCGCACCTCGTGGCGGTTGATGCGGTGCACGATGTGTGCCGCGCTCAGCTCCCCCGGGTGCATGACGCCGGCGGCCTGCAGCAGCTCGCGCAGCGCCTCCAGCGTCTGCTCGTGAAAGCGATAGACGCGCTCGGCCTTGTCGGGCACCACCAGGGCCTGCTGGCGGTGCTTGTCCTGCGTGGTCACGCCGGTCGGGCAATGGCCGGTATGGCAGGACTGGGCCTGGATGCAGCCCAGGGCGAACATGAAGCCGCGCGCCGCGTTGCACCAGTCGGCGCCCAGGGCCATCAGGCGCGCGATGTCGAAGGCGCTGGTCACCTTGCCGGCGCAGCCCACGCGGATCTTGTCTCGCAGGTTCAGGCCGACCAGCGTGTTGTGGACCAGCATCAGCCCCTCCTGCAGCGGCGCGCCCACGTGGTCGGTGAACTCCAGCGGCGCGGCGCCGGTGCCGCCTTCGGCGCCGTCCACCACGATGAAGTCGGGCGTGATGCCGGTTTCCAGCATCGCCTTGGTCAGCGCAAACCATTCCCAGGGATGGCCGATGCAGAGCTTGAAGCCGACCGGCTTGTCGCCCGAGAGATCACGCAGGCGCTGGATGAACTGCATCATTTCGACCGGCGTGGAGAAGGCGCTGTGCGCGGCCGGCGAGATGCAGTCGTGGCCGATCAGCACGCCGCGCGCGGCGGCGATCTCGGCGGTGACCTTCGCACCGGGCAGCACGCCACCGTGGCCCGGCTTGGCGCCCTGGCTCAGCTTGATCTCGATCATCTTGACCTGCGGATCGCGCGCGTTGGCGGTGAACTTGTCGGCGTTGAACGTGCCGTCTTCATTGCGGCAGCCGAAGTAGCCCGAGCCGATCTCCCAGATCAGGTCGCCACCATGCACGCGGTGGTACTGGCTGATCGAGCCCTCGCCCGTGTCGTGCGCAAAGCGGCCCTGCCTGGCGCCCTTGTTGAGCGCCATGATGGCGTTGGCACTGAGCGCGCCGAAGCTCATGGCCGAGATGTTGAACACGCTGGCCGAATAGGGCTGGGCGCGCTCCGGGCCAATGGTCACGCGGAAGTCGGCCGTCTCGATGCGGCTGGGCTGCAGCGAGTGGTTGATCCACTCGTAGCCGCCCGCGCCCACGTCCATCTGGGTGCCGAAGGGCCGCTTGTCGGGGTCGCCCTTGGCGCGCTGGTAGACAAGCGAGCGCTGGGTGCGCGAGAAGGGGGCGGCTTCGTTGTCACCTTCCAGGAAATACTGGCGGATCTCCGGCCGGATGAACTCCAGCATGAATCGCACATGGCCGATGACCGGGTAGTTGCGCAGTACCGAGCGCTTGGTCTGCGTGGCATCGTGCAGGCCCACCACGGTCAGGTAGGCGAAGAGCAGGGTGGGCACCGCGGCGTCCAGCCCCTTGATCACCCAGATGATGGCGAACAGCAGGGTCAGCACCGCGCACAGCAGCCAGACGCTGTAGCGCAGGGGGAAGAATTCATTGAGGCGTCTGAAGAGCCAGGCCAGCATCCGGTGTCCCCTTGTTTTCGTGGAGTGGCGGCATGCTACGCCCGTGTCGAAGGGGCGGCGAGCGTGACTTTGCGGCGCTGTCTCGCCGCTGCCGCAAAATCCAACTCTCTGTCATCAAAAGATCAGGCAAGACATGAGCTTCAAGTCCTTCTTCTCGCCCGTCGGCTGGCTGCTGCGCAAAATCTGGTGGCTGCTCGACGGCACGCGTCGCGCCATCCTCAATCTTCTACTGCTCCTGCTGATCATCTGCATCCTCTGGAGCCTGTTCACGCATGGCCCCAAGCCGCTGCAGGACAAGACGGTGCTGACGCTCAGTCTCGACGGCGCCCTGGTCGAGCAGTCCTCGAGCTCGGCGCGCAACCTGGCCATGGCGCGCCTGCAGGGCGCCGACCTGCCGCACCAGACGCGGCTGCGCGATGTGCAGCAGGTGCTGGAGGCCGCGGCCAAGGACCCGCAGATCGGCGCCGTGCTGCTGGATCTCGATGACTTCTCCGGCGCCGGCCTGGCCAGCCTGCACGAGGTGGCCGCAGCGATCACGCGCTTCAAGGCCAGCGGCAAGCCCGTGCTGGCCTACGGCGACAACTACAGCCAGCGCGCCTACTTCCTCGCCGCGTTGGCAGACGAGGTCTACGTGCACCCGATGGGCATGGTGCAGGTCACTGGCTTCGGCGGCTACCGCACCTATTACAAGGACGCGATGGACCGCGTGGGTGTCACGGCCAACGTCATCAAGGCAGGGGCCTTCAAGAGCTTCGGCGAGCCCTACACCGGCAATGCGCCGTCGAAGGAGGCGCTGGAGGCCGACAAGTACCTGTACGACGGGCTGTGGTCCGGCTACACCGCCAGCGTGGAGAAGGCGCGCAAGCTGCCGGCCGGCACGCTGATGGCCGGCATCAACGAGCTGCCCGAGCGCCTGGACGCGGCCGGCGGCAGCGCGGCCGCAATGGCGCTCAAGGAAAAGCTGGTGGACGGCCTCAAGACCCGCGACGAGATGCGCGAGCTGCTCATCAAGAAGGGCGCCGCGGCCGAAGGCGGCAAGACCTACCGCCAGATCGGCATGCTGGACTATCTGGCGCGCCAATCGCAGATGCCGGTGTTCGGCGATCACGTGGCTGTGGTCGTCGCCGAGGGCGAGATCGTCGATGGCGATGCCGGCCCCGGCCGCGTGGGCGGCGATTCCACCGCGCGCCTGATCCGCCAGGCGCGCGAGGACGATCAGGTCAAGGCCCTGGTGCTGCGCATCAATTCGCCCGGCGGCAGCGCCTTTGCCAGCGAGATCATCCGGCGCGAGCTGGAGCTGACCCAGAAGGCCGGCAAGCCCGTCATCGTCTCGATGGGCGACGTGGCGGCCTCGGGTGGCTACTGGATCAGCACGAGCTCCGACCTCGTGATCGCCGACCCGGCCACCATCACTGGCTCCATCGGCGTGTTCGCCATGCTGCCCACGGCCGACAAGCTGCTGGACAAGCTGTCAGTCCACACAGGCGGTTATGCCACCACCTGGCTGGCCGGCGGTTTCGACCCGCGCCGCCCGCTGGACCCGCGCCTGGCTGCCACCATCCAGGCCGGCATCAACAACACCTACGCGCAATTCACGACCCTGGCCGCCAAGGCCCGCAAGAAGACGCAAGCCGAGATCGACACCGTGGCGCAGGGCCGCGTGTGGACCGGCGCGCAGGCGCTGGATCGCAGCCTCGTCGACAAGCTCGGCAGCTTTGGCGAAGCGCTGGCCGAGGCCAACAAGCGCGCCAAGCTCAAGGCCGACACGCTGCCGGTCTATCTAGAAAAGCAGCCAGGCCGTTTCGAGCGCTTTCTGGACAGCCTCGATGCCGTGCTGGCACCCAGCATTGCCGCAGCCATTCGCCAGCAGATCGGCTTTACGCCGCCCGCGGCACTGCAGGAGACGGCGCGCGAGCTGGCCAGCCTCACCGAGGTGTCCGAAGGCCGCAAGCCCTACGCGGCGCTCGTGCACTGCCTGTGCAAGGCACCCTGAACGACAGACTCAGTGCAGGCCGGCGCCAGGGCCTTGATTGGCCTGGGCCGCACGCTGGTGCAGGAAGGCTTTCGCCAGGCTCGAATCAGGCTTGAGCCGCTGGCCGATGTAGAGCTCCTTGCGGCGCAGCACGATCAGCTCGTTCAGCCGCATGGCCATCAGGTGCAGGGGATCGAGCCCGTTGGTCTCTGCCTGGCTCACGGTCTGCCAGAGCTTGTACATGCTCTGGCTGACGAGCGCGCCCATATAGCTGGCCACCAGACGCAGCCGGGCCTGCACGCGCTCCTCGCAATGCGCCAGCCAGTTGCGCAGCGCTGCGGCATTGCCGCCGTGGATCGCGCAGGGGTCCTCGCCGGTGGCCAGCAGCAGCGCTTCAAGGCGTTGTCGATCGCTGGCGGCGAAGGCCGCATTCACGATCATCATCTGCTGCTCGCGCTCAGGCCGCTCAGCATCGCTGGCGGCGCGGTCCGGGTGCAGGCGCATGGCGGCGCGGCGGTAGAGCATCTTCAGCGTGGGCGGCGCCCATTGGCCGATGTCCGCGCCCACGGGCACCGGCGGCAGTGCTTCAGCGGGCGGCAGGCCTTCGAGCCGCGCCATCTGGGCCAGGCCGGGCATCTGCGATTGCAGCTGGTGGCCTTGCTGACCGGGCGCCGGTGTCTCTGGCGTGCGAAGCTCGATGCCGCGCGCGCGCATGGTGGCAATCAGCGCATGCGTGGCCGTGCGCAGCTGCGACTCCAGCTGCCCCAGCTCCTGGTACAGCGGCCCGAACAGGGCTTGATAACGCTCGGAAAAAGCCTGGACCTGCGCGCGCTGCAGCCTGAACTCCTGCTCCTGCAGCGCCAGGTAGCGGCGCAGGTCCACCAGCGCGGCATGGCGGCGCTCCAGTTCGCGGCGGCTGATGACGGGGTCGAGGCTGCGCATGGGTCCTATTTTTATTCAGTCCAAGGTCATCCGGTAACGCTTCAAGGCCACGGCGCCGGCCACCAGCAGAAAGATCACCATCGGCCAGACCTCGGGCATCAGCGTGGAGAGGCCGTTGCCCTTGAGCAGGATGCCGCGCACGATGCGCAGGAAGTGCGTCAGCGGCAGCACCTCGCCCAGGTGCTGCGCCCACACCGGCATGCCGCGAAACGGGAACATGAAGCCCGACAGCAGCATCGACGGCAGGAAAAAGAAGAAGGTCATCTGCATGGCCTGCAGCTGGTTGCCGGCCAGCGTGCTGAAGGTGAAGCCCACGCCGAGGTTGGCCAGCATGAAGACGCCGATCAGCGCCAGCAGCAGGGGCAGGCTGCCCAGCATCGGCACGTCGAACAAGGCCCAGGCCATGCCCATGATCACGGCCAGCTGGATGTAGCCGATCATCACGTAGGGCAGGATCTTGCCGACCATCACCTCGATGGGGCGCACCGGCGTGGCCAGCAGGTTTTCCATGGTGCCGCGCTCGCGTTCGCGCGTCATCGCCAGGGATGTGAGCATCACCATGGTCATCGTGAGAATGGTGCCGATCAGGCCGGGCACGATGTTGTAGCGCGTTAGGCCCTCGGGGTTGTAGCGGCGCTGCAGGCGCAGCTCGAAGGGCGGCTCGCCGGGCTGCAGGTGCGCCAGAGGTCCGCTCAACTCACGCGTTAGGGCGGTGGAGCCGAGCTGCGACAATGCCGCCAGTGCATTGCCCGCAGCGGCGGGGTCGGTGGCATCGGCAGCAATCAGCAGAGCGGGCTTCTCGCCGCGCACGATGCGGCGCTTGAAGTCGTTCGGGATGACGACGATGAACTGGATGTCGCCGCGCGCCAGCATCTCGTCGGCCACGCCTTCGCTGATGCCGCTGGCATCCACGCGGAAGTAGCCGCTGTTCTGCAGCGCTGCAATCAGGCTGCGGCCCATGTCGCTCTGGTCCTGCGAGACGATGGCGGTGGGCAGGCCTTTCGGGTCCATGTTGATGGCATAGCCGAACAGCACCAGCTGGCCGATCGGCACGCCCACGGCCATGGCGAAGGTGAGCTTGTCCCGCAGCATCTGCTGCAGCTCTTTCATGAAGATGGCGAACATGCGGGCCCAACTCATGCCTGCTCCTCGAAGTTGTCGTGTGCCTGCCCGATCAGGCTGACGAAGGCGTCTTCGAGATTGCCGTTCGTCACGCCCGCTGCTTTCAACACGTCTGCCTGCGGCCCCTGCGCCAGCACCTTGCCGTAGGCGATGAAGACCAGCTCGTCGCAGCGCTCGGCTTCGTCCATGTAGTGCGTGGCGACGAGCACCGTGATACCGGTCTGTGCGAGCGTGCGCAACTGCGCCCAGAACTCGCGCCTCGCCTGTGGATCGACGCCGGCCGTGGGTTCGTCCAGCAGCAGCAGGCGCGGCTCATGCAGCAGGCAGGCAGCCAGGGCCAGGCGCTGCTTCCAGCCGCCCGAGAGGCTGCCGGCGAGCTGTTTCTGGCGCGTGGCCAGGCCGAGTTTTTCCAGCGCTTCGTCCACCCGCCGGTGCCGGTCCGGCAGCTCGAACAGTCGCGCCACGAAGTCGAGGTTCTGTCGGATGCTCAGGTCCTCGTAATAGCCGAACTTCTGCGTCATGTAGCCGACCTGGCGCTTGAGTTGCACCTGCTCCTTGCGGAAGTCCAGGCCCAGGCACTGGCCTTCGCCGCTGTCGGGCGTGAGCAGGCCGCAGAGCATGCGCATGGTGGTGGTCTTGCCGCTGCCGTTGGGGCCGAGGAAGCCGACGATGTGGCCTTGCTGCACCTGCAGGCTAACGTTATCGACGACCTTGCGACCGCCGAAGGATTTCGACAGGCCGCGGACGTCAATCGCCAGATCGCTCACGGCGTCACATCCAATGGTTGCCCTGGCTGCAGGCGCAGCGCGTCTTCGGCCTTCTCGGGCCGCGCCTCGACCATGAAGACGAGCTTGCCGCGCTGCTGGTTGGAGTAGATCACCGGCGGCGTGTACTCGGCCTGTGGCGCGATGTAGCTGATGCGTGCGGCGATGGCGGCGCCACAGCCGTCGCAGCTCAGGTGCACCACCTGGCCTGCCTTGATCGTGCTGAGTTTCTCTTCCGGCACGAAGAAGCGCGCCTTGCGATTGGCCGGCGGTAGCAGGGCCAGCACGGGCTGGCCTGCCGGCACCCATTCGCCGGGGCGGAAGAAGATGTCGGTGACGAGGCCCGCGCTGGGCGCACGCTGCGTGGTCTGCTGCAGTTGCCAGTCGGTCTGAGCGCGGCCGCTTTGCGCGGCGGCTGCCAGCGCGCGGGCCGAGGCGCGTTCGTCCTCGCGCGCTGGCAGCTTGGCAGTGCCGAGCGCGGCCTCCAGCTCCAGCACATGCTCGCGCGCCGTGCGCGCCTGCAAGGCTGCATCCTCCACCTGGGCCGGCGCGATGAAGCCCTGCGTCTGCAAGGCCTGGCGCCGCTTGAGCTCGACGTTAGCCAGATCGGCCTGCGTACGCGCCTGGTTCAGCTGCGCCAGCGTCACGGCCAGCTCTTCGCGGCGGCGGCCCTTGTCGGTATCGGCGGCCTGGGCCTGGGCGCTCTGCGCCCGCGCCAGCGCCTCGGCATCGGCGGCGCGTTGCAGGCTGGCGTCGAGCGCAAACAGCGGCGCGTCCTGCGCCACGCTCTGGCCCGATTGCACGCCCAGCTCGCTCACCCGCCCGGCCACCGGCGCGGAAATGTAGAGCGTTTCGCCCTCGGCGTAGCCGCTCCAGCTGTTGGGGTTCTGGGGCTGGCAGCCGGCGAGTAGGGTCAGCGGGAGCAGCAGGGAAAGCGAAACGACAGAGGGCTTCATGACAAGACCGCCGATCAGGAGGAGTGCGCTGATTAGAAGCGACAAATCACATCCGCAACCTGAGGGAGACTCGGATCGCCTGCCGGCCCGCGGCGCGCGACACTCGGCCCGCGCAAGACCTGGGAGATGGCCGTGGCGGAACATGAAGAGGGCGTGATCGTCCCCGAGCAATCGGGCTACGAGCAGGCGCTAGAGCTGCTGGCGCAATGGATCGCCGCCTTGAAAGCCGGCCTGCTGGGCTTGCAGGCTTCCTTGGGCAGCCCGGCGCGTGCGGCCAGTGCCACGGCGCTGGCCGCCTTCGTGCTGATGCTGGCCGGTACCTTGCTCACCTCGCACACGGGTTACGGGCTGGAGGACTGGCTCGGCTGGGGGGTGATGAACGGCGCCGACGCCCCGGCTCCGGCCCTGCTCGGGCTGTGGGATGCGGTGAACATGCGGTGGCTGGTGCAGGCCGACCTCAGCTTCGACACCCTGGTGCTGCTGCCCTGCTATGCCGGCCTGTTCACGCGCCTGCTCTGGAGCTTGGGGAGCGCGCTGCTGCGCGACTTCAAGGGCCAGGAGCCCGACAACCGCCCGCCGCCGGAATGGCTGCTGGTGCCTCTGGCCGCGCTGGCGCTGACGGACCTGGCCGAGAACCTGCTGGGCCTGCTGCGGCTCGCGCCCCTGCCCTGGTGGAGCTCCGTCGTGCTGCTGCCGATCTGTGCGCTGGCGCTGCTGCTCGCGCAGGTGGTCATGCCGGTGGCGGCGCACTGGCGGGGGCGCGCCTGGCTGGGCGGCGCGGCGCTGGCGGTGCTGGCCATCGTGGCGGCGGGGCTGGCCAACACGCAGGCCTGCGTGGGCCAGGCGGGATGGCTGCATGCCGCCAATCTGGACAGTTATGCCTGCGCTGCCCACCACGGCAAGCGCTGGCTGCTGGCCTTGCTGGGCGCGTGGCTGCTGCTGCTGGGCCTGGCCTGGCTGTTCGTGGTGCTGCGGCGCGATGCCCGCGCGCAGGACCAGGAGCCGCGCAGGCTGCTGCGCTCGGCCATTGCCGACATGCTCTTGCGTTGCCGCTATGTGCTGATCGTCCTGGCGCTGCTGGCCCTGCTGGTGCTGGCGATGGACCAGGCGCGCGATCTGGCCTATGCCAGCCTCGGCGCGAAGCCGCTGCCCGGCTTGTTTGCCAACGCGATGGCTGCTGGCGCAGCCTGGGTGCTGGCCTTCAGCGCCTGGCTGTGGACGCGCAGCGCCTGCGAGGTGGCGGCCTCGGGCCGGCTGCTGCGCACGGTTCCCGGCATGGAGGATGACTTCGCGCGCTATCTGGCGCGGCTTCTGGGCATGGCGCCTTTGCTGATGTTTGCCCTGCTGGCGCTGAATGTGACGCGCGACGGCATTGCAGGCGCTTATGCCAACGTGGGCCTGGGGCGCGCCATCGACGAGCCGATGCAGATCGCGCTTGCCGCGGCCGGGCTGTCGCTGGCCTACGTGCTGCTGGCCGGCCTCTTTGCCTGGCAACGCGGCCGGCAGCAGGACCTGGGCCGCGGCTACTACAACGTGCGCGCCGACGCGAGCTGGCTGTTCCCGCGCGCCGGCCAGCGTGACCCGCGCTACACCCTGGGCTGGCATGTCCAGCCGCTGCATTTGCTGAGCCTGGCGCTGACCGGATTTCTGCTCGCGCGCCTGGCGGATGCGTCGGGCTTGCTGCCTTCGCTGGCGCAGGCCGAGATCGGCTTCGCGCTGGCCTTCTGGCTCTGCGTGTTCGGCTGGCTGTCCCTACAGGAGCTGCGCACGGCGGTGCCCTGGGTGCTGGGCCTGATCCTGCTGGTGGGCGCGCTGGGCCTGGCCGACCAGGACAGCCGCCACATCGTCTGGGCGCCGCTCCTGCATGCCGAGCCGCTGGCCACGCGCACGAACGACGGCCTGCGCCTGGCCGCCACAGTACTGCTGGCGGCGCTGGTCTACCTGGCTTATGCGCTGGTGATGCTGCATGCCTGGCTGCGGGTGCAGGCGGCGCGGCCGTTCGAGCGGCCCATCAGCTTCCTGCCGCCCGGCTCGCCCCGTGAGGCGCCCAGCGCCGCGCGCCGCCTGAGGCGCTGGTGGCGCCGCCAGCTCCTCAACCGCTTCACGCTGGCCGGCATGCTGCTCGCGCTGTGGCTTGCGGCGCTGGGCGTGATGGCCGGGGCGGATCGCCTGCTTGACGAGCGGCAGCAGGCACAGGCCGAGCCTTGGCTCACTGAGCACCGCCCTTCGCTGGATGCGGCCCTGGCGCAGTGGCTCACACGGCTTTGTGCGGCGGAACCCGACTGCGGCAAGCAGGCCGACTCCGCTGAACTGCACGTTTACCTGATCGCAACGGCCGGCGGCGGTATCCGCGCTGCGGCCTGGACGGCCGACCTGCTGCAGTCGTGGCAGGAGCAGGAGCCGCAGTTCGCCGCCCGCACCTTCGCGATCTCGGGCGTATCGGGCGGCGCGGTGGGCGCGGCCGTGTTCCGCGCCTGCCAGGGCGACCCGCGTGGCGCGCGCGCCTGCATCGACGCCTTCATGCAGCAGGATCTCGTGGCGCCGCTGCTCTCGGCCTGGATGTTCGAGGACGTGCTGGGCAACGTGCTGCCCAGCGGCGTGTGCAGCCAGCAGCCGGGTTGCGGTTTCCTGTCGCGCGCGGCCTGGTTCGAGGCAGGGCTTGAGCGCAGCGCGCCGGGCCTGCGCCGCAACCTCGCCGGCATGGCGGCGCCGGGGCCGCATCTGCTGCTCAACTCGACCTGGGTGGAGTCGGGCGGCCGGGCGATTGCCAGCGACATCGCGCTGCTCCAGGACTTTCCCGGCGCGCGCGATGAGATTGATGCCCTGCGTCACGACCTGCCCTTGTCCACCGCCGCGCACAACGCCGCGCGCTTCCCCTACACCAATGCCATCGGCGAGCTGCGCACCAGCGATGTGGACTGCCGTCGCCGCGTCCCGATGGATGCGGCTAGTGCGACGAGTGGGCCGCTGCTGCCCTGCGGCCACCTGGCCGATGGCGGCTACTACGACAACAGCGGCATGGCCACGCTGTCCGACGTGATGCGGGGGCTGAGCAAGTGCCTCGCCGGCACCGTGGCCGACTCCGCATGCGGCAAGCTCGCCAAGCGCGCCTGGCTGGCGGAGAACCTGCGCGTTCACACCCTGATGCTGCGCAACACGCCGCGGCTCAGCAGCGTGCCCGTGGCGCAATGCGAGCGCGCGGGCGCACCCGAGGCGGCCGACGTGGCGCCAGCCGCGCCCACGCAATGCGCCGCCGCGCCACCGCTCTACCAGCCGCAGACGCCGGCCTGCACGGGCCGCAACCGCGTCTACGCCGACGCGCTGGGGCCGCCGCTGGCGGTGCTTGCCGGCAGCGGCATCGGCGCGCATGGCCTGCGCGACGAAGCGCTGATGGCCACGCTGGCCAACGCGCCCGGTGCCCTACCTCCGGTGGCCGTCGATCTGCTGCAGCAGGGCGTGCACTATCCGCTGGGCTGGCACCTGTCCGAGGTGGCGGCGGCGAGCATCCACGACCAGGCCCTGGACTGCAGCCTCGCCTCGCTACAATCGGGCGCACAGCGCTGATTTGTTCCGAATTGCGAGCGCTTAAAAAATGCCGCTAAAGAGGCCCCGAAGGGGACTCTTCAGAGAAGGCTCATGTCGCTTGCGACGTGATGCCGGAACTAAAGAGGGCGCCATGACCGGTGTCCGCAGCAGCGGCGCCGGTTTTCTTTTTTGGCGAAAGGTTGGGCATGGCCAGCATCGGGCATGTGACGCCGCAATCAATGCACTTTGATGAGCCGCTGCCCCTGCGCAGTGGCAACAAGCTCGGGCCTTACGACCTGATGGTCGAAACCTACGGGCAGCTCAATGCAGACAGGAGCAATGCAGTGCTTGTCTGCCACGCGCTCAACGCCAGCCACCATGTGGCCGGCACCTACGAGGGCCAGGACAAGAGCGAAGGCTGGTGGGACAACCTGATCGGCCCGGGCAAACCGCTCGACACTGACAGGTTCTTCGTCATCGGCATCAACAACCCGGGTTCCTGCTTCGGCTCCACTGGGCCCATGCACACCAACCCGGCCACGGGCCAGCCCTATGGCGCGGACTTCCCGGTCGTGACCGTGCAGGACTGGGTCGATGCGCAGGCTCGCGTGGTGGAGCGCCTGGGCATCCAGCAGCTGGCCGGCGTGCTCGGCGGCTCGCTCGGCGGCATGCAGGCGCTCGACTGGTCGCTGCGCTATGCGGACAAGCTGCGCCACTGCATCGCCATCGCCACGGCACCGAGCCTGTCAGCGCAGAACATCGCCTTCAACGAGGTGGCGCGCCGCGCCATCATCACCGACCCCGATTTCCACGGCGGGCACTTCTACCGCCATAACGCCATCCCCAAGCGTGGCCTGCGCGTGGCCCGGATGATCGGCCACATCACATACCTCAGCGACGACGTGATGGAAGAGAAGTTCGGCCGCCAGATGCGCAGTGCCGAGCTGGGCTATTCCACGCAGGACATCGAGTTCCAGATCGAGAGCTATCTGCGCTACCAGGGCGACAAGTTCAGCGAGTACTTCGACGCCAACACCTATCTGCTGATCACCCGCGCGCTCGACTACTTCGACCCGGCGCGCGAACATGGCGGCGATCTTTCGCGCACATTCGCGGCATCGCGCTGCAAATACCTGGTGGCCAGCTTCACCACCGACTGGCGCTTCTCGCCGGCCCGCTCGCGCGAGATCGTCAAGGCCCTGCTCGACAACAAGCGCGATGTCTCCTATGCGGAGATCGACGCGCCGCACGGGCACGACGCCTTCCTGCTCGACGACCCGCGCTATCACGGGGTGCTGAAGGCCTATTTCCAACGCATGGCGGGAGAGTTCCAATGAGCGCGCCGGGCGTGATGCAACAAATTGCCGCGCTGGTGCCCGAAGGCTCGCGCGTGCTCGACCTCGGTTGCGGCACCGGGGAACTGCTCAGTTACCTGCAGACCCACCGCGGCTGCAGCGGTTACGGCGTGGAGCTGGACGACGCCAACCTGCTCGCCTGCGTGCAGCGCGGCGTCAACGCCATCCAGCTAAACCTCGAAGAAGGCTTGTCCATCTTCGAAGACCAGAGCTTCGACGTGGTGCTTCAGCTGGAAACACTCCAGCACCTGCGCAACACCGAGCTGATGTTGCGCGAGACGGCCCGTGTGGGACGCATCGGCATCGTCAGCTTCCCCAACTTCGCCCACTGGCCCAACCGCCTGCAGGTGCTGCTGGGCCGCATGCCGGTGACACGCGTGCTGCCTTACGAGTGGTACGACACGCCCAATATTCGCGTGGGCACTTACGCGGACTTCGAGGTGCTGGCGCGCAAGAACAATCTGCGCGTGCTGGACAGCTTCGGCATCCAGAACGGCCGGGCGGTGCGAACGCGGCCGAACCTGATGTCGAGCATGGCGGTGTTCAAGTTCGATCGCGGTTGAGCTGGCGGTGAAGTTCGCGGACCGCGTGCTCAAGGTCAACCATGCGGGCGAACATGGCGCGGTGAACATCTATGTGGCGCAGGCCTTTGTCGCGCGACTCACCGCACCCAACCTCGTCAGCGAGCTGCTGGAATTCAAGTCGCACGAGCTGCGGCATCGCGCCATCTTCCAGGCCGAACTTCAACGCAGAGGCCGGCCGCGCTGTCGCAGCTATCCGCTGTGCGGGCTCGGTGGCTCGGTGCTCGGTCTGATCACCGGCTTGCTGGGCCGTGGAGCGATTGCGGCCACGACGGTGGCCGTCGAACGTGTGGTGCTGCGCCATCTCGCGCACCAGCTCGTCGTGATCGGTGAAAGCGATCCTGCCGCTTCGGCGGCCATTGCTTCGATCGTCGAGGATGAGCAGCACCACCATGACCGCTCGGCCTTTCATGCGCGCGCCGGAGGCTTCTGGCCGATGCTGTTGATGCCCGTTGTCTCGGCATCCACAGAGTTGGTGATCCGGACGGGGATGCGGCTTTGAGCGCCGCCCTTGCGGGTTCAGGGATTCACCAAGCAAGCCGTCTCCTGGCGCGATACTGCCCGCCCCAACAGAGGAGACCCCTATGATCGGCTACACCACCCTCGGCACCAACGACCTGCCGCGCGCCGCGGCCTTCTACGACGAGCTGTTTTCGCTGCTCGGCATCAAGCGCCTGATGGAGTTCGAAAGCGGCTATGCCTGGGGCCGCAGCATGAGCGAGCCCGGCTTTGGCGTGATGAAGCCCTTCGACAAGGAGCCGGCCACGGTGGGCAATGGCGTGATGGTGGCGCTGCTGGCGGACAGCAAGGAAACGGTCGATGCGCTGCATGCCAAGGCGCTGGCCCTGGGCGGTTGCTGCGAAGGCCCGCCTGGGCAACGCGGTGAAGGGTTCTATGCCGCCTACTTCCGCGACCTGGACGGCAACAAGCTGAACGCCTTCTACATGGGGTGAGCGCGACTTGGCCCGGTACTTGCCTGGGTATCCCTGTACCTCAGCTCCCATCAAGCCCGTCTTAAGAAACAGACACATGAACTGGGCATGATGGGGCCACCCATCACAGGAGCGAGCCCATGAGTGTGGCGACAAGGCGCAAGAAAGCCCCGTCCAAGGCGGCCGAACCCGGCGTGGACATGAGCCAGGCGCCGCGCGCGCTGGTCTTGCAAGGCGGAGGCGCCTTGGGTGCCTACCAAGCCGGCGCCTACGCGGCGCTGGCCGACGCGGGCATCGAGCCGCAGCAGATCGCTGGCGTTTCCATCGGCGCGATCAACTCGGCGCTGATTGCGGGCAACGCGCCGGATAAGCGCGTGGAGCGGCTGCGCGAGTTCTGGGAGTTGGTGTCCTCGCAGCCGGCCCAGCGCCTGCCGAGCTGGTGGGGCAACCGAGATCTGCAGAACCAGTTCAGCGCGCAGGCCGTGATGCTGACGGGCATCCCCGGCTTTTTCGTACCGCGGCACGACCCCGCCCTGCTACTGGGCTCGGCCGCTCAGGTGCTGAGCTACTACGACACCGCGCCGCTCAAGGTCACGCTGGAGCGCTTGGTGGATTTCGACCGCATCAACCAGAACCGCGAGTCGCTGGCCTTCATGGTCGGCGCGGTCAATGTGCGCAGCGGCGAGTCGCGCTACTTCTCCAATGCGGACGCCAGGCACCCGATCCGTGCCGAGCACGTGATGGCCAGCGGCGCGCTGCCGCCGGGCTTTCCGCCTATCCATGTGGACGGGCACGACTACTGGGACGGCGGCCTCGTCTCCAACACGCCGGTGCGCGAGGTCATGCTGCTGCGCGACCCCTACCGGCCGATGGTGATCTACCAGGTGGACCTGTTCAACGCGCATGGGGCCATGCCCACCACCATGTCGGGCGTGATGGAACGGCAGAAGGACATCATGTACGCGAGCCGGACCGAGCTGAACAAGGAGTTCCTGGCCCAGCGCGAGACCGTCCACGCCCTGGTGCTCGAACTGCTGGCCCGCCTGCCCGCCAACTGGCAGGACGACGCCCAGGTGCGCCACTTGCGCGAGCGCCTGCACACGGCGCCGGTGCAGATCTACCACCTGATCTACAAGGACCGGCCGATCGACGTGGAAAGCAAGGACTACCAGTTCTCGCGTGCCTCCATGCTGGAGCATTGGGAGGCCGGCGAGAAGGACATGCGCCGCTCGCTGCACAAGACGGCGGCACTGTCGTGCGCAGAGCCCGGGGTGGTGCTCCTCGACAACGCGGCGACCGAAGCCTGAAGAAGCCCCCCATCATTCACCGCAAGGAATTCCATGAAGATCGCTGACATCCGCGGCCAGGCCTTTGCCATGCCGATGACCTCGCCGGCCTTCCCGCCCGGCCCCTACCGCTTCGTCAACCGCGAGTTCCTGGTCATCACCTACCGCACCGACATGGACGCGCTGCGCGCCGTGGTGCCCGAGCCGCTGGAGGTGGTGGAGCCGCTGGTGAAGTACGAGTTCATCCGCATGCCCGACTCGACCGGCTTTGGCGACTACACCGAGTCCGGCCAGGTCATCCCGGTGCAGATCCAGGGCCCGAATGGCGTCGAGAAAGGCAGTTATGTCCACGCCATGTTCCTGAACGACCACCCGCCGATTGCCGGCGGGCGCGAGCTCTGGGGCTTTCCCAAGAAGCTGGCCTCGCCCTCGTTCACCTACGAGACCGACACCTTGGTGGGCACGCTGGACTACGGCCGCGTGCGCGTGGCCACCGCCACCATGGGCTTCAAGCACCGCCCGGCCGACCTGGCCGCCGTGGCTGCTGCCTGCGCGGCGCCCAACTTTTTGCTGAAGATCATTCCGCACGTGGACGGCAGCCCGCGCATCTGCGAGCTGGTGCGCTATCACATGGTCGATAACATCATCAAAGGTGCCTGGACCGGCCCCGCCTCGCTGGAGCTGCACCCGCACGCGCTGGCGCCGGTGGCCGGCCTGCCGGTGCTGGAGGTTGTCTCTGCGATGCACTACATCGCCGACATGACCCTGGCCCTGGGCACGGTCGAATTTGATTACCTCGCTTGACCCGCAAATCAACCCTGAAGGAGAACATCCCATGCAACTCAAGGACAAAGTCGCTTACATCACCGGCTCGGCCAGCGGCATCGGCAAGGAGATCGCGATCATGTTTGCGCAAGAGGGCGCCAAGATCGTCATCGCCGACCTGAACCAGGCCGCGGCCGACGCCACCGCCGCCGAGATCAAGGCCTCGGGCGGCCAGGCCATCGGCGTGGCCGTGGACGTGACCGACGAAGCGCTGGTCAACGCCAGCGTGGAGGCCGGCGCGGCGGCCTTCGGCGGCATCGACATCCTGATCAGCAACGCCGGCATCCAGATCGTCCATCCGGTGGAAGAGTTCGAGTTCTCAGACTGGAAGAAGATGCTTGCCATCCACCTGGACGGCGCCTTCCTCACCACCAAGGCCTGCCTCAAGCACATGTATGCGCAGGGCCGCGGCGGCAGCGTGATCTACATGGGCTCGGTGCACAGCAAGGAGGCCTCGGTGCTCAAGGCGCCGTATGTGACCGCCAAGCATGGCCTGATCGGCCTGGCCAAGACGGTGTCCAAGGAAGGCGCCAAGTACGGCGTGCGCGCCAACGTGATCTGCCCCGGCTTTGTGCGCACGCCGCTGGTGGAGAAGCAGATCCCCGAGCAAGCCAAGGCTCTGGGCATCAGCGAGGATGACGTGATCAAGAAGGTCATGCTCAAGGAAACCGTGGACGGCGAGTTCACCACCACCGAAGACGTGGCGCGCGTGGCCTTGCTGTTCGCCGCCTTCCCCACCAACGCGCTGACCGGCCAATCGCTGGTGGTGAGCCACGGCTGGTTCATGCAGTAAGGGGCAGTAGCAAGAGCTACTGCGCACGGAATAAATACCCTGGCGGGTCGGCGCGCAGCTGCCTACACTGCGCGCCTTTGTCATTGTTCTGAACCGCCATGCCCTTGCTTGGTTTTCTTCACATCGCGCTGGCGATCTTCTTTGCCGTGCACGCCGTGCGCAGCGGCCGCAATATGGTCTGGCTGTTCGTGCTGCTGGCTTTTCCCTTTTTGGGCAGCGTGGTCTATTTCTTCGCTGAGTTCCTGCCCGAGCAGCGCCACAGCCGCGTCGTGCGCAAGACCGGCTCGGCGCTCAAGGCCCTGGTGGACCCGAATCGAGAGCTGCGCGAGGCCGAGAAGGCGCTGGACCAGACGCCCTCCATGGGCAACCGCCTGCGCCTGGCCCAGGCCTTGTACGGCGCCGGCCGCGCGGCCGATGCACTGGCGCATTTCGAGGCCTGTGCCCACGGCATCTTCGCCAACGATCCCGAGGCCTTGCTCGGCCTGGCGCGCACCCAATACGCCCTGAGCAAGCCGGCCGAGGCCTGGGACACGCTGGGCCGTCTGCTCAAGGCCCAGCCCGAGCGGCAGACGGGCGAGCTGGCCCTGCTGTACGCCGAACTGGCCGCCGAGGTGGCGCCCGAGCAGGCCGAGGCTGCCTTCCAGATTGCACTGACACGCCATGGCGGCATCGCCACGAACAGCGCCTGGGGCTGCTGGTTGATCAAGCAGGGCCGCGCCGACGAGGCCAAGCCGATCCTGGAGCAGGTGCTCAAGGACGCACGCCTGAGCACGGCCCATTCGCGCGACCTGCACCGTGACGCGATTGCCGCCGCCGAAGCCGCACTGAATCAGGCTCAAGCATGAAGACGCTGACCACCGAAGACGGCCTGCCCCTGCACTGGCGCCAATGGCGCCAGCTGGGCCCCGCCGCGCCGCGCGGCACCGTGCTGATCGTGCATGGCCTGGGCGAACACATCGGCCGCTATGAGCATGTGGCGGCTAAGCTCAACGCCTGCGGCTGGCACGTGGTGGGCCACGACCAGCGCGGCCATGGCGCCTCGGGTGGCCCGCGCGGCGACATCCCGACGCCGGACGCCTTTCTGCGTGACCTGGCCCGCGTGATTGACGCGCTGCGCGAGGAACCCATCTTCAACGCCGGCCGCCTACTGCTGCTGGGCCACAGCATGGGCGGCCTGGTGGCGGCGCGTTTCGTCTCGGGCGGGCTGATGGCCGATTCGGCCGGCACCCTGCCGGCCTGGTTCCGGCCGGTGGACGGGCTGATCCTGTCCTCGCCCGCGCTCGATGCCGGCCTCTCGCCCTGGCAGGCGCTGCAGCTCTGGATTGGCCGGCGCCTGGCTCCGCATCTGGCGGTGGGCAATGGCCTGAAGCCGGCCTGGATCTCGCGCTCGCCCGAGGTGGTGCGCGCCTACCGGGCCGACCCGCTGGTGCACTCGCGCATCACGCCCACGCTGGCGCAATGGATCGTCGATGCCGGCGAGCGCGTGCGCCAGCATGCGGCCGACTGGGTCCTGCCCACGCTGCTGATGTGGGCCGGCAGCGATCTCTGCGTGGCGCCCGCGGGCAGTGCGGCCTTTGCGGCGGCGGCGCCCAAGGCCGTGCTGCGCAGCCATTGCTTCGAGCCTTTTTTCCACGAGATCTTCAACGAGCCTGAGCAGGAGCAGGTCTTTGGGCAACTGCGGGACTGGTTGAGGGACAAGTTCTAAGATCGCGGCTTCTCCCCAAGGAGTAGCCATATGAATGCACGAGACCCTTCGCTGCCCCTGCAGCGCGATGAAACCACTGCCCTGGGCGAATTCGCCGCCCGCGTCTGGGACGAGGAAATCGTCCCCGCCCTGACCGAATACATCTCCATTCCTGCCAAGAGCCCGATGTTCGATGCCGACTGGGCCGCCCACGGCCACATCGAGAAGGTGCTGAAGGACGCGGCCGCCTGGGTCGAGAGCAAGAAGGTCGCCGGCCTCAAGCTCGAAGTGATCCGCCTGCCCGGCCGCACGCCGGTGATCTTCTTCGAGGTGCCCGCGACCAAGGCCGAGAGCAGCGACACCATCGTGCTCTACGGTCACCTTGACAAGCAGCCGGAGTTCAACGGCTGGCGCAACGACCTCGGCCCCTGGACGCCGAAGTACGAGAACGGCCTGCTCTACGGCCGCGGCGGAGCCGATGATGGCTACGCCGTCTACGCCTCGATCACCGCCATCATGGCGCTGGACAAGCAGGGCATCCCGCGCCCGCGTTGCGTGGGCATCATCGAGACCTGCGAGGAGAGTGGCTCCTTCGACCTGCCGGCCTATCTCGACGTGTTGAACGAGCGCCTGGGCAATGTCTCGCTGGTGGTCTGCCTGGACTCCGGCGCCGGCAATTACGACCAGCTCTGGCTGACCACCAGCCTGCGCGGCATGGTCAGCGGCGTGCTCAAGGTGGAAGTGCTGACGGAAGGCATCCACAGCGGCGACGCTTCGGGCCTCGTGCCTTCGAGCTTCCGCATCCTGCGCCAGGTGCTGGACCGCCTGGAAGACAGTAAGACCGGCCGTCTCCTGCCCGAAAGTTTTCACTGCGAGATCCCGGGCCAGCGCATCGAGCAGGCGCGCGCCACCGCGGCCATCCTCAAGGAAGAGGTCTGGAAGCGCATGCCCTGGGCTTGCGGCGCTGATGGGGGCCCGGTGCTGCCGACGACCACCGATCCGGTCGAGGGCCTGCTCAACCGCACCTGGCGGCCCACGCTGAGCGTGACCGGCGTGGACGGTTTCCCCGAGCTGAAGAGCGCGGGCAACGTACTGCGCCCCTACACCGCCTTCAAGCTCTCCCTGCGCCTGCCGCCGCTGGTGGATGGCAACGAGGCCTCGATCAAGTTGAAGGCGCTGCTGGAAGACAACGCGCCCTACAACGCCAAGGTCACCTTCGTGCCCGATGGCCGTGCCGGCGCTTTGGGCGCCACAGGCTGGAACACGCCCGAGCTCTCGCCCTGGCTTTCCACCGCGCTCAACGACGCCAGTCTCGCGCACTTCGGCCAGCCGGTGGGCTACATCGGCCAGGGCGGCACGATCCCGCTGATGAGCATGCTGCAAAAGGGTTTCCCCAAGGCGCAGATGATGGTCTGCGGCGTGCTGGGCCCGAAGAGCAATGCCCACGGGCCGAATGAGTTTCTGCACGTGCCCTATGGCAAGCGCCTGACGGCCGCCGTTGCGCAAGTCATGGCCGCGCATCCCTGAATGGACCAGCTGCGCGCCATGCGGACCTTTGTCCGCGTCATCGACGAGGGCAGCTTTGCCGGCGCGGCCCGCGCCATGGACCTGGCGCCGGCCGTGGTCACGCGTCTGGTGGCCGACCTGGAGGAACACCTCGGCGCGCGGCTGCTCAACCGCACCACGCGGCGCTTGGCGCTGACCGACATCGGCGAGGCCTATCTGGAGCGCGCGCGCCGCATCCTCGGCGAAGTGGAGGAGGCCCATGCCCTGGCCACCTCGGCCACCAACGATGTGCGCGGCCATCTGCGCGTGCTGGTGCCGCCGGCCATCGCCGTACACCAGCTGGCTAAGCACCTGCCGCGCTTCTTCCAGAAGTATCCGCTGGTCTCGCTGGAGCTCGACTCCCCCGGTGCGGTCGAGACGGTGGACGAGGCCTGCGACATCAGCATCATCATGAGCCGCAAGCCGCTCGATGGCGACTTCGTGGCGCGGCAACTGGCCTGCACCGAGGTGATCATGTGCGCCTCGCCCGAATACCTGGCCAAGCGCGGCCGCCCGCGCCATCCCAGCGATCTGGCCCACCACAATGCCCTGGTGCCGCCGATCTCGTCGATGCTGCGCAGCTTCGAGCTGCGCCGTGGCGATGAGGTCTTCACGGTGTCCAAGGAAAAAAACGTGGTGCTCTCCACGCTGGCGCAGGACACCAACTACGCCGCGGCGCTGCACGGCCTGGGCATCGCCGGCCTTCCGTCCTTCATCATCGAGGACGCGCTGATGGAGCATGGCCTGGAGCGCGTGCTGCCGGCCTGGCATCTGTACTCGCACAGGATCTGGGCGGCGATGCCCACGCGCAAATACGTGCCGGCACGAACGCGGGTTTTCCTCGACTTCCTGCTCGAAATCTTCGGCGGCGAGGACCGCGACCCCTGGCTGGCCGCGGCCGGTTGCGAGACCAGCACGCAGCTCTGGCTGGATCGCAACGACGAGCCGGCCGAGATCAGCGCAAAGTGAACACCGTCTCCGTGAGGCCGCCCTGCATCTCCTGCAGGAGCGCCGCCAGTGGCGAGAGCGCGATATAGCGCGTCGAGACCTTGACCGCATGGGCCATCAGAAGCTCATGTTCGCCGGCCTGGCCCAGCAGGGTCAGGTGCTGCAGGAGCCCGGTCCATTCGAGCTGCTGCCAGAGCTGGCCGAAATCCTCGCCCCATGCCGCAAAGCAGGGCAACTGCGCCTTGCGCGCCAGCTCCCACCAGCGGATGGCGGCGTCCAGCTCGACCTCTTCCTCGTAGGCGCGCTCGGTGCCGCGCAGGAGCAGGGCCAGGTCCAGCGCGGCCGGCCCCAGGCGCCCGGCGCGGGTGGCCACCTGCGGCTGAACCAAGGCGTTGTTGACCAGCACGTTGACGCTGTGGGCCCACCAGCCCTGCTGCCTGGCGTCCCAGCTGCGGCCTTCGGCAAAGGCTTCGAGATCGGCGCGCAGCGCGGCTTCGCCGTGCGGCGGGAAGCGCTCGTCGCCCGGGTGGGCCTGCTGCCAGGCCAGGAGATCGGCGATGGCCGTGCGGAGCTCGGGTGGAGTGAGATTGCTCATGGATAATGGATTTTACGAATGAGCCGGCCCTGGCTCGCCGCGGCTCGTTCCCCAAGATATCCCAGCTCCTCGTGCCTCGTCTCCCTTTTCGCCCCTCCCTGACGCCGCTGTGCCTCGCCCTGATGTGCGCGGCCGCGCATGCGCAGACGCCTGGTGGCCCCGTCGATCCGGACAGCGACCCGCTCAAGCTCAAGCCTTCGCGGCAGCTTGGCGCCTACGCCAAGCCCGATCAGAAGCCGGCGCTCGCCATCCGCGCGGAGAGGCTGGAGAGCCAGGCCGACCAGGATGCCATCGGCGAGCGCAATGTGGAGCTGCGCTACGGCGATCTGCTGCTGCGCTCGGACCTGCTGCACTACAACCAGGTGACCGACCTGGCCCGTGCCAGCGGCCATGTGCAGGTCGTGCGGGGCGGCAACACCTTCACCGGGCCCGAGGCGCAGCTGTATGTGGGTCGCTTCGAGGGCGAGTTCATCAGCCCGACCTATTTCTTCTCGCAGACGGGCGGCTCGGGCCATGCCCAGCGCATCAGCTTCATCGACGTCAAGCACGCGGTGGCGGTGGAAGGTACCTACAGCAGCTGCCCCGTGGTGGACGACAAGGCGCCCGACTGGCAGATCACGGCCACCAAGCTGACGATGGACTTCGAGAACAGCGAAGGCTTGGCCAGCAACGCGGTGCTGCGCTTCCTGGGCGTGCCCATCCTGGCGGCGCCCTCGCTGAGCTTTCCGCTCGACAACCAGCGCAAATCGGGCTGGCTGCCGCCTACCATCGGCCTGGACAACCGCAGCGGCTTCGAGTTCGGCGTGCCCTATTACTGGAACATCGCGCCCAACCGCGATGCCACGCTGCAGCCTTTCGTGATGAGCAAGCGCGGCGCGGGCCTGGACAGCGAGTTCCGCTACCTGGAGCCCGACCATGCCGGCACCGTGCGCCTGGACCTGCTGCCGCATGACCGCGTGGAAGGCCGTTCGCGCTGGGACGTGAACCTGGCGCAGGACGGCAGCCTGGGCGACGGCTGGCGCTATAACATCAAGGGCGAACGCGTCTCCGACGACGACTACTGGAAGGATATGCCCCAGCGCCTGCAAAGCCGCACGCAGCGCCTGCTGGAGACCGACGCCGGGGTGGAGCACCGCAGCCAGCTGGGCTGGGGCGAAGTGCAGAGCTATATGCGGGTCCAGCAATGGCAGGCCCTGCAAGGCACCGACCCGACCGTGCAGTTCCTCGCGCCCTACCAGCGCACGCCGCAGATCGGCCTGCGCCTGTCCACCGCGGCCGACGATGCCGTGCTCGACGGCTTCACGCCCTGGGGCCGCAAGGCGCGGCTCGAGGGTTCGCTGGAGATGGAATACAACCGCTTCGACCTCTCGCCCGATGCGCTGTCTACGCAGACGCAGACCGGCCAGCGCGTGCACCTGCTGGGCCATGTCAGCGTGCCCATGGGTGGCGCAGGCTGGTGGCTGATCCCGCGCCTGTCTGTCAACATGGCCAGTTATGCGCTGGACCAGGCCGCGGCTGATGGCCGGCGCAGCATGAGCCGCACGATCCCGACCTTCAGCCTGGACAACGGCTGGATCTTCGAGCGTGACTCTAGCCTGCTGGGCCGCGCCGTGCGCCAGACCCTGGAGCCGCGCCTGCTCTACGTCTACACGCCGTTCCGCGCGCAGGACCAGATTCCGAATTTCGACTCGGCGCCCAAGGACTTCAACTTCGACTCCATCTATACGGACGACCAGTTCAACGGCGTGGATCGCGTCAACGATGCCAACCAGCTGACCTTCGGTGCCATTAGCCGCTGGATCGAGGCCGAGAAGGGCGAGGAACTGCTGCGCCTGGGCGCGGTGCAGCGCATGCAGTTCAGCACCCAGAAGATCACCACGGATGGCAGCCCGCCGACCACGCAGCGCTTCTCCGACCTGCTGCTGCTGGCTGCCGTGCACCTGAGCGAGTCGTGGTGGGCCGACGGCACCACCGAATACAACTCGCAGAGCGGGCGCAGCGAGCGCTCGGTGCTGCGCGCGCGCTATTCGCCGGGACCCTTCAAGACCGTCAGCGTGGCCTACCGCCTGGCGCGTGACCAGTCCGAACAGGCCGAAGTGGCCTGGCAATGGCCGCTGTTCGGAGCCAAGCGCACGAGCAGCGGAGGCTGCGGCGGCGCCTGGTACAGCGCCGGCCGCGTGCAGTACAGCCTGCAGGACAAGCGCCTGACCGATTCGGTCATGAGCGTCGAATATGACGCCGGCTGCTGGGTCATGCGCATGGGCGTGGAGCGGCTCTCCACCGGCCTCTCGCAAACCAACACGCGGCTGATGCTGCAGCTGGAGCTGGTGGGCCTGTCCCAGCTCGGCTCGAATGCCCTGCATGTCTTGAAGGACAATATCCCCGGTTACCGACAGTTGAGCGCGGACCGCTTGACCCCCACTGATTGAAGCTCATGACCGATTCGTCGCTCCGCCGCCTCCTTGCTGCACTGTGTGTCACGTTTGGCGCCACCCTGGCCCTGACCCCGGCCCTTGCCCAGCACCCCGAGCCCATCGTGGCCAGCAGCAAGTCCAAGCTGCTGCCCGGCGACTACATCGCCGCCGTGGTCAATCAAGACATCGTCGCCAACAGCGAAGTCACGTCCCGCATGGAGCAGGCGCGCCAGCAGGCCCGCGCCCGCGGCGGCCCGCAGCCCACCACCGAGGAGCTGCACCAGCTCGCGCTGGACGCGATGATTGACGAGCGCGCCATGGTCACCTTCGCGCGCGAGAACGCCAACCGCATCGACGAGGCCGAGCTCGACCGCACGGTGGCCAACGTGGCTGCGCAGAACAAGCTCAGCCTGCCCGAGCTGATCGAGCGACTCAAGGCCGACGGCATGGACCTGAAGCGCTTCCGCGAGAACCTGCGCGACCAGATGATGACCGAGCGCGTGCGCGAGCACGAGGTGCAAAGCCGCATCCGCATCACCGATGCCGAGGTGGACGCCTGGCTGGACAAGCGCCGTGAAGCCCTGGCCAACGGCGGCCAGCTCAATCTGCAGCAGGTCCTCATCCCCGTGCCCGAGAACGCCTCCGACGCCGTGGTGGCCGAGAAGCGTGCACTGGCCGATGCCGCACTCAAGGCCGTGCTGGGCGGCGAGGACTTCGCCAAGGTCAACAAGCAGTACTCCGAGGACGGCAACAAGGCGCAGGGCGGCGTGATCGGCCTGCGCCCGGCCGAGCGCCTGCCCGACCTCTTCGTCGATGCCGTCAAGGGCCTCAAGAGCGGCCAGATCCTCGGCAAGGTCCTGCGTTCGGGCGCGGGTTTCCACATCCTCAAGGTGATCGAGCGCTCGGGTTCGGGCTCGCTGACCGAAATCACCCAGACCCATGCCCGCCACATCCTGCTGCGGCCCTCGGCCCAGCTGACGATGGAGCAGGCCGCGCTGCGCCTGGCCGAGTTCAAGCGCCAGATCGAATCGGGCCAGGCCAGCTTCGAAGAACTGGCCAAGGCCAACTCCGAAGACGGCAGCGCCCCGCAGGGCGGCGACCTGGGCTGGGCCTCGCCGGGCAACTTCGTGCCTGAATTCGAGAAGGCCATGAACGCGCTGCCGATCAACGGCATCTCCGATCCCATCCCCTCGCGCTTCGGCGTGCACCTGATCCAGGTGACCGAGCGCCGCCAGGCCGAGGTCGAGATGAAGCAGCTGCGCGAGCAGGCACGTGCCGCCCTGCGCGAGCAGAAGTACGACGCGGCCTACCAGGACTGGATCAAGGAGCTGCGCTCCAAGGCGTACATCGAAACCCGCGAGTGGCAAGAACAGTAACGGGCGGACCGTGGCTCAACACATCGCCCGCAAGCGCTTCGGCCAGCACTTCCTGACCGACGCGCACATCATCGAAGGCATCGTCGATGCCATCGCGCCGGTGCAAGGCGATGCCCTGGTCGAGATCGGCCCCGGTCTCGGTGCGATGACTTTCCCGCTGCTGGAGCGGATCAAGCCCTTCATCGTCATCGAGCTGGACCGCGACCTCGCTGCGCGCTTGAAGAAGCGCAGCGACCTCGAAGTCATCGAGTCCGACGTGCTCAAGGTCGATTTCGCTGCCATCGCCGCGGCCAAGGGCCAGAAGCTCCGCGTCGTCGGCAACCTGCCCTACAACATCTCCACGCCCATCCTCTTCCATCTGCTTGGCTTTGTGGAGCATGTGGTGGACCAGCACTTCATGCTGCAGAAGGAAGTCGTGGACCGCATGGCCGCCAGCCCCGGCGGCAAGGACTATGGCCGGCTTTCGGTGATGCTGCAGTGGCGCTACGCGATCGAGAACGTGCTCGACGTTCCGCCCGAAGCCTTTGACCCGCCGCCACGCGTGGACTCGGCCATCGTGCGCATGCAGCCGCATGCCGAACCGCCGCAGCTCGACGCGGCCTTGCTCGGCGAACTGGTGCAGGTGGCCTTCTCGCAGCGCCGCAAGCTGCTGCGCCATTCGCTCGGCAATTGGCTGACGGAGCGCGGCTTCAGTGGCCATTTCAACCTGCAGCGGCGCGCCGAGGAAGTGCCGGTGGCCGAGTTCGTGGGCCTGGCGCAGGCGCTCTGAGCAGACTGTTGAAAAACTACTGCGCAGGCCATCTGCGGCGTTGCACGGTGCTCGGAATCCTCACGTACAGGCAGTACGTTCCGGTTCCTGCGCTCCGGGCGCTATGCATCTGGCCTTCCTCGCTACGTTTTTCAGCAGCCTGTTAGGCCGCCACGGCCATGCGGCGCAGCAGCAGGCGCCGGGAAGGGTGCTCGACGTAGTGATAGGTCAGCCATGCAAACGGGATGACCGAGAGCGAGCCCAGCAGGGCAAACGTCAGGGCTTGCACAGGGCTCAAGGGGGCGGGATGCAGCCACTTGAGCAACTCAAACGCCGCAGGACGGAAGGCGTTGTGGATCAAGTACAGCGAGTAGGACACCGTGCCCAGCATATAGGGAAGGGGTGCGGACAAGGCCCGCAGCACGCGGCCTGAATTGAGGCCGATGCAGGCCACGACGAAGGGGAAGCTGAGGGCCACCAGCAAGTCGATGCGCAGCAGCGCCAGGCCCAGGCAGATGGCCAGGACCACCGTCGTCGTCCGGTCGCTGGCGAGCCAGCGCGTGCCCCAGTCCGAACGGGCCATGCGATAGCTGAACATGCCCAGCGTGAACTCGGAGACGCAGTGCAGGACATCGCGCACCGGATCTTCCGCACCCAGGCTCAGCCTGGGATGGGGCAGTGCCAGGCTGGTCAGGATCAGCAGCGAAGCCGCCAGCGCCAGCGCCATCGCCCAGCGCTGCCGCGCGAAGGCGCAGGCGGCCAGCAGTGGGAAGGCCATATAGGCGACGAACTCGACGCCGACGGTGCCCGAGGGGCCGTTCATGCTGTGCCCGATGCCCAGGCCTTGCAGCATCAGCAGGTTGGTCACGATGTCGAAGGGATAGCGCAGCTCGCCGAAGAATAGGTTCTTGCCCAGCAGCTGCACGCTCATGAACCCGAGAACGAGCAGGCTCAGCGTGACGAACGCATTGAGGGGTAAGAGGCGAATGGCGCGCTTGCGCAGGAACGGGCCGTAGGCGGCGCGCCAGCCTTGCGATTCGAACGAGCTCAGGTAGGTGTAGCACATGATGTAGCCACTGAGCACGAAGAAGAAGTCCACCGCCACATAGCCATGCGGCACCAGCGATGGGATCGTGGTCGCGCACAGGTCCTGCGCGGTCGACGAGAAGTGCTGCATGACGACGGCCAGCGCCGCGATGCCTCGCATGGAAGTCAGCCCTTTGAGTTCTTTCATGGAGGCAGTGTCGCAGCCCGCTCAGGCCATCGCGGCCAGCATCATTCCCAGGCCAACCATGCTGGCCGCCCACACCAGGGTGCGCAGGACCGTGATGCCGGCGTAGTAGACCGGGATGTAGACCAGCCGCGCCCAGAAGAAGATCTCGGCGCCGAAGGTCACGCGCGCGCTCTCCGCGCCCGACACATGGGCTACCAGCGCGATGGCCGCGAACAGCACGAAGTTTTCCAGCGTGTTGGTGGCCGTGCGCGCGGCGCGGCCCGCCAGCGGCGTGGGTTCGGGCATCTTGTCGCGGTTGCCGAAAGCCAGCCTCAGGCCGGTCGGCGTCCATGCGCGGGCGCGGATCAGGCTGGCGAGCAGCAGCGTGAGCCAGGTCGTACCGGCCATGCACAGGATGAGCGAGAGAAGTTTGGTCATGAGCAGGGTCTCCGGGGTTGATCGGACGAAATCAAGGCGCCGCCGAGGCCGCGCCCGGCGCCGCACGCGGGTCGCCCAGGCAGCTCCTGAGCCAGCGGCTCATCTCCCACTGCACATGGCCGATGGACTCGCGCGCCGTGTAGTTGTGGGCTTCCAGCGGCAGCGAGACATAACGTGCCGTTCCCCCGGTGCCGGCCAGGGCCTGGTAGAGGCGTTCACTCTGCAGGGGGAAGGTGCCGCTGTTGTTGTCGGCCTCGCCGTGCGTGAGCAGCAGCGGCTCCTTAATGTGGTCGGCGTAGAGCAGGGGCGAGAGCTTGAGGTAGGTCTCGCGCGCCTCCCACAGGCTGCGCCGCTCGCTCTGGAAACCGAAGGGCGTGAGCAGGCGGTTGTAGGCGCCGCTGCGCGCGATGCCGCAGCGGAACAGGTCGGTGTGCGCCAGCAGGTTGACGGTCATGAAGGCGCCGTAGCTGTGGCCGCCAACGGCGAGCTTCTGCGCGTCCACCTGCGGCAGCTCGACGGCCTTGTCGACGATGGCGCGCGCGTTCATCACGAGCTGCTCGATGAAGCTGTCGTTGACCACGCGCGGGTCGCCGACGATGGGCATGGTGGCGTCCATCAGCACGATGTAGCCGTCCAGCGCCAGGTACAGCGGCGAGAGCCCGGCCGGCTGGGCGAATTTGTTGTCCGAGCCCAGCACCTGGCCGGCGGTGGCCTTGTCCGGGAACTCCTGCGGATAGGCCCAGACGAGCGCGGGCCGGGGCTCGCCTGAGCGGAAATCGGGTGGCAGGACCATCCAAAAGGACATGTCCACGCCGTCCGCGCGCTTGAAGCTGACCAGCTCGCGCTGCAGCTTGCGTAGCTGCGGGGCAGGGTCCTTGAGCTTGGTCAGCGCCGAGAGGCCCGTGCCGTCGCGCAGGAACAGGTTAGGCGGCTCGCTGCTCGATTCGCGCAGCGTCAGCAGGCGGCCGCCGTCCAGCGGCGCGATCACCTGCTCGTAGACCGTCTCGCCGGACTGGAAGATGCGCGCGGAGCTGAGGTCCTTGAGCGAGAAGCGGTCCAGGAAGGGCCGCTCGCCCTTGGGACTGGCGCCGGGGCCGCTCATCAGCAGGTCGCCATGGTCAACCGTGACCACGCTGCGGCCGTTGGGCAGCTGATGTGTCAGCGGCGTGCCCGGATGCTTGTAGCGCTCGCGCGAGGAGTACTCGAACAGCAGGCGGCTCTGGCTGCCCTTGAGCGGCAGCAGGTAGGTGCGCAGCCAGTTGCGCGCGCGGTCGGTCTCGGTCAGCAGCGCGTTCTGCCCATCGTCCAGGAACTGCAGGCGCGTGAAGCGGTAGGGCATGCGCTGCACCTCCTGCGGCTCGCCCGTGTAGGGCGCGTCCAGGCGCATGACGCGGTCGCGGAAAGCCGCCTTGGCGGCGTTGTTGCCACCGTCCAGCGCCTCCACCCAATAGACCGCGCCATCGGCGAACGGGGAGGCATGGAAGCTGCGCGGGCCGATGGGCACCCCGTCGATGCTGACGCCCTGTTTCAGCGGCATCTTGGCCAGCTCGCGCAGCACGCGGCCGTCCTGCGCGCGCAGCTCGGTGATGCGCGGAAAATTGTCCCAGGGCAGGCTGTGGCTGAAGGGCCGGGTCAGTCTCTCTGTCAGCAGCTGCTTGTCGCCGACGGCCAGCACGCGGGTGTAGAGGGCGGGCGCGGCGCTCAGGTCGTGGGACTGGCCGGTGGCGATGTCCACGCGGGTCAGCGCGGCACGGGCGTGGTATTCGAACAGCGCGTCGTCATAGGCGTCGTTCAGCAGGTCGGGATAGGTGCGCTCAGGCGAGGCAACGCCGCGGATTTCCTGCACGTTTGGGCCGATGGGTTTGCGCGGCGCCTGCGGCGCAGGGCCGCGGCGGTCCGGCACGGTGGGCAGGACCAGCTCATGCGCGTTGACCCAGGCCGGCTCCTGCATCAGCACCGTGTTGGGGCGGATGAAGGCCAGCGGGCTGACGCGTGCGCTGCCCACCTCGCCCACCCACAGCTCGCTGTTCTGTTCCATGCGTCGCAGCAGCACGAAGCGGCGGCCATCGGGCGCCCAGGCAAAGCTATGGAACACACCGCCGCCGGGCAGCTCGACGACGCGCTCCGGCGCATCCGGGTTGAGCAGGCTGCGCAGCTTGAGGCGCAGGATGGGCGTGAGCGTCTGCGGCGCATCACTGGCCGGGTCGAAGCGCAGGCCGGCCAGGCGCAGCACCGGCCGGGCCAGCTCGTCGATGCTGGAATAACGCCGTAACTCGACGGTGGCCAGGGTCTGCCGATCGGGCGAGACCAGCAACTGCGGCAACGCCGGCGCATCCAGCGCCTCGCGCACCGCGGCCGAGGGCTGCTGATAGCTGAACCCTTCGAGTGCGACCGCCGGCGCTGCCAGTACAGCCAGCGCGGCCAGCATGGCCCGCCATTGCAGCCCCATGGAATGTCTCCTGTTTGATATGGACGCGAGTATCTCAAGCGCCGGCCGGCTTCACCCATGCGTAGAAACTCACAGTTAGCGTGAGCGATTCCTCGCCCATCCCCCGCATCTCGGGCCGGTCTTGGCCCCCTTGCCCAAGGCCCCGGGGCTACCATGGGCAGCTCCTATGCGAATGCCTGAACTGACCCTGCCGCCCCCTGCCGTCACCCCCTTCCTCGGCGAAGGCCTGACGCTGGGCGTCTGGCGTTTGCGCGAGTCCCTGCATGCGAGCGCCAGCGGCCAGTGGTATCGCGCGGTCCATTCGCGTGCGGCCAATCAAGAAGCCACGGTGCTGGTGATGCACCGGGGCGAGCATGCGGCCGCTTCCCTGCTGCGCTTTGCCGACCATGCGAGCGAGCTGACGCATCTGCAGCACGCCGCCATCAATGTGCCGGGCGACAGCGGCGTGACCTCGCTCGGCCAGCCCTACCTGGTGCTGGGCCCCACACAGGGTCGGCCGATTCTTGCCGCCTGTGCCGAAGTGCCGCTGCGCCGGCGGCTCGAACTGGTGATCGAGTTGTGCGAGCTGCTGCGCCATGCCCACCACCAGGGCTGGCTGCTCAGCGAGGTGGACCCGGCCATGGTCTGGGTCCAGGAAGACGGTCACGTGGCGTTGATGGCGCTGGGCCTGATCCACATGCCCGATCCCGACGAACCCTATGAGCGCGGCAGCCAGCCGGCCAGCCTGCCGGGCTTCGTGAGCCCCGAGCAGCGCGGCGGCCATCCGGCCAGCCTGGCGGGCGAGGTCTACGGCCTCGGCTCCCTGCTCTACAGCCTGATCGACGGGCGCCTGTCCAGCGAATTCGGCGACGGCGCCGAGGATGCTTCGCCCAGCGCGCGCTGGAGCGAGCTGAGCCTGCTGGAGCGCACGAGCCTGGATGCGCTGATGCGCAAATCGGTCTCGCCCCTGGTGGTGCGGCGCCAGCCGTGTGCCGAGGTGCTGGCCGACGACTTGCGCGCCTGGCTGGCCGGCGGCAACCACTCGGGCCTGAGCCTCACGCCCATGCCCGCAGCGCGCCCCGCCGCGCCGCGCCGTGAAGAGCGCCGCCCCTGGCGCCTGGTGCTGGCCGGGCTCGTGCTGGTGAGCTTGCTGGCCGCAGGCTGGGCCGGCCGCGGGCTGCTGCTGGCCAAGCCGGCCGTGCCGCCGGTGGCCGCCGCGGTTCGCTAATACTCTGCTTCAGCGTCAGATTCGCCGCGGACACAGCGCCGCGGCCGGATCGCGTACCAGGCGGTGACGCGTGTCGGCGGCGGGCAGCGTCATCGCTTCATGGTATCAACGCCTATGTTTCCCCCAGATGGCGCCCGTATCATCCCCCGGCCATGATTGCATCGCTGCCCCGACGTCCTTCGCAATGGCTGAGCCTGCTGGCAGCCATCGCTGCGGCATGGCTCGCGCTCTGGATGGCAATGCACCATCCGCTGTCGCCACTGCTGGCCGTGCTCGGGGTGCTGGCAGCAGGGGCGGCCGCGGCGCGCTGGTGGACGCGCACGCCGCTGCTGATCGGGCTCATGCCGCTGATCGGCTTCGCACCGTGGAGCGGCTGGATCACGTTCGAGGAATTCGACATCCTGGTGCTGGCCGTCGCCGCCGGTGCCTACACGGCTGGGGCGCTGAACCTGCCGCCGCGCGAGCGTGCGCCGGCCTGGCGGCAGGAGCTGTCGTACTCGCCGCCGGTGCTGCTGCTGCTGCTGCTGTTTGCGGGCTCGCTGGCATTGGCCCTGCAGCGCGGCTTTGCCGATGCGGGCGGCTTCGAGTTCGGCTGGTGGCAGGGCTATCACGAGGCCATGAACAGCCTGCGCAACGTGAAAGCCTATTTCCTGGCCCTGCTGCTCCTGCCTGCCTGGGTGCGCGCGGCGGCGGTGCGCCCGCGCGAACAGACCAACGCCTTGCAATGGGGCATGGCGGCGGCGCTGGTGGGCATGTCGCTGGGCGCGCTGTGGGAGCGCTCGGCCTTCCCCGGCCTGCTCAATTTCAGCACCGACTACCGCACCACCTCCCTGTTCTGGGAAATGCATGTGGGCGGCGCAGCCTTCGACGGCGCCTTGGCGCTGAGCATGCCCTTCGTGCTGATCGCCCTGCTGCGCGAGCAGGTGCCCTGGCGTTTCGTGGCGCTGATGGGCGTGGTGGTGCTGGGCTTGTATGCCTGCCTGACGACCTTCTCACGCGGCGTCTATGCGGCCGTGCCGGCCGGGCTGGTGGTGATGCTGCTGCTGCGCGGCGAGCAATGGCGGCGCGCCTCGCGGCAGAAGGTGCTGGAGATCCGGCCGCTCCTCTCGGTGCCGGGCCCGGCCAAGCTCGGTGCGCTGCTGCTGGTGCTGGGCTTTGCGGGCGGCGTGTTCACCATGTTCGGCAGCAGCGGCTACCGCGGCATGCTGGCCCTGCTGGGCGCGATGATGGTGCTGCTGACCATGCCGGCCAGCCAGTGGCTGCCCAGCCGCGCACAGCGCGTCACCGGCACGGTGATGGGCGCCTTGCTGGCCCTGCTGATCACGGGTGCCTGCGCCTCGCTGGCCATCTACGTCAACAAGTCGGCCTACGTGTTCTTTGCCATCGCGCTGTGCCTGGCCCTGCTGCTGCGGCGGCTGAACAAGCCGGGCCAGGCGCGGCCGGTGCAGTCCTGCTTGCTGACGGCGGCCTGGTACTGGGTGCTGTTCTGCGTGGTGCTGGTGGCTGATTCTTGGGGCGGGGCCAGCGCGCGCGATGACGCGCTGCTGGTCGTGGTTCCGCTGGCTCTGGCCTGGCCGGTGCTGCTGCTGTGGCCGGCGCTGTGGCCTTTCAAGACTCTGGGTTCGCTCGGCTGGCGCCAGCGCGGCCTGGTGTTCAGCGCGCTGCTGATGGTGGCGGCGCTGATGGCCATCCTGGGCGGCGGCGTCTATCTGCGCGACCGCATGGCCACGGTGTCCGAAGACCTGGGTACCCGCCTCACGCATTGGCGCCAGGGCGTGTCAATGCTGCACAGCACGCCCGAGCTGCTGCTGGGCAAGGGCGCCGGGCGTTTCGTGGCGGACCGTTTCTTCGAGGGCCCGCCGCAGGACCACACGGGCGACTACCGCCTGCAGCAAAGCGGCGGCCAGCGCTATCTGGTGCTGACCGGCGGGCACGAGATCGACAGCTTCGGCCAGGAGTTCCGCGTCACGCAGCGCATCTCCGCGCCCGAGGGCAGGATAACGGCCAGCGGGCGCGCCCACGCGGCCAAGGACCTGAACCTGCTGGTGGAGATCTGCGCCAAGCATCTGCTCTATCCCGAGGACTGCGTGGTGCAGCGCGTGCAGGTCAAGGGCGAGGCCGATCCCAAGGCCTGGCAGAGCTTCAAGGTTGACCTGGGGCCGGGCCGCGGCAGGGCCATGCGCGGCAGCCTGCTGGCGCCGCGGCTGATCACGTTCTCCCTGGCCATCGAGACGCCGGACGGGCTCGCCGACGTCGATGACCTGCAGCTGGATGACGCCAACGGCCCGCTGCTGGCCAACGGCGATTTCGAGGACGGCATGTCGCACTGGTTCTTCTCCAGCGACCGCAACCACCTGCCCTGGCACATCAAGAACCTGGGCCTGCACGTGCTGTTCGAGCAAGGTGCGGTGGGAGTGGCCCTGTTTGCCGCCCTGCTGCTGCTGGCCCTGTGGCGCCTCTCCTTCGGCCGTGGCCGCGACCAGGCGCTGGCGCCGCCGCTGGCCGGCGCGCTGGTGGGCTTTGTCTGCGTGGGCGCGTTTGACAGCCTGCTCGACGTGCCGCGCGTGGGCTTCGTGTTCTTCGCGCTCTTGCTGTTCAGTCTTGGCTTGAGGGCGCTGCCGGGATCGGGTGTGGAGAAGGCACAGGGATAATCGCCGGCTCTCATGGCCGACACCCTCAATCCCGCTCAGCTCGCCGCAGTTCATCACCTGGACGGCCCCTGCCTCGTTATTGCCGGCGCCGGTTCCGGCAAGACCCGCGTCATCACCCAGAAGATCGCCCGCCTCTTGCAGGCCGGCTATGCGGCCAAGCACATCGCCGCCATCACTTTTACCAACAAGGCCGCGCAGGAAATGCGCGAGCGGGCCAAGGCCCTGATCGGCGCGAAGGCGGCCAAGGACCTGGCGATCTCGACCTTCCATTCCCTGGGTGTGCGCATATTGCGGAGCGAGGGGACGCGCGTCGGCCTGAAGGAGCAGTTCTCCATCCTCGACAGCGACGACGTGCTGGGCGTGCTCAAGGATGCCGGCGGCACCACCGACATCAACCAGGCCAAAGGCTGGCAATGGACGATCTCGCTGTGGAAGAACCAGGGCTTCAATTCCACCGAGGCGCTGGCCGCGGTCAAGGACGAGAACGAACGCGTGGCTGCCGTCGTAATGCAGCGTTATGAGGAACGGCTCGCGGCTTACCAGGCTGTGGACTTCGACGACCTGATCTCGCTGCCGCTTAAGCTTTTCGCCACCGACGCTGAGGCGCGCGGCAAATGGCAGGACACCCTGCGCTACGTGCTGGTGGACGAGTACCAGGACACCAATGCCGTGCAGTACGAGTTGCTCAAGCACCTGGTGGGCGAGCGGGCGATGTTCACCGCCGTGGGCGACGACGACCAGAGCATCTACGGCTGGCGCGGCGCCACCATCGAGAACCTCAAGCGCCTGCCACTTGAATTCCCACGGCTCAAGGTCATCCCGCTGGAGCAGAACTACCGCTCCACCGGCGCCATCCTGCGCGCGGCCAACAACGTGATCGCGGGCAACCCCAAGATCTATGAGAAGAAACTGTGGAGCGAATTCGGCGATGGCGAACCGATCGCGCTGCTCGAAGCCGATGGCGAGGAGCACGAGGCCGAACGCGCCGTGGCCCGTATCAATGCGCTGCGTGCCAACGGCCAGATGCTCAAGTTCGCAGACTTCGCTGTGCTCTACCGCGCCAACCACCAGGCGCGCATCTTCGAGCAGGCGTTGCGCCGCGCGGAGATCCCGTACAAGGTCAGCGGCGGCCAGAGCTTCTTCGACCGCGCAGAGATCAAGGACCTTTGCGGCTGGCTGCGCCTCTTGGTGAACCAGGACGACGACCCGGCTTTTCTGCGCGCCATCACCACGCCCAAGCGCGGCATCGGCCACCAGACCCTGGGCGCGCTGGGCCAGTTCTCCAAGAGCTGGAAGTGCAGCATGTTTGAGGCCCTGTTTGCCGAGAGCCTGGGCACGGCGCTGAGCAAGAAGGCCATCGGCTCGCTCCACGAATTTGGCCGTTATGTGAACGAGCTGCAATTCCGCGCGGGCAACACAAGCGGCGCCGAGGACGTGCGCGCGCTGGTGATGGAATGGCTCTCGGACATCGGCTACGAGCAGCATCTGCTGGAGCAGGAAGAGAACGAAAAGGTGGCCCAGGCGCGCTGGGGCAACGTGCTCGATTTTGTGGACTGGGTGGCCAAGCGCTGCGGCGGCCAGGTCACGCAGGACGGCGGCACCACCTTCGAGAGCGAGCGCCAGACCCTGCTGCAGGTTGCGCAGACGATCAGCGTCATCCTCTCGCTGGCCGAGCGCGGCGAGGAGCAAGACCAGGTGGTGCTGACCACCCTGCATGCATCCAAGGGCCTGGAATGGCCGCATGTCTTCCTGGCCGGCGTCAACGAGGGGCTCCTGCCCTTCAAGGCCGACGAGGAAGAGATGACGCCCGAGCGGCTGCAGGAAGAACGCCGCCTCATGTACGTGGGCATCACGCGTGCGCGCCAGACCCTGGCCGTCTCGACTCTGCGCCGCCGCAAGAAGAGCCGCGAAACCATCATGGGCATCCCGAGCCGCTTCATCCTGGAGATGAAGCTGCACGAGGCCTCGGGCAAGGAAGACCCGCGCGAGAAGCTCAAGCGCATGCGCGAGGAATTTGCGGCCAAGGGGGCGGCCAGCAAGGCCGCGCAGGCTGCCACTGAGGGGAAGCGTTAGGTCTCAAGGCCGCCGTGGCTCGCCACAATCCGCGCCATGAGAAAACTCCTCCCCTTGCTGACCCTGGCCAGCGCCGTGCAGGCCATCCTTGCGCTCGACATCCTGCACTGGCCGCAAGAGGTGGGCATGGCGTTCAAGGCCCTGACCACCATCCTCGTGACCCTCTGGGCCTTCCCGCGTGGCCGCGCCCAGCCTGTCGTGCGCCGCTTCGTGCTGGTCGGCCTGCTGGCCTCGCTGATCGGCGACGTGGTGCTGATGATCCCCGGCGGTTTCGTGCCCGGCCTGCTGGCCTTCCTGGCCGCGCATCTGGCCTACCTCTGGGCTTTCACACGCGTGCAGCGCTTTGCCGCCTGGCCGCCGGCCTTCGTGGTTTACGGCGTGCTCGCCGCCGTCGTGCTGAGCTGGCTCTGGCCCGGCATCCCCGAGGCGCTGCACATCCCCGTGGCCGCCTACGTGCTGTGCCTGGCCAGCATGGCCGCGCAGACCGCCGTGGTCGCCTGGCGCGCGCGTGGCACGCCTGCCGCTTCGCGAAGCAGCCTACTCGCTTTCGGCGGCCTGATGTTCTTCTGCTCCGACGGCCTGCTGGCCGTCAACAAGTTCGCCGGGCCGGTGGCGCTCGCTTCTGCATTGGTGCTGCCGACCTATTGGGTGGCGCAATGGTGCATCGCGAGCTGGCTGGCGCCGGCGAACCAGGACTGACGGATCAGTCGGACAACTTCGTCAAGTTGTCATCCGAGTTCCGGTCGATCCGCAGATTGAAGGGATCGACGCCGACGAACTTCGGGACCTTGTCGACGACGAGCTTGAGCACCTGCTTGCCGGTGTGCAAGGTGCGCCGGTCAAGCAGCAGCACCGAGGCTCGCGTGTAGCCCTTCTTGCCGGGCTCGTCGGTGAACACGCCGATATCAAAGGCCTCGTCCAGCGGCGCTTCTGTCTCCTTGCCCTTGCCGTCGGCGTAGAGCTTGCGGCCTTCGACGGTGAAGCTCACTTCGTACTTGCCGTCGGGGCGCTTGACCGCTGAAGCGTTGCTCGCCTTCATGTCGTACAGCGTGATCTTCTCGAACAGGTCGGTGATCAGCTGTTCGTGCTGCGGCCCGGCTTCGCTGCGCAGGATGCGCAGGAAGTCGGTCGTCGAGGGGTAGGGCGCGGCCTTGAAGGCGAACTGTTGGACAAGCTTGCGCAGCGAGCGGTTCACCACGTCCTCGCCCACCACTTCCTTGAGCCAGTACATCACCAGCGCGCCCTTGCGGTAGTGGATGTAGGGCTGGTTCTCGACGCGTGCCAGCGGCAGTTCCTCCACCACCTCGGTGCCGCGGGAGCGCAGGTAGCTGTCCAGCTCGTACTTGGCGAACTTGCGCAGCTGGTCCTTGCCGTAGAGCTTCTCCATCACCAGCAGGGCCGAGTACTGGGCGAAGGTTTCGCTCAGCATCGTGCCGCCCTGCTTGTCGGCGCCGACGATCTGGTGCGCCCACCATTGGTGGCCCACCTCGTGCGCGGTGACGTAGGTGACGAGGTCGATCTTCTGGTCCGCCTCGTCGGCCTGGTAGTTCTGGATGAAGCCGATGGCCTCCGAATAGGGCACGGTGCCGGCAAAAGCCTGGGCGAAACGGGCGTAGGCGGGGAACTCCAGGATGCGCAGCTGGTTGAACTGGTAGGGCGAGAAGTCCGCCGTGAACACGTCGAGCGAGGCCTTCATCGCGGCCAGCATGCGCGGCACATTGCCGGCGTGCGCGGGCTCGTAGTAGACGGTCAGGTCTACCGGTTTGCCTTTGCCGTCCTTGTCCGTCCACTGCGCATGCTGCTCGGCATAACGGCCAGACTGCAGGGAGAAGAAATTGTGGATCGGCGCTTCCGTGTGCGTCACCAGCGTGCGGCGGCCGTTGGCCGTGCGGTCGCTGACGAGCGTGCCCGGTGCCACCGGCGTCTGGTCGGCATCGGTGCTGAGGCTGATGTCGGCAGTCACCCAGTCGCTGTCGTGGCGCAGGTAGTGATGCGCGTTGGCGGCAGTGTCTTCCAGCTTGGGCGGGCGCAGCTCCGCGGGCAGGCCGTACTTGCGGCGCTTGGCGCGGTCCTGCATCAGCAACTGGTGGCTCACGCCCAGGAAGGGCGTCAGCTCGAAGTTGTTGAGGAAGCTTCCATTGGGCACGACGCCGGTCAGCGGCGTGCCGTTGACGAAGCCCCGCTGCTCCAGCACGGCGGCAAAGCCGAGCTGGCGCTTCTCGCCCGGCTGCATGGCGGTGGCCAGCCGGTAGGTGCGGTGGCCGAAGCGGGGATAGTCTTTCTCCAGCGTGGCGCCGTCGAGCTTGAGCGTGACGTCCTTGAGGTCGGTGTTGAGCTCGACGTCGATGCGGTCCAGCGGTTGGCCACTGTGGTTCTCGATGTCGTAGCTGCCGCTGACTTCGGCGCGGGCGCGCTGCGGGTAGAGCTGCACCTTCAGGTCGACATGGGTGATCGTCGGCTGCGGCAGCTTTTCAAACGGCAGCAGCGTCTTCTCGAAATCGGCGGCCAGCTGCTCGCTCTCCGGCTGGGTCTCGTAACGGTTCAGTTGATCGGTGTTGTGGAAGATCCAGGCGCCGATGCCGACCCACGCCAGCATCGCCACGCCCAGGGCCACGCCAGCCGGACCGCGCAGGCGCGCGCCCATCAGCGCGAAGCGGGGTTTCAGCCGTGTCTCGGCGCCGCGCCGCCACAGCAGCTGCGCCAGCACCAGCAGCATGGCCGCAAAGGCCAGCCAGTAGGCCTGGTGCCAGGCGCGGCCGATCCAGAAGTTGCCCATGCCGTTCATGTCGGACAGCGGCACCGAGGCCGTCTCCGCATAGCTGTAGAGCTTGTGCTCGAAGCCCAGCGTGCCCAGCGTGATGCTGATAACCAAGTAGACCAGCATCGCGGCCCAGCCGATGAACTTGTGCGGCACGACGGCCTGTACGAACACCGACAGCACGGCCAGCAGCACCGCGGTGATCAGGCTTGGCAGCAGGAACCACAGCAGGTAGGCCAGCGGCTGCAGATGCGTGTAGCCGTGGAAGAGCTGGTAGAGCATGCCGGTGGCCACGGCCACCAGGAGCGTGGCTAGCAGCACGCCGCTGATCGCCAGCACCTTGGGCACCATATGGGCCCAGTTGGGGGCGGCGCTGGCGTCGATGATCTCGTGGATGCGGCGGTCGCGGTCGCGCCAGACCAGTTCGCCGGCGTAGTAGATCGCGATGATCATCGGGATGAAGGTGAAGCTGCCCCGCAGCGCGTCGACGATGGCGCGTGTGACCGGCAGGTAGTTGACGCCGCGCAGCTCGGTGGTGTCCGTCAGGGCGGCGAAGGCGTTGAACACGCCGATCACCAGCAGCACGAAGAAGGCCGGGCTCTTGAAGACAAAAGCCATGTCGAAGCGCGTCAGCGCGCGGAACTGCAGCCAGCGGGTGCGGCCATCGGCGCTGGGCGCGGCGAGTGCCTTGGCGGCCGGCGCGGGATCGAGTTTGACGGCCTTCGCTGCCTTCTTGGGCTTGTCGATCGCGCTGCCTTTCACCTCGAAGTGGAACAACCGGTAGGCGAGTGCGAAAAGCAGCCCGCTGATTCCGAGCCACAGCAGCCGGTTCCACAGCAGCATGCCTTCGAGCGGCGGCAGCAGGGTGTTGCGGTCGGAGGCCGTCCAGTACTTGGTGATCTTGCTCAGCGTGCCGAGGGCAAACGGATCGGAGAGGCTGGAGATGGTGTCGTAGGCCGGATCGCGCAGCATGATGCGCGTGGCGACGAACAGCACCAGGAAGGCGACGGCGCCCACATAGCTCCACATCATCGAGCGCGTGACCGTGGCCAGGGCGAAGAAGCCGGCGCCCATCACCAGCAGCGTGGGCAGTCCGAAGACGAAGAGTGCGTAGAAGTAATGAGTTATATGCAGGGGTCCGATCTTCTCGGCATCGAGCCAGGGCATCCAGGAGCCCATCAGGATCGCCAGCGGCACGGCGACGGTGACCGCGAAGGCCACGGCCGTGGCGCCGATGAAGCGACCGACCAGGTAGTCGAACTTCGTCACGCGGGTGGCACGCAGCATCGGCGCGAAGCCGGTCTCGTCGTCGCGGATCACCACATTGGCCACGAAGGCCGTGACGATGAAGATGGCGAACACGTTCATCGTCCCCAGCGTCTGCAGGATCGCAAACGGCGAGTTGATGTTGACGTTGCCGCGGGCGCCGATCTGGATGTCGCTCAGCGTGGTGGCGCCAAACGCGAGCAGGAAGAACAGGATGAAGCCCACCGCGAACAGCGGGGAGCGCAGTTGGTAGCGCAGCTCGAAGGCTGCAATCTTGCTGAGCATGGCGCGCTCCTCAGGCCGTTGCTGCAGCAGAAGCTGCGGCGCGGCGCGACTGCACCAGCGTGGCGAAGTACAGGTCCTCCAGCGAGCCCTCGATCGGCTCGAAGCCGGCTCCAGGCGCGGCGTCGGCCAGCACATGGATGACGGTCTGGCCGGCGCGCAGGCGGTTGGAGATCACGGTCAGCTCGGACTGATAACGCGCCAGATCAGCGGAGGCAATCGCCCGGCGCCATACCCGGCCCTGCAGCGCGCGCGTCAGCTCCTGCGGCGCACCCTGCAGCACGATGCGGCCCTGGTTGATGATGGCCATGCGCGGGCACAGGTCGGCCACGTCATCGACGATGTGGGTGGAGAGGATCACCACCACGTTCTCGCCGATCTCGGCCAGCAGGTTGTTGAAGCGGTTGCGCTCCTCGGGGTCGAGGCCGGCGGTGGGCTCGTCCACGATGATCAGCTGCGGCTTGCCGATCAGCGCCTGCGCCACGCCGAAGCGCTGGCGCATGCCGCCCGAGTAGCCGGCCACCGCCTTCTTGCGCACGTCCCAGAGGTTGACCTGCGTGAGCAGCGTCTCGACGGTGTCCTTGCGCTCGCCGCGGCCGGCGATGCCCTTGAGCACGGCCAGGTGGTCGAGCAGGTCATAGGCTGAGACACGCGGGTAGACGCCGAAATCCTGCGGCAGATAGCCCAGGGTGGCACGCAGCTTCTCGGGCTGCTTGACCACATCGATGTCACCGAAGCGGATCGTGCCGCTGCTGGGCGTCTGCAAGGTCGCGATGCAGCGCATCAGCGTGGACTTGCCCGCGCCGTTGGGGCCCAGCAGGCCGAACATGCCTTTGGGGATTTCGAGGCTCGCGTCGTCAAGCGCGCGCGTGCCGTTGGCGTAGACGTGGGTCAGGTGGGTGAGTGTGAGCATGGTGAAAGAGCCGTCTCCAGATTTGAGTGGCGCGAGTGTCATCGAGGCAGCTCGCGCCCATGCGTTCTTTGCGAGGGAATGCAGCGCGGCGAGCACAGGCTGCATTCTTGGCGGACGGCCGATTCCGGCCGCGAGGGCTTTCCCCGGCCTGCGGGCCGCCTGCGGGGAGCCAGAATGCCGCGTGCCAAAGCGCCGCCGCTGATGGCCCTTTTCTTCCACGCATTTACCGCTTGAACATGACTTCTCCTCGCACGAACCGCCGTCTCTTCTCTCTCGGCTTGGCAGCTTGTGCCGTCTTGTCTTTGGCCGGTTGCGCCGCCACCGGAGCGGCCTTCCAGCAGGCAGCCCATGTCTCACCGGACAAGGCGCTGATCTACGTCTATCGCGACCAGGCGATGCATGGGGCCGCGTTCACCCCCGACGTCTCGATCAACGACACGACCAAGTTCGCCTTGCAAAGAGGGGGCTACTACCCTTACGTCGCAGAGCCTGGCAAGGTCACGATCAAGGTGACGAATGTCGGCTCGATGACGAAGGTGATCGATGCCGTTGCCGGAGAGACCTACTACGTGAAGGCCGGGATGATCAATCCCGATGGGCTTGGGAATTCCCTTTGTGCAGGCGGCCAAAACCGATATCGCGATCAAGGAGCTCCAGGAGTGCAAGCTGATCGTCGCCTCGGCAGGTGGCGAGGCAGCCGTCGCACCGAAGTAGCGGCCAGCCGGGCCGTAAAGCCTCACATGCCCTTGAACAGGTGCGTGTAGCTGCGGCTGACTTCGAGCTTCTCCGTCAGCCCCTTCACGCCCACCATCTGGCGCCCGCGGAAATCGCGGGTGATGCCGTCGATGGCGCGCGCGTTCACGAGCGTGGAGCGGTGGATCTGCCAGAAGAGCTGCGGGTCCAGCTCGTCCACCAGTTCCTTGATGGGCTTGCGGATCAGCGCTTCGAGCTTGGCGGTCTGCACGCGTGTGTACTTCTCGTCGCTGATGAAGAAGAGTACTTCTTCCACCGGGATCATCTGGATGGCCTGGCCCACGCTGGCCTGGATCCATTCGAGGTATTTGGCGGCGCCGCCGGGGTTGAGGCCGGACGAGAGCTTGTGCAGCAATTGCTGCAGCGAAGCGCCGCCACCGCCGTTGTCGGCCGCGGCGCTGCCGTTGCTGCCGCCGCCATTGCCTTCACGCTGGGCCAGGCGCTTCTTGATGCGGGCGACCGTCAGCTGCAGGCGCTCGCGCTCGGCGGGCTTGAGCACGTAGTCGGCCACGCCCTGCTCGAAAGCCTCGACGGCGTACTGGTCATAGGCGGTGATGAAGACGATCTCGGGCACCAGCCAGTCGTCGTCTTCGGGCAGCTGCGCGATCTGCTTGGCGGCGTCCACGCCGGTCAGGCCGGGCATGCGGATGTCGAGGAAGACCAAGTCGGGCTTGTGTTCCTTGGTCAGCTCCACGGCTTCGAGGCCGTTCTTGGCCTCGGCCACGATCTCCAGGTCAGGCCAGACCTCGGTCAGGCGGGCGCGCAGCTGTTCACGCATCAGGCGCTCGTCATCAGCTAGGACGGCGCGGACTTTCGGGGCAGTGGTGGTATCGCTCATGCCCGTGATGCTACTTTTGTTTTGTTCCGCTTGACCAGCCAGAGAAGCAACAGGCCGAACAGGATGACCGGCGAGCAGACTACCGCGCCGACTCCGCCCACCACCGCCAGCGCGATGGCCACCACCACGCCGACGATCAGCAGCGGCAGGCCGACCGCGAAGAGCAGCACCAGGGGCAGCACCACGCCGAGCACCAGGGCCACCACGCCCATCACGCCGACGGCGATCAGCGAGCCCAGCCAGCCGCCGTGGCCGAACTGCTCGACGTCGAAGTCATCGCCATTCACGCTGACGCTGAAGTCGGGCGAGAACACGCCGTGCGCGTGGCCGGAGATCAGCGCCAGGATGAAGGCGATGAAGATCAGCAGGGCCAGGCCCAGGCCGAAGCCGAAGACGATGCGGAAGAAGGTTCTCATGGCTAACTCCTTGTTCAAGCTGATTCGACAGGCTGTTTACGCAGCAGCGCTTTCTGCGCGGCTGACGTAGGGAACGGTGATGGTGACCTTGGTGCCGCTGGGCTGGTTCTCGGAGACCGTGACCGAGGCCTTGCCGCCGTAGAGCAGGTTGAGCCGCTCGCGGATATTGGCCAGGCCCACACCGGTGCCGCTAGTGGCGGCGCGGCCGAAGCCCAGGCCCGTGTCGGCCACCGTCACCACCAGCTTGCCGTGCACGATCTCGGCCTTGACCAGGAGGCTGCCGCCCTCGGCCTTGGGCTCCAGGCCATGCTTGATCGAGTTCTCCACCAGGCTCTGGATCATCATGGGCGGGAACTCGGCCGACTGCAGGCCCTCGGGCACGTCGATCTCGGTCTGTAGGCGCTCTTCCATGCGGACCTTGAGGATCTCCAGATAGGGCCGGATTACGTTGAGCTCGCGGCCCAGGTCGCGCACTCCGGTGGCGTTGGCCTCACGCATGGTGGGCATGGAGGCGCGCAGCAGGGCGATCAGGTTCTTCTGCATGATCGAGGCGCGCGCCGGGTCGGTCTCGATCAGGTGGTCGATGGAGGCGAGCGTGTTGAACAGGAAGTGCGGCTCGACCTGCGCCTGCATGGCGGCCATGCGGGCCTCGACGACTTGGCGGCGCAGCGATTCGGCCTCGGCCGTCTCGGCAGCTTGGGCCGCCTTCTTCTCGGCCACGATGCGGCCCTTGTAGGTGGACTTGAGGATGATGGAGCCCAGCACCCAGAAGACGGCCAGCTTGTCCAGGAAGTCGCCCAGCCGGACGATGTGGTGGCGTACACGGGGCTGGCGTGCGGTGGCACGTTCGGCCTCAGCGGCGTCGCGGGCGGCCTCGGCGGATTCCTGGGCCTGGTCCTGGAGCTGCTGGCGGGCTTCCTCGACGGCCTTCTGCAGCTCCTCCTTGGTGCGGTTGAAATCCTTGTTGTCCTTGGGAAACTCGATGTTGATCGAGGGCATGCCGTCGTCGGCGTTCTCGCTGGCTGCGCTCGATGCGGCGTTGGCTGCCGCGTCGGCGCCACTGGCCGCGCTGGCCGGAGCCACGGGGTGGATGCGCACGCCGCGCTCATCGATGCTGACTTCGTAGTGGATGGGCTTGTCCAGCGAGACGGCCGGCCTGGCCGGCTTGGCCGCGGCGGGCGGCTTGGGCGAGCGCGGCTCGGCCGCGGGCATGTCTTCCACCTCGACGTCGTCGCTGACCTGCCAGGTAAAGGGCGGCAGGTGCTGCAGGACGTTGGCGCCAATGATCAGGCCCAGGGCCAGCAGGAAGAAGCGCTTCCAGCTGGTCTGCACCAGCCAGTTGGCGTAGGCATGGAAATAACGCACGGCCGCGGCGGAAAAGCGCAGCCAGCGCTGGTAGGGGGTGGGGGCGGTCGGGACTGCGTTCATGGGGAAGCCTCTTGGATGGCTCGTAATGTACGCAAGCACTCACCTGGGCGCGTGGGGTGGGCGATACGCGGCCCAGGGGTGGGGATGAACTGCGTTTGCGCCGGACGGGCGGGAATGCAAAGCGGGCACCGCTTCAGAGCAGGCTCATATCGCGAAGCGATGCGATGCCGAAACTAAAAAGCCCGCCGAAGCGGGCTTTTGGGGGTTTCCCATAGAGCGAATACTCAGTCCTGCTTGACGGCTTCGACCTGGATCACCAGCTTCAGGCTCTTGGAGAAGCCGTAAGCGACGCCGTAGTCCACGCCGTAGAAGGGGCGGTCGATCACGGTCTCGAAGTCGCCACCGCAGACTTCACGCTTGAGCATGGGGCTGGTGTAGCAGTTGAAGTTGGTGGCCTTGAGCGTGACCGGGCCGGTCTTGCCCTTCATCGTCAGCTGGCCGCTGACCGAGCTGACCTTGTCGCCGTCAAACGTGAACTTGTCGCCCACGAACGTGACCTTGGGGAACTTCTCAGCATCGAGGATGTCGGGGCTCATCACATGCTTGTCCATGGCCACATAGCCGGTGTTGATGCCGGCCACGTCGAAGCTGACCTCGACCTTGCCGGTCTTGGCGGCCTTGTCGAACTGCACGGTGCCTTCCTTCTTGTCGAAGCGGCCGCGGTTGGTGGACGTGCCGAAATGCTGGATCTCGTAGGTCACGTAGGTGTGGGTCGGGTCGATCGCGTAGGTGGCGGCTTGCACGTTGGCGATGCCGGCGGCTGCGAGGGCCAGGGCGAACAGAACTTTCTTCATGATGGTGCTTTCCTTCTTGCGAGATTGTTAAAGGCCGGTGAAGGCCAGCTTGAACTTGACGTTGACGTCGTTGGCGACCACCGAGGTGTCCGCCCACTCGCCTTCGCCGATCTTGAAATCGAGACGCTTGATGGCCAACTGGCCGGTCGCGGTGGCATTGGTGCCGCTCTGCGTGAACTGCACCGGCACCACCACATCGCGCGAGACGCCCTTGATGGTCAGCTTGCCCGCTACGTCGATGCGTCCACCGCCGGCAGGCTTGAAGCTCGTGGAGACGAAGCTCGCCTGCGGCAGCGCCTTGGCGTTGAACCAGGGTGCCTTCACCAGCTCGGCATCGAACTCGGGCGCGCCCAGCGTGGCGCTGCCCATCTCGATGCTGAAGCTGACCTTGCCGGCCTCGGGCTTCTTGGGATCGAAGGCCAGCTGCGCGTCGAAGCGCTTGAACTTGCCCTCGATGGGCACGCCCATCTGCTTGGCGGCGAAGCTCAGCTCGCTTTGCGCGGGCTGCAGTTGCGGTGCGGCCGAGGCGCTCAGCGTTGCAAGGCCGAGCAGGGTGGCGATCAGGAGGTTCTTCTTCATGATGATGAATTCCTTCAGGGCAGCATGCGGCGGATGAGCCCGTCGCGGTCGATGAATTGATGCTTCAGCGCGGCAGCGATATGGGCCATGACGAGCAAGGCCAGGCTCCAGGCAAGCACGCCATGCAGATCCTTGAGCGTGGCGGCCAGCGCCTTGTCCGGCCCGACGAAATCCGGCAGCGGCAGCACGCCGAACCAGACGATGGAAACACCCGCCGCCGAGCTGTAGGCCCAGCCGGACAGCGGCACGGCGAAGAAAGCCACATAGAGCAGACCATGCGTGAAATGCGCGGCGCGTGCCTGCCAGACCGGCATCGGCAGATCGGCAGGCGGCTTGTTGAACAAGCGCCACAGCAGGCGCAGCGCCGACAGCGCCAGGATCGTCACGCCCGCCCATTTGTGCCAGTTGAAGAGCTTGAGCCGCGTCATCGAGAAGGGCAGGTCCGACATGTACCAGCCCACGCAGAAGGAGCAGATGATGGCCAGCGCCAGCACCCAATGGAAGGCCATGGCGACGAGGCTGTAGCGCGAGGATGGCTTGGACATGGCTTGTTGCGTGTGTGCTTGGGCGTTGGAAGGCAGTGTGTAGCCCGCGCCCCTTCGCGCGGTTCACCGGGCTTGATCTCAGAGTTCAGTGGATTTGAACATCGGCGGCGATATTCACTATCGAACAAGGGGATTTGCGGCGGCATACTGGCCGGCCCGCCGCCTGGTCAGCCGTAACGCCATCCGCGTCGCCCATCGCATGAATTCCACACCGTCGCCTCCACCGGATGACAGCGTCCGGGAAGAGTTGCTGTGCCTGCTGGCCAGCCAGGGCGCGCGCGTGCCCTATTCCGTGCTCCTGGTCGCCCTGCTGATGGGCCTGGTGGCCGTGCTGCATCTGCCTTGGCCCTGGGTGCTGGGCTGGTGGAGCCTGGTGGCCGGCGCCATGTGGCTGCGCTGGTGGGTGCTGGAGCAACTGCCGGGTCGCCATGCCCAGCCCCTGCGCGTTCGGATGCGATGGGCGGCGGCGCTGAACGCGCTGGCGGGCGCGGCGCTGGCCCTGTCCCTGGGTTTCACGCCCTGGCTCAGCGATCACGAACGCATGGTGCTGACCATCCTTCTGATGGGCATCTGCGCAGGCGCCGTGGCCACCACCATGGGCCATTCGCTGCTGCTGGGCGCCTTCATCGGCCCGGTGCTGCTGGCCACGGCGGTGGCCTGGGTGGTGGCGGCGGGCCACTCCAGCGACTGGCTGGACTGGGCACTGGCTGGCCTCATCCTGGTCTTCGGCCTGATCCTGCTTGAACTGGTGCGCGACAGCCACCGCAGCTTCATCCGCGCCTTGCTGGCCAGCGCGGACCAGGCCCAGCGCAACCAGCAGCTGCGCGCCGCCATGGACCGGGCCGAACAGGCCATGCAGGCCAAGACGCGCTTCCTGGCCTCGGCCAGCCACGACCTGCGCCAGCCCATGCACACGCTGAGCCTGTACGGCGCGGCGCTGATGCGGCGCCCGCTCGATCCCCTGAGCGCCGAGATCGGCCGCAACCTCAACCTGGCCCTGCAGGTGCTGGCTGCGCAGATGGATGCCTTGCTCGACATCTCCAAGCTCGACGCCCATCAAGTGCCTGTGCACCCCAAGGTCTTCAATCTCGCGCCATGGCTGCTGCGCCTGGTGCGCGAGATGATGCCCGCGGCCCACCTCAAGGGCCTGGTGCTGACGCTGGACTGCCCGCCGAGCTGCCCGGTCGAGACCGACCCCGTGCTGCTGGACCGCGTGCTGCGCAACCTGATCGACAACGCCGTCAAGTACACCGAGCGCGGCCAGGTGCATCTGCAGGTCGTGGCCGATGGCGAGCTTTGGCGACTGGCCCTGCGCGACACCGGCGTGGGCATCGCAGCGGCCGAGCAGGCGCGCGTGTTCGAGGAGTTCTACCAGCCCGGCAATCGCGAGCGCGACCGCAGCCGGGGGCTGGGCCTGGGCCTGTCCATCGTGAGCCGGCTGGTCGACCTGCTGGACATCAGCCTTACGCTGGAATCCGCACCTGGCGTGGGCAGCTGCTTCAGCCTCGGCCTGGCGATGGCCGAAGGCGAGTTCGACACGATCTCTGGTCTGCACACCGCGCCGGCCGGCCTGAGCGGCATGCGTGTCCTGGTGATCGACGACGAGGCTCAGGTGCGCGAGGCCATGCGCGCCCTCCTGCGCGAGCATGGCTGCGAGGTCGTGGGCGCGGGCGACGTGCGCGAGGCGTTGGTGCAGGCGCTGAGCCAACCGCCCGACTTCGTGCTGTGCGACCTACACCTGCTCGGCCGTGCAGACGGCATCGAGGCGCTGCGCGTGTTGCGCGGTGCCCTGCCAGGCCTGCGGGCGGTGCTGATCAGCGCCGATACCTCGGCCGAGGCCCTGCGCCGGGCCGAGGTGGCAGGCCTGCCCCTGCTGCAGAAGCCGGTGCCCGAAGCGGCGCTGCTCGATGCCCTGCGTGCCTTGCAGCGCGTTGAAGTCAGGCGTTAGGGATCAACCTTGCCCGTGCGGCAGGGCCTGGAGCATCTCGTGCACGTCGTGCACCATCACCGCCAGGAAGCCGGCCAGCGCCAGGTAGTAGGTGCCGTACTCCCACTTCACCGCCGCCGGCACGGCGTAATAGGTCTGCGCCTCAGGGCTGTCGCTGCGGTAGCGCAGCGCCTTCATCACCTGCGGCGCCGCGATGATGGCGATCAGGATCAGCATCGGGCTGGGCCGGTAGAGGAAGAGGCCGATCAGCACCGGCACGCCGAGTAGCCAGATGCGCGGCGAGAGCACGGCCGTGATGCGTCCGCCGTCGAAGGGCGAGAGCGGGATCAGGTTGAAGAGGTTGAGGAAGAAGCCGCTGTAGGACACGGCCAGCAGCCAGTCGGCGTCGTAGCTGCGCGCCGCGAAGTAGCACAGCAGCGCGCCCACCGTGCCCAGCAGCGGTCCGCCCAGGCCGACATAGGCCTCGGTCTGTGCGTCATGCGGCATGTCCTTCAGCTCGACCCAGGCGCCGACGAAGGGGATGAAGGTCGGCGCGCCGACGTTCAGGCCCTTGTGCCTAGCGGCGATGTAGTGGCCCATCTCATGGATGAAGAGCAGGGCCACGAAGCCGGCCGCATAACGCCATCCATAGACGAAGGCATAGACCACCAGCGAGATCAGCATGGTGCCGCCGCTGGCCAGCAGCTTGCCGAACTTGAGGCCCGAGAAAAGCAGGAACAGGAGCTTGATCATGCGGCCTATTGTCGAGATTACGGTGCAGACTTGCGCTGGAAGAACTTGCGGATCGCCACGCCCACGCCCGCCACCGCCAGGATGGCCAGCTTGGCGAATTTGGCGATGAAGGCAAAGCCCAGCGCCAGCAGCCCCAGCTTCTTGGCGCCCACGCCCAGCACCAGGGTGGCGAGGCCGTACTCGGCCACATGATCGGTGGAGCTGTTGAAGTCGGCGTATTGCTTGCCCTTGTCGAACTCCAGCGCGGCCAGCAGGTCTTGTGCGGCCTGCTTGTCGGTGGGCAGGTCCTTCAGGTCGGTCACCAGATTGAGGCTGATGTAGCCCTCGCGCCCCAAGGCGAAGGTGTTGTAGTTGACGCCCTGGTTGGCATCGGCCGCATCGCCTTTGTGGCGCGAACTCATCGCCCAGACCAGACGATGCGTGTCGGCCTTGTAGTTGGGCTTCTCGGCCCACCCGATGATCTCCATCGGCGCGACGCCCATCTTCACGCGCTCTTCGTTGGAGGCCTCCGTGCCTTCCTTGTACGACTTCAGCATGTCGTCGGCGTTCCAGTCGCGGGCGTCATCGTCCTTGATGTAGCCGGAGGGCTCGTACTCGACGAGGGCGAACCAATCGTCCTTTTCGCCCTTCGGAAACACCAGGCCCTGCAGCGTCTTGTACGTGCCCGGATTGCCCATCGCGTGCACCATCTGCGTGGCCTGCGGCTGCGGGATGTAGACGCGGTTCGCGGGAAGGTGCAGCACGGCCTGGCCGGCCAGCGCAATGTCCTTGGGGCCGGCGACGGCGGCCTTCATCGCCTCGTCGAAGGCCTTCTGCCGCTCCTCCGGGGTGGAAGGGACTTGTGCCGCGGCGCCCACGGCGATGAGGGTGCCGAAGCTGATCGTCAGCAGGATGCGCATCAGCGTGCGCAGGGAAGAAGAGTGGTTCATGGCAGGTTGCTCGGCAGGAATTCGGTCTTGTCAGGGCTGTGCAGGCAGCGTCGGCACGATCTGTTCGATGGCCTTCTTGGCCACCGACGCGCACAGGCTGTTCATGCCTTGCCAGGCATTGGCCATGTAGTCCCCCGCGACGAAGGATTTGTCCCGGAAGCGGACCACGGTGCGCAGGATGTCCTTGCCGGCGAACACGCCGAACATTGCGCGCATGGCTGGCGGGCGCTGCCGGTATTCGGTGATGCTGAGTTCGGCGGTTTCGGCGTCCGAGATCACGTAGCCCTTGGCCTGCGCCTGCTTGGCGTACTCCTGCTCAATGAGCGGCAAGACCTTGTCGTTGTGCTCGCAGGAGCCGCAGTTCCAGTTCAGGAGCAGCTTGGGCATCTGCCTGGTGGCAAGGCTGTGCGCCGTGGCAGCGGCCGGCGCGCTGTCTTGAGGGACCGCCGCGGTGCTTGCCGCGGGCATTGCCATTTCGGGTGCCGAGGCAGCTGCTTCCGGCTCTTGAGGAGGCGCGTCAGCAAGGGCACCGAAATGAAAAAGAAGGGCGAGCAAGGGCAGGAAAATCGTCGCGGGGCGCAGGATCATGAGCGGGACCGTTCGAAAGGAATGCGCGACTGTCCGCAAGCCTCGCCACTCAGGCAATCCGTAAGCACCCCAGGGCAGCGAGGTGATTATCAACCTCGGCTCCGCGGCCATGCCCGATGCGCCGCGGCGCGTTTCGAGGGAGTCCTCAGGGGGGCGTGCCGAACATGCTGGCCAGCGTCGGCGCCCAGGCCCGCTGAGGCAGGGTGATCAGCAGGTCTTTCATGTATTTGCGCTGCGCGTCGTCCCAATTTGCCACGGCCATGCGCGAGTGGCGGGTGTCGATGGCTTGCACGGTTACGCTGTCCTTGTAGTTCACGCCGTCGGCAAAGCTGTTGCGCAGATCACGTTGAGCGAGCGGTGCACCCGTCCGGCAGTCAAGCAGGGCCAGCGTGGCAATCAGATGAATGTGCGAGACGCGCGAGCCTCCAGGGCGCGCGAACACGCCAGCGCCGCGCATGGCCTGGTTCGAGTTGGTGAAGAAGTCGCCACGCACGCCGGGCACCAGCAGGATCACGGCGTCCAGACCCTGGGCCCGGCAAAGATCGAGCGTGGCGCCTCCCGCAGCCGTCAGCTCGCGCCCGCCGGAGGCGGCAAGCGCCGCCACGAAGGATGCGGCTGCCCCGGGGGCTGGCACGACCTGGAGTCGCGTATACGGCTTGAGTGCCGCGGCCATCTGCTCCTCGTACTGTGCATCGACCTGCCAATCGCTGATGTCGAGCTTGTCGAGTTCATTGCCAAACACGGTGAAGCCCACGTATTGACGCTCGAAACTGCGTGCGGCCGTCGAAACCACGGCAACTTTGTGGATGCGCGCCATCGCGTCGGCATTCAAGGGCACCGGCGGTGTGGCACAGGCGCTCAGCAGGACGGCCGCCAGGCTGCACAGCCTGGCGGCCATCGTTCGAGAGAGCTTCATGGGCGGAAAGCTTGAAGAGAAAGTGCCGCCACTGTCCTCAAACGATCCCACCCGAGCAATTGGTAAGCACCCCAGCCGGCAAGGTGGCCCTCACCCTCAAGCCAGCGCCTTCCACTGCCCCATCAGCCGCTCCCACTTGATGCGCGCCGCCAACAGATGGCGATGCTTCACGTGTCCGTAGCCGCGGATGTCTTCAGGGATGCGGGCAATGTCGCAGGCCAGGGCCATGCGTTCGGCGTTCAGGCCCTTGTTCAGCAGTGCCTCGATGCTCGTGCGGTACTCGCCGATCAGTGCGCGCTCGGTCTTGCGCTCCTCGGTGTAGCCGAAGATGTCCAGCGCCGTGCCGCGCAGGCCCTTCAGCTTGGCCAGCAGGCCGAAGGCCGGGCGAATCCACGCACCCATCTGCTGCTTGACCAGCTCGCCCTTGGCATTCTTCTTGGCCAGCAGCGGCGGCGCGAGGTGGTGCACGAGCTTGTAGTCGCCCTCAAACTGCGCGGCGATCTTGTCGGTGAACTTCTTGTCCGTGTGCAGGCGCGCCACCTCGTACTCGTCCTTGTAGGCCATCAGCTTGAACAGATAGCGGGCCACGGCTTCGGTGAGCTTGGTGCTGTTGAGAGGCGCCTCGGCAGTGCGCACCTTCTCCACAAAGGCCTGGTACTCGAGCGCGTAGGCCGCGTTCTGGTAGCCACTCAGGAAGTCCATGCGCTTGGCGATCATCTCGGCCAGGCCCTCGCGCTTGACGAACTGGATCACCTGCTGAGCCGCGAACAGCGCTTGCACGCTCTTGAGGTCGTGCGCGCAGCGGCGGCCCCATTCGAACGCGGCCTTGTTGTTGTCGATCTGCACGCCGTTGAGTTCGATGGCGCGCATCAGTGCCGCGTAGCTCAGCGGCACGCGGCCCTGCTGCCAGGCATAGCCCAGCATCAGCGGGTTGGTGTAAAGCGAGTCGCCCACCAGCTGCACGGCCACTTCCTCGGCGTCGAAGGCGCCGAGCTTGTCGGCACCGACAGCCTTGGCCAGCGCAGCTTCGCACGCACCGCCGGGGAAGGACCAGTCCGGGTTGTTGACCAGGTCCGCCGTGGGCGAACCGTGCGTGTTCAGCGCCACGTAGGTCTGGCCTTCGCGCATCACTGCGAGCGTGGTCTTGTTGGCCGCCACGATGGCGTCGCAGGCGATCACCAGCTCGGCCTCGGCCGTGCCGACCTTGGTGCAGTGGATGTCGTCCGCGCGGTTGGCGATCTGGATGTGGCTCCAGGTGGCGCCGCCCTTCTGTGCCAGGCCCGCGGCGTCCTGCGTGATGACGCCCTTGCCTTCAAGGTGGGCCGCCATGCCCAGCAGCTGGCCGATGGTGATCACGCCCGTGCCGCCCACGCCGGCCACCACGATGCCCCAGGCCGTTTCCGGGTTGGGCAGTAGCGGCTGCGGCAGTGGCGGCAGGCTGGCGTCGAAGGCGCCCACACGCTGGTCTTTCTTGGCCTTCTTCAGCGCGCCGCCTTCCACCGTGACGAAGCTCGGGCAGAAGCCCTTCACGCAGGAGTAATCCTTGTTGCAGGTGTTCTGGTTGATCTGGCGCTTGCGGCCGAAGTCGGTTTCCAGCGGCTCGACGGACAGGCAGTTGCTCTGCACTGAGCAGTCGCCGCAGCCCTCGCACACCAGCTCGTTGATGACCACGCGCTTGGCCGGATCGACCATCTTGCCGCGTTTGCGGCGGCGGCGCTTCTCGGTGGCGCAGGTCTGGTCGTAGATGATGACGCTGGTGCCCTTGATCTCGCGAAACTCGCGCTGGATGGTGTCCAGCTCATCGCGGTGGTGCACCGTCACGCCGGGCGCCAGCGCGCGGCCCATGTACTTGGCCGGCTCGTCGGTCACGATCACGAGCTTAGTTACGCCTTCGCTGATCACGCTGTTCATGATCTGCGTGACGCTGTGGCCCTCGGGCCGCTCGCCCACCGTCTGTCCGCCGGTCATCGCCACGGCGTCGTTGTAAAGGATCTTGTAGGTGATGTTCACGCCCGCGGCGATGCTCTGGCGGATCGCCAGGCTGCCCGAGTGGAAGTAGGTGCCATCGCCGAGGTTGGAGAAGATGTGCTTCTCGTTCGTGAACGGCGCCTGGCCGACCCAGGGCACGCCCTCGCCGCCCATCTGCGTGAAGGTGGCCGTGTTGCGGCCGGGCATCCAGGTGACCATGTAGTGGCAGCCGATGCCGCCCACCGCACGCGAGCCCTCGGGCACGCGGGTGCTGGTGTTGTGCGGGCAGCCCGAGCAGAACCACGGCGTGCGATCAGCCCCGCCCGCGGTCTTCTCTTCCATCTTCAGCGAGTTTTCCTTCGCATCGATGATGGCCACGCGGGCGTCCAGGCGGGCCTGCACGTCGGCATCCACGCCGAGCTTCTTCAGGCGCTTGGCGATGGCGCGCGCGATGATAGCCGGCGTCAGGTCAGCCTGCGGGCGCAGCAGCCAGTTGCTGCTCGGATTGGGCAGGCTCCACTCGCCGCCGGTGCGGTCGCCCTCGATCTCGTCGAACTTGCCCAGCACGTTCGGGCGCACATCGGGCCGCCAGCCGTACAGCTCTTCCTTGAGCTGGTACTCGATCATCTGGCGCTTTTCCTCGACGACCAGGATCTCCTGCAGCCCGGTGGCGAAATCGCGCGTGATGGTGGCTTCCAGCGGCCACACCACGTTGACCTTGTGCAGGCGGATGCCCAGGCGGCGGCAGGTGTTGTCATCCAGGCCGAGGTCATGCAGGGCCTGGCGCGTGTCGTTGTAGGCCTTGCCGCTGGCGATGATGCCGAAGCGGTCCTTGTCAGTGGAAATAACGTTGTAGTTGAGCTTGTTGGCGCGGATGTACGCGAGTGCCGCGTACCACTTGTAATCCATCAAGCGCTTTTCCTGGTCCAGCGGCGGGTCGGGCCAGCGGATGTGCAGGCCGCCCTCGGGCATCACGAAGTCTTCGGGCAGGATGATGTTGACGCGGTCCGGGTCCACGCTGATCGAGGCCGAGCTCTCGACGATCTCCTGGATGGTCTTGAGCCCCGACCACAGGCCCGAGAAGCGGCTCATCGCAAACGCATGCAGGCCCATGTCGAGAATGTCCTGCACGCTGCTCGGGAAGAACACGGGGAAGCCGACGGCCTTGAAGACGTGGTCGCTCTGGTGCGCGGCCGTGCTGCTCTTGGCGATGTGGTCGTCACCGGCAATCGCGATCACGCCGCCATGCTTGCTGGTGCCGGCCATGTTGGCGTGCTTGAACACGTCGATGCAGCGGTCCACGCCCGGGCCCTTGCCGTACCAGATGCCAAACACGCCGTCGAACTTGTTCTTCTCGGGGAAGAGATCGAGCTGCTGCGAACCCCACACAGCGGTGGCGCCGAGCTCTTCGTTCACGCCCGGCTGGAAGACGATGTTCTGCTTCTGCAGATGCTTCTTGGCCGATTGCAGCATCTGGTCGTAGCCGCCCAGCGGCGAGCCGCGGTAGCCGCTGATGAAGCCGGCCGTGTTGAGCCCTGCCGCCGCATCGCGCACGCGCTGCAGCATCGGCAGGCGCACCAGGGCCTGCACGCCGCTCATGAAGGCGCGCCCGCTGTCGAGCGCGTACTTGTCGTCCAGCGTCACCGTTTCAAGGGCGCGCAGGATGTGCTGGGGCAGGGGGGCGTTCATGGGCAGGACTCCGGTCGCGGATGGGGCTGATCGCTTGTGGCGAAAGGTCGAAATTCGAGGCCCTGCGCTTGTGGCGCGGACGGGCCTGTGTCCAGTATCGGACGCCAGGAAAGTGTAGGCAATTCAGGCAGAGGGGTGTTTTCTAATTTCTCCTTAAAAACGGATGGTTGCGCAATAATCTTTCCTTAAATAGAAAGGAAATTACGTTTGGTATCCAAAATAACGGATTCAGGGAAAACGATGGGTAAGCCTGAGCCGGCCGCTGAAGGCGAGGGCGGCCTGGACCGCTATCACATCGCCATCCTGGCCGAATTGCAGCGCGAGGCGCGCCTGTCCAATGCCGAACTGGCCGCGCGCATCGGCCTTTCCGCCGCGCCCACCTGGCGGCGCGTGCGCTGGCTGGAGGAGCAGGGCTACATCACCGGCTATCGCGCCGAGCTGGACCGCCGCAAGGTCGGCCTCGGCGTGCTGGCCTTTGTGCGCGTGGACACCGAGCGCAGCGCCGGCTCGGCCACGCGCCAGCTTGAAGAAGCGATCCGCGCGCTGCCCGAAGTCATCGCCTGCCACTACATCTCGGGCGCCGGCACCTTCGAGCTGCAGGTGATGGCGACGGATCTCGACGCCTTCTCGCGCTTCTCCATCGACACCTTGCTGAACCTGCCCAATGTGAAAGACATCCACACCAGCTTCTCGCTGGGCGAAGTCAAAGCCAGCGCGGCCCTGCCTTTGGGACATCTTCACGCCGCGGGCGCGCCCTGAGACTGTTACAACACTGTTACCCTTGCGCCCCATGATTTCTCCACCCGTTGTTGACAACAGTCCTGCGGCTCGCAACTGGCGCCAGAACCTGGAGGTCTGGCTGTTCACCGACGACCGCATCCAGAGCCTGCGCCTGCGCCAGACCGGCCTGGCCCAGCTGCTGATGACGCTGTGCGTGCTGCTGATGCAGTACGCGGTCTGGTTGGGCGACGCACCGGCCGACATGGTCCGCATCTGGAACGTGTTCTCCCTGAGCGGCCTGGTCCTGGCCTACGTGCTGATCCGCAGCGGCTGGTCCATGCGCCTGGCCGATCCGTCGATGACGATCCCGCAGATGCTGTTTGCGCTCGCCGTGGGCGCCAGCGGCTACATGCTGCTGGGCCCGATGCGCGGCGCGGTCTTCCCCGTGACGGTGCTGATCATGATGTTCGGCATGTTCTCCTTGAGCGTGCGGGCGGCCCTGTGGGTGGCGCTGTATGCGCTGGTCCTGTTTGGCGCCGGCATGCTGGCGATGGCGAAGCTGCGTCCCCAGGCCTACCCGCCTGCGGTGGAACTGGGGCATTTCCTCGTGCTATGCGTGGCCCTGCCCGGCGTCTCGGTGCTGGCCGGCCGCATCAGCCGCATCCGCAGGCGCCAGCAGGAGCAGAAGCTCGACCTGACCCGCGCGCTGGAGCAGATCCGCGCCATGGCCACGCGCGACGAGCTGACCGGCCTGCTGAATCGCCGCCACATGCAGACCATCTTGGAGCAGGAGGCCGCGCGCTGCCTGCGCGGCGGCCATGGCTACTGCCTCGCCCTGATCGACCTGGATCACTTCAAGCTCATTAACGACGGCCATGGCCATGCCGCCGGCGACACCGTGCTGCGCCAGTTCGCGCAGACCGCACTGGCCGTGATCCGCGGCGCCGACGTGCTGGCGCGCTGGGGCGGCGAGGAGTTCGTGCTGATGCTGGCCGAGACCCGCATGCCCGCCGCGCTGGCCGGCGTGGAGCGGCTGCGCGAGGCCATCGGCCACTTGGAGCTGGAGCACGAGGGCCAGTTGCTCAAGATCAGCTTCTCCGCCGGCCTGACCGAATCGCGCCCGCGCGAAACCCTGGGTCAGACCCTGGAGCGCGCCGACAAGCTGCTGTATCGCGCCAAGGCCGAGGGCCGCAACCGCGTCGTGATTGAATACTAGCCGTGGAACTCCAGCAAACCCTCGCCAACATTGCCGAACCGCAGCTGCGCGCGGTGCTGGCCAAGCTACTCGAACATTACCTGACGCCTGCCTTCGGCGTGCAGCCCAAGGCAGAAACCGAACTTGCCATGCTGGAGGCGCTGCAGCAGCTGGGCCTGATCGCGGCCGAACCCGGCATCTACGAGCTGGTCACGCAACTGCGCGTGACGCGCCCCAAGGCGCGCAAGCTGATCTACGAACGCGCCCTGCGCCGCAGCGATGCGGGCGCGCTCGACAAGCAGCTCAAGGCCCTGCTGCGCGCGCCGGTGATCCTCAAGAACGGCGAGCTGTTTGCGCTGGAAGTCGAGAACCCGCTGCTGGCCGACCACCTGAAGGAGCGGCTGCAGCAGCTCGGCCATGGCAGCGATGGCAGCTTCTCCGCCTGCCTCGTCACGCTCAAGGCCGAGGCGCTGGCGGCGCTCGTTGCAGCCAGCCTTTCGCCCGACGACCAGGAGAGGCTGCGCAAGGCCCTCGTCAAGGCCGGCGCGCCCGACACCTCCTTGCGCGGCCTGCTCACCGGCGTGCTCAAGAAGCTCGGCGGCAAGCTCGCATCGAAGGCCGGCGAGGCGCTGGCCGAGCAGGCATCGGACTATCTCGGCCCCGTGCTCGACGCGGCCGTGAAGCCCGCCGTCGAGAAGCTCAGCGCACTACTGCGCTAGACCACGCGCACCTGCAGATCAGGCAGGCCCGCCAGCTTCGCCAGCATCAGATCGCCCCGCACCACCGGCCCCACGTTCTCCGGCGTGCCGCTGTAGATGATGTCGCCCGGCTGCAGCTCGAACGCCTTGCTGAGATGGCTGATCTGCTCGGCCACGCTCCAGATCATGTCGGACAGATCGGCCCGCTGGCGCACGGCGCCGTTGACGGTCAGCGATATCTCGCCCTTGGTGAAATGGCCCTTGTCGGCCACGCGGTGGATAGGGCCGATGGGCGCCGAGTGATCAAAACTCTTGCCGATCTCCCAGGGCTTCTTCTGGTCGCCCATGCCGCGCTGCAGGTCGCGCCGCGTCATGTCCAGGCCGAGCGCGTAGCCCCAGACCAGGTCGAGCGCCTGGTCCACCGGCACATCGCGCCCGCCCTTGCCCAGTGCGGCCACCAGTTCCACCTCATGGTGGTAGTTCTGCGTCAGCGTTGGGTAGGGATGCGGCGTCTCTTTGCCCGGCGCGATGAACTGCACGGCGTCGCTGGGCTTCTGGAAGAAGAAGGGCGGCTCGCGCGTCGGGTCCGAGCCCATCTCGCGCGCATGGGCCGCGTAGTTGCGGCCGATGCAGTAGATGCGGCGCACCGGAAAGACTTCGTCGGAACCTGCGACGGGCACGCTGGCCTGAGCGACCTGGAATGGCGAGCGCGGGGCGCTGGCCGCACCCACGCTGGCGCACCCGGCCATCAGTGCGCCGCCCAGGGCGGCGGTGGTGGATACAAATGCATCGCGGCGATTCATGGCCTTGTCTCCTCTTGTTGTCGTTCCACAATGGGCGCCCATGCTGCCACGCCTTTCATTGCCCGTGTTGCTGTCGGTGTTGTTGTTCCTCGTCGCGCAGGCCTTGCCCGCGCATGCCGACGTGCGCGACGAGGAAATCGCCTCCTGCCGCCCCCAAGAGATCGTCACCTGGAAGGATGGCCGCGACCGTCCCGCCCTCACGCCGCTGGTGATGGCCTACGAACATGCGGGCGCGCCGGCTTGGTTCACGCGCAACGACGTCTACGCTGCGCTGGAAGCCGCGCTCAAGGGCTGGAGCGGCTGCGGCCTGCCTACGCAGCTGATGCCGCTGGGCCAGATGGCCCCGGCCGGCGCCATCCGCATCCGCTGGAGCGATGCCGGCGCACGCGGCAACTTCGGCCTGGCCAATCAGGCGGACCGCACGCTCTCGTTGGGCCCGGCGGCCTTCAAGCTGCTACACGAGCGCAACCCGGGCTACCCGGCCCTCGAGATCCTGCAGATGACGCTCGCGCACGAGCTGGGCCATTTCCACGGCCTGATGGCGCATTCCAAAAGATGCGTCGATGTGATGAGTTACTACAACGATGGCCATGGCGGTACATGCGAGCTGCGCGATCCCGCAGCCTTCAAGTCGCGCATCGAATACCGCTCCACCTTGCCCACGGCCTGCGACATCGCCCGCTGCCGCGCCGTCAACGGCCGCTGAATGAAAAACGGGCTCCTCGCGGAGCCCGTCTCAAGTCCCTGAGCGCGTGTGCTGGCTTACCTCAGGTGTTCGCAGCGCCCCATCTGCGCGCCGCGCTTGACCTGATCCACGAACCCGTCGGGGAAGTCGGTTTCCACCGAGGTGCCGTGCCTGCAGACGAAGGCCTTCTTCATGTCCACATACCAGGTCATCGGATAGCCCGGGATGCCACCCACCATCTCGCTGCCCTTGGCATTGATCGATGCCGGGCCGTCCATGCCGTAGCGGTAGGCTTCGGCCACGCCCTGGGTGCGGAAGAAGTCCTTCAGCTTGATCCAGCCGATGTCCTCGATCCAGAGATAGCCCACCAGGCCGCTGTACCAGGTGCCGGCCTGGGCGATCATCAGCTTGCCGTCATCGCTGATGTCGCTGGCGATGATCGGGATGGGGCCGAACTGCGCCTGGATGGCCGCCGCGCCGTCGGTCTCGCAGCTCACGTCCAGGCCGAGCAGCGGCATGTCCACGCACCACTTCAGCTGCGGCAGCCGGGTGAAGGCGTTCTTGCCCGTACCCTTGTTGGCGTTCCAGAAGACCAGGCCGTCGCTCTCGGTGCTCAGCGCCACGCGGCTGGCGTCGGGCGTCATCGCATAGCCGCCGTCGGTCGCGCCGATGGCCTTGTACAGGTCGATCGGCTTGCCCTGGTCGATCCAGGCATAGGCCTTCATGAAGTTGCTGTTGCCCACCACCACGCGGCCGTCGGCGGAGACCGCCTGCGCCCGGTGCCAGGGCTCGGTCGTCGTGTCAATGCCAGCCATGCTTAGCATCTTCGGCCCGCCCTTTTCGGTCCAGATGAAGGGCACGATCTCGCCGCCGATGGCGGTGCCGTCGTCGTTGTAGCCACCCTCGCAGCTGCCATCACCGTTCTTGTCGATGTAGGCCGTGCCCACGGCGGTCTTGCCCGTGGCGTCAAGTGCCCAGCCGTAGCTGCTGGAATAGCCCACCTGGCTGCTGCCGCCGCAGGTGTCGCCGTTGAGGTTGCCCAGGTCGATCAGGCGGCCCGTCAGCGTGTCCCAGATCGTGGCCGAGTTGGTCTTGATCGGCGAGCCGTCCCAGTCCGTGCCGATCACGCGGCCGTCCAGGTCGGCCTGCACGATCATCTTGCGGCCGTCGCGGGTGATGCTGGTGTTCACGCCCAGCACGCCCTCGGGCGACCAGGTCACGCCAGTCTTGGAATCCCAGACGAAAGGCACCGAGTCGATGGTGCCCGCGGCCCGCTCGCCGTTCTTTGACATGCTGCCCAGATAGCCGTTGGTCACCGGCGTGTACTGCACGCCATCCTTGTAGCCGTTGAAGTAGAAGTTGGCCGTCTTGGTGACGCCGGCTTCGGCGGTGATGGCGCTGGCCATGCAGGCCGTGTCCTTATCGGGCCTGGACTGTTCATTGGTGTTCCAGTACTCGGCCTCGGACACCAGGGGCGTCGGCGTGGTCGGGAAGCCGCCGTCGACGATCTCCTCCGTGTAGAGCAGGTACTTCTGGCCCGGCGTCAGGTTGTTGATGCGAAAGCGCCCGTCCGGCCCGACCTGGCCCTGCGTTTTGTCGCCGCTCTGCGCCGAGATCGCGTCGCCCAGCGGATTGGCGACGTTGCGCGCGACGATGTTGATGCCGGCATAGGGCGTGCGGCCATCCTTCAGGTAGAGCACGCCGGCAACGGAGCCGCGCGTCTTCGAGTAGGCCGCGGTCGGGTACAGGTCCGAGATCGCAGCCACGTCGTCGGGCCTGTCTACGGTGCTCATCTCCAGGCCGGCGTTCTTGCCGTCTGCGCGGATGTTGTCCGGGTCGATGAAGGGGTACATCGTCTCGATGTACTTCGGGTCGATCTTCGTCGCGCTTGGGTCCGCGCTGTTCCACGAGTACAGCTTGGGCACGCAGCCGGGCACGCCCGGCGTCAGCTCGAAGGCGCCCGGCTCGCTGAAGTAGGCGATGGCGCCGTTGACCTGCGAGTGCGACATGTTGATCGCATGGCCGAACTCGTGCGTGAACACGCCGGCGATGCGCTTACCGTCGATGTCGGGTGGCGGAATCCAGGGCGTGTCGGGAGAGGTGTCCTCGTGCGACACGACCCAGCCGTTCATCACGGCCGTGGCCTTCACGATGGTCTCGGGATAGCCGTCGCCATCGCGGTCCTCGGCGATCTCGGCGAAGGCGATGCCCAGCACCTGGTCCTTGGGAACGCCGAAATACTCCTCGATCACCTGGCCGTTCTGGTCGTAGATCACGTAGATGCCGGTATCGAGGGGCTGGCCGTAGACGAGCTTGGCGGTCTCCCCGTCCATCACGTCCACGCCGATGGCGGGCACCTCGCTGAACTTCTTGAACTTCTTCGGATCGATGACGGCCTTCCAGGTCGAGGTGGGCACATTGCTCCACTGGCTCAGCGCGAAGGCGGTGATCTTGTCCGCCTGTGCATTGGTGAGGAAGACCGAGCCGTCGTCCTTGTACACATAGGGGCCGATGTCGGTATAGACCTGGATCGGGCCCTTGCTGGTGTCCCAGTGCAAGGGCTGCGGGCTGCGATTGCTGCCTGTCAGCAGCAGGGGGCCGGCGGCCTGGGCGGTTGAAACGGCGGCGAGCGCCAGCGCGGTCAGCAGGGTTTTGAGGTTAGAGCTCATCAGCGCATCACTCCCTTTTCGATCCATTGCTCCTTGACGGCGCGGCGGACGAGGTTGGTCAGCACGCCGCCTTCCACTGCACCGCTGCTCTTGCCCAGCATCTCGGCCTCCGTCGGGCTCAGCACGCCCGGGTCCACCGTCATGCCGTGGAACAGGCCCTTGTTGTCAAAGGAATTGGCCATCAGCGTGCCGCTGCCGGTCAGCTTGCCCTGGCCCAGGCCGACTGGGCTGGTGAGGCCCGTGTGGCTGGAGGGTTTGTTCATGAAGGCCGTGACCTTCTCGCCCACCGTCCAGGTCGGCATGCCTTCGATCCTGCTGGCCAGCAGGTAGCGGCCATCGCTCATCTTGCGGTTCTTCAGGAGGCCGTACTGGCGGATCTTGTAGCTGCTGTCGATGGCCAGGTCGCGCTTGATGCTGCCCTTGACCTTGAGCGTAATCTCGGTGAAGGGCACGCCGCGGTCGATGCCGTCCGTCACCTTGGCCACATCGCCGCTGACGATGATGTCCGAGGCCTGGATCATCTGCTTGAGGTTCTGCGGCACCAGCTGGGAGGCCTGGGCCAGCGGCGCGATGAGTGCGCCCAGGCCGAGCAAAAAGGGAATGATTCTTCGCTTCATGATCCTTGCTCTCGCGTGTGGAGGTGAGGATCACGAAGTTATCGACGGGCCCCGCGGCCCACTATCACCCGCGGCGGGGGGGCCGCAAATGCGGGGATGAGAAACCCCTAACGGGTTATCCCGAGGGAGCCTGCATTCGGGCCGATCGCTGTGGGCTCCAGCAGTCGTCGCAGGTCCGCGATTTATCGTCTCGGCCACTTGCGGGCGTTCGTTGGCGGCGGATTTCGAGTCGGCCAGGGTCGCATAGAGACGCGGTCGAACTGACTTAGTTCGGCCAAGGGCGGGTATTCGCGAGAGGTAGCTTGGGGCGCTGATGAACCGGCCTGCGCCGGCTGTGGCATCTATCCTGCAAATGTTGCAGCGAATTCCGCCTTCAGACGCTCGGCGAGAACGGCGACCGGCGGCACGTCTTCAATGAAGCCGACACCTTGTCCGGCAGACCAGATGTCGCGCCAAGCGATCATTTCTTCCTCGTTTTCAACGGTCACCTCAGGAACCACTGCGCCGTCTCCCCAGTCCAAGCGCGCTTTGATCAGGCTCTCTCGCAGGAAACTGGCACCGATGCCCGTGACTTTGTTGGTGTAGACCACGTCGGTGGATTGGGCGTCGAGAATCATCTGCTTGAATCGCGAGTTGGCGTTCGCCTCTTCCGTCGCAATGAAGCGGGTCCCCATGTAGGCGAAGTCGGCGCCCAGTAGTTGGGCTGCCCGTATGTGACGGCCATGCCCCAGGGCGCCGCCCAGGACAATGGTGCCCTCGAATTGAGCGCGCAACTGACTCACGAAGGTGAATGGATTGAGCGTGCCGGCGTTACCGCCGCCGCCGGCGCATATCGGAATGATTCCGTCCACTCCTGCTTCGACAGCTTTCATCGCGTGCTTCATGTGTATGGCATCGTGGAACACGACGCCGCCATAACTGTGCACCGCTGCGATGACCTCGGGTTGATGGCCTGCAGCCGTGATGACGAGGGGGACCTTGTGGCGAACCACGATGTCCAGGTCCTGTTCCAGCCTCTTGTTCGACTTGTGAACTGGCAGCATGACGCCGAACCGTGCGGCATTCGTTCCCGTCAGCGCAGCTTCAATCTCATAAAGCCACTCGTCTAGTTGGCTGGAAGGCCGGGCATTGAGCGCAGGAAGCGTACCGATGATGCCCTGTTTGCAGGTTTCTATGACCAGCCGAGTGCCCGAGACAAGAAACATAGGCGCGGCGATCACCGGCAGTTGCAGATTTTCCTGAAGAACGGCGGGGATGGGCATGGTCGAGACTTCCAACAAAGGGCGTACGCGGGCGACCTTTCGCCCGCCGGAACCCATGTTTGTTCAACGGAGATCTCAGCGCCCGTCATTGGCGCGCGTTCGACAGTCTTTTGCGATTCCGTGAGGGCGGACCAGTGTCAGCTTCTCGGCGTCCATTCCATCTCGGTCGTGAGCAGCCCAACCCTAACCCCAACGGCAACGTGCCGCGTCATTGCTTTGGCCGCAACCGCCACCGTCAACTGCTGAAGCTGATCACGCCCAGCGACCGAGCCCTCGTCACCGCATGCTTGCGCGAACCCGCTTCGAGCTTGCTGAAGATCTTCTTCAAGTGCCACTTGACGGTCTCGTCGCCCATTTCGAGCACGGTGGCGATTTCCTTGTTTGAGTAGTTGCGGGCCAGCAGCTGCAGGATCTCGCCCTCCTTGGGTGTGAGCAGCTTGGCCGAGGCCTGCGTGCCGAGTTCGCCCACGCTGCGCGCAGGAGGCGCGCTGCCGCGGCTCTCGTCGCGCAGCAGCAGGGCCAGAGGATGGCTCAGCTTCTGCGCGGTCTCCTGGTCCTTCTGCGCCAGGGCCTTGCGTGCGTGTTCGTAGGCCCGGCCGGTGTCGCCTGCGGCGGCCCAGGCGTCGGCCAGCAGCACCAGCAGCGAGGCCGGTGCCTTCCAGTGGGCGATCCGCAGGCCTTCGCTCAAGGTGGCTTCGGCGTAGTGCAGGGCGGCAGTGGGCAGCGTCATGCCGGGCGGCGCGGGCAGGTCGGCATGGCGCAAGTGGATCTCGGCCAGGGCCAGGCAGACGCCCACCACCAGGGCCGACAGGCCATGCTGCTCGATCAGCGCCTGTGCTTCGTCCAGCGCGGCCAGGGCCGCCTTCGGCTGGCCGGCGGCGGAGTGGGCGCGCGCCATGCCGAGCAGGTTCATCGCCAGGTTGTCGGTCGATTGCGCCTCGCGGTACATGCGGATCGCTTCGCTCATAGGCCCGACCGCCTCGATGCCGCGGCCCAGGCTCAGCAGCGTCAGGGCCAGGGCGCTGCAGGCGTTGGCGCGGTTGATGCCGGCCGGCGCGGCGGCCAAGGTATCCAGCGCGGCGCTGAGCACGCTGCGGCTTTCCTCGAACAGCCCGAGCTCCTGCAGAAAGGCGCCCAGCCGCGTCTGGCTGGAACCGATCAGCGCTGGCCAGCCGGTCTGCCGGGCCACCGCGGCGGCCGCTTCGTAGCAGGCGGCCGCGCGGTCAAAGTCGCCCAGGCCTTGCAGTGCCGAGCCGGCGTTCATGGTGCAGACCACCGCATGCCGAACCATGCCCATCTGCTGCGCCAGATCGGCGGCGCGAAGGAACAGCTCGGCCGCCCGCGCCGGGTGCCGGCGCGACAGCGTCAGCCCGCGCGCCGCATCGCGCAGCGCCTCGCAAGCCGCGTCGGCTTCGGGCGAGCTGGCCGTGGCCTCCGTGGTTCCGGCCGATTCGGGCGTGCCAAAGGCGTTCTCGTAGGCGACCCAGGCCTGCGCGATATCGCGCCGCTGCGCGTCCTTGCCGAGCGTAAGAAAAAATGCCGCGCCGCGCGCATAGGCCTCCAGCTCGCGCTCGCGCTGGCCTCGCGCCTTGGCCACCGCAGCCTCGGTCAGCAGGGCATCGCCCTCGGTCAGTGCATCCACGCCGGCGTCGGTCAGCAGCCGGCGGGCTTCGGCCAGCAGGCCTTCGGCCTCGTCGAGCTGGCAGCGCAAGGCCAGGATCTCGCTGCGCGTGAGCGCGTTGCGCGCGCGCAGGCCGGGCAGCTGCACCAGCAGCGGCTGCGCTTCGGTGCTCAGGGCCAGCGCCCGCGGGCTGTCGCGCTGGCGCAGCTGCCAGGCCAGCGCCACCAGCGCCGTGGCGCGGGCCTCGCCCTGGGCCGAGTCCAGCGCGGCTTCCAGCTCCGCGAGCTCCGCACTCGACGCGTAAAGTTTCATGTCGAAAATTGTAGGAGCGTAGTGGCGCGCTGGGCCCCAGGGCATGCCCCATACCGTTCGACTTCAGCTGACTCGCGAAGAGCTCAGCCCGGGCGCTTCATGCGGAACTTCGGCCCCAGCTCGAAGTAGTCGCCCGCACCGCCGCCGCGCAGCACGGGGTGCGCTGCCGCGGTGTCGAAGACGCCCTCGACCAGCAGATGCCTGGCGATGTGGATGCCGATCACCTCGCCGATGGTGAGCCAGGCCTCGGCCGGCGTGCCGTCGGCCGCCTGCAGGCGTAACTGCTGGCTCAAGCGGCATTCAAAAGCCACCGGCGATGCAGCCACGCGCGGCACGTTCACCAGGCGCGAGGGCGCGGTCTGCAACTGCGCCAGGGCGAACTCGTCCACGCCGTGCGGCACCGGCGCGCTGCTCAGGTTCATGGCCTCGGCCAGCTCGCGGGTGACGAGGTTCCAGACAAACTCGCCGGTCTCGGCGATGTTGCGCGCGGTGTCCTTCCAGCCCGTGCTGGAGAAGCCGATCAGCGGTGGCGTATAGGCCAGCGCGTTGAAGAAACTGTAGGGCGCGAGGTTGAGCGCGCCGCTCTTGCTGCGGCTTGAGATCCAGCCGATCGGGCGCGGCCCGACGATGGAATTGAAGGGATCGTGCGCCAGGCCGTGGCCCAGTCGCGGCTCGTAGAAATGCTCGCTCACGGCCGGCCCAGGGAATGCTTCCAGCGCAGCAGGCCCGCGGCATAGGCCGTGTAATAGCCGGCCAGCATGCCGAAGATCGCCAGCGTGATCGGGCTGCTGCTGAAGTCGTTCGGATTGCCGCCTTGTTCGAGCGCGAAGATCTGGAATAGGCGATAGGCCACGCGGCCGATGAAGAGCAGCGAGAGCGCCAGCCCCAGGTGCGCGTTGGGCGTGTAGAACAGTCCCTGCGGCGTGGCCTCGAAGCGGGTCATCCTGTGGCCGTAGATGCCCAGGCCGATGCCCAGCACGAGGCCCGCGGCCAGCGCGCCCAGGGTGGCGGGATGGCTCATCGAGACCAGGCCCAGCGCGCACAGCAGCAGCGGAAACAGGACCAGGGTGAACCACGGCCGCACCGGCGACAGGCGCTGGCGGCCGACCAGGCGGCGCACGCGCATGTACAGGCGCCAGCCGATCAGCGCAGCGATGGCGGCATAGAAGATCAGCGAATGCGGGGTGCTTGTGGCGTTCATCGGGGCATCCAGGCCATGGCGGAAATCAGGGCGTGATCGTATCCTCGCCCGTATGCGCTGCCTTGCCCTGCTCCTCCTGCTGCCCTTCGCGGTGCAGGCCCAGATGCTGACCATCGAATGGCGCTGGGTCGATTCCACGCTCAGCGGCGCGGCGCTGGCCGGTGTGCGCGACGGTTCAACGGTCTGGGGCACGGCGGGGTCGGTGTCGCCTAAGAATGGGAATGGTGGTGGAACGACCTACTCGACCCGCGAGCCCGAAGACTCGGTGAGCCCGGTCGAGCGCCTGAGCGTGCTCAACGGCCACGAGGCCAGCGTGCGCCTGACGCGCCAGCAGCCGCTGCAGCTGCTGGACTTTCGCGTCGATGCGCAGACCCGCAAGGCCCGCGCGGCCACGCAGACCCAACTGGTGGAGCGCAGCAGCGGCTTCAGCGTCAAGCCGGAGTGGAAGGGCGGCAGCGCGCCGGTGCAGCTGACCATCAAGGTGCTGACCCCACAGCAAGACGGACAGGCGGAGCTGAGCACCACGGCCCTGGTGCCGATGGACAGCTGGCACGCCGTGGCGCGCAGCGGTGGCACGGCCAAGGCGCTGCCCAAGGGCACCTACGGCACCTCCGAGGCCGAAAGCGTCACGTCGCGCGAGCTGCAGATCAGGGTGACTGCGGAGCCCTGAGTTCTGGTTACCGCTGAATTACGGTGTTAGCCTGCGGCGCACTTCCTGAGACCTGCCATGCGCCGATTCCTGCTCCTGCTTGCCCTCGTCACCGCCCAGGCGCTGGCCGCGCCGCCCAAGCTCTTCACCGGCCAGCCGCGCGCCTTCGAGCCGGCGCCCAAGCCACTGGTCGTCGGCGCCTACGTGCCCAGCTGGGAGTCGGTGTCCGTGGTGGACCAGATCAAGGACGGCAGCCTCACCCACATCCTGTATGCCTTCGGCCGCATCTGCGGGCCGGGGCAGCGCCCGATGGACGAGGCCCTGTGCGCCGGCAAGCCCGAGTTCACGCTGGCTTCGAGCGAGAAAGAGGCCGAATTCGACGCCGCTTTCGTGCGGCTGAAGGCGCGCATGCCCGCACTCAAGGTGGTGGTCTCGGCGGGCGGCTGGGCTGGCTCGGACGCATTCTTCCATATCGCCAATGACCCGGCCCGCCGCGCCGTCTTCGCCGCCTCGGTGGTCGAGTTCCTGCGCACGCATCCGGGCTTCGACGGCGTGGACATCGACTGGGAGCACCCCGGCGACAACGGCGCCGCCAACGGCGTGCAGCTCGGCAGTGCCGCTGATGGGCAGGGTTATGCCGATCTGATGGGCGACCTGCGCGTGGCCGTCGATGGACTGGGCAGGGAGACGGGCCGCCGCTATCTGGTCACGACGGCCGTCAACACCGCCGCCAAGATCATCCAGCGCATCAACTTCCGCCAGGCCGCGCGCTCGCTCGATCTGGTCTTCATGATGACTTACGACTTCTATGGCGGCTGGTCGAACGCGTCCGGTGCGCACAGCGCTCTCGCTTCGAGCACGCCGGAGGCCGAGGACAGCTTGATGGCCGGCGTTCACACCCTGGTGGTGGCCGGCGTGCCCGCGGCCAAGCTGGTGGCGGGCATGGCCATGTATGGCCGCGGCTTTGCCGGCGTGAAGGACCCGAGGAGTGGCAGCGCCAAGAGCGGCGACTTCCCGGCGGCGGGCATCGCCGGCGAGGCCGGCACCGCCACTTACAAATTCATTGCCGAGCAATGGCTGGGCCCCGAGGGCAAGGGCCGCGCCGGCTTTGTGGCGCGCTTCGACCCGGTCACCCAGGCCTGGTCGCTGTGGAACGCCAAGACCGGCGACTTCATGGGTTATGACGACCCGCGCTCGGTCCTGCTCAAGGCCCAGTACGCCCGCCGCGCCGGCCTGGCCGGGGTGTTCGCCTGGGAACTGAGCCAGGACAACGGCGATGTGCTCAACGCGATGAACCTCGGCGTGGGGAATATGCCGCGTTGACGAAGGGTGGCTGCAAGCAAGTGTTGACGCCAACGCAACAAGGGCGCGTTAATCTTGCGAAACCCATCTCGACTCTGACGGAATCACTGTGCGCATCCTGCTTGCTGAAGACGACGCCGCCCTGGCGGAATCCACCACCCGCGCCCTGCGCTCGCAAGGCTGGGTCGTGGACTGCACGGCGCGCGGCGAGCCGGTGCCGCTGTCGCTGCGCGAAGACCGCTACGACCTGCTGATCCTCGACATCGGCCTGGCCGGCATCGACGGCTTCGAGACCCTGCGCCGCGTGCGTGGCCAGGGCAGCGCCATTCCCGTGCTGGTGCTGACCGCGCGAGACGGCGTGGAAGACCGCGTGCGCGGCCTTGAGATCGGCGCCGACGACTACCTCGTCAAGCCCTTCGCCCTGTCCGAACTGATCGCCCGCGCCCGTGCCCTGGTGCGCCGCAGCCAGGCCCGCTTCTCCAACGAACTCAAGATGGCCGGCCTGCGCATGGACCTCGATGCGCGCCGCGCCTGGCTGTACGAGGAAGCGCTGGCACTCTCGGCGCGCGAGTGGGAGGTGCTGTCCTTCATGATGGCGCGCATCGGCAAGGTCATCGCCAAGGAACAGATCGTTTCGGCCAGCAACGGCTGGGACCAGAGCACCACCGACAACGCCGTCGAGGTCTGCATCTCGCGCCTGCGCGCCAAGCTGGAGCCCGCGGGCATCCAGATCCGCACGGTGCGCGGCTTCGGCTATCTGCTCGAAGAGCAGGCTCAGAGTGCTGCCGGGAAAGCGTAGTCCTCTCTCGCTCAAGCAGCGGCTGTTCTGGTGGCTGGTCCTGCCTCTGCTGATCACCATGCCGGCGGGCACCTTCGCGCTGTACACGCTGATGCGCAACACCACGGCCAACTGGCTCGACCAGGGCCTGGGCGACACGGCGCTGGCCATCAGCAACTTCATCCGCACGCATGACGGCGAGCTGATCGTCGAGGTCTCGGGCCAGACCGACCGCGCCCTGCGCTTCGACCGGCTGGACCGCATCTACTACGTGGTGCTGGCGCCGCAAGGCCAGATGCTGCTGGGCGACGAAGTGCTGGTCGCGCCGCATATCGCGGTGGAGCCCAGCACCTGGGATTTCCGCGACGTGGAGCTGGGCGGCGAGACCCTACGCATGGTCACCCTCGGCGTGGCCTGCGGCGTGGTCGGCAATGTCTGCCAGGTGCGCGTGGCGGAGACGACCACCAAGCGCGCGGCCCTGCGCAGCGACCTGCTGCTTGCCGTGGGCCTGACCATGCTGGCGCTGGCCGTCGGCCTCACGCTGGCGGGCCGCTTCGCGATTCAGCAGGGCCTGCGGCCCCTGGGCGAACTCTCCGACGAAGTGGAGCGCCGCGACTTCGACCGGCTGGAGCCGCTGCAGCAGCCCGTACCTGACGAAGTCCGGCCCTTGATCAGCGCGCTCAACCGCCTGTTCGAGCGCCTGAACCTGGCCAACCGCACGCAGCAGGATTTCCTCGCCAACGCCGCGCATCAGCTGCGCACGCCGCTCACCTCACTTCGCACCGAAATCGAACTGGCTCTGCTGGAGCCGCACGAGGCCGCGCAGGAGCCACTGCTGCAAAGGCTCAAGACCAGCGTGGACCGCAGCGCGCGCCTGGCGCAGCAGATGCTCTCCATGGCCCGCAGCGATGCCGCCACGCCTCAGGAGCAACTGAGCCGCGTGGATCTGCGCGAGCTGGCCGCGCTGGCCGCCGAGGACTGGGTGCCGCGCGCGCTGAGCTCCGGCATGGACCTCGGCTTCGAGCTGCAGAGCGCGCCCGTGGTGGGCCGCAGCTTCCTCTTGCGCGAGCTGCTGGAGAACCTGATCCACAACGCCGTCAACTACGCCGGTCCTGGCGCGCGCATCACCGTGCGCAGCTTCGTGCAGGAGGGCTGGGCCGTTCTGGAAGTGGAAGACACCGGGCCCGGCATCCCCCAGGCCGACCGCGAGCGTGTGTTCGGTCGCTTCCAGCGCGGCGCGCAGCCACAGGGCAACGGCTCAGGCCTGGGCCTGGCGATTGCGCAGGACATTGCGCTGAGCCATGGCGGCTCGGTGACGCTGAACGATGGGGCGCATGGGCAGGGACTGAGGGTGCGCTTGAGTTTGCCGTTAGCGGCTTAGTGGGTGCCTTGCGGGCAGGGTTCGGTTGCAAGCCGCTGCCCGCTCAGAGTTCGGCCACACCCTTCACCCGAATCACCCGCACCGGCGCCTCCGCCACCGCAGTCTTGCGCCCATGGAAGCGGTCCAGCAAATCCTGCCACTGCGCTTTCGCGCTCGCCACATTGGCCAGCTTCACGTGGCCGTAGCCTCGGATCTTCTCGGGCAGGCTGGCGAGGCGGACGGCCAGCTCCAGCTTCTCTGCGTTCAGATGCGGCAGCAACTCGTCGATCAGCAGCTCGTAGTCGCGCACGAGCTGGCGCTCCATGCGGCGCTCCTCGGTCATGCTGAAGACATCGAGCCAGCAGCCGCGCAGATTCTTGAAGCGCGCCATCAGCTTGAGCGCCTTGAAGGTCCAGCTGCCGAGCTCGATCTTGCGCGCGCGGCCGTCCTTGCCGGGCCGCGAAAGCAAGGGCGGAGCCATGTGGAAGCTCAAGCTGTCCCAGTCTTCGAACTGCTCCTTCAAGGCCGCCTCGAAGCTTCCATCGGTGTACAGCCGCGCCACTTCCCACTCGTCCTTGATGGCGAGCAGTTTGGCGTAGTAACGCGCCACGGCGGCGGTCAGGCGGGTGGAGTTCAGCGGCGCCTCGACCTCGCGCACGCGCGCCACCAGGGTGGCATAACGCTCTGCATAGGCGGCATCCTGGTAGGCCGTCAGGTGCGCCACGCGGCGCGCGATCAGGCTGTCGAGGTCGTCGGGCAGGCGTTTTTCTTCCTCGCCCGCAAGCCGCTTCAAGGCCTCGGGCGCTGCGATGGCCAGGCGGCCCAGCGCGAAGGCGGTCTTGTTGGAGTCGGCAGCCACTCCGTTCAACTCGATGGCGCGCATTAGCGCCGCTTCCGAGAGCGGAATCAGCCCGCGCTGCCAGCACGCGCCGAGCATCACGATATTGCTGGGCATGGTGTCGCCCATCAGCGCCTGCGCGATGGCTTGCGCATCGAGCGTGGTCAGCAGCGCGTCATCGCCCACCGCATGGCGCATCTTGGCGAGCAGCGAATCGGCCTGCAGGCTCGCGTCCGGGTTGCGCACAAAGCTCGCGGTCGGCAGCTCATGCGTGTTGGCGACGATCACGGTGCGGTCGGGCTTGATCGTGCCCAGCGCATCGGCGCTGGCGCCCACCACCATGTCGCAAGCCAGCAGCACGTCGGCCTGCTGGGTGTCGATGCGAACCTGGTTCAACTGGTCCGGTGTTTCGGCCAGGCGCACGAAGCTCAGCACCGCGCCGCCCTTTTGCGCGAAGCCCATGAAGTCGAGCACCGAGCTCTGCTTGCCTTCCAGGTGCGCGGCCATGCTGACGAGGGCGCCCACGGTCACCACGCCGGTGCCGCCGACGCCGGTGACGAGCAGGTCGAAAGGCCCGGTCCATTGCCAAGGCTGCGGCGCAGCGATGCCGCTCAATTCACGCGTCAGGTCCTCGCTCGAGTAGCTCGCGCCGCGCCGCTTCTTCAGCTGAGCGCCGTGCACCGAGACGAAGCTCGGGCAGAAGCCATTCACGCAGGAGAAATCCTTGTTGCAGCTGCTCTGGTCGATCTTGCGCTTGCGGCCGAAGTCCGTTTCCACCGGCACCACGCTCATGCAGTTGCTGGCCTGGCCGCAGTCACCGCAACCTTCGCACACGGCCTCGTTGATGAAGATGCGCTTGGGCGGATCGGGGAACTCCTTCTTCTTGCGGCGGCGGCGTTTCTCGGCGGCGCAGGTCTGGTCGTAGATCAGCACCGTAACGCCTTCCACTTCGCGCATTTCCCGCTGCACGGCGTCCATCTCGCTGCGGTCGTGGAAGCTCGTGCCCTCGGGGAAGAGTTCCTCATGCCCGTCGTACTTGCCGATGTCGTCGGACACCACGGCCAAGCGCTTCACGCCCTCGGCCTCCACTTGCCGTGCGATCTGCGGCACGCTGGTCTGGCCGTCCACGGGCTGGCCGCCGGTCATCGCCACGGCGTCGTTGTAGAGCAGCTTGTAGGTGATGTTGGTCTTGGCCGCGATGGCCTGGCGGATGGCCAGGTAACCCGAGTGGTAGTAGGTGCCGTCGCCGAGGTTCTGGAACACGTGCTTCTCGGTCGTAAAGCGGCTGTGCGCCGCCCAGTCCACGCCCTCGGCGCCCATCTGGATCAGGCCCGAGGTGCCGCGCTCCATCCAGCTGGCCATGAAGTGGCAGCCGATGCCGGCCAGTGCGCGCGAGCCTTCGGGCAGCTTGGTCGAGATGTTGTGCGGGCAGCCCGAGCAGAAGTAGGGCTGGCGGCGCACCGCATCGGCCGCGTTGGAAAGCAGGGCCGGCGTGAGGAAGTCCACTACCAGATGGCGGCGATCCAGCGCGGGGTTGAGCCGCGCCAGCCAGTCGGCCACCGTGCCCATGATGCGCGAGGGGCGCAGCTCGCCGAGGGCGCTCAGCACGGGCGCGCCATGCTCATCGGTCTTGCCCACCACGCGTGGGCGCTGCGCATCGGGCAGGTGGTAGAGCAGTTCCTTGATCTGCAGCTCGACGACTGGGCCTTTTTCCTCGATCACCAGCATGTCGGTGAGACCCTGCGCGAACTCGCGCATGCGCGTGGGTTCGAGCGGGAAGACGAGGCCGATCTTGTAGACGCGCACGCCGGCCGCGGCCAGGGCGTTGGGATCCAGGTCCAGCCGGCGCAGCACTTCCATGAAGTCGTAATGCGCCTTGCCGACGGTCACGATGCCCAGCGTAGCCGCGGGGCTGGACACGATGTGCTTGTCGATGGAATTGAGCTTGGCGAAGGCGCGCACGGCATTGAGCTTGTGGGCCACGCGCGACTCCAGTTCGAGCGAGGGCAGGTCGACCTGGCGGATGTGCAGATCGGTCGGCGGGACGTGTTCGACGGGCAACTCGAAATCGAGCGGCACGGCGTCGAGATCGACCGTCATGCCCGATTCGACGATCTCCGAGATCGCCTTGAAGCCGACCCACGCACCCGAGAAGCGCGACAGCGCCCAGCCGTAGAGCCCGAACTCCAGGTACTCGGCCACGTTGCCCGGATGCACGAGCGGCATACTCCAGGCCTGCAGCGCCTGGTCGCTCTGGTGCGGCGTGCTTGAAGACACGCAGCCGTGGTCGTCCCCGCACACCACGAGCACGCCGCCTAACTTCGAGCTTCCATAGACATTGCCGTGCTTCAGCGCATCGCCCGAGCGGTCCACGCCCGGGCCCTTGCCATACCACATGGCAAACACGCCATCGGCCGTGCGCTTGGGGTCCAGGGCCACGCGCTGCACGCCCAGGCAGGCGGTGGCGGCGAGGTCTTCGTTGATGGCGGGGAGGAAATCCACGCGCGCCGCTTCGAGGAACTTCTTGGCCTTCCACATTTGTTGGTCGACCATGCCCAGCGGACTGCCGCGGTAGCCGCTGACGAAGCCGGCGGTGTGCAGGCCGGCGCGTTCATCGAGGCGCTTTTGCGCCAGCAGCAGGCGCACCAGGGCTTGCGTGCCGGTGAGGAACACCGCGCCGGTTTCGGCGGCGAGGTTGTCCGACAGCTTGTAGTCGTTGCGCAGCAGCATGCAATCAGTCTCCGTATCTTGTGCGGGTGGGATTCTTGCGCCGGAGTTGGAAACAAGGGTTTCGCATTTGCCCACGTTCTGGGCATCAATGAGAAAATTCCTCTCAGGAGGGGTGGAAATGGCAAATGAACCGTTCGACCGGGCAACGCGCGAGATCCTCAAAGCCCTGCAGGAGGACAACCGCCAGAGCACGCAGGCCTTGGCCGAGCGTGTGGGCCTTTCGGCCACGCCCGTGTGGCGGCGCATGAAGGAGCTGGAAGACAGCGGCGTGATCCGCCGCCATGTGGCGCTCGTCGATCGCGAGAAGCTGGGCCTCTCCCTGTGCGTGCTCGCCCATGTGAGCTTGCTGCGCCATGGCGAGGGCGCGGTCGAGGCCTTCGAGGCGATGGTCCGCATGAGCCCCGAAATCGTCGAATGCCATGCGGTGACCGGCGCGGCCGATTACGTCATCAAAGTGGTGGCGCCCGACATGAAGGCTTACGACCAGTTCCTGCAGGCCAAGCTCTTCAAGGTGCCGGGCGTGGCTAGCGTGCGCAGCGACGTGGTGCTGCGGGAGGTGAAGTACGAGACGGCGTTGCCGGTGGCGTAACGCGTTATGTCAATGGATCGTGATGGACGCCGGTTCGGCGCTGTAGATCACCTTGCCGGCGTTGACGTTGTCGATGAAATCGAGCCTGAGCGTGTAGCTGCCCACCGGCGGCGTCATCCACACCTCGGTCTCGCCGCCCGTCATGTCCATCACCTGGCTGCCTGTATTGCCCGCCACCGTCAGCTTGAAGTGCCCGGTGCCGGGCTCCTTCAGCGCCACGTGCGAGACATTGCCCTTGGAGACGTGGAACATCACCTGCAGCGGTTCATTGTGGGCAGCGCTGGCCTTGGGCACCATCAGCTCGGCGCCCGGCTTGATCAATGAATCCGGCGCGATCTCCGGGTGGAACTTCGTCACCGTTACTTTCAGCGGCTTGCTGTAGACGAAGTTGGGCACGTGGCGGTTGTCGGCCAGCACCAGGCGCAAGCTGTAGGTGCCGGGCTTGAGCTTGAGCACCGTCTCCATCTGGCCCTTGCCGAAGTGCATGTACTGGTCGTTGAAGGGCAAGGGCTTGTCGAAGTCCAGCGGCAGCTCGCGGTTGATCAGCAGGTGGTGGTGGCCTGTGTGCGGCTGCGCCTTGGTGATCGGCGCCAGGCCCATGCCGGTGAGGCCGAACTTGAGCAGAAACGGCGTCTCGATGCTGGCGCCGTCTTCGAGGTTGGTGAAGTGCGTGTACTGCGCCAGCCGCGGCGCGGGCACGCGCCAGCTGGTGTCGGCCTGCGCGGCTGAGGCGAGAGCCAGGCTCAGGGCGGCGAGAAGAAGAACGCGCATGGAAGCTCTCCGACTTGTGGTGCCCGCAGCATAGGGCTGCCGATATGCCGACACAATGTCAGCATGCACCTCATCAGAACAGCCGTGATCGGCGCGGGTCGCCTGGGGCAAAGTCTCAGCCTGGCGCTGGCCGCTGCGGGCCGCCCGCCCGTGGCCGTGGCCAGCCGCACGCCCGCACACGCGCAGGCGCTGGCCGCGCGCGTGCCGGGCTGCCGCGCCATGACGCTGAATGAGGCCGTTAGCGCTGCCGATCTCGTGCTGCTGACCGTGCCCGACGACGCCATCGCGCCGGTGGCCGCGAGCCTGCCCTGGCGGGCAGGCCAGTTCGCCGTGCATTGCAGCGGCGCCACCGAGCTGGAGGCCCTGGCCGCGGCGCACAGCGCCGGTGCGCTGATTGGTGGCTTCCATCCGCTGCAGATCTTCTCCGACCCCGAGCGCGCGGCTTCGCTGCTGCAGGGCTGCAGCGTGGCCATCGAGGCCGAGTCGCCCCTGCTCGACGCGCTGCTGGCGCTGGCGCAGACGCTGGGCCTGCGCCCCTTGAGCCTGCCGCCCGGCGTGCGTGCTGCGTACCACGGCTCGGCCAATTTTGCGGCCAGCTTTTTGCTGTCCATGCTCGACGAGGTGCTGCAGGTCTGGGTACAGATCGGCCTGCTGGAGCCGGACAACAGGGAGAACGCCCTGCAGGCCCTGCTGCCCATGGCCCAGGCCACGCTGGCCGCGGCCGGCAGCAAAGGCCTGGCCGGCGCGCAGGCCGGGGCGCTTTCGCGCGGCGATGTGGGCGTGATCGAGCGCCATCTCGCCGCGCTCGACGTGCTGGGTGGCGAACACGGCCGTTTCTACCGCGAGTTCTCCAGGCGCCAGCTGAGTCTTGCGCAAGCCAGTGGCCGTCTCGACGAAGCAACGCTGCTGCGCTTGAAATCAGCGTTAGAGGGGTGAGCCGCCCGCTATATTTGGTGGAGCATGGCTCTGGATGTCCCGACCCTCCTGATCTGCGTCACCCTGGTGGCCCTGGTGATGGCTTTCTGGGTCAGCGTGATGGCGTTCGGCAAGCCCACGGACGACCCGCTGTGGCCCTGGGCGGCGGCCCTGGCCTGCTACGCCGTCAGCAATGTGATTTTCGGCTGGCGCGACCAGTTGCCGCGTTTCGTCAGCATCGCCATGGGCAACAGCTTTTACGCCGGCGCCCTAGTGCTGATGCTGATGGCGGTGCGCCGCTTCCAGGGCGCGCCGCTGCGCCTGTGGCAGGTCCTGCTGCCGGTGCCGGTGTCGTTGCTCGCGTTCGGCCTGCTGCTCGATGATTTCCAGGACCGTGTGCTCGCTTCGAGCCTCCTGTTCTCGGCCCAGCTCTTCTTCATCCTGCGCGCGCTCACCGACCCGGCTTATCCGATCCGTGGCCGCGGGCACTACATCCTGATCACGTCCTTCGGCCTGCTGATGGCTGTGCTACTGGTGCGGGGGGCGGCCATCGGCACGGGCTGGCTCGAAGTGGCCGCGGTCAACACCAGCCATCCGGCCCAGGCCGGCCTCTTCGTGGTGGCCATGTGCGCCGTGGTCAGCGTGGCCCTGGGCTTTGTTTACATGACCATGGAGCGGGCCGAGCGCCGCAGCTACGAGCTGGCCATGCGCGACACGCTGACCGGCCTGGAAAACCGCCGCGCTATCAGCGACGAGCTGGAGCGCGCCGTGGCACGGGCGCGCCGCCATGGCGAGATGCTGGGCCTGCTGGTGATCGACATCGACAACTTCAAGCGCGTCAACGATTCCTTCGGCCACCAGGCCGGCGACGCGGTGCTGCGCGCGGTGGCGCAGACGCTCAAGGCAAGGCTGCGCGCGCAGGACGTCATCGGCCGCTTCGGCGGCGAGGAGTTCCTGGTCGTGCTGCCCGAGACGGACCTGCCCGGAACGCAGATCGTGGCCCAGGCGCTGCGCGCGGCGGTCGAATCCACGCCCATCCAATGGGGCGCGCATCCGATACCCGTCACCATTAGCGTGGGCGTGCGTGGCGGGATGGTGACCGGTGCCGACAACGGCGACACCCTGGTGGGCGCGGCGGACGCGGCCATGTACCGAGCCAAGCAGGGCGGCAGGAATCGCGTCGCAACATAACTGTTTGTTCAAGCGGCATAACTGCGCTGAATCGGGCGATGAAACCGCTTGAGCGTGGCATTTGTCACGCTCCGAAAATACTAGTCGGAGCAAGCGTCAACCATTCAACAGACAGCTTTGGGGGCCTTGGGCGATGATTCGATCCATCCCACCCCATACACCCCATCGAGCGCCGCCATGACCGCCGTTGTGCTTCCTTTTGCCACCCCTGGACTGCCGTCCTCCCAGGCCCTGCAGCAGCTCGCCACCGAGCTGCCGGATTCCTGCGAGCGCCTGACCTATGTGCGGCGCATGACCGAGGAAGCTGCCAACAAGGTGCTCGACCTGGTGGACACCGCCCGCGACGGCGCCGAGCAGGTGCGCCGGCAGGGCGAGGACCTCTCGGAGATGCTGCAGCGCCAGGCGCTGTCGCCCGACCTGACGCTGGAGCGCGCCCGCTCCATGCTCAAGCTCTGCGCCGCCTACGCCGCCACCGCGGCTGGCTTTGCCCAGCGCGAGAAGGACATCCACGCCGAGATCATGCAGGCCCAGGATTTCCAGGACCTCTCGGGCCAGGTGATCAACAAGGTCGTGAAGATGCTGCAACAGGCGGAAGCGCCACTGAACGAGCTGGTGGGCTCCGTCGCTGCTCCTGCCGCTGCCGAAGTGGCCGCCGCCAGCGCTGAAGAACTCGCTGGCGTGCAGACGCCGGACAAGGCGCTTCAGCAGGATGATGTGGATGATCTGCTGGCGTCGATGGGCTTCTAGTTCCAGCTGACCGGATCCACCGCGTAATAACGCCTCAGTTCCTCGTACAGCGCTGGATGCAGCGCTGCCAGCTCAAGCGCTCGCTCGAAGAACAGCTCGCTCACCACCGCAAAGAACTCGGCCGGATCGGTGGCGCCATAAGGGTCGATCAATCCCGGTTCGCCGTTTGCAAGCCGCCACTGCAGCGCGTCGTATTCGCGCTGCATGACCAGCGACCAGCGTGTGTAAGCCTCGCGCGAGGCCAGCAGCGGCGCGCCGTTGGCAAAGCCCTTGGCCTGGTCGAGCTGATGCGCAAATTCGTGGATCACGACGTTGTGACCGGTGCCGGGCTCGCTGGCGCCGCGCAGCACGTCCTGCCACGACAGGAGCACCTGGCCCTGTACCCAGCTCTCGCCGGCCAGGGCGCGGCGTTGCTCCATCTGCACGCCGCCCGGTGAGAGCACGGGGCGTTCGACCACGAAGGCGCCCGGATACAGCAGCACCTGGCTCAGGCCCGGATAGAAACCTCGGCTCTTGCCCAGCAGGGGCAGGCAGGCCAGGGCGGCGATGGTGACGCGCATCTCGTCGGTCACGGTCAGCCCCTGGCAGCCGATGATGGGTTTCTCGGCCAGGAAGATCTGCATCAGCGCCTTCAGCCGCAGTTGCAGCGGCGTGGGCAAGCCGGCCACAAGCGGCACGCGGCGGCGCAGGATGCGGCGCCAGGCTTGGGGAAAGGGTTGCGCCGCAATGCTCGCGCGGCGGCGGCGCTGGCGCAGCGGGTGGCTGACGAGCCATGCGGCGAGCGCCAAGGCAATGCTGAGCAGGACGAAAAGCGTCATCTCCCGCACATGGGCGCGGCCGGCGCGATTGCAAGCCGCGGGTTTGCCTTTACTTGGCGCTGTCGTAGCCCAGCTGGCTGATGGCCGTGTTGATGCGCTCCATCATCGCGCGGTCCACCTTCTTGCTGCACCAGAGGTAGCGGTAGAGGCCGGCCGGCGTGTCGGCGAAGCGGATGTCCACCAGGCCGCGTGTTGAGCCTTCCTTCTTGAAGTGGTCCAGGTCGTCCTGGTCCACCAGCATGTAGTCGGCGCGCTGGGCAGCCACCATGCGCGCGATCTGCTCGGCCGTGGCGGTCACGCGCAGGGGTTGGCGCGGGGCGCGGCGGATCATCAGGTCAATGTCGGGGCCATAGGAGATTTCGTCGATCACCACGAGTTGCATGGCACGGTCGTTCAGCAGCGCTTGCAGGCCCGCGTGCGCGCGCACCTTGATGGCCGAATTGAGCGAAGCCAGCACCACCTGCGGGCGGTCGCGCTGCAAGGGCCGGCTGAAGCTGGCGAAGACCTCACGCTCGGGCAGCTTGTACCAGCCGGGCGAGCACAGGGCCACGTTGTTGCTCTTGAGCTCCAGCGCGATGCGCTTGCTGGGCATTTCCTCGAAGCGAACCGCCAGGCCGGCGCGCTCGAAGATGGTTCGCGTCTTGTCGTTCAGCTGGCCCACGGCCTGGCCGTTCTCGGTGTAGGTGTAGGGCGCCTTGTCGCGGTAGGCGATCAGCACCGGTGGCGGCGTGGCAGCCGCTGCCGCCACGGGCAGCGCGAGCGTGAGCGACAACAGCAGTCCATGGGTCCGGGCGTGCATGATTTATTCGGCCTCGCTCTCGGTTTCTACGGTCTTGGGCGCCTTGCCCGAACGGCGCAGCTTGCGCTCGCGCTTGTCGGCTTCGCGCTGGGCTTCCTTCGCTTCGGCATCGCTTTGCCATTGCACGAACTCCGCGGGCGTCTCGAGCGTGATGCGCCCGAGCACGGCCTGGCGGAATTCATACACCAGCACCTCGGCCGCCTTCTGCAGGTTCACGCGCCCGCCGCTCTGCACCGCGCCGCGCTTGCGGCCCAGCAGTTCGAGCGCTTCGCCGTCCGTCAACGTTGCAAGGTCGCCGAGCTTGTAGCGCGCCTCCAGCAGGGCCGGGTAATGCGTGCGCAGATAGGCGATCAGCTCCACCGCCACCTCTTCCTCGTCGAAGGCATTGCGGCCGATGGCGCCGCTGGCCGCGAGGTTGTAGCCGCTCTGCTCCACGCTGATGCGCGGCCACAGCATGCCGGGCGTGTCGAAGAGGTAGAAGTCGTTTTCCAGCACCAGCTTCTGCTCTATCTTGGTGATGCCGGGCTCGTCGCCGGTCTTGGTGGCGCGCTTGCCCATCAAGGTGTTGATCAGCGTGGACTTGCCCACGTTCGGGATCCCGCAGATCAGCACACGCAGCGGCTTGTCCATGCCGCCGCGGTTGGGGGCGAGCAGCCGGCACTCCTGCATTAAGGCCTTGGCCGGCGCCTTCACGCTGGCATCCATGCCGATGGCGCGGGTCTGTTCCTGCGCGTTGTAGTGGGCCAGCCAGTCGGCGCTGCGAGCGGGGTCGGCCAGGTCCTGCTTGTTGAGCAGCTTCAGGCGCGGCTTGCCCGCCGTGAGGCTGGCTAGCAGCGGGTTGCTGCTGGAGCCGGGCACGCGGGCGTCAAGCATTTCGATGACCACATCGAGACCCGCCTTCATGCGATCACTGATCGCATTGCGGGTCGAGTTCATGTGGCCGGGGAACCAGTGGATGGCCATGGCGGCTTGGATTCTTTGGGGGGCGGGTACGGGTCATTGTCCCCGCTGCGCGGGCTTGCGTCAGCAGTGGCGTCCGCGTGGCCGGATTTTTTGCGTGGCGCAGGTCACATTCGGGCTCCATATGCTTTCCTGATGCGGCCAGCGGGACAAACAAGCCTGGGCGATGCAAGTGCCTCGCCCTTGTCAGTCAACGGAGAAAGTTATGTCCCTCATTGAACTCGGCGGGGCCTGGATGTTCGGCCTCCTCGTCACCCTCGGCATCCTGCTGCTGCTCGCGATCTTCGTGCGCATCGCCGGCGTCGTGCGCTACATCCCCAACGACCGCCTGGGCGTGGTCGAAAAGCTCTGGAGTCTGCAAGGCTCGGTCCGATCCGGCCTGCTGGCGCTGGGCGGTGAAGCCGGCTTCAAGGCCGACCTGCTGCGCGGCGGCTTCCACTTCTTCACGCCCTTCCAGTACCGCGTGCACATCCGGCCCATGGTGTCCGTCACGCAGGGCAAGATCGGCTACGTCTTCGCACGCGACGGGCAGGATCTCTCGTCCAGCCAGACCCTGGCCAGCAATGCCGCCGTCAGCGACTTCTGCGACGTGCGCGCCTTTCTTGCCGGCGGCGGCCAGAAGGGGCCGCAGCGCAAGCTGCTGCGCGAAGGCACGCACATCATCAACCCAGCGCTGTTCGTGGTGATGACCGAGGAGGCCACGTTCGCCCTGGCGCTGGACGAGCAGGAGCGCGCCTACTTCGAGAACATGCGCGCCTTGCTGGACGAGCGCGGCGCCTTCCGCCCCGTGGTGATCAACGTGAGTGGCGAGGAACATGCGTCTGATCGCCTCGCCGTCGTCACCGTGCAGGACGGCCCGGCCCTGCAGCGCGACGAGCTGCTGGCGCCCGACGTGGGCGACTCCCACCTGAGCTTCCAGGAGCCCGAGGCTTTTCTCGCCGCGGGCGGCCGCCGCGGCCGGCAGGAGCGCGTCTTGGTGGAAGGCACGTACTACATCAACCGCCTCTTCGCCACGGTCGAGTTCATCGCCAAGACCATCATCCCGGTCGGCCATGTGGGCGTGGTCGTCAGCTACACCGGCGTGCGTGGCGAGGATGTCTCGGGCAGCGAATACAGCCATGGCGAGCTGGTGCAGTCGGGCTGCCGTGGTGTCTGGCGAGAGCCGCTGATGCCCGGCAAGTACGCGTTCAACACCTACGCCGGCAAGATAGAGCTCGTGCCCACCACCAACTTCGTGCTGATGTGGAAGAGCGGCGAGAGTGGCTCCAGCTTCGACTCCAACCTGCGCGAGATCACGTTGATCACCAAGGACGCTTTCGAGCCCCTGCTGCCGCTCTCGGTCGTCGTGCACATCGACTACCGCAAGGCGCCGCTGGTGGTGCAGCGCTTCGGCAACGTCAAGCAGCTGGTGGAGCAGACGCTCGATCCGATGGTGTCGAGCTACTTCAAGAATGTCTCGCAGACACGTACCTTCATCGAGCTGATCCAATCGCGCAGCGAGTTGCAGGCCAACGCCTCGCACGACATGCGCGAGCGCTTCCTCGCCTACTCGCTGGAGTTCCAGGAAGTCTTAATCGGCACGCCGCGCCCGCAGGCCGGAGACCAGCGCATCGAGGTCATCATGGCCCAGCTGCGCGACCGCCAGATCGCCCGCGAGCAGGTCGAGACCTACGCGCAAAAGGAGATCGCCGCCAACAAGCAGCGTGAGTTGAACGAAGCCGAGAAGCGCGCCGAGAAGCAGAGCGAGTTGACGGCATCGCTGGTGGACATCTCGATCAAGGAGAACCACGGCTCCGCCAACGTCAAGGCAGCCGAAAAGCGCCGCCAGGAGATCGAAGCGCTAGCGCAAGCCGAAGCCTTCCGCCAGGAGCGCGAAGGCCAGGGCCGCGCGGCGGCGATCCGCTCCATCGGCGAAGCCGAAGGCTCGGCCATCCGCGCCAAGTCCGAAGCGCTGGAAGGCGAGGGCGCGGACAAGCAGCTGATGCAGACGGTGATGCTGCGGTTGGCGGAGGCTTTCGAGACGGCCAAGGTGCCGCTGGTGCCGCAGATCCAACTCGGTAGTTCAGCGAACAGCGGGAATGCGTTCTCGACGCTGTTAGGGCTGATGAGTGCGTTGAAGGCGAGGGAGTTGGAGCAGAGCAAGTCCTGAGTGGCGCTAGCATGCGGCCTTCAGCGTCGCGCGCGAGAAGCCGCATGATCTCCAGCCAATTCATCAGTCGCGTCACGCTCCTGCGCGAGCGGGTCGAATCCTTCGAGCGCTACCCCTTCTCGCTGCCGGCGGTGAGCCAGCTCGAAGCGCTGGACCTGCATCCGCACATGAATTTTTTCGTCGGGGAGAACGGCTCGGGCAAGTCCACCTTGCTGGAGGCGATCGCGGTGTCGATGGGCTACAACGCAGAAGGCGGCACGCGCAACTTCTCGTTCGGAACACGGGCGTCGCATTCGAGTCTCCACGAGTTCCTTCGCATCGCCAAGGGCATACGCCGGCCGCGCGATGGCTTCTTTCTGCGAGCCGAGAGTTTCTTCAATGTGGCGACGGAGATCGAGAAGCTCGACGAAGGGCCGGGCGGGCCGCCGATCATCGGCTCCTATGGGGGGCGCTCCCTGCACGAGCAGTCTCACGGCGAATCCTTTCTCGCCCTGCTGATGAACCGATTCAATGGGAACAGCCTCTTCCTGCTCGACGAACCCGAGGCCGCGCTCTCACCGCAGCGCCAGCTCGCGGCACTGGCGCGTATGCACGCGCTGGTCCGGCAGAAGTCGCAGTTCATCATTGCCACGCATTCGCCGATCCTGATGGCCTACTCCGATGCGGCGATCTTTCATTTCAGCGCCGAGGGCATCGAGCGCGTGGCGTATGAGGACACCGAACATTACCGCGTGACGCGTGACTTCCTTGCCGATCCGGCGCGGATGCTCAAAACCTTGCTCGACCCGGACCGCGGCGGGGCTTGAGCCTGCGACGCGGGATGGTCACTCGCGCACCTGCCGCTCACTGGCAAAGCCCCACCACCATGGCCTGGCGCTTGGTCTCGAAAGTAAACGGTGGGAGCTTGAAAACTTCCGTATTGATCCGCAGCGGAGGCAAGATCACGACGATCGGTGACGGCGTACGCTGTACGGGCATACCAAAACCGAGCGAGAAATTCGAATAACCGTCTTGCGCTTGCACAGGCCAGCCGCCTTTGAACATCGCGACTGTCCGCGTAGAGCCGGCAGCGCTGATGGTCAGGTCTCGAGAATCGAAGCTCGCTTGAGTGCCTGACGGAACTTCCAGCAGGAGCGTGCCGGCAAAGGTATCGCTGCTCGGACGGAATATCCAGCTGAGGACGACTCCCTTTTCCTTGAATAGTTGCGCTTGATACGTTGGCTCGCACATCCGCCAGTCCACGCTACGGTACTCATGGTCATGCGGAACCCAGATGAGCGGTGCCAGCGGAACGCAGGCCGTTGTGCCGAGCGAGACGGCCAAATACAAACTCACCATCCGTGCGCTGAGTGCGCCGCGGCTAGCCCCAGTTGCAGGCAGGGAAGAAATGCTGAGTTCCCTAGGTGCTGCCATTTGCTGATCCATCGGAGCTGCGATGCCCAAGTTTCGGCCGCTTGCTCATCCGCCTGGAATCAAGTTGCAAGGCCGGCGGACAAGCGGAACACATGCCCGTCTGGATGCATGATCCTGCACTCGCGCACGCCCCAGGGCTCGTCGGTCGGCGGCCACAACACGGTCACGCCCTTGGCCACCGCCAGCGCATGCGCTTCGTCCACTTCCTGGGGGCTGCCGAGCCAGAGGCTCATCCACGTGGCGCCGGTGTCGTCGTCGCCGTCGAAGCGCGCTGGCTTGCCGCCGCGCAGGCCCTGGCCGTCCTTACACATGAAGAGCTGCACGGCGCCCGAGCAGACGCTGCCGAAGGTCGGCTCGCCCTGTTCGTTGGACAGGCTCGCACCTTCGATCATGCCGCCCGCATTCCAGGTGAAGCCGCGGGCCCAGCCCAGGGCTTCGAACCAGCGGATGCTGGCGGCCACGCTGGAGACGTTGAGGATGGGGGTGATGCCGTGGACGTTCATGGTGAGCTGCACCTTCTGTTGAAGCTGGTCCATTTATTCGTAGATCGCGCTCGTCACCGCATTCGTGGCCTCGACATTGCGGATATGCCGTGAGAGCGGCGCAACGCCCGTGAAGATCACGGCCATGCGCGAGGGGTGCCCGGTTCGTTCATCCATTGAGCGAAGTGCTGCTCGGCGCCGCTGGTGCGTGCACGCTCGCGAACTTCGTCTCGGCTGTCGCCAAGCTTGGTACTTTCGCAGAAAGCCCTGGCCTTGCGCTCGGCGCCTGCTTGGGCGAAGGCCGTATAGGCGATCAGCGCGGCCATGAGCACACCGATGACCGAGAGGATCTGCACAAGCGTTCGAAATGCCGGATGAGCCATGATCGGTCTGGATGTGTCTGAGTGGGCAAGGCCAAACGCGCTTTTCGCTGGCCTGCAATTTCCATGGGCCAGCGTGAGCCCCGCTGCATGCGCCCCACAATCCTTCCCCGCTATAGCAGCTGTGGCTGCGCACCGGTGATGTCGAATTGGCCGGGCGCGTGCAAGCGTAGCGCAGCAGTAGCAGGAGAGGTGAGACGAGTTTCGGGGCGGGGCGAAAAGAAATGGTCACGCATTTGCCTGCAATTCGGCGTGGCTTCACAAGGCCTCTTGTCGTAGCTATATTTGGCTCTAAATAAGGAGCTTAATATGTACGAGATTCTGGCCGACGTGGTCGTGAGCATGTCGGAGTTCAAGAAGAACCCCGCCGCTGTTTTGCGCGAAGCCAAGCAGCGGCCGGTGGCCGTGCTCAATCACAACAAGGCGGCCTTCTACATGGTCGAACCGGAACTGTTCGCGGCCTTGATGGAAGAGCTAGCTGATCGCGAATTGATGAGCAAGGTGCGGGCACGGCTCGCAGAGAAGAGCAAGGCGGTCGAGGTGAGCCTTGACGAGCTCTAAGTCAAAGACGCCGGCGACGAAGGAAAAGCCGAACAAGAAGCACAAGTACCGGCTGATGTTTCTGCCTGAGGCGCTGGAGGAGTTCCGCTCGCTCGACGGCAGCGTTCGTGAGGTCTTGAAGAAGCTGCTGGCCAAGCGGCTCGACAATCCGCGTGAGCCCGGTGGCGAGCTCTCAGGCGATCTCGCTCATTGCTACAAGGTCAAACTGGTGAAGCAAGGCATCCGCCTGGTCTATCAGGTCGAGAACGATCAGTTGACTGTGCTGGTGCAGGCCGTTGACAAGCGCGAGGACAGCCTGGCCTACAAGTCGGCCGTGGCGCGCCTGGTGCGGGGTGCGGTGGCGCTGAAGAAGGCGAGCGGCAAGACCTAGCGGCAGCTCATTCAGTCACTCGCGCGCGCCGGCCTTCCCCGCTTGGCCGGCTCCGCCGCCGCCGGCTTGATGCCGCGCTTGGCCAGGGCCTCGCGCAGCAGGTATTCGATCTGCGCGTTGGACGAGCGCAGTTCCTGCGCGGCCAGGCGCTCGATGGCCTGCCATAACGCCGGATCCAGGCGCAGTGCGAAGGCTTTCTTGTCGGGGCTGGCCATGTCAGGATTTCATCTTCGGCGGGCGCGGGAACAGGCGGCGCATGCGAACGGCCCAGAACACCGATGCCAGGATGAGCGACGGCAGGGCCAGGCCCGCCGCCCAGGCCGGCGCCTGCGGCCATTCTGGATGCGAGCGCCAGAGCACGACGAGATGCACGCCGGCCATCACGACCAGCAACCACAGCCGCATCCAATGCATGTGCTCGCACAGGCGCGTGACGCTGGCATCAAAGCGTTCGGGCGCGAGCCAGTAATGGCGGTGCGGCAGCTTGAGCAGCAAGGGCGCGCGCCGGGCCAGCCAGCGCAGCGGCGCCTCGCCCATCAGCAGCACGGGCAGGCTGGCTGAGGTCAGCATCACCGCCACGTAGGCCAGCTTGGGCAGCATCTTGCCCGCGTCGCCCACCTCGGCCGGCAGCAGCGGCAGCGTCAGCAGATACAAGGCCACCACGGCCAGCCAGGCGAACAGGACAACGATGCGCATGGCGCTTCCTCCTTCGCCTCAGTTGTAGAGCGTTCCGGCGTTGACGATGGGTTGTGTCTCGCGGTCCGAGCACAGCACCACCAGCAGGTTGGTCACCATCGCGGCCTTGCGCTCGTCGTCCAGTTCGACGATGTGCCGTTCGGACAAGCCGATGAGCGCAGCCTCCACCATGCTGACCGCGCCCTGCACGATCTTCTTGCGTGCGCTGATCACGGCCTCGGCCTGCTGGCGGCGCAGCATCACTTGCGCGATCTCGGGCGCATAGGCCAGGTGGGTGAGCTTGGCGTCGAGCACCTCCACGCCGGCTGCGGCAAAGCGTGCGCCGAGTTCATCGCGCATGGCCGCGGCCACCTCGTCCTGGCCGGCGCGCAGCGTGGTTTCGTCAGGGGCCAGATCGTCGCCGCTGTCATAGGCGTACAGCGCAGCCAGATGGCGCACGGCGGCCTCGGCCTGCAGGCTCACATAGGTCTCGAAGCTGTCCACGTCGAAGACGGCCTGCGCGCTGTCGCGCACCCGCCAGACCACCACGGCGCCGATCTCCACCGGGTTGCCGCGCTTGTCGTTGACCTTGAGCGTGCTGACGTTCAGGTTGCGCGCCCGCAGCGAGAGCTTGCGCTTGGCCATCAGCGGATTGGCCCAGCGCAGGCCGGAATTGCGGTCGGTGCCGCGGTAGGCGCCGAACAGGGTCATGATGGCCGCCTCGTTGGGCTGCAGCATGTACAGGCCGACCATGCCGAGAATGCCGGCGATCAGGCAGAGCACGCCGGCCACGAGCGGGCCCCACTGTTCGCCGCCCGAGGCGATCACCAGCGCCACGCCGCCGACCAGCAGGACGAGATTCACGACGATCATCAGATAGCCGCTGGCCGTGGCTGCGGCGGACTCGCGGTGCGAGGTTTGGGTGTTCATGGCAGCTCCTCGGAGCAATTTAAAGTGATATCACTTTAATCGCATCCTCGGTGGCGCGCAAGCCGCCTATTTCAGCTGCTGCCTGAAGTAGTCGAGCACCTGCGCCTTGGCTGTTTCGCGCGCCGCGGGATTGGGCGCCACGGTTACGCCCTGGCCCGGGTGCACGCCGTTGGGGACTTCCTTGCGCACGTGCAGGCTCTTGAGCGCCGGGTTGTCGAAGTCGTGATAGGTGCCCGGGAAGGTGAGGATGCGAATCGGCTCCTGGCGCGCTTCAACCGTGGCCACGAGCGCTTCGCAGGGGCGCGCAGGGGTCCAGTCGTCGGCCTCGCCGATCAGGATGAAGAGCGGCGCGTACGGGTGGAAGCGTGCGGCCTTGGCGTTTCGCTCCGTGCAGCCCGGATAAAAGGCCACGGCCGCACGGAAGGCCGGCACCGGCGTGGGTGCGCGCGTGATGGCGTCCAGTGTGACGCCTGCGCCATGCGACCAGCCGAGCAGCGCGACGCGACCGGCCGCGATCTCCGGGCGCTTGTGCAACCAGGCCAGGGCTGCGTAGGCATCGCCCACCCGCTCGGATTCCTTGATCGTGCGCTGCTTGATCTTGACCGTGCAGATCTCCTTGAGCCCGCGCGAGCTGAAGCTGTCCAGCATCAGCGCCGCAATGCCCTGGCTGGCCAGGAACTCGCCCCACATCTGATGCCGAGCATTGAGCGCGCCGCTGTGCGCATAGGCACCGCCGCAGCCATGCAGCATCACGACGGCAGGGAAGGGGCCTGCGCCAGCGGGCTCGAAAAGAAAAGCCTTCAGCGGCGCGGGCGACGAGGAAAGGCCCGCAGGCGGCACCTCAACGGCGACAGGTGCTGCCGCGATGGCGTTGCCGGCGCACCAGGCCAGCAGCAGGCACAGAAGCGTCCGCATGACGGTCTATCAGAACGGTGATACGCCGAACAGCCAGGCGTGCGCCCAATGCGCGAAGAGGATGGCCGCGATGACACCGATGATGACGGTCAGCACCGTGCCCTTCGTCGTGCCTGCCGGCGGCGCCACGCCCGCTGCGCGATCACGTCGGCGCAGGGAAGCGTAGGCTACAACCGCCCAGATCAGGAAGCCGCCGAACAGCAGCAGGTCGGCCAGCGTGTTGTTGGCCAGCAGATGAGCCAGGGCCCAGGTCTTGACGCTGAGCACCATCGGGTGGCTAAAGCGGGCCTTGAGGTGGTTGCGCGGCACGTAGGCGGCCGCCAGAAGGATGAAGGCCAGCACCATCAGCGGCGCGGCGATGTGATGCATGCCGGGGATGCGCGGCCACAGCACGATGGGGTCCTGGCGCGCGAGGTGGAAGCCCCAGAGGATGAGGCCGAAGCTGATCAGCGAGACGGCGGTGTAGCCGAGCTTCCAGGCCTTCTCGCCGCGCCGCGCGATCTGCGCGCTGCGCCAGTCGTCCGCAACGATGCGCACGGAGTGCAGGCCCAGGAAGATCAGCAGGCCGGCGATCAGGTAGATCATGAGACGCTCCTCGCGTGAATAGTCAGGCGAGGGCGAATATAGAGCAGATGGCTACTGCAGGATGTGGCGCAGCGCCCAGAGCATGGACGGGAAGGCCAGGGCCCACACCGCGACGACCAGGCCGACGGCCTTGGTACCGGTCAAAAAGCTGTTTGTTGAGGGTTTCATCATTCCCACCTCCGTAGTTCGGAGCTAACGAGCAAACTGCATGCCAAGTTGACAGCTTGCCCGCGATTCAGGCCCGGCGGTCCACGCGCAGCGCCAAAACGACCGAACTCGTGGTCTTGATCACGCCGTCGATGTCGCCAATTTCATCCAGCAGGGCGTCCAGGCGCACGGTGGTGTCGGCCTGCAACACCGCCATGTAGTCGAACTCGCCGCTCACCGAGGCGAGCTGGTGCAGCTCGGGAAAGCGCGTGAGCCGCTTCACTACCTCGCGGCCGGCCTTGGGGCTGACCGTGATGCCCACAAAGGCCTGAACGCCGCGGCCTTGGGCCTCGCTGCCGAGCCGCGCGGTGTAGCCCACCAGCACGCCGGCGGACTCCAGCCTGGCGATGCGAGCCACCACGGTGGTGCGCGCAATGCCCAATTTGCGTGCGATGTTGGCCGTGCTTTCGCGCGCGTTGGCCTGCAACAGGGCAATCAGCTGGCGGTCGGTGTCGTCCTTGGCGCCGGGGTGGATGGGCAGGGGGTGGGCGGTCTTGGAAGCCATGATCTGACGATGTGATTGCATGAACTGACGATTCGTCATTTTCATGGATTTGTTCGACGAAATGGTGCTTTCTTTCGTCCGTCGCTCTTCCTAGACTCCACGGGATTCGTGCATTAGCTTTTTGTTCAAGAGGATCCCCATGAAAGTCGCCCTGCTTGGAGCCGGACATATCGGCCAGACCATCGCCCGCCTGTTGCACGCCAGTGGCGACTACACGGTCACTGTGCTCGACAAGAACCCGCAGGCTCTGGCCGTGCTGGCCAAGGAGGGCATCGGCACCGGCGCCGTTGATACCGAGAACAGCGTGGCGCTGGCCAATGCGCTGCGCGGCCAGCAGATCGTGGTCAACGCGCTGCCCTACCACCTGGCGATCAACTCGGCGCGCCTGGCGCTGGAAGCCGGCTGCCACTATTTCGACCTGACCGAAGACGTGGCAGCTACGCAGGCCATCAAGGACATGGCCGAAGGTGCCAAGACCGCCTTCATGCCGCAGTGCGGCCTGGCGCCCGGCTTCATCGGCATCGTGGCCCATCACCTGGCCAAGGGCTTTGAGCAGGTCGTGGACGTGAAGATGCGCGTCGGCGCGCTGCCCGCCTTCCCCACCAACGCGCTCAAGTACAACCTGACCTGGAGCGTGGACGGCCTGATCAACGAGTACTGCCACCCCTGCGAAGCCATCCACGATGGCGAGCAGATCGCCGCGCTGCCTCTCGAAGGCCTGGAGCATTTCTCGCTCGATGGCGTCGAGTACGAGGCCTTCAACACCTCGGGCGGCCTGGGCACCCTGTGCGAGACCTGGGCGGGCAAGGTGCGCAACCTCGACTACAAGACCGTGCGCTATCCGGGCCACCGCGACCTGATGCAGTTCCTGCTCGAAGACCTGCAGCTCAAGAGCGACCAAGCCCTGCTCAAGGGCGTGATGAAGAAGAGCATGCCGGCCACCATGCAGGACGTGGTGCTGGTCTTCGTGACGGTGTCGGGCTACAAGAACGGCTCGCTGCTGCAGGAAGTGTTTGCGCGCAAGATCTTCGCGGAGCGTGATGGCGCCGCACCGATCTCGGCCATCCAGATCACGACCGCTGCTGGCATCTGCGCCGCGGTGGACCTGTTCCGCGAAGGCAAGCTGCCGCAGAAGGGCTTCATCCGCCAGGAAGAAGTGCAGCTGCCGGACTTCCTGAACAACCGCTTCGGCAAGGCGTACCAGCAGTCGCGTCAGGTCGAGTCGATCGGCTGAAGAGACAATCCGCACATGAACACGAACGAACTTCTCTCCTCCCTCGGCGTCCCCGCTTCGGCCTGCACCGGCGGCACGCTGCTCGTCCGCTCGCCCATCGACGGCGCGCAGATCGGCGCCATTCCTGAAGCTACCGCAGTTGACATGAAGGCCGCCGTCGGCCGCGCTCACGCCGCCTTCCTGCAGTGGCGCAATGTGCCCGCCCCGAAGCGCGGCGAACTCGTGCGCCTGTTCGGCGAAGAGCTGCGCACGCACAAGGCCGCGCTGGCCCGCCTCGTCGCGCTGGAGGCCGGCAAGGTCAGCAGCGAAGGCGAGGGCGAGGTGCAGGAGATGATCGACATCTGCGACTTCGCCGTCGGCCTCTCGCGCCAGCTGCACGGTCTGACCATCGCCAGCGAGCGCCCCGGCCATCGCATGATGGAGCAGTACCTGCCGCTCGGCGTGGTGGGCATCATCAGCGCCTTCAACTTCCCCGTGGCCGTGTGGGCCTGGAACAGCGCCTTGGCCCTCGTCTGCGGCGACACCTGCGTGTGGAAGCCGAGCGAGAAGACGCCGCTGACGGCCCTGGCCACGCAGGCGCTGTTTGAGCGCGCAGTAGCCCGTTATGCCGGCGCACCCGCAAACCTCTCGCAAGTGCTGATCGGCCGCGCCGATGTGGGCGAGGCGATGGTGGACGACACGCGCGTGGCACTGGTCTCCGCCACCGGCTCCACCCGCATGGGCCGCGCCGTGGGCCCGCGCGTGGCCGCGCGCTTCGGCCGCTGCCTGCTGGAACTCGGCGGCAACAACGCCATCATCGTCACGCCGAGCGCAGACCTGGACCTGACCGTGCGCGGCATCCTCTTCGGCGCCTACGGCACGGCCGGCCAGCGCTGCACGACCACGCGTCGCGTGATCGCGCATTCGTCCATCCACGATGAGCTAGTGAACCGTCTCGACCGCGCTCGTGCACAGCTCAAGATCGGCGACCCGACCGAAGCCGGCAACCTGATCGGCCCGTTGATCGACAAGGCCGCCTTCGACGGCATGCAGGCCGCCTTGGCTGCTGCACGCGAACAAGGGGGTGCCGTGAGCGGTGGCGAGCGCGCCTTGGCGACTCAATTTCCTGAAGCCTGGTACGCCGTGCCGGCCCTGGCGCGCATGCCTGCGCAGACCGACATCGTTCGCCACGAGACCTTCGCGCCCATCCTCTACACGCTCAAGTACGAGACGCTGGACGAAGCCATCGCGCTGCAGAACGACGTGCCGCAGGGCCTGTCGTCCGCCATCTTCACCAACGATGTCCGCGAGGCCGAGGCCTTCATGAGCGCCAGCGGCTCGGATTGCGGCATCGCCAACGTCAACATCGGCACCAGCGGCGCGGAAATCGGCGGCGCCTTCGGTGGTGAAAAGGAAACCGGCGGCGGCCGCGAATCGGGTTCGGATGCGTGGAAGGCCTACATGCGCCGCACCACCAACACGGTTAACTACTCGCGCGAGCTGCCGCTGGCGCAGGGCGTGAAGTTCGACGTGTGAACATTCACCGGGGCAACGTTTGCCCTATGGATGGCTTCCCTAGCTGACGTGGCCGCCAGCTTGTAGAAAATCCCACCCCAAGAGCCCGATCCGCGAGCGGGCCGAGCCTTGGGAGTGAGGATGTTCCATCTGTGCGGGCTTCGCGCCCTTTTCTTCAGGGGCATGCTGCCCGTTTGTTTGCTGGGCCTGGCGGCCTTGGCGCCCTGCCACGCGGCCTCGCTGGTCGGGCCGGTGCCGGATTGGGTCAAGCCCATCGAGGCGCCCAGCCAGATGCCCGCGGCTGTTGAAGGCGAGGGCGTGCAGTACCTGCTGGTTGACCGGCAGGTCCGGGTGGCGGGCGCTTCGACCTCCCGCTATAGCCACTTCGTGACGCGCATCCTGCACGAGGACCAGCTCGCGGACGAGTCGCAGATCGAGGTGGTCTTCGATCCGAGCTACCAGCGCCTGAGCTTCCATCATGTGCGGCTGCGGCGTGCTGGAGTGGTGCTGGACCGCTTGCGCCCACAGGCCATCCAGCTCCTGCAGCGTGAGCGCGATCTGGAAGCGCTCATCCTCGATGGCCGCAAGTCTGCCCACCTCGTGCTGGACGACGTGCGTGTGGGCGACGTGATCGACTACGACTACACGCTCGAAGGCAGCAATCCGGCCCTGGCCGACGCCCGCTACGGGCGCGTCGATCTGCAGTACTCGGTGCCGGTGGAACAGATCCATTACCGCTTGCTGTGGCCGGATGCGCGCGAGCTCGCCGTGCGCCGCTTCAATGGCGCCGAAGGCGGCACGCTGGCTTTGAGCAGCGGTGGTGTGCGGGAAGTCGTGTGGGATCGCAGCAAGGTGCCGGGCCTGAACGTGGAGAAGGACGCCCCCGGCTGGTACGACCCTGTGTCCTACGCCGAATGGGGCGATGCTCGCAGCTGGCGTGATGTGATCCAGTGGGCGTTGCCGCTCTACCGCATGCCTGCCGACCTGGGGCCTGAGCTGATGCGCGAACGAGCCGCGCTTCTCAAGGCCAGCGACCAGCCTGCCGAGCGCGTGGCCGCCGCCCTGCGCCTGGTGCAAGGCCAGGTGCGCTACCTGGGCATCGAGATGGGGCCGGGCTCCTACATGCCACGCGCGCCGGAGCTGGTCTTCCATCGCCGCTTTGGTGACTGCAAGGACAAGGCCCTGCTGCTGGCGGCGTTGCTGCGCAGCATGGATATCGAAGCCGAGCCGGCGCTCGTCAACACGGTCAGCAAGCAGGAGCTGGAAAAGGCGTTGCCCTCGGCGGTGCAATTCGACCATGTGATCGTGCATGTGAAGCTCGGGCCGCGCGACTACTGGCTGGACCCGACCCGCTCCACGCAATTCGGCGATCTGGATAGCATCTCGCAAAGCGACTTTCGCAAGGCGTTGCCGATTGCGCCGGATGCACAAGGCCTGGTCACGATGGCCCGCCCGGATTCGCGCATGAACCGCCGCGAGGTGCAGGTGTCCATCGACGGCTCGGGCAACCGCGACAAGCCTGCGCTGATGACCGTGCGCTCGCGCTACTTCGGCCAGGCCGCCGAGCGCATGCGCGCCGATCTTGCCAGCCAGAGCCGCGAGCAGCTGCAAAAGCTCTACCTGAACTTCTATGCCGACTATTACCCCGGCCTGGCCGTGGCCGAGCCCCTGACGGTGAGCGACGACCACCAGCACAACGAGGTGCAGACCACCGAGACCTACGGTATCCCCGAGCTCTGGCATCGGCCGGCAGAGGGCAAGCGGCTGCAGGCCTCGCTGTTCTCGGGCGAGTTGCTGGAGTTCCTCAAGAAGTCGACGCAGTCGCGCCGGCAGTCGCCGCTATACGTGGCCTATCCGCTGGAGTTCGAAGTGCGCAGCGAAATGAAGCTGCCGCGCGACTGGGGCGGTTCGCCGGACAAGACGCAGATCGATGGCCCCGGCTTCAAGTACCACAGCGAGGTGCAATGGCCAGCGCCGGATCGGGTGCTCACCACAGCCCACTACCAGAGCCTGCGCGATGAAATCGCGGCCGGCGATGTTCCGGCCTACAACGACAAGATCGGCCGCGCCCGCGATGACCTGGGCTATACGCTGTACGACCTGGGGCCGCGCGCCGGCTGGTTGGAGCGCATCAACTGGTCCGTGTTGCTCGTGGGGCTGGCCATGCTCGCGGGATTGTTGCGTGGCGCTTGGTTGCTGTACCGCTGGGACCCCGAGCCGGCAGCGCCAGTGAATCCTGGCGGACTCTCAGGGCTCGGCGGCTGGCTGGTCTTTGTCTGTCTCGGCCTGCTGCTGAGGCTCTGGCGCCAGATGAAAGCCGGCTTTGACGCGCTGCCCGCCTATTCCCTGCACGGCTGGAACGGCCTGACCACGCCGGGCGGCGAGGCCTATCACGCCCTCTGGGCGCCGGCGCTGTTCACCGAACTGTTGCTGATGATCTTCATGGTCGTGGCCAGTGTGTTCATGCTGGCCCTGTTCTTCCGCAAGCGCAGCAGCTTTCCGTTTCTGATGGTGTGCTTTCTCTGGGCCGGCCTCTTGGTCGCGGTGGTGGATGACTCGCTGCTGCAGCTTCTGCCGGTCGACAAGGAGCCGCTCGCCAAGGTCATCGGCGGCTGGCTCGGGGCGGCGGCCATCTGCGCGCTGTGGACAGCCTATCTGCGGCGCTCCGAGCGCGTGGCCAACACCTTTGTCGTGCGCCATCGTCCTCAGCCACTCATGGAGCCCGCGGCCCTGCCAGAGGCGCGGTGAAACGCATGCTATAGTCCGGCCTCTTCGCAAATCGGCGAAGCACCTGCCCAGGTGGCGGAATTGGTAGACGCACTAGTTTCAGGTACTAGCGGGTAACTCCGTGGAGGTTCGAGTCCTCTCCTGGGCACCAAATGAAAAGGGCCAGCACGCAAGTGCTGGCCTTTTGCATTGGGTGGCTTGACGTGAAACCGGGCCGAGTTGGCCCTCGCAGAGGGCCTTCGCGCACGCACCTACTGGCCCTTGGCTCAAGCGCGCAACGCCTTGGCGTGATGCTCGAAGTGGTCCCCCAGAAAGCTCGCCACAAAGTAATAGCTGTGGTCATACCCCGGCTGCGTGCGCAGCGTGAGCGAATGCGCCGCCGCCGTACAAGCGTGCTCCAGCAATTCCGGCCGCAGCTGCTCCAGCAGAAACTCGTCCGCCCCGCCTTGATCGACTAGCAGCGGCAGCTTCTCGCTAACCGTCGAAACCAGCGCACAGGCGTCATGCGCTGCCCAGGCTGAACGATCATCACCGAGATACGCGGCAAACGCCTTCCGCCCCCACGGCACCTGCGAAGGCGCGACGATGGGCGAGAACGCCGACACGCACGCATAGCGGCCCGGATGCCGCAGCGCCAAGGTGAGCGCGCCATGCCCACCCATCGAGTGACCGAAGATGCCGCGCTTGCCGCTGGCCGCAAAGTGCTCTTCCACCAGCGCCGGCAGCTCGTGCACCACATAGCTCTCCATACGGAAGTGCGCCGCCCAGGGTGCTTGCGTGGCATTCAGATAAAAGCCCGCGCCCTGGCCCAGGTCGTAGGCCGCATCGTTGGCAATGCGTTCGCCGCGCGGGCTGGTGTCCGGCGCCACCACGATGAAGCCATGCTTCGCCGCATGCGCCTGCGCACCCGCCTTGGTGATGAAGTTCTGCTCGGTGCAGGTCAGGCCGGAGAGCCAATAAAGCACCGGGCACCGCTCGCCTTGCAGCGCTTGTTCGGGCAGATAAATGCCGAAACGCATCTCGCAGCCCAGCGTGTTGGAGGCGTGTTTCCAGACCTCTTGCCGGCCGCCGAACGAGGCGTGGACTTCAACGCGTTCCATGATCAGAAATGCACCACGGAACGGATCGACTTGCCCTCGTGCATCAAGTCGAATGCCTCGTTGATCTCGGTGAGCGGCATCGTGTGCGTCACAAACGGCGCGAGCTGGATCTCACCGCGCATCGCCTCTTCCACCATGCCGGGTAGCTGGGTGCGGCCCTTGACGCCGCCAAACGCCGTGCCCAGCCACTTGCGGCCGGTGACGAGCTGGAAGGGCCGCGTGGAGATTTCCTGCCCCGCGCCGGCCACGCCAATGATGACCGACTGGCCCCAGCCGCGGTGCGCGCATTCGAGCGCCGCACGCATCACGTTGACATTGCCAATGCACTCGAATGAGTGGTCCACGCCCCAGCCTGTCATCTCCACGATCACCTGCTGGATCGGCTTCTCGAAATCCTTCGGGTTGACGCAATCGGTGGCGCCAAAAATGCGCGCCAGCTCGAACTTGCCCGGGTTGGTGTCGATGGCGATGATGCGGCCCGCCTTGGCCAGCATGGCACCCTGGATGACGGCAAGGCCGATGCCGCCGAGGCCGAACACGGCCACCGAATCACCGGGCTGCACCTTGGCCGTGTTCTTGACGGCGCCCAGGCCTGTCGTGACGCCGCAGCCCAGCAGGCAGACCTGCTCGGGGTTGGCCTGCCGGTTGATTTTGGCCAGCGAGACCTCGGCCACTACCGTGTACTCGCTGAAGGTGGAGCAGCCCATGTAGTGGTAGATCGGCTTGCCTTCAAACGAGAAGCGCGTCGTGCCGTCGGGCATCACGCCCTTGCCCTGCGTGGCGCGCACCGAGGTGCAGAGGTTCGTCTTGCCCGACTTGCAGAACAGGCATTCGCCGCATTCGGCCGTGTAGAGCGGAATCACATGGTCGCCCGGCGCCACGCTGGTCACGCCTTCGCCCACCTGCACCACGATGCCCGCGCCCTCATGGCCCAGCACGGCAGGGAAGAGGCCTTCCGGGTCATCGCCGGACAGCGTGAAGGCATCGGTGTGGCACACACCGGTGTGCGTGATCCGCACCAGCACCTCACCTTTGCGCGGGGGCTCCACGTCGATCTCGACAATCTGCAGCGGCTGGCCCGCTTCGAAGGCAACGGCGGCACGGGATTTCATACGTCAGGACTCCTTGTATCGGAGCTTGAGTATGCCAACGCATCGGGTGACATGCCTCACGATCGGGTCTTCAGGCTTGGCGCAGCACGGCGCCGCCTCTCGCTCAGAGCCGGGCCATCTTCTCCGTCAGTGCCTTGACAAAACCGGGATCGATCTCTGCCACGCCCGGCGTGGCCTCGGCGAGTTTTATCTTGTCCCAAGCTGCCGCGTAGTCGCCCGTTTCGAAGAGTGCAATGGCCCAGTTCTGCAAGTTGGCCGTATGCTGCGGCGCGCGTGCATGGACGTTGGAAAAACGAGTCAAGGCCTCCTGCATCAACGCCTTGTCCTGCTTGGCCAACGCCGCGAAGCTGATGGCGCGCGCCTCGTCGACGGCGAACTGCAAATCGTTCCCCGTTGCGGACTCAGCTTCCCGGAATAGCGCGAGCGAAGAGTCGGCGCGGCCCTGATCGGCTTCCAGTACGGCCATGCCCCATAGCGAAATTCCATTGTGCGGATCGAGCAGCCACGCTTGGTTGAAGCGTCGCATGGCATCGGGCATCTGCCGCGTGCGAAGCAGCTGCCAGCCGGCCTTCGCCACCTCGGAGGCCGCTTGTCGACGGTCGCCCTTGAAGCCCTTGTCTATCTGCTCGAGAAACCGGGCGTCGGCAGCCTGTTGGGCTTCGGTCTTGGTTTGTCCACCGTATTTGGGAAGCAGGGAGATGTCCTGCGCCATGGCACTGCTCGCGAGCAGAAACAGCAGCATTGCGAATGCGCGTATCGATTGCTTCATGCAAAAGTCATCCTGGGGGCGTGAACGTTGACTGTGCAGTTCAGATGCGGGCCGCGCAAGCCGCCGGGCCATTTTCACCGTGCTTCCGTGGGAGACCCGCTAGGATCGAAAGACAAACTCCAGGAGCCGTCATGCGCCGTTTGATCGCCCTTGCTCTGTTGAGCTGCTGCGCCACCTTTTCCCAAGCGCAAGTGACTGACAAACCCGTCTTCGATCCCGCCCTCGCTGCCAAAACGGGCGCCGACGAGCACGGCATGCATGCCTATGTACTCGTCGTCCTCAAGACCGGCCCCAAGAAGATGGCCGCAGGCCCTGCGCGCGACGAGATGTTCAAGGGCCATTTCGCCAACATCCAGCGCCTGGCCGATGCCGGCAAGCTCGTCGTGGCCGGGCCCTTCGGAAAGAACGGGCCTGCCGACGACTGGCGCGGCCTCTTCGTCTTCGCGGTGCCCACGGTTGAAGAAGCGCAATCGCTTGTCGCCACCGACCCGGTGATCCAGAACGGCGAGATGGTGGCCGAGTTCCATCCCTGGTACGCCTCGGCCGCGCTGATGCTGGTGGCCGAGGATCACAAGCGCGTGGCCAAGGCCTCGTTCTGACGCCGGCGTGACAAGAAGTTATGGCCCGCAATCCCGGTGCCTCCGGGCGGTTTGATGGATTTCCCCGATTTCATCGGCATCGTGCTCGATTTGAGTGAGAATGCGCTCCGCCCGTGATCGTCGGGCCTAATCCTTGAGACGAGACCTCTGAATGAACAAGACCGAACTGATTGAGCACCTGGCTGGCAAGCATGAACTGACCAAGGCCGAAGCTGGCCGCATCGTCGAGACCCTGCTGGAAGCTGTGGTCACCACCGTCAAGAAGGGCGGCGTGGTGTCCATCCCCGGCTTCGGCTCCTTCAAGCAGCACGCCCGCGCAGCCCGCACCGGCGTGAACCCCAGCACCGGCGAAAAGATCAAGATCGCCGCCGCCAAGCTGCCCAAGTTCACCGCCGGCGCTGGCTTCAAGGCCGCCGTGGACCCCAAGGCTGCTGCTCGCAAGGCTGAAAAGGCCGCCAAGCCCGCTGCCAAGGCTGCTGCAAAGCCCGCCGCCAAGGCCAAGAAGAAGTAATAACTCGTCAGTTCCTCTGACAGAGTGACACAAAGCGGCTGATGCCTTCACGGGCATCAGCCGCTTTCATTTGCAGCTACATTCGCAGCGAATGGCAACACCCAGAGCATCAGGGCGCGCAGGCGCGGCACCCACCATCGTCGATGTGGCCCAACAGGCCGGCGTATCGATCAAGACCGTCTCGCGCGTGCTCAACGAAGAGCCGGCCGTGCGCGAGAAGACGCGCGAGCAGGTGCTCAAGGTCGTGGCCGCGCTCAAGTACCGGCCCAAGCTCTCGGCCCGCAGCCTGGCTGGCGCGCGCAGCTTCCTGATCGGCCTGCTGTACTACGACCCCTCGGCCGCCTTCGTGGGCGGCGTGCAGCAAGGCGCCACCTTGCGCTGCCGCGAGGCGGGCCATCATCTGGTCGTCGAATCCCTGCACAACGATGCGCCGGACCTGGAACAGCAGGTCGAGCGCATGGTGGCAGCCTTGCGGCCCGACGGCATGCTGCTCACGCCGCCGCTGTGCGACAGCCCCAAGGTGCTCAAGGCGCTGCGCGAGACCGGCACGCCCTGCGTGCTGATGTCGCCCGATCTCGGGACCGGCCACCGCGGCGCCAGGAGCCGCGCGGCCCTGCCGTCGGTCAGCATGGATGACGTGCGTGCGGCCGAAGAGGTCACCCATCTGCTGATCAGCCTCGGCCACCGCCGCATCGCGCACATCCGCGGCGCGACTGACCAATCGGCCTCGCACCTGCGCTACCAGGGCTTCGCCAACGCGATGAAGCAGCACGGCCTGCCCGTGGACGCCGAGATGGTCTACCAGGGCGACTTCACTTTCCGCACCGGCGTGGAAGGCGCGCACCAGCTGCTGAGCCGCCGCGAGCGGCCCACCGCCGTGTTCGCCGCCAACGACGACATGGCCCTGGGCGTGCTGGCCGCAGCGCACCGCCTGGGCCTGGCCGTGCCACAGGATCTCTCCATCGCCGGCTTCGACGATTCGCCCGCCGCCAGCCTCGTGTGGCCGCCGCTGACCACCGTGCGCCAGCCCATGGCCGAGATGGCGCGCATGGCCGTGGAGATGCTGATCGGCGTGGATGGCCAGGGCCAGGGCCTACATCGCGTGTTGCCGCACGAATTGATCGTGAGGCATTCGACGGCAGCACCTCGGAGCTGACGCATGAGCCGCCCGCCCTTTGTGCATCAAGTGGGCGTACGCAGCTACAGCTTTGCGTCCTTGCGCGAGCTGATGGCCAAGGCCACGCCGGAACGCTCGGGCGACCAGCTGGCCGGCGTGGCAGCCCGCAGTGGCGAGGAGCGTGCCGTCGCGCAGATCACGCTGGCCGAGGTGCCCTTGCGCCGTTTTCTCGATGAAGCGCTGATCCCTTACGAGGACGATGAAGTCACGCGGTTGATCATCGACACGCATAACGCCGCCGCCTTTGCCGAGATCGCGCACCTGACGGTCGGCGACTTCCGCAACTGGCTGCTCGCCGACGAGACCGACACGCCCACGCTGGCGCGCGTGGCAAACGGCATCACGCCCGAGATGGCCGCGGCCGTCTCCAAGCTGATGCGCAACCAGGACCTGATCCTGGCCGCGAGCAAATGCCGCGTCAGAACCGCCTTTCGCGGCACGCTGGGCCTGCCCGGCCGCATGTCCACGCGCCTGCAGCCCAACCACCCGCGCGACGACGCCACCGGCATCGCCGCGAGCCTGCTCGACGGGCTGCTCTACGGCAGCGGCGATGCGCTCATCGGCATCAATCCGGCCAGCGACGATGTGGGCACCATGGTCGAGCTGCTCAAGCTGATGGACGGCGTCATCGGTCACTACGAGATCCCCACGCAGTCCTGCGTGCTCACGCACGTGACAAACACATTGCAGGCGATCGAGCGCGGCGCGCCGGTGGACCTGGTCTTCCAGTCGATTGCCGGCACGCAGGCCGCCAACCGCAGCTTCGGCATCGACCTGCAGCTGCTGCAGACGGCGCGCGACGCGGCGCTGTCGTTGAAGCGCGGCACGCTGGGCAACAACGTGATGTATTTCGAGACCGGCCAGGGCAGCGCCCTGTCGGCCAATGCAAATCATGGCCTCGACCAGCAGACCTGCGAGGCGCGCGCCTACGCCGTGGCGCGGCACTTCAAGCCGCTCGTGGTCAACAGCGTGGTCGGCTTTATCGGGCCCGAGTATTTGCGCGACGGCAAGCAGATCACACGTGCTGGCTTGGAGGACCATTTCTGCGCCAAGCTGCTGGGCCTGCCCATGGGCTGCGACGTCTGCTACACCAACCATGCGGAGGCCGACCAGAACGACGTGGACGTGCTGCTGACCCTGCTCGCCACGGCCGGCTGCACCTTTGTGATGGGCGTGCCCGGCTCGGACGACATCATGCTGGGCTACCAGAGCACCTCGTTCCACGACGCGCTGTATGTGCGCCGCCTGCTCGGCCTGCGTCCGGCGCCCGAGTTCGAGGCTTGGCTGGAGCGGATGCAGATCATGAGGCCCGATCCGGCGCGGCCCGCGCAGTTCCGGCTCGGGGCTGGCGTGGCGTCCGCCTTCGGGCCTGCTTTGCGGAGCTTGAAATGAGCGGCGATGCGCATGCGTTGATCGTCGCCAATCCCTGGCAGGCGCTGCGCCGATTCACCGACGCACGCATTGCGCTCGGCCGCGCCGGCGTGAGCCTGCCCACCGCGGCGCATCTGGCCTTCACGCTGGCCCATGCGCAGGCGCGCGATGCGGTATATGAGGGCCTGGATGTGGATGCGCTGCGCTTGCAACTGCGCGGCATGAGCGATGAGGAGCTCCTGCTGCTGCACAGCGCCTCGCCCGATCGCGACAGCTATCTGAGCCGACCGGACCTTGGACGCAGCCTGTCTGCGGAGTCGCTGGATGCGCTGGGTCGGCGAACCCGGGAGCCGCTCGATCTGGTCCTCGTGCTGGCGGACGGCTTGTCAGCGCGCGCCGTCATGAACCACGCCGCGCCCTTGCTCGGCTTGCTGCTGCCGCGGCTGCGCGATGCCGGCTGGTCGCTGGGCCCGCTGGCGCTGGTGCAGCAGGGTCGCGTGGCCGTGGGCGATGCCGTCGGCCAGGCGATGCAGGCGCGCATGGTCGCCGTGCTGATCGGCGAGCGGCCGGGCCTCAGCGCGCCCGACAGCCTCGGCGTCTACCTGAGCTGGGCGCCTGCGCCAGGCGTCAACGACGCGCAGCGCAACTGCCTCTCCAACATCCGGCCCGCGGGCCTGTCGTACGAGGCCGCGGCAGAGCAGCTGTGGCAGCTGATGCAGCTCGCTCGCGCGCAAGCGCAGACCGGCGTGGCGCTGAAGGCGCCGGGGCACGAGGCGTTGCCGGAAAGCTCGGTACAAGAAGACTTCTTCTTGCTGCCCCGGGGGCCGAGATCGACCCAGCAATCCGTCAAAGACATGCTCGCGCGCGGCCGGCAGGCGCGCGCTGCCTCACGGCTGCAAGAGGCCCGGGAATGCTTCTTCGAGGCCGCGAGTCTGTCGCGTCGCGAGGCTCGGCCGCCGCTCCTGGCCGAGTCGCTCAAAGGCCTCGGCCAGGTCATGCGCGACCTCGGTGAGCTGGAACTCGCGCTGTCGCATTACCAGGAGGCCGCGCAGCTGTGCGAGGAGGCGGGCCTCGCCTTGCCACATGCGCACGCGCTCAGGCACGTGGGTGATCTCTTCCTCCAACTGGGCCGGGCTCATCCGGCGCGGAAGGCTTGCCGGCGCGCCTTGCTGATCTACCGCGCGAACCCGGATGCCGCGGCGCTCGATCGGGCCAACGCGCTCAGGTCCGCGGCGCTGGCAGAAGAAAAGCAGGCTGCAGGCGTCGAAGCTGCGCGCGCGCTGTGGCAAGAGGCCAAGGCGCTGTATGCCTCGCAGCAAGTGTGGGCGGGCGTGGCTGAGTGTGAGCTGCACATCGGAGCGTCTGGCCCGTAGCGCACCGGCTGCCGCTGACCACAGATCGAACCTTCAGGATAGCCCGTGCTCAAATTCCTCGTCCGTTGCATCCTCTTCATCGTCGGCGTGGTGGTGCTGCTGGATATCGGTCTGCCGACCCGCGTCGAGCAACTCCAGGTCGATCAGCACACGAGTCAAACGCAGAACGATTTCCGCGCCACGCGCAGCGGCGACAGCAGGTGGGCCGACACCAGCTACAAGGTCTATCTCATCGGTGGCGCCGCGTCCTCCTGTTCGGTCGGCTACGCGAGCTACGCCAGGCTGAAGGACGGCGACAGCGTGGAGGTGCAGTCCACGCGGCTGTTCAAGACCTGCATCCGTATCACGCGCGAAGCCGAAGTGGTGGAAGCGAGCCCGCATTGGAAGTGGTACGCGCTCGCCATCGGCGGCCTTCTAATCGCGCTTGCGCTGGGCTGGTTGAAAGGCGATGACGACGACGATGGCGCTGGCATCCGCATTCGTCTTTGACAGCCTGACGTCATGGAGACGGGGCGGTTGTGCGCAAACCCTGAACGGCGACGCCGCTTCGCGTTACCGCATCATCGCGCCGCCAGCGCCTCAATCAACTCCCGATGGTCCGGCAGCTCCTTGGCCGCCACCGGCCCGAGCCGCGCCAGCGTCGCGAACTCCTGCTCGGCCTCGGCGCGTCGCGGGTAGGGCGCCGCGCTGGGCAGCTGGGTGTCGTACTCCATGCCGTAGAGCACGTACTGCCAGCTCCAGGGTGGGTACATCTCCACATCGGTAAGGAAGTCCAGCGGGTTGGGCGCACGGGTTTTCCACATGGCCAGTTGTTCGCGCAGGCGTTCGGGAATGGTTTCGGGGCGCGTGTTGTCGGTCCAGAAGGGCGTGTCCTGGCGCTGGCTCAAGCAGTAGTGCAGCTTGATGAAGTCGATGATGCGCTCGTAGCGCTGCTTCATGAAGCCGTTGAAATGCCGCGCTGCCGGCGCCAGGTTGCCGTCGGCCGGGAACAGGTGGGCGATGAAATAGGCCGCGGTTTCGATCAGGCCGATGCCCGAGGATTCCAGCGGCTCCACGAAGCCTCCCGAGAGGCCCACGGCCACGCAGTTCTTGACCCAGCAGGCTTCGCGATAGCCGACCTTCAGCTTGAGCTGGCGTGCCTCCAGGCCTTGCGCCGCCGGGCCGATGTGCCGGCGCAGCACCTCCTCGGCACGCGTGTCGTCGGTGTAGCGGCTCGAATAGACGTAACCCACGCCGCGGCGCTCCTGCAGGCCGATGTCCCAGGTCCAGCCGCATTCCTGCGCGGTGGCGATCGTGTAGGAGGCGATCTTCTGGCGCGCATCCGCATAAGGCACTTGTAGCGCTACCGCGCGGTCGGCAAACAGCGTGTCCTTGCAGTCCACCCAGGGCGAGCCGAGCGCGGCGCCGATCAGCGCGGCGCGAAAGCCCGTGCAGTCGATGTAGAGCCCGGCGCTGAGCATGCCGGCTTCGCGCGTGTGCACGCCGGCGATGGCGCCCGTTTCGTCCAGTTCCACGCGTTCCACGGTCGCCTGCAGATGCTGCACGCCGAGCGCGCGGCCATGCTCGGCCAGCAGGCCCGCGAAGCGCGCGGCGTCGAAGTGGTAGGCGTAATTGAACATGCCCTGGTAGTCGGGATCGACGGCCTTCTTGGGCCCGCGCGAGGCATCGGCCGCGGCCTTTTGCAGCGTGCCGGCGGCGGCAAAGGGGCGATCCGCGCGCGTGCCGCCGGCTGCACCCAGCAGCCAGTACGGCAGCAGCTCGGGCGCCTCGGAGCGGCGCGTGGGCGCGGCGAAGGGATGGAAGTAGTGATCGGGCCCCGGCTTGCCGGGTTCGCGCACCCAGTGGTCGTAGCGGATGCCCTGCTTGAAGCTCGCGTCGGCCCGGCTCAGGAACTCCGCCTCCTTGATACCGATCCTCGCCAGCGTGCGGCGGATCGACGGGAAGGTGCCTTCGCCCACGCCGATGATGCCGATCTCGGGCGACTCCACCAGCGTGATCCGCACACCACCGGCCAGGGTACCAAGTTGCCGCGCCAGATAGGCCGCCGTCAGCCAGCCCGCCGTGCCGCCGCCGACGATGAGGATGCTCTGGATGGGTTGTTGATTCATGTGCCGTCCGCTTGTGTGAGGGCGATTGTGCAGGCCCGGTCTGATTCCACGACACAATCGCACCCGGCCGAAGACAGGCGTGAGCCATCGCCACGCACAACAGCAAGGCCAGGAGACCGATTTCCGATCATGAGTTTTCACCGCCTTGTCGCCGACGTGGGTGGCACCCACGCCCGCTTTGCCAGCCAGTTCGCACCCCGTGCGCCCCTCGTCGAGGCAGGCCGTTATGCCTGCGCCGATTTCCCCTCGCTGCAGGACGCGCTGCGCCACCATCTGGATGAGCGCCGGCTGCCGCAGCCGGCCGAAGCGGCCATCGGCATCGCCACGCCGATCACTGGCGATGCGGTGCGCATGACGAACAACGCGTGGAGTTTTTCAATCGCGCAGATGAAGGCCTCGCTGGGCCTGCAACGGCTACTGGTCATCAACGATTTCACGGCGCTCGCGCTGGCCCTGCCGGCGCTGCCCACCACGGATCTGCAAGCCATCGGCGGCGGCACGGCACAGGCCGGCGGCGCCATGGCCCTGATCGGCGCGGGCACCGGCCTCGGCGTCTCGGGCCTGCTGCGCGCTGATGAAGATGGCAGTTATGTGCCCATCGCGGGCGAGGGCGGGCATGTGAGCCTGTCCACCGCCAGCGAGGAAGAAGATGCCGTGCTGCGCGTGCTGCGCGGCCGCTTTGGCCATGTCTCGGCCGAGCGCGTGCTCTCGGGCCCCGGCATCGAGAACCTCTACCGCGCGTTGGCCGAACTGCGCGGCCAGCCCGCCGTGCTGGCCAATGCGAGCGCGGTCACCGGCGCCGCACATGGCGATGCGCTGGCCATGGACGCCCTGCGCTTCTTCTGCAGCCTGCTCGGCCAGGCCGCCGGCAACTTGGCGCTGACGCTGGGCGCGCGCGGCGGCGTCTACATCGGCGGCGGCATCGTGCCCAAGCTGGGCGCGGCCTTCGACGCGGCCTTGTTCCGCCAGCGCTTCGAGGACAAGGGCCGCTTTGCGGCCTATCTGGCCGCGATCCCGACCTGGCTGATTCGCAGCAGCGATCAGGCCGCGCTGCTCGGCGCCAGCCGGGCGTTGGAGCCGGGCGAAGCCCGCCTGAGCTGAGCGCCCGGCCGCCGCTCAGGCGTGGGCGAGCTGCCAGAGCAGCCAGCCGCCCAGGGCCAGCAGCATCAGCAGCCACAAGCCCAGTGCTAGCAGCAGCCTGCGCAGCCAGCGCGTGGCCTGGGCGTCGGCAGTCTGCGCCCGTGCCGCGGCGCGCTCCAGCACCGGCGCCGAGCTGAGGCGGAACAGCAGAAACAGGCCCAGCCGGAACGCGCCGAGGTCATCGAGCCAGCCGATCACCGGGATCACGTCGGGCAGCAAGTCGATGGGGTCGAGCACATAGGCGAGCGTAGCCACGGCCAGCAGGCGGGCCGTCCAGGAGGCCTCGCGGTCACGCAGCGCGAACCAGGCGGTCAGCAGTTGGCGCCGGGAGACCAGCAGGCCTGCCAGTGTTTTCAATTCAGCTTTGCCGGGTGCCGAAGCGGCTACGGGGGGCGCTCATCGCATGCCGTCGATGCGCATGTCCTTGGGATAGCTGATCGTGTAGTCGGCGGTCAGTCGTTGCGCGGCGTTAGGTGCCAGCGAGAACTCCCACACCTTCACGCCCTGCTGTTCTCGCCAGGCCTTGGGCATCGGGTCAAAGCGCGCCTCGACCTTGATGTTCTCATGCTGGCTAACCGGGCTGGCTTCGAGCACCTGCACGGTGAAAGGCTTGCTGTGCTGGCTCTCGATGCGGTAGGCATGGGCGATGTGTTGCTCGATCCTGCTGCCGATGAAGCCGCGCTCGCCGGCATTGCGGGTCTGCGGCTCCACCACCACGCGGATCTGCTCGTCGTGGCCGAAGGGCAGATCGAGCTTGCCGTCGGCGGGCATGCTCAAGGTGCTCATGCCGATGAAGACGCCGTCGCGGAACATCTGGGCCTGACCGGCGGGCCACACGCCGGCAGGGCGGCCGGCTTCGGCGACCAGGAATGCCTGCGGTGCATCTTGCGGATCGACACGGGCGACCACGCGGGCATCGAGTGCGGTCTGGCCCAGCGCCAGGGTGACCCGCTCGCCCGAGGCCGCCACGTTGACGCGGCCGGGCACGGCGAATTCGGTGGCGAACTCGCCTTCGAAGACGGAGACGTCGAAGGAGGGGGCTTCGGCGACCATCGCCGCCTTGGCAGCCATCGGCGCCGGTGCTGCCCTCGCTCTCGCCAACATCGGCGCCGCGTAATCGGCGCGACTCATGCTTTCATCCTGCAGTTGAAGCAGCCAAGGGGAGGGCTGCGATCCAGCCACGGATTGATTGGGCTGCGCCGTCGAAAGCCGCAGGCTTACCCCGCTCCAATCCTCCCCGCTGCTCTGCGCCACCTCCGCCCGGCGTTCCAGCTGCACCTTGCCCGTGCTGCTGTCGAGATAGGCGCGATAGACCGGCTGCCAGCCCGCGTTGGACGTGCGATACAGCAGATGCAGCGAAGTCTCGCGCGCCGCGCTGATGCGGGCGCTGAGCTTGGACAGCCGCGGATTGGCCTGCTCCCAGCGCTTGCGCTCGGCCAGCAGCGGCGCCAATTGCTTGCCCAATTCATCAACGCTGCGTTGCAGTTGCGCCTTCTTGAGCAAGGCAGCCTGGGCCTGCACCTTCACCGCATCGGCGGCGCTGCCGATCTGCGCGGCGCCGATGCTCTGGCCCAGGTTCTTGAGAGTGGCCAGCGCCGCATCCTGCGCGCCGGCCTCGGCCTGCACCAGCGAGCGCTTGTCCTCGACCTCGCGGATGCGCGCCTCCAGGCCCGTGTTCACGCATTCCGGTGCCGCAGCGCGCTCAATGGTGGTCACGTTGATCTCGCCGATCTGCACGCCATCGCCGCTCATGCGCAAGGTCTGCGCGTCGAAGTTGCCGGGCAGGCAGGGCAGCTCCAGCTGCTGGGCGCCGGCCTTGACGGTGAGCACCCGCTCCAGCTGCGCGCCGCCGGGGTAGACCAGCACGTTCTCGATGTGCGACTGGGCGTGCGCCAGGCCGGGGAGTGTGAGGGCGAGCAACAATGTCTTGCGCATCTGGGTCTCCAAAGTCGTCGAGGGACCATAACATGCTGCCCATGAACACGCCTCCTTCCACGCCCCATCAGGCCAACGTCCAGCGCAAGGCCCTGGTGCTCTTCTCCGGCGGCCAGGATTCCACCGCCTGCCTGGCCTGGGCGCTGGACCGCTATGCCGCCGTGGAAACCATCGGCTTCGACTACGGCCAGCGCCACCGCATCGAGCTGGAATGCCGAAAGACCGTGCGTGCCGAGATCGCCGCGCAGTTCCCGCAGTGGGCAGGCAAGCTCGGCGAAGATCACATGCTGGATCTGGCGCTGCTGGGCCAGATCTCCGACACCGCGCTCACGCAGGACCGCGCCATCGAGATGCAGGCCAACGGCCTGCCCAACACCTTCGTGCCGGGCCGCAACCTGCTCTTCCTGAGCTTCGCGGCGACCCTGGCTTATCGGCGCGGCGCCTCGGTGCTAGTGGGCGGCATGTGCGAGACCGATTATTCGGGCTACCCCGATTGCCGCGACAACACGCTCAAGGCGCTGCAGGTGGCGCTGAGCCTGGGCCTGGACCAGCCCATGACCATCGAGACGCCGCTGATGTTCATCACCAAGGCGCAAACCTGGGCACTGACCGAGAGCCTCGGCGGCGCTGAGCTGAACGAGCTGGTGATCGAGCACACGCACACCTGCTACCTGGGCGAGCGCACGCAGCGTCATGCCTGGGGCTATGGCTGCGGCAAATGTCCGGCCTGCGAGCTGCGCGCCGCGGGTTACGCCGAGTACATGGCGAATCCATGAGCTGGAGCGGCCTGGGCCTGAGCTTTTTGGCCGTGCTCCTGTTCTGGGGCATCGGCGCCTACAACCGCCTGATGCAGCTGCGCAACCAGATCGGCGAGGCCTTCAAGCAGCTGGACCAGCACCTGAGCGAGCGCAGCGAGGTCTGCGCCAAGGTGGTGGCTGCACTGGCGCCGCATTGGCCCGAGGAGCAGGCCAGCTTCGACGCGCTGGAAGCGGCCCGCGCCGAGGCGCAGACGGCGGCGGCAGCGGCGCGCGCCAAGCCTTATGCGGGCGAGCCGGTCGGCCAGCTGGCCGTGAGCAGCGCCGTGCAGGCCGCGGCGCTGACAAGGCTGATGGCCATGCTCGAACACCATCCCGAGCTGCGCGAACGTGCCGGCATCGACGCCTGGGTGGACGAGCTCAAGCTGATCGAGCGCCAGCGGGCTTTTGCGCGCCAGCTGTTCAACCAGGCCGTGGCGCAGTACAACGAGGCCAAGCAGCAGTTCCCCACCCGTGTGCTGGCCGGGCTTTACGGCTTTGACGAGGCCCGGTCCCTCTGAAGGAGCGTCTCCCATGCGTCGATTCCTCGCGTTAGCTCTGATGGCGGCGCTGCCGGCGCTGGCGCAAGACGATGCGGCCAAGGCCCTGCGCACCCGCGCCCTGGCTGCCAACTGCGCCGGCTGCCACGGCACCGAAGGCCGCGCGCCGGCCGACTCCCTGGTGCCGGGCCTGGCCGGCATGCCGGTGACCCACTTCATCGCGCAGATGAAGGCGTTTCAGAGCGGCGCGCGCCAGGGCACGCTGATGCCGCAGTTGGCCAAGGGTTTCAGCGAAGTGCAGATCGTGCAGCTGGCACAGTATTTCTCGGCGCAAAGACAAGGAGCGGCCAAGTGATGCGCCGGCGCGAGCTGCTACTGGGCGCCGCGGCGGCGCTTCCCATCGCGGCACGCGCTGCTACGGCCAAGGCCCGCGTGCTGGTCGTTGGCGGCGGTTATGGCGGCGCCACGGCGGCCAAGTATCTGCGGCTGTTCTCGGGCGGCAGCATCGAGGTGACGCTGATCGAACCCGAGGCCGCTTTCGTCTCCTGCCCAATGTCCAACCTCGTGCTTTCGGGCCAATGGCAGATGGGTGACATCACGCGCGCATATGACCAGCTCACGACCCAACACGGCGTACAGCTCGTGCGAGACACGGTCAGCGCCATCGATGCCGACAAGCGCCAGGTCCGCCTCACAAAGGGAACGACGCTGGCCTACGACAAGCTCGTGCTGAGCCCAGGCATCGAGATGATCTGGTCCGAGATCGAGGGCCTGCAAGCCGCCCGAGGCCGCGTGCTGCAGGCCTGGAAGGCGGGCGAGGAAACGGCGGCATTGCGCCGGCAGCTGGAGGCCATGCCCGACGGCGGTGTGTTCGCCCTGGCCATCCCCGAAGCGCCTTATCGCTGCCCGCCCGGCCCTTACGAGCGCGCCTGCCTGGTAGCCGACTATTTCAAGAAGGCCAAGCCGCGCGCCAAGGTCCTGATCCTCGATGCCAACGAGGACGTGACCTCCAAAGGCCCGCTGTTCAAGCGCGTGTGGGCCGAGCGTTATGCCGGCATGGTCGAGTACCGGCCGCAGAACAAGTGCGTGGCAGTGGACGGTGACACGATCCGCTTCGAGCTGGCCGATGATGTGCGCGCCGACGTGCTCAACGTGCTGCCGCCGATGCGCGCGGGCGCGATTGCCGTGAGCGCGGGCCTGGCCAACAGCAATGCGCGCTGGTGCGGCGTCAACTACCAGAGCTTTGAATCGAGCGTGGCCCGCCACATCCACGTGATCGGCGACGCGATCCAGATCGTCAACGCCATGCCCAAGAGCGGCCACATGGCCAACGCGCAGGCCAAGGTGGCGGCGGCCGCCATCGTGGCGGAGCTCAGCGGCCAGGCGCCCGATCCGGCGCCGATGCTGACCAACACCTGCTACAGCTTTGTGGATGCCGGGCGCGCGGTACACGTGGCCAGCGTGCACGAGTACGTGGCGGCCGAGCGCATCTACAAGCCGGTGCCTGGTGCGGGAGGCCTTTCAGCTACGCCGAACGAGATGGAGGCGCGCTACGCCTTCAACTGGGCGCGCACGATCTGGAGCGATGTGCTCGCTTAAGCGCCGCGCAGCGACAGGAATTCGCGCCGCAGCGCCGCGTCCTTCAAGAACGCGCCGCGCATCACGCTGCTGGTCATCTTGGCGTTGCTGTCCTTGACGCCGCGCCAGTGCATGCAGAAGTGGTCGGCCTCCATCACCACGGCCAGGCCGTCGGGCTTGATGCGCTGCTCGATCTCGTTGGCCAGCATGACGATGGCCTCTTCCTGGATCTGCGGGCGGCTCATGATCCAGTCGGTGATGCGCACGTACTTGGACAGGCCGATCAGGTTGGAGTGTTCGTTCGGCAGCACGCCGATCCAGAGCCGGCCCATGATCGGGCACAGGTGGTGCGAGCAGGCGCTGCGCACGGTGATCGGGCCCACCATCATCAGCTCGTTCAGATGCTCGACGTTGGGGAACTCGGTCACCTCGGGCGGCTTGGCGTAGCGCCCCTTGAAGACCTCGCGCAAGAACATCTTGGCCACGCGCTTGGCGGTGTCCTGCGTGTTGTGGTCGCTGTCGGTGTCGATCACCAGGGCCTTGAGCACCTCGGCCATCCGGGCCTGCACCTCGGCCTGCAGCTCGTCGAGCTCGCCGTCCTTGATGAAGTCGGCGATGTTGTCGTTGGCGTGGTGTCGGCAGCCGGCGCTGACGAGGCGGTAGCGAATGCGTTCGGAGGCTAGGGGCTTGTTACTCATCAGCGCTGACAAAAGGCTTTGCAATGAGCGACATTGTGGACCCTCTACACTTTTGCAGTGGTTTCCCCTTCTCCTTCCGCCCCGTTGCACCAGTTGCTGCAGCAAGCCAGCGCAGCCGTCCAGGCCGTGCGCCAGGGACGCTCCCTGACCGATTCGCTGGCCCGTTGCCCGGACGCCTTGCGCCCTGGCACCCAGGCCCTGAGCTTCCTCACGCTGCGCCGGCTTGGCAGGGCCGAGGCCTTGTTGAAGATGCTTGCGCCCAAGCGCCCGCAGGCCAAGGTCGAGGGCCTGCTGCTCGTCGCCTTGGCCCTGTTGATGCCTGACGATGCGCCACCGCCCTACGCCGAGCACACGGTGGTCGATCAAACCGTCAAGGCTCTCAAGGATCGCGGCAGTAGCGGCTTCGTCAACGCCGTGCTGCGCCGCTTCCTGCGCGAGCGCGAGGCCCTGGTGGCGGCCGTGGTGCAGGAACCGGTCGCCGCCTACAACCATCCGTCCTGGTGGATCGCCCGGCTGCAGGCAGATTGGCCCGACGACTGGCAGGCCCTGCTGGCAGCCAACAATCAACATCCGCCCATGACGCTGCGTGCCCGCGAAGGCGCTAGGGCCTATCTTGAGCGGCTGGCTGCGGCGGGCATCGCCGCGCGGCAGGTCGGCCCGCAGGCGGTGGTGCTGGAGCGCGCCCAGCCGGTCACGGCGCTGCCGGGCTTTGCCGAGGGCGAGGTTTCGGTGCAGGACTTGGCCGCGCAATGCGCCGCGCCGCTGCTGCTGCTGCGCGACTGCCCACCGCATGCCCATGTGCTCGACGCCTGCTCAGCCCCCGGCGGCAAGACCGCGCATCTGCTGGAGCTGCGGCCCGACCTCGACCTGCTGGCCCTGGACAGCGACGCCACCCGCCTGGAACGCGTGGGCCAGAACCTCGCGCGCCTGCGCCTGGGCGCGACGCTGAAGGCCGCCGATGCGCGCGACACCGCCGCCTGGTTCGACGGCCGGCCCTTCGACGCCATCCTTCTCGACGCGCCCTGCAGCGCCTCGGGCATCGTGCGCCGCCACCCCGACGTGCGCTGGCTGCGCCGCAGCGAGGACATCGCCCAGCTGGCCCGGATCCAGTCGGAATTGCTGGACGCGCTATGGCCCCTGCTCAAGCCGGGCGGGCGCATGGTCTACGCGACCTGCTCGGTCTTCAAGGCCGAAGGGGTGCATCAGATCGACGCATTTTTGCAACGCAAGGCGGACGCGCAGGCGGTGGATGTGGCGGGCGTCACGGGGCATCTGCTGCCCCTGGCTGACAATGAACCGAACGCCGTTGCAGCTCCGCTGGACGGTTTCTTCTACGCCCTCCTGGCCAAGCGCTCTTGAATCCGACTCCTCAGCACCCCGCCAGCCCGCCGCTGTCCGCTACCGCCTTCTGGGCGCGCGGGCTGTTCGTGCTCTTGCTGGCCCTGAGCCTGGGCCTGCTGGCGCGCATGGCCCTGGCCGAGGGCGCGGAGCTGCAGCAGCTCTCGACCCAGCGCACCGACGAGGGCCTGGACCTCAGCTACGCCACCCGCTTCGAGTTGCCGCATTCGGCCGAAGACGCGCTGCTCAAGGGCGTGCCGATCTACTTCACCGTGGAGACCACGGTGCTGCGCAACCGCTGGTACTGGCGCGATGCCCGCGTGGCCCGAGCCTCGCGCTCCTGGCGCCTGTCCTACCAGTTGCTCACCAAGAGCTACAAGGTCAACAGCGGCGGCCTCAACCAGAGCTACGCCACCCTGACCGAAGCCCTGAACACCATCCGCGGCATCGCCGGCTGGCGCATCGCCGAGCCCAAGGACATCGAGGACAGCGGCAGCTACTCCCTCGAGTTCAGCTTCCGCCTGGACACCAGCCAGCTGCCCAAGCCCATGCAGATCGGCCTGGGCGCGCCGCAGGGCTGGGGTCTGTCCGTCGAGCGCAGCGTTGCGCTGAACCCTGACTTCACGGTTCGCAGCAGCCCCACGCCATGACGCGAGCGACTCGATGGGCCTGGGTGGTCTCCCTGGTGGTGATCACGGGCATCAGCGGTGTGCTGGCCTTCCTGCTCTCCATCGGTGCCACCGGCGGGCGCGGCTTCTTCGAGCGCCACTACGTCTGGCTGTTCTGGCTCAACGCGGCCGTGGCCACGCTGCTGGTGGGCGTCATCGTCACGGCTGCCGTGCGACTGGTGCTGCGCGTGCGGCGCGGGCGCTTCGGCAGCCGGCTGCTGCTCAAGCTGGCGGGCATCTTCGCCCTCGTGGGCGTGGTGCCGGGCCTGCTGATCTACACCGTCTCCTATCAGTTCGTGAACCGCAGCATCGACAGCTGGTTCGACGTGCGCCTGGCCACGGCGCTGGAGGCCGGGCTCAACCTGGGCCGCAGCACGCTGGACGGCATGGTCACCGACCTGGCCCAGCGCACCCGCGAGGCGGCCGAGCGGCTGGAAAGCAGCAGCATCGTCCAACCCCAGCTGATCACCTTGGAACGCCTGCGCGAGCAGCTCGGCGCGCGCACCGTGGCCATCGTCAATGGCGGCGGCCAGATCCTGCTGTCCAGCGGCGGCGATACCAGCTCGCTCACGCCCGACCGGCCCAGCGACACGCTGCTGCGCCAGGCGCGCACCAACGGTTCGGCCCCCGTGCTGGAGGGCCTGGAGGACGACGCCCAGGCCGTGCAGGGCCAGGCCCGCATCCGCGTGCTGGCCCTGATACCCGGTGGCGACGTGCGCCTGGGCCTCTCGGGCGGCGGCAGCAACGAGCGCTTCCTGATGGTCGTTCAGCGCATCCCGATCGGCGTACTCACCAATGCCCTGGCCGTGCAGAACGCCAGCAGCGAATACCAGCAGCGCGCGCTGGAACGCGACGGCCTGCGGCGCATGTACCTGGGCACGCTCACCCTGGTGCTGGTGCTGGCCGTCTTCGCCGCGCTGCTGCTCGCCGTCACGCTGGGCGACCAGCTCGCGCGCCCGCTGCTGCTGCTGGCCGACGGCGTGCGCCAGGTGGCCCAGGGCGACCTGTCCGTCAAGGCCGTGCTAGGCGCGCGCGACGAGCTCTCGGGCCTGACCCGCTCCTTTGCCGACATGACCGAGCAGCTGGCCGACGCCCGCGGCATGGTCGAGAAAAGCGTCTCGCAGCTGGAAAGCGCGCGTACCTATCTGCAGACCATCCTGGACAACCTCAGCGCCGGCGTGATCGTGTTCGACCCCGCCGGCCGCATGGCCACGGTCAATCCCAGCGCGGCGCGCATTCTGCACCAGAGCGCGCTTGCCCTGCGCGAGCACCGGCTCGACGAAGTGCCAGCGCTGCAGCACTTTGCGCTCGACGTGCATCAGCGCTTCGACCAGCACGCGACGGAGGAGGGCGAGCAGGACCATTGGCAGGAAACCTTCGAACTGCAGCTGCGCGCCGGCACCGACCCGCTGACCCTGCTGGTGCGCGGCGCCAACCTGCCGCAGGGCGCGCGGCTGATGGTGTTCGACGACATCTCCGAGGTCGTCTCCGCCCAGCGCTCGGCCGCCTGGAGCGAGGTGGCGCGGCGCCTGGCGCACGAGATCAAGAACCCGCTCACGCCCATCCAGCTCTCGGCCGAGCGGCTGCAGCACAAGCTCGAATCCAAGCTCGAAGGCGCGGACCAGGCCATGCTGGTGCGCTCGGTCGGCACCATCGTCAACCAGGTGCAGGCCATGAAGCAGCTCGTCAACGAGTTCCGCGACTACGCCCGCCTGCCCTCGGCCCAGCTGCATCCGCTGGACCTGAACGCCCTGGTGACCGAAGTGCTAACGCTCTATTCAGAGGCCCAGGAGCGCGACCGGCTGCGTGCCGAGCTGGAGCCCGAACCCTGCCGCATCATCGGCGACGCCAGCCAGCTGCGCCAGGTCATCCACAACCTTGTGCAAAACGCGCTGGACGCCGTGCACGACCGGCCCGACGGCCTCGTGACCCTGCGCACCGAGCAGACCCACACGCCCGAGGGCGAGCCGCGCTCCCTGCGCCTGCTAATCACCGACAATGGCCCCGGCTTTGCCGAAAAAGTACTCAAGCGCGCCTTCGAGCCCTATGTCACGACCAAGAGCAAGGGCACCGGCCTGGGCCTGGCGGTGGTCAAGAAAATCGCCGACGAGCATGGGGCGCGCATCCGCCTGGTCAACCTTTCGGCAGAGCCAGACGGCGATTCCGGCCAAACCGAGGGACCATCCTCAGTGACGGGCGCGCAAGTTTCGCTATCATTTTCAAAACTCGCGACTGCAGCCGATGCGGGTCACACACGTTCCAGCCCGCTAGATACATAGGGATCCATGGCCACCATTCTTGTCGTCGATGACGAACTGGGCATTCGAGCCCTGCTGTCAGAAATCCTCAGCGATGAGGGACACACCGTCGAACTCGCCGAAAACGCCGCCCAGGCGCGGGCCATGCGCGAGCGCATCCGGCCCGACCTCGTCCTGCTCGACATCTGGATGCCCGATGTAGACGGCATCACCCTGCTCAAGGAGTGGGGCGGCTTGGGACTGCTGAACATGCCGGTCATCATGATGAGCGGCCACGGCACCATCGACACCGCTGTGGAAGCCACCAAGTTCGGCGCCATCGCCTTCCTCGAAAAGCCCATCACCCTGCAGAAGCTGCTGCGCGCCGTGGAGCAGGCCCTGGTCAAGACCGTCGCCCAGCGCCCCGCGCCCGTGGTGGGCCTGCCCAGCTACGCGCGGGCCAGCGACATGCCCACGCACATCGCGCCGTCCCTGGGCGTGGTGTCGCCGGTGGCCCACGCCGTCTCGGCCGGGCTCTCGTCCGAGCAGAGCTTCGAGCTCGACCGCCCCCTGCGCGAGGCGCGCGATGCGTTCGAGAAGAGCTACTTCGAGTTCCACCTCGCCAAGGAAAACGGCTCCATGACCCGCGTGGCCGAGAAAACCGGCCTGGAGCGCACCCACCTCTACCGCAAGCTCAAGCAGCTCGGCGTGGACCTGAGCCGCAACAAGCGCGGCAACGGGATCTGAAGAGCCCGGTGCCGCGGATCTTGGCTTCGTCCCGTAGGCTATGCTATAGTCGCGGTCTTCGCTTTTTCGGCGGAGGCAAAAGGCCAAGTAGCTCAGTTGGTAGAGCAGCGGATTGAAAATCCGCGTGTCGGTGGTTCGATTCCGCCCTTGGCCACCAAGAATGCAGACCCCTGATTTCTACGGAATCAGGGGTTTTTGCTTTCTGGCCTTCACGCCCTCAGTCGCCGGTCCGCCCATGGGCCTTCGGCACGCCAATTCCCGTGGGTTGATTGATCTTTCAAGGAACCCGCCAATGGCTGCTTTGGAACATGCCGAACTGATGGCCTGCGTTGCTCAGAGCCTGTGCACCCGCACACTGAACCGCTTTGCCGAAGAGTCCCGGCTCGATGGCGAGAGCCTGAAGGACGCCGTGGGGCGTTACGAGATCGACTACGCTTGGCAGATCCTGGGCTCGGACCGCATGCGCGACGAAACCGTGGCGCTGCTGGAGGCCAAGCTCAAACGTGCGGCGAGCCATGCGCAAAAGAGCTGCGTGGCTGAAGTTCTGATGGCCGCCGCCGCAGGCCAGTCGTCTGAACTGCTGATGAGTTTTGACAACGATGTGCCCGAGCAATTGGCGACCATGCTGTGCGCTCAGCACGAACGCAAGGCGCTTTGTGAAGCCGAAACGGTGAGCTGAACGGGCGCGTTCCGCTCAGGCATCCTTTGCCACCCAGAATCGCGAGCCCCTGATTCCTAGCGGATTCAGGGGTTTTCTTTCTATTCCGGCGCATCGCTGGCTTGGCAGCCCTGTGCGCAAGACTTCGCTTCATTGGACCGCCGCCGCGTTCGCCTCCTGAACGGCTGCAGCTACATCCGCGGCGAGCTGGCGCGTGTCCCAGTAGACCCGGGCCTCGTACATCCGCTCACCGCGGACGCCGAAGCGATCGACGCCCGTCCAGCTGAGCGCTTTGCCAGCGACCGTTGCATGGGCGCGCCATTGCACGAGGGCGGAATCGCCGGTCGGGGCCCCGCGAACGATCTCCAGTCACAGATCGGGAAGCTACCTGAGAACTTGTTCGAAATGAGCGAGCACGCCTTCGCGGTCGGTTGGGCCCGTCATCGGCGGGATTTGATTCTGTGTGTCCGGATTCATCAGTGTGGCCAGGCCTTCCAGGGTAGGTCTGGCCCAGACTGCTGCGAACTTGTCGACCGCCGCCGCGTTGAAGATCTCCAAGGGCGTCGTCGCCAAGTACTTCGGGCTGGCTACCGCCGCCGGGTTGGACTGGGACACCGTCCAGCACTGGAACGAACAGCAGCTCTGCACGGCATCGCAACCCCGCTCGGCAACCGGTTCGCCGGTGGTCGTCCCGGACTGGGGCCGCATCCACCGCGAACTCGACCGCAAGGGCGTCACCCTGATGCTGCTGTGGCAGGAATACGTGGAGGCGAACCCGCAGAGCCGCACGTGGCGCTACACGCAGTTCTACGGGCACTACAAGGCCTTCGCCGCCACGCTCAAGCGCTCGATGCGTCAGCATCGGCGCGCCGGGGAGAAGATGTTCATTGACTACGCCGGCTCCACGGTGGCGCTGAGCGACGGCGCCCGCGCCCAGATCTTCGTCTCAGCCATGGCCGCGTCCAGCTGCGTGTTCGCGTGCGCCACGCCCACGCAGCGCCTGGACGACTGGATCGAAGGCATGGTGCGCGCGATTCACTTCTATGGCGGTGTCGCGCAGCTCATCGTGCCAGACAACGCCACCGCCGTGATCGCCTCGGCCGACCGCTACGAGCCGCGGGCCAACGACACGGTGCAGGACTTCGCCCGCTACTACGGCACGTCTGTGCTGCCAGCACGCCCGCGTTCTCCAAAGGACAAAGCCAGCGCAGAGAGTTCGGTCCAGGTCGTGGGGTCCTCGCACGGCTGCGTCACCACCGCTTCGACACCGTCGCGCAGGTCGACGCCGCCATCGCGGGGCTGCTGCCCAGCGTGAACGATCGTCCGTTCCAGAAGCTACCCGGCAGCAGCGCCAGCGTGTTCGCCGAGCTGGACACGCCGGCCTTGATGCCGCTGCCGCCCCAACGCTACGAGCTCGCCCGCTTCAAGACCGTGAAGGTGCACATCGACTATCACGTCGAGATCGATGGCCACCGCTACAGCGTCCCTCACGTGCTGGTCAGCCAGACTCTGGAGGCCCGGCTCAGCAGGCACGGCGTGCGCGGCCAGCGGGTGGCGGCACACGCGCGCAGCGGCCGACGCGGCGGCTTCACAACCGTCAAAGCACACATGCCGGCGGCGCACCGGGGCGCACCTGGAATGGACGCCGCAGCGCCTGAGCAGCGCGGGTCGCGTCGGCATACTCTTCGCGACGAGACTGGGCGGGCTTTTCATTCATGGGCTCACGGCGTAGGGGCGCGGTTGTCAGAGTCTCGATGATTGTCACATTCGCCCGGTATTCCACATGGGCGACCCCATGAGGGCTTCGTGCAGGGGCAGCAAAGTGCAAGGTCTACCCCCGTGTGGCAAGCTATCGGCATGGCTGAAAGTCATCCTGATTTCAACCCGCGTCCCGGGCCTTGCGCCGACGCTTGTGCTGAAACCGCCCCACTGTTGTAGATAGAGAAATACAGCTGACTATGAAATACCTCCACACCATGGTCCGAGTGACCGATCTCGAAGCATCGCTGAAGTTCTACTGCGATGCGCTGGGCCTCATCGAGATGCGCCGCAGCGACCATGAAGCCGGCCACTTCACCCTGGTCTACCTGGCCGCATCGGGCGATGCGCCGGGCAAGTACCAGCCGCAGGTCGAGCTGACCTACAACTGGCCCGATGCCGACGGCAAGGGCGAGACCTATGGCGGTGGCCGCAACTTCGGCCATATCGCGCTGGCGGTGGACGACATCTACGCCGTGTGCGAGCGCCTGCAGCAGCAGGGCGTGACCATCCTGCGTCCGCCGCGCGATGGCCGCATGGCTTTCGTGCGCTCGCCGGACCAGATCTCGATCGAGCTGTTGCAGGACGGCCCGGCCCTCGCGCCGGCCGAGCCCTGGGCGTCGATGCCCAATACGGGCAGTTGGTAAGCCACCGCAGCAAGCGCGCCAAACTGTGCAATGCGCCCCGGGCGAGGGCGCATTGTCATTCGGCAAGGTCGCCAGGCTGGGCGAGTTGGGCTAAGGTGCGCGGCTGGCATTGCCGACAACATCGGCAGAGCTAACGCTCCATCTGCACGGACAGACACGCCCATGAACAGCACCTATTCCTCCACTCCGTCCTTCCTGAGTCGCCTGAGCGTGGCCGGCCGCCTCTGGCTTGCCGTCGCGGTGGCTGTGATCTCCCTGGTCGGCTTGATCGCCTTCTCCAGCATCCGCAGCACCGGCATCCAGCGCGATGCCGACGCGATGTCGGCCTCACTGGACGCCAAGCTGGGCGCCGCGCAGCAATGGAGTGCGCTGACCGGCGCCAACATCTCGCGCGCGATTGCCGTGGCCGTCGCCAATACGCCCGCTGTCGACGAGGCCCTGAAGGAGGACCGGGCAGCCGGCATCGCCGAGGTCACCAAGGTTCAGGACGCCCTTGCCAAGATGGACTTGAGCGCCCAGGACAAGGCGCTGATCGACAAGATCACCGAAGGCCGCAAGAACATCACCAGTACGCTGCAGAAGTACCGCGCGATGATGGCCGACGGCAACGCGCCGGCCGCGAGGGACTTCTTCCAGCAGCAGGTCAAGCCGGTCATGACGGACTACCTGAAGTCGCTGCAGGACTTTGCCCAGCTGCAGCAAGACAATAAGACCCAGGCGCTCCAGCAGCTGGCCGAAAGGCGCATGGGCACGCTGCGCATCGCGGGCACTGTGGTGGTCATCATCCTGACCGTGCTGATCGGCGGCGCCGTGCTGCTGATCCGCTCGATCAAGCAGCCGCTGGTGCGCGCCATTGACGTGGCCGAGAAGATTGCCACGGGTGATCTAAGCGCCAACGTCGAGGTGGACCGCAGCGACGAGTTCGGCCAGTTGCTCGGGGCGCTGGACAAGATGACACGGCAGCTGCGCACGGTGGTGGGCGAGGTGCGCGTGGGTGTGGAGTCGGTCTCCACCGCCTCGGCCGAGATCGCCACCGGCAACCACGAACTCTCGGCGCGCACCGAGCAGACGGCCTCCAATCTCGAAGAAACCGCCAGCTCGATGGAAGAGCTGACGGGTACCGTCAGCAACTCGGCTGACGTGGCCCGCCAGGCCAACCAGCTCGCCGCCTCGGCGGCCGAGATCGCCTCGCGTGGCGGCGCGGTGGTGGCGCAGGTGACCAGCAATATGGACGAGATCACCGCCAGCTCGCGCAAGATCGGCGACATCATCGGCGTGATCGACGGCATCGCTTTCCAGACCAACATCCTGGCGCTGAACGCAGCCGTGGAGGCCGCCCGCGCCGGAGAACAAGGGCGCGGCTTTGCCGTGGTGGCAGGTGAAGTGCGCAGCCTCGCGCAGCGCAGCGCCGAGGCCGCCAAGGAGATCAAGAGCCTGATCAACGCCTCGGTCGAGCGCGTGGAATCGGGCGCCGGCCTGGTCAACCAGACCGGCGAGGTGATGCAGGAAATCGTCACCAGCGTGCGCCGCGTCACCGACATGATCGGCGAGATCGCCTCGGCCGCCACCGAGCAGCGCGACGGCATCTCGCAGGTCAACGCCGCCGTCAACAACCTCGACCAGATGACGCAGCAGAACGCGGCCCTGGTGGAGGAGAGCGCGGCTGCAGCGCAATCGCTGCGCGAGCAGGCCGCGCGGCTGGCCGAGGTGGTGGCGGTCTTCAATGTGGGCCATGGCGTGGCGGCTCCTCGCCCTGCTACCGCTCCTGCGCCCGCGCCCGCGGTGCGCAAGCCCGTGGCGCCGATGGCGGTCCACAAGCCCAAGGCAGCGCCCGCCCGCAAGCCGGTGACACGCAGCGCGCCACGCGCCCCAGCGCCTGTTGCGACTCCGGCGCCTACGACAAAGCAGGACGGCGCTGACGGGGATTGGGAGACGTTCTGAGGATGATTTGCTTTGCCTGTTTCAAACGGTAAAGGCTGTCCTCAACTCTTGGGGGGCAGGCGTTCAATCAGGACTCTTGTTTTCGAGGAGCCAAACATGAAACGCAACATCCTCCTGGCCTCCGCGCTGGCGGCCGCCATCGGCACCCTGGGCCTCAGCGGCTGCGTGGTCGTGCCGGCGCGCCCCGTCGCTTATGACGAAGGCCCGATCGTGGACGTGGCCCCGCCCGCGCCCGAGGCCGAGTATTACGGCAGCCCGCCGGTGGCCGGCTATCTCTGGATCGGCGGCTACTGGAACTGGGTCGGCAACCGCCACATCTGGGTCGGCGGCCATTGGGAGGCGCCGCGCCCCGGCTACCACTATGTGCCGCACACCTGGGTGCGCGCGGGCACCGGCTGGCGCCTTCACCAGGGCCACTGGGAAAAGCACCACTGAGCCACGGAGGAACTCAGGTTCCGCAGAAGGTCTGGTAGCCCTGGTTGAACGCAGCGGCGGCCGGTTCTGCCAGATCGGCCAGGCCGGGCTGCTCGTCGAAGGGTTTTTGCAGGGCGCCGAGCAGGCGCTCGAAGACGCTCATGTCCTGCTCCACCGAAGCTGCGCTGAGTGCGGCTTCAACCAGGTGGTTGCGCGGGATATAGAGCGGATTGACGCGGCGCAGGTCATTGGCTGAGGCCACGCAGCGCGCCTGCCAGCGGGCCCGCCATTCGGGCCAGGCCGCGCCCAGGCGCTCGGCCAGCGGGTGTTCAGCATCGGCCAGCCCGCGCCAGCCCAGCGTGTAGTCGGCCTGTGCGGCATGCAGCAGGGCGAGCCAGTCCTCTGCCAACTGCAAATCGCCGGCCTGCTTGTCCTGCAGGCCGAGCTTGCGGCGCATCTCGGCGAGCCAATGCCGCTCGTAGATCGCGCCGTAGTCCTCGATCACGCCGCGCGCGGCATCGAGCGCGCTCTCGCCCATCAAGGGCAGCAGCGCCTCGGCGAATCGCGCCAGGTTCCACTGCGCAGCCGCGGGCTGGTTGGCGTAGGCATAGCGGCCGCCATGGTCGATGGAGCTGAACACGGCCGCGGGATCGAAGGCCTCCATGAAGGCACAAGGGCCGAAGTCGATGCTCTCGCCCGAGAGCGCCGCGTTGTCGGTGTTCATCACGCCGTGGATGAAGCCCGCGCCCATCCATTGGGCGATCAGCCTGGCCTGCCGATCCACCACGGCCTTGAGCCATTCGAGATACGGCGCGCCGACCAGCTCGGGGTCGTGGCGCGCGATGGCGTAATCGGCCAATTGGCGCAGCTTGTCGAGCTCGCCCCGCGCGGCGAAGTACTGCAGCGTGCCGATGCGCAGATGGCTGGCGGCCACGCGCGTGAGTACCGCGCCGGGCAGCATCTGCTCGCGCCGCACGGGCTCGCCGGTAGCGACCACGGCCAGCGCGCGCGTGGCGGGGATGCCCAGCGCATGTAGGGCTTCGCCGATCAGGTACTCGCGCAGCATCGGGCCGACGGCGGCCTTGCCATCACCGCCGCGCGAATAGGGCGTGCGGCCGCTGCCTTTGAAGGCGATGTCTCGGCGGGCGCCCTGGTTGTCGATCACCTCGCCCAGCAGCAGCGCACGGCCGTCGCCCAGCGAGGGCGAAAAGCCGCCGAACTGGTGGCCGGCATAGGCTTGCGCCAGCGGCTGCGCGCCGTCGAAGCAAGCGTTGCCGCTGAACAAGGCGGCGAGTTCCCCGGTGGGCGCGCTGATCAACGCCGTGGCGCCGAGCTGTTCCGCTAACGCCTCGTTCAAGCGCAGAAGGCGCGGCGCCGGCGCGCCCAGCGGCTTTGCCTCGGCGTAGAAGCCGGGCATGTCGCGGAAATAGCTATTGTCGAAACGGAAGGCGTGGGCGGCAGGCATGCCGCCATTGTTACGCCACCACGAATTTCGCGCCGGCGGCGCCGATACGGCCCCGCTCGTAGCCCAGGCCGGCCACCAGATAGCCGATGCCGGCCAGTACCGGCATGGCCGAGACGATCAACAGGGTGGTGCGCAGGTCGTAGCTGTCGGACCAGTTCCGATCTGCAGACGGCCTTGCTGTTCGTCTCCTTACTCGCCGCTGCTGGCCGCGGCCTGCTATGCCGGCGCCGGCTTCATCTATGGTCGCCGCGGCAGCGAGGTGCGCGCGGAAGAGGATTCGATGCTCTCCGCGGCCTAGCCGAATCGGAAGCTCGACACCGCGAGGCTGCCCATGAAGGCGTCCTCGTGATAGACACAATTCGCCAGGTCTTGCCCCGCAGCGCCGGCCGCCACCATCAGCGGCAGCAGGTGCTCTTCGCGCGGATGCGCCATGCGCGCCGCGGGCGCCTGCTGCCAGTCGAGCAGCGCCGCCTCGCGCGTGACGGCATCGGTGCCCACGAGCACTTTCTGCAGCCAGGCGTCGAACGCATGTGAAGCCTCGCGGCCGGCCGGGCCAAAGGCGCGCAGGTTGTGATAGCTGAGCCCGCTGCCGACGATGGCGATGCCTTCCGCGCGCAGCGGCGCCAAGGCACGGCCCAGGGCCAGATGCTCGGCCGGGTCCAGGCCTCTTTTCAGCGAGAGCTGCACCACCGGCACATCGGCCTGCGGGTAGATCAAGGCCATCGGCGAGAAACAGCCATGGTCGAAGCCGCGCTCGGCGTCCTCGGCCGCGGGCAGGCCGGCCAATTCGATCAGCTGCTGCACGCGCCGCGCCACGGCCGGTGAACCCGGCGCCGAATAGTGGATGCGGTAGGTGTGCTCGGGGAAGCCGCCGTAGTCATAAATCATCGGCGGCTGTGCACCGCTCTGCACCGTGAAGGCGCTGGCCTCCCAATGCGCGGAGACCATCAGGATGGCTTTGGGCGTCACGCCCCACTGCGCGGGCATCTGCGACAGCGATTGGGCCAGCTTGTCGTAGCTGCTGCCGACCTGCTCGCGCATCCACGGCCAGGGGCCGCCGCCGTGGGAGATGAAGAAGACGGGGAGTGAGGGCGCTGCGGTGTTCATGCCTTGCAATCTATCGAAGGCCGCAGCAGTGGGGATTGCGGCGCATTGAATCGAGCATTCAAACGCGCCGCTGGATCGGCCATCAGCCGGTGCGGAAGTTCCCCACCACGTCCTTCAGCACCCGCGCCTGCTCCTTGAGGCTGGTGCTAGCGGCCGAGTTCTCCTCGACCAGGGCGGCATTCTGCTGCGTGGTGTTGTCCAGCTCGGTGACGGCCTGCGTCACCTCGCCGATGCCGCGGCTCTGCTCCTGGCTGGCCACCACGATCTCGTGGACCATGGCGTTGACGCGGTCCACCGCGGCCAGCAGCTCGGTCGTGCCCTGGCCCGCATCGCTGACGAGCTTGGCGCCCGACGAGACCTGCTCGGCCGAGGCGTGGATCAGGTTGCGTACCTCCTTGGCCGCGCCGGCGCTGCGTTGCGCCAGGCTGCGCACCTCGGCCGCCACCACGGCAAAGCCGCGGCCCTGCTCGCCCGCACGCGCCGCCTCCACGGCCGCGTTCAGCGCCAGGATGTTGGTCTGGAACGCGATGCCATCGATCACGCCGATGATCTCGCCGATCTTGGCCGAGCTGCCCTCGATGCCCTGCATCACCTCGATCACGCGTTGCACCACGGCGCCATTGCGCTGCGCCGTCTCGCGCGCCGCGGTGGCCAGCTCGCCGGCCTGGCGGGCCGAGGCGGCGTTCTGGTCCACGCTCTGGTTCAGCTCGGTCATGGCCGAGGCGGTCTCTTCCAGCGAGCTGGCGGCCTGCTCGGTGCGCTGGCTCAGATCCAGCGTGCCGGCCGAGACTTCGTCCGAAGCCGTGGCAATCGAATCGGTGGCGATGCGCACCTGCTGCACCATGGTCGAGAGCGAGCCCACAAATCGGTTGAAGGCATCGGCCAGGCGGCCCACCTCGTCCTCGGTCTCGGCCTTCATGCGCCGCGTCAGGTCGCCCTCGCCATCGGCGATCTCGCCCAGCAGCGTGGCTGCGCGCTCGATCGGCGCCGTCATCGCGCGGCCTACGGCCGTCACCAGGATCAGCGAGAGCACGATGCCGATGGAGCAGCCAATCAGCGTCGCCAGCTGGATGCTGTGCGTCACGCCGTCGATCAGCTCATGCTCGGGCACCTCCACGGCCACATAGGCATTGAGCTCGGGCACGAAGCTGGTGGCGATGATGTGGCGGCCCACCGTCACGCTGGCAAAGGGCTTTTCCTGCAGCAGGCCGCGCAGCTGCTCGTCGCTGAGGCCATACATGGACTTGAGGCTGTGCTTGCCGTCCAGCAGCGAAGCGTCGCGGTGGATCAGCAGCTCGCCCCCCGGCCGCACGAGGGCGGCCGTGCCCGTCTGGCCGATCTTGTAGTCGCCCACGGCCTTGGCCATGGCGTCCACCGACAAGCCCAGGCTGGAGATGCCGATATGGCCCGCGCCGTCTTCCATGCGGGCGTTGATGAAGAGCATGAAGGCGCCCGTGCTGACCTCGCGGTCGAGGTTCAGCGTGTATGGCTTGCCGGTGGACAGGAAGTCGGTGAACCACTTGTCGTCCGGGCCAATCTGGCGAATCAGGCCTTCGGTGCCGAAGTACTTGCCCGTGGCCTTGGAGACCCAGTTCACCGCCACCGCGTCGTTGAGCTTCTTGGCGGCCGTCGCCGCGGCCTTCCAGCCCTCAAGTCCACTGTCGGGCTCGCCTGCCGCCTCCCAGGCCAGCAGGGCCGGGTCGCGCGCGATCAGCAGGGTCGTGTTCAGCGGCCCGGTGATGCGGCGCTGCAGGTCGGCGCGGATGGCGCTCACATTGGCCGGCAGCTCGCTCTCGGTGATGCGCTCGCGCACCGTGCCCGTCGTCATCCACAGGCTCAGGCTCGCGGAGACCGCCGCAAACATCACCATGCAAGCCAGCAGCAGCACGGTGAGCTTGGTACGGATGGACCAGTTGCGCCAGGCCAGCAGTCGGGACATCACGGAAGAGCTGGGGTTCTCTGTTGACATCTTCATCACTCCTGAAGCGATTCATGCCGAGCATGGGTGCTGGCAACCGGCCGATTCTGGTGTAACAAGCCGCGGCCTGATTGCGCGATAAGCGCACCGTCGCCCCCGAAGTGGGGAGATTCCCACGGATGCTGGCGGGCCGTCCATCAGAACGAGGTCCACTCCCCATCGGCCGTGGTGTTCGATGCCGGAGCCGCGGGCCTGGACTCGGCAGCCGGTGTCGGCGCAGCCACCTTCCTGGCCGGCGCTAACGCTGCTTTCGCATGCACAGGTCGGGCTGCGGGCTTGGGTGCGGCTCTGGCTGCGGACTTGGCCACGGGCTTGGCCGCAGTCATCGGCGCGGCTCGCGTGACCGGCTTGTGCTGCGGCGCCGGCGCGCTCGCCGCGTGGCGGTTGAGCTTGAAGGCCGCCACCGTTTGCGCCAGCTGCGCGGCCTGATGCTTGAGGCTCTCGGCCGCAGCGGCGCTTTCTTCCACCAGGGCCGCGTTCTGCTGCGTCACCTGGTCAAGCTGGGTCACGGCATCGCCGATCTGGCCGATGCCGCGGCTTTGCTCCTCGCTCGACGAGCTGATCTCGCCGATCAGGTCGCCCACGCGCGTGACTTGCGCAACGATCTCGCCCATCGCCTTTCCCGCGTGGTCCACCAGGGCTGAACCGGCCGCGACCTTCTCCACGCTCTCGTTGATCAGGGTTTTGATCTCCTTGGCCGCCTGCGCGCTGCGCTGGGCCAGGGTCCGCACCTCGCCGGCCACGACGGCAAAGCCGCGGCCCTGCTCGCCGGCGCGCGCCGCTTCGACGGCCGCGTTCAGCGCGAGGATGTTGGTCTGGAAGGCGATGCCGTCGATCACGCCGATGATGTCGGCGATCTTCCTGGAGCTGTCCGAAATGCCGCCCATGGTCGAGATGACCTGGCCCACTACCTGGCCGCCTTCGGTGGCTGCCTCGTTGGCGCGGCCGGCCAGCTGCGTGGCCTGGCGGGCGGTGTCGGCGTTGTGCTTGACGGTGGCCGTCAGCTCTTCCATCGAGGCCGCCGTCTGCTGCAGATTGCTGGCCTGCTCCTCGGTGCGCTGGCTCAGGTCGGCATTGCCGGTGGCGATCTGGGAGGAGCCCGTGGCGATGGAATCCGAGCTGTTGCGCACCTGGCTGACGATGCCCACCAGGCTCTCGTTCATCTTCTTCAAGGCGCCGAGAAGTTGGCCCGTCTCGTCCCTGGAATCGACCACCACGTCCGAGCTGAGATCGCCCTCGGCCACCGTCTCGGCCACCTCCACCGCGCGGCGGATCGGGCGCACGATGGAGTTGGTGATCACCCAGGCCACGGCCGTGGCCAGCAGCACGCCGATGATCAGCAGCACGATGACGAGCAGTCGCGTGCTGGCGTAGGTCTGCTGTGAGAGCTGGTAGGCCTTGTCGCCGCCCTTGGTCTGGAAGTCGACGTCGGCGGCGATGGCCGCATCGGTGGCTTCGAAGGTCTTGCGCGTCGTGCTGCGGTAGGTCTCCTCGGCCTTGACCGTATCGCCGCCGCGCGCTGCCGCGAGCGATTGCTCCATGCTCGCGTAGTAGGCGGCCTGCGCTTCCTCGACGGCCTTGGCCAGGACTTTTTCATCGGCCGCGTCGATCGTCGCGGTATAGCGCTTCCAGGCGGCGTCGGCCTTGCGCTGGCTGTCCTTGATGCGCTGCTCCTGCGCGGCCAGTTCATCGGCCGACTTGACCATCACGCCCAGCGCCTCGGCGCGTCGCACGGTCGAGAGCGCGCCCTCATACTCGCCCAGCGCGCGCATGGCCACCAGCCAGTTGGTGGCCAGGTCCGAGGTGGCCGCATTGATGGTGGCCAGGCGCGAGATCGCGCCTACGCCGATGATGACGGTGATCAGCAGCACCACCGCAAATCCCAGGGCAAGGCGCTTGCCGATCTTGAGGTTCTTCAAAAAGTCCATACCGGCTCCGTTGAATGGGAAGCCGCTCCCAGCGGCTGCCGCAGCAAGATACCCGAGGCGCAGGGCACCCGGGTGAAATTGCGGGCGTTGCACGTACCGAGCGTGAAATGTGTCGTTGCTGGAAACGCGAAACCTCGCAGGACCGCAGGACCGGATTTTGAACCTTTGACGCCCGCCGGGGTACTTATGCTGCGAGAAGGGCATCGGAAGAAGAGGGTCGGCATGCCGAGATGGCTGAGCAGCAAGCGTGAAAAGAGCAAGCCCGGGGAGATGGCGGCCCAGGGCAAGGCCTGGCCGCAGGGCGAGCAGATCGAGCTGCAGCTGCTCGCCGGCATCCGCCAGGGGCGGCGCGCTGATTTCGAGTCGCTCTACCGCATTTACCACCCGCGCCTGCAGCGTTTTCTGCACCAGTTGATGCGCCAGAGCGAGCAGGTGGAGGAGGTGCTCAACGACACGCTGATGGTGGTCTGGCAGAACGGAGGGGCCTTTGACGGCCGCAGCAAGCTCTCCACCTGGATCTTCGGCATCGCCTACCGCAAGGCCATGAAGGCGCTGAACCGGCAGGACCTGCCGCAGGAAGCGGTGGAGGGCGAGGAACCGGCCGATCCGGGGCCGGGGCCCGAGCAGCAGCTGAACCTGGCGCAGCTGCGCGTGCGCATGCAGCAGGCGCTGGGCGATCTGTCCTTCGACCACCGCGCCGTGGTGGAGCTGTGCTATTTCCAGGAGATGGCCTACGCGGAGATCGCGCTCGTCGTCGGCTGTGCGCCCGAGACGGTGAAGACGCGGATGTTCTACGCCCGGCGCCGCCTGCGCACGCTGCTCGCGGATCTGGCCGACCTGGGCGATTTTTCGGATGGAGAACGGTCATGAGTGTTGTAGTCCCGATCGAGCATGACCCGCATGTGGCCGTGCAAGCCCTGCTGCCCTGGTATGCCCGCGGGCAGCTGGATGCAGAAGAGATGAACGAGGTTCAGGAGCATCTGCTGCGCTGCCCGGCCTGCCGCGCCGAGCTGGAGGCCGAGCGTCCGCTGCAGACCTTGATGAGCCTGCCGGCCGTGCATGCTGCCGGCGACGTGGAGGCCGGCTGGGCCAGGATGGGTGCGCGCCTGAGGACAGAGACGGCCCCGGCCCGCCCGGCGGGCTGGATGGCCTGGGCCCTGGGCGCGCAGGGTTGCGCCATCGCCGTGCTGCTGGCGGTGCTGGCGCTGCCGCACGTGCAGGAGCCCGCTTACAAAGGCCTGTCCGCCGCCAGCAGCGGCGCCAGCGCCGAGGCCCTGATCATGTTCCGCCCCGATGCCAGCGAGCAGCGCATCCGTGAGCTGCTGCAGGCCCATGGCGCCGAAGTGGTGGGCGGCCCGACCGAAAGCGGCGCCTACCGCCTGCGCCTGAGCGGCGGCGTGCAGAGCCTGCCCGCGCTGCGTGCCGAGCCCATCGTCACCCTGGCCGAATCCCTGGGGCCGGGCGCCGCGCGATGAAGGTCCTCTTGCTGCGCTGTCTGCTGATCCTGGTAGGGCTGCTGTCGGGTCTGCCGGCCCATGCCCAGACGGAAGACACGGCACGTCAGGTGCTGGTCATGCTGCAGCTGCCCAAGGCCCACTACCGGCCCGACTCCGCTTATGCAGGCAGTTATGGCGACGGCGTCGGCCTGCAGGCGCGCAAGCAGCTGGCCGAGGCGCTTGCGAGGAAGCACGCGCTCGAACTGCAGAGCGAATGGCCGATGCCGGTGGCAGGCGTCGATTGCTTCGTCATGCGCCTGCCCGCGGGTGACGCACGCTCGCCCGAGCAGGCGGCCAAGGCCGTCAGCGCCGATTCGCGCGTGGCCTGGGCTCAAGCCGTCAACGTCTATCACGCGCAGGGCAGCGAGCAGGAGCCGCTGTACCCCACGCAGCCGGCCGCACGCCAATGGCATCTGGCCGATCTGCACGGGCTGGCGACCGGCAAGGACGTGCGCGTGGCCGTCATCGACAGCGGCGTGGAGGCCACGCATCCCGACCTGGCCGGCCAGATTGCACTGAACGAGAACTTCGTCGACGACGGCCCGCCGCCCGGCGAGAACCATGGCACGGCGGTGGCGGGCATTATCGCCGCGCGCGCCGACAACCACCTGGGCATTGCCGGCATCGCGCCGCAAGCACGTCTGCTGGCCTTGCGCGCCTGTTGGCAGACCACCGCCGCGGCCGATACGCTGTGCACCAGCCTCAGCCTGGCCAAGGCCTTGCACGCGGCTGTTCTGCAGCGGGCGCAGATCATCAACATGAGCCTGGGCGGGCCGGATGATCGATTGCTGGGCGTCCTGATTGACGAGGCGCTGGCGCGCGGCATCGCCGTCGTGGCCGCCGTCGGCGCTGAGGGCCAAGGCTTCCCGGCCAACCATCCCGGCGTGCTGGCGGCAGGCAACGCGCAGCCGTTGCCTGCGGGCGCCGTTCTCGCGCCGGGCAAGGATGTGCCGAGCACCGCGCCCGGCGGCGGCTGGGCCCTGGTGACGGGCTCGTCCTTCTCGGCTGCCCATGCCTCGGGCCTGCTGGCGCTGATGTCGGAGCTCGACGCGGGCGACAAGGCGCGACCTCTGCGCACGGCGCTGGTCATGGAGCCCGGCGGCCGCATCGACAGCTGCGCCACGCTGTTGCGGCGACAAGCCGCGGGAAAACAACATCAGGCCTGCGGACTGACGGCGGCAATGCACACTGCGGAGTGATGTCCATATCGCCCGCATGACCCGACTGGCCCTCACCACCAGCCTTGCCCTGACCCTGTGCGCCGCTTTCCCAATCGCGGCGCTTGCCGACCTGGGCGGCGCCGTGTCGCTGCAGTCGGATGCGCGCACGCGCGGCATTTCCTACAGCGACGGCCGTCCGCAAGCACAGGTGACGCTGAACTACGACGTTAGCGAGGGCTGGTACGGCGGCGGCATGCTGACGCAGGCACGCTTCAACGGATCGCGCCCCGGGGCTTATCTGCAGGCTTATGCGGGCCGCGTGTTCGGTGTCACGTCCGGCCTGGATGCCGAGGCCGGCCTGAGCTTCAGTCATTTCGACGCCGTCGCGCGCTATGACTACGCGGAGGCCTACGCCGGCCTGCTGGGCGAGCACTGGAACGCCCGGCTCCACGTCTCCAACGACTACTACGGCAGCGGGCAGCGCAGCCTCTACGGCGAGCTGAATCTGAACTGGCCGCTCACACCTTCCAGGCAGGCTTTTGTGCATGTCGGCGCCCTCAACGGATCGGGCTCAGGCTATGGCAGTCCGCATGGCCCGACGCGCTTGGATCTGCGCGCCGGCGGCGCGTGGCGGCGCGGGCCCTTCGAGCTGCAGCTGGCCTGGGTCGCGGTCAGCCGCGGCGGGCCCTACACCTGGGTGGATGACAGGCGGCGGCAGACCGTGGTGCTGGGATTGAGTGCTTCCTTCTGAATCTATTTCTTGAACCTCGGGGCGACACGCCGGCACCTACGGCCGTCGTGAGCAGCTTCAGAGGGCAAGATGAGGATTCCCCGGCGGATATTGAGTGCACTGGGTGTGGCCGTGGCCATGCTGCCCGGCTGCGGCGGCGGCAGTGGCAGCGGGCTGGACAGCAATGGCCGGCCCATCGGCGAGGGCACCGACCCCGCGGGCCCGATGACGGCCAGCTTCGCGTCCATCCAGTCGCATGTGTTCACGCCAATCTGCTCGGTCTGCCATGCGGGCGGCTCGGCGCCGCAAGGTCTGCGCCTGGATGCCGCGAACAGCTATGCGATGCTGGTCGGCGTCAACAGCGCGGAGGTCTCTTCGCTCAAGCGCATCGCGCCCGGCGACCCGGACAACAGCTACCTGATCCAGAAGATCGAGGGCCATGCCGCCGTCGGCGCGCGCATGCCGTTCGGCGGGCCCTATCTCGATGACGCGACCATCGCGCTGATGCGCCAATGGGTCAGCCAGGGGGCGATGCCATGAAGCGTCTGCTCACCCTTCTGGCCCTGACGCTGATCTTCGTCGGCGTTGCCGATGCCGAGCCCTATCTGGCCGTGCGCACCGGCCTCAAGTGCGTGGCCTGCCACGTCAACCCGAGCGGCGGCGGCCTGCGCAATGCGGTGGGCAATGCCTTTGCCCAGAGCGTGATCCCGGCCAACCCGTTGCCTTCGGCGCTGCAGGGCTGGAACGGCAGCCTCGGCAGCCTGCTGCGCGTCGGCGGCGACATCCGCACCGCCAGCACCGAGACCCGGATCGACGGCACGCCCACGCAGCGCGTCTCGGGCAACGAGCAGGCGCGGCTGTATGCCGACGTAAAGCTGCTCTCCGACTATCTCGGCGCCGATGTGGACGAGACCGTGGCGCCGGGCAAGGCCGAGCGCATGGAGGCCTACGTGCGCCTGTCCACGCCGGACATGGGCTGGTACGCCAAGGCCGGCCAGTTCTATCTGCCCTTCGGCTGGCGGCTGCAGGACAACTCGGCCTTCGTGCGCCAGCTCAGCGGCATCAACATGACCGTGCCCGACAAGGGTGTGGAGCTCGGCATGGAGCGGCCCGACATGTCGGCCCAGCTGGTCTACAGCAACGGCCCTGGCAACCAGGGCAATGTCAACGGCCACCAGATCACGGGGCAGTTCTCGTGGCTGCAGTCCTGGGGCCGCATCGGCGTGGCCACGGCGCAGGTGCAATCGACGGCGGGCAACCGGCAGTCGTATGGACTCTTCGGCGGCACCACCACCGGGCCGGTGGCCTGGCTGGCTGAAGTCGACATGGTCAGCGACGATGGCTATCCCGAAGGCCGACGGCGGCAGATGGCGAGCCTGCTCGAAGCCAACTGGCTCCTGCGCCAGGGGCACAACCTCAAGCTCAGCAGCGAGTTCCTCGACCCTGACCTGAAGGTCTCCAACGACTACAAGGTGCGCTACAGCCTGGTCTACGAGTACACGCCGATTGCCTTCATCCAGCTGCGCTTGGGCTACCGCTACTACGGTGGCATTCCGCAGAACGCTTTCGACAACCGGCGAGTGAGCTTCGTCGAGCTGCATGGACTGTTCTAGCGCGCCCATCCATTGGCATGCGCATCGGGGCGAGCCCTTGCCTGCGTTGCCTGCGCTCCCGCTTGCCACGCTCTACCTGACCGAACGCTGCAACTCGCGCTGCGTCAGCTGCGACTACTGGCGCCATGGCCGGCGCGACATGGGCCTGGACGAAGTGGCGCAATTGCTGCCCGGCTTCAAGACTCTGGGCACGCAAGTTGTGCTGATCTCGGGTGGCGAGCCCTTGCTCCATCCGCAGTGGAAGGAGATCGCGCAGATGCTGCGTGCTCAAGGCCTGCGGCTGTGGCTGTTGAGCGCGGGCTTGGCGCTGGCCAAGCATGCGGGTTGGGTTGCGGAGTTGTTTGAATCGCTCACGGTGTCTCTCGACGGCAGTACGCGGGCGAGCTATCGCGCCATCCGCGGTGTCGATGCGTTCGACAAGGTTTGCGAGGGCATTCGTGCTACGGCTGCGCTTGGCGCGGCGGTGGGCTTGCGCGTGACGGTTCAGCGTGCGAACCATGCCGAGCTTCCGGATCTGGTGAAGCTGGCGCGTGAGCTTGGGGCGGCGAGCATTTCGTTTCTGGCTGCGGACGTCAGCAGTGGCGAGGCCTTCGGCCGTCTTGAAGCTGAAAACTGCCACGAGGTTGCGCTGAGCGCCACAGACCTGCCGCTGTTGGCCGCGGCCATCGACGAGCTGGAGCGCGATCATGCCGATGATTTTGCGAGCGGCTTCATCCTCGAATCACCGGCCAAGCTGCGCCGCCTGCACGCCTACTACCGTGCGTTGTGCGGGCTGGGTGATTTTCCGCCCGTGCGCTGCAACGCACCCGAGTTCTCGGCCGTCGTCGAAGCCGATGGCGGCTTGCGGCCTTGCTTCTTCATCGCCGGCACCGAGAAGGGAGAAACCTGGGATCTCGCGGCGGGACTCAATACATCGGCCATGAAGTACTTGCGCGCCGATATCCGCGCCGGCCATCGCAGCGAATGCGCGCGCTGCGTCTGCGCCAAATGGCGTGATCCCGCGGAGGCCTTTTTGGCATGAATGCGCTCGCGAACGTCGCGGCCTACGACCTTTGGGCCGAGAGCTATCCGCCCTTGCCGCACAACCCGCTGATGCGCGCCGAACAGGCCGCGATGCTCGCGCTGTGGCCCGACGAAGTGAGCGGCCTGCGCGCGCTCGATCTCGCCTGCGGCACCGGTCGCTATGCGCTGCTGCTTGAAGAACGCGGCGCCACGAGCGTCATCGGCACCGACCGCTCGCCCGAGATGTTGCGCCGTGCGCCGCTGGCCCGGCGCGTGCATGCGGACATGATGGATCTGCCTTTCGCCGATGCGCAGTTCGAGCTGGTCGTCTCGGGCCTGGCCGTCGGCCATGCGCCGAGCCTTGACGGCTGGATGCGCGAGATGGCGCGCGTGCTGGTGCCGGGCGGGCAACTGGTCTTCACCGACTTTCATCCCGATGCCGCGCGCGCCGGCATGACGCGTTCCTTCACCGATGGCGAGAAGCGCAAGCATGAGCTGCTGCACGGCCTCTACAACCTGGCCGATCACCAGACGGCCGCCGCCAAGGCCGGACTCGTACTGGAGCAGGCGCGCGAGGTCCGCGTGGGCCGTGAACTGAACGAGACCTTCACCGGCTCGGATGAGTTCTATCGCCACTGGCAAGGCCTGGCCGTGGTGCTGGCCGTGCGGATGCGCAAAGCATGATGAACGTTGCCTTGTTCCTCTTCAACGGCCGCGACGCCGCGGGCGGCGTGGCTCATCTGCGCATGGTCGGTGATCGCATCGCCGAGCCTGAGCCGCAAGCCCATGACCTGCGCATCGACCTCCAGGGCGCGCGCCTGCTGCCCGGCCTGATCAATGCGCATGACCATCTGCAGCTCAACGCGCTGCCGCGGCTCAAGTACCGCGAGGTTTACGAGAACGCCGCGCAGTGGGGCGCCGACATCGATCCGCGCCTGCAGCTCGATCCGAATTTGCGTGCCCATCGCGCCCTGCCGCGCTTCCATCGTCTGCTGATCGGCGGCCTCAAGAACCTGCTCAGCGGCGTGACGACGGTGGCGCATCACGACCCCGGCCATCCGGCCTTGAGCGACCCCGTCTTCCCGGTGCGCGTGCTCGACCAGATCGGCTGGTCGCATTCGCTCGCGCTCGATGGCGAGGACGCCGTGCAGCAGGCCGAGCGGCTCACACCGAGCGACTGGCCCTGGATCATCCACGCGGCTGAAGGCGTGGATGCCGCAGCAGCTAACGAATTCGACAGGCTCGAAGCGCTGGCCTGCATCCAGCCGCACACGGTGCTGGTCCACGGTCTGGCGATGAGCGAAGTTCAGCGCCAGCGACTCGTTCAGACCGGCGCCGGCCTGGTCTGGTGCCCCGGCTCCAACCTGCATCTGTTCGGCCGCTCGCTCGGTGGGGAAACACTCGCGCGCATCCCGCGGCTTGCGCTGGGCAGCGACTCGCGCATCAGCGGCGAGCGCGATCTGCTGGCCGAACTTGCGCTGGCGCGCCGGCTGACGGGCTGGAGCGAGCCGCGCCTCGAAGCGCTGGTCAGCACGCAGGCCGCCGAGCTGCTGGGCCTTGATGATCGCGGCGCCTTGCGGCCCGGCATGCTGGCCGACCTGCTGGTGCTGCCGGCCGGGCTGCCGCTCTCGCGCGCCAGCCGCGGCGATGTGCGCGCGGTGCTGGTCGGCGGCGAACTGCGCTATGCCGACCCCGGGCTGGCCGCGGCCTTCGGACCGGGTGCCGATCTGGTGCCGGTACTGGTCGATCAAAGCCCCAAGTTCCTGGCGCGGACGCTGGCCGAGACGCTGCGCGGCGCAGAGCTGCAAGAGGCAGGCCTGTCGTTCTCGCCGCGGGTGATGGAGACCTTCTTGTCATGACGCCACGGCGCATCCTCCTGATCAATCCGCGCATCACCTCGAATGCGCGTTTCCCGCTGGCGGTGATGCAGCTGGCCACGGCCTTGAAGCCGCAATACGTAACGCGCATCCTCGACGGCAACATCGACCGCAAGCTGGTGGCTACGGCGATTGCGGCACAGCGCGAGGAGGGCTTCGAAGCCGTCGGCATCAGCGTGATGGGCGGGCCGCAGCTGCCAGCGGCGATTGCGGTCTCGAAAGCGCTGAGAGAAATCGCGCCCAGGCTGCCCATCATCTGGGGCGGCTATTTCCCGACCATCTGCCCCGACGCCGTGCTCAACAGCAGCTTCGTGGACTACGCCTTGCGCGGCCAGGGCGAGTCAGCCCTGATCGAATTGCTGACGGCGCATTTCGACGGTGCCGCGCCCGAGGCCTTGGGCGCCATCGAAGGCCTCTCCTGGCGGCGTGCCGGCGAGCATGTGCACAACCGCGACCGCACATTCACCAAGGAAAGCCTGCAGCACGAGATCGACTACGACAGCGTGGCCAATCCCGAGCGCTATCTCACGCCCAGCTACCTGGGCCAGCGCACCACCGGCTACCAGGCCGCCCTGGGCTGCCGCTACCGCTGCACCTTCTGCGGCGTGGCGGCGATGTTCAAGGGCAAGACCGCCTTGCCCACGGCCGAGCGGCTGGAGCAGGAGCTGGGCTACTTGAAGACCCGCTTCGGCGCCGACTCGGTGCAGTTCTATGACCACAACTTCTTTGACCGCGAAGTGGACATGGTGCCGCTGCTCGAAGTGCTGGCCAGATTGGAGCTGCCCTGGTGGTGCTATGCCCGTGCCGATGCGCTGCTGAATCTTTCGGAAAGCTCATGGAAGCTGGTGCGCAAGAGCCGCTTGCGCATGGCCTATATCGGCGCTGAATCGCCGAGCGACTCGGTGCTGCACGACATGAAGAAGGGCACCAGCGCCGACCAGACGCTGGCCGTGGTGGAGCTTTGCCGGCGCATGGGTGTGGTGCCCGAGCTGTCCTTCATGCTGGCGCCGCCGCAAGACCCCGAGGGCGAGACCGAGCGCACCTTCGAGTTCATCCGCCGCATCAAGCGCGCGCACCCGGCGACCGAGATCATGCTGCACGTCAACACGCCGCTGCCGCCGCGCCGGCATGCGCTGAACGGCATGAAGCCGATCAGCCTGGGCGCGCCACTCGGCATGAAGTTTCCCGACACCGCCGAGGACTGGGCGGCGCCGGAGTGGGTCGATTACTGGTGCCACAAGGATGCACCATGGGTCAGCGAAAAACTGCGCCAGCGCATCAGCGATTTCCGCGCTGTGCTGGGCTGTCGCTTCCCCACCGTCACCGACATCCGCACGCCAGTCTGGCAGAAGACCGCGTTGCGCGGCTTCTCGGCCTGGCGCTACGGCCTGCGCCGCTACGACAAGCCCTGGGAGCTCGACCTGCTGCGGCGCGCCGTACGGCTCTGGGACCCGCAGCTCAAGGGGCTGTGAGCGATGGTCCGCGTCGCGCAGATCAGCTTTTTCAGCGACCCGCAGGGCCGCTCTCCTGAGCATTTGCTGCAGGCTTGGCCGACCGTGCCGGCCCTGGCGAATGCGGCGGCCCGGGGCGGCGCGAGCGTTGCCGTGATCCAGGCCAGCACGCACACCGGGCAGCTGAGGCGCGATGGCGTCGGCTATCACTTCCTGCCCTGCGATCCAGCCGCACTGCAGAGCTTGCTGCAAGACATGCAGCCCGAGGTGCTGCATGTGCAGGGCCTGGGTTTCTCGCAGGAGGTGCTGGATCTCGCGGCCATGGCGCCCGGTTGCCCAATCGTGCTGCAGGACCGTGCCGACCGTCCGCCGCGCAAGCCCTGGCAATGGCCGCTGCAGCGCCGCGCCTTGTCGGCTGCGCGGGGCTTGATGTTCTGCGCGCGTGCACAGGCGGCGCCCTTCCGCCGCCGCGGGCTGATCCGCACGGGCACGCGCATCTACGAGCTGCCCGGTTCGAGCTGCAGCTTCCGGCCGCTGGACCAGGAGGAAGCGCGCCGCAGCACGGGCCTTGCCGGCGATCCCTGCCTGCTGTGGGTCGCCCATCTGGACCGCAACAAGGACCCACTGACGGTGCTGGATGGCGTGGCGATGGCGGCCGATCAACTGCCGGGCCTGCAGTTCTGGTGCTGCTTCGGCCGTGCGCCCTTGCTCGACGCCGTGAAGGCGCGCATCGCCGGTGATCCACGGCTGGTCGGGCGCGTGCATCTCCTCGGCGCGCTGCCGCATGAACGCATAGAGCGGCTGATGTCCGCGGCCGACTATCTGGTGCAGGGCAGCCACCACGAGAGCACGGGCTACAGCCTGCTGGAAGCGCTGGCCTGCGGCCTTCCGCCGCTGGTGACGGACATCCCGTCGTTCCACGTGCTGACGAACCGCGGCGCGGTCGGCCAGCTCTGGTCCCGCGGTCGCCCGGAGTCGCTGGCCGCGGCCTTGCTGAAGCTCTGCGCCGAGCCGCGCGCGCAACAGCGCGCCGCGGCGCGGGCCTGCTTCGAGGCGCAGGGCTCTCTTGAAGCGCTGGGACGAAAGCTCGTCGCGGCCTACGTCGATCTGCTGAGACCATGAAACGTCCTCGCCAGCGCCGTGCGCGGGATCCGCATTCGCCGGGCAAGAGGCGCCGATGAGCACGGTTGCCATTTCCGGCGACCGCTATCGCCGCGCCTTCCTGCTCAACCTGGCCAGCTATGCCGGCACGAGCCTGTTGCGCTTGGGTGTGGGCCTGGCGCTGGCGCGACTGATGGCGCCCGATCAGCTGGGCCTGTTCGCCATCGCGCTGGGCCTGGTCGGCGTGTTGCAGATCGCGCGGGATGCGGGTGTCTCCGCCTATTTGCAACACGCACCCGTCCTGAGCGCCGAGCACTTCCGGGCCTGCCTGGGCTTGAGCATCAGCACGACGGCCGCCTGTGTCGGCGTGCTGCTGGCCGGCAGCGGCATGGCAGCCAGCCACTTCGGCCAGCCGGCGCTGCAACCGCTTTTGCAGGTGCTGTCCCTGGGGCTGCTCTTCTCTCCGCATGACGGCCTGATGTCCGCGCTCGCCTTGCGAGATCTGGATGCCAAGCGCATATCCACCGTCTCGCGGCTCGGCGCGCTCGCCAACGCATCGGCCAGCCTGGGCTTGTGCCTGCTGGGCTGCGGTGTGCAGGGGCTGGCCTGGGCCAGTGTGGCCAATGTCGTCGTCTGCAATGCGGTTTATGCGCTGAACCCGCCCGTCGCGGCACGCGGGCTGCCATGGCGTCCCGTATGGACTGGCTGGCGAGAACCCCTGCGCTTCGGTCTGGGCGCGAGCACGGGGACGCTGCTGCAGACACTCAACGGGACCTTGCCCGATCTGCTGCTGGGCCGCATCGCCTCGCCGCTGCTGGTCGGCCTGCTTGGCCGTGCGAGCACCGCGGTGGGCCTGTTCGGCAGCCTGCTCGGCCCAGCCCTGGGCTTCGGCGCTCTGCCGGGGCTGGCGCAGATGCACCATCGGCGCGAGGCGCTGGGGCCCGTCCTGGCGCGCGCCACGGCCTTGCTCACCGGACTGGCCTGGCCCTTGCTGGCCTTGAGCGTCTGGTTCGGACGCGACCTGCTCCTGCTGCTCTACGGCCCGGCGTGGCTGGCCTGCGTGCCGGCGCTGCTGCCGCTGGCTGTGGCCACGGCCCTGGGCCTGACCTTTGGCAATCTGGGCATCGCGCTTTCGGCCGTGGGCCGGCCGGCGCTGGCCGCGCTGCTCACGGGCCTGATGCTGGCTGCGCGCCTGGCTCTGCTCATGCTGCTCTTCGACGGCAGCCTGGCTTCCTGCGCCTGGGCCCTGGCCGGCGCGGCGCTGTGCGTCCTGCCCGTGCAATTGCTTTTTTCGGCGCAATGCCTGGGCTTTTCGCCGCTCGCGCTGTGGCGCGCTGTGCGTGGAAGCCTGGCGTTAGCCAGCTGCACGCTGGCCGCTGCGGCGCTGGCGCCTTGGGCCATCCTGCCGGTCTGGCTGGCGGCCATCGCCTGCGGCGGCCATCCGCTGCGCGACGAAGCCCTTCAGCTGCTGCGCTTGCGCAGCACGATCAGAAAATGATCACCCAGATTGCGCAGCAGCGGCCAGCCGGCCACGCGCCGATCCAGGCGCCACAGGCGCTCGTGCCAGCGCGGGTGCTTGTCCTTCAGCCAGGTCAGGTAGGGCGGCGGGACGAAGATGCACAGGCCGCGCCGATGCACGAGTTCGAAGTGCTCGGCAAAGTCCTGGTAGAACTCGTCCGGCGTGAAGTAGCGCGTCCAGATCGTGCGGCTGTTCATGCCCACGGCCACGGTGCCGCGCGCGAAGCGGACCTTCAGCCGCGCCCAGCGGCCGAGCTTCGCGTAATGCCCCATCTCCCAGGGGCAGTAGCGGCCGATGACGGTGAAGACGAGCGTGCCGCCCGGCTTGAGCAGGCGCGCGCATTCGCGCGAGACGGCGGCCAGATCGGGCACGCAGTTGAGCGGGCCGAGGTTGGAATAGGCGCCGTCAAAAAAGCCCGTGCCTTCGAGCTTCTCCAGCTCGTGCGCACCGATGGGCAGCGCGTGGACCTTGGCGGAAATATCGGTCTGCGCCGCGCGGTCCCGCGTGCGTTCGACCATCTGCTGGGACCAGTCGGTCGCCGTTATCTGATGGCCGAGGCCGGCCATGCGCACGGCATCGAGGCCGGTGCCGCAGCCGAGGTCGATCAGCCGGCTGCGAGCGGGGAAATGCGCATCGAGCCAGCGCCACATCTCTGCACGCATGTCCTGGATGGCCTCGTTGTTGCCGCGCGGGCCGTCGTAGTCGGGCGCCACGCTGTCGAAGGCTTGTTGCGTGTCGCGCAATTGCGTTTGAAGATCGATAGGCGTCATCGTTGTCAGCTGAACTTGCAAGTTAGGTGGTCGGCATGAAGATCGCCCTGGTCGTGCCCGGCGGCGTGGATCGAAGCGGCGAGCAGCGCGTGGTACCGGCCCTGCTGGCGCTGATCAAGCGGCTGGCGGCGCGGCACGAGGTCCACGTCTACGCCTTGCGCCAGGAGGCGGAACCGGGCCATTGGCCCTTGCTCGGCGCGCAGGTACACAACATCGGCGGACGCAGCGCGCGGCTGGGCCTCCTGCGCGCCGTGGCGGCGATCCGGGTCGAGCATCGCGTGGCGCCTTTCGATCTCCTGCAGGCGATCTGGTCGGGGCGCTGCGGCCTGGTTGCCGTGCTGGCGGCCAGGCTGCTCGGCCTGCCCAGCGCGGTCCATCTGGCCGGGGGTGAACTGGTGGCGATAGAGAGCGTCGGCTACGGCGGACGGCTGGGCTGGCGCGGCCGATGGCGCGAGGCGCTGGTGCTGCGCGCTGCCACGCGGTTGACGGCGGCCAGCGCGCCGATGCTGGACCAGCTCGCCGCGCTCGGCCACGCCGCGCAGCGCATCCCGCTGGGCGTTGATCTCGACACCTGGCCGGCGCGCGCGCCGCAAGCCCGCGACCCGCAAGCGCCGCTGCGGCTGATCCACGTGGCCAGCATCAACCGCGTCAAGGACCCGATCACGCTGATGTACGCGGCGGCCATGCTGCCGCGCATGGGTCTGGACTTCTTCCATCTCGACATCGTCGGGGAGGACACCCTGGGCGGCCAGATCCAGGCGCTGGCCAGTCGGCTGGGCATTGCGGACAAGATCAGCTTCCACGGCTTCCTGACCCGCGCGCAACTGCGGCCTGTGCTCGACCGGGCCCATGTGCACGTGGTCACTTCTCTTCATGAAGCCGGCCCCTTGGCGCTGCTGGAGGCCGCCGTGGCCGGTGTGCCCAGCGTGGGTACGCGCGTGGGCCATCTGGTCGAGTGGGCCGGCGAAGCAGCCTTGGCCGTGAACGTCGGCGACGCGCAGGGCCTGGCCTTTGCCATCGCGCAGTTCGGCGGCGACGAAGGCCTGCGCTTGCGGCTTGCGCGCGAGGCGCAAGCTCGCGCGTTGCGGCAAGATGCCGATCACACGGCGGCCCTCATGGAGGCGCTGTTTGCCGGGCTGCTCGTGCCCGGGCGGTAGCTCATCGCGCGCTGGATGGAGTACATCGTTGCGACGCGTGGAGCATTGCCGGCCAGCACGCGCAGCGCCTTCTTCCAGCGTGGCAGCTCGGCCCAGCCGGTCGCCGCCAAGGCATGCGTGCTCAGTGCCAGCGTCGCGTTCAAGGCGGCCGCCTTGCGGCCGGGATAGATGCGCAGCGCTGCGCAGGCGCAAGCCTCGGCCAGCGAGCTCGACCATTCCACGCAGGGGAATCGGGGGATGTTCAATCTTGACAAGGAGTGCTCGGCGATCCGGTAGTGCCTTGAGGCCCAGCGCAGATGGGGCGAACAGCATGAAGCCGTGCGCGCCAGGTGCTGTGCCGGGATACGGCCCGGAAAGTAGCGGTCAACCATGACGAGCGGTGGCAGCATCCATCCGGCTGCCGGCTGCAAGAGCTCTTCCCAGTCGCTGCCCTGCATGCGCGTGGCCAAGGCCGCGATGTCGTGCAGATGGATCAGCCGGATGCCCTGCGGGCACATATTGCCCGCCGCGTGCAGCAGCAGATGGCGCATCAACGCTGCAAGAGAAGGGTAAGGATTCAGCCCCGCGCTCGCGGCCTGCGGAAACAGCTGATCGGTGATGGCTACCTCCCGCAGCGGCAGCCGCTCGATGATCCGGCTGTGCAGTTCGATCTTGACCGGATTGCCGATGTGCTCGCCAAACGCGCGCTCCTTGCCGATCCCTGCGGGCAGGTATTCAAGATGCTTCCAGCTCATCAAGCCTGCTTCGTAGCCCAGCGGCTGGATCAGCCGGCCCGCGGCCTCGAAGTCCTGCTCGCGGCACAGCAAATCGATGTCGCTCTGGGGTCGCTCACCGGGCGCATAGAGATCCAGCTTCAGCAATGCCGAGCCCTTCAAGGCCAGCAGCGGGAGTTGGGCCTGTCGGGCGGCGGTATCGATCTCGGCCAGCAGCTGCCGCGTGCGCGCCTGCCGAAGCAGCCCCTGTTGCAATTGCTCGCTCAGAAAGGCCTGCCAGACCTCGGAGCCCTGCCAGCGCAGGCGGTTCGCCAGCAGCGCAGAAACGCCATGCATTGCCGCCACCGCCATGGCCACACGCCATTCGAAATCGCTCCAGTCGGGCGCCTGCTCCTGTGGCACGTCGAGCTCGCGCGCGATGCGCTCGGTCGTCCGGCGCAAGGCCGCCCGGATGAACCGCATGGGCGGCAAAGGGAACTCATCAGTTCGTACCACGAGCATTTCTCCTCTCATGACGGCCCAGCCATCGAGTGATCCGCGAGTCTTCGACCCTTTCGGCGAGCGCTCGCCCGGCCGCTTGAGCCGGCAGTTCCAGCTGCTCGGCGGTCGCTTCGAGTTCCGCAGTGATAGCGAGGAACTGCTGGCCCTCGTGGACATCGCCTACGCCGGCTTGCCCGTGCATCGCATGCCATCGGGCCAGCCTGACTTCTTGGTCGAGCTGCGGTTGAGCGACGGGCCGAGCCATGCCGGGATCGATGCACCACCCGAAGCGCGCATGCAAGGCGGCGCGGGCTTTCTGTGCGTGTTGATGGACGCGGCCAATCTCGCGCTGGCCTTCCCCGAGTCGCGGCGCGGCATGGTGGCGGTTTCGCGCGAGATGCTGCTGCGCTTTCCCTACCACGTCCGCTACGAGCTGATCGAGTTCCTTGTCTTCACGCTGGCCAGCCGCTGCCAGGGCCTGGCGCCGCTGCATGCCGGCTGTGTCGGTGCGCAGGGCCGCGGCGCGCTGCTGGTGGGCGAGAGCGGCGCGGGCAAGTCGACGCTGTCGCTGCATTGCATGCTGCAGGGCCTGGACTTCCTGACCGAGGATGCGAGCTTCGTCGCTCCGCAGGATTTGAGCGTTACGGGGGTGGCCAACTTCCTGCATCTGCGCTTCGATGCGCTCGAATTCTTTGACGAGGACTTGCGCGCGCTGGCCCGGCAGTCGCCGGTCATCCGCCGCCGCAGCGGGGTGGCGAAATGCGAGCTCGACCTGCGCCAGGGCTGGCCCCGTCTGGCATCCGATCCGCTGCGGCTCGAACACATCGTGATGGTCAGCAAAGAGCCGGCCGCGGGCGGCCCGCTGCTGGCGCCGCTGGCACCCGATGAGCTGCTCGCGCGGCTTACCCGCAGCCAGCCCTATGCAGCACACCAGCCGAGCTGGCCGCGCTTCGTGGAGCAGGTGTCTCGCTTGCATGGGCATCAGCTGCGCAGAGCCTCACACCCCCGCGAGGCGGCCGAGGCGCTGCGGGGCTTGTTGATGATGATGGCTTGACGCGAGCAGGCCGGCCCAGCGCTGCTGCAAGGACTGCCACTCGCGCGCCGTGGCGCGTTCGAGCTTGCCCAGATCGACCTGCGCATGCAGCAGGTCGCGGAAGGCGCGGTAGAACTCGGTGCTGAAAGTACCCTTGAACATCATGGCCAGATCGGCGCTGTCGTCCCAATGCGTCTTCTCGCCGAGCTGCGCGCGCACCTGTTCATGGAAGGCAGTGCCCGGCAGCGGGTAGGAGACGCTGACGCCGATTTCGTCGGGCCGCGCGGTCTCGATCAGCTGGCGCGTGGCCAGCAGCTCATCCAGGCCTTCGCCCAGATAGCCGAGCTGGATGAAGAAGCCCACGCGCACGCGCTGCGCCCCGAGCCGTTCGCGCGCCGTGAGGATCTCGTCCACCGTCGTGCCCTTGTTCATCGCGTCGAGCACCTGCTGGCTGCCGCTCTCTGCGCCCAGCCAGGCCTCGCGGCAGCCCGCGCGGGCCAGGGCCGGCGCCATCGTGGGCGTGACCAGATCGGCGCGGGTCTGGATCATGAAGGGCACGCCGCCGCCGGCCGCTTCCAGCGCGTCTGCAAAGCGCTCCACCCAGTCGGCCCGGAAGCCGAAGATGTCGTCGGCAAACCAGATGTGATCGGGCGCGAAGTGCTGTTTCAGCCAGGCCATCTCGGCCGCCACCGCGCCGGGGCTGCGCTGCTGGTAACGGTGGCCCCAGATCGGCTTGGCGCACCAGGCGCAGCGGAAGGAGCAGCCCTTGGATGCCGCCATATTGAGGCTGAAGTAGCCATGGGCCTGGCGCCAGACCTGCCGGTAGCGCTCGATGTCCACCAGGTCCCAGGCGGCGGGCGCTTGCAGCGGCTCTTCAGGTTTGGCCTTGGTTGCTTGAAGGATGATGACGGGTGCGGCCTCGCCCTGCACCAGCAGCCCATGGCTCAGCGCCACCGTGCCGCTCACGCCCTCGATCAGGCTAACGGCATCCTTCAGCGGATCGGCTTCCAGCCTCGCCAGCAGGCCGGACAGCGCTGCCAGCCCCTCGCCGCGCAGCACCACGTCGGCCCCTGCGCGCAGATAGGGCTCGGGCGCGTCGCTGGCGTCCGAGCCGGCCACGATCACGCGCGCGCCCTCGCGCCGCGCATGGGCCACCATCTCGCAACAGGCCTGGCGCATCTTGCCCAGGCACATCTTGGTCAGGAAGTTGTAGTTGTCTTCGTAGAAGAGCACCACCTGCGGCCTGTGCACGTCCAGGCTCGCCTCGAACTCTGCGGGCCCTTCGGCCAGCATGGCGTCGAACAGGGCCAGCCGATGGCCTTGCTCGCGCAGCTGCGCCGCCACTTGCAGCGTAGCCAAAGGCGGGTAGGGCTTGGCGCGATCCCACTGCTTGGCATCGAAGCGCAGGAAATACGAATGTCCGACCAGGATCGACAGCATGCCCTCTTGCCCTCACAGCGCTTGTTGTTCGCGGGAGGTAAGTGCCGCATGCCGCCATGGAGGTTCAAATCGGGCGAGGAGGGCCTGCTGACACTACGGAAATCGGGGGCGATGCGCCCGTGATCGGGTCTACTGCGAACGACCACCCACTCAGCCGACCGCAAGGCCGCTAGCGATGCAGACTGGAGCGCAGTATCACCAATCGATTCTTGGCTCGCAACGAGACTTCCTCGTGCGCGAGCGGTTTCAGCAGACGGCGCTGGCACTGCTACCCGAGGGTGCGGATGTGCTTGATTTCGGTGCCGGTACCGGCATCGACGCGAAGGCCTTCGCCGCCCGGGGGCACCGGACCTTCGTCTATGAACCGTCCCAAGCGATGTGCGAGTACCTGGTGCAGCACTGCCGTGATGAAATCGCCCGCGGAGCCATTGCCACGGTTGCCTTGCCCCTCAGCTGCAAGGTGCAGGCCGTCACGGCGAACTTCGCCGTCCTCAATCATTTCGCCGATCACAGGTCGCTGTTCGAGGACTTGTCGCGCGTGCTCCAGCCGGGCGGGTTTGTTCTGGCCAGCATGCTCAACCCCTACTATCTCCGCGATGCGCGCTATGGGTGGTGGCGGGCGAACCTCTTCAATCTTGTGCGGCATGGCCACTACGCCATCCCGAGCGAAAGCCGCATCCACCGTTTTGCACCCCATGTGATGGGGCGAGCGGCCGCGCCCTACTTCTGGCTCGAACGTATCAGCCTGCGCGGCATCGGATGGCTTGCCCATCAATACATGTTCTTGCTGTTCCGGCGGGTCTGAGATGTGGAAGGACTGGATCAGGCCGCTCATCCATCCGCTGCCGCAATGGCGCACGGTTGCCGTGCCTGCTGAGCAGCAGGTGGTCAGGGCGGTCTTGCGTTGGGAGGGCGGCCAATCGGCAGATGTCACGGCGGACCACACCGTGGCTTCGCTCAAGCCGCTCACGATCGCGACCAGTGTCGATGCCGGCCAGCGTCCCATGCTGGAGTACTTCGATCGCGCGACGGGAATGCTGCTCGGCGCCTTGCGGCTGGCGCCAGCAGCGCCGCTGGCTGCTGGAGAAAAAACATCGGTGGCTTTCTACCGCGTCGTCGCTGGAGAGCACCGATGTCTCGCCTGGCCGCGGCGCCCGTGGAACGCGTGGCTTCAGAACCGGCTTATGCGGAAAAATCGCTCGCCCTACAACTTCTCGATGGAGCCAGCGGCGGTACAGCAACTCATGATCGCCTACGTCTGCCCGCGGCCGGTGGTTCTGGTCTCTGTCGGCGCGCCCGGTCATCTGAATATCTTTCCGATGGATCTGACAGGCCCGCTGCAGCGAAGCGGATTTTTCTCACTCGCCCTGCGCAGCACCAGCGTTTCCGTGCCGGTGATGCGCGAGGTGCGCCGGGTCGCCTTGTCCAGCGTCCCCCCGGCGATGAAGGACATCGTTTTCAAGCTCGGCAAGCATCACAAGGACCCGCTCCTGGATCTGGATTCGCTGCCGTTTCCCGTCCGCCCGTCGCGAGAGTTTGGCGTCCCTGCGGTGGCCACGGCCTTGCGCATTCGGGAACTGTCGATCATGCATTGCCAGGAGATCGGCTCGCACATGTTCTTCCTGGGCCGCATCGTTTCTGACGAAGACTTGGCGGAAGGTAGTCAGCTGAATCACACGAGCGGCTTTCATCAAGCGTACCGCCGTCGGCAGGGTGCCGCTTTCACCGAGGTATAAGCCCCAGATTCAGCGGGCGGCGAGCTGGCGATACACCTCGCTGGAAACCCGCGCCAGGGTGGCGCGGTCGGCCTCGGCCGAGAGCGCGTAGCCGAAAGGCCCGTCCACCCAGTAGAAGACGTTGACGGCACCTTCGCGGGCGAAGCGGAAGGCGAGGTCAGGTTGGCTGGCACTCCTGCTGGCCGCGGCGGCCGCGCCGGTTTCGTGCGTGACGTAGAGCGTGAGCCGGCTGCCGGCCTCGTCCCGGTACATGAACTGCGCCACCGGCCCCTGTCCGCCGGGCAGTAGGCGGCCGCCTTCGAGCGCGTAGCCCTGCGCCTGCAGATGCGGCGGCTTCATCGGCGAGCCCATACGCTTGGAGAGCCAGGCCACCAGCTGATCCTCGTGCGCGGCATCCACCTCCACCGGCCTGCGCAGCTCGGGGCTGTAGACCGCGTGGGCCACGGCGGCGCGGCGGGCGAAGGCGGGCTCCTCCTGCTGCTGTGCGTGCTGTTGTGCGAGCAGGGCCGACAGGTCGGGCGCGGCCAGCTGAGCGTGCAACACCCAGCCTGCGGCACCGCTGACGAGCGCGAGTGCGAAGCCCGCCGCCATGCGTTGCAAATGCCAAGGCCTGCGCGGTTGCGCAGCGCGTTGCAGCGAAAGGGGAACGGCCTCGTCCAGCACCGGCTTGAACAGCATCTGCAGCGCGCGCTTGTGGGTGCGGTAGTCGGCCAGGCGCTGCGCCTCCTCGGGGTGCTCGGCCAGCCAGGCCTCGACCTCGCGCTGGCGCTCGGGCGCCAGCTGGGCGTCGACCAACGCGTGCAGTTCGGCCTCGGTGATGGGGGACGGCTTCATTTGACGACTTTCAGGTGCACGGCTTCGGCGCGGCCCGCCAGCAGCCGACGCAGCCGCTCGCGCCCGCGGGAGAGGCGCGACATGACGGTGCCGAGCGGGATGCCCAAGGTCTGCGCCACCTCGGCATAACTCATCTCTTCCAGTGACACGAGGAGCAGCACTTCCTTCTGCTCGCGCGGCAGCAGGTCCAGCGCGGCCTGCAGGTCGAGCAGGGCCAGGCCTTCGTCCTGTTTTGGCGCCACGGGGATCTCGGGCATGTCGTCCTCGTCCAGGCTCTCGGTGGGCAGGCGTGGGCGGCGCAAGGCGTCCACATGGAGGTTGTGCATGATCCCGAAGAGCCAGGCGCGCATGTCACCCACGCCCGGCCACAGCGCGGCCTTGGCCCAGGCACGCTCCAGCGTGTCCTGCACCAGGTCATCGGCTTCGCTGCTGCTGGCCAGCGCCCGCGCGTAGCGGCGCAGGCGCGGCACCCAGCTCAGCAGCTGCGGCGCTTCGTCGTCATGCATGGCTTGCGAAGCACTGACGGGAAGCCATCATTCCTTGATGACGTGCCACACATCCTTGAAGTTATCCCCCGTGCGGTCGCCGGCCTTCTGGTCCGACTTGAAGGTGTACACCGGCTTGCCCTTGTACGCCCATTGGCGTGAGCCGTCATCGCGGGTGACGATGCTGTAGTCGCCGGCCGGCTTGTCGTCGGCCGCGGCCATCAGGGGCGGCCAATTTGTAGCGCAGGGGCCGTTGCACGTGCTCTTGCCGCTGTTGGCCGCATCCTTGTCGAAGACATAGAGCGTCATGCCGCTGGGCGCCGTCAGCACGCCGCCGGACATCTTGGCGGGGGCGTCGGCGTAGGCGCCGGCGGCAAAGAGGAGTGCGGCTGCAGAAATGGTCATGGCCAGTGGCTTGACGGTGATGAACATGGGGCACCTCGGGTGGGTTTGTGATCGGGATGACGGCTGAATGCAAAGCCTGTCTTGAGCGTAGACGGAGCCGTGCGCGCGAATATTCCAGGCAGCGAAAGTATTTCTGGTTCGGCTGGAAGCGGCCATCATGCCGTCATATGTCGCGGCTAGCATGGCGGCCCCATGGGCATGACCGTCAATTTCTCCCCCGAGCTGGGCGACTGGCTCCAGCACAACCTCCAGCGCGGCTGCGCCGAGCAGGATCTCGTCAAGAGCATGTGCTCACAGGGTTTTCAGCCGGCCCTGGCCGAGGGCCTGGTGGCGGCTTTTGCGGAGGCGCTGCGCGCGGGTGTGGCGCCGCCGCGCGACATGCTCACTCTGGCCGAAGCCGATGAGGATTACCGTTATGAGACGCCGCGCCTGGCGGCAGGCCCGGTGATCCGCACGCCGGATCGGGACATCGCCGTGCTGAGCCGGCTCAGCAAGCCCTGCGTGGCCGTGCTGGAGAGCGTGCTCTCGGCAGAGGAATGCGCGCAGCTGATCGTCCTGGCCCGCCCGCGCCTAAAGCCCTCGACCGTGGTGGACCCGATCACCGGCGAGGACCGCGCCGTGGAGCATCGCGACAGCGAGGGCATGTTCTTTCGCCTGGAGGAAACTCCGTTCATCGCGCAGATCGACAGACGCATCTCCGCGCTGATGGGCATGCCGCTCTCACACGGCGAAGGCCTGCAAGTGCTGCGTTACGGCCCCGCCGCCAAGACCACGCCGCACTTCGATTTCCTCGTGCCCGGCAACCAGGCCAACCGCAATTCGCTGGCGCGAAGCGGGCAGCGCGTGAGCACGCTGGTGGCCTATCTGAACGAAGTGGAAGACGGCGGCGAGACGGTGTTCCCTGAGGCTGGCTTGTCGGTGCTGCCGCGGCGTGGCAATGCCGTGTACTTCGAGTACGCCAACAGCCTTCGCCAGGTTGATCCTCTGTCGGTCCACGCCGGCGCGGCGGTGCTGCGCGGCGAGAAATGGGCGTTGACGAAGTGGATGCGGGAGAGGCCGTTTGTGACGGCGGATGCTGGAGCGCGTTGAGCAAGACAGCGAGGGGGCATGAATGCGGTCGAAGGACTCTTGCCGACCCTGAGCTGTCTTAGGCGTCTCTGGATTCGATGCCTGAAAGCAGTCGCTCAACGTCGAAATTCAGCGGACCATCCGGCGCACAACGGCAATGGTCCGATGGAACATAGGGTTAAACGTCAGTTCTCGCATTACCGGCCTCCTTACGTCCCGCCCGAAATGCCGCTCAGGTTCTTGTTTCGCCCAACAGGTGGGGCTGAAGTGCCGCAAGGGCATTCCCGAGAATACGATCCGGATCGCTCGGGAAGCGAAGTCCGTCGAAAAATGATGCCAAGTCGTCGCCGGTGAGGAGAACTACTCGATGTGTTCGAAGCTCCTCCATCTTGGCTGCTATCTGAGACTTTGGAAGCCGGCAGACAAGCACAGCGGCAATCTCGGCAGGATGACCGCTGCTTGCTAACGCGTTCACCAACGCACCACGCCTATCAACAAGCTTCCCAAGCTTTATGCCGAAATCGGCGACCCGAGTTGTGCACTCGACGAGCGCCAATCGTCCCGCCGGCGTCGTTACTATCAGATCCGGAGCATCTGTCTCCAGCTGAACTGAAGGCGTGAAGCCAAGAAGAAAGAGCAGCGCTGCGATTCCGGTTTCGAACCGGGCCGAGTCAGTGGACTCAAAGACAGCACTCCTGATCATGCGCAGATCCCTGTCAAAGTGCTGAGCGGCTAGGAGGCGGTTGTTTCTGGCCTTGGTCGGGTCGATAAACCAATGCCGTCTGACCATGGCACCACCGATCAGGAGGACGGCTAGCGCCTGATCGGCATTGGCGACACTGATTTTGACGATGCCCTCCCGAAGACCATTGCGGACACGTTTCCAAGTAATTGCGTCGGCAATCTGCAGACGTGCAGCGAGCCCGTTGCCTGGGACAGATCGAACCGCCAGGCTGACTTGGCGAACATCGAACTTCGGATGCGCATGAATCCGCAACGTCAACTCGTCGTTCGTCAGGCGACAGCTGTCAGTGATGAGATCCGCGGGCGGGCCAACCATGATCGTGATCGACGGTGAATCTGACGAACCCGGTGCGGGCAAACTGAGCCAGGTGGAGGCGTCTTGCAGTCCGTCGAACGGAGGATTTGCCGCCCTTAACGCATTGTCGATTGCAGCCAGCTCAAGTGTTGATGGAGGTGGGCGACGTGCTCCTCTGACTTGCAGGTGCAACTGGGCGAACCAACGATCCCTAGCGCCCATCTCCGAATAGTGGTCAACGGGCTGCTCTGCGGTCACATGCAAACGACACTTAGCTAATGGAAGCGATCCAGCAGCGGCGTCACGTAGAACCTGGAGCAGTGATACCTTGCGCTCGGGATGCAACTGAATCTGACCGATGCAAATTCCTGTTGAGTCGATCCGCAGGCGGTTATCCCGATCCGGCGGCAGCGGATTGAGGTGAACCGAGGCGTGCCAAATGAGCGCCGGCTCCGAACGGGTATCGGCGAGGTAACGGATATCTAGCGCGTACCCATCGCAGACCCACGACTCTGCGGCCTCTATGAACGTGCGAAGTGCGTTGTCAGTCATGCTTATTTGGACAGGGATGCGCCTGGGCCAAAACACTGAGAGCAGCCGGCCGCAAAGCGGTCAATCGCGACCGGCAGGCCATGGCCGACTGTTGACGGCCGCATGTTCATCCCGAGATCGCTGTCCATACACGCCGCATCGCTAGCCCGACTCTGAACATTGCGACGGGGTCAGTCTCTCCCAGCGTAGCCCAGTAGGCAATCGACGCTCGGTGCAAGTCCGTTCGGGCGATCAAAAGGGGCTCAATCGCTGACCATGACGAAGCGAACTTCGTCGGTTCGCGCATCTCCTCAACGCACTGAATCAGCATTTCCATGAGGGTTGCCAGTTGCTCGTCCGGCAGCGCGTCCGTGCGGTATGAGTTGAGGAATTCCCCAAAGCGGTCAACGTCCGCGACCAGCCACTCCCAGTCCTGCATCGCGTCGGCATACGGCAACTCAAAGCGTGCCGCGAGTGCTTCACGCGCAGACGTGCTGGGGATGAACGTTGTGGTCGCTCCCATGCTTTCTCCTTGGCTATCAGCATACTGGACGGCAGCAGGGGTGAGAGGGCGCCTCGCAAGCTGACATTCGCGAACGACCGGAGCTGGCCGACCGGCGCCTGTCCACTGAGACGGATGGTTGGGATAGGTGCTATCCAAAAGTGCATTGCGGCACCAACGCTATTTGATGTCGAGGCGACCGTCGGCCTCGAGCAAAGGGAGCAAGAATCGGCTTCGGAACATTGCGCAAATGATCCACGGTAGGACAATTGCAACAGTAAAAATGATTGGCGCTAACAAGAGGCTGATCACAGTACCCGCAGCCAAACTGAGCATTGCGTAGGCGATGATTTGCAGCCCTACCGTGCTTAGCAAGCAAATGAATAGCCAGGTCAAACGATTCCGAAGGGCGACGCGAGTGGTAAGAACTATGGCGATGGCGGCGAGAACAGCCGAGATGATTCCAAACAAGAAGAGCTCCTAACGTTGACGTTCAGTGGACCACCCAGCGCAGCGGGCCCTGGGTCCGCTGCATTGAAGGTTTGGGCATCAACATGGCTAGTCTGCCAGCACGCCCGAAAGCTGTCAGTCGCCACAGACCGGAAGTGGCCGTAAGCGCCGGCTCTCAGGTTGCATGGAAAACGCGCTCCGCGATTTGCTGCGCTCGGGCGATTGAGATCCCATCGACCTGGTCCTTGACTAGCTGATCCGCCTCAATGCCACTGAGGTGTAAAACAACCGTAGGGCGCTGTCCGCCAATCTGGACGCGAACGTCAGCGGGGCGCGAGCCTTCGAACGGGTAGGCAGGAATGGCATTGCAGACCCAGCCGAAGAATCCGTCGCCTTCTACCGCGTTGTCGTAGGTTTCAACATACCGTGCATAGCTCTTCTCGCTGAGAGACACCCAGATGCCCCAAAGGAAGGGTTCTTCGATCCCGTGGATTGGAACTTCGAGCACGGCACGGATGAAATGGTCCGTACCGTCCTCATGGGTGATGGTGCAAAGATCGCTGCTGATCTGACCCATCCTCGCGCGCTGTTCTTCAGAGAGGGAAGCGTACTGATCCGGCATCCGATACCCGACGCTCGGCGATCCCTCGTGGGTTTCGCCACAGCATGTGCATTTGAAAGCGAAGATGGCGGCCATTAGTGCTTGCAATGCGTTATACAAAGCGTGAACGAAGTTGCCCGTTGATTCGATAGGCTACTCGAAAGCTGTCGTTCGCGAACGACAGCTCCTGGCCGCGTCCGGCCGCCTCCTACGACCCCCCCATCGCGGGCATGGGCGCCGTCAGATTCGCCCCGCGAGATCCTGCAGTCTAGAGCGATCCGCCAGGCCGCCGACGCAGGATCCAAATCAGTGCCGACACAACGAGAAGAATGCCGACAACGTAAGACAATAGTCCCAAGTAGGTCAGCAGCTCTTCTCCGCCATGGACGTCGTTCCCGGCGAGAAAGACGACGACGGGCTCGAATAACAACAGGAATCGATTCGGAAGGGGCGGTTCTGGAAAATAGAGCCACCACACAAGCGCCCCCACGAGGCTCAGAAATGCGACGCCTAGCGTCTTCGCGGCAAGTTTCATCGACTTCAGACTATTTCGCCTGTGAACAAGTAGGACTTATTGTTTGGGATGTCTGTGTGGCCAGCGTGAAGTCGCCCGGCGATCAAGCCGCCCGAAAGCCGCCTCTCGCGACCGACAGGTCATGGCCGGTCGATGACAACAAAGTAATGCTTTCTGCCGGAGGGGAAGATCAATTGCCTACTTTTTTTTCCAATTCGCGCAGCAGCGCAGGTAAATTTCTTGAGCCATTTGCAGAGCACGATCTGCCTCGATAGGTGACAACTTGACTGCATAGGCAGGAACGCCCGCACCAACACGCGACGAAGCTCCCCCAAGGGACTCCCAGCCTTTTTCAGCCATCATGTCCAAAACGATCTGGTAGGCCCGACGTTCCACGTCGTCAATCGGCACGGATGGGTCGCCCCACGCAAGCATCGCGAACGCGGTCCCGTCCATCCTGTCGGCTGCGGCATGCAAATGCTGAAGCGCAATAGGCCATTCAGGCGAGTCACGGGAGGCAAGAACGGCATCGGCATAAGCCTCGGCACCGCCTTCGACGTTTGCTTCTGCCGCCCGTTTGCCCAGTGTCACGCCAAGTTTCTGAACCGACTCGTCTACGGTCTGGCATCGACCTCGATCAGCGTCCAATCTTGCGGCCCGCTGATTGAGATAAGCGGGAGAGCCATATTCCGATTTGGAGTCCGCCGTAGCCCGTGACTCTGCGAAATTTGCTTCCGCCCACGATCGCTTCTGGCAATAGATGATCATTCGATAGGCGGCAAGCGAATCACCTGGACTTCCGCTGGCCGCGATGTCTCGGATGTGCGGCCCATAGCCCTCGGATCCGATGTGCATGCCTAGCCAGTCTGGGTAGATCTGGATCGTCGGAGCATGCTTCGTGATCGGCGTGACTCCCGAAGGACTAGGCGGGGTGGGTGTCGATTCCTTTGCTACGCCCCCCAGGAGACTCGGAACTGAAATCGGCGGCGAGGGCATGCGCGCATCATCTGTTCCTTGATCCGTGCGAGCCAAATACAGACAGGAAAAACCGAAGGCAGCTAGGCCGATCATGGCGACCATCTTCACGGGAGAAGTCTTCAAATCTGCAATCTCCTGGCTATGGGGAAGGGCTGTTGCGACGCGATATTGATGCCATTTGCGATGGCTGTCATTGCACCCGTCTGCCAATGACCAACACTCTGACCTCCGTGAACATTCACATGTCTGCAGCGACGATGGTTTGCATGTCCGGAGAAATCAGTTGGTGTGTGACAGGCAGGCTACTTGAAAGCTGCAACTCACGACGGACCGCTCCTTTGGCCGGCTGCCGTCCTTGTCGTTGCTTGGCACATAGGCCATCGTTAACTCTCCGAGGTCGTGGCTCCAGCGCCCCAAGATTGTCCGGTGCACCAAGCGGGCCGATCCGATTCGGCACCGTAATAGCCCCAATCGTCTAGCGTCTCAGAAAAGTGCTGCGCGTCAAACGTCTCGTAGGGCGGAAACAGCACTGATGTGAAGTACCCCATTTCGTCGAGTGCACGAAGCGAAGCGGAGGATGGCGCGGCGTCTTCCGCGAAGACAAGAGCACCGCACCGCGATCCGAAAAGCGGCAATCGACCGAGCGATCTCACGACAGTGCCGTCATTCAGCGTGACGGCGAAGCCGGCCTGAAACTCAAACTTGAGGTGCGTGGCCGCCTGGACAAATGCATTGGCGATGCGGTCGGCTGTCATGCACCGTAGCCTACCGGAAAGCTGCCTCTCATGAACGACAGCAACTGGCCGTTAGCAGCGGGCGCTACGTTTACTCATAATCCGAGAAGATGATCCCGCTGCAGCGCTCAATGTGCTGCGCGACCTCACGCGTGTGATCGCGGCCGCGGCAAACCGAGCCATACATCGTGACGCGAATTGTGGCGGGCGGGCAAGGCCACTCCATGGGATCACCCCAAACCTGCATCAGCTCTCCATCGAAGACTTCTCGGAATCTCGTCAGCCAATCCGACGGCCAGGGAAAAGGCTCATGCTGCCTTGGCATCGATGGCAGTTGAACCACCCCGCCGAAGTAGCCCTATGGCTCGGTCGGTGAACAAAATATAGGCAGGTCGATGTGCACGATAAGCATACCGGGCAAGCATAAGCGCGGACGTCATCACAAAGCGGACTCTTTCAAATGACCGCCGCCGATCCGTGTCACTCCACCTCATGGCAAACCGCCTCGATGTTGTGCCCATCCGGATCGAGCACGAAGGCGCCGTAGTAGTTGGGGTGGTAGCGCGGCCGCAAACCCGGCGCGCCGTTGTCCTTGCCGCCAGCGGCGACGGCTGCCTTGTGGAAGGCATCCACGGCCGCGCGCGAGGGCACGCGGAATGCGATGTGGATGGGTGGCTTGATGGCAGCATCGCCCTGGGCGATCCAGAGATCGGAGCCGTCTGCATGGCAGAAACCGGCGCTGCCGCTTTGGGCGCCGGGCGTGGCCGGCAGCTCGATCAGTCGTGAATGGCCGGTTGGCGCGAGCGCTTGCAGGTAGAAGGCCTTGCTTTTCTCGTAGTCGCTGACGACAAGGCTCAGGTGATCGATCATGAATGGGAACCCCGTTTGATGGCTGCCTGAACTTTAGAACAGCCGGGTTCCCGCCGCTTGATCAATCCAGCTTCGTATCCGCCACCCAGCGCTGCCCGTCGAAATGAAAATTCTGCATCATGCGCATGCGGCCCTGGCCTTGAAGAATCGTATCGACCATGGGGAAGACGGCGCGCACCTGCGCGCTCTTGATCCAGGGCTCGGGCGTGAAGCGGTAGAGGTACTCGGCGCTGGCAGTGGGCGTCTGGCCGGGCGCCACTTGCGGCTCGGTGATCTGGACGACCATGTCCAGCTCCAGATGGCCGGCGCACAGATCGCCGTGGTGGACGATCTCCTCGCCATCGCGCGGATGCGAGACGATCTCGCGTGTCTTGTAGAAGCGCCGGCCCAGCTCGGTCAACTCGTAGCGCTTTGTGGGCACCGATTCTTCTTCGCGGCCCTCGATCTTGTAGACCACGTAGCCGTCGCGGGAGCGGACCAGGCCCTCGCGTTCCAGCACCGGCAGCTGCAGCGCATCGCGGCTGCGCTTGACCACGTCGCGCGCGCTCACGTCGATGGGCCAGTCGTACTTGGCCAGGCAGATGTCGCCGCGCTGGACCAGGAAATCCTTGAGCGCGGCGCTGAGGTTGGCACGGTTGGCTGGCGGCACGCCGGCTTGCGCGCAGCCGCATGCGGCGCCCAGCAGGGCGAGGGCGATGAGCGGGCTCTTCCTTTTCATCATCATCACGACTTGAGACTCCTTACCTGTTGGCGAGCTTGGCGGGTGGCGGCACATAGCCATCCGTCAGCGTGCCGAGGAAGGCCACGATGTCGGCCACGTCCTGCGGGCTCATCGGGGTGGCGCTGCCGGGCGCGCGGCCGTCGAGCGGCGCTTGCGTGTCGATGTTGGCGTGGTATCTGGCGGGCAGGTCGTCGAACTTCTGCGCCTTGCCATTGCGCTTGGGATACCAGCGCTCGGGCTCGGTGTCGCGCGTGGCATAGAACTCGACCACCTCCTTCAGCGACTTGATCTGGCCGTTGTGGAAAAACGCCTTGCGCGTGGCGACGTTGCGCAGCGTCGGCGTCTTGAACATGCCGCAGTACTGGGCGTTTTCGGGCTTGCCGCGGTGATCATCGCGGCCGCACAGGCCGAGGTCGAACGATTGCGGGTGGCCGCGCAGGATGGCGTTGTTGCGCGGGATGCCGACGGCGGAGAAGGAGTAGTCGGTGAACTGCGCCACGCCGCCGCCAATGCCGGCACCGCTGAAATGACAGGCCGCGCAGTTGCCGCGGTTCGGGTCCTGGAAGGCCGCGAAGCCGCGGATCTCCTGGTCGGTCAGCGTGCCGCCGATCTTGTTGCTTGCGTAGAGGTCGTACTTGCTGCTGTAGGGGTGGAAGCTCGGGTCTTCGATCTGGAAGGCCTGCAGCGCTTCCATGGCTTTGGCAAAAGCCGCCTTCGGGTTCTTGAACACATCGGCGCCGAAGGCCTGCAGGAACAGCGGCGCGTAGGGCGCCTTCTTGAGCTTGGCCACCACGCTCTGGGCGCTCGGGTTGGCCATCTCGATGGGCGAGAGCAGGGGGATGCTCGCCTGCTCGGCCAGCGTGGAGGCGCGGCCGTCCCAGGCAAAGCCGCCGCCGGGGCCGGGCAGGCTGATGCCGTCGGGGTTCTCGGCCAGGTCGGAATAGGCGGGGGTGAAATCCTTGTAGGTCAGCGTGGGCACGGCGCGCGTGCCCAGCTTGTCGAGCTTGGGGCCGCCCAGCTGCACGGACAGATCATTGGCCGGCGCGTAGTGGTTGGCGGGGTCGTGGCAGCTGGCGCAGGACTGCTTGCCCGAACCGGAAAGGCGCTGGTCGAAGAACATCTGCTGGCCGACCTGGGCGGGCAGGCTCAGCGGCGTTTCGGCTGCAGCCAGATGACAAAGCGCCAGGGCGCCGAGCAGTGCAAGTAACGATCTATTCAAACGGATCATGGAGATTCCCCGTAGACGCACCAAGGTCACCGGCAGCCTGCGCCGCCGGTGACCCTGAGCTTCTAGCTGCTTACTTCAGGGACCAGAGGTTGATCTGGTTGGCGTCAGGGCCGGTCTGCGCCGGCGTGTTCACGTCAGAGGACTGCTTCTGCGTGTAGCTGCCGGGGAAGACGTAGCTGTGGTTCATCGGGCGCACCGAGTCGAAGTGCGTGTCGGCGCTGCCGGCGTACTCGGGTAGCAGGGCCAGGTTCGCGGCGATGAAGGGCTCCGTGTACTTCGAGCGGTTCATGTACGAGGTCGGCACGGCCGGGTCAGCCAGGGCGAACATGTCCTGCAGCGTGCGCACGAAGGCGAAGTGGCTGTAGTAGTCGCTGTCCACCAGGCCCTTGGGCGCGGCCGACTGGTTGGTCAGCAGGCCGAAGATGCTTTCGCCGTGGCCCTTGTTGCCCGAGCCGTAGCCAGCCACCGTGTCACGCGTGACCGTGCCATTGTTGACGATTAGCGGCGCGTCGACGTTGGTGCTCACCGGGTTCCAGCCGCAGCAGGAGTTGAAGCCCGAGGTGGCGTTGCCTTCGTCGAACATGATGACGATGGCCACGCGCTTGTGCGGGTTCTGCCAGATCGGCGAGGACTCGATCTTGGTCACCAGCCACTGCACGTAGTTGTCGCCGCGCGTGATGATGGGCGAGACGGCCGTGGGCGAGACGTTGTTGGAGACACTGGAGCAGTCGCTGGCCGAGCCGCCGCCATTGCCCGGCACCGAGATGCCGTGCATGTCGTCGCACTGGTCGGGCACGACGAAGTTCAGCTGGCCGATGTCGCCGCTTTCCAGGTCAGTGCCGAGCTGGTCGATGTTGTAGCCGGCCGGGATGGCGTATTTGCTGCCGGCCAGCATGGCGCCGTCCCACTGGCCGCCGCCGAGCGTGCGGTTGTTGGCCTTGAAGTCGGGGGCGCTGCGCACGTTCTGATAGGCCATGCCCGGGTGGTGCTTGGTCTTGTAGAGGCCGGCGGGCAGGGGCAGGACCAGACTGGCGTTGCCGATCGGCGTCGCGTTGTTGCCGACGGTGCCGGCGGCGTAGACATGGTCGAAGGCGGTGACGGACGCGTCGGCGATGGAGTCGGTGCGGAAGTCCTGGCCCGGGTTCATCGACTCGCTGTAGGTGCGCCACTGCAGGCCGGCGCTCGACAGGGCGTTGAAGATGTTGGCGCGGCCGGTGATGTTGTGGTTGGTCGCCTGTGCGCAGGTGGCGGTGAAGGGCGAGTTGGCCAGGCCCGGCTGGCTCTTGTCCGGCGTGGGCAGGTCCTGCACGGCGTTGGCGCCGGTGGCGCCGCAGTTCCACTGGTTGTCATCGGTGATGCCCCAGTCATCGGCGCCGCCCAGGGCCGTGTAGTTGGGCTCGCTCGGGTTGCCGGTGGCGAAGTAGCTGGTGAACTGGTTGCCCGCGGCCAGGAAGGCGTTGATGTGCGGGGCGTAGGCCGAGCCCTTGATGGACAGCGTGGCCTTGTTCTCCAGCATGATCACGAAGATGTGGTCGTAGCGCGGGATGCCTTCGATGTTCATCGCGGTCTGCTCGGCTTCGGGCACGCCGACTGCCACGTGCGTGGCGGGCGAGACATCGCCGCGGTCCACCATCTTGGAGGCAAAGGCCCAACGGTTGGTCAGCGCAACGGACTCGCTTTTCACGGCAGTCAGCGCGTTGCCGCTCAGCGTGTTCGGGTCGGCCAGGACTTCGCTGACGGTCAGGTTCAGGCGGCTGGCCAGGTTCAGGCTTTCAGTCGCGTAGTTGGTGCCGTTGGCCTCGATCATGCGCACGACTTCGGTGGACAGCGGCGTCACGGCGATGCTGACTGGCACCAGCGGCTTGGCGTTGGCGGTGATCTGTTCTTGCGCCACGCGCAGCACCAGATGCTGAGTGACGGGCTTGCCGCCGTTGGTGGCAGCCGTGGAGATGTCGGCAATCAGCGGCGCAGCGCTGCGGCCTGTGATCAGGAAGGAGCCGTCGGCCTTGGAGATGGTGCTGATTTCACCGGCATCGCAGACGCCATTGTTGTTGGCGTCGAAGCAGACGGTGGCGCCGGCGTAGACGGAAGGCACGGTGCTGCCGACCGTGGCCAGGGCCGGGTTGTCGGAGATCACCGGCGGGGTGAACAAGGTGCCGGCCACGACACCCTTGACGGTCACCGGGCCCGCGGCCTGGGCCACGGAGCACAGCAGAAGGGCGGCGGCGGCCACGGCGGTGGCTCGCGGGGCTGACTTCAGAAAACGGACTTGCATGATGGGGTTCCTCGATGGATATTTCTGGGAGGCAGATCAGGCTTGGCGACGACGGCGCAGGGCGACGAGGCCCACACCGGCGGCCATCAGGGCCCAGCTGGCGGGCTCGGGCACGGCGCTCACGGAGAAGCTGGCGTTGGAGGCGGCCTCGAAACCTTGCAGCGGGTTGTTGCCGGCGTCGGTCACGTTGAAGTCGAGCGCGAAGGCCTGGCCACCCGAGATGTAGAAGAAGTTCGAGTAGTCGTCCGGGTGGTTGGCCACGTCGGCGTCCGCGAAGATGAAGTTCGACAGCGCCGTGTTGGCGGAGATCACCGGCGCCACGCCGGTGCTCCAGTTGCCGGCGGCATCGGCGCCTTCGACGACGATCGGGCCGTTGAACAGATTGCCGTTGATCGACAGCGTGACGTTGCCGATGTTGGAGATCAGGCCGCCGGCTTCGGTGCCGGTGAAGCTGCCGGTGACGCTCAGCGGCTGGCCGTTGCCGGTGTTGTTGGGGTCGAAGCTGTAGGCGAAGTTGAAGGTGGCGGCGTGGGCTGCCATGGCGCTCAGGCTCAGCGCGGCGCCCAGCAGGGCGGTCTTGAGGAAGTTCATGGAGGGTCTCTTTCTTGGAGGTGGTGGGTGTGGGTTCTGTGTTCAGCCGCGGCGCTGGCGCTGCCCGGGCGGTCTTGGGAGCCGAGTCGGACGCATTAGAGATGTGACTTATGACCGGGGTTTGACGGTTTTGTGGAGGCCGATGCTTGACGACGGCTCGGTCGAGGGCGCAACGAATCTTTACGTTAGGCCTGGCCGCGATTCAGGGCGATTCAGAGGGAAAGCCGACTCGTCCGCGGTGCGACACTTTGCGCATGAAGATTTGCGTTGTCGGTGTGGGGGCCGTGGGCGGCTGGCTGGCGGTCATGCTCGACGGCCATGTGCAATTGAGCGCGCTGGCGCGTGGCGCCACGCTGCGGGCCTTGCGCGAACAGGGCTTGCGGCTGGACATGGGCGGGCAGCGGCGCGTCGTGCAGCTGCAGGCCAGCGACGATCCGGCCGAGCTCGGTCAGCAGGACTTGATCGTTATTGCCGTCAAGGGCCCGGCCCTGGCCGCGGCGGCGCCGGCGGTGCGCGCGCTGATGGGCGAGCACACCAAGGTGCTGATCGCCATGAACGGCGTGCCCTGGTGCTTCTTCGATGGCCTGCCCGGCGCGGCCGAGGGGCTAACGCTCAAATCGGTGGACCCGGACGGCGTGATCGGCGAGAACATCCCGACCGCGCGCGTGATCGGCTGCGTCGTGCACCTGTCCAGCACCTCGCCCGAGCCCGGCCTCATCCAGCATGTGATGGGCCGGCGGCTGATCATCGGCGAGATGCTCGGCGGCCGCTCGGCCTTCGTCGATCAGCTCTCGACGCTGCTCACGCAGTGCGATATCGAGGTGGAAGTTTCCGAGCGCATCCAGCGTGACATCTGGTTCAAGCTCTGGGGCAACATGACCACCAACCCGATCTCGGCCCTGACCGGCGCGACGACGGACCGCATCGTCGGCGACGACCTCGTGCGCGCCTTCACCGGCCGCGTGATGCTGGAGGCCGAGGAACTCGCCCGCCACTTCGGTTGCGCCACCGGCCAGACACCCGAGGACCGCCACGTCATCACCCGCAAGCTTGGCGCCTTCAAGACCTCGATGCTGCAGGACATGGAGGCGGGCCGGCCGCTGGAGCTCGATGCGCTGCTGGGCGCGGCGCACGAGGTAGCGCTGCATCTGAAGGTGCCGACGCCGAACCTCGATGCGCTGCTGGGCCTGGCACGCCTGATGGCCGAGGCGCGCTTGCTCAAGAGCCGGCCATCCCCCACATCTTCAACATGAAGGCATAGACCTTCGCGCGTTCCTTCAGCGCATCGAAGCGGCCCGAGGCGCCGCCGTGGCCGGCGTTCAGGTTGATGTCGAACAGCAGTGGGTTGCTGTCGGTCTTGAGCGTGCGCAGCCGCGCCACGTACTTGGCCGGCTCCCAGTACGGCACCTGGCTGTCGTTGATGCCGGTGCGGGTAAGGATGGCCGGGTAGGCGCCGCGCTTGAGGTTGTCATAAGGGCTGTAGGCGCGGATCCAGGCGTATTGCTCGGCGATCTTGGGGTTGCCCCATTCGATAAACTCTTCCGTAGTCAGCGGGATGGTTTCGTCGAGCATGGTGTTGATCACATCGACGAAAGGCACCTCGGCCACCACGGCCTTGAACAGATCGGGCCGCAAATTGGTGACGGCGCCCATCAGCAGGCCGCCGGCGCTGCCGCCGTTGATGATGAGCTTGTCCGGCTGGGTCCAGCCCTGCTGGATCAGAGCTTCGGCACAGGCGACGAAGTCCGTGAAGGTGTTCATCTTCTTGCTGAGCTTGCCGTCCAGGTACCAGCGCCGGCCCAGGTCGCCGCCGCCGCGGATGTGCGCAACGGCCACGACCACGCCGCGGTCCAGCAGCGAGAGGTCGTTGGGGTTGAAGCGCGGATCGGACGGGATGCCATAGCTGCCGTAGCCGCGCAGCAGCAGCGGGCGCGGGCCTTCGCCACGCAGGGCCTTGGCGTAGACCAGCGAGATCGGCACCTGCGTGCCGTCCCTGGCCGTGGCCCAGAGCCGCTTCGATTCGTACTTGCCGGCGTCGTAGCCGATCACCGGGCGCTGCTTCCTCAGCGTGAGCTTGCCGTCGTTGAGCGCGTAGTCGTAGACCGAGGTCGGCGTCGTCATCGAGTCGAAGTCGAGCCTCAGCGTATCGCTGTCGAACTCGCGGTTGTCGCCGATCCGCGAGGTGTAGGCCGTTTCCTTGAAGCCGATGTCGTGTGGCGCGCTGCGCGGGTGAGCGAGGTCGAACACGCGCAGGCGCACCGAGCCGCCTTCGCGCAGCTGCACCACCATGTAGCGCTTGAATAAGGCCACGCGCTCCAGCATGGCGTCGTCGCGCTGCGGGAGCAGCTCCTTCGCCTTGGCCAACTGCGCGGCGCTGACGCTCAGTTTCGGCGGCATCGGCAAGCTGACGAGGCGGAAGTTCGGGCCGCTGTCGTTGATGCGCAGGTAGAGCTGGCCGTCGCGGTGCTCGGCCGCGTACTCGACGCCGCTCTTGCGCGGCAGCAGCACGGCCCAGGCGGCCAGCGGCTTGTCGCTGGGCAGGATGCGCAGCTCGGTCGTATCCTTGGCAAAGCTCTTGAGCAGCAGGTAGCGCTTGTCGGCCGTGTGTTCGAGCTCCAGGTTGTAGAGCTCGTCCTTCTCGTCATAGATCAGCTCGTCGGGGCCAGTGCCGTCCACGCGGTGGCGCCACAGCTGGTTGCGGCGGCGCGCGTCGTTCGAGGTGATGTAGAAGACCGTGGCGGAATCGGCGGCCCAGACCGCGCCGTCGGTGCGCGGCGCCTTCCAGGGCAGGTCCTGGCCACTCGCCAGATCGCGCACCTGCAGCTGGAAATCGCGGTAGCCGGTCTCGTCCAGCGAGTAGGCCAGGCGCTTGCCGTCGGGGCTGACCCGGGCGAGGTTGACGTTGAGGAACTTGCGGCCCTTGGCCAGCTCGTTCATGTCGAGCAGCAACTGCTCAGGCGCGCTGGCGTCGTAGCTGCGCTCGGGCCCGTGCGCGGCGCGACGGATCAGCTGCGGATACTGCGCGCCTTCCAGCGTGCGGCTGCTGTACCACCAGGTGCCATCGCGTGCCGGCACGCCTTCATCGGCCTGCTGGATGCGGCCGACCATCTCGCCGTAGAGCTGCTCGCGCAAGCCCTCCAGTGGCTTGAACCACTCGGCGCTGTAGGCGGCCTCGGCCTGCAGATAGGGCATCACCTCGGGCCGCTCGCGTTCGCGCAGCCAGAAGTAGTCGTCGATGCGCGTGTCGCCGTGGACGCTCACGTCCTTGGGCATGCGCGGCGCCACGGGCTGGGCCAGCGCTTGCACGGCGAACAGGCCGGCCAGCAGGGTGCCAAGGCCAAGGCGCGTGAAGAAGTTCTTGTTCATGACGAGTTTCCCTGTCGATCCGGTGGATGTGCCGGGCATTCTGCCGGTGTGGGCCCCGCTGGGCAGGCCCCGAAAACCCTCAGCGCGAGATGCGCTCCCAAAGCGCGGACTGTTCCTCTGCCGTGGAGACCCGCATCCGCGTGAAGCTCTTGCCTTCAAGCTTCACGTCAGCAAACAGCCCTTCCGGGTCTTCGTGGAAGTGCAGAAAGGCTTGCGAGCGGCGATAGAAGCAGCCGGGCGTGCGCTCGACCAGATCGGCGCGTGAACGCAGCAGGCCCAGCAGCGGCGCGAGGGTCTCAAGCGCTGCGGGGCCGGCGTGTTTCATTTACAGAAAGCGCTCGAGGATGCGCTTGGACGCCCGGTCCAGCGCAAACCGGTCCGGTACCAGAAAGCTGATGCCGTGGCTGCTTCCGATCAGCAGCCGGCCTTCGCCCAGGCGGCGGATGTCTTCTTCCGTCTTGAGGATGAACTGAGTCGGACCGCGGTCGGTTTCCACATTCCATTGGCTGGGTGTGGAGAAGGTGCTGACCTTGGCGATGCGCTGGATCGTCGGCGTGAACTCGCGCGCGGCGAGTTCCTCTTCGATCAGCTGGCGTTCGTGCGCGGGCAGGGCCGAGAGCTTGGGCACCCAAAGCAGTTCGTGGCCATCGCCGCCGATCAGGGAGAGGCCGTCGTCGGGCGCGCTGATGGGGTGCGCGCGCACGGGGTTGACGCCCACGTGCTCGCGCCCTTCGGCGTCCACGAACACCAGGCGGCCAAAGGCGTTGCGGCTGATGTTCATGCTTCCACCGTGTGAGCGTTGGGGTTGGGCAGGGGCGCGGCATCGGCTTCTTCGCCGTCTACGCGGCGCACCTGCGCTTCATAGAGCCGCCAGTAGTGGCCGCGCTGTGCCATCAGTTCATCGTGCTGGCCCACTTCGACGACCTGGCCGCGGTCCATAACCACCAGGCGGTCGGCCTTGCGCAGCGTGGACAAACGGTGGGCGATGGCAATCGTGGTGCGTCCCTTGACCAGGTTATCCAGCGCCTTCTGGATTTCCTTCTCGGTCTCAGTGTCCACCGAGGACGTGGCCTCGTCGAGGATCAGCACGCGCGGGTTGATCAGCAGCGCGCGGGCAATCGAGATGCGCTGGCGCTCGCCGCCCGAGAGGCCCTGGCCGCGCTCGCCCACCAGCGAGTCGTAGCCCTGGGCCAGGCGCAGGATGAACTCGTGCGCATGCGCGGCTCGCGCGGCGGCCACGATCTCCTCGCGCGTGGCATCCGGCTTGCCGTAGGCGATGTTCTCGGCAATCGTGCCGAAGAAGAGGAAAGGCTCCTGCAGCACCAGGCCGATGTGGCGGCGGTAGTCGCCCACCGCGATGCGGCGCAGGTCGGTGCCGTCGATGCTGATGCCGCCTTCGGTCACGTCGTAGAAGCGGCAGATCAGGTTGACCAGCGTGCTCTTGCCCGAGCCGCTGTGGCCGACGAGGCCGATCATCTCGCCTGGCTGAATGTCCAGCGAGAGCCCGCGGATCACGGCGCGGTTGCCGTAGCGGAAGCCGATGTCGCGGATCTGGATGCCGCCCCTCACTTCGCCGAGCTTCTGCGGATTCGTCGGCTCGGGCACATTGCTCTGGTGGTCGAGGATGTCGAAGATGCGCTTGGCACCGGCCGCGGCCTTCTGCGTGACCGAGACGATGCGGCTCATCGAATCCATGCGGCCGTAGAAGCGGCCGATGTAGGCGAGGAAGGCCGTCAGCGTACCGACCGTGATGCTTTGCCCGGCCACCAGCCAGATGCCGAAGGCCCACACGACGAGCAGGCCCACGTCGGTGAGCATGGTGACGGTCGGGCCGAACAGGCTCCAGGTCTTGTTGAGCTTGTCGTTGAGCGCGAGGTTGTGCTGGTTGGCCGTGCGAAAGCGCGTGGCCTCGCGCTTTTCCTGGGCAAAGGCCTTGACCACGCGGATGCCGGGGATGGTGTCGGCCAGCACGCTGGTCACTTCGCCCCAGACGCGATCGATCTTCTCGAAGCCCGTGCGCAGCCGGTCGCGCACCAGGTGGATCATCCAGGCGATGAAGGGCAGGGGCACCAGCGTGGCCAGGGCCAGCCAGGGGTTGATCGAGAACAGGATCAGCGAGGTCATCGCCAGCATCAGCACGTCGGTGATGAAGTCCAGCGCATGCAGGGAGAGGAAGACGCTGATGCGGTCGGTCTCCGAGCCGATGCGGCTCATCAGGTCGCCGGTGCGCTTGCTGCCGAAGTATTCGAGCGAGAGGCCCAGCAGATGTTCAAAAGTGCTGGTGCGCAGGTCAGCGGCAATGCGTTCGGATACGAGGGCCAGGATGTAGGTCTTGCCCCAGCCCAGCACCCAGGAGACGAGCGCCGCGCCGAACATGCCGCCCAGATAGAGCGCGACCAGGCCGGGTTCGATGTGGTGGCCTTGCTGGAAGGGGATCAGCACCTCATCCATCAGCGGCTTGGTCAGGTAGGGCGCCACCAGCGTGGCTGCCATCGCGCCCAGCATCAAGCCGAAGCCCAGCAGCAGCTGGCCCTGGTAGGGCTTGGCGAAGCGCCACAGGCGCAAGAGCACCCAGGTGGAGGGCGGTGTGTGCAGCTCGCGCTCGCAGGTGGGGCATTCCTCGCTGTCGGGCGGCAGGGGCGCCTTGCAGCTGGGGCAGTAACTGACTTCCTCGGCTGACAGGCGGGCCGGCTCGTCGCGTTTTTCGAAGGCTTCCTGCCAGCGCTGGGCCTGCAGCGTCATCTGCAGGGTGAAGCGCCAGGCGGCCAGGCGGCTTTGGCCGTCCACCAGCTCCAGCACGCCGACGCCGGCGTGGTCGGAGATGCGCACGTGCAGGCTCGGGTGCAGCGGCCATTCGGACCATTGGCCAGTGCTCGGCTCCCAGGCCAGCAGGCGCTGATTCGTGAGGACCAGGAGGCCGCGGGCGAAGCGCAGGCCGGCGTCCAGGTCAACCTCCAGCGGGGCCGCGACGTTCTCACCTGACAACAATCGGGCCTTCAGGGCCGGCCATTGCGGATGCGGATCCGCTTCTTCTTGAGGGTGTTCGTGCATTGTGAGCTGCAGTTTGTGCCCGGATTTTCACTCACAATCGCGTCTTACCCCCGTTTCGGCCCAGGCCGCCGCTGTCCTCATGAGCAAAAAGCAAGACATCCAGCTCCTGCGCATCAACTATTTGCGCGGTCCCAATATGTGGACCTACCGCCCCGTGCTGGAGACCTGGCTGGATCTGGGCGAGCTGGAAGACTTCCCCACGCACAAGCTGGAAGGCTTCAATGCCCGCATCACCCAGGCCCTGCCGGCCCTGATCGAGCACCACTGCGGCGTGGGCGAGCGTGGCGGTTTTCTGCAGCGGCTTGAAGAAGGCACCTGGATGGGCCATGTGCTGGAACATGTGGTGATCGAGCTGCTCAACCTGGCTGGTATGCCCACGGGCTTTGGCCAGACGCGCTCGACCAGCCAGGCCGGCGTCTACCGCATGGTCTTTCGCGCCCGCGACGAGCACGTGGCCCGCCAGGCCCTGGCCGAAGGCCACGCGCTGCTGATGGCCGCGATCAATGCCGAGCCCTTCGACGTGGACGCCGCCGTGGCCCGCGTGCGCGACAAGCTCGACGATTGCTATCTTGGACCGTCCACCGCAGCCATCGTGGCCGCCGCGACTGACCGCCGCATCCCGCATATCCGCTTGAACGACGGCAACCTCGTGCAGCTCGGCCATGGCGCGCGCCAGCGCCGCATCTGGACGGCCGAGACCGACATGACCAGCGCGATCTCCGAAGGCATTGCGCGCGACAAGGACCTGACCAAGGCGCTGCTGAAGGCCGTCGGCGTGCCGGTGCCTGAAGGCGTGATCGTCAAGGATGCCGAAGCCGCCTGGGATGCGGCGCAGGATCTCGGCCTGCCCGCCGTGGTGAAGCCCTCGGACGGCAACCACGGCCGGGGCGTGACGCTGGACCTGAAGAAAAAGGAAGACGTGCTGGCCGCCTTTGAAGTGGCGCAGCGTCACGGCTCCGAAGTGCTGGTGGAGCGCTACGTTCCCGGCAACGAACACCGCTTGCTGGTGGTGGGCGGCCAGTTGGTGGCCGCCGCGCGCGGCGAAGTGGCCTGGGTCACGGGCGACGGCAAATCCAGCGTGCTGGAGCTGGTGGAGCTGCAGATCAATTCCGACCCGCGCCGCGGCGTGACCGAAGACCATCCGCTGAACCGGCTGAACATCGCCGAAGACGGCGTGATCCTGCTCGACCTGGAGCGCCAGGGCTTGAGCGTCAGCGCCATCCCCGAGGCCGGCAAGCGCGTGCTGATCCAGCGCAACGGCAATGTCTCGATCGATTGCACGGCCGAGGTCCATCCCGAGGTGGCGCATGCCGTCTCGCTGGCCGCCCGCGTGATCGGCCTGGACATCGCCGGCGTCGACCTGGTCAGCACCGACGTCTCCAAGCCCCTGAGCGAGACCGGCGGCGCCATCGTGGAAGTGAATGCCGGCCCCGGCCTGCTGATGCACCTGAAGCCAGCCGAGGGCATGCCCCAGCCCGTGGGCCAGGCCATCATCGACCATCTGTTTTCGGCAGAAGAGAGCGGCCGCATCCCGCTGGTGGGCGTGGCCGGTTCGCGCGGCACGCACACCATCGCGCGCCTCGTCGCCTGGCTCTTGCACCTCAACGGCCGCCACGTGGGCCTGGCCAGCAGCGATGGCCTGTTCCTGGGCAACCGCCGCGTGGACCGCAAGAGCGGTGGCAGCTGGGATGGCGCGCATCGCCTGCTGATGAACCGCGGCTGCGACGCCGTCGTGATCGAGAACAGCGCCGAGGCCATCCTGCGCGACGGCCTCGCCTACGACCGCGCGCAAGTGGGCGTGGTCACCGACATGGGCGGCCTGGAGGCCCTCGGCCATTACGACGTGCAGGATCTGCAGCAGCTCTACAAGGTGCTGCGCACGCAGGTGGACGTGGTGCTGCCCGATGGCGCTTCGGTGCTCAACGCGGCCGAGCCGCTGCTGGTGGAAATGGCAGAGCTGTCGGACGGCGAAGTGCTGTTCTACGCACTCGATGCCGCGCAGGTGCAGGAGCACCGCGACCGCGGCGGCCGCGCCGTCTTCCTGCAGGGCGGCACCGCCATGCTGGCGCAGGGCTCGGGCGAGATGACCGGCGCCAATGTGGATGCGCTGTTGCGCCGCTTTGCCGCTGCCGGCATGCCCACCGACGCCGCCACCGTGCTGGCCGCCGTGGCCACGGCCTGGGCCATCAACATTCCGGCCGAATTGATTTCTGCAGGCCTGGACACCTTCGTCCCCGAATTCACGAACTGAGCGACACAGCCATGGAAGTCTCCCGCACCCGCGCGCTTCGCGGCCCCAATATGTGGAGCCGTCACACGGCCATCGAGGCCGTCGTGCATTGCAGCGAAGCCGAACTCTCGCTGGGCCGCATGCCCGGCTTCGAGACCCGGCTGCGCGTCTTGTTTCCGGCCATCGGTGCGCTGCGCACCGACGCCTCGCTGGCCAGAGTGCTGGAGCAGGCCACGCTGGCGCTGCAGGCGCAGGCCGGCTGCCCGGTGACCTTCAGCCAGACGCACGTGACCAACGAGCCCGGCACCTACCAGGTGATCGTCGAGTACAGCGAGGAAGACGTGGGCCGCATGGCTTTCGATTTCGCCGTCAAGCTGCTCGATGCCGCGCAGAACGGCGGCAGCTTCGATGCCGACGCGGTGGTGAAGGAGTTGCGCGATCAGGACGAAGACGTGCGCCTCGGCCCCTCGACCGGCTCCATCGTCGACGCCGCCGTGGCGCGCGGCGTGCCGTTCCGCCGCCTCACGCAGGGCAGCCTCGTGCAGTTCGGCTGGGGCGCCAAGCAGCGCCGCATCTGGGCCGCCGAGGTGGACGCCACCAGCGCGGTGAGCGAATCCATCGCGCAGGACAAAGACCTTTCCAAGCGCCTCTTGCAATCGGCCGGCGTGCCCGTGCCTATCGGCCGCCCGGCCGAGTCGCCCGACGACGCATGGGCCGCCGCGCTCGAAGTCGGCCTGCCCGTCGTCGTCAAGCCGCAGGACGGCAACCAGGGCAAGGGTGTGACCGTCAACGTGGCCACGCGCGAGCATCTGGAGATTGCCTACAAGGCCGCCGATGAAATCGGCCAGGTGATGGTCGAGAAATTCCTGCCCGGCAGCGACTACCGCCTGCTCGTCGTTGGCGACAAGCTCGTGGCTGCCGCGCGCCGCGACCCGCCGCATGTGATCGGCGACGGCAAGCTGACCGTCAAGCAGCTGGTGGACAAGGTCAACGCCGATCCGAAACGCGGTGACGGCCATGCGACCTCGCTGACCAAGATCCGCTTCGATGACATTGCCGTGGCGCGCCTGGAATTGCAAGGCCTGACGCCCGACTCCGTGCCCGACAAGGGCCAGCGCGTCATCCTGCGCAACAACGCCAATCTCTCCACCGGCGGCACCGCAACCGACGTGACCGACGACGTGCACCCCGAGGTGGCTGCACGCGCCATCGCCGCCGCGCAGGTCGTGGGCCTGCATGTCTGCGGCGTGGACGTGGTGGCCGAGAGCGTGCTGCGTCCGCTGGAAGAAGTGAACGGCGGCGTCGTTGAAGTGAACGCCGCGCCGGGCCTGCGCATGCACCTCTCGCCCAGCTATGGCAAGGGTCGCAACGTGGGCGAGGCCATCATCTCGCACCTCTACGGCGCCGGCCAGAAGAGCGAGGACGGCCGCATTCCCGTGGTCGCCGTCACCGGCACCAACGGCAAGACGACGACCACGCGATTGATCGCTCATCTGTTTGCCACCTGCGGCCTCAAGGTCGGCATGACCAACACCGACGGCGTCTACGTGGACGGCCGCCAGACCGACAGCGGCGACTGCTCCGGCCCCAAGAGTGCGCGCAATGTGCTGATGCACCCGGACGTGGAAGCGGCCGTGTTCGAGACCGCCCGCGGCGGCGTGCTGCGCGAGGGTCTGGGCTTCGACCGCTGCCAGGTCGCGGTCGTCACCAACCTCGGCGCCGGCGACCATCTCGGCATGAACTTCCTCAACACCGTGGAAGAGCTGGCCCTGGTCAAACGCGTGATCGTGCAGAACGTGGCGCCCACCGGCTACGCCGTGTTGAATGCGGCCGATCCGGTGGTGGCGAACATGGCTTCCACCTGCCCCGGCCAGATCATCTTCTTCGCCGCCGACCGCCACCACGCGCTGATGGCCGCGCACCGCTCGCAGGGCAAGCGCTGCGTCTACGTGGATGGCGACCAGCTCGTGGCCGCGCAGGGCTCCTGGCGCGAGACGATTCCGCTGCGCGACATCCCCATCACGCGCAATGGTGCCATCGGCTTCCAGGTCGAGAACGCCATGGCCTCGGTGGCCGCAGCCTGGGGCGTGGGCCTGGATTGGGACACCATCCGCCGGGGCGTGGCCAGCTTCGCCAATGACGCAGACAACGCGCCTGGCCGCTTCAACGTGATGGACTTCCGCGGGGCCACCGTGATCGCCGACTACGGCCACAACGGCGACGCGATGAACGCGCTGGTCGCGGCCGTCGAAGCCCTGCCGGCCAAGACGCGCAGCGTCGTCATCAGCGGCGCAGGCGACCGCCGCGACGAGGACATCCGCGTGCAGACGGAGATCCTCGGCAAGGCTTTTGACGAAGTGATCCTCTACGAGGACGCCTGCCAGCGTGGCCGCTCGGAGGGTGAGGTGGTGGCCCTGCTGAGGGCCGGCCTGCAGGGCGCCACACGCACGAAGAAGATCGATGAGATCCATGGCGAGTTCGTCGCCATTGACACCGCGCTGGATCGCCTGCAGCCGGGCGATCTGTGCCTGGTGCTGGTGGACCAGGTGGAAGAGGCGCTGGCGCACCTGGCCAAGCGCATTTCGGCGGGCTGAGGGGGCTGGTTAGAACCTGACACGCCGTCGCGCCAGGCCCGCCATGCCTGCGAGGCCGGCGAGCCACAGCGCCGCGGCCGGCGGCTCGGGCACGGCAGCTGGGGCGTAGTCGTAGCCGCTCGCCGATGCCACCGTCACGCCCGGCGTCAGCACCGTCACGTAGACCATGGCCGTGCCGCTGATGAAGGACTGCACCAAGGGGCTGACCTGCCCCGACGAGGCGACCACGTAATAGCTCACGTCCCCGGACAGCTGGAAGCTGCTCCCCACATTGGAGGCGCCCAGCGTCGAATAGCTGCCCGCCGGAAAGTCCGGCCCGCTGCCGAAGGTGCCACCCTGCAGGATGCCGCCCTCGACGAGCTGCGGATTGGCCAGCGAGACCTGCGGCGACATCGAGGCAACGAGGTCGGCCGAGTTGGCGTCCTGGATGTGGGCCGGCACGTCCTGGTCGCCGCTGATACCCAGGGCCCCGCTGAGCACCAGGGTGAACTGCAGGCTGACCGACGTGCCTGCGGGCAGGCTTGCGGACTGCAGCGTCAACGTATCGCTCCAGGCGGCGCTCATGGAAATCGTGCCTGCGCCGCCATACGAGTCATAGCCGGCATCCGCAGCGGCCTGGAAACTGATGCGGCCCGTCGCCACCTGGCCCGACAGCGAGGCATCGACGTCGGGCTGCATGTTCGGCAACGCCGTCGCGGCAAAGGGCAGCAGCGGCTGGGTGAGCTGGCCGGTGTCGACATTGGCCCAGTTGTTGACCAGGCCGGTGAAGACGTTGGCATAGCCCTTGGCCGAGTTGGCGTAGTTCTGCGCCGCAGCGCCGGTGCTCGCCAGGACAAGGCCCAGCCCCAGCGCGGCCGGCACGGCCCGACTTGCGATCCTGCGCAGTTTCACCATGGCAGCCTCCGCGCTGTTCATGCGAAGCAGCAATGCTGCGCTTGCCGCCCCCCCGGGTCAAGATGTTGGCCCTGCGCCGAGATTACCGAAGCGAAAAGGCCCTGCTTGCCGTCCTGAATTCTGAGGATCGAGCCGCTGGAATAACGAGTTACTTGTGCGGAAGCCGGGCGCCTCGCAACCCGTACAAGGCAGGCGGAGCATGCATGAAGATCGTCGCAGCCTTTCGCTTCCGGCCTGTCGCCTGCGCGACGGGAAATTTGGCGCCGAACCACAAGAATGCCGGGGCCGGTCCGCAAGGGCCGGCAGCGTTCTCAGGGCGGGGCGAAATTCCCCACCGGCGGTATGTGTGATGGCGACATCGCACGAGCCCGCGAGCGCCCACGCCTAACTTCTGTTTCGTGCGGGGTCAGCAGACCTGGTGAGAGGCCAGGGCCGACGGTCACAGTCCGGATGAAAGAGAAACGCGTGGTCTCGGCTGCCGCATGTCCGCTCTTCGGGCATGGGGCTGCCGCGTTTGCGTGTGCGCGCCCTGATTCATCTGGCCACCTTCTCATTGGAGAAACCATGAATCAGCCCAAGTCCTCCACCGTCCGCCAAGTTCGCGTCGCCATCATCTCGGCGGCCTGGCACAAGGACATCGTCAACAACTGCGCTGCAGCGGCCCAGGCCGAATTCGAGCGGCACGGCTGGTCGCCCGGCCAGGTCGAAAGCTTCGAGGTGCCCGGCGTGTTCGAGATTCCACTCTTCGCCAAGCGCCTGGCGCTCATGCGCCGCTTCGACGCCATTATCGCCTGCGGCCTGGTCGTCAACGGCGGCATCTACCGGCATGAGTTCGTCTCCACTGCGGTGATCGACGGCCTGATGCGCGTGCAGCTGGACACCGACGTGCCGGTGCTCTCGGCCGTGCTGACGCCGCGCGATTTCCACGGGCATGAGGAGCATCACAGCTTCTTCAGCGCGCACTTCGTCAAGAAGGGCGTGGAGGTGGCCGGCGCCTGCGTGGCGACTATCGCTGGCCTCGCTGCGTTGGCGGCCGATCAGGACTTGCCCGCGTAGTCGCCGTACTCCCACTCAAAGGGCACGCCGGTATCGCCGAGCACGAAGCGCACCAGCTCCGCGTAGGCGGTTTCGGCGCGCACGTCGTTGGAGAGGATCAGCACGCAGCGCTGCGAATCCTGCAGGCAGACCAGGGTGTTGGCCGTCTGCCCGTCGTGCCCGCCCTTGTAGAAGCCCGGTCCCTGCGGGCCTTTGAAGACGACGACGCCCAGGCCTGCATAGAGGTCGGGCCGCGCCTTCTCGGGCGGCAGCACCGGGCCGAAATTGGGGAACTGGTGCGCCGTGTTGATCTTCAGCTGCGGGCGCAGCATCTCGGCGAAGGCGGCCTTGGACAGGCCCTCGCCGCGCACCAGGGCGGCGCTGAAGAGGGCAAGGTCGCTGATGGTCGTGTCCATCGAGCCGGCGGCACGCACCTTGGAGCGCTTGGAATGCTCCCCGACCTCGCCCTTGTCGTTCCAGCCATCGGCCCAGTTGGCGCGGAAATCAGGTCGCGTCTGCAGCGCCGTGTGCGCCATGCCCAGTTGCTTGAAGATGCCGTCGGTCAAGGTGCCCATGTCGAGGCCCAGGCCCAGGCCCTGGCTTTTCTTGCCGTTCTCGATCACGAACTGCAGGAGGATGAAGCCGTCGCCCGAGTAGGAGAACTGCGTGCCCGGATCGAAGTGGATGTGCAGCTTCTCGTCGGGCTCGAAGAACCAGAAATTGGCGAAGCCGGTGGCATGCGTCAGCGCCATGCGCGGCGTGATGCGGCGCCAGCGCGGGTCGCTTGCCAGCTGCTGATACGGCGCGTACTTGCCGCGGTAGATCGCCTCCGGGTCATAGTCGGGCAGGGGCTTGTCCAGATCGTCGGCCAAGGGCGTGTCCAGCTGGATGCGGCCCTGATCGACGAGCTGCAAGGCGGTGTAGGCGATCACGGTCTTGGTCAGCGAGGCGCCATACATCACCGTGTCGGTCTGCAGCGGTTCGCCCTTGGCATTGCGCTCGCCGTAGGCTTGCACATAGCGCACCTTGCCCGCGTCGATGAGGGCGATAGCCAGGCCCTTGGCATGGGTCCGCGCCATGGCCTGGCGCACGGCGGCGTCAACAGCGGCATCGGTGGGCAGGGGCGCGGCCCCTGCGCAGAGCGGTGCGCCCAGCAGCGCCAGGGTCCAGCTGCGCCAGTCGGCAAGCCATGGTGTCGAGCGGGTTTTCATGATCTTCATCGTCACGCACCTTTCGCAGCCAGAATGGCGGTGCAACCATAACGTATCCGAGATCAAGTGCTAACTCTCTATCACTGCGTATCCGCGCGCTCCTTCCGCCCCTTGTGGATGCTGGAGGAACTGGGCTGGCCCTATGAGCTCAAGATGCTGCCCTTTCCGCCCCGCTCGGAGCGGCGCGAATACCTGGAGCTCAATCCGTTGGGCACGGTGCCGCTGCTGATCGACGGCGAGCTGCGTATGACCGAATCGGCCGCGATCTGCGAGTACCTCGCATCGCGCCATCAGCCCAACGCGCTGCATGTTGCGCCCGGCGAGAAGGGCTATGGCGACTACCTGAACTTCCTCCACTTCAGCGAAGCGACGCTGACCTTCCCGCAGACCCTGCTGCTGCGCTATGGCCGCTTCGAGCCCGAGGATCGCCGCCAACCGCAGGTGGTGGAGGACTACCGGCGCTGGTTCCTGGCGCGATTGCGCACGCTGGAGCCGCGGCTGGTGGCGTCAGGCTACCTGGCCTGCGGGCGCTTCACGGCCGCCGACGTGTCGGTGGGTTACGCGCTGATGCTGGCGGAGTATCAGGGCCTGCAAACCGAGTTCACGCCCGCAATTGCCGCCTACTGGCAGCGCCTGCGCGAACGGCCGGCTTACCAGGCTGCGTTGAAGGCCGAGCGAAAAGCCGCGCTGGCCCAGGGTGTCGAGGCCACGCCTTCGCCCCTGGCTTAGAGAGCCTTTGCCAAGCGCGCGCCGATGCGCGCGTTGTGCTTCACCAGCGCGATGTTCGTCGCCAGGCTCGCGCCGCCCGTCAGCGCCTTGATACGGGCGAGGAGGAAGGGCGTGACGGCCTTGCCGCTGACGCCTTGGCTGGCGCACTCCTGCAGCGCCTGGTGCGTGATCGCCTCGATCTGCTCGCGCGGCATGGCCGATTCAGCGGGCACGGGGTTGCTCACCACCACGCCGCCTTCCAGCCCTAGGGTCCATTTGGTGCGGATGAAGCGCGCAAGCTCGGCCGGGTCGTCGATGCGGAAGTCCGCCTTGAAGCCGCTGTCCGGCGTGTAGAAGGCGGCGAAGTTCTCCTGGCCCAGGGCGACCACGGGCACGCCTTGCGTCTCCAGGTATTCCAGCGTCAGGCCGATGTCCAGGATGCTCTTGGCCCCGGCGCAGACCACGGCCACTGGCGTCTGCGCCAGCTCCTGCAGATCGGCGGAAATGTCGAAGCTCTCCGGCGCGCCGCGGTGCACGCCGCCGATGCCGCCGGTCACGAAGACCTCGATGCCCGCAAGCCGCGCGCAGATCATGGTGGCGGCCACGGTGGTGGCGCCGGGCCTGCCGCTGCTCAGACCATAGGCCAGGTCGCGGCGGCTGAGCTTCATGGCGTCGGGCGAACGGCCGAGCAGGTCCAGCTCGTCGTCGGTCAGGCCGATGCGGATCTTGCCGTCCAGCACAGCGATGGTGGCCGGCGCGGCGCCTTCCTCGCGGATGATGGCCTCGACCTCGCGCGCGGTCTGCACGTTCTGCGGCCAGGGCATGCCGTGCGAAATGATGGTCGATTCCAGCGCCACCAGCGGCGTGCCCGCCACGCGCGCCATCGCCACTTCGGGCGAAAACTCGATCAGGTCGTCCAGATGGATCACGGTGTCAATTCCTTGTCTTCTTCTTGCTCATTGGGGAACACTGGCCTCGGTCTGCAGCGCGCGGGCTGCTAACGCGATGCCTTGGCGGCAGGCCGAGAGCCAGTCGGCGCCTTCAAACAATGCAGCGCAGACGCCGGCCGCAAACGCGTCGCCCGCGCCGGTCACTTCCACCACCTGCACGGGCGGTGCGCTCAGGGTCACGGGCGAAGCGCCGCGGCTGCTGCACAGCACGCCATCAGGCCCGAGCGTGACTGCCACTTGCTGCACGCCGCGTGCGTGCAGCGCATCCAGGCCGCCCGTCTGCGCCAGCTCGCCGCGGTTGAGCAGCAATGCGTGCAGGCCGCGCAGATCCTGCGGCAGCCGCGCCATCTTGGGTTCGGACACGGCCACCGCCAGCAGGCGTACACCCTGCGCGCGGGCTCGCGCGATCAGCTGCTCGATGCTGGCGGGCGGCAGGTTCAGGTCCATCAGCGTGAGCGGCGCCAGCTCGTCGGGCAGGGCAGGGGGCAGAAGGCGCTCGACCAGCGGCATGGCGGCCAGGCCCAGCACGAGTTCGCCCCGGCCGTCGAGCACGGCGGTGTAGCTGTCGCTGGTGGCGCCGGCCACGCTCAGGCTGCCGCTGCTAGGCAGGCGGGCCAGCATCTGCCGGCCGGCGTCGTCGTCGCCCACGGCGGTGATCAGGCGCACGGGCAGGCCCGCATGGTGCAGGTTCTCGGCCACATTGCGCGCCACGCCGCCCCAGCTTTCACTCAAGCTCGCCGGATTGCTGGAGCCCGGATGCAGGGCTTGCAGCAGGCGCAGCTTGCGGTCCAGGTTGGCGGCGCCGATGCAGAGGATGCTCATGGCGGCAGTGTAGGTGCGGCGCGCCTTTGCTCCTGGAGCCGGCGGAGGCAAGTCGTGCGGTTCGACAAGGTGCCGCGCGCGAAAGGCCGCGCAACTCGAACCCGCTCCAAAGCCGCGCGTCTCCATGGTTTCGCGCCGACCTATGGCGCAAGCCGATTGACACCTGGCCCAGGCATTTGATACAACCTTCAGCATACTGATATATCAGAAATGCTTTACAGATAGATCAATAGCGCCGAGTCCATGCCAGTGATCGGTCGGGTCAGGTGGGCCTCCAACTCCAGGGGGCGAAAAGCAGAAATCTGAGGAGACAACGAAGTGAGAAATTCCAAGGCCTGCGGCGCGCGCTGGGTCAAGACCGGCGTGCTCTGCCTGCTGCTTGCCAATCTGGCCTTGAGCGGCTGCGGTGGTGGATCCGGTGACGCGGGCTCGGACAGCACCGCCAGCAACAGCGGTGGCGATTCGACCGTGACTCCGCCGCCAACGCCCGCTTCCGGCCCCTGGCCTACGGCCGCGCTTGCCGACCCGGCCATCAAGGGCATGGAGCCGTCCTTGCCGGCCACGGTCTGTGCCACCCTGGGCGCCAGCCTGCGCAAGAACAGCGGCGGCTTGCTGGACAGCGCCGTCGATGCCCCGCCGGCCAGCTCGCAGCCCGACACCGCACGCATCCAGGCCGCGATTGCGGCCTGTCCGGCAGGGCAGGCCGTGAAGCTGGTGACGGGCAGCCAGGGGGAGAACGCCCTTCTCTCGGGGCCGCTCAGCCTTTCGGGCTCGGTGAGTTTGTGGATCGATGCCGGCGTGACGCTGTTCGCCTCGCGCAAGCCCTCCGACTATCAAATCGCTGGCAAGAACAACTGCGGCGAAACGGCCAGCAGCGACAACGGCTGCAATGCCTTGATCACGACCACGCCGAACGGCAATGGCGTGGTCGGCGACGGCGTCATCGACGGGCGCGGCGGCGCGGTGCTGACTTCGGGCCTGTATGCCAACAAGCTGAGCTGGTGGGATGTGGGCGCCTTGACCAAGACCCTGAACAACGCCAGCCAGAACAACCCGCGCCTGATCCAGGTGAACAACGGCAGCAATTTCAGCCTGTATCGCATCACGCTGCAGAACGCACCGAAATTCCATGTGGTGACCAGCGGCACCAGCGGCGTGACCGTCTGGGGAACCAAGCTGCTGTCGCCCTCGCTGGAATACTCCGTGGCGGGCTACAAATGCGCGGCAGGCACCACGCCCGTGGTGTCCGGCAGCGCGAACCTCAGCACGCCCAGCACCTGCTTCACGCCGGCCACCATCAAGAACACCGACGGTATCGACCCGGGCCAATCGCAGAACGTGCTGATCGCCTTCAACCACATCAGCAACGGCGACGACGGCGTGGCCATCAAGGCCCACAACAGCACCACCGGGCCGACCGCCAACGTGCAGATCCTGCACAACCGCTTCTACTTCACACATGGCCTGTCCATCGGCAGTGAGACCGACAGCGGCGTCAACGGCGTGACGATCCGCGACTTCACGATCGACGGCTTCGACATGAACGCCACCAGCGGCTTCCGCATCAAGACCGACGACAGCCGCGGCGGCGAGGTGCAGAACGTGACCGTGGACGGCATGTGCGCGCGGCGCGTGCAGCAGCCGATCGCGATCGACACCTACTACGGCGATGCCTCGGGATCGACCAGCAAGCTGTTCCCGAACATCCACAACATCACGATCAGCAACTTCCGGTATCTGGACACCAGCGGCTCCATCTACAACGGCAGCAACGCCGTGCTGCTGCTGCGCGGCTATCAGTCGCAGGGCCAGTTCGACTACCTCTACGCGATCACGCTGGACAACGTGATCTTCGACTCCCTGCCTGGCTGGGGCACCACCAGCCTCGCGCAAGCCATTCCTTCCTACGCGGAATTGACGATGGGCCCGGGCCCGGTGTCATTTGCCAGCGTGCTGCTGGCGGCCAAGGGCAGCAATCAGGTGAAGGTGTTTGATGTGCGCAGCGCCACGCCGGCCCCTTACGACTGCAGCACGGCGTTCGTCGACTTCCCGGCTGCGAACGCGCCGATGTCCATCCATTGAGACACCAACAACGAAGGAGACAACATGACACGATTGAACAAGAGCGCGCTGGCCCTTGCCCTGCTGTCGGCGCTGCTGCCGATGCTGCTGTCCGGCTGTGGCGGCGGAGGTGATTCCTCGACGGACGCTCCGACCGCCAATCCCGCGGCGGTGAACGCTTCGGAAACGGTCGACAACGCGACCGCCCTCGTTGGTGATCGCGTCACCTGGACCGTGACCGCCAGCAACAGCGGAGGCAGCGCAAGCACCGGCACGACGACCTTGCTCGTCACCCTGCCGGCCAGCATCGGCAGCGTCTCCGTGGTGGCCAGCGGGGCCGATTGCGGCCCGGCGGTCAGCACGCTGACCTGCACGATTCCGGCCGGCCTGGCGCCAGGCAAGAGCGCTTCCGTCATCGTGTCGGCAACGGCCACCGCAGTGGGCACGCTGGCCAGCATGGTCTCGCCCTCGGGTGCGGGCGCCCAGGCCTGCAGCTCCGCCTCCGACTGCAGCACGAGCACCACGATCAACGCGCGCCCGATTCCCCCGAACGTCACGGTGAGCGCCGCGGTGGATCACGCCTCGACCAGCGTGGGTAACACGGTCAACTGGACGCTCACGGCGACCAACACCGGGGGCCCCACGACCGCAGCGATCATGCTGACCGACACCTTGCCCACCAGCGGCATCGGCGCCGTCACGGTGACGCCGACCGGGGCCACTTGCAACCCGGTCTCCGGTAACACGCTGACCTGCACCATCCCGGCGGGCCTCGCGGCCAACAATGGCACGGCGACGGTGCTCGTCTCGGCCGCGGCCAGTGCCGTTGGCAGTCTGGTCAATACGGTAGCGCCGGGTACGGGCGCCAGCTGCGCCAGCAGCGCCACCTGCACCACGACGACGACGGTGGCTGCGGCGGCGATTCCCAATGTCACCATCAGCAGCAGCGTCAACAAGACGGCTGCATTCGTCGGTGATGCGATCAACTGGACGCTCACGGCGACGAACTCCGGGACGGGTGCTTCCTCCGCACCGATCACGCTGACCGACACCCTGCCGGCCAGCGGCACCGGCACCGTCACCGTCACACCGACCGGCGCGAGCTGCAACGCCATCGCCGGCAACACGCTGACCTGCACCATCCCCGCCGGCCTGGCCGCGGGCGGCGGCGCGGCCTCGGTGCTGATCGCCACCACGGCCAGCGCCTCGGGCAGCCTGGTCAACACCGTCGTGCCGGGCACGGGCGCCAGCTGCAGCGTCTTGGCCAACTGCACGACGACGACCACGGTCGCGTCGGTGCCCACGCAAATCGCCGGCTCCTGCGGCGTGATGATGGACGTCAACACCTTGAACAGCACCTTCGGCGGCACGTCGGGCTCGCTGGTGTCGCTGGCCTCGCTGGGCACGACTTCGGCAAGCGGCCCCAACGTGGGGACCTATCTCGCGGGGCTCGCCACCACCGGCGATCCCGCGGTGCTGGAGAGCTGGCCGGGCGCGACCAACGGCCCGGGCAACGGCACGATGGTCACCGCCACCGGGCAGCAGTTCATCTGCGCCAGCGAGAACGGCAGCGCCACCACCGGCGCCAGCTCGACCGTCAAGTACACCTCGGATCTGACCAGCCCCACGAGCGGATCGCCGATCAGCCTGGCTGGCAACATCCAGATCTCCAAGCAGGTCGGCAGCAACCCGGGCTTCGTGATGTTCAACCTGCGCAGCCTGAGCAACTTCAGCTTCGAGTTCTTCCGCAGCGGCTCGAACGGCTATGCACTCGACTACAGCACCGACGGCACCACCTGGCACAACATCGTGACGACCTCGTCCTCGCGTGCGACCTGCACGACGCCGTCAACGGCGGTGTGCGACGAGCTCAACCTGCTCACGACCTCGCCGAGCGGCGCCGGTTCCTTCACCGCGACCGCGCCCATCACGCAACCACTGCTGCTGCGCCTGTCCAACGTCAACACCAGCGGGACCATGGTGATCCAGAAAGTCATGATCAAGCCCTGATCCCTTGCGGCGGCTAGGATGCTGGGCTCGAAATCTCGAGCCCAGCTTCGTGAACGCCACTCAGCATCCTTATCAAGCCTTCATCATTGATCTCGACGGCACGCTGGTCGATACCCTCGGCGATTTCGTCGCCGTGCTGCATGCCGCGCTGGCCGACATGGGCCTGCCCACGGTCGAGCGCGAGTTCGTCTCGCACACCATCGGCCAGGGCAGCGAGCATCTGATCCGCTCCACGCTCGCCCATGTTGGCGCTGAGGCTGGGCGTTATGCCGAGGCCTGGGCGTTCTACCAGGGGCATTACGAGCGGCTCAATGGCCAGCATTCGGGTCTGTTCCCCGGTGTGATCGAAGGCTTGCAGCGCCTGCGTGCGCTGGGCCTGCCCATGGCCTGCCTGACCAACAAGCCGGCTGCGCCGGCACGCGAACTGCTGGCGCGCAAGGGGCTGTCGGCGTACTTTGACCGCGTCTTTGGCGGCGACGATTTCGAGCGCAAGAAGCCCGACCCGCTGCCGCTGATCAAAACCTGCGAGGCCCTGGGAGTGAAGCCCGCCGAGGCCTGGATGATCGGCGACTCCAGCAACGACGCGCGCGCCGCCGAGGCTGCCGGCTGCCCGGTGGTGCTGATGAGCTATGGCTACAACCACGGCCAGCCGATCCGCGAGGTGCCTGCGCTGCAGTACCTCGATCGGCTGGACCAACTGCGTCTTTAGCTTGAGGGCCCCCGCGCCGGGCCGCCCCAAGCAAGGTCCGCAACCGATGCCATTGGCGGCCCATGCCGGCAATGATCGGCGTCCTCTCAGGGCAGAGAGTGCCGCGGCTCCAATCTCGCCTGCGCGGGATTGGACGGCACGAGCGCCATCGGCGTCTCGCCGGTGGCCGACCGCATGCCCGCGGGCTACGGGCAGTTACTTTCCGCCTGCGAGCAGCTTGGTCTTGAGCTGCGAGTCCGGCGGGTTCGGGCCCAGCCAGACGTGCAGGAAGGCGCTGTAGAACTCGGGCTCCTTGATCACGTCGCCGGTGCGCACGCCGTTGATCAGCACAATGGTGCCGGTACCGGGGATGTAGTCGACCGAGAAGCTCTCGCCCTTCTTGAGCTCCTTCTTGGCGCCGAAGAGCTCGCCGATCTTGAGCACGCCATTGACGGCCTTGACGAATTCCTCGCGCGTGGTGTTGGTCTCCATGCCCTTGTAGAAGAGCTTGCCGAGGTCGTTGCCGTCGAGGTCGCGCAGGGCCACGATGTGCAGGCGCTTGGGGCCGGGCATGGCGATCACGGCCTCGGGCGTGGTGGCCTTTGCCGTCAGGTACAGGCCGGCGGCGTAGACCTTGATGACGAACTTGTAGCGGATGCCGGCGCCGTTGAGCTGCAGCTTCTGGCCGGCCACCTCTTCGACGGTCTCGTATTTCACACCGGCCACATCGACGGGCTCGGCCCGCGCACACAGCGGGGCCAGCAGGGACAACAGCAAGGCAAAAGCCGCAACAATCAGTCTCCGCATGACGCTTGGTATGGTAGTTATCAGACCGGCCAGTATCGGACTTCCGGCGAAGCGCGTCTGCGGCTGATTTCACGGCCGGCGGGATGGCACAGCCCGGCGCAGCGCCGCTGCTACACTCGTTTCACCATGTTCATCACGCGCAAGCACATCAAAGGGTCGAACGACCGGGGAGCCTGGCCCTGGCGCTCCCTGCTCACCTTTTCTGCTTGAAATAGAAACCGCCCGGCGCAGCGCCGGGTGAGCTGTGATCGCGGCGCCATGCCGCGCAACCCAAGGGTTAGACATGATTTCCCAGACCGAATTCCAGGCCCTGGCCGACCAAGGCTACAACCGCATTCCGCTCGTCAGCACGGCGTTTGCGGACCTTGAAACGCCGCTCTCGCTCTACCTGAAGCTCTGCGGCGACGCGCGGCGCAACAGCTTCCTGCTGGAGTCCGTGGTCGGTGGCGAGCGATTTGGCCGCTACTCCTTCATCGGCCTGCCGGCGCGCACGCTGATCCGCGCCACGGCCACGCTGGCCGAGGTCGTCACCGATGGCGCGGTGGTCGAGCGGCATGAGGGCAATCCACTGGACTTCATCAAGGAGTTCCAGCAGCGCATCAAGCCCAGTATTCCGGCGGGCCTGCCGCGCTTTTGCGGCGGCCTGGCCGGCTACTTCGGCTACGAGGCCGTGCGTGCCATCGAGCATCGGCTGTCCGCCACGCGCAAGAGCGGCGGCCTGGGCACGCCGGACATCCTGCTGCTGCTGAGCGAGGAGGTGGCCGTCATCGACAAGCTCTCGGACAAGCTCCACATGATTGTCTGGGCCGACCCGCGTGAAGCGGGCGCCTATGCGCGAGCCGAGCAGCGCCTAGCCGAACTGCACGAGCGCCTGCAGCGCAGCATCAGCGCGCCACAGGTGCTCGCCAGCGCGCCCGAGCCCGTCACGCGCGGCTTTGACAAGGCCGACTACCTGGCCGCCGTGGCGCGCGCCAAGGAGTACATCGCCGCCGGCGACCTGATGCAGGTGCAGGTCGGGCAGCGCCTGTCCAAGCCCTACAAGGCCGACCCGATCTCGCTCTACCGCGCGCTGCGCACGCTGAACCCCAGCCCCTACATGTACTTCTACGATCTGGGCGATTTCCAGATCGTCGGCGCCAGCCCCGAGATCCTGGTGCGCGAGGAGCACGCCGGCGATGGTTCGCGCAAGGTCACCATCCGCCCGCTGGCCGGCACGCGCCCGCGCGGCGAGACACCCGAGCGCGACCTGGCGCTGGAAGCCGAACTGCAGGCTGACCCCAAGGAGCGCGCCGAGCACCTGATGCTGATCGACCTGGCCCGCAACGATATCGGCCGCATCGCGCGCACGGGCAGCGTCAAGGTGACGCAGGCCTTCGTGGTGGAGCGCTACTCGCATGTCATGCACATCGTCTCCAACGTCGAGGGCTTGATGCGCAAGGAGGTGGACCAGCTCGACGTGCTCAAGGCCACCTTCCCGGCCGGCACGCTGACCGGCGCACCCAAGGTGCGCGCGATGGAGCTGATCGACGAGCTCGAACCCGTGCAGCGCGGCATCTACGGCGGCGCATGCGGCTACCTGAGCTTTGCCGGCGACATGGACTTGGCCATCGCCATCCGCACCGGCATCGTCAAGGACGGCATGCTCTACGTGCAGGCCGCGGCCGGCGTGGTGGCCGACTCGGTGCCCGAGCTCGAATGGCAGGAGACCGAGGCCAAGGCGCGCGCGCTGATCCGCGCGGCCGAGCTGGTGGAACAGGGCTTCTGAAGCCGCTGGCGCCCGGCATCGGGCGCGGCGTGCACGCCGCGATGCGCAGGCGCGCGGCCTCGGTGCACCCCGCACTTTCCTAGTGCAATCCCTAGGGTGTTCCGTGTCTGCTTGTATTTAATATACCCATCGAACAAATTTGATTGATGACCGGAGCTGGCGGACCCGAGGGCGGCTGTAGGCGGTCCTCAACGCACAGACGTCATCTCATGTCCCTGAACCGTCGCCAATTCGCTGCCGCCCCGCTGGGGCTGCTGCTGCCTGCTCTTGCATCGGCGGCGCCCGCCAACACTTCGGGCGAAATCCCGTCGCTGGCCGAAGCCTTCGGCAGCCGCATGCGCTTTGGCAGCGCGGTGACGGCCGAGCAAGTGCGCGACCCCAAGCTCGCGGCCTTCATCGCAAGGCAGTTCAGCATCCTGGTGGCCGAGAACGCGATGAAGCCGCAATCGCTCTCGCGCGGCGAGGGGCGGTACGACTTCAGCGATGCCGACACCATCGCGGACTTCGCGCACCAGCAAGGCCTGCCGCTGCGCGGCCACACCCTGGTCTGGCACAACCAGACGGCGGCTTGGATGTTCACAGAGAACGGCGCCGAGGTCTCGCGTGCCACGCTGATCGCGCGTATGGAGCGCTACATCGCCGATGTGGTCGGCCACTTCCGCGGGCGCGTGCTGTCCTGGGACGTGGTCAACGAAGCTTTCGTCTTCGGCGAGGCCGGCGTTGAGACGGACGGGGACGGCATGCGCATGAGCCCGTGGCGCCGCATCATCGGCCCCGAGTTCATCGAGATCGCCTTCCGCGCCGCCGCCAAGGCAGACCCGCACGCGCTGCTGTTCTACAACGACTATGAAAGCCAGGCCCCGCAGAAGGTGGCGGCGATCCGCAAGATGGCGCAAGGACTGCGTGCCAAGGGCGTTCGCATCGACGGCATCGGCCACCAGATGCACTGCGCGCGCGCCTGGCCGCCGGTGGCCGATGTGGCCGCGGCCATCGACGCGATCGCGGCGGACGGGCTCAAGCAGCACGTCACCGAACTCGACATCGCCCTGAACGACCAGGTGACCGGCACCACGGTCAAGGCTGCCACCGAGGAGCTGCTGAAGGCGCAGGCCCAGCGCTATTCGGAGCTGATGACCCTGTTCATGAGCAGGCGCGACAAGGTCAGCGCCGTGCTCGTCTGGGGCATCGGCGATGCCCACTCCTGGCTGCTGAACTGGCCGCGCGCGCGCTTTGAAGCGCCGCTGCTGTTCGATGCCCAACTCAAGCCCAAGCCCGCGTACTACGCGGTTCTCGAAGCCGCCAATGCTTCTGCACACGCGGCGCCCTGACTGACCTATTTTTCCTGAGAGCAAGAGAAGATCATGAGCTCGTACTTCGACGCCATCGCCCCCATCCGCTACGAGGGCCCGCAAAGTAGCAATCCCCTGGCCTATCGCTGGTACGACCCCGGGCGCGTCGTGCTCGGCAAGACCATGAAGGAGCAACTGCGCTTCGCGGTCTGCTACTGGCACAACTTCTGCTGGAACGGTTTTGATCCCTTCAGCCACAGCGGCACGCTGGAGCGCCCCTGGTGGACGATCCAGGATCCGATGGCCGCGGCCAAGGCGAAGGCCGATGAAGCCTTCGCCTTCATGAGCAAGCTGGGCCTGCCCTTCTACGCCTTCCATGACCGCGACGTGGCGCCCGAAGGCGCAACGCCGCGCGAGACCGTGGACAACCTCAAGGCCATGGTCGATGTGCTGGGCCGCAAGCAGGCCGACACGGGCATCAAGCTCTTGTGGGGCACGGCCAATGCGTTCAGCCACCGCCGCTTCATGAGCGGCGCGGCCACCAATCCGGATGCCGAGACCTTCGCCATGGCCGCGCTGCAGGTGCGCGAGGCGATGAACGCCACCAAGGCGCTGGGCGGCATCAACTACGTGCTGTGGGGCGGCCGCGAAGGCTACGAGACCCTGCTCAACACCGACCTCAAGAAGGAAGGCGAGCAGTTCGGCCGCTTCCTGCAGATGGTGGTCGAGTACAAACACAAGATCGGCATCCCCGGCTTCGTGATGCTGGAACCCAAGCCGCGCGAGCCGAGCAAGCACCAGTACGACTTCGACGTCGCCACGGTCTACGGCACGCTGCAGCGCTGGGGCCTGGAGAAGGAAGTCAAGGTCAACATCGAGGCCAACCACGCCACGCTGGCAGGCCACAGCTTCGAGCATGAGATCGCCATGGCCAACGCCACCGGCCTGTTCGGCTCCATCGACATGAACCGCGGCGACATGCAGTGCGGCTGGGATACCGACCAGTTCCCCAACAACATTCCCGAGACCGCGCTGGCTCTGTACTACATCCTCCAGGGCGGCGGCTACACCCACGGCGGTACCAACTTCGACGCCAAGGCGCGCCGCCAGTCGCTCGATGCCGAGGACATGTTCCACGCCCACATAGGCGGCGTGGACGTCTGCGCCAAGGCTTTGCTGATGGCCGAGGCCATGATCAACGATGGCGGCATGAGCCGCTTCGTCGAGCAGCGCTACGCCAGCTGGCAGGCGCCGTGGGCGCAGGACGTGCTGGCCGGCAAGAGCACGCTCGACGCCGTGGCCCAGCATGCCTGGGACCGCAACATCGACCAGCCGCCTGCATCGGGCCGCCAGGAATACCTGGAGAACTGGTGCAACAAGTTCGTCGGCTGATTTGACCCGTTGACGACCCGCCCGTGCGACCGGCCGAAGAGCCGGCGCGCGGGATCGGACTGCCAGGCGCAGTCCTGATGAGCACAGCACAAGAACAGATCCGGAGACACAAGCCCCATGGCCGCCCAGCGCCTTACCTTCCTCGAAAAAGCCGGCTACAGCGCCGGCGACGCGGCGGCCAACCTGGTCTTTATGACCATGGTGCTGTTCCAGCTCAACTATTACACCGACGTGTTCGGCCTGAGTGCCAACGCCGCCGCGGCCATCCTGCTGTGGCCGCGCCTGTGGGATGCCATCTTCGACCCCGTCATGGGCGTGCTGGCCGACCGCACCGAGACGCGCTGGGGCAAGTTCCGCCCCTGGGTGCTGTGGACCTCGGTGCCCTGGGCCATCGTGATGGTGCTGGCCTACACCGTGCCCGACAAGAGCTGGGGCTGGAGCACCGGCATGCTGATCGCCTACGCCGGCATCACCAACACCTTGCTGATGACGCTGTACTCGATGAACAACATGCCGTACTCGGCCCTGGGCGGCGTGATGACGGCGGACTTGAACGAGCGCACCAAGCTCAACTCATACCGCTTCGTCTCGGTCAACATCGCGCAGTTCGTCGTCGGTGGCTTCACGCTGCCGCTGGTGGCCAAGTTCGCGCAAGGCGCCGATCGCCAGCATGGCTGGCACGTCACCATGACGATCTGGGCGGTGGCCTGCTTCGTCCTGTTCATGATCACCTTCTTCACCACGAAGGAGCGTGTCAAGCCGGTGGCGCAAGTGCAGTCCTCGCCCAGGCAGGACTTTGCGGACCTGCTCAAGAACGGCCCCTGGATCGCCCTGGTGCTCTACACGGTCTTCCACTTCGGCATGCTGGCCCTGCGCGGCGGTGCCCATTACAACTATTACCACCACTACGCCGACAAGGCGTCGATGTTCGACTTTGTGGAGATGCTGGGCCTGACCTCGGCCAACCCGGCGATCAGCGGCGGCCTGCTCGACACGCTCGGCTACATCGTGCACGGCACGCGCGACAACATGGCCAGCTCCAATGTGGCCGACGTGTTCAACAGCATCGTCAACATGGTCGGCTTCGGCACCACCATCGTCGTCATCATGCTGTCCACGGGCCTCTCTGCCCGCTTCGGCCGCCGCGCCGTGGCCATCGCCTGCTTTGCGCTCGCCGCGGTCAATGCCTTCGCCATGTACTTGCTGCCGCCCACGGCGGTCTGGGGCATGGTGGGCCTGGCCTTCACTGGCTCGCTGGTCTATGCGCCGACCTGCGCCATCATGTGGGCGATGTACGCCGATGCGGCCGACTACTCGGAGTGGCAGACCGGCCGGCGCTTCACCGGCATGGTGTTCGCCACCATCGGCTTCTCGCTCAAGGCAGGCCTGGCCCTGGGCTCGGCCAGCCTGCTGTGGTTCCTGGCCGGCTTCTTTGGCTATGACACGCAGGCACCCGCCGCGGCCAATGCCATCGCCGGCTATCGCTTCAGCTCCAGCATCGTCGTGGGCCTGCTGTTCGCGGCTTGCACGGTCTGCCTGATCGCCAACAAGCTGAGCAAGGAGACCACCTTGAAGATGGCCGAGGAACTGGCCCGGCGCCGCCACGAAGCGGGCGTCGCAGCCGCCTGAGCACGGCAAGCCAGGCGCCCCAGGCTTGCGCATCGCTGTCTTGATCCGTGGCTTTTTTGCGCCCATGGGTAGTGACCCTAGTTCCCGCAGTGGCGTCGATCCCATTAAATAGTTCGACATAAAAAGTAATTAGGCAGCACGCCAGAGACAAGTCTTGACAACGTTGTCGGCACTAGCAACACTCCGACATTGACAACGTTGTCAATTCATAAATAAGGCGACGAGACACGCCATGCTTGCATCTTCGACATCTGCTGAATCCGCGGCGGCGGCGCTGTCCGGCCAGACGCTTGCCCGCTTCGGCCCCGACTTCGTCTGGGGCGTGGCCACGTCCGCCTACCAGATCGAGGGAGGCGTGGGCCAGGGCGGGCGCGGCGAAAGCATCTGGGACCGTTTCTGCGCAACGCCTGGCAAGGTTCGCAATGGCGACAGCGGCCTGATCGCCTGCGACCACGTGAACCGCTGGGCCGGCGACCTGGACCTGATCCGCGCGGGCGGCTTCTCGGCCTACCGCTTCTCGATCGCCTGGCCGCGCGTGCAGCCGGCCGGTTCGGGCGCCTGGAACGAGCAGGGCCTGGCCTTCTACGACCGTCTTGTGGACGGCATGCTGGAGCGCGGCCTGCAGCCGCATGCCACGCTCTATCACTGGGACCTGCCGCAGGCGCTGCAGGATGTCGGTGGCTGGACGGTGCGCAGCACGGCCGAGCGCTTTGCCGAGTACGCCGACGTCATTGGCCGCCGCCTCGGCGACCGACTGGCCAGCCTGGCCACCCACAACGAGCCCTGGTGCACGGCCATCCTTGGGCACCTGACCGGCCAGTTCGCGCCCGGCTGGCGCGATGAGGGCGCGATGGTGCAGACCTCGCACCATCTGCTGCTGTCACATGGCATGGCGCTCCAGGCCCTGCGTGCCGCCGGCGTGAAGTGCCCGCTGGGCATCGTGCTGAACCAGAGCCCCGCCACGCCAGCGAGCGCCGACCCGGCCGATGTGAAGCTGGCCGAGCGCGAATACGCCCGCATGGTGCGCTGGTTCATCGAGCCGCTGCTGCTGGGCCGCTACCCCAAGGAGGCGGAGTGGCTGATGCCGATGCAGCGCGAAGGCGACATGGCGCTGATCCAGCAGCCGCTGGACTTCCTGGGCATCAACTACTACACCCGTATCTGGTCCAGCAGCAAGGGCGTGCCGGCGCCGCGCCTGCAAGGCGTCACCGACATGGGCTGGGAGATCTATCCCCAGGGCCTGGCCGAACTGCTGCTGCGGCTGCATGCCGACTACAAGCTGCCGCCCACGCTGATCACCGAGAACGGCATGGCCAATGCCGACAGCGTGGAGGGCGGCCGTGCGGCCGATGCCGCCCGCATCGACTATCTGCGCAGCCATCTCGAAGCCCTGGCCGAAGCCAAGGCCGCGGGGGTGGACCTGCGCGGCTATTTCGCGTGGAGCCTGCTCGACAACTTCGAGTGGGACAGCGGCTACGACAAGCGTTTCGGGCTGGTGCATGTCGACTACGACACGCAGGCCCGCACGCCCAAGGACAGCTACTACTGGATGCAAGAGCATCTGAAACAGCTCAGGGATGCGGGGCTGGCCAACGCGCCTTGAGCGCGGCCGGCCCCGGAACATCGGGCCCGTGAGGGCCCCAGGAGGAAAAGAGGAAGTCCTAGCGCAGTTCGGATTGACCACTGCGAGGCTGCAGCACAGGGCCTCATTCACGCCGCAAACGGACGCGAGTCCGCGCCCGGCATCTACTGCAGACCAAAGAGGAGACACATGAAAAGAGCTCAGCCCCACCACCGTCGAGGAGGCAGCGCGCGGCGACGCCCCCTGGACTTGAAGCCCGTAGCGGCCGCCTGCGCGGCGGTCACGCTCGGCCTGTGCGCATCCGCTGCGCAGGCTCAGCAAGCTGCGACCTCGGACACGAACGTGCTGGACACGGTGGTCGTCACCGGCATCCGGCAGTCGCTGACCACGTCCTTGAACCTCAAGCGCGAATCGCGTGGCCTGGTCGACGGCATCGTGGCCGAAGACATCGGCAAGTTCCCCGATACCAACCTGGCCGAGTCGATGCAGCGCATCGCCGGCGTGTCGATCGACCGCAATTCCAGCGGCGAGGGCTCCAAGGTCACGGTCCGCGGCGTCGGGCCCGACTTCAACATGGTGCTGCTGAACGGCCGCCAGATGCCGACCTCGGACATCGCCTACTTGAATCAGGGCACGAGCGGCTCGCGCGCGTTTGACTTCGCCAACCTGTCCTCGGATTCGATCTCCGCCATCGAGGTCTTTAAGACCGCGCGTTCTTCGTCACCCACGGGTGGCATCGGCGCCACCATCGACGTGCGCACGGCCCGCCCGCTGGACCTCGGCAAGCGCGTTTTCAGCTTCGGCGTGAAGGCCGACTACGAAGGCTCCAACTCGCGCCTGCCCGAATCCTTCAAGGGCAGCAAGGTCACGCCCGAGGTTTCCGGCATCTACAGCGATACCTTTGCCGACCACACCATCGGCATCGCCATCAGCGGCAGCTATTCCAAGCGCGATTCAGGCTCCAACATGGCCTACACGCAGAACGGCTGGCACCCGAACTTCGGCTCCGTGCAAGGCACCGGTACGAGCATCCCGCCAGCACCGGCCTCGGGTGCCGACTTCGTGGTCAACCGTCCGACGGGCCTGTACTCGACCTCGGTGGATCTGCGCTATTCGCTGACCTCGCTGGAGCGCACGCGCTTCAACGACCAGATCACCCTGCAGTACGCGCCGAACAAGGACCTCAAGTTCACGCTCGACTACACGGGGGCCACCAACACCATCAACGAGAAGAATGCCGAGCTCTCGAGCTGGTTCAACTACTCGTTCGGACCATCAACCCCTCCGACGACCTTCACGACCGGCTCGGTGGCCACGCCCATCATCCAGACGGCGCTGTTCCCCAACAACGACCACGACCTGGCCCTCGACGGCGGCGCCTACGGACAGAAGACGCGGCTGCAATCCACTGGGTTCAACACCGAGTGGAAGGCCAGTGCCGACCTGAAGGTGAACCTGGACGCCCACCACTCCAGGTCGGTCACCAAGCCGAACAGCCCCTACGGCACCTACGCGACGATGGACCTGGCGATGTTCAACCAGGGCAACGCCGTCGCCTATTACGACCAGAAACTGCCGCTGCTCTCGCTGCCCAACACGGTGTTCGACCCTAACAAGCTGCAGCTCACGGGCACGCAGTTCGTCAGCAATCTGGCGGACCAGACGGTCGACCAGGTGCAGACCGACACCGTCTACAAGCTCAACGCCGACGACAAGCTGAATGCGGGCCTTGGCTTCACCAAGGTCAAGAACCGCGCCGCCAGCTACAACAACCAGAACAATGACTGGGGCGGCGTGGGCCAGCAGGGCGACTACGCCGGCGTGGCGATCAGCAACCTCAATCTGGGAGGCTTCTTCTCGCAGGTTCCGGGCCATAGCGACCCGCGCCTGCTGCAGAGCTTCTACATGTATGACTTCAACACCCTGCGCAACCGTGCGATCCAGATCGCGATGGCCCAGGGCACGTCGAGCCATCCGACGCCGATGACCGAGGCTCAGGCCGAGGCCTACTTCGCAGCCGCCCCGAACTACACCAACGGCAACGACTGGCGCACGACCGAGAAGTCCACCAGCGCCTATGTGCAGTGGGACCATGCCTTCGATACCAAGATCCCGATGAACCTGTCGGCGGGCCTGCGCTACGAGGGCACCACGGTCGATTCGTCCTCGCAGGTGGTGTCGTACACCGGCACGTCCTGGGGCTCGCAGAACGAGGTCAACCTCACATCGGGCCCCGTGACCTTCGGCAACGCCAGCGGCAAGTACTCCTACGTGCTGCCGAGCATCGACTGGGATGCCGACGTGACCCAGGATGTGAAGCTGCGCGCCAGCTTCGGCGAGAACATCGGCCGTCCGGGCTGGAACTACCTGCTGGGTGGCGTCAACGTCGGCGCCGTGGCGAGTGCGGCCACCGGCGGCTCGGGCTCGACCGGCAACCCGGCCTTGAAGCCGCTGCTGTCGAAGAACTTCGACTTCTCGGCCGAGTGGTACTACGCCAAGTCCAGCTATGTCGCGGCCAGCGCCTTCTACAAGAAGGTCAGCAACTTCGTGGGTACCTCGGCCGTCAACATGACGCTGCCGGGCATCACGACACCGGTCGGCGGCACGTACTACAAGGCTGGCCTGGCGGCTTGCGGCGGCAACCCGCAACCGCTGTGCATCCGTAACTACATCTTCACCAACTACGCCGGCCAGCCCGGCGTGACGGTGACCGGTGTGAATGCGTCCGGCGAGATCCAGGGCCAGATCGCCGGCCTGCCGAGCGACCCCGCGATGACCTTTGTCGTCACCACGCCGTCCAACCAGGCGGGCGACAGCATCAAGGGCGTGGAGCTGAACGCGCAGCACATGTTCGGCAACAGCGGCTTTGGCCTGGCAGGCAACTTCACCTGGGTGAGGACAGGCCTGAAGTACGACAACGCCAGCACGGCCACGCAGTCGGCCCTGCTCGGTGTGAGCAACTCGGCCAACCTGGTGGGCTTCTTCGAGAACAACACCTGGAGCGTGCGCGCGGCATACAACTGGCGCGGCGAGTTCCTGGCGGCCCTGACCGACGGGGCGGGCAACAACCCGGTCTACACCGAGCCCTATGGCCAGGTGGACATGTCGGTCAGCTACAAGATCGGCAAGAGCCTGACCATCCAGGCGGACCTGCTCAACCTGAACGACGGCTATATCCGCCAGCACAGCCGGGCGGTGGAGCAGCTGGAGTCGGTCATCCAGACGGGCCGCCGCTACCTGGTGGGATTGCGCTATCGCTTCTAAGGCGTAGCCAGAAAAAGGGCCTGCGCTGCCTTCGGGCAGTGCAGGCCCTAACTCTTGAATTACATGCCATGCCGCGCGCTTGGCGTGCGAGCATTGGCGAATTGCATTTTTCGGAACCCGATGTGACGGATGCCGTGAGACATGTGGTGGTGCTGGGCGGCGGTTCGGCGGGCTGGATTACGGCCGGCTTGCTGGCTGCAGCACACGGCGCCACGGAACCGGGCCGCCTGCGCATCAGCCTGATCGAGTCGCCCGACACGCCGGCCATCGGCGTGGGCGAGGGCACCTGGCCGTCCATGCGCGAAACCCTGTATCGCATCGGCCTCTCGGAAGCGGAGCTTGTGCGCGAGTGCGATGCCTCGTTCAAGCAGGGATCGCGCTTCGACGGCTGGCTTGATGGCAGTGGCAGCGCCAGCGACCGTTACTACCATCCCTTCTCGCTGCCTCAGGGCTATGGCGAAGCCGACCTCGTTGGCGCCTGGCTGAACGAGGCATCGGAGCGGTCCTTTGCCGAATGCGTCAGCGCCCAGCCGCAGGTCTGCGACGCGGGCCTGGCGCCCAAGCAGGCCACCACGCCGGAGTTCGCCGCCGTGGCCAACTACGGCTACCACTTCGACGCCGTCAAGACCGGGCAATTGCTGCGCCGCCACGTGACGGAGAAGCTCGGCGTGCAGCACATCTCCGACGAAGTCACCGGCGTGCGTTCGCATCCGAGCGGCGACATCGCCGCCCTGCAGACGCGCGCTAGCGGCGAGATCGAGGGCGACCTCTTCATCGACTGTTCCGGCATGGCCTCGCGCCTGCTCGGCCAGCATTTCGGCGTGCCCTTGCTCTCGCAGCAGCAGGTGCTGTTCAACAACAGCGCACTGGCCTTGCAGGTGCCGCATGGCCAGGCGCAAACACCGCTGGCTTCGGTGACGATTGCCACCGCCCATGCCGAAGGCTGGACCTGGGACATCGGCCTGCCGAACCGGCGCGGCGTGGGCCTGGTCTTTTCAAGCGCCCACACGAGTGCCGATGCAGCGGAAGACGCGCTGCGCGCCTACATCCAGCGCAGCGGCGGCCCGCAAGCGAAGGACCTGCCAGCTGCGCGGCGCATCGCTTTCACGCCTGGCTATCGCGAGCACTTCTGGCACCGCAACTGTGTGGCCGTGGGTCTGTCGGCCGGCTTCATCGAGCCGCTGGAGGCTTCGGCGCTGGCCCTGGTGGAACTCTCGGCCGCGATGATCCGCGACGAGCTGCCCGCTACGCGCGCCGACATGGACATCGTGGCCCGGCGCTTCAACGAGGCCTTCGCCTACCGCTGGTCGCGCGTGATTGACTTCCTCAAGCTTCACTATGTGCTGAGCCGGCGCGAAGACAGCGACTACTGGCGCGAACACCGCCGCGCCGACACCTGCCCCGAGCGCCTGCGCGAACTGCTGCAGCTGTGGCGGCACCGCGCGCCGTATCGCGGCGATCTGTCCCGCAACGAAGAGGTCTTTCCCGCGGCGAGCTACCAGTACGTGCTCTACGGTATGGGCTTCAAGCCGGCATTCGCAAAACCCCGTTCCGCGCAGCTGGCCGCAGCGCAGGCGCGCTTCCGTGAAGCGGCCACAATCGCCAAACGCATGTTGAGCGGCCTGCCGCGGCATCGCGAACTCATCCAACACATCCAAGTGCACGGCATGCAAGCCGCATAAAACCTATGCTCGAACTGCTCAACAACATCTCGCACAAGGACCTACGCGTCATCACCCAGCGCGGCGCGCAGTGGGGCGACGACGTGATGTCGGCGCCGGTCACGCCGGACGAGTTCCGCAGCCTGCAGGCTCATTACCCCATCGTGTTTCAGCGTGATGAGCAAGGCGCTTTCCATCCCGTCGTGCTGTTCGGCCTGAAGGAGGGCCAGAACCTCTTCCTCGGCGACAAGGGCTGGGACGCCGACTACCTGCCGCTGGCCATGCAGCGCATGCCTTTCTCCATCGGCGTGACGCAGGACGAGCTGCGCATGATGGTGGACATGGCCAGCCCGCGCATCGCCAGTGCGGCCGAAGGCGAGGCGGTCTTCCTGCCCCATGGCGGCAACACGGAACTGCTGGAGCGCGCCAACTCCATCCTGCGCACCCTGCACGAAGGCCTGCAGGCCACGCCAGAATTCATGGCGGCGCTGGTCGCCAACGAGCTGCTCGAACCCTTCGTGCTCGATGTCGAGCAGCCCGACGGCTCCCGGGGCCGCCTGGTCGGCTTCCACATGATCCACGAAGAGCGCCTGGCCGCGCTGGACGCCAGCGTGGTGACGCTGCTGCACCAGGCGGACTACCTGCAGCCGATCTACATGGCGATCGCGTCAATGTCCAATTTCAGCGCGCTGATCCGCCGCCACCTCGCCAGCGAAGGCTGAAGCGATGCAGGAAGGAAGCGCCGTCGAAGAAGAGGTGCTGAAGTCCACGCAGCCCGTGCTGCTGCGCGGCCTGGTGCGGCACTGGCCTCTCGTGCAGGCCGCGCAGAAGTCCGACGCCGAGTTCTGTGCCTACCTGCGCCGCTTTGGCGAGCACACGCGCCTAGGGCTGTGGCGCGGCGCCCCGGAGATCGAAGGCCGCTTCTTCTACACCGACGACTTCACGGGCTTCAACTACCAGCGCGAGATCGGCAGCTTCGGTGCGCTGCTGGACGAACTGCTCGCCAACGCCGAGAATCCGCGGCCGCCCGCGCTTTATCTGGGCTCGACGGAACTCGACGGCTCCTTCCCCGGCCTGCGGCAGGACAACGCGCTCGCGCTGCCCGGCGTGGCCGATCCGCTGGTCAGCCTGTGGCTCGGCAACCGTACCCGCGTGGCGCCGCATTTCGACCTGCCCGACAACCTCGCCTGCGTGGTCTGCGGCCGGCGCCGCTTCACGCTGTTCCCGCCCGAGCAGGTGGCCAATCTTTATGTGGGCCCGCTCGACCTGACGCCGGCCGGCCAGCCGATCAGCCTCGTCGATCCTGCGGCACCGGACTACGCTCGGTTTCCGCGTTATGCCGAGGCCGAGAAGCATGCGCAGCTCTTCGAGCTGGAGCCGGGCGACGCGCTCTTCATCCCCAGCCAGTGGTGGCATGGCGTCGATGGCATGGAGCCGGTCAGCGCGCTGGTGAACTTCTGGTGGCGGCAGTCGCCGGCCTTCATGGACACGCCGCTGAATACGCTGATGCTCGCGCTGCTGAGCCTGCGCGACCTGCCGCCTGCGCAGCGTGAGGCCTGGCGCGCGCTGTTCGACCACTACGTCTTCGATGCCGACGAGCACACTGCCGAGCACATCCCCGCAGCGGCGCGCGGCGTGCTGGCCCCGCTGACAGAGGACCGCGCACGCTCCCTGCGCAGCTTCCTGCTGAATCGACTCAACCGATGAACATGAACAAGCCCATTCGACACATCGTGATTGCCGGCGGCGGCACGGCCGGCTGGATGGTGGCCGCCGGCCTCTCCAAGAGCCTGCGCCGGCAGTACGAGATCCGCCTGGTCGAGTCCGAGGAAATCGGCACCGTGGGCGTGGGTGAGGCGACCATCCCCACGTTGCACTTCATGCACGAGATCCTCGACCTCGACGAGAAGGAGTTCATGCAGGCCACGCAGGCGACCTTCAAGCTGGGCATCAGCTTCGAGAACTGGCGCAATGTCGGCGAGCACTACTTCCACTCCTTCGGCAAGACCGGCAAGGGCCACTGGACGGCGGGTTTCCAGCACTTCTGGCTCGAAGCCAGGAAGCGCGGCCTGGCCAGCGACTACGGCGACTACTGCCTGGAGCTGCGTGCCGCGCTGGACAACCGCTTTGCGCGCCTGCCCGACAACGGCCTCAACTACGCCTATCACTTCGACGCCACGCTGTACGGCCAGTACCTGCGCCGTTTCTCAGAAGCTCTGGGCGTGCAGCGTATCGAAGGCAAGATCGGCCAGGTCCACACCGATGCCGAGAGCGGCTGCATCACCGGCCTGACGCTGGCGAGCGGTGAGCTGATCGAGGGCGATCTGTTCATTGACTGCACCGGCATGCGCTCGCTGCTGCTCGGCGAAACGCTGGGCGTGCCGTATGAAAGCTGGTCGCACTGGCTGCCTTGCGACAGCGCCGTGGCCGCGCAGACTTCTTCGGTGGCTGATGCCGTGCCCTACACGCGCTCCATCGCCCATCCCTGGGGCTGGCAGTGGCGCATCGCCTTGCAGCACCGCGTGGGCAACGGCCTGGTCTACAGCAGCAAGTACCTCAGCGACGAGGACGCGAAAGCGGCGCTGCTGGCCAACGTGCAGGGCGAGGTGCTGCGCCCGCCGCGCGTCATCAAGTTCACGCCGGGCCAGCGCGAAGTGGTGTGGAAGAAGAACTGCATCGCCATCGGCCTCTCCAGCGGCTTTCTCGAACCGCTGGAGTCCACCAGCATCCACCTGATCCAAAAAGGCATGACGCGGCTGATCCAGCTGTTCCCGACCGACGGCATCTGCCAGAGCGACATCGACGAATACAACAACCAGTCGCGCGAGGCCATCGAGAACATCCGCGATTTCGTCATCCTGCACTACCACGTCACCAACCGCGACGACTCGCAATTCTGGCGCGACTGCCGCGAGATGGCCGTGCCTGAGCATCTGCGCCACCGCATCCAGCAGTTCCGCGATACCGCCCGCGTGGTGATCAGCGCGGACGAGCTGTTCGCCGAGAACTCATGGATCCAGGTGATGATGGGGCAGGGCATCCTGCCCAAGGCGCATCACCCGATCACGCGGCAGATGGAGGACCGCGCGCTGGCGGACTTCCTCGGCGAGGTGCGCAAGGACGCCGCGCGCATGCTGATGAAGCTGCCCAAGCACCAGGCCTACATCAACGACTTCTGCCCCGCGCCGAAGCCGATGGAGGGGGCGATGCCGGCGAAGGCGGCCCCCATGACGGCCCTGCGCATCAACCCGAACGCGCGGCTCGAAGCCATCGAGCTGATCGGCGGGGCGCGCGTCTATGTGGTCGATGATTTCGCAGAGAACCCGCAGGACTGGGTGAAGCAAGCGGTCGTCAGCGCACAGGACTTCAAGGCCCCGCCGGGCCATCCTTATCCGGGGCCGCAACTGGCCGTGCCGGCCGAGCTTTCCGCCGCGCTGGATGCCTTCTTCCAGCAGCACTGCAAAGGCCTGCTGCAGCGCGGGCCGGCGCTGGGCATGCACGCGCGCTTCTCGCGCGTGACGCTCGATGGGGCGGCGCTTGACGCCCGCCAGCGCATCTGCCATCGCGACGATTCCGGCCTCGCTCCCGACGAAGCGATGGCAGCCCTCGTCCACTACCTGTTTCACGATGAAGGCCTCGGCGGCACGGTCTTCTTCCGTTCGCGGATGTCCGAGTCCGACACCCAGTCCTTCCTGCGCGACGCCAACACGATGGACGGCGCGGCCTTCGGCGACAAGTACGGCATCCTGCCCGGCTACATGACCGAGAGCAACCGCTACTTCGAGCTGATCGGGCGTGTGCCCGCCAAGTGGAACCGCGCCGTGTTCTACGACGGCGGCATCTTCCATTCCGGCGACATCCAGGGCGCGCCCGCGGCGTATCAAGCCGGCCTGGGCCGCTTGACCGTCAACGGCTTCTTTAAGAGCCGCAAGCCACGTCCCTGAGCCTCAGTGGGCGAGCCCGAGATAATGCGGGTAGTCAAACAAAATCGACGCCCATGAATACCTCCGCGCCCGCGACGATGCCCATCACCGGCGATCAGCGCCTGGTGAAGAACATCAACCGCATCGCCTTGCTGCGCCTGCTGCGCGAGGAAGAGGGGCTGTCGCGCGCCGATCTGTCGGACCGCAGCGGGTTGACGCGCTCGACCGTCAGCCTGCTGGTCAAGGAGCTGATCGACGAGGGCTGGCTGCGCGAGAACGAGGTCGTCGTCACCGGCCAGCTGGGCCGCCGGCCGACGCCGCTGCAGCTCGACGGGCGGCACTTCGTGCTGGTGGGCGCCGAGCTGACGCCGGACACGATCCGCGTCGTCACGACCTCGATCCGCGGTGAGGTGCTGGAAGCCAACCAGGCCGCCTTGCGCCAGGTCGATCCCGAAGGCGCCTGCCATCAGCTGGTCGAGATGATCTCGGTGCTGGTGCGCCGCGTGGTGGGCGAGGGCCGCGAGGTGCTGGGCATCGGCGTGGGCCTGCCCGGCGCGGTGGAATCGGCCACCGGCATGCTGCAGTACGCGCCCAACATCGGCTGGCGCAATGTGCCGGTGGGCCAGCGCCTGCGGGTGGAGCTGGAATCGGCGGGCCTCTCGGCCGTGCCCGTGCACTACCAGAACGAAGCCGACCTGGCCGCCATCGGCGAGACCGAGTTCGGCCCGCGCCCGCCCGACGATCCGCTGGTCTATATCAGCTGCGGCGTGGGCCTGGGCTCGGGCATCGTGCTGGGCGACACGCTGTTCACCGGCGCCACCGGCGCGGGCGGCGAGATCGGCCACACCACGCTGCACCTGGAAGGCCGCGCCTGTTCCTGCGGCCGGCGCGGCTGCGCCGAGGCCTATATCGGCCTGCGTGCGATTGCGGCCGAAGCCGGCATGGCCGGCGGCGACGGGCGCTCGCCCGACCGCGAAGCCTTGAAGGCAGCCATGGCGGCCCGCAACCCCGGCGCGCGCGCGGCCTTCGGCGCGGCTGGCAAGAACTTGGGCGTGCTGCTGCAGAACATCTGGACCACTTTTGATCCGAAATCCATCGTGCTCGGCGGCGAGGCCGTGGCCCTGGGTGGCAGCGATTTCGTCGATGCGGCCTTGCAGGTGCTGGCCTCCTACGGCAACGCGGCCGGCGTGCCGGCGCCCACCGTGCGCTTGGCGCGTTACACGGAACTGGCCGTGGCCGTAGGTGGCGCGGGCTATGCGCTCTACGCCCTGATGCACCCTTATCAGGCCTTGCTGCAGCAGCAGCGCTGAGATTGGCAGCTCGGGCTCATGTTTTAATTGCGGAAACTCCCCAGCAAAGTCGTGAATCTCACAGCCTCTCCCTCCCTCATTGCCGCGGCCATGCGCTCGCCGGCGGGATGGCGTTCTTCTCTCGGTGGACGATGGCGGCAGCCGGCCGCTGACTGAGTCCACCTCGCCTCAAACCCCGAGGCGATGAAGCACGGCCTGGCCGTGACATCCCAGATCGAGAAGAGAGAAAGAGATCCTATGCTGCTGATGATCGACAACTACGACAGCTTCACCTTCAACCTCGTCCAGTACTTCGGTGAACTGGGCGCCGACGTGAAGGTGGTTCGCAACGACGAGATCACCGTGGAGGAGATCGGCGCGATGAAGCCCGACCACCTCGTGTTCTCGCCCGGCCCCTGCACGCCCACGGAAGCCGGCGTGTGCGTGGAGGCCATCAAGACCTACATGGGCCAAATGCCCATCCTCGGCGTCTGCCTGGGCCACCAGAGCATCGGCCAGGCCCTGGGCGGCAGGATCGTGCGCGCCGGCCGCCAGATGCATGGCAAGGCCAGCACGCTGACGACCGACGGCAAGGGCGTGTTCACCGGCCTGCCGCGTGATTTCAGCGTCATCCGCTACCACTCGCTGGTGATCGAGGAGGCCACCATGCCGCAGGCTCTTGAAGTGAGCGCCCGCAGCGAGGACGGCGAGATCATGGGCGTGCGCCACCGCGACCTGGCCGGCAGCAAGACGCCGCTGGAAGGCGTGCAGTTCCACCCCGAATCCATCCTCTCCGAGCACGGCCATGCCATGCTCAAGAACTTCCTGGAGCTGCGGCCATGATCGACTTGAGAAGCGACACGGTCACGCGGCCGACGAAGGCGATGCTGGCGGCGATGGCCGCCGCGCCGCTCGGCGACGACGTGTTCGCCGATGACCCGAGTGCCAACGCGCTGCAAGCCAAGCTGGCCGAGATGCTCGGCTTCGAGGACGCGCTCTTCATGGCCAGCGGCACGCAGAGCAATCTCTGCGGCCTGATGAGCCATTGCGAACGCGGCGATGAATACCTGGTGGGGCAGGGCGCCCACACCTACCGCTACGAAGGCGGCGGCGCCGCGGTGCTGGGCTCGATCCAGCCGCAGCCGATCACCAACCAGCCCGATGGCTCGATTTCCCTCGCGGATATCGAGGCCAACATCAAGCCCGACGACGCGCACTTCGCGCGCACGCGGCTGCTGGCACTGGAGAACACCATCGGCGGCAAGGTCTTGCCGCTGGGCTACATCGCCGAGGCCTCAGCCCTGGCGCGCCGCAAGGGCCTGGGCGTGCATCTGGATGGCGCGCGGCTGTTCAACGCGGCGGTGGCGGCGGGCGGCGATCCGTATCAAGCGGCGCGAGACATAACGAAGCATTTCGACAGCGTCTCGGTCTGCTTCAGCAAGGGCCTCGGCGCGCCCGTTGGCTCCATGCTTTGCGGCAGCCGCGAGCTGATCCAGCGCGCGCGCCGCTGGCGCAAGATGCTCGGCGGCGGCATGCGCCAGATCGGCCAGCTCGCCGCGGCGGCCAGCCATGCACTCGATCACCATGTGGAGAGGCTGGCTGAAGACCATGCGCTGGCCAGGCGGCTTGCCGAAGGCCTGCAAGGCTTGCCCGGCGTGAGGGTGGAGGCGCCTCAGACGAACATCGTCTTCGTCCATGTGGCACCCGAGAAGGCCAAGGGCTTGCTTGAACATCTGGCCGCCCACGGCGTGTTGGCCACCGGCCTGTACACCCTGCGCTTCGTCGCCCATCTGGACGTGGACGCGGCCGGCATCGACCGCGCCGTCTCGGCCATGTCAGCGTATTTCAGGAGCTAGGGAATGCCGATCACCGACCACGAAGCGCTTACCCGCGTTATCGAGCACCGCGAGATCTTCCACGACGAGATGCTGGAGCTGATGCGCCGCATCATGCGCGGCGAGATGTCTCCCGTGATGGCCTCGGCCCTGCTGGTCGGCCTGCGCGTCAAGAAGGAAACCGTCGGAGAGATCACCGCCGCGGCGCAGGTCATGCGCGAGCTGTCCAACAAGGTGACGCTGCCCGCGCTGCCGCATCTGGTTGATGTGGTGGGCACGGGCGGCGACGGCGCCCACACCTTCAACATCAGCACCTGCTCGATGTTCGTGGCCGCTGCGGCCGGCGCGCAGGTGGCCAAGCACGGCAACCGCAGCGTCTCCAGCAAGACCGGCAGCGCCGACGTGCTGGAGGCCCTGGGCGCCAACATCATGCTCACGCCCGAGCAGGTGGCCGAGTGCGTCAAGCAATGCGGCATCGGCTTCATGTTCGCGCCTAACCACCACCCGGCGATGAAGAACATCGCGCCAGTGCGGCGCGAGCTGGGCGTGCGCACGATCTTCAACATCCTGGGCCCGCTGACCAACCCGGCCAACGCGCCCAACATCCTGATGGGCGTGTTCCACCCCGATCTCGTGGGCATCCAGGTGCGCGTGATGCAGCGCCTGGGCGCAGAGCATGCGGTCGTCGTGTACGGCAAGGACGGCATGGACGAGGTGTCGCTCGGCGCCGCCACCTTGATCGGCGAGTTGAAGGACGGCGTGGTGCGCGAGTACGAGATCCACCCCGAGGATTTCGGCATGGCGATGATCTCCAACCGCAGCCTCAAGGTGGCGGGGCCGGAAGAGTCGCGCAAGATGCTGCACGGTGCCCTGGCCGACGAGCCCGGCGCCGCGCGCGACATCGTGGCGCTGAACGCCGGCGCCACGCTCTACGCGGCCAATGTGGTGGGCTCGATTGCCGAGGGCATCGAGTTGGCACGGGCGGCCATCAAGAGCGGCGCGGCGCAGGCCAAGCTCGATCAATTCGTTCAAGTCACCAACCATGTCTGACATCCTGCAGAAGATCGTCGAGGTCAAGCACGAGGAAGTGGCGGCGGCGCGCAAGAAGCGCTCGCTTGCGAGCCAGCGTGAAGAGGCGGAATCGCGCCGCGATGTGCGCGGCTTCGAAGCCGCGCTGCGCGCCAAGCTCGCCGCCAACAAGAGCGCCGTGATCGCCGAGATCAAGAAGGCCAGCCCCAGCAAGGGCGTGATCCGTGCTGACTTCAAGCCCGCGCAGATTGCCGAAAGCTACGCGCGCCACGGCGCCGCCTGCCTGAGCGTGCTGACCGACGTGCAGTTCTTCCAGGGTGCTGTCGAATACCTGCAAGCCGCCCGCGCCGCCTGCGAGCTGCCGGTGCTGCGCAAGGACTTCATGGTCAGCGACTACCAGGTCTTCGAGGCGCGGGCCATGGGTGCGGACTGCATCCTGCTGATTGCCGCCTGCCTCGATGACGCGCTGATGGTGGACCTCGAAGCCTGCGCGCTGGCCCTGGGTTTGGGCGTGCTGGTCGAGGTGCACGATGGTGCCGAGCTGGACCGCGCGCTCATGAAGCTCAAGACGCCGCTGGTCGGCATCAACAACCGCAATCTGAAGACCTTCGAGGTCAGCTTGCAGACGTCGTTAGGCCTGCTGCCGCGCGTGCCGCCCGATCGACTGCTGGTGACCGAGTCCGGCATCCTCGGCCCGGCCGATGTGCAGACCATGCGCGCGGCGGGTGTCAACAGCTTCCTCGTCGGCGAGGCCTTCATGCGCGCTCCCGATCCGGGCCAGGCGCTGGCCGAGCTGTTCGCGTGAGCGCCGCGCCGAGCCGCCTCAAGCAAGCTCGCATCCCCTTGGGGGATCGGCCGGCGTACCCGCGGGTCGAGGGGCTTCAATCCACGTGGCAAGCCACGGTCGATGCGTGGAAGGCGAGTACCGAAGGCCAGCGCCTGCATGCCTTCGTTGCCGAGCGCCGCGCCGCGGGCGCCACCATCTACCCGCCCGACCCTTACCGCGCACTTGAGCTAACGCCGCTGGAGCAGACCCGCGTCGTCGTCCTCGGCCAGGACCCGTACCACGGCCCCGGCCAGGCAGAAGGCCTGGCCTTCTCCGTGCCGGCCGGCAGCAAGATGCCGCCCAGCCTGCGCAATATCTTCAAGGAACTGCTGCGCGATCTCGGCACCGCGCCGCCGACGACCCATCTGGGCGGTTGGGCGTGCCAGGGCGTTCTGCTGCTCAACACCTGCCTGACGGTGGAGGACGGCCAGCCGGCCAGCCATGCCAGGATGGGCTGGGAGGCGCTCACCGACGCGCTGATCCGCCAGGCCGCCGAGCACCCGGCGCCCAAGGTCTTCATGCTCTGGGGCGCGCATGCCCAGGCCAAGGCGCCGCTGATTGATAGCGCTAGCACCGAGCACCTGATCCTGCAGGCCAATCACCCCTCGCCGCTCTCGGCCAGCCGTCCGCCTGTACCCTTTCTGGGTTGCGGGCATTTCTCGCAGGCAAGCAGCTGGCTGGCGGCTCGTGGCCGGCCCGTCGACTGGGGTGTCTGAGGCGGCTTGGTTCTAGATTGGTATTTTTCCTTACCGAAGCGCCCATAAGCTCCGTTTACCGGGCTATGACAAAAATATCATGACCTTAGGGATGGGCCTCAATTGACGGTGTGATAATCCTGGTACTAAACTGGTATTAAATCAGTCGAGCCATGGAAACCTACGTCGTCACCGCCCCTCATTTTGCTCTTTCTGCCGCCTTGGCGGGCCTGCGGTTTCTCGTGGGTGTGGATGGTGGCGGCACCGGAACCCGGCTGCGTCTGGCCGACCCTGAAGGCCGCTTGCTGGGCGAGGGCCATGCCGGCGCTTCGGCGCTGGGGCAGGGCAGCGAAAAGGCCTGGCAACACATCGGCGAGGCCCTGAGCATGGCTGCTGGCCAGGCGGGCATCGAGACCCCGGCGCCCGCGCAATGCGCGATCGGTCTGGGCCTTTCGGGGGTCGGCGTGCCGGCGCAGGTGCAGAGCTTTCTGAAACTCAACCGGGGCTACGCGCTGCTGGCGCTCGATGGCGACGGCTGGACCACGGTGCTCGGCGCCCATGGCGGCAAGCCCGGCGCGGTGGTGGCCGCAGGCACCGGCACCGTCGGCGAGGTCTTGCGCAAGGATGGCTCGCGCGCCTGCATTTCCGGCTGGGGCTGGATTGCCGGCGACGAAGGCAGCGGCGCGTGGCTGGGCCTGAGGGCCGCGCGCCGCGCAATGGCCGCTTTCGACGGGCGCGAGCCCATGGGTGAGCTGGCCGTGAACGTGCTCGACGTGATCGGCCGTGAGCGCTCCGCCATCAATGCCTGGAACGCCTCCGCAGGACAAGCCGGTTATGCCGCCCTGGCCCGCATGGTGTTTGACGCCGCTGAACGCGACAGTTATGCCGCCAGCCTCGTGAAAGAAGCCGTAGCCGAGCTCGAAAAGCTCGCCCGTGCGCTGGATCCTGAAGAATCCCTGCCCCTGGCCCTGAGCGGCAGCATTGCGCAGCGCCTGGGGCCGCTGTTTTCTCCCGCCCTGCGTGCACGCTGCGTGCCTGCGCAGGGCGATTCGGCCGAGGGTGGTCTGCACCTCGTGCGTCACGCACTAGACAAACTCTGACGACGATGCCCTTCCAATTCAAGCCGGACCCTGAAGCCTCCTCGCCGCTGTATGTGCAGCTGGCCCAAAAGCTCGCACAGGCCATCCGCGATGGCGAGTTCCAGACCGAAGAGGCCCTGCCTTCCGAACGGGTGCTGAGCGAATCCCTCGACCTCTCCCGTGTGACCGCCCGCAAGGCCATCGACCGCCTGGTGGAGCAGGGGCTCATCATCCGCAAGCGCGGCTCGGGCAACTACATCGCGCCGCGCCTGGAGCAGCCGCTCTCGCGCCTCACGAGCTTCTCTGAGGAGCTGCAGCAGCGCGGCTTCAAGCCCAGCAGCAAGTGGCTGACGCGCGGCTTCACGATGGCTGCACCCGACGAGCAGCTGAGCCTGGGCCTGGCCACCGGCGAGCGCGTGGCGCGGCTGGAGCGCCTGCGCCTGGCCGACACGGTGGTGATGGCCTACGAGGTCAGCATCCTGCCCGAGACGGCGCTGCCCGATCCGACCGTGGTCGAGTCCTCGCTCTACAAGCATTTGTCCGCTACCGGCAATGCGCCGGTGCGCGCGCTGCAGCACATCCGCGCCATCAACGCCGAGCCCAAGCTCGCCGCATTGCTGGAAGTGCCGGTGGGCCAGGCCGTGCTGTTCATCACCCGCGTGGGCTATCTGGATGGCGGCCAGCCTGTGGAGCTGACGCATTCCTACTGCCGCAGCGATTACTACGACTTCGTCGCCGAAATGAGGCGAGAAGGCTGAAATGTCGATGATTGAAGGTTTCATCCTCACGCCGCAAGGCTTTGTGCGCGGCGCGCTGCACCAAGCCAACGGCCGTGTCGAGCGCATTGAGGGCAGCGCCGTCGCCGAGAGCGAAGTGCGGCAGAGCAAGGACGCCCTGCCCATCGTCCTGCCCGGCTTCATCGACACCCATGTGCACGGTGGCGGCGGGCGCGACACCATGGAGGCGGGCGACTCGATTGCCGCCATCGCGCGCATGCATGCCCGCCATGGCACGACCTCGCTGCTGGCCACCACGATGACGGCGCCGCTGGATGAGATCCGCGCTGCCATGGCCGCTCTCGGCCCGGCCTGCCGCGAGCGCCTGCCGAAGAGCGCGCGCGTGCTGGGCGTGCATCTGGAAGGCCCCTACATCAACCCTGGCAAGCTCGGCGCGCAGCCCGACTTTGCCAAGCCCGCCACGCTGACCGAGATCGAGGCGCTGCACGCGCTGGCGCCGATCCGCGTGATCACCATGGCGCCCGAGATGCCCGGCTATCTGGGCCTGATCAAGGAGCTGCGCGAGGCCGGCTTCCAGGTGCAGATCGGCCACTCGGCGGGCTCCTACGAAGACGGCGTGGCCGCGCTGGCGCAAGGCGCGGCCAGCTTCACCCATCTCTTCAACGCGATGACAGGCCTGCACCACCGCGAGCCGGGCATGACCGGCGCGGCGCTGGCCCACGCGAAGTTCGCCGAGATCATTCCCGACCTCCTGCATGTGCACCCGGGCGCGCTGCGCGTGGCGTTGCGCTCCATCCCCTGTCTTTACTGCGTGACCGATTCGACCTCGGCCGCCGGTATGCCTGATGGCGAGTACCGCCTGGGCCGCCACACCGTCAACAAGTGCATGGGCGGCGTGCGCCTGGCCGATGGCACCCTGGCCGGCAGCACGCTGACCATGGACCAGGCCCTGCGCAACCTCGTGTTCGAGCTGGGCCTGGAGATCGAGGACGCGTCGCGTCGCGTTTCCACCAACGCCGCCGACTACCTGGGCCTGCCCGAGCGCGGCCGGCTGGAGCGCGGCGCCTGGGCTGATTTTGTGGTGATGGATCGTGAGCTGCAGTTGCAGCGGGTGGTCGTTGAAGGGGAAGTGATTGAACTCGAAGATGCTTGACGAATGCCTGGCGGCTCCGGCTGCCGTGGCTTACCAGCTTGGACAAGACCAAGCCTCCTACACCGCGCTGGGCGAGGCCCTGCGCAACGATCCGCCGCGCAATCTGCTGACCATCGCGCGCGGCAGCTCCGACCACGCCGCGCACTACCTGGCCTACCTCGTGATGTCCAAGCTCGGCCATCTGGTGACCTCGCTGCCGATGTCGCTGATCACGCTGTACCAGAGCAAGATCAAGTGCGAGGGCCTGGTGTCGCTGGCCTTCTCGCAATCGGGCCAAAGCCCCGACCTGGTCGCGCCCACGAAGTACTTCAGCGAGCACGGCGCACGCACGGTGGCCTTCGTCAACGCCTCGGGCTCGCCGCTGGCTGCGAGCGCCCAGCATGTGTTCGGCCTGCACGCCGGCCCCGAGAACAGCGTGGCTGCGACCAAGAGCTATATCGCGCAGCTGGTGGTCGGTGCTCGCGTGGCTGCTGCATGGTCCGAGGACAGCGATATGCAGGCCGCGCTGCAGACGCTGCCGCAGGCGCTCGAAGTGGCCGCGAAGCAGGACTGGAGCATCGGCGTGGACGTGCTCAAGGACGCCGACAAGCTCTTCGTCATCGGCCGCGGCACCTCGCTGCCGATCGCCAAGGAAGCGGCGCTCAAGTTCAAGGAAACCTGCGGCATCCAGGCCGAGGCTTTCTCAGGCGCCGAGGTCAAGCATGGGCCGATGGCGCTGGTGGACGAGGGCTATCCGATGCTGGTGTTCGCGCCGCGCGGCCCCGCTCAAGCAGGCCTGATTGCGCTGGCCGAGGAGATGCGCGGCCGCGGTGCGCGCGTGCTGCTGGCCGCGCCTGCGGGCACGCCCGGCGCCGAGTTGCCGCTGGCCACCACGGGCCATGAGGACCTCGACCCCATCGCCGCCGTGCAGAGTTTCTACCCCATGGTCGAGGCCCTGGCGCGCGCGCGCGGCCTCAACCCGGATCAACCCCGCCACCTGAACAAGGTCACCAAAACTCATTGACGCGATGACTGCATTCCAACCGGGCCATCTGGTGATGGTCGACATTCCCGGCAAGCAGTTGGACGCCGACACCGCTCAATTCCTGCGCGAGCACCAGATCCGCGCTGTCTGCCTGTTCCGCAAGAACCTCGGCACGGAAGAAGAGATCCAGAGGCTGACGGCCGATCTGCGCGCCGTGATGGGCACCAAGGCCCTGATCGGCATCGACCAGGAAGGCGGCTCGGTGATCCGCGCGACTTCGCTGCCGCAAGCGCCGGCCGCCATGGCGCTGGGCGCGATCAACGACGAGGCGCTGGCTGAAGCCGTGGGTGCGGCGGTGGCGCGCGGTCTACGCCACCTCGGCATCAACTGGAACTTCGCGCCGGTGCTGGACATCAACAACAACCCGGCCAATCCGGTGATCGGCGAGCGCAGCTTTGGCGAGGACGCCGAGCGCGTGACGCGCCTCGCGCGGGCCTGGATGCGCGGGTCCTTGAGCGAAGGCGTGGCCTGCTGCGTCAAGCATTTCCCCGGCCATGGCGACACGCATGTGGACTCGCACCACGCGCTGCCCACGGTGGACAAATCGCTGGCCGAGTTGGAAGCGCTGGAGCTGATCCCCTTCCGCGCGCTGGCCCCCGAGGCGCCGGCCATGATGACGGCCCACATCGTCTATCCGCAGATCGACCCCGAGCATCCGGCCACGCTCTCGCGGCCCATCCTCACCGGCATCCTGCGCGAGCACATCGGCTACCAGGGCGTGATCATCACCGACGCGCTGATGATGAAGGCCGTGCACGACCGCTACGGCCACGCCCGCGGCGCCGTGCTGGCGCTGCAGGCGGGTGCCGACATGCCGCTGGCGCAAGGCTCGCTCAAGGAGCAGGACGACGCGCTGGGCGCGATTGCCGAAGCCGTGAGGACCGGCGCGCTGAGCGCTGCGCAGGTGCAAGCCGCGCGTGATCGCCTGGACAGCCTGGCCGCCGCCTATCCGCTGGAACGTAGCGACTACGCGCCGGGCCAGCGCGAGATCGACAACGCGTTGATGCATCGCGCCTGGGGCCGGGCCCTGAGCGCGCTGCGTGGCGCCGTGCCGCCGGCTTTGGATCGGCCTCTGCGCGTCATCACGCAGGCCAGCGTGATCAGCGATGGCGTGTCGGAAGCGGGCCTGCCCGTCGAAGGCGTGGCCGCGCTGTTCGCCGCGTTCACCGATGTGGAGTTCGTCCACCACGAGCACTTGCGCGACCTGACGGCCGATGAGCTGCCGAGCGACGGGCGTCTCAACGTACTTGTATCCAATCAACGTCGCCGTTATGGCGCGAGCGCTGCGGGTGCTGCGGTAGGCCTGCATCTGGCGATCTGGAACCCCTTCCATGTGCTTGACAACCCGGCGCCTTCGGTGATCACCTGGGGCTATGCGGACGGCGCGATGAGTGCGCTCAGGGCCTGGCTGGAAGGCCGCGCACCTGCAACTGCTGTGTCCCCCGTTACCCTGAACTGAAAGCTGCTCCCATGAGCGAGATCTCTTCGAGCAGTCGCAATCCCATGCGCTGGGTGCCGAGCCTGTACTTCACCCAGGGCATGCAGTTCTTCGTGGTCATGTACCTGGTGGCGTTTCCGCTCAAGAACCTGGGCGTCCCGAACGACCAGATCGCGCATTGGACGGGCCTAATCGGCACGGCCTGGGCGGTCAAGCCGCTGTGGAGCCCCTTCCTGGAACTGGTGCGCAGCAAGAAGCTGATCGTCGTCGGCATGCAGTATGTCGGCGCGGTGGCCCTCGGGCTGATGGCGGTGAGCCTGCAGTTGCCGGCCTGGTTCGCGGCGGTGATCGCGGTGCTGTTCCTGGTGGCGTATGCCTCGGCCACGCATGACATCGCCTGCGACGGCCTCTACATGGCCTCGCTCGACAACGAGCGCCAGGCCCGCTACGCCGGCTGGCAGGGTGCCTTCTTCAACGGCGCGCGCTTCTTCATGATCGGCGTGGTGATGAAGATCGCCGGTGCGCTCGAAGGCCCGATGGGCGTCGTCAATGCCTGGTCGCTGGTCTTCGCCGGCCTGGCCGTGCTGCTGGCCAGCCTGGCGAGCTACAACGCCTATGCGCTGCCTGGCAAGCTCAGCACCGAGCACAGCGACCTGACGGCGGCCGGCATCTGGGCCACGACGCGAGAGATCGTGATCGAGTTCTTCAAGAAGCCCGGCATCTGGATGGCCGTGCTCTTCATCGTGCTGTTCCGCTTTGCCGAAGGCCAGGTGCAGACCATCGGCCCGCTGTTCCTGATCGAGACCAAGGCTAAGGGCGGCCTGGGCCTCACGACCAGCCAGGTGGCGGACGTGTACGGCTGGATCGGCAGCGGCGGCTTCCTCGCGGGCAGCATCATCGGCGGCTACTTCACGGCCTGGCTAGGCCTCAAGCGTGCGATGCCGATGCTGATCATCGCGATGGCCGTGCCCAACGCCACCTTCTACTACCTGGCCAGCACGCTGCCGCAGGACTTGTTCCATGTCGGCGCGGCGGTGGCGGTGGAGATGTTCGGCTATGGCTTCGGCTTCGTCGGCATGATCCTGTACATCATGCAGGCGGTGGCGCCGGGCAAGTACCAGACCGCCCACTATGCGCTGGGTTCCGGCGTCATGCAGCTGGGCTTTATCTTCAGCAAGACCATCAGCGGCGACATCCAGCTGGCCATGGGCTACGAGACCTTCTTCCTCTGGACCATCGCCTGCGGCGTGCCGGCCTTTGTGCTGATGTTCTTCGTCAAGATCCCGGGCAAGGCTGCGGCGGCTCCAGCGCCCGAGGCCGTCACGGCATGAAGCGGCTGCTGATTGCGGGCCTGGCGTGCTGGGCCCTGTCGGCCGGCGCGGCCCAGGTCTTCTTCGATGACTTCTCGGAAACCGACGCCGCCGCGCTACGCGCCGCCGGCTGGACGCTGCGCGACAAGGCTGGCCATCCGGGCGTCGAAGGCGCGCGCTGGGCGCCCGAAGGCATCCGCCTGGTGGACGACGCCGACCAGGCCGGTAACCGCCTGCTTCGACTGACCGCCCACACTGACGGCACCGGCCCCGGCACCGAGCAGGCGCAGCTCTGCCACGCACGTAAGTACCTGAACGGCACCTATGCCGCGCGCATCCGCTTCGACACCTCGAAGGGCGGCGATGGCCTGGTGCAGACCTTCTACGCCGTAGCGCCCCTGCGCTTCGACTATGACCCGAACTACAGCGAGCTCGACTGGGAATACCTGCCCTACGGCGGCTGGGACGAAGCCCGGCCGCGCCTGTATGGCGTGAGCTGGCACACCGTGCGCATGGAGCCTTGGGATTCGTACAACCAGGCACACCAGGAATGGGGCTTCCTGAGCGGCTGGCATGTGCTGGTGACGCAGGCAGCCGAGGGCAAGGTGCGCTGGTTCCTCGATGGCCGCGAGCTGGCCCAGCATGGCGGGCGCAACCATCCCGTCGTACCGATGGCGATCAGCTTTTCAAACTGGTTCATCGCGGGCGGGCCGTTCGCGGCCAGCAAGACGTCGCGCGAGTACCAGCAGGACGTGGACTGGGTTTTCCATGTCAAGGACGAGGTGCTGAGCCCCGAGCAGGTGCTGGCCGAGGTTGCGCGTCTTCGTCAGCAGGGCACGGCGCGCGTCGATACCGTGCCGGCCAGCGGGCTAGCCAGCGCCTGCGATTTCTAGGAGCGCTGCAGCCCACCATGAGTGCCAACAACAAGCGTCTGGCTTCGGTGGACGCCCTGCGCGGCCTGGCCGTGGCTGCCATGCTGCTGGTGAACAACCCGGGCGACTGGAGCTATGTGCTGAGCCCGCTCGAACATTCGGCGTGGAACGGCTGCACGCCGACGGACCTGGTCTTCCCGCTGTTCCTGTTCATCGTCGGCGTGTCGCTGGCGCTGGCCTTGGGGCCGCGGCAGGATGCGGGGGCGTCGACGGCCACCTTGGTGCCCGTGGTGTTGAAGCGCGGGCTGCGCATCATCGGTCTGGGCCTGGTGCTGCATCTGCTGGCCTGGTGGCTGATGGGCAAGCCGGACTTCCGCCTGCTGGGCGTGCTGCAACGCATCGGCCTGTGCTTCATGGCGACGGGCGCGCTGGCCTTGAGCTTGCGTCCGCGGCAGCAATGGCTGCTGCTCGCGGCCTTGCTGGCGGGCTACGGCCTGCTGCTGATGGGCACGGGCCTTGACAAGATCGGCAGCCTGGAGCAGCGCGTCGATACCTGGGTGCTGGGCCGCTGGGCGTATGAGTGGGACGCGGTGCGCGGCATCGGCTTCGATCCCGAAGGCATCGTCTCGACGCTGGGATCGCTGGCCACCTGCCTGCTTGGCTGGCGCTGCGGCGCCTGGCTGCGCGCCGGTCGCGTCCAGGCGCTGCAGAAGCTGGGTGCGGCCCTGATGCTGCTTGGCTGGGCGGGCGATCACTGGGGGCTGCCCTTCAACAAGCAGCTGTGGACGCCCACGTTCGTGCTCTGGAATGCCGGCATCGACGCGCTGCTGCTGGTGCTGGCGCATGCACTTATCGACCAGCGCGGCTGGCCGGCGCTGGGCCGTGCCTTCGGCGTGAACGCCATCGCTGCGTATGCTGGGGCCTGGATGTGCACGGTCTTCCTCGAAGGCTTCGGCTGGATGGGCCCGGTCTATGCGCGCGGCTTTGGCTGGCTGGAGCCCTGGGGCGGGCCCTATGGCCGCTCGCTGGCGTTTGCGCTGGTGTTCGTGGCGGCCTGGTGGGCGATCGTGCGCGTGCTGGACAAGCAGCGCATCTACATCAAGGTCTGAATGAAGTCGCGACGATGAGCGCAGACGCCTCTTTCCAGATCCGCATGCCACCGAACATCCAGTCGGTGCAGATCGGCGAGCACCAGCTTGTCTTCATCGACGATTTTCTTGAGGACCCGCAAGCACTGGTCGAAGCGGCTTGCCGCAGCGAGTTCACGCCCTATGAGCGCACGGCGGAACGCAAGGGCTATCCGGGCCTGCGGGCCAAGGTGCCGGCGGCGTATTCGGCGAATCTCACAGCCTTGATGGAGCCGCTGATCCGGATCAACTACGCCGTGCCTGAGGAGCTGCCGCTGCACAAGAGCGAATGCGCGTTCTCGTTGACCACGGTGCAGCCGCAGATGCTGGGCCCCTTGCAGCGCACGCCGCATTTCGATGCCAGCACGCCGCATCACATGGCCGTGCTTCTCTACCTGTGCGATGAGGCCCATGGCGGCACGGGCTTCTATCGCCACAAGGCCACGGGCCTGCAGCAGATCACTCGGGACAGCAGCGGACGCTTTCTCGACGTCTATTACAAGGAAATCAACGCCCGCCATCCGAAGCCGCGCTACTTCGACGATTCGGATGAGCACTTCGAGTTTCTGGGCATGATGCCGGCGCGCTTCAACCGCCTGGTGATCTACCCGGGCAGCCTGCTGCACACCGCTGTGATCAACCCCGAACGCAGCATCAGCAGCGCCGCGCGCAGCGGACGGCTGACGGTCAATACGTTCTACGACTTCGTCGTTAAAGCGTAAGCGCGGCGGACCAAGAAAAATGCCCGGCATCTGCCGGGCATTTTTTTGGAGACCGTGCCTGCACACGGTCCTCGGTCTGCCTTAGAACTTCGCGGTCAGACCCAGCATATAGGTCGTCTCGCCCTTGAAGGACCAGGCCGGGTAGCCGTCCTTCAGCGGGTCTTTGATGGCGGTGTTGCTGGCGGCGGTGGCACCGTACTGGATGTCGTCCTGCTTCGTCAGATTGACGAGGTCCAGGCTCGCCTTCAGCCACTTGTTGATGTTCCAGCCGAAGCTGGCATCCAGGGTGCCGTAGCTGGCATGCTCGCGATTGCCGTACCAGTAGGCGCCCTCACGGATCATGTACTTCGAGCGCCAGTTGTAGGCCAGGCGGGCGGAGTAGGTGTCGTTCTCGTAGTAGCCCACCAGGTTGACGTTGTGCTTCGACGATTGGGTGAAGACGCTCAGATTGTCCTGATAGCTGGCTGGAGGCGCCGTACCTTCGGTGAAGGTGTAGTTGCCGGAGACGCCGAAGCCATTGTTGAAGGCATGGTTGGCCTGCAGTTCCAAGCCTTGCAGGCGACCACCGCCCGCGTTGACGAAGCTCTGCACCGTCCAGTTGTCCACCATCGACTTGGGATCGACCAGGCCCACCTTCTGGTTCATCAGGACGTTCGTCGTCACGAAATTCGAGATGTCCTTGTTGAAGTAGGTGGCCGAGATCATGTTGCCGCGGTCGTAGTAGTACTCCAGACTCAGGTCGGCCTGGCTGGACTTCATGGGCTTCAGGCCGATATTGCCGATGGTCCAGGTCTCGTTGCCGATGCGGTCGTCGTTGTAGCCGGACACCTGCACGCCGAACATATTGGCGAAGTTGGGGCGCGTGATCGCTTGCGAGGCCGCGAAGCGCAGGACCAGGTCCTTGCGCAGGTCGAAGGCGACGTTCAGGCTGGGCAGCACGTCGTTGTAGTTGGCCTTGGTGGAGGCGTAGCCATGGCCCCAGTTCTCGTTGCCTGCGTAGTCGCCGGCGGCCAGAGGCGTGCCGTCGAAGGCATAGCTGGTGCTCCGGGCCTCGGTCGAGATGTAGCGCAGGCCGAAGTTGCCGCGCATATTGCCGGACTCGAACTCGAACATGCCGTACAGCGACTTGTTCTTCTCGTTCAGCTCACCAAAGGCGGAGCGATCTTCGATCCAGCCCGAGATATTCTTGCTGGTGGCGGCCGCCATCGCGCCGATGTCGGGGCGCGGGACCGTCCAGCCGCTGGCCAGGTTCACGGTGCCGCTGAACAGGGTCGAGGTGTTGGTCGGCGTGATCGTGCTGTCCCAGATCGGGCGGTAGGAGCGCTTGTCGAAGGTGTGGTCGGCGTAGCGAACACCGGTCTTGAAGGTGGTGATCGCACCCCAATCCAGATCGAAGGTGGCGTCGAACTGGGCGTAGTTCTCCTTGTCCTTGTTCGGGCCTTGCGAGGTGGCCCAGGTCTGCGGGCTCAACTGGGCCGGAAAGTTGGACACGCTGAAGGACTGGTTCGAGGTCGGGTTCACAGCGATCTGATGGCCGGTGGCATCGATCGTGCCCTGCCATTTGGGCAAGTTGAAGCCTGCATCGCCCGTGGCCGTCTGGTAGTTGGACGTCAGGGAGGTGCCGCCGTCGGCCTTGGTGGTGCCGGCGACCAGGTCAAACTTAGCGCCGTCAAGCTTGTAGTGGCCGTCGAAGCTGACGCTGTCCGACGTCATCTTGGCGTCGCGGGCCCAGACTTGGTAGAACTGCTGCGGCAAGGGATTGGCGGCCGTGGTGGTGCTGTGCACGCACATGCCGTTCGGGTTGAATGACGAGACGACGGCCGCGTCGACCTTGTCGCAGTTCGGACCCTGGAAGAGATAGTCGCTGCTGTTGGAGCTGTTGCCGCTGAGCTTCAGATGCAGGGCGTTCAGGCCCAGGTCCAGACCTTGGACGGGCTTGGCCTGCAGGGTGATGTTGAGGGCGTCGCGCTTGCGGTCCTGCACAAAGGCAGATGGCTCCACGTCGCTTGACCAGCGATTGTCGGCTTCGACGCCTTCCCGGATGTAGACGCCTTGCGAGCGGGCCGCGGCGGCCAGCACGCCGAAGGTCTTGGCCGTGTTCTTCCAGCTGTAAAGGCCGGAAACGTCCTTGGTAGCGTCGCTGATCGTGCCCTTGCTGTACTTGGCGCTGGCAAAGCCGCTGTTGGCCGGCATGTCCAGCGGCTTGCGGGTCTTGACGATCACGGTGCCGCCGATGCCACCTTCGGTCAGGTCAGCCTGGGAGGACTTGTAGACCTCCATGCCGCCGATCAGCTCGGAGGGCAGCAGCGAGTAGTTGAATGAGCGGTCGATGTCCGTCTGGTCGTACCAGCCGGTGGACGCAATGGTCTGGCCATTCAGCGTCGTGTACGTCATCTGCGGATCGGAGCCGCGAATCGATACCGCGGAGCCCTGGCCAAACGCGCGGCCGACGGAAACGCCGGGAATGCGTCCCAGCGACTGGCCCACGTCCGAGTCGGGCAGCTTGCCCACGTCTTCGGCGGACACGGCGTCCACCACGGCGGAAGCGTTCTTCTTGATCACCGCGGAGGTCTGCAGCGAGGCGCGGATGCCGGTCACCACGACGGCATCCAGCTGTTGCGTGGGCTGGGCTGCATCTTGCTGGGCTTGTGCGGCGAACGCCGCGCTGAGCAGGGTGAGTGTCACCGCTGCTGCGATAGGGGTCTGCTTGACCTTCATGAAGGGTCCTCTTGATGGCCGAGCTCGGCACGGCCGGTTGATCATTGACACCAGTGACGCCCATCTTTAAGTGGCATTCATTTGGTATCTACTCGAACTACTGAATACAACCAATGCAATGCCACTGTATTGTTAAGTAGCTCCACTTAACTACCAATTTGTGACCGTGTTTACCCTGAAATGTTGTCAATCAGCCCGAAAAATCAGGGTAACTATCTACGTTTTGGCCTAACTGGACTGATCATTTTCCAAAGTTCTGGTATTAAATTGGTTTCATTGAGGGTGGCGAGCTTCAGGCTGGGCTGTGCCTGCTGCCGGTAGACAATGCGCGGGCGCCAACAGGGCAAAGGCATGTGATGAAGAAGATTCCCGAACGGCAGGAAACCGACGCGCCGGCGCTGCGCGAGCGGTTGGAAGCGCACAGCGCGCCCGTGGTGTTGCGTGGCTTGGTCAAGCATTGGCCGGCCGTGCAAACCGCTGACGTATGCAGCTATTTGCGTGGCATGGACCAAGGCGCCGAGGTGTTCGCCACCAAGACGCGGCCCGGCGCCCGTGGCGTGATGGGCTATGCCGAAGGGCTGACGGACTTCAATTTCGTCAAGGCCAAGCTGCCGTTTGCCGAGTTCATCGACGTGCTGCAAGGCTATCGGGCGCGCAGTCCCGTGCCATCCGTGGCGGCGCAGTGCGCGCGCATCCGCGACACGGTGCCGCGCTTCGTGGAAGAGAACCGCCTGCAGATGCTGCCCGCGACAGTCGAACCCAATCTCTGGCTCGGCAATGCGCTGACCGTGCCGGTGCACCACGACCATCCGCACAACGTGGCCTGCGTGGTGGCGGGCCATCGCCGCTTCACGCTGTTTGCGCCCGAGCAGGTCGGCAATCTCTATATCGGGCCGCTCGAATACACGCCCTCTGGTGCGCCCATCGGCGTGGTCGATCCGCATGTGCCGGACTTCGCGCGCTACCCGCGGTGGCGCGATGCCCTAGACGCCGCCTGGGTGGCCGAGCTGGAGCCGGGTGACGCGCTCTACATCCCGCCGCTGTGGTGGCACCAGGTGCAGGCGCTGGACGAGGTCAACCTGCTGATCAACTACTGGTGGCCTATCGCGGTCGAGCAGCCGCTGCCCAGCCCCGTGGCCAGCTTGCTCCAGGCGATCCAGGTCTTGAATGCGCTGCCCGCCGCTCAACGCGACGCCTGGGCCGCCATGTTCGAGCACTATGTGGTGCAGCGCGAGATCGAGCCTGGCGCCCACATTCCCGATCCACGGCTCGGCGTGCTGGCGCGTCGGCGCTGAAGGCCTGCAAGAATGGCAGCCGTGCGTCCGATGAAGGAACTTGAAGGCATCTCGCGCGAGCGCTTCCTGCGCGAGGTGCTGCCCGACTACGAGCCGGTGGTGATGCGCGGCCTGGTCGGCCATTGGCCCCTGGTAGCGCAGGGGCGCGCCGGCCTGGAGCCCTGCCTGCAGTACCTGATGGGCTTCGACAAGGGCGAGCCCGTGGACGCCCTGCTCGCCAAGCCAGAGCCCTCGCGAGCCTTCGGCTACAAGCCGGGCCTGGACGGCTTCAACTTCGCGCGTGACAAGCGGCCTTATGTGGCCTTGTTCGAGCAGCTCTGGCGCTACGCGCATTTCCCAGAGCCGCCGAGCCTGGCGACGCAGAGCGCGCTGGTGTCATCTGCCTTGCCGGGCCTGGAGCGGGCCAATGCCTGTCCGCTGCTCGATGCCGCCGATGCGGCGCCGCGCATCTGGATCGGCAACCGCGCCACCGTGCCCGCGCATTTCGATGATTCGCACAACCTGGCCTGCGTGGCGGCGGGCAAGCGGCGCTTCACGCTGCTACCGCCCCAGTGCGCGCCGCTGCTCTACCTTGGCCCGCCCGATTACGCGCCCACGCCGGCGCCAATGTCGGTGGTGCCTGATCTGCACCGCGCGGACCCGGCGCAGTTTCCGCTGCTGGCTCAGGCGCTGGAACAGGCCGTGGTGGCCGAACTGGAGCCCGGTGATGCGCTCTACATCCCGCCGCTGTGGTTCCATCAGGTCGAGGCGCTGGCGCCGCACCTGAACATCCTGATGAACTACTGGTGGCGGCCCCTGGCGGCGCCGGAGCGCAGGGATGATCTGCATATGGCGGCGATGCGGCTGTCGATGCTCGCGTTTCGCCATCTGCCCGAAGGCGAGCGCGAAGGCTGGCGCGCGCTGCTGGCTCATTACGTGTTCGGTGCGAGCGGCGGCGCGCTGGCGCACATTCCCGAAGGGCAGCGCCACATGTTTGGCGAGCTGGATGCTGCTGCTGATGCAGCAATCCGCAAGGACATCGCCGAGCGGCTCGGCATCAAGGCCTGACTACCAGAGGTAGAGCTGCAGCGTTTTGTCGCCGACGCGCGGCGGGATGTGGGCGAGCAGCTCGCGATGGTCGGGGAAGTTCATCGCGCTGCGCGCCACGAAATCATCGACGGCATCGAGCCGATGGCGCGCTTGATGCGCGGTCGGCGGCTGCAGGTCGGGCGCTTCGGGAAAGACGCCCATGCCGGCCAGCAGCGCGTACCAGGACACGATCGGATAGCCCTGGCCGAAGCGGTTCGCCTTCAGGCCCGGGGCCAGCGGCTTGCGCGACATCCAGGTCATCAGTACCTGCTGCAGCGAGGGCGAGAGGTTCATGTTCTCTGCGTTGGAGCGCCAGTAGTCGGTGTCGGTGCGCGAGTTGGTCTTGTAGTGCGCGACGATGTAGTCGCGCGTGTTCTCGAAACGGGCGCGCATCGCCTCGTTGAACTGGTCTTGTGCCGCAGGACCGAGGTCGCCTTTTTCGAGGGCCTCCACCAGCATCGCCGCCGTGCGCTGCACGAACAGCAGCGCGGTCGCTTCGAGCGGTTCGATGAAGCCCTGCGATAGGCCGACGGCCACGCAGTTGTGGCTCCACTGCTTGGCCATGCGGCCAACGCGCATCTTCAGATGCCGGGCCGGCGTGTCGGAATCCAGCAGGCCCAGGTGCGTGCGCAACTCGGTCTCGGCTTGATCGGCCGAGCAATGCGCGCTGCTGTAGACGTAGCCGTTGCCATGGCGGTTGGTGAGCGGGATCTTCCAGGCCCACCCAAAGCGCAGCGCGGTGGAGACGGTGCGCGATTCGATGGGGCCTTCCAGCGGCGTGGGCATGGCGACGGCCGCGTCGTTGAAGAGGTTCTCGGCGTAGGTCGTGAAGGGCGTCTGCAGCGACTTGCCGATCAGCAGCGAGGCGAAGCCGGTGCAATCGACGAAGAAATCGGCGGCCAGGGACTCGCCATCGTCGAGCCGCAGGCGGTCGATGTCGCCATGCTCGTTGAGCAGCACTTCGGTGACGTGGCGCTGCAGGTGCGTGACGCCGCGCTCGACCGCCTTGCGTCCGAGGAACTGGCCGAGCAGCGTGGCGTCGAAGTGATAGCCGTACCAGACGTCGAAAGGAAAGTTGGCGTTCGGGCGTGGGCCGCGGCCCTGCGCAGCCAGCGCTGCGGAGACGAAGAATCGGTCGGGATGGGCGTAGACATCCGCGCCGTCGAGCCGCGCGTGGACGTTGTCCACGAACTGATGCATGGTCATGTTGTCCAGCATCGACGCGAACGGGTGGAAGTAGCTTTCGAAACCGGGCTTGGTGGACCAGGCCTTGAAGGTGATGCCGCTCTTGTAGGTTGCGTTGCAAGCGGGCATCCATTCGGACTCCTCGATGCCGAGGCCGTCGAAGAAGCCGCGCAGCCACGGCGTCGAGCCTTCGCCGACGCCGATGATGCCGACCTGCGGCGACTCGAGCACGCTGACCTTCAGGCGCGGGCCGTAGGCGCTGGTCGCCAGCATCAGGGCCGTCATCCAGCCAGCCGTGCCGCCGCCGACGACACAGACATGCTGGATGGGTGGTTGCGCTTCGGTGCTGCCGCCGAGCGGGCGGGCAGCGAGGTTCTGGTTAAAGAGGGTGGCGGTGTCGTCCATGACGCTTTGTAAATGAAAAAGGGGAACGTTTTCTAGACGTTCCCCTTTGGGCTCATTCAGGCCGGGCTGGCTCGGAACCCGCGGATTCCGGCCAGACCCATGGGCTTGCTCAGTACTTGATACGGGCGGTCAGGTAGTACTGGCGGCCGTTCTGGTAGATGGCGCGCGGTTCCGAGATGACGTTGCCGTAGTACTTCAGGATGGGGTTGTTCAGGTTCTGTCCATCCAGGCTGATGGCGAAGTGATCGCTGATCTTGTAGCCCAGCGACGCCGACAACACACCGCCACCACGCTGGTAGTAGTCCGTGCCACGGTCCACGCCCAGGTAGTTGTCCGAGGAGTAGCCGTAGTTCACACGGGCCGAGAACTTGTCGTTCTCGAAGAAGCCGCCGAGGTTGGCGGTGTTCTTCACCGAGCCGCGCAGCACGTGGCCGGTCTGGTCATGACCATCGGCCAGCGTGTAGTTCGCGCTGACGCCGAAGTTGTAGGCGATCGGCATTTCGAACGCGAACTCCAGACCCGTGACGCTGGCCTTCATGTTGATCTGCGTTTGCAGATCGAACGGCGCCGTGATCAGCTGATTGCCCAGCGCACCTTGCTGACCGTTGGTCGGGATCAGGTCGGTGGTCAGGTTCTCGCGCTTCACGCCGTCCACGATGTAGCTGTTCATCTGCATGTGGAAGGCGCCCATCGACACGAATGCGCGCGGTGCGAAGTACCACTCGAAGTTGGCGTCGAAGTTGGTCGAACGGATCGGATCAAGGTCCGGGTTGCCTGTCGTGCCGGTGCCCACCGTCTTGCCCGTCGGGTCGCTGTAGCCGCCGAGCAGCTGGGCGCTGGACAGCGCCGTGTAGTCAGGACGGGTCAGGGTGCGCGACAGGGCGAAGCGGGCCACGATGTCCTTGGTCACGTCGATACGGATGCTGGCGCTGGGCAGGATGTCCGTATAGCTCTTGTCCTTGAACGTCTGGTAGTAGCCCGAAGGATCGGTCCACAGCGGGCCGACGGCAGCAAACGCGGACGCTGCATAGCCGGGCAGGCTGGTGTCGCTGGTAGGTGCCCAGATCAGGATGCTGGACTTGGTGTTCACCAGGCGCAGGCCGACGTTGCCGCTCCAGTGGTCGCCTTCCAGGTTGCCCTGCAGGTAGGCGGCGGTGACCTTTTCCTTCACCGAGTACTCATGCGTCGGCTCGCGGCGCGACAGCGGGCGAACGGCATTGACGGCGTCATACGCAGCCAGCGTGTCTTCCGACGGGTACTGGATGTTGGTCGGGAACCCGCTGCCCAGGCCGCTGCCGAAGTTGCTCGGATACGAGTTGCTGTAGGCGCTCTGCGGCAGGCCCAAGGGCAGGCCGTTGGCGCCGGCGGGGGCGCCCCAGTTCGGGCCTTGGCCGATGATCGGGCCGTCGGTGTAGCGGTGGTGCTGCGCTTCGCGCACGCCGAACTTCAGGCTCTTCAGCAGGCCGGCGTCGAGGCTGTATTCAGCGTCCACCTGGCCCCAAGTTTCCTTGTCCTGAACGACGACATTCTGGTCGCCGAAGATCCAGTCCAACTGGTAGGGAACGCCAGCATTGCCGCCCGGGGTGGGCGCTGCGGTCAGGTAGAACGAGGGAGCCGAGCCGCTGCCGTTCAGCTGGAAGCCGGCGCCGGTGCCGAACATGTCGCCTTCGTACACGTCTTGCGACACGGTCTTGCCAGTGCCCTTGGAGGTGCCGGCGTTGCCCGAGATCTTCAGGTCGCTGTTGACGCGGTACGAGCCTTCGAGGTTGACGTAACCTGTCTGGGCCGACGCCTTGCGGGAAATCATGTCGTACACGCCGATCTTCTGCGGCGTGGCGAATGTGTAGTCGGCCTTGGTCAGGACGTTGGTCGAGGGATCAACCGTGTAGTCCTTGAGCGTGATGCCGGGGGTCTGGAAAGCCCAGGGGTTGGCCAGCATAAAGTTGCGGTTGTAGTTGTCCGCATCCATCTTGGACGAGAAGGCCGACAGCGTGAAGTCGAGATCCTTCGTGGGCTTGATTTCGGCGCTGACCACGCCACCCTTGCGTTCGCGATCCTGGGTGAACAGGGCCGAACCCATCAGGTTGGGATACAGCACGCCGGCCAGACCGGGAACCTGGCTCGTGACCGGCGCTTCAGCGGCGGCGAAGGGCTGGTACGCATGCGGCTGGGCGTCCAGGGCGATGGTTTCAACACCGTCGCGACGCAAGTGGCGCTTCTCGTCGAAGGCCTGGATCATCACGCCGAAGGTCTTGGCTTCGTTCTTCCAGGCGAACAGGGCGCTCATCTGGGGATCGGTCTTCTTGGGCAGGTCGGCGTAGACCGCGCCCACGCTGGCTTCGAACGTCAGCGTCTTGGTGAAGTCGAGCGGCTTGCGGGTGATGATGTTCACCGAGCCGGCCGTGCCGCCTTCTGTGTCGGAGGCTTGCGAGTTCTTGTGCACTTCAACGCGGCTTACCAGCTCGGAGGGCAGCAGCGAGAAGCTCACGCTGCGGCCGACGCCGGCGCCGGTCTGGTCCAGCACGAACCAGTCGCCGTTGGCGACCGAGTGGCCGTCCAGCAGGGTCTGCGTCAGGCTGGGGTTGGTGCCGCGCAGGCCGACGCGATCGCGCTCGTCGAAGCCGCCCGAGCCGCCGGTCGGGCTGTTCAGCACGGTGACGCCAGGGATGCGGGCCAGCGAGTCGGCCACGTTCTTGTCCGGCATCTTGCCAATGTCTTCGGCCGAGATGACGTCGATGTGCGTGTCGGCATTGCGCTTGACGCTGAGCGCCTTCTCTTGGGAGGCGCGGATGCCGGTCACGACGACCGTGTCCAGTTGCTGGTTCGTTTGGGCGTCTTGCGCCTGGGCGGCGATGGCTGCGCCCAGCAGGGTGATCGTCACCGCTGCTGCAATAGGGGTCTGCTTGACCTTCATGTGTGGAGTCCTCGAGATGGCCTGGATGGCCGGTTGAAGCTTGAGACGCCAGGGCATGCCACCGGACAAGTGGCATGCTCCTGGTATCCGCCTTAACATCAAAATACAACCAGTGACAGGCCACTATACGGCGACGTAGTGCCACTTTGGTACCAATTTTGGCCCGTACTTTCCCTGCTGTGGCGGCTTTGCCACCTCGGGATTCTCCCGGGTGGAGGGCTCGTTTTGGAAGCGATTCCAGGGTTCGAATGCCCATTTGGTAGTCAATTGGTATTGACGCGAAATGGCTCGTAACTGGTATTGCAACTGCGGCGAAGTGGCATGCGGGTGGATGTCGGCTATGTTGGCGCACGCCTGGGGCAAACATCTATGCAGTGCAAAAATCGTGTGCTATAGTCACAGGCTCGCTCCAGGAGGGGTGGCCGAGTGGTTAAAGGCAGCAGACTGTAAATCTGCCCGCTAACGCGTACGCTGGTTCGAATCCAGCCTCCTCCACCAAGCGAACCGTTTTTGCGCAGCTGCGTCGTTCCTTCGGGGGTGGTGCGGCGGGCTCCCAGGGCGGGAGTAGTTCAATGGTAGAACCTTAGCCTTCCAAGCTAATGACACGGGTTCGATTCCCGTTTCCCGCTCCAGCGTTGGAAGTCTTGCAGGGTCTTCCGGCGAAGTGTCAGTAGGCCGTGTCAAAGCGGTCGCGTCGGTACGGGTTTGATGGTGTTTCTGTCGCCGCCAAACCCGTGTCGATGCCCTTGTGGCTCAGTGGTAGAGCACTCCCTTGGTAAGGGAGAGGTCACGCGTTCGATCCGCGTCAAGGGCACCACCTCTTTATCCCGATATTTCCTTTCATTTCCTTCTTTTCTTCGGGTCTCAGCTGACCCTCGCAGGAGCGCAAGATGGCAAAAGGCAAGTTTGAACGTACCAAGCCGCACGTGAACGTGGGCACGATTGGACACGTTGACCATGGCAAGACGACGCTGACGGCTGCGATTGCAACCGTGCTGTCGAAGAAGTTCGGTGGCGAGGCCAAGGCCTACGACCAGATCGACGCAGCGCCTGAAGAAAAGGCCCGCGGCATCACCATCAACACCGCCCACGTCGAATACGAGACGGCCAACCGCCACTACGCGCACGTTGACTGCCCCGGCCACGCCGACTACGTCAAGAACATGATCACCGGTGCCGCCCAGATGGACGGTGCCATCCTGGTGTGCTCGGCCGCTGACGGCCCGATGCCCCAGACCCGTGAACACATCCTGCTGGCCCGTCAGGTCGGCGTGAAGTTCATCATCGTCTTCCTGAACAAGTGCGACATGGTCGACGACGCTGAGCTGCTCGAGCTGGTCGAAATGGAAGTGCGCGAGCTTCTCTCCAAGTACGACTTCCCCGGCGACGACACCCCCATCATCAAGGGTTCGGCCAAGCTGGCGCTGGAAGGCGACACGGGCGATCTGGGCGAGCAAGCCATCATGCGCCTGGCTGACGCCCTGGACACCTACATCCCCCAGCCGGACCGTGCCGTGGACGGCGCCTTCCTGCTGCCGGTTGAAGACGTCTTCTCGATCTCCGGCCGCGGCACCGTCGTGACCGGTCGCGTCGAGCGCGGCATCATCAAGGTCGGCGAAGAAATCGAAATCGTCGGCATCCGTGACGTGCAAAAGACCACCGTCACCGGCGTGGAAATGTTCCGCAAGCTGCTGGACCAAGGTCAAGCGGGCGACAACGTGGGCATCCTGCTGCGCGGCACCAAGCGTGAAGACGTCGAGCGTGGCCAGGTTCTGGCCAAGCCCGGCTCGATCAAGCCGCACACGCACTTCACGGCTGAGATCTATGTTCTGAGCAAGGACGAAGGCGGCCGTCACACCCCGTTCTTCAACAACTACCGTCCCCAGTTCTACTTCCGCACGACGGACGTGACCGGTGCCGTGGAGCTGCCCAAGGACAAGGAAATGGTCATGCCCGGCGACAACGTCGGCATCACCGTGAAGCTGATCGCCCCGATCGCCATGGAAGAAGGCCTGCGCTTCGCCATCCGTGAAGGCGGCCGTACCGTCGGTTCGGGCGTCGTTGCCACGATCATCGAGTAAGTTTGAAAGGCCACAGGGGAATAGCTCAATTGGCAGAGCGTCGGTCTCCAAAACCGAAGGTTGGGGGTTCGAGACCCTCTTCCCCTGCCAGTCGCCACTGATCACGGCGGCTGATTCAAAGGCCAGATAAAGCTCAGCCCGCGGGAATTTTCCCGGCGGGCTTTGCTGCTAGATGGGGAGTCCAGGTTTGGGCGCTCCGTGGAATGAAGAAAGTTCATGTCGAATCCTCAAGTTGAAACCGTGACGACTGGCGCCGACAAGGCCAAGCTGGGCGTTGCCGTGCTGCTGCTGATCGCCTCGCTGGTGGCCTTCTACGTGCTGGCCAAGCAGGGCGCCGTGGCGCAATGGGGCGCGCTGCTGGTGCTGCTCGCTGGCGCCGTGGGCATGTTCTTCACGTCCGAGGCCGGCAAGTCGCTGATCGCCTACGGCCGTGATTCGGCCAAGGAAGTGCGCAAGGTCGTATGGCCCACGCACAAGGAAGCGCGCCAGATGACGGCCTATGTGTTCGCCTTCGTGGTGGCCATGGCCTTGTTCCTGTGGCTTTCGGACAAGACGCTGGAATGGGTCATCTATGACCTGATCCTGGGCTGGAAGCGTTAAAGGAATTGTTGATGACCGAAGAGCAAAACACCGCTGTTGCCGAGACCACGGGCCTGCCCAAGCGCTGGTACGTGGTGCATGCCTATTCGGGCATGGAAAAGGCTGTCGAGCGCAATCTGCGCGAGCGCATCGACCGCGCTGCCATGCAGGACAAGTTCGGCCGCATCCTGGTGCCGACGGAAGAAGTCGTCGAGCTCAAGAACGGCAAGAAGGCCGTGACCGAGCGCCGCTTCTTCCCGGGCTACGTGCTGGTCGAGATGTTCATGGACGACGAGTCCTGGCACCTGGTGAAGCATACGTCCAAGGTGACGGGCTTCGTCGGTGGCGCCAAGAACCGCCCGGCTCCGATCTCGGAAGCCGAGGTGATGAAGATCGTCAACCAGATGCAAGAAGGCATCGAGAAGCCGCGGCCCAAGGTCGAGTGGACGGTGGGCGAGATCGTGCGCGTCAAGGAAGGTCCGTTCACGGACTTCAACGGTGCCATCGACGAAGTCAACTACGACAAGTCCAAGGTCCGCGTTTCGGTCACGATCTTCGGCCGTGCCACGCCGGTGGAACTGGACTTCGCGCAGGTTGAAAAGGTCTAAAGACGCGAGTCTTTAGATCCTTCGCCGAGGGCCTTAAGGCTCGAAGGCAAAAGGTTAAAGGCCTGGCGGTGCCGGGCAGCGCAAGCTGTTCAAACCGCCCGTAGTCAGTCTGCAACGAGAGGCGGACAAGAGGAGCCGAGGTAGCGGGTCATCCGCAAATCCGAGGCGTTAGCACTCAGGCATCAGCCACAGGCCGTGGCAGGTGCTTCTAGGAGAAAACATGGCCAAGAAGATTATCGGCTTCATCAAGCTGCAAATCCCGGCTGGCAAGGCAAACCCTTCGCCTCCGGTCGGTCCCGCGCTGGGTCAGCGCGGCCTGAACATCATGGAATTCTGCAAGGCGTTCAACGCCCAGACGCAGAGCTATGAGCCGGGCATGAAGCTGCCGGTGGTGATCACCGCCTTCGCGGACAAGAGCTTCACCTTCATCATCAAGTCGCCCCCGGCGACCGTGCTGCTGAAGAAGGCTGCCAAGATCGAGAAGGGCTCGCAGCGCCCCCACCTGGATAAGGTCGGCAAGCTGACCCGCGCCCAGCTGGAAGAAATCGTCAAGACCAAGCAGAAGGACCTGACCGCGGCCGATCTGGACGCTGGCGTGCGCACCATCGCTGGTTCTGCCCGTTCGATGGGCATCATCGTGGAGGGTGTGTGAAATGGCTAAGCTGACCAAGAAGCAAAAGGCCCAAGTGGGCAAGGTTGAGACGACCAAGCTGTATCCGCTGACCACCGCCCTGGACCTCGTTAAGAGCCTGGCCACCGCCAAGTTCGATGAGTCCATCGACGTGGCCGTGCAGCTCGGCATCGATGCCAAGAAGTCGGACCAGGTCGTTCGCGGCGCTGTCGTGATGCCCCATGGCACCGGCAAGACCAAGCGCGTGGCTGTGTTCGCCCAAGGCGCCAAGGCTGAAGAAGCCAAGGCTGCTGGTGCTGACGTCGTCGGCATGGAAGACCTGGCTGAGCGCGTGAAGGCTGGCGACATGCCCTTCGACGTGGTCATCGCCTCGCCCGACACCATGCGTATCGTCGGTACCCTGGGTCAGATCCTGGGCCCCCGCGGCCTGATGCCCAACCCCAAGGTTGGCACCGTGACCCCGGACGTCGCCACCGCTGTCAAGAACGCCAAGGCTGGCCAGGTCCAGTTCCGCGTTGACAAGGCCGGCATCATCCACGGCACCATCGGCCGTCGCTCGTTCGACACCGACAAGCTGGAAGGCAATCTGCGCGCGCTGATCGAGGCTCTGAACAAGGCCAAGCCGGCGTCGAGCAAGGGCATCTACCTGCGCAAGATCGCTGTGTCTTCGACCATGGGCGCTGGTGCCCGTGTCGAAATCAGCACGGTCAACGCACAGGCTGCAGCCTAAGCATTGAAATCGAGGCGCACGGCGAGTCTGGCCGTGTGCTGATGAATTGGTGGGGCGCGGGAGGCAACTCCCGCGCGTCATCCAAGACCGTTGGTGACTTCGCTCCCAGGTTCTGGGGCAAGGCTTAATCAGGAGGTTCGCCTCCCAACCAACGCAGATGGCGAACCCGCTGGAATGGAATCCTGATTCCTGAACAGAAGGTCGCTGAATCCCGGTGCTCCCAGGGTCGAAAGATCCGAAGGAGCGTAATGTGAGGAGTAGACCTTGAGTCTCAATCGCAACGAGAAGGCAGCCGTTGTCTCCGACGTCGCAGCGCAAGCTGCCAAGTCGCAGACGCTGGCGTTGGCCGAGTACCGTGGCCTCACCGTGGAAGCTCTGAACAAGCTCCGCGTCGACGCACGTTCCAAGGGTGTCTATCTTCACGTGCTGAAGAACACCCTGGCCCGTCGCGCCGTCGCTGGCACTTCGTTCGAAGCAGCCTCGGATGCCATGGTCGGCCCGCTGATCTACGGCTTTTCGGAAGACGCTGTCGCGGCTGCCAAAGTCATCGCTGACTTTGCCAAGACCAACGACAAGCTCGTCATCAAGGGTGGTGCCTACGGCGGCAAGGCTCTGGACGTCAACGGCGTGAAGGCGCTGGCGGCTGTCCCGAGCAAGGAAGTCCTGCTGTCGCAAATCGCTGGCCTGCTGCTGTCGCCGGTGCAACGCACCGCGGCCGTGCTGGCTGCGCTGGCTGCAAAGCGTGGTGAAGGTGCTGCTCCTGAAGCAGCCGCCGAAGCCCCGGCTGCTGCCTAAGCACTTACCCATCAAGCAACTTATCTGTTTTTAGGAATCAATCATGGCATTCGACAAAGACGCTTTCCTGGCCTCGCTGGACAGCATGACCGTTCTGGAACTGAACGACCTGGTCAAGGCAATTGAAGAGAAGTTCGGCGTGTCCGCCGCTTCGATGGCTGCGCCCGCCGCTGGCGGCGCTGGTGGCGGCGCTGCTGCTGCTGCCGAAGAGAAGACCGAATTCAACGTCGTGCTGCTCGAAGCCGGCGCCAACAAGGTCTCGGTCATCAAGGCCGTGCGCGAAATCACCGGCCTGGGCCTCAAGGAAGCCAAGGACCTGGTCGACGGCGCGCCGAAGAACGTCAAGGAAGCCGTGGCCAAGGCCGACGGCGAAGCCGCTGTCAAGAAGCTGGTGGAAGCCGGCGCCAAGGCCGAACTCAAGTAAGCCATTGGGGAGTCCGCGTGGCTTGCCACTCGGCTCCAAGACGCAAAGGGGTGGTCTGCAAGGGCCTCCCCTTTCGTTGTCTCTAGCGTTGACTTAAGGGTTATTCCCCTTGAGGGCAGCTGAAAGAACCGCAATCAGCAGTATGATGGTCGGTTCTTTCAAGTGTTCTCTGATCCGACTGCAGAGAACCGGTTTGGTCGGACTTCGGTGCAATGCCGAGGTTGTCCGCCAGCGGTTGGTAGTGGCCAACCACCAAGCAGCTTTGGGCCGTCCGTACGCCGTCCGTACGAGATAGGGCCCGAATAGCCAGTCGCCGACGAAGCTTGCCCCACGGCCAGGGGTGGGCTCTCGACACGGAGTGTTTATGGCGCAAACAACCCCCTACAGCTACACCGAGCGCAAGCGTATCCGCAAGAGCTTCGGCAAGCGAGCGAGCGTTCTCAACGTTCCCTATCTCTTGACCATGCAGAAGGACAGCTACGTCGCCTTCCTGCAAAAAGACACCCCTCCAGCCAAGCGCAAGCCCGAAGGCCTGCAGGCGGCCTTCCTCTCGGCGTTCCCGATCGTGTCGCACAACGGGTTCGTGGAGATGAAGTTCCTCGAGTTCAACATCGCCAAGCCGCCGTTTGACACGCGTGAGTGCCAGCAGCGCGGCCTGACCTATGCAGCCGCCGTGCGCGCGCGCCTGCAGATGATCATCTATGACCGTGAGAGCCCGCAGGCCAAGACGGTCAAGGAGATCAAGGAGCAAGAGGTCTACATGGGCGAAGTGCCCCTGATGACCGACTACGGCTCCTTCATCGTCAATGGCACCGAGCGTGTCATCGTCTCCCAGCTGCACCGTTCGCCCGGCGTGTTCTTCGAGCACGACAAGGGCAAGACGCACTCGTCCGGCAAGCTGCTGTTCTCGGCGCGGATCATTCCTTACCGCGGCTCGTGGCTCGACTTCGAGTTCGACCCCAAGGACATCCTGTACTTCCGCGTTGACCGCCGTCGCAAGATGCCGGTCACGATCCTGCTCAAGGCCATCGGCCTGAACCCCGAGCAGATCCTGGCCCACTTCTTCGTCTTCGACAACTTCCGTCTGATGGACGCGGGTGCGCAGATGGAGTTCGTGGCCGACCGCCTGAAGGGCGAGGTCGCGCGCTTTGACATCACCGACAAGAGCGGCGCCGTCATCGTCGAGAAGGACAAGCGCATCACGGCGCGCCACACGCGCCAGCTGGAGCAGTCCGGCACGCAGTATGTGACCGTGCCAGAGGACTTCCTGGTCGGCCGCGTGCTGGCCAAGAACATGGTCGATGGCGACACCGGCGAGATCATCGCCAAGGCCAATGATGAACTGACCGACGCATTGCTGAAGAAGCTGCGCCAGGCCGGCATCAAGGACATCCAATGTCTGTTCACGAACGAGCTGGATGAAGGCGCCTACATCAGCCAGACCCTGGCTGCGGACGAAACCACCGAGCAGCTGGCTGCCCGCGTGGCCATCTACCGCATGATGCGCCCCGGCGAGCCGCCGACGGAAGACGCCGTCGAGGCCCTGTTCAACCGCCTGTTCTACAGCACTGACACGTACGACCTGTCGCGCGTCGGCCGCATGAAGTTCAACGCCCGCGTGGGCCGCGACACGCCGGAAGGCAACATGAACTTGTCGAACGAGGACATCCTCGACGTCGTCAAGATCCTGGTCGAGCTGCGCAATGGCCGTGGCGAAGTGGACGACATCGACCACCTGGGCAATCGCCGCGTGCGTTGCGTGGGCGAACTGGCTGAGAACCAGTATCGCTCGGGCCTCGCCCGTATCGAGAAGGCCGTCAAGGAACGCCTCGGCCAGGCCGAGACCGAAGCGCTGATGCCGCATGACCTCATCAATAGCAAGCCGATCTCGGCTGCGTTGAAGGAGTTCTTCGGTGCCTCGCAGCTCTCGCAGTTCATGGACCAGACCAACCCGCTATCGGAAATCACGCACAAGCGACGCGTTTCCGCACTGGGCCCGGGCGGTCTGACCCGCGAGCGCGCCGGCTTCGAAGTCCGCGACGTGCACCCGACCCATTACGGCCGCGTCTGCCCGATCGAAACGCCGGAAGGCCCGAACATCGGCCTGATCAACTCGCTGGCGCTGTTTGCTCAGCTCAACGAGTACGGCTTCCTGGAGACGCCTTACCGTCGCGTGGTCGATGGCAAGGTGACGAACCAGATCGACTACCTCTCGGCCATCGAAGAAGGCAAGTACGTGATCGCCCAGGCGAACGCGACCTTGAACACCACCGGTGAACTGACCGACGAGCTGGTCTCGGCCCGTGAAAACGGCGAATCGGTGCTGACCTCGCCGGAGCGCATCCAGTACATGGACGTGGCCCCGACGCAGATCGTCTCGGTCGCTGCTTCGCTGGTTCCGTTCCTGGAGCACGACGACGCGAATCGCGCACTGATGGGCGCCAACATGCAGCGCCAGGCCGTGCCGGTGCTGCGTCCTGAGAAGGCCTTCGTGGGCACGGGCGTCGAGCGCGTGGCTGCCAAGGACTCGGGCACGGTCGTGGCTGCTCGCCGCGGCGGTATTGTCGACTACGTGGACACGAACCGCATCGTGATCCGCGTGAACGACGACGAGACCGTGGCTGGCGAAGTGGGTGTGGACATCTACAACCTGATCAAGTATCAGCGTAGCAACCAGAACACCAATATCCACCAGCGTCCGATCGTCAAGCGTGGCGACAAGGTGTCCGCCGAGGACATCATTGCCGACGGCGCTTCGACCGATATCGGTGAACTGGCCCTGGGCCAGAACATGCTGGTCGCGTTCATGCCCTGGAACGGCTACAACTTCGAAGACTCGATCCTGATCAGCGAACGCGTGATCGCCGAAGACCGCTACACCTCGATCCACATCGAGGAACTGGTGGTCAACGCGCGTGACACCAAGCTGGGCGCCGAGGAAATCACCCGCGACATCCCCAACCTCTCCGAGCAGCAACTGGGCCGCCTGGACGAGTCGGGCATCGTCTACATCGGTGCTGAAGTGAACCCCGGCGACGTGCTGGTGGGCAAGGTCACGCCCAAGGGCGAGACCACGCTGACGCCGGAAGAGAAGCTGCTGCGCGCCATCTTCGGCGAGAAGGCTTCGGACGTGAAGGACACCTCGCTGCGCGTGGACCAAGGCACGAGCGGTACTGTCATCGACGTGCAGGTCTTCACCCGCGAAGGCATCCAGCGCGACAAGCGCGCCCAGCAGATCATCGACGACGAGCTGAAGCGCTACCGCCTGGACCTGAACGACCAGCTGCGCATTGTTGAAAGCGATGCCTTCGACCGTATCGCCAAGCTGCTGGACGGCAAGGTCGCCAACGGCGGCCCGCAGAAGATCGCCAAGGGCACGAAGATCGACAAGGAGTACCTGGCTTCGGTCGAGCGCTTCCACTGGTTCGACATCCGCCCCGCGGAAGACGAAGTGGCCAACCAGCTCGAGTCGATCAAGAACTCGCTCGAACAGACCCGCCACAGCTTCGACCTGGCTTTTGAAGAAAAGCGCAAGAAGCTCACGCAGGGCGACGAGCTGCAAGCCGGCGTGCTGAAGATGGTCAAGGTCTACCTGGCCGTCAAGCGTCGCCTGCAGCCTGGCGACAAGATGGCCGGCCGTCACGGCAACAAGGGTGTGGTCTCCAAGGTGGTGCCTGTCGAAGACATGCCCTACATGGCTGACGGCACGCCCGCCGACATCGTTCTCAACCCGCTGGGCGTGCCCTCGCGGATGAACGTCGGCCAGGTGCTGGAAGTCCATCTGGGCTGGGCCGGCAAGGGCATTGGCCAGCGCATCGGCGACATGCTGCAGCAGCACTCGGCCGTGGCCGAACTGCGCAAGCTGTTCGACCAGCTCTACAACCAGAGCGGTGGCAAGACCGAGAACATCGACGACCTCAGCGATGCCGAGATCCTGGAAATGGCGCAGAACCTCTCCAAGGGTGTTCCGTTTGCCACGCCGGTGTTCGACGGTGCCAAGGAAGAAGAAATCCGCGGCATGCTCAAGCTCGCCTACCCGGACGACATCGCCGCCAAGAAGGGCCTCACGGCCACTCGCACGCAGGCGCAACTGCATGACGGCCGCACCGGCGAGGCGTTCGAACGCCCCGTCACCGTCGGCTACATGCACGTGCTGAAGCTGCACCACTTGGTGGACGACAAGATGCACGCCCGCTCGACCGGCCCGTACAGCCTGGTCACCCAGCAGCCGCTGGGCGGCAAGGCCCAGTTCGGCGGCCAGCGCTTCGGCGAGATGGAAGTCTGGGCCCTGGAAGCCTACGGCGCGTCCTACGTGCTGCAGGAAATGCTGACCGTCAAGTCCGACGACGTGAACGGCCGTACCAAGGTCTACGAAAACATCGTCAAGGGCGAGCACGCTATCGACGCCGGCATGCCGGAATCCTTCAATGTTCTGGTCAAGGAAATTCGCTCCTTGGGCATCGACATTGAGCTGGAAAAGAACTAAGGAGCAGATGCATGAAGGGACTTCTCGACCTTTTCAAGCAATTCACGCCTGATGAGCATTTCGATGCCATCAAGATCGGCCTCGCCTCGCCCGAAAAGATCCGCTCGTGGTCTTTCGGCGAAGTCAAAAAGCCGGAAACCATCAACTACCGCACCTTCAAGCCCGAGCGTGACGGCCTGTTCTGCGCCAAGATTTTTGGTCCCATCAAGGACTACGAATGCCTGTGCGGCAAGTACAAGCGCCTCAAGCATCGCGGTGTCATCTGCGAGAAGTGCGGCGTTGAAGTCACGCAGACCAAGGTGCGTCGCGAGCGCATGGGTCACATCGACCTGGCCGCGCCCTGCGCCCACATCTGGTTCCTGAAGTCGCTGCCGTCGCGTCTGGGCCTCGTGCTCGACATGACGCTGCGCGACATCGAACGCGTGCTGTACTTCGAAGCCTACGTCGTCGTTGATTCCGGCATGACCCCGCTGAAGAAGTTCAGCATCATGTCCGAGGACGACTACGACGCCAAGCGCGTCGAGTACGGTGACGAGTTCATCGCGCTGATGGGCGCCGAAGGCGTCAAGAAGCTGCTGGAGGACATGGATCTCGACGTCGAGATCGACAAGCTCCGCAACGACATGACCGGCTCCGAGCTCAAAGTCAAGAAGAACTCCAAGCGCCTCAAGGTGATGGAAGCCTTCAAGAAGTCGGGCATCAAGCCGCACTGGATGGTGATGGAAGTGCTGCCGGTGCTGCCGCCGGACCTGCGTCCGCTGGTGCCGCTGGACGGCGGCCGCTTCGCCACGAGCGACCTGAACGACCTCTATCGTCGCGTTATCAATCGCAACAACCGCCTGGCTCGTCTGCTGGAGTTGAAGGCCCCTGAGATCATCGTGCGCAACGAAAAGCGCATGCTGCAGGAAGCCGTCGATTCGCTGCTGGACAACGGCCGTCGCGGCAAGGCGATGACCGGCGCGAACAAGCGTGCCCTCAAGTCGCTGGCCGACATGATCAAGGGCAAGAGCGGTCGGTTCCGTCAGAACTTGTTGGGCAAGCGCGTCGACTACTCGGGTCGTTCGGTCATCACGGTGGGCCCGACGCTCAAGCTGCACCAGTGCGGTCTGCCCAAGCTGATGGCGCTGGAGCTGTTCAAGCCCTTCATCTTCTCGCGCCTCGAAGCCATGGGCATCGCGACGACGATCAAGGCTGCCAAGAAGGAAGTCGAATCCGGCACGCCGGTGGTCTGGGACATCCTGGAAGAGGTCATCAAGGAGCATCCGGTTCTGCTGAACCGCGCGCCGACGCTGCACCGTCTGGGCATTCAGGCTTTCGAGCCCGTGCTGATCGAAGGCAAGGCGATCCAGCTGCATCCGCTGGTCTGCGCGGCCTTCAACGCCGACTTCGACGGTGACCAGATGGCCGTCCACGTGCCGCTGTCCATCGAAGCGCAAATGGAAGCCCGCACGCTGATGCTGGCCTCCAACAACGTGCTGTTCCCGGCTTCGGGCGAGCCCTCCATCGTCCCGTCGCAAGACGTGGTGCTGGGCCTGTACTACGCCACCCGCGAGCGCATCAACGGCAAGGGCGAAGGGCTGATCTTCTCGGACATCCCCGAGATGATTCGTGCCCTCGAAAACGGCGCGGTCGAGATCACCGCCCGCATCGCCGTGCGCCTGACCGAGTACGTCAAGGGTGCCGATGGCGCCTGGGTGCCCGAGACCAAGCTGGTGGACACGACCGTCGGCCGTGCCTTGCTGTCCGAGATCCTGCCCAAGGGCCTGCCGTTCTCGAACATCAACAAGGCGCTGAAGAAGAAGGAAATCTCGCGCCTGATCAACACCTCCTTCCGCAAGTGCGGCCTGAAGGAAACCGTGGTGCTGGCTGACAAGCTGCTGCAGTCCGGTTTCAAGCTGGCCACGCGTGCGGGCATCTCGATCGCCATCGACGACATGCTGGTGCCTAACGAGAAGCATCAGCTGATCGAGCGCGCCGAGAAGGAAGTCAAGGAAATCGAGCAGCAGTACGTCTCGGGTCTGGTGACGGCTGGCGAGCGCTACAACAAGGTCGTGGACATCTGGGGCAAGACCGGCGACGAAGTCGGCAAGGTCATGATGACCCAGCTCTCCAAGCAGAAGACCATCGACCGCCACGGCAAGGAAGTGGATCAGGAGTCCTTCAACTCCATCTACATGATGGCTGACTCCGGCGCCCGCGGTAGCGCGGCCCAGATCCGCCAGCTGGCCGGTATGCGCGGCCTGATGGCCAAGCCTGACGGCTCGATCATCGAGACGCCCATCACGGCGAACTTCCGCGAAGGCCTGAACGTTCTGCAGTACTTCATCTCCACCCACGGTGCTCGTAAGGGCCTGGCGGACACGGCGCTGAAGACCGCGAACTCGGGCTACCTGACGCGTCGTCTGGTCGACGTAACGCAGGATCTGGTCGTGACCGAGGACGATTGCGGCACCGACAACGGCATCAACATGCGTGCCCTGGTCGAAGGTGGTGAAGTCATCGAATCCCTGCGCGACCGCGTGCTGGGCCGCGTGGCTGCCATCGACGTGCTGCATCCGGAATCGCAGCGCGTCGTGCTGCCAGCCGGCAATATGCTGGACGAAGACACGCTCGATCTGCTGGAGCAGGACGGCGTGGACGAGATCAAGGTCCGCACCCCGCTGACCTGCGCCACGCGCTTCGGCCTCTGCGCCAAGTGCTATGGCCGCGACCTCGGCCGCGGTGGCCGCGTCAACGTCGGCGAGGCTGTCGGCGTGATCGCAGCCCAGTCGATCGGCGAGCCGGGCACGCAGCTGACCATGCGTACTTTCCACATCGGTGGTGCGGCTTCGCGTGCGGCGGTGGCTTCGAGCGTCGATGCCAAGTCGGACGGCATCATCGGCTTCAACGCCACGATGCGTTATGTCACGAACGGCAAGGGCGACCTGGTGGTAATTTCGCGTTCCGGCGAAATCGTCATCGCCGATCAGCATGGCCGTGAGCGCGAGCGTCACAAGGTGCCGTACGGCGCCATCCTCAACATCAAGGCCGACCAGCAGATCAAGGCCGGCCTGGTGTTGGCGAACTGGGACCCGCTGACCCGCCCGATCATCACGGAATTCGCCGGCCAGGCGAAGTTCGAGAACGTCGAGGAAGGCGTGACCGTTGCCAAGCAGGTGGACGAAGTGACGGGCCTGTCCACGCTCGTCGTGATCGACCCGAAGCGCCGCGGTTCCACCAAGGTCGTGCGTCCGCAGGTCAAGCTGCTCGACGCCAACGGCAACGAGGTCAAGATCCCCGGTACCGACCACTCGGTGACCATCGGCTTCCAGGTCGGCTCGCTGATCCAGATCCGCGACGGTCAGGATCTCGCGCCTGGTGAAGTGCTTGCCCGTATCCCGGTCGAAGGCCAGAAGACTCGCGACATTACCGGCGGTCTGCCGCGTGTGGCCGAGCTGTTCGAAGCCCGTTCGCCCAAGGATGTCGGCGTGCTGGCTGAGCAGACCGGCACGGTCTCGTTCGGCAAGGAGACCAAGGGCAAGGTTCGCCTGGAGATCACCGATCCGGAAGGCCACAAGCACGAAGTGCTGGTGCCCAAGGAAAAGAACATCCTGGTGCACGAAGGCCAGGTGGTCAACCGCGGCGAATTGATTGTGGACGGCGCTGCTGACCCGCAAGACATCCTGCGTCTCCTGGGCATCGAAGAGCTGGCTCGCTACATCGTCGACGAAGTGCAGGACGTGTACCGCTTGCAGGGCGTGAAGATCAACGACAAGCACATCGAGGTGATCGTTCGCCAGATGCTGCGCCGCGTGCAGATCACGAACCCGGGCGATACGCACTACATCCTGAACGAGCAGGTCGAGCGTTCGGAGCTGCTGGACACCAACGACCGCATGCGCAAGGAAGGCAAGATGATTGCCACCCACGCGGATGTGCTGCTGGGTATCACCAAGGCGTCGTTGTCGACCGACTCGTTCATCTCGGCGGCTTCCTTCCAGGAAACCACCCGCGTGCTCACCGAGGCTGCCATCATGGGCAAGCGCGACGAGCTGCGTGGCCTGAAGGAAAACGTCATCGTCGGCCGCCTGATTCCCGCCGGCACCGGCATGGCCTTCCACCTGGCCCGCAAGGCCAAGGAAGACATGGACGACGCCGAGCGCCGCTCCATCGCCATGCAGGAAGCCGAGGAACTGGCTGCCGCGCAGATGGCCAGCATCGACTCGCCGAGCGAAGGTTCCGCTGAATAAGCGAGTTAGCGCTCAAACAAAAGGCCACCGTTGTGTGGCCTTTTTCTTTGGTGCGCCGTGAGCGTACTGCCACGCCACATTGACATCGACAATTGTGGGACGGGTCAGGCTCGGTGATGGCCGCGCTGGTGCCCGGGAGGAACTATGACCGACCAGCCGGTGGAAGATGTTCTTTGAGACCATCGAGCAGCTCCGACCGGTGCTGCGTGGCTGGATGAACTTACTTCCAGCACACCCACAGGGACGAAGGGCCCTCGAAGAGCTGGACGCATGGCTGAGGCGTCGACTGCGCGTCATTGCCTGGCGACAGTGGAAACGCCCCTGCACGCGGGAGTCGCGCTTACGCGCACTCGGCCTCGACGCGCAGCGCGCGTGGAAGTCGAGCGTCAATGGCCGGCGCCCGTGGTGGAACGCGGGGGCCAGACACATGGCGGCCGCAATGCCGTCGAAGTACCTTGCCAACATGGGGCTGGTCTCGCTGGTGGATATCCATCAGCAACTCCAGCGTTTTACTTGAACCGCCGGATGCGGAACCGCACGTCCGGTGGTGTGAGGGGGCTGACGGGGTAACCCCTCACCCTACTCGATTGCTTGACTGCTCAACTTTCAGGATCGAAGTTGCATTCCTTCAGCGGCACCAGCTTCGTGCGATGCCAGACCTTGTGGCCGAGGTAGAGCAGCAGTGCGATCGGAATCAGGATGTAGCTGCTGATGAAGTCGAACCAACTAAAGACGTCAGCCTGGAACACGCCGATATTGGCGCCGAACAGCACCACCACGAACAGCACTAGCGCGGCCCAGGGGCCGATGGGGAAGAAGCGGGCGCGGAACTTCAGGTCTTCGAGGCGCCTTCCTTGAGCCACCCATGCCTTGCGGAAGCGCAGATGGCAGATGGCGATGCCCAGCCAGATGATGAAGCCGGTCAGGCCCGAGGCGTTGTAGAGCAGCTGGTAGATCTTCTGCTCGCCCACGGTGCTGGCGAAGAAGGCGAGGGCGCCTATCAAGGCCGTGGCCCAGACCGCGGCGGTCGGCACGCCGCGGCTGTTCACGCGCTTGCATAGTGCGGGTGCGCGGCCACTGTGGGCCATCGCGTAGAGCATGCGTGAGCTCACATAGAGCGAGCAATTGCCGGCCGACAGCACGGCCGAGAGGATCACGAAGTTCATCAGATTCGCCGCCCAGCCGCCGATGCCGGGCAGATGCTGGAAGACGATGGTGAAGGGCGAATAGGCGATGTTCTCTTCGCCACTGCGTAGCAGGTTCGGGTCGTTGAAGGGAATCAGGAAACCGATGACCGCCATGGCGCCGATGTAGAAGAGCAGGATGCGCCAGAACACCGAGTTGATGGCCTTGGGTACGTTCTTCCCGGGATCGGTCGCCTCGGCCGCGGCCAGGCCCACGGCTTCGGTGCCCTGGAAGGAAAAACCTGCCACCAGGAAGACCAACAGGATCGCCGTGACGCCGCCGACAAAGGGCGCGGACCTGCCCGTCGCAGCATCCACCAGATGCCAGTTGGCAAAGCCCACCGCGTGGCCGCCGCCGAGCATGCCCAGAATCATCAGCACGCCGACCACAAGGAAGATCAGCACCGTTGCCACCTTGATGCCGGCGAACCAATACTCTGCCTCGGCGTAGGCCTTGACCGTCAGCAGGTTCAAGGCCATCAGCAACGCCAGGAAGCCCATGGCCCAGAGGCTGGGGTTGCTGTCGGGAAACCAGAACCTGACGATCAAGGATCCGGCCACCAGCTCGGCTGCAAGCGTGATCGACCAACTGAACCAGTAGTTCCAACCGAGTGCGAAGCCCAGCGAAGGGTCGACGAAGCGCTCGGCGTAGGTTTCGAACGAGCCGGCAATCGGCAACTGCGTGGCCATCTCGCCGAGCGACTGCATCATGCAGTACACCGCCGCGCCCATGATGGCGTAGGCCAGCAGGGCGCCGCCCGGGCCGGCCTGGGCGATCGCGCCGCCACTGGCCAGGAAAAGGCCAGTGCCGATGGCACCGCCGATGGCGATCATGCTGAGCTGGCGGGCACCGATGCTGCGCTGCAAATGCTCTGGCGCGTCTGTTTTCATTCTGAATTCCGGTCTGGCGAGGTGCGCCACTGTAGCGAAGGCTGGCGGGCATGGATCTTGGCGCTTTCCCGCCGCATCCTGCCGAGCTTGCGGAGCTTGCCTATACAGTCCAAAGCCACGACCTGGCTTGACGATGACGCCTCTTCTGAATCGCCGCAGCTGCCTTGCCGCACTGATCGCCGCCCACGCGTTACGGCCATTTGCCGCAAGCGCAGAGGCGAGTCGTGGCGCCGCCTTGAACGATTGCATGCCCGACTTCTGGGCGGCCTACGATGCTTCCAGAAGCGAAGTCCTCGAAATACGTACGCAGTCCTTGCTGGAGCAATTCTTCGATCGCCATGCCGCGGACTATCGTCGGGCCGGCGTCAAGGCTACGGCCAAGACGGTATCGAGCTGGCTGCCCAAATTTGACGCGATGGAATCCCAGGTGCGCAGCGTCCACCGCAATTTCGGCAAGGGCTACGTAAACGCCATCCAGCGTTTCGAGGCCGCGCTCCCGGACTTTGACGCGGCGGCGTCGCCGGTCGGTTTGCTGCCTTCGCTCTTCCAGTTCGACGCGCACTTGCAACCCGACGGCAGGCGCTTACCCTTGTATTTCGGCCCCGACGGCATCGTGCGTTATCACGGGGTTGATGCGGATCTGGACGTGCTGTTCTCGCATGAGCTGTTCCATTGCTACCAGGCACAGAAGAATCCATCCATGAGTCTCGACGCGCAAATGCCTGCGTTCGCGAACCTGTGGATCGAGGGCGTTGCCACCTATGCGAGCGAACGGCTCAATCCCAAGGCGTCGTTGCTGCACGTTTTGCTGGACGACGCTGAATTGATCCGCATCGATGCGCCGACACGGCATAGGGCGGCCCAAACGTTGCTAGCTCGGATGGACGAGACCGATGACGCCACGATGGCGGCCTTCTTCCAGACGAGCTACCGCGGCGAATGGCCGTCGCGGACAGGCTACTACCTCGGACTGCTGGCGGCGAGGCGCATGGGAGAACACTTGAGCCTGCCCCAGATGGCCGCTATGCCGACCGATCAGGTGCGGGCTACGCTCCGGCCGATCCTGCGTGAGTTGGCGACTGAAGCCTGATCCAGGCTTCCGGCGTGGCAATCGCTAGCCCGGAGGTGAGTGCCCGCTTCCTGAGTGCGAGAACGGCCTTGTCGCGAGAGAGCAGCCAGCGCGCGCCTTGGGCCAGCGCGAGGTCGATGAACTGCTGGTCGTCCGGATCGCGGCAGACCAGGCGCACCGCGGGCGCCGGTTCGGCTTCGATCATCTGGCAATGCCGCGCAAAAGCGGCTTCGATGCGGGCGACGTCGGGCTGCCAGGCTTGTGCCACGCCACGGCCGAGGACGTGGCGCAATTCGGCCAGCATGGCCGGCCGGCCGACCCAGGTGATCCGGCCGGCTTCGATGGCGGCGACCAGGGGTGCTACCCGAGGGTCAGCAAACACCAGCCAGTCCATGACAACCTGGGTATCGATGACGATCTTGGGAGGCGAGGCGTTCATGGGGGAGGGCAGCATACCTGAGCCCGCTTGTGGACAACAGGGCTTCTGTACTACAATCGCCGGCTCTCCAGTGGGTCAATGCGCCTGCTCGCTCAGCTATGGGCGCGGCGGCTGTGTTGATGCAAGTTTTGATGCCGTCCATTTCCGGGCGTTCCCATTGGCGAAAAGTGACTTCAAACGGGAACAAGTTACATGCCAACCATCAATCAGTTGGTGCGCCACGGCCGCGAGGCCGAGGTCACCAAGTCCAAGTCGCCTGCGATGCAGAATTGCCCGCAGCGCCGCGGTGTCTGCACCCGCGTCTACACCACCACGCCGAAGAAGCCGAACTCGGCGCTTCGCAAGGTCGCCAAGGTGCGCCTGACCAACGGTTTCGAGGTCATCTCGTACATCGGCGGTGAAGGCCATAACCTGCAAGAGCACAGCGTCGTGCTGGTGCGCGGCGGCCGTGTCAAGGACTTGCCCGGTGTGCGTTACCACATCGTGCGCGGTTCGCTTGACCTGCAAGGCGTCAAGGATCGCAAGCAATCGCGTTCGAAGTACGGCGCCAAGCGCCCGAAGAAGTAAAGCGTTATTCGTTGTCACGCCACGGCCCTGGTGCCGAGGCAAGATAGTTGTTGCGGTTCGTGCATCCCGAATTGGTGGATGCAGCAGCCGAGTAAGTTGGATTGCCCCTGAATTTGGTGGCGTCCTTCGGCAAGAGCAAAGTGCTCAAGCCAACTGAAGCAAAAGGAAGAATCCCATGCCACGTCGTCGCGAAGTACCCAAGCGCGAAATCCTGCCGGATCCCAAGTTCGGTTCCGTCGATCTGTCCAAGTTCATGAATGTCATCATGGAATCGGGCAAGAAGGCCGTTGCAGAGCGCATCATCTACGGTGCCCTGGAACAGGTCGAGAAGAAGGCCGCCAAGGATCCGCTGGAAGTGTTCATGGTCGCCCTGAACAACGTGAAGCCCATGGTCGAAGTGAAGTCCCGCCGTGTTGGCGGTGCGAACTACCAAGTTCCCGTGGAAGTTCGCCCCGTCCGCCGGATGGCTCTGGCCATGCGCTGGTTGAAGGAATCGGCCCGCAAGCGCGGTGAGAAGTCGATGGCCCAACGTCTGGCCAACGAGCTGCTGGAGGCCGCAGAAGGCCGCGGCGGCGCGATGAAGAAGCGTGACGAAGTTCACCGCATGGCCGAAGCGAACAAGGCGTTCTCGCACTTCCGCTTCTAAATTTGAACGACTCAGCCGCCTCGGGTTATTACCAACCCGCAGGCGGTTCCTGCCTTTTGGAGTGAACTCATGGCACGCAAGACCCCCATCGAGCGCTACCGCAATATCGGTATCTCGGCGCACATCGATGCCGGCAAGACGACGACGACCGAGCGCATCCTGTTCTACACCGGTGTGAACCACAAGATTGGTGAAGTCCACGACGGCGCCGCCACCATGGACTGGATGGAGCAGGAGCAGGAGCGTGGCATCACGATCACCTCCGCTGCCACCACCTGCTTCTGGAAGGGCATGGATCTGGCCCGTCCCGAGCACCGCATCAACATCATCGACACCCCCGGACACGTGGACTTCACGATTGAAGTCGAGCGTTCCATGCGCGTCCTGGACGGCGCCTGCATGGTGTACTGCGCCGTGGGTGGCGTGCAGCCCCAGTCGGAAACCGTCTGGCGCCAGGCCAACAAGTACAAGGTGCCCCGCCTTGCCTTCGTGAACAAGATGGACCGCACCGGCGCCAACTTCTACAAGGTCGTGGACCAGATGAAGCTGCGCCTGAAGGCCAACCCCGTGCCCATCGTGCTGCCCATCGGCGCCGAGGAAAACTTCAAGGGCGTGGTTGACCTGATCAAGATGAAGGCCATTTTCTGGGACGAAGCTTCCCAGGGCATGAAGTTCGACTACCGCGAGATCCCTGCCGAGCTGCAGGCTGATGCTCAGAAGTGGCGCGACAACATGATCGAAGCTGCGGCCGAGTCCAGCGAAGAGATGATGAACAAGTACCTCGAGTCGGGCGAGCTGACCGAAGAGGAAATCATCCTGGGCATTCGCACGCGCACCATCGCTGCTGAAATCCAGCCGATGTTCTGCGGCACCGCCTTCAAGAACAAGGGCGTGCAGCGCATGCTGGACGGCGTGCTCGACTTCATGCCTTCGCCGATCGACGTGCCGCCGGTGCCGGGCACCGACGAAGACGACCAGCCGACCACCCGCGACGCTTCCGACGAAGCCAAGTTCTCGGCTCTGGCTTTCAAGCTGATGACCGACCCGTATGTCGGCCAGCTGACCTTCGTGCGTGTCTACTCCGGCGTGCTGAAGTCCGGCGACTCGGTCTTCAACCCGATCCGCGGCAAGAAGGAACGTATCGGACGTATTCTGCAGATGCACGCCAACCAGCGTGAAGAAATCTCGGAAATTCTGGCCGGCGACATCGCTGCCTGCGTGGGCCTGAAGGACGTGACGACCGGCGAAACGCTGTGCGATCCGGACTCCATCATCACGCTGGAAAAGATGGTCTTCCCTGAGCCCGTGATCTCGCAGGCCGTCGAGCCCAAGACCAAGGCCGACCAGGAAAAGATGGGTATCGCCCTGGGCCGTCTGGCCAAGGAAGATCCGTCCTTCCGTCTGCGCACCGACGAAGAATCGGGCCAGACCATCATCTCGGGCATGGGCGAGCTGCACCTGGAAATCATTGTCGACCGCATGAAGCGCGAGTTCGGCGTGGAAGCCAACGTCGGCAAGCCGCAAGTGGCCTACCGCGAAACCATCCGCAAGACCGCCACCGACGTCGAAGGCAAGTTCGTTCGCCAGTCGGGTGGTAAGGGCCAGTACGGCCACGTCGTGCTGACGGTCGAGCCTCAGGAACCTGGCAAGGGCTTCGAGTTCGTCGACGCCATCAAGGGCGGTGTGGTTCCCCGTGAATACATCCCCGCGGTGGAAAAGGGCGTCATCGACACCCTGCCGAACGGCGTGCTGGCCGGCTACCCCGTGGTGGACGTGAAGGTCACGCTGACCTTCGGTTCGTACCACGATGTGGACTCGAACGAAAACGCCTTCAAGATGGCCGCTTCGATGGGCTTCAAGGAAGCCTGCCGCCGCGCTTCGCCGGTGATCCTGGAGCCGATGATGGCCGTGGAAGTCGAGACCCCGGAAGACTACGCCGGTACGGTGATGGGCGACCTGTCCAGCCGTCGCGGCATGGTCCAGGGCATGGACGACATGGTCGGTGGCGGCAAGGTCATCAAGGCCGAAGTTCCGCTGTCGGAAATGTTCGGCTACTCGACCTCGCTGCGCTCGGCCACGCAAGGCCGCGCTACGTACACGATGGAGTTCAAGCACTATTCGGAAGCCCCGAAGAATGTGGCCGACGCCATCATGACCGCGCGCGCCAAGTAAGCTTTTTACTGAATCGTCTTCGCAGAGTTCCTCGCGTTTGCCAGTCGGCGCGAACAAAGGGCTCTGCGGAAACGCTAAACCAACAGACTGGCGCAACGCTCTTTTTCTGGAGAAATTGAAATGGCAAAAGGCAAGTTTGAACGTACCAAGCCGCACGTGAACGTGGGCACGATTGGACACGTTGACCATGGCAAGACGACGCTGACGGCTGCGATTGCAACCGTGCTGTCGAAGAAGTTCGGTGGCGAGGCCAAGGCCTACGACCAGATCGACGCAGCGCCTGAAGAAAAGGCCCGCGGCATCACCATCAACACCGCCCACGTCGAATACGAGACGGCCAACCGCCACTACGCGCACGTTGACTGCCCCGGCCACGCCGACTACGTCAAGAACATGATCACCGGTGCCGCCCAGATGGACGGTGCCATCCTGGTGTGCTCGGCCGCTGACGGCCCGATGCCCCAGACCCGTGAACACATCCTGCTGGCCCGTCAGGTCGGCGTGAAGTTCATCATCGTCTTCCTGAACAAGTGCGACATGGTCGACGACGCTGAGCTGCTCGAGCTGGTCGAAATGGAAGTGCGCGAGCTTCTCTCCAAGTACGACTTCCCCGGCGACGACACCCCCATCATCAAGGGTTCGGCCAAGCTGGCGCTGGAAGGCGACACGGGCGATCTGGGCGAGCAAGCCATCATGCGCCTGGCTGACGCCCTGGACACCTACATCCCCCAGCCGGACCGTGCCGTGGACGGCGCCTTCCTGCTGCCGGTTGAAGACGTCTTCTCGATCTCCGGCCGCGGCACCGTCGTGACCGGTCGCGTCGAGCGCGGCATCATCAAGGTCGGCGAAGAAATCGAAATCGTCGGCATCCGTGACGTGCAAAAGACCACCGTCACCGGCGTGGAAATGTTCCGCAAGCTGCTGGACCAAGGTCAAGCGGGCGACAACGTGGGCATCCTGCTGCGCGGCACCAAGCGTGAAGACGTCGAGCGTGGCCAGGTTCTGGCCAAGCCCGGCTCGATCAAGCCGCACACGCACTTCACGGCTGAGATCTATGTTCTGAGCAAGGACGAAGGCGGCCGTCACACCCCGTTCTTCAACAACTACCGTCCCCAGTTCTACTTCCGCACGACGGACGTGACCGGTGCCGTGGAGCTGCCCAAGGACAAGGAAATGGTCATGCCCGGCGACAACGTCGGCATCACCGTGAAGCTGATCGCCCCGATCGCCATGGAAGAAGGCCTGCGCTTCGCCATCCGTGAAGGCGGCCGTACCGTCGGTTCGGGCGTCGTTGCCACGATCATCGAGTAAATCTTTTGCGTGACTGGCCCGGATGCTGAATCCGGGCCGCACCCAAATCGTTCTTTAAGGAATCGTCATGCAAAAGCAAAAGATCCGCATTCGCCTGAAGGCGTTTGACTACAAGCTGATCGACCAATCGGCACTCGAGATCGTTGAAACCGCCAAGCGCACCGGCGCGATCGTCAAGGGCCCCGTGCCCCTGCCGACCCGCATGCAGCGTTTCGACATCCTGCGTTCGCCGCACGTCAACAAGTCGTCGCGCGATCAGTTCGAGATCCGTACGCACCAGCGTCTGATGGACATCGTGGACCCGACCGACAAGACAGTCGACGCCCTGATGAAGCTCGACCTGCCGGCCGGCGTGGACGTGGAAATCAAGCTGCAGTAATCGCTGCCGCCGTTCTCAAAAGGGCAAGCCCTCGGGCTTGCCCTTTTTCTTTGGGCCGCTTGCGTAAGCCTCAGGGTTCACGCTATACTCGCGGTCTTTCCGCTCTTGGCCTGGCCATTGTGCGGATGCAAGCGCACCCTTTTCAAGGCCTTTACCTTTGAAGCGGTGCATCTGGTCAGCCTGGCCAATCGATGTCAGGCATTTGGAGAAGAAACATGAGTCTTAGCAATCGTCTCGGATTGCTGGGCCGCAAGGTGGGCATGATGCGCATCTTCACGGACGATGGCGACGCCATCCCTGTGACGGTGCTCGACGTGTCCAACAATCGCGTGACCCAGATCAAGACCGAAGAGACCGACGGCTACAGCGCCATTCAAGTGGCGTTCGGTTCGCGCAAAGCTTCGCGCGTGACCAAGCCTGAAGCCGGCCACCTCGCCAAGGCGGGTGTCGAAGCCGGTGAAATCCTCAAGGAATTCCGTGTTGAAGCCGCCGTCGCCGCTGAATACAAGGCTGGCGCGCAAGTGCCGGTAACCCTGTTCGCTGCTGGCGAACTGGTCGACGTGCAAGGTACGTCCATCGGCAAGGGCTTCACGGGCACCATCAAGCGCCACAACTTCAAGTCGCAACGCGCGTCGCACGGTAACAGCCGTTCGCACAACGTTCCGGGCTCCATCTCGATGGCGCAGGATCCGGGTCGCGTGTTCCCGGGCAAGAAGATGTCCGGCCAAATGGGCGATGAAGTTGTCAGCGTGCAGAACCTGGACATCGTGCGCGTGGACGAAGCTCGTTCGCTGCTGCTGGTCCGTGGCGCTGTCCCGGGGGCCAAGAACGGCCACGTCGTCGTTCGCCCGGCTGTCAAGGTCAAGGTCAAGAAGGGAGCCAACTGATGCAGCTCGAGCTCCTGAACGAACAGGGTCAGGCCACGTCCAAGGTGGACGCCCCTGATACCGTCTTCGCTCGCGATTACAACGAAGCCCTGGTGCACCAGGTGGTCGTGGCCTTCCAGGCCAATGCCCGCCAAGGCACCCGCGCCCAGAAGGACCGCGAACAAGTTCATCACTCCACGAAGAAGCCGTTCCGCCAAAAGGGTACGGGTCGTGCACGTGCTGGTATGACCTCCTCGCCGCTGTGGCGCGGGGGTGGTCGCATCTTCCCGAATCTGCCGGAAGAAAACTTCTCGCAGAAGCTGAACAAGAAGATGTACCGCGCCGGCATGGCCGCCATCCTCTCGCAGCTGGCTCGTGAAGGTCGCCTGGCCGTGGTCGATTCGATCAACCTCGAAGCGCCCAAGACCAAGCTGCTGGCTGCCAAGTTCAAGGCCATGGGTCTGGACTCGGTCATGCTGATCGCTGACAACGTGGACGACAACCTGGCTCTCGCCTCGCGCAACCTGGCCAACGTGCTGGTTTGCGAAGCGCGCTACGCCGATCCGCTGTCGCTGGTGCACTACAAGAAGGTGCTGGTGACCAAGGCGGCTGTCGAGCAACTCAAGGAGATGCTGGCATGAGCGCCCCCAAGTATTCCGAAGGCCGTCTGGCCGCCGTGCTGCTCGCACCGATCGTGTCCGAAAAGGCCACGGCTGTGGGCGAGACGCACAACCAAGTGTTGTTCAAGGTCCTGCGCGACGCCACCAAGCCCGAGATCAAGGCCGCTGTTGAACTGATGTTCAAGGTCGAGGTCGAGGCTGTGAACGTGGTGAACGTCAAGGGCAAGGCCAAGCGCTTTGGCGGCCGTGCCGGCCGTCGCGACCACGTCAAGAAGGCGTATGTGTCGTTGAAGGCGGGCCAAGAGCTCAACTTCTCCGGGGAGGCTGCGTAATGGCCGTCGTAAAAGTAAAGCCGACCTCGCCTGGCCGCCGTGCCGTGGTGAAGGTGGTGCACAAGCACCTGCACAAGGGTGCGCCTGAGGCGTCGCTGCTTGAGCCGCAAAAGCAGAATTCTGGCCGTAACAACAACGGTCACATCACGATTCGCCACAAGGGCGGTGGTCACAAGCACCACTACCGTGTGGTGGACTTCAAGCGCAACAAGGACGGCATTCCGGCCAAGGTCGAACGTATCGAGTACGACCCGAACCGCACCGCCCACATTGCGCTGGTGTGCTACGCCGACGGCGAGCGTCGTTATGTGATCGCCCCGCGTGGCCTCGAAGTGGGTTCGACCATCGTGTCGGGCTCCGAGGCCCCGATCAAGGCTGGCAACACGCTGCCGATCCGCAACATCCCCGTGGGTTCGACCATCCATTGCGTCGAAATGCTGCCGGGCAAGGGCGCGCAGATCGCGCGCTCGGCCGGTACCTCGGTGGTGCTGATGGCTCGCGAAGGCACCTACGCTCAGGTTCGCCTGCGCTCCGGTGAAGTGCGCAAGATCCACATCGACTGCCGCGCCACGATCGGCGAGGTGTCCAACGAAGAGCACAGCCTGCGCCAGTACGGCAAGGCAGGCGCGATCCGTTGGAAGGGTATCCGCCCGACCGTTCGTGGTACCGCCATGAACCCGGTGGACCACCCGCACGGTGGTGGCGAAGGCCGCACCGGCGAGGGTCAGGCCCCTGTGTCGCCGTGGAACACCCTGACGAAGGGCTACCGCACTCGTAACAACAAGCGCACGCAGACGTTCATCGTCTCGCGTCGCAAGAAGTAAGGGCTAGGCCATGACTCGTTCACTGAAGAAGGGCCCCTTCGTCGACCACCATCTGATGGCCAAGGTCGAGAAGGCTGTCGCCATCAAGGACAAGAAGCCTATCAAGACCTGGTCGCGTCGTTCGACGATCCTGCCCGAGTTCATCGGTCTGACGATCGCCGTTCACAACGGCAAGCAGCACGTGCCGGTCTATGTGTCTGACCAGATGGTCGGCCACAAGCTGGGCGAATTCGCACTCACCCGCACCTTCAAAGGCCACCCGGCCGACAAGAAGGCCGGGAAGAAGTAAGGATGCCTACGATGGAAACCAAAGCAATCGTTCGTGGCGTTCGCCTCTCGTGTGACAAGGGCCGCCTCGTGGCAGACCTGATCCGCGGCAAGAAGGTGGACCAAGCGCTCAACATCCTGGAATTCACCCAGAAGAAGGCCGCCGTGATCATCAAGAAGGCGCTGGAAAGCGCCATCGCCAACGCCGAGCACAACGACGGCGCTGACATTGATGAACTCAAGGTCACCTCGATCTATGTGGAGCAGGGCGCCACGCTGAAGCGTTTCTCGGCTCGCGCCAAGGGCCGCGGCAATCGCATCAGCAAGCCTACCTGCCACATCTTCGTGTCGGTCGGCAACTAAGGCAGAAGGAAGAACATGGGACAGAAAATCCATCCGACTGGCTTCCGCCTGCCTGTCACCCGCAACTGGGCTTCGCGTTGGTACGCGAACAACCAGAACTTCGCCGGCATGCTGGCCGAAGATCTGCAGGTTCGTGAGTACCTGAAGACGCGCCTGAAGAATGCCGCCGTGTCGCGCATCCTGATCGAGCGTCCCGCCAAGAACGCACGCATCACCATCTTCTCGGCTCGTCCGGGCGTGGTGATCGGCAAGAAGGGCGAAGACATCGAAAACCTGAAGGCCGAACTGACCAAGCGTCTGGGCGTGCCGGTGGCCGTGAACATCGAAGAAGTGCGCAAGCCTGAAATCGATGCTCAGCTGATCGCCGACTCGATCACCCAGCAGCTGGAAAAGCGCATCATGTTCCGCCGCGCCATGAAGCGCGCGATGCAGAACGCGATGCGCCTGGGCGCCCAAGGCATCAAGATCATGTCCGCCGGCCGTCTGAACGGCATCGAAATCGCCCGTACCGAGTGGTACCGCGAAGGCCGAGTGCCCCTTCACACCCTGAAGGCCGACATCGACTATGGCTTCTCCGAAGCCAAGACGACCTACGGCGTGATCGGCGTGAAGGTGTGGGTCTATCGTGGCGACCGCCTGGCCAATGGCGAAGCTCCGGTGATCAACACGCCGGCAGGTGCCGAAGACGACCGCCGTCCGCGTCGCAACACCCGCCCGGGTGCCCCCGCCGGCCGCGGCCGTCGTGAAGGTGGCGCGCCTGGTGAAGGTGCTCCGACCGGTGACAAGCCCGCTGCACGTCCCGCTGGTGCCCGCGTGGTCCGCAAGCCCGCTGCGGCTGCGACCCCCGCCGCCGGCGAGGCCAAAGGAGAATAAACATGCTGCAACCAGCACGTCGCAAATACCGCAAGGAACAGAAGGGCCGTAACACGGGTGTCGCCACCCGTGGTGCTGCCGTGTCCTTCGGCGACTTCGGCCTCAAGGCCACCGAACGCGGTCGCCTGACGGCTCGTCAGATCGAAGCTGCACGTCGTGCAATCTCGCGCCATATCAAGCGCGGTGGTCGCATCTTCATCCGCATCTTCCCGGACAAGCCGATCTCGCAAAAGCCTGCCGAAGTCCGTATGGGTAACGGCAAGGGCAATCCGGAGTACTACGTCGCTGAAATTCAGCCGGGCAAGGTGCTCTACGAAATCAACGGTGTGCCGGAAGCTCTGGCGCGCGAAGCGTTCACGCTGGCAGCTGCAAAGCTGCCCCTGCGTTGCACCTTCGTCGCGCGCCAGGTCGGCGCCTGATTGGAGAACACCATGAAAGCATCTGAACTGCGTGGCAAAGACGTCGCAGCCTTGGAAAAGGAAGTGACCGACCTGCTCAAGGCCCATTTCGGCCTGCGCATGCAAAAGGGCACCCAGCAATTGACCAACCACTCCCAGCTGGGCAAGACCCGTCGCGATATCGCGCGTGTCAAGACCGTGCTGGCCGAGAAGAAGGGAGCCGCGAAATGACGACCGAAGCTCAAGCCACCAAGAACACGCGCACCCTGATCGGTCGCGTGGTCAGCGACAAGCGTTCCAAGACCGTCACGGTCCTGATCGAGCGTCGCTCCAAGCACGAGCTCTACGGCAAGATCGTGGCTCACTCCCGCAAGTACCACGCCCACGACGAAAAGGGCGAGTACAAGATGGGTGATGTGGTCGAGATCGCCGAAGGCCGTCCTATCTCGAAGACCAAGAGCTGGGTTGTGACCCGCCTGGTCGAGAAGGCGCAAGAGGTCTGATCCTCATGTTGGCGGGCGCGTTCCGCTGACGGACAAGCCGGCAAGCTGGGTAACTGGCTGCCGGCTTTTTTCATGATTCAAAGCCAGGAGAACACCATGCTGAAAGTCGGAGACAAGCTGCCCGCGGGCACGCTGATGGAATTCATCGAAGTGGAAGGCGAAGGCTGCTCGCTGGGCCCCAATGCCTTCGAGGTGGAAAAGGCTACGGCCGGCAAGAAGATTGCCATCTTCGCGCTGCCCGGCGCCTTCACGCCGACCTGCTCGGCCCAGCATGTGCCGGGCTTCGTGGCCAAGGCGGATGAGTTCAAGGCCGCTGGCGTGGACGAGATCTGGTGCATCTCGGTCAACGACGCCTTCGTGATGGGCGCCTGGGGCCGTGACCAGAAGACCGCCGGCAAGGTCCGCATGATGGCCGACGGTTCGGCCGCCTTCACGCAGGCTGCCGGCCTGGTGCTGGACCTGACGGCCCGCGGCATGGGCGTGCGGTCGCAGCGCTACTCCATGCTGGTGGTCGATGGCGTAGTCAAGACGCTCAACGTCGAAGGCCCGGGCAAGTTCGAGGTCAGCGACGCGGCAACGCTGCTGGCGCAAGCCAAGACCCACTGATATCCACGGCGTTCTACGCCCAGAGAAGGCTCTTATCGCGCAGCGATTTGACGCCGGAACTAAATAATCAGGGATGGCGCTTGACACGGGCGTTATCCCTGATGCACAATCGAATGCTTCGCCGGGAGTGCCGGTGCATCTTGTGGTGCACTCAGGGCTTTCGGGTTCCGCCCAACAATGCTAGACGCCCCCAGATCTCTGGAGCGGCTGGTCAACGGGCCCAAGACTGTTCGAGACGAACCCAGGTTCGGATCGGTCAAGTTGGGGACAGACATGATTCAAATGCAATCGCGACTCGACGTCGCGGACAACACTGGCGCTAAATCCGTCATGTGCATCAAGGTGCTGGGTGGTTCCAAGCGCCGTTATGCGCATATCGGCGACGTTATCAAGGTCAGCATCAAAGAAGCTGCTCCGCGCGCTCGCGTCAAAAAGGGCGAGGTTTACAGCGCCGTGGTGGTTCGTACTGCCAAGGGTGTGCGTCGCCAAGACGGCTCCCTGGTCAAGTTCGACGGCAATGCCGCCGTGCTGCTGAATGCCAAGCTCGAGCCCATCGGCACTCGCATCTTCGGCCCCGTCACGCGTGAACTGCGTACGGAACGCTTCATGAAGATCGTTTCGCTGGCTCCTGAGGTGCTCTAAGCACTGCTCCTCAAAAAGGTAATGCCATGAACAAGATTCGCAAAGGCGACCAGGTCATCGTGCTGACCGGCCGCGACAAGGGCAAGCGCGGCGTTGTGTCGCAGCGTGTCGATGACGCTCACCTCGTGGTGGACGGCGTCAACGTCGTGAAGAAGCACGTCAAGCCCAATCCCATGAAGGGCACCACCGGCGGCGTGGTCGACAAGACGATGCCGATCCATCAATCCAACGTGGCGATTTTCAACGCTGCATCCGGCAAGGCCGATCGCGTGGGCATCAAGCTCCTCGCTGACGGCAAGAAGGTGCGCGTTTTCAAGTCGACCGGCGAAGAGATCAAGGCATAAGAGGTCCGACATGGCTCGTTTGCAAGCGTTTTATCGCGAAAAGGTCGTGCCCAGCCTGACCGAAAAGTTCGGCTATCAGTCGATCATGGAGGTGCCCCGCATCACCAAGATCACGCTGAACATGGGTGTTAGTGAAGCTGTCGCCGACAAGAAGGTCATGGACCACGCTGTGGGTGACCTGACCAAGATCGCCGGCCAGAAGCCCGTGGTCACCAAGTCGAAGAAGGCTATCGCCGGCTTCAAGATTCGTGAGAACGTGCCCATCGGTTGCATGGTCACGCTGCGCGGCGTCCAGATGTATGAGTTCCTGGACCGCTTCGTGACGATCGCGCTGCCCCGCGTCCGCGACTTCCGCGGTATCTCGGGTCGCTCGTTCGATGGCCGTGGCAACTACAACATCGGCGTCAAAGAACAGATCATCTTCCCCGAAATCGATTACGACAAGGTGGATGCTCTGCGTGGTCTGAACATCAGCATCACGACCAGCGCCAAGACGGACGAAGAAGCGAAGGCGCTGCTTGCCTCGTTCAAGTTCCCGTTCAAGAACTGAGGTGACACGTGGCTAAAACTTCTCTGATTCAACGTGAACTGAAGCGCGAGCAACTCGTCGCCAAGTTCGCCAAGAAGTACGCGGACCTGAAGGCGATCATCAATGACGCCAAGAAGTCGGACGAAGAGCGTTACCTCGCTCGTCTGGAGCTGCAAAAGCTGCCCCGCAATGCATACCCGACCCGTCAGCGCAACCGTTGCGAACTGACTGGCCGTCCGCGCGGCACTTTCCGCAAGTTCGGCCTGGGCCGTAACAAGATTCGTGAGCTGGCCTTCAAGGGCGACATCCCCGGTGTCGTCAAGGCCAGCTGGTAATCGGCACGATCAGGAGATATCGCAATGAGCATGAGTGATCCTATCGCCGATATGCTGACCCGCATCCGCAACGCCCAAATGGTCGAGAAGACCAACGTTGTGATGCCGTCGTCCAAGCTGAAGGTGGCGATCGCCAAAGTCCTGAAGGACGAAGGCTATATCGATGGTTTCGAGGTCAAGGGCGAAGCCGCCCGTCCCGAACTGGAGATTTCGCTGAAGTATTACGCCGGCCGTCCGGTGATTGAGCGTATCGAGCGCGTGAGCCGTCCCGGCCTGCGCGTCTACAAGGGCCGCCACGACATTCCTCAGGTCATGAATGGCCTGGGTGTGGCGATTGTCACCACCCCGCAAGGCGTGATGACGGACCGCAAGGCACGCCAAGCCGGTATCGGTGGCGAAGTGCTCTGCTACGTCGCCTAAGCGCAAGGAGATACGAAGATGTCCCGCGTAGGAAAAATGCCGATCGCCCTGCCGCAAGGCGTGGAAATCACGATCGCCGCTGACAAGATCAGCGTCAAGGGCGCCCAAGGCACCCTGAGCCGCGAAACGAACCCGCTGGTCGTCGTCAAGAACGACGCCGGCAAGGTCACGTTCACGCCGGCTGACCCGTCGGCTGCTGCCGATGCCATGAGCGGCACCATGCGTGCCCTGGTGGCCAATATGGTCAACGGCGTTGGCAAGGGCTTCGAGAAGAAGCTGAACCTGGTTGGCGTGGGCTTCCGTGCCCAAGCCCAAGGTCAGAAGCTGAACCTGCAGATCGGTTTCTCTCACCCTGTGGTGAAGGACATGCCGGCTGGCATCAAGGTTGAGTGCCCGACCCAGACCGAAATCCTGATCAAGGGCGCCGACCGTCAGGTCGTCGGCCAGATCGCCGCCGAGGTGCGTGCCTTCCGTCCGCCTGAGCCTTACAAGGGCAAGGGCATCCGCTACAGCGACGAGAAGGTCTCCCTCAAAGAGACCAAGAAGAAGTAAGGAGCCGCACCATGTTGACCAAGAAAGAACAGCGTCTTCGTCGCTCGCGTCAAACCCGTGCTCGCATCGCCATCCAGCGCGTTGCGCGCCTGACGGTGTTCCGCTCCAACCTGCACATCTACGCCAACGTCATTTCCGACGACGGCACCAAGGTGCTGGCCAGCGCTTCGACGGCCGAGAAAGAAATCCGCGCTCAAGTGGGCAATGGCGGCAACGTCGCTGCTGCCACGTTGATCGGCAAGCGTATCGCTGAGAAGGCCAAGGCTGCTGGCATCGAGAAGGTTGCGTTTGATCGCGCCGGTTTCGCGTACCACGGCCGTGTCAAGGCCCTGGCTGAAGCCGCTCGTGAAGCCGGCCTGCAGTTCTGACGCACAAGGAATAAAGAAATGGCAAAGTTTCAACCCCGCGCGCAGACCGAAGGCAATGACGACGGCCTGAAGGAAAAGATGATCGCGGTGAACCGCGTCACCAAGGTGGTCAAGGGCGGCCGTACGCTGTCCTTCGCCGCTCTGACGGTGGTCGGCGATGGCGATGGCCGCATTGGCATGGGCAAGGGCAAGGCGAAGGAAGTTCCGGTCGCCGTGCAGAAGGCCATGGAATCGGCTCGCCGCAACATGATCAAGGTGAACTTGAAGAACGGCACCATCCACCACAACGTGGTGGGTGAGCACGGCGCAGCGCACGTCATCATGGCTCCGGCTCCTGCCGGTACCGGCGTGATCGCCGGCGGCCCGATGCGCGCTGTCTTCGAGGTGATGGGCGTGACCGACATCGTGACCAAGAGCCACGGTTCGACCAACCCGTACAACATGGTCCGCGCCACGCTGGACGCGCTCAAGCGCTCCACCACGGCGTCGGAGATCGCTGCCAAGCGCGGCAAGGCTGTTGAAGAAATCTTCAACTGATCCTCGCTCTGGAGAAGACCAATGTCTGACAAGAAAACCCTGACGGTCAAGCTGGTGCGTAGCCCCATCGGCTGCCGCGCTTCGCACCGTGCCACGGTCGTGGGCCTGGGTCTGCGCAAGCTCAACAGCAGCAAGACCCTGGAAGACACGCCGGCAGTGCGCGGCATGATCAACAAGATCGCCTACCTCGTGCAAGTGCTCTAAGCACCTGCGCGATACGAAGGACTAAAGATGCAACTCAATACCATCAAGCCCGCCGAAGGCTCTACGCACGCCAAGCGTCGCGTGGGTCGTGGCATCGGCTCCGGCCTGGGCAAGACTGCCGGCCGTGGTCACAAGGGTCAGAAGTCGCGTTCGGGTGGCTACCACAAGGTCGGCTTCGAAGGCGGCCAGATGCCCCTGCAGCGTCGCCTGCCCAAGCGTGGCTTCAAGTCGCAATCGCTGAAGTACAACGCCGAGATCAACCTCTCCGACCTGCAAGCGCTGGCCGGCGAAGAGATCGACCTGCTGACGCTCAAGGCCGTGGGCCTGGTGCCGGAACTGACGAAGACCGCCAAGGTCATCCTGTCGGGCGCCATCTCGCGCAAGGTCACGCTCAAGGGCGTGGGCGCCACCAAGGGTGCCAAGGCCGCCATCGAGGCAGCCGGCGGCTCGGTCGTCGAAGCTTAAGCACGGGTACACGGCACAGTGGCTACCAACACCCAACAACTGGCCAAGAGCGGCAAGTTCGGCGACCTGCGTCGCCGGCTTGTTTTCCTGCTGCTGGCGCTGGTCGTCTACCGCATCGGGGCGCATATCCCCGTGCCCGGTATCGATCCGGCCCAGCTGCAGCAGTTCTTCAAGGGTCAGGAAGGTGGCATCCTGAGCCTGTTCAACATGTTCTCGGGCGGTGCGCTGTCGCGCTTCACCGTCTTCGCGCTGGGCATCACGCCCTACATCTCGGCCTCCATCGTCTTGCAGTTGATGACGTATGTGGTGCCGACGCTGGAAGCGCTGAAGAAGGAAGGCGAGAGCGGACGTCGCAAGATCACGCAGTACACACGCTACGCCACCTTGGGCCTGGCCATCTTCCAGAGCCTTTCCATCGCGATCGCGCTGGAAAGTTCGGCAGGCCTGGTCATCAACCCTGGTTTCGGCTTCCGCCTGACCGCGGTGTCCAGCCTGGTGGCCGGCACGATGTTCCTGATGTGGCTGGGTGAGCAGATCACCGAGCGAGGTCTGGGCAACGGTATCTCGATCCTGATCTTCGGCGGTATCGCCGCGGGTTTACCGGGTGCCATCGGTGGCCTGGCGAGCCTGGTGCAGAGTGGCAGCATGACCGCCATCTCGTTCCTGATCGTCTGCGTGATCATCGTTGCGGTGACCTACGCTGTCGTGTTCGTTGAACGTGGCCAGCGCAAGATCCTCGTGAACTACGCCAAGCGCCAGGTCGGCAACAAGGTCTACGGCGGCCAGTCGTCGCACCTGCCGCTGAAGCTGAACATGTCGGGCGTGATCCCGCCGATCTTTGCGTCGTCGATCATTCTGCTGCCGACGACCATCGTGAGCTGGTTCGCCAAGGGCGACTCGCTGCGCTGGTTGAAGGACATCGCGGACATGCTGCACCCGGGGCAACCGATTTATGTGCTGTTGTATGCGTCGGCCATCGTTTTCTTCTGCTTCTTCTACACGGCCCTGGTCTTCAACAGCCGCGAGACCGCAGACAACCTGAAGAAGAGTGGCGCGTTCATCCCGGGCATTCGTCCGGGCGAACAGACGGCCAAGCACATCGACAAGATCCTGTCTCGGCTGACGCTAGCTGGCGCGATCTACATCACCGCGGTGTGCCTGCTGCCCGAGTTCCTGAACCTGAAGTACCACGTGCCTTTCTACTTCGGCGGCACCTCGCTGCTGATCATCGTGGTTGTTACGATGGACTTCTGGGCGCAAGTGCAGAGCTACGTCATGAGTCAGCAGTACGAATCGCTGCTGAAGAAGGCAAATTTCAAGGCCGGCTGAAAAGCCGAACCGATCAACTATTAACCAGTTCCAACCGAGCAGAGCAAACGTTGCATGGCGAAAGATGACGTCATCCAGATGCAGGGCGAGATTCTTGAAAACCTCCCCAACGCTACGTTTCGAGTGAAGTTGGAAAACGGGCACGTTGTGCTCGGTCACATCTCCGGCAAGATGCGCATGCACTACATCCGCATCCTCCCCGGCGACAAAGTGACCGTCGAACTGACCCCGTACGATTTGAGTCGTGCTCGCATCGTGTTCCGGGCGAAGTGAGCTGTTTTTTCCCGGTAATGCGCAAGAGCATTTAAGAGTTAAGGTCAAGGAGCAGACTATGAAAGTTTCGGCATCCGTCAAGGCAATGTGCCGCAATTGCAAGGTCATCCGTCGCAAGGGCGTGGTGCGTGTGATCTGCACCGATCCCCGCCACAAGCAGCGTCAAGGCTGATTGCACTGCAGGCACGACTAGAGCGAATTAGAGGACGCACATGGCACGTATTGCTGGTATCAACATTCCGCCGCAAAAGCACACCGAGATCGGTCTGACTTCGATCTACGGCATTGGCCGTACGACCGCGCAGAAGATCTGCACGACTTGCGGTATTCCTTTCGACAAGAAGGTCAAGGACCTGACGGACGGCGATCTGGAAAAGATCCGCGAAGAAGTCGGCCGCATGACCATCGAAGGCGACCTGCGTCGCGAAATGTCGATCAACATCAAGCGCTTGATGGACCTCGGTTGCTACCGCGGTTTCCGTCATCGCCGTGGTCTGCCGATGCGCGGCCAGCGCACCCGCACCAATGCCCGTACCCGCAAGGGTCCGCGCAAGGCTGCGGCTACCGGCAAGAAGTGACAAGCGGCACCGCACTGAAAGAAGGTCAATATGGCAAAAGCACCCAATAACTCGGCTGCCCAGCGCGTCCGCAAGAAGGTTCGCAAGAACGTTGCTGACGGCGTCGCGCACGTCCACGCGTCGTTCAACAACACCATCATCACCATCACCGACCGTCAAGGCGGCGCCCTGTCCTGGGCTTCGTCGGGTGGTCAGGGCTTCAAGGGTTCGCGCAAGTCGACGCCCTTCGCAGCCCAGGTGGCGGCTGAAGTGGCCGGCCGCGCTGCTCAAGAGCAGGGCATCAAGAACCTCGACGTCAAGATCAAGGGCCCCGGCCCGGGTCGCGAGTCCTCGGTGCGTGCCCTGGCCGCACTGGGCATCCGCATCACCTCGATTTCCGACGTGACGCCGGTGCCGCACAACGGCTGCCGCCCGCAAAAGCGTCGCCGCATCTAAGTTGCACAAATCTGAATTGGTGGCGATAATCACCAATTCACCAACCGCCGGCGGATGCGTAAGTATCCGGCCGGCCGTTTTGCTGAAGTCTTTGGCTTTCATGGCCTGAGCTTCATAAGCCCACCGTCCGAGCCCATAAAAACACAGGCCGGACTCGCGCAGGACCCTAACAAGGCTTGCGTCAGATTGATCAAGGACACGCAAAGTGGCACGTTACCTCGGCCCCAAGGCCAAACTTTCCCGCCGTGAAGGCACCGACCTGTTCCTGAAGAGCGCCCGCCGCTCCATCGCGGACAAGGCCAAGTTCGACACCAAGCCTGGCCAGCACGGCCGCACTTCGGGCCAGCGCACCTCCGACTTCGGTCTGCAGCTGCGCGAGAAGCAGAAGGTCAAGCGCATGTATGGCGTGCTGGAGCGTCAGTTCCGCCGCTACTTCGCCGAAGCTGAGCGCCGCAAGGGCTCGACCGGTGCCAACCTGCTGACCCTGCTGGAATCGCGCTTGGACAACGTCGTGTACCGCATGGGCTTCGGCTCCACGCGCGCTGAAGCACGCCAGCTGGTCTCGCACAAGGGCATCACCGTGAACGGTGAAGTCGTCAACATCGCTTCCTACCTGGTCAAGGCCGGTGACGTGGTGGCTGTGCGCGAAAAGGCCAAGAAGCAGCTGCGCATCATCGACGCGTTCAAGCTGGCCGAGTCGATCGGCATGCCGGCCTGGGTGCAGGTCGACGGCACCAAGCTCGAAGGCATCTTCAAGAAGGCGCCTGACCGCGACGAATTCGGCGCCGAAATCAACGAATCGCTGATCGTTGAGTTGTATTCGCGTTAATGCGTTTCGTGTTGCCGGCGTGAGCTCATCAAGGGCTGGCGTCGGCATTTCCTCGTCCGGGTTGTTTGTGCATTCATGCGGCCCGGCTGGTCCCTCAGCCTTATCGGTGTAACGAACCGAGGGTATTGAAAGAAAGACCTCATGCAAACCAATCTGCTCAAGCCCAAATCCATCAATGTGGAGCCCCTCGGCGGCCATCGCGCGAAGGTGACTCTGGAGCCGTTCGAACGCGGCTATGGCCACACCCTGGGTAATGCCCTGCGCCGTGTGCTGCTGTCCTCGATGGTGGGTTATGCGCCGACGGAAGTGACCATCGCTGGCGTGCTCCATGAGTACTCGGCCATCGACGGCGTGCAAGAAGACGTGGTTCACATCATGCTGAACCTCAAGGGCGTGGTGTTCCGCCTTCACAACCGTGAAGAAGTGACCCTGGTCCTGCGCAAGGAGGGCGAAGGCCCCGTCACCGCCGCTGACATCCAGTGCCCGCACGACGTCGAGATCATCAACCTCGACCACACCATCGCCCACCTGTCGCAAGGCGGCAAGCTGGACATGCAGATCAAGGTCGAGAAGGGTCGCGGCTACGTGCCTGGCACGATGCGCCGCTACGGCGACGAGCCGACCAAGAGCATTGGCCGCATCGTCCTCGACGCTTCGTTCTCGCCCGTCAAGCGCGTCAGCTACGCCGTCGAAAACGCTCGCGTCGAGCAGCGTACCGACCTCGACAAGCTGGTCATGGAAATCGAAACCAACGGCGCCATCTCGCCCGAGGAAGCGATCCGCGCTTCGGCCAAGATCCTGGTCGAGCAGCTCGCCGTCTTTGCTCAGCTGCAAGGCACCGACCTGGTCGATGTGTTCGACCAGCCGGCCCAGCGTTCGAGCAGCTTCGACCCGATCCTGCTGCGTCCGGTCGACGAGCTCGAACTGACCGTGCGTTCGGCCAACTGCCTGAAGGCCGAGAACATCTATTACATCGGCGACCTGATCCAGCGTACCGAGACCGAGCTGCTGAAGACCCCCAACCTGGGTCGCAAGTCGCTCAACGAGATCAAGGAAGTCCTCGCTTCGCGCGGCCTGACCCTGGGTGCTCGTCTCGAGAACTGGCCTCCCCAAGGTCTCGACAAGCGTTGATTGAAATTGGCCGGTGAAGTTTGCCGGCTGCCTCCACGAGAAGGTCAGTCTCGTTTTTGAAGAAGATGGATGAGGCGCTGACCCACCTCATCCGGTGCACCCGGCAGTACCTGATACGGCTGCTGGCATTACATAGTTTGAAAGGAAAGCACCATGCGTCACCGTCACGGCCTCCGTAAGCTGAACCGTACCTCCGAACACCGCAAGGCGATGCTGCGCAATATGTGCGTCTCGCTGCTGCAGCACGAAGCCATCAAGACCACGGTCCCCAAGGCCAAGGAACTGCGCAAGGTGGTCGAGCCCCTGATCACCCTGGCTAAGGTTTCGACCGTCGCCAACCGTCGCCTGGCCTTTGACCGCCTGCGCGATCGCGACATCGTCACTAAGCTCTTCAACGAACTGGGCCCGCGCTTCGCCGCACGTCCGGGCGGCTACACCCGCATCCTGAAGATGGGCTTCCGCGTCGGCGACAACGCCCCGATGGCCTATGTTGAACTGGTGGATCGCGCCGAAGGCGAGACCGCCGGCGAAGCTGTCGAATAAGCCAGCACCCCCTAGAAGAAGCCAGCCTCGTGCTGGCTTTTTTTTATGCTCGGATAATTGCCCACCATGATCCGCATCTTCAAAGCCTTCGCCCTTGTCGTCTTCCTTGCCTTGCACCTGCTGCCTGCGCGAGCCGACGATTTCCTCGATCCCGAACAAGCCTTCAAGCTGACCGTTCGCCCGGTCGATGACAAGACCGTCGAGGCGGCCTGGGAGATCGCTCCCGGCTACTACATGTACCGCGAGCAGTTCAAGGTTTCGGCCGATGGCGCCACGCTCGGCGCGCCCGGGATCCCGGCCGGCGAGACCAAGTTCGACGAGACCTTCCAGAAGCAGGTCGAGATCTACCACGACGCGCTCAAGGTGCGCATTCCGGTCAGCCAGGCTAATGGCGCATTCAAGCTGACGCTGGTGGGCCAGGGCTGTGCCGTCAAGGGGCTGTGCTACCCACCGATGACGACGAATTGGGAGATCAAGCTGCAGGGTTTTGGCGGCACGGCCGCTGTCCGTGCCATTGCAGCCGATGCCGACGTGGTCGCGCCTGCGCCTGTCGCCAGTGCCGCGGAAGCCGGTGGTACCAATGCCATCGACAGCGCGCTCAAGTCCGGCCGCTTCTGGACTGTGATTGCCGTCTTCTTCGCGGCCGGCCTGCTGCTCTCGCTCACGCCCTGTGTGCTGCCCATGCTGCCCATCCTCTCAAGCATCATCGTCGGTAGCGGCGAGAGCGTGACGCGTGCACGCGGCCTGCTGCTGGCCGCCAGCTACTCCCTGGGTATGGCGCTGCTCTACACCGCTCTCGGTGTGGCCGCGGGCCTCGCGGGCCACGGCCTGGCCGCGGCGCTGCAGACGCCCTGGGTGCTGTCGGTCTTCGCGCTGGCCCTGGTGCTGTTCTCGCTCTCGATGTTCGGCGCCTACGAGCTGCAGCTGCCTTCCAGCCTGACGGGCGGCCTGTCCGGCGTCTCGCAGCGCATGCCTGCCGGCAAGGTCTTCGGCGTGTTCCTGATGGGCGGGATCTCGGCGCTGATCGTCAGCCCCTGCGTGGCCGCGCCCCTGGCTGGAGCCCTCGTCTACATCAGCCAGACGCGTGACGTGCTGCTCGGCGGCACCGCGCTGTTTGCGCTGGCGGCCGGCATGAGCGTGCCGCTGCTGCTGCTCGGCGCATCGGCCGGCGCTTTACTGCCGCGTGCGGGTGCGTGGATGGACGGCGTCAAGCACTTCTTCGGCATGCTGCTGCTGGCCGTGGCGCTGTACACCGTTCAGCCGGTGCTGCCTGCGCTGCTGGCCCAGGCACTGTGGGGCGCGCTGCTGATCGCTGCTGCAGCCATGCTGGGCTTCTTCGAGGCCTTCGGCCCCTTGAGCCCCTTGGCGTGGCTGCGCAAGACGGCGGCAGTGCTGGCGCTGGTTTTTGGCCTCATGCAGATCTTCGGCGCCGCGAGTGGCGGCACCGATCCGCTCAAACCGCTTGCAGGCCTGCATGGCGCCGCGGGCGCTGCTCAGCAGGCCGAGAGTGGCGCAGTGCACTTCCAGAAGATCGCCAGCGTGGCCGAACTTGACGCGGCCATCGCCAGCGCCGGCCGACCGGTGATGCTGGACTTCTATGCCGACTGGTGCGTCTCCTGCAAGGAGATGGAGCGAGACACCTTTACCGATCCGGCCGTGCGCGCCAAGCTTTCCAAGGCCCTGCTGCTGCAAGCCGACGTCACCGCCAACACCGCGGCCGACAAGGAACTGCTCAAGCGCTTCAACCTCTTCGGCCCGCCCGGCACGATCTTCTTCAGTGCGCAAGGTGCCGAAGTCGGTCAGCGCGTCGTCGGCTTCCAGGACGCGCCGACCTTCGTCGGCTCGTTGGCCGCGGCCGGACTCTAATTCTCTTTGTAGACCCGCACCCAATCCACCGTCATCTTCGCCGGGAACACCGTACTCGCATCGGGCGAGCCGGGCCAGTCGCCGCCCACCGCAAGGTTGAGGATGATGAAGAAGGGGCGCTCGAACACCCACGTGCCGCCGCTGGGCAGCGAGGCCGGCGTGAGGCGTTTGTATTCGATGCCGTCAATCTGCCAGATCACCTCGTTGGGCCGCTTGATCAGCGTGTAGACGTGGAAGTCGTTGGCGATCGGCGAGTTCGCGTTGTAGGGCGTGTTGAGACCGTTGGCGCCTGAGTAGCCGGGGCCGTGCGCCGTGCCGTAGATGGTGTTCGGTGTCTTGCCGATGTACTCCATGATGTCGAGCTCGCCCGAGGCCGGCCAGTCGCCCGTTTCACCCAGCGCCCAGAAGGCCGGCCAGATGCCCGAGCCCGCCGGCAGCTTTATGCGCGCCTCGACCTTGCCGTAGGTGAAGCTGACTTTGCCCTTGGTCTGCATGCGCGCCGAGGTATAGCCGCAGGGCGAACCGTTCCAGCAGGGGCCGGCGCCCGGCGTCTTCTCGGCGGTGATGACGAGCATCCCGTTGCCGTCGAGCGAGGCATTGCGCGGCGCGGCCGTGTAGTACTCCAGCTCATGATTGCCCCAGCCGCCGGCCTCCTGGTTGCCCAGCTCGCTGTTCCAGTTGGCGGCGTTGGGCGCGCTGCCAGCGGCGCCGTCGAATTCGTCGCTCCATGTCAGCGTCCAGCTGCTCGGCGTGGGTGCCGGTGCCGGCGAGGGCGCTGCGGCGGCGCCGCCGCCGCCACAACTGGCCAGCAGCGCAACCAGGGGAATCAGGCCGCCAAAGGGCCTGGGCGCGGGGGTGATGGCCGCCATGTCTCGTCTCCGTTGCTCTTGGATGAATCAACTGCGCCAGTCGCGCAGGAAGTCGCGGTACCACTCGGCGCTCGCCTTGAGCGTGCGCGCCTGCGTGGCGTAGTCCACGTGCACGATGCCGAAGCGCTTGAGATAGCCGCTCGACCATTCGAAGTTGTCCATCAGGCTCCACACCATATAGCCCGCCATCGGCACGCCATGGTCCATGGCATCGGCCATCGCCGTGATGTGGTCGCGCAGAAAGGCCAGGCGGTCATCGTCCTGCACGCGGCCGCCTTGCCAGTTCGCATCCTTGAAGGCACCGCCGTTCTCGGTCACGTAGATGGGCGGCATGCCCGGATAGTCGCGGTGCAGCAGGGTCAGAAGGTCGGTCAGGCCCCGCGGATAGATCTCCCAGCCCATGTCCGAAACCGGCAGGCCGCGGGCCTTGGCATCGAAAGCTTGGCCGCTGGCCGACACCACCGAGCGCATGTAGTAGTTGACGCCCAGATAGTCCATGGGCTCGGCAATCGCCTGCATGTCGCCATTTTCAATCCTGGGTGCGTCGGCGCCCACTTCATCCAGCACCTCCTGCGGATAGCAGCCCTTGAAGAGCGGATCGGCATACCAGCGCCGGCTGCGCGCGTCCTCCCTGTGCGCTGCCGCAGCGTCGGCCGCCGAATCGGTGGCCGGCTCGCTGGGCGCAAGATTGAGCACGATGCCTATTGGCACCTTGCAGCCGTCGGCGCGCAAGGCCTTCATCGCGAGGCCGTGGCTCAGCAGCAGATGGTGGGCCACTTGCAGGCAGGTGGCGCGGCTCTTGATGCCCGGGGCGAAGCTGCCCTGCTCATGGCCCAGCACGGCCATCACCCAGGGCTCGTTGTGCGTGGTGAGCCCGGCCAGGCCGGCGCCGATCTGGGCGTTCACGTGGCGCGCGTAATCGACGAAGCGATGCACCGTATCGCGCGCGGCCCAGCCGCCTTGGTCTTGCAGCGCTTGCGGCAGGTCCCAGTGGTTGAGCGTGGCAAAGGCCTGGATGCCGCGCTTGTGCAGGCCATCGACCAGGCGCTTGTAGAAGTCCATGCCCTTGGCGTTCCAGGCGCCGTGGCCTGCGCCACCGTCCGGCTGCACGCGCGGCCAGGCAATGGAGAAGCGGTAGCAGCTGACACCCAGCGAGGCGATCAGGTCCAGGTCTTCATCGAGCCGATGGTAGTGATCGCAGGCCACGTCGCCATTGCTGGCATCAGCAATTGCGCCGGGCACGGTGCAGAAGCAGTCCCAGATCGACTCGCCCTTGCCGTCTTCGCGGGCTGCGCCCTCGATCTGGAAGGCGCTGGTGGCCACGCCCCAGGTGAAGCTCTTGGGAAAGCGGCGGTGCAGGGGGGTGTTCATTTCATGGCGCCGACGGCGAGCCCGGCGATGCGTTGATGCGAGGACGGCGCGATCTCCTTCACGGCCGGGCCGTGGCGATGGGTCAGGCGGGTGCGTGACGCGTGCGTGGATGCGGGCATGAAGTGGGTTGCGGATGCCGTATGAAAGCGCTTTCAAGATTCTGCGTGGCGATCAGGAGGATCCATAGCCGCAGAAACCCTAAGGTCCGATCCTGGCTGACGGGCCGGTTCGGCGCGACCTCGCATCGCACGCGCGCCTACACTCAGACCCACGATGAAGCCCAAGCAGCCCGCTCCGCCCGTCTCCTTGAAAGCGCCGTCAGCCATGGGCGACCGTGTCGTCACTTTGGAGCTCGTGGCGGAGTTGGCCGGCGTTTCGCCTAGCACCGTTTCGCGCATCCTCAACGGCTCGGCCGCCGTCAGCCAGGTTAAGAAAGAGGCCGTGCAGGAGGCCATCCGCACCCTGGGCTTCCGGCCCAACCCGGTGGCGCGCGGCCTGGCCGGCGGGCGCACGCTGAGCATCGGCGTGGTGACCCAGGTGATCAGCAGCCCTTTCTACGGCGAAGCCCTGCTGGGCATCGAGCGCGAGCTGGAGCGGGCCGGCTACGTGCCCATCTTCGTCAGCGGCAACTGGCATGAGGACGATGAGCGCAAGGCCTTGCAGACGCTGTTGTCGCGGCGCGTTGACGGCATGATCGTGCTGGCCGGCCGCATCGGCAACGAGATGCTGCAGGACGTCGCCAAGACCGTGCCCATGGTGGTGGTGGGCCGGCAGCTGGAAGGCCCGCAGCTGTTCAGTTTCAGTTTCGACAGCCGCCTGGGCGCCAGGCTGGCCACACGCCACCTGATCGAGCTGGGGCACCGCAACATCGCCTTCGTCACCGGCGATCTGATCCACGAGGATGCGGTGGACCGCCAGAACGGCTACCTCGATGCGCTGAAGGAGGCCGGCATCACGCCCGACCCGCAGCTCGTCGTGCAGAGCGACTTCACCGAGGCCGGCGGCATGCTGGCCGTGGGCCGCCTGCTGAGTCGCGAGGTTCATTTCACCGCGCTGTTCTGCTCCAACGACCAGATGGCCATGGGTGCCGCACTGGGCCTGTACAGGCGCAATCTGCGCGTACCTGATGACGTCTCGCTGGTCGGCTTCGACGACCTGATCCTGGCCCGCTACACCATGCCGCCGCTGACCACCGTGCGCCAGTCGGTCTACGACATTGGCACCGAGGCGGCCACCGCCATGCTTGACATGCTGCGTGGTGCCAGGCCCGAAGCGCGGCTGCCCGAGCCGGTGCTGGTGGTGCGCGAATCCACCACGCGAATAGCCCGTTAGGCTCCGCCCGAATCGGGCGTTAGCTCGCGCCTGCCGCGAGTCCGCAAGCTCGCCGAAGGCCGGGTGAGGCGCAAACGCTCGCCGATGTTGCTGTGTACGGGAAAACCACGTAGTCGAGCTTCACACAAGCCTCGATGATCAATTGAAAGCGCTTTCAGCCGTTTGTCAACACTTCTTTCCCTGAAGTGTCGTGATGTTTCGTTGGCTGGTGTTGTTGCGTTTGAGCCGCTATTTCAAGCTGTAGACCGCATGGATGCCGCAAGCAGCCCTGCGTCGATACCAGCGGATTCCGATGTATGAATCTGCAGGGGCTCCCTCATCCGATGTTGCTCGGTAGCCGCATCAAGGGTGTTGCCTATTTTGAAAGCGCTGTCATTCGCCTATGCTTGAAAGCGCTTTCAGTCTTTCACTCCACAAAAATTAACCCTGGAGACAAGTGAATGAGACAGCCTAGCCCCGCTCTTCGCCTGACCCGGCTGGCCGCTGCCAGCAGTCTGCTTTTTGCTGGCGCCGCCGCGCAGGCCCAAGACGGAGCCGCACCGCCGGCTGCCGCGGCCAGCGCAGCGCAGCTCGATACCGTCGTGGTCACCGGCATCCGTGCCAGCCTGGAGTCTTCCGTCAATCTCAAGCGCAATGCGCATGGCTTGGTGGACGGCATCGTGGCCGAAGACATTGGCAAGTTCCCCGACACCAATCTGGCCGAGGCCATGCAGCGCATCAGCGGCGTGTCCATCGACCGCTCCAACGGCGAGGGCACCAAGATCACCGTGCGCGGCATGGGCCCGGACTTCAACCTGGTGCTGCTCAACGGCCGCCAGATGCCCGGCTCCAACGTGGACGGCAGCGCACCGAGCTCGCGCTCCTTCGACTTCTCCAACCTGGCCGCCGAAGGCGTTTCGGCCCTGGAGGTCTACAAGACCAGCCGTGCCAGCAGCCCGACCGGCGGCATGGGTGCCACGATCAACATCCGAACGCCGCGTCCCTTCGACCGCAAGGACACGGTCGCCAGCTTCGGCGTGAAGATGGTCAGGGACCAATCGGCCCAGAACCTGCCCGAGCCCGAGCAGGGCAAGAAGGTGACGCCGGAAGTCTCCGGCATCTACAGCACACAGATGGCCGATGGCAAGTTCGGCGTCGCGCTGATCGGCAGCTACCAGGTGCGCGACTCGGGCTACAACCAGGCCAGCGTCAGCAGCGGCTGGCACACCTTCAAGGGCAGCGACAGCGGCTGGGGTCCGCTGCCCAATCCGGCGCCTGAGGTCAAGAACCGCCCCGGTCCGAACGACATCTACAACGTGCCGCAGAACCTGGACTACGCGTTCACCGGCATCCACCGCGAGCGCCTGAATGGCCAGCTCGTGCTGCAGGCTCGCCCGATGCAGGACATGGTGGCGACCCTGGACTACACCATGTCGGAGCAGAAGTTCCGCCAGACCCGCAACGACATCTCGGCCTGGTTCAACTTCGGAGGCCAGTTCGGCGAATACACCTCGGGCCCGATCGCCACGCCCCTGGTCTACGGCGAGCACATGAGCGGCGCCGACGTGGCCATGGGCGCCTCGCGCGTGAAGACGAAGAACAAGAACCAGTCCATCGGCCTGAACCTGACCTGGAAGGCCAGCAACGCGCTGAACTTCGATTTCGACGCCCACCATTCCACCGCCATCTCCGGTGCCGACGATCCGCTGGGCACCAACGTGACCATGGGCACGGCGTCGATGAACCGCGGCGACACCTCGGTCGACTTCAGCCAGAAATTCCCGGTGCTGTCGATCCTGAACGCGCCGCTGAACCCTGCGCTGCAGGAACTGCAGGGCACCGTGTTCGGCAACAGCTACCAGCGCGACCAGATCGACCAGGTGCAGGCCAAGGGCAGCTGGAAGATCGACGATGACAGCAGCCTCGACTTCGGCATCAACCTGACCGAGGTGAAGAACCGCTCGGCCTTTGCCAATGTGCAGCGCGACACCTGGGGTGCGGGCGCGGCGGGCGGCCCGGCCGCCATGCCTGACGACATCTGGCATGCCGACTCCATCAGCAAGTACTTCAGCCGCATCCCCGGCTCCAGCAACCCGGCCCTGTACAACCAGTTCTTCTATTTCAACTTCGACGACCTGCGCAACGCGGCTATCAAGGCGCTGGGTTCGGACGCATTGCTTAAGGCCTCGTTCAACTTCACGGACGACTTCCGCACGACCGAGAAGTCGCAGGCCCTGTTTGCCCAGTACAACCGGCAATGGGAATGGGGCGTGCCCTTCGAGGCGGCGCTGGGCGCTCGCTACGAGCGCACCAAGGTCGATTCGCCGAGCAAGGAGTCCGTCCCGACCACCGTGGCCTGGGTATCGGACAACGAGATCCCGCTGACCTTCAACGGCACGACCAACTCCTCGCGTTCGGGCAAGTACGGCTACTTCCTGCCCTCGCTGGACGTGGCCGCCGACCTGACGCGTGACACCAAGGTGCGCCTGAGCTATGGCACGACCATCGGCCGTCCCGGCTGGGCCGCGATCCAGGGCGGCGAGACCTTGGCCAGCCCGGCGCGCATCAACGGCGGCACCGGCTCGGTGGGCAACCCAGACCTGAAGCCGCTGAAGTCGAAGAACATCGACTTCTCGCTGGAGCAGTACTACGGCAAGGGCAGCTACATCTCGGCCAGCTACTTCCACAAGGAGATCACGAACTACATCGAGTCGACCATCGTCGACGAGACGCCGTTCGATCTGCACACGCCGATCGGCGGCACCATGTACAACGCCGCGGTCAGCCAGGGCGGCTGCGCGCTGTCCGACTCACCCTGCATCCGCTCCTACATCTTTGCCAACTACCCGAACGCGCCGGGCGTGGATGTGGCGGGCCGGACCATCACCGCTCAGGCCAGCGATCCGCTGCTGCACTTCCAGATGTCCACGCAGGCCAACAGCAGCCGCAAGGCCGGCTTGAGCGGCATCGAGCTGAACTTCCAGCACACCTTCAACAACGGCTTCGGCGCTTCGGCCAACTACACCCGCGTCCGTTCCGGCCTGACCTACAACGATGCCGTGCCGGGCGCGCAGTTTGCGCTCGTCGGGCTGGGGGATTCGGGCAACCTGGTCGGCTTCTATGAGGACAAGATCTTCAGCGTGCGCGTGGCCTACAACTGGCGTGGCAAGTTCCTGTCGGCCAACTACGGTGGTACGGACGGCGCCCAGCCGCAGTACAACGACCCGTACGGCCAGTGGGACACGAGCGTGAGCTACAACTTCGACAAGCACCTGTCCTTCGTGTTCGAGGGCATCAACCTGACGAACGCGTACTCGCGCACCTTCATGCGCGCAGAGCAGCAGGTCGGCGCTGTCACGGAGCTGGGGCGCCGCTTCATGATCGGTGCGCGCTATAAATTCTGAGGCGGATCAGAACTGCCACAATCCTTTGGGCCGCGCTTGCGCGGCCCTTTTTTCCATCCCTGAACGTGACTGATCTCATCGTCAAACGGATTCTGGTCTTGGGTGGTGGCTCGGCCGGCTGGCTGGTGGCCGCCCTGCTGGCTGCTGAGCATGGCCCGCGCGGCTTGGCGGTCACCGTGGTCGAGTCCAGCGAGACGCCGCCCATCGGCGTGGGCGAAGGCACCTGGCCCTCGATGCGCGACACGCTGCGCCGCATCGGCCTGTCGGAAACCGAGTTCGTGCGCCGCTGCCATGTCTCCTTCAAGCAGGGCTCGCGCTTCGACGGCTGGGCCGAAGGGAAGGGCGAGTGCTACTACCACCCTTTCAGCCTGCCCGTCGGCCACGGCGATGTCGACACCGTGCCGGCCTGGCTGGATGCTCATTCGGACCGCGCTTTCGCCGGTCTCGTCAGCCCCTCGGTGCAGGTCTGCGATGCCGGCCGCGCGCCCAAGCAGGCGCAGACGCCGGAGTTCGCCGCCGTTGCGAACTACGCCTATCACTTCGATGCCGGCCTGTTCGGCCAGATGCTGCGCGAACATGCCGTGAGCAAGCTGGGCGTGCAGCATGTCATCGACCACGTCGATGCCGTGCTGAGCCACGAGAACGGCGACATCGCCGCGCTACAGACCTGCGAACACGGCGCTGTTGAAGCCGATCTCTTCGTCGATTGCTCGGGCCTCACCTCGCGCCTGATCGGCCAGCATTTCGGCGTACCGCTCAAGAGCGAGCGCGAGGTACTGTTCAACGATGCCGCCCTCGCCATCCAGGTGCCGCATGCAAGGCCGGACGCGCCGCTGGCATCGGCCACAATCGCCACGGCCTGGGCCAAGGGTTGGATCTGGGACATCGGCCTGCCCACGCGGCGCGGCGTCGGCGCGGTCTTCTCGCGCGCGCATGCCGGCGAGGACGAAGCGCAGGCGGCGCTGCAGAGCTACCTCGACGCCACCGGCGCGCCGGCCGAGCGTGGCACGCCGCGGTTCCTGCGCTTCGAGCCCGGCTACCGCGAACTCTTCTGGGTGCGCAACTGCGTTGCCATCGGCCTGTCCGCAGGTTTCATCGAGCCGCTGGAGGCTTCGGCCCTGGCCCTGGTCGAGCTGTCCGCCGCCCGCCTGTGTGCCGAGCTGCCACTGAGTCGTGACGTTATCGCCGCCGCCGCGCGTCGCTTCAACGAAGACTTCGCTTACCGCTGGGCGCGAGTCATCGACTTCCTGAAACTGCACTACGCGCTCAGCCGCCGCGAAGACAGCGACTACTGGCGCGCCCACCGCGATCCGGCCACCTGGCCCGAGCGCCTGCGCGAGCTGCTGCCGATCTGGCGCCTGCGCCCGCCGGCACGGCACGACTTCGGCCGCATCGACGAAGTCTTTCCCGCCGCCAGCTACGAATACGTGCTGTACGGCATGGGCTTCAAGCCCGAACCGTTGCCCGCCACCGCTGCTACGCTGCAAGCCGGCCAGGCCTGTTTCGAGGAGGCCGCGCGGCAGGCCCGTCGCCTCGTTCCCGCGCTGCCCGGCCATCGCAGCCTGCTCGACCACATCCACAGCCACGGCCTACCCCGATGACCCGTCCCGTCCTGCTCGACAACGTCAACCATCGCCACCTGCGTGTCCACACCGGGCGCTCCGCGGCGCTCGGCGATGCGCGCCAGTTCGCGCTGGCCCTGCCGGCTGAGTTCCGCCAGCTGCAGGCGCATTTCCCCATCGTCTTCCAGAGCGTCGATGGCGGCTTCCAGCCCATCGTGCTGTTCGGACTGGAGCCCGGGCAGAACCTCTTCCTCAGAGCCGATGGTGGCTGGGATGCACCTGTCTTTCCCATGGCCCTGCAGCGCGACCCTTTCATGATCGGCCGCAGTGGCGAGACACTGCAGGTGCACGTCGACATGGACAGCCCGCGTATCGTCAAGCCTGAAGAAGGCGAGATCGGCAGCGCTGTCTTCATGCCCCACGGCGGCCACAGCGAATACCTCGACCACGCAGTCCAGCTGCTCGAACACCTACACGCCCAGGCCCAACGCCTGCCGGTCTTCATCGAGGCGCTGACGCAGCACCAGTTGCTGGAGCCCTTCGTGCTCGACGTCGAGTTGAGTGACGGCAGCCAGGGCCGTGTTTCAGGTCTGCACACCATCCACGAGGAGCGCCTGGCCGCGCTGCCCGGCACCACCTTGGAAGCCCTGCAGCGCGACGGTCATCTGCTGCCCATCTACATGCAGCTGGCCTCGCTGTCGCGACTGCACGATCTCGTCGAGCGCCAGGGCCGCTTCAAGCACGGCCTTTGAGCATGATGCGTGCCATCCCAGCCTGGCCCGAGCAAGTCGACATCGCGCGGCTGCCTGCTGAACTGCTGGGCGCCGACCGGCCCTACGTGCTGCGCGGCGCCTTCGCCCATTGGCCCGTGGTGCAGGCCGCGCGCCAGTCTGACCGCGCGCTGGCCGAGTACCTGATGGCCTTTTATCGCGGCATGCGCGTTGGCCTTTTCCAGCTCGAACCCGAGGCCAAGGGCCGCGTCTTCTATGCCGACGAGAGCCTCAGAAACTTCAATTTCACGCGCCATACCGCCACGCTCGATCAGGTGCTGACAGGCCTGCTCAATCTGGTCCCGGTGGCCGATCCGCCGGCGCTGTACGTCGGCTCAACCACCGTCGAGGCCGTGCTGCCAGGCTTCATGGACCAGAACATGCTGGGCCTCGGCGAGCGCGATTCGCTCGTCAGCCTGTGGCTCGGCAATCGCAGCCGCATTGCGGCCCATTACGACCTGCCGGACAACCTGGCCATCGTCGCAGCCGGGCGCCGCCGCTTCACCGTTTTCTCGCCCGAGCAGTTCGGCAATCTCTACGTCGGCCCGCTCGATCCGACACCCGCCGGCCAGCCGATCAGCCTGGTGGATTTTGCCGCGCCGGATTTCGAACGCTTCCCGCGGTTTGCCCAGGCGCTGGAGGCCGGCGAGCAGGCCGAGCTGGAACCCGGCGACGCGATCTTCATTCCCAGCATGTGGTTCCATCACATCGAGGGCCTGGAGCCGATCAACTTGCTGGTCAACGCCTGGTGGCGCCAGACACCGCGGCATGTGGACTCTCCGTTGATCGCCCTGCAGATGGCCCTGCTGAGCCTGCGCGATCTGCCCGAAAAGGAGCGGCGCATCTGGCAGCACCACTTCAACCACTTCGTGTTTGAAGCCGACGAGAACACCTGGGCCCACATCCCGCCCGAGGCCCGCAGCCTGCTCGGGCCGATTGACGAAACCCTGTCGCGCCAGGCCCGCAACTATCTGCTGAGTCTCCTCAAACGATGAACACCACCGCCCCCATGAAGCCTTTCAAGCGCATCGTCATCGCCGGTGGCGGCACCGCCGGCTGGATGATGGCCGCACTGATGAGCAAGCTGCTCGGCAAGCAGCTCGACATCAAGCTCGTCGAGTCCGAGGAGATCGGCACCGTCGGTGTTGGCGAGGCCACGATTCCTGCGCTGCTGACGTACCACAACCTGCTCGGCATCACCGAGTCCGAGTTCATGGCGGCCACGCAAGCCACCTTCAAGCTCGGTATCCAGTTTGAGGGCTGGAAGGACATCGGCCAGAACTACTTCCACTCCTTCGGCACGACAGGCACCGACCACTGGAGCGCCGGCTTCCAGCACTTCTGGTTGAAAGGCCGCGCCGAGGGCATCGCCAAGGACTACACCGCCTACAACCCCGAGACCACCGCCGCCTACGCCGGCCGCTTCGCGCACCTGCCGCGCAACGGCCTGAACTACGCGTACCACATGGACGCCGGCCGTTACGCCAAGTACCTGCGCGCCATGAGCGAGGGCTACGGCGTGCAGCGCATCGAAGGCAAGATCGCCGCCGTGCTGCAGGATGGGCCGGGGGGCAAGGCCGGCGACATCACCGCGCTGCAGATGCAGGACGGCTCGCGCATCGAGGGCGATCTCTTCATCGACTGCACGGGCTTCCGCTCGATGCTGCTCGGTGAGACCCTGGGTGTGGGCTACGAAGACTGGTCGCACTGGCTGCCTTGCGACCGCGCCGTTGCCGTGCAGACCGCCTCCGTGCGCGAGCCGTGGCCCTACACGCGCTCCATCGCTCATCCCTTCGGCTGGCAATGGCGCATCCCGCTGCAAAGCCGCGTCGGCAACGGCCTGGTCTACAGCAGCAAGGAACTCAGCGACGCCGATGCGCCCGAGGTGCTCAAGAAGAACGTCGAGGGCGAGCTGCTGATCCAGCCGCGCGTGCTCAAGTTCCTGCCCGGCCAGCGCCACAAGACCTGGGAGCGCAACTGCATCGCCGTCGGCCTAGCCAGCGGCTTCATCGAGCCCTTGGAATCCACCAGTATCCACCTGATCCAGCGCGCCGCCATCCGGCTCATGCAGATCTTCCCGTCCGGCGGCATCTGCTCGGCGGACGTGGAGGAGTTCAACCTGCAGTCGCAGCGCGAGCTCGAACATATCCGCGATTTCATCGTCCTGCACTACCACATCAACGAGCGCAAGGACTCGGCGCTATGGCGCCATGTGCGCGAGATGCAAGTGCCCGCCACGCTGCGCCACCGCATCGAACTCTTCCGCGAAAGCGCCCGCATCTTCCGCCCCAGCGACGAGCTGTTCGCCGAGAACTCCTGGATCCAGGTCATGATGGGCCAGGGCATCACGCCCGAGCGCTACCACCCGGTGGCCGACCTGATGGGCCTGGCCGAACTCACCAACTTTCTTGGCGATATCCAGCTCAAAGTCGAGCGCGCCGTAGGGCAGATGCCCACGCACGGCGACTATGTGCGCCACTACTGCACGCCAGCGGCCGACACCACCGCCAAGCCGATGATGAGGGCAGGCGCTTGACGGGCCCATGAGCGAGAAAAACCGCCCCTCGCTTTGCGGCACTGCAGAATTCGTATATACTGCTAGCTTCAGTCGCGGGGTGGAGCAGTCTGGTAGCTCGTTGGGCTCATAACCCAAAGGTCGTAGGTTCAAATCCTGCCCCCGCAACCAAGGAATTTCGTAAGCGCACCAGCAGCTTACGATGCATCAAACGCCAACCGTGAGGTTGGCGTTTTGCTTTGTGGCCCATCCATGGCCCAAATTTGGCCCATCTGTAGCCCCAGATAAATCTAAGGGATCGCCAAACGACCTTTGGGCTCTCGGCCCATTCATCGACGGTTTTTTGGGGGCTGCAACGGTTGGTCTTGCCTCTGACGGTTGGCTGGTGACGTGCGCGGGCCCCGTCAACCCAGATCCTGTGGTTGAAGGCACGCTGGCCTGGATGATTGCAGGATGATCAACGTACGTTCTGCTAGCGATAGCTGCGCAAGCACGTGTTGAACACGCTCAAGACCGCACCAGCGTCGAACATCGAGCTGGTGGATGTCGAGGAATGCGTCCGCGTCTTCGACGCCTACGAAGAGTTTGCCAAAGACATTGAGACCGGCACCGCGATTTTCCACTCGCCGATTTGGCGCACCTTCGAGATCGACGTCGGCGGCAACTCGCTGCATGTGCACTGCGTCAACAATGCCTGGAGCTGCGAGTTGCACACCGAGCCCGGCAGCCTGGGCTTAGGGTCATCGGCTCGCATGGGCTTCCCCCGAGTCGAACCGCATGAGTTCAGCCTCCATCAATTTGGCGGCCAGCGTTCGCTCACGCGCACGCCCGGTGCGCAGGGCATCCAGCAGGGCAAGAAGACGATACAGGGCCGGGTCGGCGAGTGCGGCCTGCGGCACCGTCCGATAGAGGGGCGAAAGGGTGGGGCCTTTGCCGGCGCCTCCTGGATGTGCCCATACCGGTGCCTCTCCTGGAGCGGCCGTCACCTGGCTGGCCAGCGGCTCGGCTCCAAAGGCCGTGGGCACCCCACGCTTGACTGGACCGGGCGTGGCTGGCCAAACATAGCGTACGCCGTGCCGCACGAATTCAAGCAAGCTGGGGCGCACGGGCGACCATTCGCCGCGCGCTGGTGCCACCGCCAAGCCGGACGCTACGGCGCGCTTGACGCTCGCATGTGTCTCCGAGGCGCTCATAGACAGGGCTTCGCCCAGCGCGGCATAAGTCCAACGCTGCGGCGGGTGTGCCGCCACCTTCAATAGCACCAGCAGGTCTTGTGGTTTGAGTTCCATTGTTAGGTCATATTCGCTATTCGCGAATTGCAAATATCGCCGATGGGGACAGTTTTGGCAAGCCGGTCGAGATGGCCAAGGCCTTGGTATATGCATTGCCTGTAGATAACTGCCATATCGGCTGGTGTTGACAAGCAGCTGACTGTGACCTCGCCCCGACTGCCGCTCTGCAGCGAGGCCGTGTGATAACGCGATGGGAGTGCCGAACGCTATGGCCCCGCCGGCTGAGCTCGGGACTTCGACCAGTAAATCGGATCGATTGACGCGTAGAGGTCGATATGGCGAGTCCTCGGGCCGCTGTGAAGCGCGCCTTGGCGCCATATCGACAGCAAAAGGTGCCTACGCACCCAGTAGCCGCATCGCCTTCTTGGTCCGCTCGAAGCCGAGGATGCTGAGGACGTGTTTGAAGTTGTAGGTCAGCACGCTCAGACTCATCTCAGTCACCACGTTCTGGATCCCTCGCATCAGGAAGTGCGTCCAGCCCATCCAATGCTTGAGGGTGAGGGCCGTGTTCAGCGATGCCTTATTTGCCACTTTGGAGGTCGACGCGCCGAAACGAAGTGTCACTCCCCTCGCTAGTCCGCGCTCAGCCAATCCATTTGGGCTGCGAGCATTTGCTTCGCATTGTTGAAGACTTCATCGGTGTCGTAATTGCGGTAGTGGCACTCGATGTACATGACCAAGGCGAGATACAGCGTATACAGCCGGCAACGCCGTAACTCATCGGGTGTGAACTCGGCCTTCCCATAGCCACGCATGCTGTCCGTTATGCCCGACCACGACAACGGGCGGAATTGGGCTTCCATGAGCGGGTCGGCCCACAGCGCGCACTCGAAGTCGATGAGCCCTGCTACACGCCCTTGGTTTACAAAAAAATGGGAGGCCAGGCATCCCAATGCACAAGGCAAGGCGTCCGAACCGCCTCCAGTGTGCCGCCATGCTTCTGGACGGTCGCGAGAATCTGCTCGCACGAGAAGTCAAACACGACGTTCTTGTGTCTTGCATCCTCAAGCAGGGCACCCACAATGTTCAGAAAGCACTCGCGCCAGGTGGGTGCACGCAGTTGCGGATTCGGGTCAAGGCTTTGAAACCCGAGATCACATCGGAGAGCTCATCGTCGATCTGGCCCTGTCGCTGCCGGTGAAACAGGTCATCCAACAGCAGCAGGTCCGCTGCCACCCAGCCCTTGAGTAGCCGAGCGCGTTCGTCGGCCTCTGCGAGGGCGTACCGGGCCAATGCCCCATCGGCCTCGACGTAGGCCACCTCATAGC